>Ga0187892_10000603_pt1 | contig 92488 bp, 78 predicted proteins | sample MA1701073metaG_FD_139345 | JGI IMG/M metagenome (GOLD analysis project Ga0187892, IMG submission 139345) | Bio-ooze microbial communities from a basaltic lava cave in the Kipuka Kanohina Cave System on the Island of Hawaii, USA - MA170107-3 metaG ... | reverse complement strand
GGTCACCAGCTTGGCCGCCTGGGGGCCCAGGGTCTTGAGAGATGTACTGTTCGTCAGCATTTCGTGCCTTTCCAGGGCACATTCTACATCTGCGATAGACCTCCGTCAAGCAGAAAGTTACTCCACGGAGTCAGTTCGTGCCCCTTGAGGGCACTTTATGCATACGAACTATAACACTCGAACTGTGGGGTGAGTTAACCAAACGCCAAAGGTTTTGTGGGGCGTATCGGCTGGCTCCCCAGGCAGGTCGGTTTCCACAACCAGCGGGAGCTTTGGTTAACACAGGCGGAGAGCACGGCGGCTCCTACGTGCGCAGGGGCTCGACCTGGAGCTCGCGGGCCGCAAGCACCTGCCGATCGTCACGTTGAAGCGCGTCGCGTAGCTCGCGGTCGGCCGCACGAGGTGCCGGCGAGCAAAGCGACGTGTGTGTGAGCGCTCGTGTCGATGCCACTTCGCGGCCGCGAACGAGCGTGCACTCGCGTCGCGACTCACTCGTCGTGCCTCGATCGTTGCGTGTCACGGCTCGTCTTGCCTCTCGTCCTGCGTCATTCTGCCGTATTCGTTTCGCTGAACTGCTTCACCTGGACCGCTTCACCTATAAGGTCCAGCAGTTTCCGGCCCGGGCCTCCAGGATCGAACCGCAGCTGCTTGACGATTGGCTCGTACCCTCTCTTTTCAATCCGGAGTTCGTGTGTGCCAACTGGCACTTCCATAGGTTCAACGAACTCAACTGGCGAACCATCAACATACCAATCGGCGCCAGATAGCTCCGCCGGCAAGTTGAAGTGAAGAAGGAAACTCTCCTGACCGGTACAGACGTTTCGTCGCGCGGACAGATCGACGTTCACCATGAACCTCCGTTTGCACACGACGTAGGACTCCAGCGCACCGTCTACAAGCGTGAGCATCACGCCGTGACTCTTCCTCCACACGGCGTGTGTGCCCACGGATGTCGGCCCAGCAGGAACGACCGTGAGCTTCGTATTCTCCTGAATCTGCTCCACGCTCATTCCGCATTGCAGACCTGCGACAAGCGATTCGACCCACTGCGGAGGGCTCGCAGAAACTGGCGGCCCAACAAGGCACGCTAGCAACAAGTGAAGGCACATCACGGCAGTTCGCATGGCACGACCCTCTGTGGTTCTCCTTTCTTGGCACCTGCTGGACAATCGCTCCAACCGACCTTGCCACCGACGGACGGTGGCACGAGGTTGCAAGCGCGTGCCAACGTGCCGGCAAAGGTGTTGCTGTTCGGACCAAGTAGGACTCTGTACTTGCTGGGATTGGCGTAGGCCTTGGCCGCCTGGATCACGCACTCATCCGCGCAGTCCGGACTCCATGGACCGCAGTCCGATTCACCGATCATGCTGAGATCGGTGTCCCTGCGAACAAAACCTGTGCGCCGCTCACCGAAATCGTCGAACCGCCCACCGCGTAGTGAGCAGGTTGTGCTCCTACCCTCCCTTTCGATCTCAACGAAACAGTGACGACCCGGGATCCCTTTCAGCGGCCAGCAACAGATCCGCGATCTTAGACCCGATCGGTCCCCTGTGTTCATCGGATTGTCCAGAACGTAGACGAAGAGATTCGGGCCATCTCCCGCCAAGCCAATCGGATCCGGCTCCCTGTACCTCCCGATCTCTGGATCGTAGTCCCTGAAGTAGTTCTGGTGCAGCCCTGACTCCGAGTCGAAGTACTGCCCCGGGAAGCGCAGGTTGCTCTCGATCCCGATCGGCGTGTAGTCGTAGAGGCTCTCGACGTCGCCGAACGGCCGGTGCTCCACGCGCCACCTGAAGCCGCCCGCGTCGTCCGTCATCGCGATCGGTGTGCCGAGGTGGTCCGCGTGATAATAGAACGCCTCCTCGACGTTCGCCTTGCGGAAGACGACGTAGTCGTAGTCGTGGGCGTCGTCGAACGCCCCCGGGTCGTCGTACTCCTGGGTCGGGTCGCTGACGCCGGCGATCACCTCGCTCCCGTCGAAGCTCTTGTCGTCGGGGTCGACCACCTGCTTGCGGCGCACGACGTACTCGCTGCTCGCGGGCGGATCGTAGGCGCTCCAGTCCGCGTGGACGTCGGTGGAGACCCCATCCATGACGAGGCTCGTGCCCAAGCTCTGCTCCACCACGATCCAGTCCACGCGACCCAGGGGCTCGCCTTCGAGCCAAACGTAGTCCTTGCCATACCCCCCGGCAAGAACCGCCTCCGTCAGCAGAACGCCCTCGGGATCGTAGAAAAAGTGGGTCGTCACCCCGCCTTCCGTCTTCGCAACCCGCCGCCCGTCCCCGTCGTAGACGTAGCTCGCGAGCGTCGGGCCGCCGGGCACGACAACCTCCTCCAGGCGATTGTGGTCCCCGTAGCGATACTCCGTCGTCTGCGGCAGGCCGCCTACGGTCACCGTCACCTCGTCGATGTTCCCCACGGCGTCGTGGAGGTAGCTCGCCACCTCGCCGCCCGATGAGGAAACCAGCTGGTTCGAGTTCGTCGCGTAGCTGTAGTTCGTCTTCGGGCTGTCCTCCGCCTTGCAGCAGCGGTTCCCGTTCTTGTCATACGTGTAAGTCGGACCGCCCACGGCGCACGAGGCACACGAGCTGCCTGTGCAGGGGTTGGCAGCCGTGCAACCGGTGCTCGACGGCCACGGCCCCGACGCGGTCTTCAGGCGGTGAAAACCGTCATAGTCGAAGCTGCGGTCGTTCTCCGGATCGAGCGCGTCCGCGCGGCTCACCAGGTTCCCGTCCGCGTTCCACGCGTGGTCGTAGCTCAGGTCGCTCACGGCACCGTTGACATCCCACTGGTCCAGCAGGTACCGCTGATCGTAGGTGCGCGTCTCGTCGAGGCCGTTGCCGAACTCCATTGCGGTCCGGGGGCCGAAGGGCGCGTACTCGATCGCCTGCGCCACCACCGTCGTCGCCGCGCCGACCGTGGCACCCACGGCGGTGACCCGGCTCGCCGTGTCGCGCGTGTAGCTCACCTCGCCCTGCCGCAGGAGCGGGCTCTCCGTGGGGTAGAGGATCCGCACCAGGTTCCCCGACTTGTCGTGCTCGTACTGCGTCGTGTAGGTCCGCGGATGGCCGCCAACCAGGATCGTCTTCTCCTCCTTCGTCACGAGGCCCCGCCGGTCGTAGTGGTAGACCGTCGAGCCCGACGCGTCCTCCATCCCGGTTCGTCGTCCCTTCCCGAACGAGACGGCCATCGAATCGTACGTGTAGGTCACGTCCTGATCTGTTCCCGGGTAGTCGATCGCGGTCAGGCGGTTCAGGGCGTCGTAGGACCGAAACGCCTCCTGCCCCGCGTTGTCCTTCGTCCATGTCAAGTTTCCGGCGGGGTCGTAGTCGTGCCACGTCGTCCCGGTCGTCGTCGACACCACCTTGCGCACCCAACCGACGTCGTTGTTCAAGTAGTCGGTCACGTATCCCCGCGGGTCCGTCACCTTCTTGAGGTTCTTCTGCTTGTCGAACTCGAAGAAGGTCAGAAGGTAGGGCTGCACTACCGGTTGCGCATTCGCCTCCAGCAAGTAGTACGGCAGCCGGAGCTGGTTGTACTGCATCTGGACTGGTATGTGCCCGAGCGGGTCCTTCGTGAAGTGAAGCTGGCCGTCCTGGAAGTACTTATAGCTCGTGCACGCCGGCCCCGACGGCCCCGGCACACAGACCGTCTCCAACCTGTCGTAGTCGTCGTACGTGTAGTCCACCTGCCGGTGGACGCTGTTACCAACGTCCTTCCATTGCTCTGCTGTCTTGTGCCCCTGCAGATCGTACGTCGACACCAGCTTGTTCCCCAGGGCGTCCCACGTTTCTTTCAGCCGATTCACCTCGTCATGAGCGTTGTCCGTGCTGAAGGAACACGCCGCTCCTGCCGCCACGCAGTTCGGGTCGCGCACGCGGTCCAGGTTGCCGAAGGCGTCGTAGGTGTACTCGGTCACGATGTCCTCGGCCGGCGTCGCACCCTCGATCCGCAGCTCCGTGATGCGATCCCGCTCATCGTACGTGAACCTCGCCTTCACCCCGTTGGGATCGCTCATCTCCAGCACGTTGCCGAAAAGGTCGTAATCCGTGAAGACCGTCTCGTGACCGAGGGCGTCCACGATCTTCTCGAGCCTACCCCTCAAGCTCGGATCGCGCGCATCCGAGTAGTACGCGTACGTCGTCCGGTCCACGACGTCGGTCCGAGGACCGTCGACCTCCTCGAGCTGACCGTGGGTCTCGTCGTAACCGAAGGTCGTCAGGTACCCGAAAACGGCCGGAGGGTTGTTCGTGTCCCCGGCCCCTTCGCAGCCCTGAACGAACAACGTCTCCACGTTCCCCTTCGCGTCGTACCCCAGCGACGTGACCTTCTTCCCGGTGTATGCGGTACACCCACCGGCTACCGATGGCTCCCGGATGAACCTCGGATAGTTGAACGACGTCGCATCGTACGTGTAGTCGGTCACGAACGACCCGCCGCCACCGCCGGCCGCGTTCTCCGTAGCCTTCTGCAGGTTCCCGTCGCTCAGGTTGTACTCGAGGTCCGTCACGATGTCCGTACATCCCAGGCCCTCGATCCAAATCTTCTTCTTCATCTTCACCAGGCTCAACCGGTCGTCGTAGTCGAGAAGGCCCACGTCGCTGTCGCCGCCGAGGTTGCTCGTCACGCACGCGTCGGGCCCCTCGATCCGGCTCACGAGGCCGCTGAAATCCGTCGGCGTCCCGGCCTTGTCACCGTAGTTGTCGTGATGGTAGGTGAGCGCCGGCTGCGGCCCGGGGTTGTACGGCGTCACGATCGTCTTCGTCGAGGTGACGTAGGCGAAGTGGAGCTCGAGATTGTGGTTCCCCGAACCGTCATTCTCCGACCACGTTTCCTCCACACGCCCCATCGAATCGTAAACGTGATGCTCGACGAGTCGCCCCGCGTCGTCCCGCACGTCGGTCAGGCGGTTCGGAGCCGCCAAGTCGTTGTACTCGTAGGTCATCGTCGTGCCGTCGGGATACTCCACGCCGGTCAGCTTTCCGTCCGTGTAGGAGTACGTCACCGTCCTCCCCCCGGCCGAGACCGTCTTCAGCACGCCCGCGTCATACGTCAGGGCCACGGCTCGGCCGAACGGATCCTCGATCGACGTCAGGGCCCCTCCGGTGTAGGAGAACGTCAGTACGCCACCGGTGCGGTCGACGATCGCCGTGAGCTGCCCCGCCGCGTCGAACTCCCAGCGCGTCTTGTGCTTGTCCTCGACCAGAATCGGCAGCGATGCATCGTTCAGGGTCATCCGCTCGATCGAGTGCTCGGTCCATATCGGCGTTGTGCTCACGCCCGGGGGTTGAGTCCGGTTGAACTGCATGCGCCGCCCCTGCTCGTCAATGACCGCCCGGCTCCCCGTTCCCGGTGTTCCGCAGGTCGATTGGACCGGATCGAGCTCCAGCTGGTACGTGTGCCGCCATCCTACGCCCAAGGGGCCGTCGTCCGTCGAGCGGCTGTCGTACCGGCGGCCGAAGACGATCGGCTGCGGTCCCCGGATCACCAGGTCCGTCGCCCGGTAGAACATCTCGCCGGTCGCGACGTCGACCGGCCCGCCCCGGGTCGTCCGCCGGCAATCGGTAGGCTCGTACGGCGCGTTCCAGAAGGCCTTCGACTCGCTGTTGGACCAGCGTTCCCCCGAGATCACTTTGAGCTGCATCGTGTGCCGGCCAGGAGCGAAGTCGTTGGTGAAGAACACCGTCCCCGTGTTCGTCGGGATCGGGACGCTTCCCGGCTCGACAGCAGCGACACTCGACGCTCCACCGCCAGTCGGCATGCCCGGGAACGACTCGACCGGGCAGCCATCGACGCGCACCTCGATCGAGCTGGGGACGAGATCCGAGATCCATGTGACGACCACGTGAGGGTGCGGAGGGTTGAGGACGTAGGTCTCGTTGCCCGCCATGCCGTTGATGGCGGTGAGCTTGACCTGGAATGGAGCCGCCAGGCTGGGAAGCGGTGCTAGGACCAGCGTGGCGTACAGCACGGATCGGCCCACGTTCCGCCTCATCTCGTCACCTCGCTGCTTCTCTCTCGGCTTGCTCTCCAGCGCCCGCGCGGACGGTCCAGGCTATCTCCGCCGCCGACCGTTCGTGTGTGGCAACACATGAGCAAACTCAGTAGTGGACCGGCGTGTAGTTCAAGTATTCTCAGCGCGGCACAGACGGCGAACGACGAAGGCGCCCGCGGGTGTTGTGGCGAGTCGACAAGTCGTGTTGTTGTGATCATCTGTCGCTCCTCAATCAATCAATTCAGATTGGCTGCGCTCTTGGCCCATTGCCGCGCGCCCCGCCGATGCCGCGTGTCGTTGTTGGGTACGGTGAGCAACAAACGAATCCATGGACAACCAATCAGTAATGTCCCGGCACATAGGTGACGTCCTGAACGACCCTGACGAGGTACGCCTCGCCCCGGCTCAAGGAAAAGTCCCCAGCGGGGCCCGGATAGGGAGAGTAAGTGTCGGTGAGTGGGGAGAACCTCTCGACTTGAACGGCGACCGGACCGATCTCCTGAAGAAGCTCGCTCGCCGTGGTGGCAAGCGCGTGATATGGGGGCGCAAAGAAGTTCCGTCCGGTCTTGCTGATCCCGGCGGCCCCTGCCTTGAATGTGATCTGCACATCAGGATCGTGGCTCCCCACGATCTTGTAGTCGCCGTCCGAGGCGACGCGTATGAGGTACCCCTCCCCAGAAGCCAGAGAGAAATCGCCGGCTGGACCCGGGTAGGGCGAGTTCGAGTCGTTGAGCGGATCGAATCTCTCGATCGAGAGGGCAGCGATTCCCTGGCTCTGGATGTTCTGATACAGGTCGCTGGCGGTGTCCAAGCCCGGCTTGCGAAGATACGGGAGACCAAGGGTCTGTCTCCCGGTTTTGGACACCCCCGTTGCTGCCGCAACGAACCCATACGAGATCTTGAAGCCCATGTTCGAGGCCAGAATCGCTCCGACGCTCACGAGCACGCTCACAGCGACGACTAGCAACGCTCTTCTTCGCATTCCACCCTCCAACTCCGGTCTACACTGTGGGCGCGCCGCGTGTGCCGACTTAGGCGGCACAGCGAAGCGTAACACCGATGGTCTTGCCGCATGTCGTCTTTCGTTGGGAAGCGGACATGCGGCACGGACTCGACTTTTGAAGCGGCAGTTTGGGGGCAGTCCGGGGCCGTGGCGGCAGGATAGCGGCAGGATAGCGGCAGGTTTCAGGCCCGAAATCACGCGCCTGGGCCCGGTCGGAGGCGAGTGCTCCCTCACCTATCTCGTTGATTGCTGGGGACTTCCATCCAGGAGGCGACCGGCCACGATAGCGGCAGCCACCCCCGAGGGGCCGTTTCGATGCCGCTATCCGGGCCCTTCGGCGGGGTCCGATGCCGCTTTTCGGCCCACTCCGGCGGACCCCCTGCCGCTATTCGGGCCTGTCCGCGGAAGGGCATGCCGCCAAGACGGCCTGTCCGCGAGGGGCCATGCCGCTATTTCGACCCCTCGACCGGCCGCGCGGCCTGCTTTCAGTGCACCCAGGGCGGGCTGTCGCCGAGCAAGCGACCGCAGCCGATCGACAGCCGGGCCGGCATGGCGGTCTGCGTGGCCAGCCAGGCGTAGGTGAAGGCCATCGAGAAGTGGTTCGTGCCGGTGCGGATGTAGCGGTACTTCTTGATCCCGGTCTCCTCGTCCTCGTCCAGCACCTTGGCGTCGCACGTCAGATGCTGGGCGAACTCCTCGACGATCGGTCCGCGGCGCGGCAGGGCCACGCGCTGCTCGCGCACCGCGGCCCGGGACATGTCGAGCGCCTCGGTCCGGTTGATCAGCACCTGCCGGCTGGCCGGCTCCCAGCGTGGGGCGCCGCGCTGGCTCTCGTTGAAGAAGCACATGAACGCCGTGCCCGCGTGGCGCTCGGCGAACTCCCGCGTCGCGTGCGTCTCGGGCAGCCCGTCGATCACGCAGCCGTCGATGCGGAAGCGTTCCATCAGATCGTCCAGCTCGGCGAAGTCGCGGCAGACGTCGAGGTGGACGACCGCCTCGGCCGTCGAGCCGTCCTGGCGGTAGCGCGAACGGATGATCACGGTGTGCAGCGCGCGGCCCGTGTCCACGCCCATCGAGTACCAGGCACCCTGGTCTCCGCCGCGCTCGGCCAGCGGCTCCGTGCCGCACAGCGCCAGCACCGCCATCGCGTCGAGCCGCCGCTCGAGGTCGGCCCACGGGATGCCGATCTCGAGGTTGTAGAAGCGGTCCGGGTAGCGCGTGAGCCGGTACTCCTCCAGGATCTCGCCCGGGTCGACCTTCGGCGAGAAGAGCTGGCTGATGCGGTAGCCGTGGATCTCGCGCTCGGGGAAGTCCGCGACCCACTCGCCGGCCTCGCGGTCGAGCTCGGCCTCGCACTTCGGGCAGGCCAGGTAGAAGCCGCCGTCCTTGCGCGGCAGGATGATGCGCACCTCCTGGCCGAGCTTGGTCGGAAACTCCTTCTCCGGGCAGACCGACGCCCCGCAGCCCGGGCACTTCAAGGTCCAGTGCCGCTGGTCGCTCCGCTGGTAGGCCTCGTCGATGCCGTAGTCGGGGAGCGAGGGGTTCGAGAGCTCGATCAGCCGCTTGTAGTCTGAGTGCGCCAGGCGCTCCAGCGCCAGGCTCTTCATCTCGGGCGCCACCTCGTCCAGCTCGTCGAGCACGATCAGATCCGCGGGGACCGACTTCAGGCCGATCTCCGACTTCATGCCCCTGAGGTACAGGTGGGCCTCGCCGATCTTCTTGAGGCCCGCCGTGTCGGTGTCGGTCACGAGGCGCGCCAGGAACGGGTTGGCGGCGATCAGCGGGTTGATGCGGGACTTCGAGAATTCCAGCACATCCTTGTACGTGGGGAAGTAATAGATGACGTTCAGCCCGCAGTAGCAGCCGTGGATCGCCCGCAGGATGGCCCAGGTGCTGCCGCCGACCTGGGTGGCCTTCGACAGCACGACGTGCCGGGCGCGGTCGTCGTAGATCGCCCTGAGGTACTCGTGGCCGGCGAACGAGAACGACCGGCCGTCGAGCAGGATCCGACGCTGGGCCCACTCGGCCAGCGGCTCAGTCAGCGACCGGGTCTTCGGGCTCGCCAGCTCCGTCGTGCGCCGCTCGAGGTAGTGCCTCGAGAACGGTGTGACGGATGCGGTCGCGCGTCTCTTCGTCTTCGACATGGCTCTTCACCGCCTCCACGAAGGCGTCGATCAGCCGGCGGATCTCGGCCTGCGACTGGGCCCTGACCGCCTCCTCCGTCTCGCCCGTCACCGACAGGCCCTTGGCCAGGCGCTCGCCTTTCTGCGCCCGGTCCAGGATCCCCGAGACGCGTTCGAGCTCCCGGGCGTCGAGGCTCGTCTTGGCTTTCAGCACCTCGGCCAGGCGGGCCAGCACCGCCTCCCAGTAGCGGTAGTGGCGGACGTTGAGCGTCACGCGGTCGGTCGCGATCTTCTCGACGAACATCTCCGCGGCGCGCCGGTCGATCTTGAGCCGCAGGCCGTCCCAGTCCTCGCTCCGCCGCCACGTCCCGATCGTGTGGGCCTTGACCTTCAACCGTGCCGCGATCTCGGCGTTGGTCGTCATCTCGCCGGTCAGGTAGAGCCGGCGGGCCTCCTCACGGCTCTTGGTCAGCGAGCGGCCCATCGTCGCGGCCCTCCATGAAGTTGCGCGCGAGGTTGGCGAGACCTCGTGCCTTGCGGTCGCGCCCGGCCGTGCCGTCCGAGGCCAGCTCGACGGCGCGCTCGATCAGCTCCTCCTGCTCGGCCGTGACGACGTAGGTCAGGACGCGCGGCAGCACCCGGTCCTCTCGTGCGGCCTCGGCGTCGAGCAGGGCCGCGATCTCGTCCGCCGGGAACTGCAGCAAGCTCTCCAGCTCCTCGATCTGCCGGTCCGTCTCGGGCAAGAGCCCGCCGAGGTCCTGGAGGCTCATCTCGCCCAGGAGCTCGTGGATCAGCTGTGCGCGGCGGATCGGGACGTCGGCGCCCTCCAGGCGGTTCAGCGTCGCGAGCAGCAGCTTGGCCTCGCGGTCGTCCACCTGCCAGACGTCGCAGCGGGCCTCGGTGTGGCCGAGCTCGCGCAGGATCTCGACGCGGTGGTGGCCGTCGAGGATCTGGAACTCGCCCGGCTCGTCCGGGTGCGGGCGGACCACCACGAACGGGTAGCGGCGCGTGCGCTTGATGTGAGCCGTGAGCTTGGCCCGCAGGTCGTCCGGCATCAGGTTGGAGTTGAGCGGGTGCGGCCGCAGGCGGTCGAGCGGGACCATGCGGGCGCCGACGTGGCGCTTGTCCTTCGGCGTGGCCTTGGTGGTGCTCATGCGGATCTCTCCTTCGGCGGGCCGATCTCGGCGAACAGCTCCGCGGCCGGGTCCCAGCCGACGACCAGGAATTCGCGGTTGCGCTGCTTCTTTTCCTCGGTCGCCACGGCCGGCAGGTGCTGGTAGCGGATCTCGATCGCCCGGGTCTCGCGGCCGAGGCGGGCCATCTTCTGCTCGAGGTCGCCGATCGCGACGACTTCGTTGCCGAGCGAGAGCAGCCAGATCGGCACGTGGCGGGCGTGCTCCAGGAGGCCGTCGATCATCGCGGCACCGTCCTTGGCGGTGAACGGGCTGGTCTCGCGCTGGGCCCCTTCGAGGATCTGGTCGATGACGCGGTACTCCTTCTCGTAGCTCATGACCCCCGGGTAGGGCGGGTCGAAGTAGGCGACGTCGGCCGCGACCGTGGGCAGAACGTCGAAGACGCTCGACTTGATGACACGTCCGTCGCCGGCGAAGACCCCGGAGTTGAGCTGCTGGGCCAGGCGCCACACCCGGTCGGGCCGGGTCAGCCGCAGGCCCTCGACGTAGTGGTGGACGCAGCTGTCGGTGATCGCTTCGTACTCCCCCGTGGCCACGCGGTGGATCGTGCCCTTGCGGACCTGGCTCATCGGGTGTTCCAGGAGCGCCAGGCGGATCGCGAGCATCCGGATCAGCGCGGCCTTGGCCGGGTCGGACGTGTCAGACGCCACGGCCAGCGCTCGATCGATGAAGCGGGCCAGGTTCTGCGTGAAGACCGACGGCACCAGCTCGCGCTCGATCCGGCCCGGCGGCTCGTCGGTCGGCTCCAGGAGGCGCAGCACGTCCTCGCGGGTCAGCCGGACGCGGGAGTTCTCGATCAGGGCCCGGCCGACCGTGATCGAGCGCTCGGCGATGTCCGTGGCCACGACGCGGAAGCCCTGGGCCTTGGCGTAGAGCGACACGCTCCCGCCGCCCAGGAAGCCGTCGAGGAACGTCCGGTCGCGCCAGTGACGGCGCGGAAGGAGCCGGTCGACCTCGCGGAAGATCAACGGGCACAGCCGGCGCTTCCCACCAAGGTAGGGGAAGAGCGCCGCGAAGAACGGGAGCCGCCTGCGACTCGACCTACGCTTCGCCATCGTCGACCTCCCGGCGGAACCAGGCCCACACCAGGCCGCCGTCGCGCCTGAACCACCCGGCGTCGAGCCACCAGCCAGCGGTGTCGCCAGCCTCGTGCTCCTCCAGCGTGAAGCGGCGCACCCAGAAGACGTGCGCAGTGTCCGCGACATTCCCGCCTTCGAGTTGGCGGCGATCCTGCAACGGCTCGCTCACGGAACATTCGCCTCGCAATCGGCTTGATGTCTGCCGCAACCGATGCCCTTGTTGTGCATACGAGACGGGGCAGAGCCCCGAAGGAGAGCACGATGAAGATGGTCACGTTCAAGAACGAAGACGAGGCGCGGAGGCTGATGGTCTCGCGCAACCAAACGCGGCGCGGACGTACCGAGCTCGCGGTTCTGGTCGACGGCCCCCGAGACGGGGAATTCACGGTCATGTCGCTGCGCGACGCGATCGACGGCGGCTTCGCCTACCGCTGGGAGGTCTGAACGATGCGACGACGATTCACGCCAGACCCGGACGGCCTCTACAGCACCGACAACGGCGCGATCCGCTGCGGACGCCACCTGGGTGCTTCGGCAGCCATGACGGGCCGGGACATCAGCGGGCTGCGGATCGCGCGTCTCACGGACGCCGATATCGCCGCGATCCGATCCGAGGTGGCCGACGGCGGCGGCTCGGCTGATCTGGTGGGGTGCCAAACGTGCCTGCACGCGAAGAGGAGGTAGGCCATGACCGTACGCGAGCTGATCGAGTTGCTGGAAGATTACGACGAGACCATGGAGGTGCGCATCGCGCACCAGCCCAACTACCCGCTCGAATCCTCGATCGCCGGCGTGGCCAGCGCACGCGAGGCGGTCGAGGCGGCGGACCCCGAGGCCGACGAGAACAGCGTCGAGATCCCGAACGTCGTCTACATCGCCGAGGGCCGGCAGCTCGGCTACGGCGACCGGCGGATCTGGGAGGTGGTGTGAGATGACGACGAAGCAGTTCGAAGAATTCCTGTTGAGCGCGATCCGTGCCTTCCCCGAGGAGTCCGATGCCAGCCGCGTCCGGACGTTCGAGGAGGCCGGCGTGCTGACGCACGACCGCGGCCTCGTCGTGACGCTCCGGGACGGCGGCGAGATCCAGGTCACGCTGGTCTGCTCGCGGCTCGGGCGAGACGACCGATGACCGACCGCTGCGAGGTCGCGCGCTGCAGACGCCCGGCCGCCCTGCTCTACCTGGGCCACGGCGTCTGCGATCCGCACTGGAATCGACACATGGCGGCCGGCGACCTGAGGGTGGTCCTCGGGCTCGACGCGGACGCCACGACGGAGGACACGATGGCGAAGAAGAAGACCGAGACGAACCCCACGATGGACGCGGCCCAGGCCGCCGACGTCGCCACCACGGCCGCGACGGCGGCCGAGGCCAAGCCCAAGGCCAAGCGGAGCGCCAAGGCCAAGCGCGAGCCCAAGGCGGCCGCGGACGCCGCGCCGACGCGGAAGAAGCGGGAGCAGAAGTCCAAGCAGGACACCGGGCCGAAGCCCAACAGGGTCTTCGCGATCAGGGTCACCGACGACGAGCTGGCGGCCATCCACCGCGCCTCGGGGCCGCGCAACGCGACGCGGCTCATCCGGACCGTGGCCGCCGCGTTCGCCGCCGAGGACGAGGGCGTGTTCCGCAGCGTCATCAAGGAAGCGCGCGAGCTCCGCAAGTAGTCGGGCCGCCTGGCCCGCCGCCTCCGGGAGCGTGCTCTCGGGGGCGTTCGTCTTTGTTGCACTCCACAACGACTTCACTCGGCCCGTTCAACCATAACACCGCTGTTTGCAGGACACCTGCTTGTCTCAAGCGTGCGATGCCGGCTACAATCAGCCTTGGCGACACCACTGGATACTCGGTGCTCGCGCCGCGTAGCACCCCTAACGCCCATTGGTGGAACATTGACAAGCCGCGAGCCCAGACGACAGGAGCGACCACGAGCGACAGGCTCCGCGAGCCGCGTCGACCGGTCACCCACGACGCGGGTCAGGCCAACGGCGACACGGTCGACACAAGGCGTTACGATCTGGGAGGCAATCCGCGCCTACTGTACCGATCGTGAATGGGAAGCGATTCTCGCGCGCGAGGAAGGCGCTTCACGACGCCTCGTAGAGGTATGGAAGAGCATCCGAGGCAAGTTGCGCGCGGGCACGCTCCGTGCCACGGGTTGCCTTGGGGACTCCCTGAGACCGGAGCGTGTTGCAATCGAACTCTGGGAGCTGAGCTGGGAGCCACACACGCGGCTCCCAGTGCCCGACGAGCCCTCGATCCTGGTGAACGAGTTCAGCAGGCCACGCCAGGTGATCAAGGGCGTTCGGATTATCGGTCGACTGCCAACGGCCTCGGCCAGAGCTGAACAGGAGTGTGCGATCTGGCTGCGGGAGCTGATCCCAACCTACGACCGGCCGCCAGCCAAGGCCGACGTATTCAAGGAAGCCAAGCAAAGATTCCCCGGACTAAGCCGGGGCCGCTTCGATGAAGTCTGGCGCGCCGAGGTGCCTGAGCCCTGGACCAAGGGTGGGCCGAGGCGTCGTAACCCCCGCACTTGATCACCGGCACAACGCAACCAACTGCGATGGTTTCTGTTTCTGTCCAAGAAAGCCCGAAAAACACGGATCGCGACCCCTCCAATCCCCCGCGGTAAACCACCGCATCAGCTGTCCGAGTGACGTCTATTCAGCCTGCCTCGCCTGTGCTCTAACTCTCCGTGAGCTTCAAGTCACCGCCAATGCGGGCGGTGCATACGGAGGAGAAGATGAGCACATCGCGGATCCTGCGAACCCGCAAGGCCGCCAGCTACGTCGGCCTGTCCGCCTCGACGCTCGAAAAGATGAGGCTGTCGGGTGATGGGCCGCGCTTCGTTCGCCTGGGACGTGTGGTGGGCTACGACGTCCAGGACCTCGACGCGTGGATCGACCAGCGGCGCGCGCAGACTTCTCGGCCCGAGCCGGCCGCCTGATGGCGCCCGATCCAATGCCCGACGAACCGCCGAGAGACGTGCTGGCTGCAGCACAGGACTATCTGCGCCGGGGCTGGGGCGTGGTGCCCATGCCTTCGGGCACGAAGAAGCCGGTCCTGCCGGAGTGGCAGAACCTGAGGCTCAACGAAGTTGAGCTGGCGACACATTTCGTGGACGGCTCGAACGTCGGGATCCTCACCGGCGAGCCCTCGGGTGGCCTCGTCGACGTCGATCTCGACAGTGACGAGGCCGTGGCCCTCGCCGGTGTCTTCCTCCCCCCCGCCGCGATGTGGTCGGGGCGTGAAAGCCGGCCGCGGTCGCATGCCTGGTTCATGGTCTCGGGCTCGATTCCGGCGAACGCGACATTCAAGGACGTTGACAAGGACAAGACCGTCTTGGTCGAGCTGCGTGGCACCGGCCGGCAGACGGTCGTGGCGCCGAGCCTCCATCCCGACGGCGATCGGTACATGTGGAATGGGCCGTTGGAGCCGGCCGAGGTCCGCGCATCCAAGCTGGTCACGGCGACCCGCTGGCTCGCGGCCGCTGCGCTGATCGTCCGCCACTGGCCTCGTGAGCGGGGCTCCCGCCACGACATCGCCAACGCGTTGGCCGGCATGCTCCTCCGCGCCGAATGGCCTGAGAAACGGACCGCGACGTTCGTAGGGGCCGTCGCGCGAGCGGCGGGCGACGAGGAGGCCGCCGACAGGGCCAAGGACGCGATCGCCACGGCCAGAACGCTCGCCCGGGGCGGAAAGGCGACCGGTGCGCCGACGCTAGCCGACCTTCTTGGTGGGCAGGTCGTGGACCGTGCTCGCGAGTGGCTCGGTCTCCGGGACCTTATCGCGTCAAACGCGTCTATCGCGTACGCCGAGGCGACGTCGACGCCTTGGCCGGCGCCGCTTGCACCTGCTGCCTTCCACGGTCTCGCCGGCGAGTTCGTCCGCCTGGTCGAGCCGCACACGGAGGCCGACCCCGCGGCCGTCCTGGTCCAGTTCCTGGTGGCCTTCGGCAGCTGCGTGGGACGAGGACCGCATTTCCTGGTCGAGGCCGACGAGCACCACCTGAACACCTTCGTCGCCATCGTCGGCGCAACCTCGAAGGGCCGCAAGGGGACATCGTGGGGGCAGGTGCGACGTCTGTTCTTTCCTGTCGACAAGGTCTGGACCCAGAACTGCATCGTGTCGGGGCTTTCGTCGGGCGAGGGGCTGATATGGGCTGTCCGCGACGAGATCGTCGCCGTGAGGAAGGGGAAGGAGGAGGTCGTCGACTATGGGGTCGAGGACAAGCGATTGCTCGTCGTGGAGTCCGAGCTTGCCTCGGCGCTGCGCGTTCTCGGTCGCGAGGGCAACACGCTGTCCGCCACGGTCCGAAGCGCCTGGGACACCGGGGACCTGCGTTCGTTGACCAAGCATTCGCCGGCCAGGGCGACCGGCGCCCACATCTCGATCCTGGGCCACATCACCCGCGACGAGCTCGTGCGCTACCTGGACACCACCGAGCTGGCGAATGGCTTCGCCAATCGCTTCGTCTGGTGCTGCGCTCGTCGCTCGAAGTATCTACCGGATGGCGGCCGACTTGACGAGATCAACCTGCAGCCGCTTCGGGAACAGCTGGGGGCGGCGATGGGCCATGCCCGTAGGGTGCGGCGGTTACGCCGGGATCGGCAGGCGTCCGAGCTGTGGCATTCGGCCTACGCCACCCTGTCCGAGGGGAAGCCCGGTCTCCTCGGTGCCGTGATCTCAAGGGCCGAGGCACAGGTCACGCGGCTGTCGTGCCTCTACGCCCTACTCGATCACGCGACCGAGGTTCGCCTCGAGCACCTGGAGGCCGTGCTGGCCCTCTGGGAGTATTCGGAGGCGTCTACCCGCCACATCTTCGGCGACACCCTGGGTGACCCGATGGCCGACGCCATCCTGAAGGCCCTGCGGTCGAACCCGTCCGGCCTGACCCGCAACGAGATCCGCAACCTGTTCCATGGGAACCAGAGCGCCTCGCGGATCGGACGGGCGGTGGCCAACTTGCTGGAGAACGGCCTAGCTCGGGTCCAGCAGGAGGAGACGGACGGACGGCCCGCCGAGCGTTGGATGGCGGTCCAGGGCTACGCGATAGACGCGATAAACGCGAAAAGCTCCCCCTCGCCGGACCCTTATCGCGTTAATCACGTCAATCGCGTACCCGATCCAGACGTTTCCGATCCCCCCGAGGATCTCGACCCTGGACCCGAAGAGCCTCCGGGGGACGACGACGGGGTCGTCCTGTGACCCCCGAGGTGCTCCTGGCCGACCTGAGGGCCCGCGGGGTCACCGTCGAGGCTCATGGGAGCCAGCTGCACTGCCGCCCGCGGTCGCGTCTCACCGACGAGGACTTGGCGGCACTCAGGGACAACAAGCCCGCCCTGCTCCAGATCCTCACGGCCCCTGGTCCCTGCTCTCGGGTCGCCTGCTTCTCGTGCAAGTCCTCGGTCTTCTGGCAGTCGATCCACGGGGCGATCGTCTGCGGGGTCTGCCACGCACCCGGATCCGATGCGCTCGTGGAGCGCTGGATGGAGACCGATGCGGGCTAGTCCCAAACCCCGCCGGGACTGGTCGGCGATCCTCGACCAAGCCGCCGCCATCGTCGCGGCCTACGACACCGGCGTGACGCTCCGGCAGCTGTTCTACCGGCTGGTCGCGGCCGAAGTCCTGCCCAACACGCAGGTCGCCTACCAGACCTTGAGCGCCCGCACCGCCGAGGCCCGTCGCCGGGGTACCTTCCCAGCCCTGATCGATCGCACCCGCCGCATCCACCGCTTCCAGGCCTTCGCCAGTCCCGGCGAGGCCCGGGACTGGCTGCGCCGGATCTACCGCCGGGACCGCACTGAGGGCCAACCCGTCTCGATCTACCTCGCGGTCGAGAAGGCTGGGATTGTCGAGCAGCTGCAGGGGTGGTTCGGCGACCGCGGCATCTCGATCCTGGCGCTCGGCGGCTACAGCTCCCAGAGCTACGTCGACGAGATCCGAAGGGACGTCCACGAGCAAGGGCGTCGGACGGTTCTGATCTACGCCGGCGACTTCGACCCCTCCGGCGAGGACATCGATCGGGACTTCCTCGAGCGGGCCGACTGCTTCGACGAGGTGGTCCGCGTGGCGCTCACGGCCCAGCAGGTCGAGCGCTACGAGTTGCCCGAGCAGATGGGCAAGGCCTCGGACAGCCGAGCCCGTCGGTTCGTCGAGCGACACGGCCGGCTCGTCCAGGTCGAGCTCGACGCTCTGCCGCCGGACCAATTGCATGCGCTCTACGAGGACGCTGTGGCGGCCTACTGGGACGAGTCAGTACTCGAGAAGGTCCTGGCCCGGGAGAAGCGGGACCGCCGGGCGTTGAGCGCATGACGACCATCGCTCGACCTTCGGCTTCGTTAACCGACATCGCGGCCGTCCTGGCGCGCGCCTACCTACGCTTGACGGCGAAGTCGCCCGACTGCGCCGGATTGCGTAGCCGAGAGCCGCAGATCGGCCTTGACTCTCCGCGCGACCGGAGCACTCCTGTGACGACGAGAGCCACGGGAGGCCACGGTGGAACGAAGCATGCTTTCTGAAATCAATGCTCTGCGGCGCATGTCCGTCCCCGAGCTGCAGGCCGCCTGGATGCGTCTCTACGGCGAGCCGACGCGCAGCCGGAACAAGCAGTTCTTGTGGCGGCGGCTGGCCTGGCGCGTCCAGGAACTCGCCCACGGCGGCCTCAGCGCGAACGCACGGGCGCGGCTGGACGAGCTGGCCCCGGATGGTTTCGTCCGCGGCCGCGTCCCCACTGCGATCAACGTCGCGCGCCAGGACCGGGCCGAGGCCGCGAATCCGCCACCGCCCCGCCGGGATCCGCGGCTGCCCGTCCCCGGAACCACGCTGACTCGTCAGTACCGCGGCACCGAGATCCGGGTCGTGACGCTGGAGGACGGCTTCGAGTGGGACGGCCGGCCCTTCAAGTCGTTGTCGGCGGTGGCTAGCGCGATCACGGGCGCGAAGTGGAACGGCAAGTTGTTTTTCGGCCTCACCGAGAGGAAGCGGAGCCGCTGATGGCCCCGCGGCGCAACGGCCGGGCTGTGGCGGTCGCGACGATCGCGGCCCCGGTCCGCTGCGCCATCTACACCCGCAAGAGCACCGACGAGGGTCTCGATCGGGCCTTCACGAGCCTCGACAACCAGCGCGAGCGCGGCGAGGCCTTCATCACCAGCCAGGGCTGGACGGCACTCCCCGCCCGTTACGAGGATGGTGGCTTCTCGGGCGGCACGATGGACCGCCCGGCCATGAAGCGGCTCTTGGCCGACGTCGACGCCGGTCTCGTGGATACGATCGCGGTCTACAAGCTGGATCGCCTGTCGCGGTCCCTCGTCGACTTCGGTCGTCTCCACGAGTTCCTGGAGAAGCGTGACGTCGCCCTGGTCTCGGTCACCGAGTCGATCAACACCTCGACACCCCACGGCCGGATGATGGTCAACGTCCTGCTCTCGTTCGCTCAGTACGAGCGGGAGCTGGTGGGCGAGCGCACGCGGGACAAGATCCAGGCCGCTCGTCGCCGTGGCCGCTGGACCGGTGGCATGCCCCCGCTGGGCTACGACGTCGCCCCCGAGGGCGGGAAGCTCCTCGTCAACCGCTCCGAGGCTGCGCTCGTCCGCCAGATCTTCGAGCTGTTCGCCGCGACGCCCTCTCTGATCGAGACTGCCGCGGAGCTGAACCGCCGGGCCTGGCGCATGAAGTCGTGGACCACCCGGGACGGGAAACTGCGCGAGGGCAGTACGTGGGACCGCGTGTCGCTGGCCCGGTTGCTGAAGGACCCGCGCTACGTCGGCAAGCAGCGACTCGGTGACGAGGTGTTCCCGGGCGAGCACGACGCGATCGTACCCAGGGCGCTGTTCGAGCGAGTCCAGCGGATGATGCATGGCAACCGGCGGACCGGCGGGGCTTCCGGACGCAACCGCCACGGCGCGCTGCTGCGTGGGCTGCTGCGCTGTACGGCCTGTGACCGCGCCATGACCCACACGCCGGCGCGGGCCCATGGGCGACTCTACCGGTACTACCGCTGCCAGGCCGCCCAGAAGGAAGGTGCCGCGGCCTGTCCCTCGAAGCCGATCTCGGCCAACCGCATCGAGGCGTTCGTGGTGGACCAGATCCGCCGCATCGGCTCCGACCCCGAGCTGCAGCAGGCCACGTTCGACCAGGCGGTCTCGCAGGTGAAGGCGCGGCGGCGTGGGCTGAAGCTCGAGCAGCAGCGGCTCCGGACCGAGCTGGGGGCTGCCCAAGCCGACGTCCAGCGGCTCGTCGAGACCGTGTCGCGGGTCACCGGGCCGGCAGCCGAGGCTGTGGCCGCTGAGCTGAACGCTGCGCAGGAGCGCGCCACCGCTGCCGAGCGGCGCCTTGCCGAGATCAAGGCCGAGTTCGCCACCCTCGACCCGCAGGCCCTCGACCGCGACGAGCTGGCCCGGGCGCTCGAAGCATTCGACCCGATCTGGGACGTGCTGCTCACGCCCGAGCGCGAGCGCGTGCTGCAGCTGCTGATCGAGCGGGTCAGCTACGACGGCTCGGCCCAGGAGCTGGCGATCAGCTGGCGATTGTCGGGGTTCGGCGAACTCGCGGCCGAGGTGGCGCCGTGAGGGCCGCAACGCCCAGGTCCGTGTTCACCGTCGACTTCGGCCCCAGGCCGCCACGTCGGGCCACACAGGTGGCGACAGGCCGGGTTCCGCGCGTGGCCCGGATGCTGGCGCTCGCGCACAAGATCGACGGGATGATTCGAGACGGCACGTTCAAGGACCTGGCGGATGTCGCCCGGGCCGTGGGAGTCACACGGCCCCGCATGACGCAGGTTTCGAACCTGCTGCTGCTCGCGCCGGCCATCCAGGAGGCGATCCTCGAGCTGCCGCCGGTCACCGAGGGCCGCGACCCGATCAGCGAGCGGACGCTGCGGGCGATCGTGGCGGAGGTGGAGTGGGACAGGCAGACGGAACTCTGGAGCGAGGTGAAGCCATGAGCGAGCCCCAGTTCTTCCAGACCCGGATGGACCATGCCCGAGCTGGTGCGGCAGTTGGAACGGCTGAACGAGCTGCTGGAGAGCTTGGTTCTGGAACACGAAACACGGAAGAGACCGCAAATTCAATGTCGGCGTTGCCCCTACCCTCGGTCTCCGACTCGATCGAGGAACTCGACCCAAGTCAAGACGATCGCCTTCCGGGTAACAACATACCCCTTGAGGATCTCCCTCATCTTGTCGTCTTCGGATATGAAGATATCGGCGACGCCAGCATAATACGCATGCCGAAAGTCCGTCTGATCGTCGTAGTCAGGCCTCGCAGTCTTTCCAGCTTCGTAGGCGGCCCGGAAAGCCAACGCCATGTAGTATTGCGTCCCCGCCGCAGTCGCCGGCAACTCACGATACGGAATGTCCGGGATTGCCGCCAGATCAGCTATGTCGTGTGGCACCTCGAAGTGCCGAGCGATGTCCGCCAAGTATGCCCCGATGTAACCCTCGTCTTCCAGTTCACTGAGCATCTCGGTCCACGGCTTCTTCAGACCGATCGACTCGCATGCTTGAAAGTACGGCAGGAACGTGGTGCGAGCGGCGCGGAGGTGATCTCGAAACTCACGCTTCGCCCGACGAATAGCGTCGTTTGCCAACGCTCTCCTATCTTGGGGCATCCCTGCTGTTCGCACGGCGTTCCAAGCGATATCGAACCCTGCGTGCTCTTTGTAGATCGATCGCACTGGCCGCTGCTGTTGGTACGCGGTGATCTCCTCAATGATCAACTCGACGTGATCGGCAAGCCGTCGGCGGTTCGTAAGCCTCCACGCGAGGGCGGCCAGATCCTTGGCGACATAATGGCTCGCCGCAGCGAACTGATCGAGGTTGCAGTCCGAGATCAGGTAATGCGAGCCTTGAATGGACCGCAGCGATCGACCCTGTTGCCAGCGCGCAAGTGCGTTCCACGCGGAAGTGTCGAGATAAACCAAGCCGGACAAATCACTCGAATGATAGCTCATGCAGCCGCCACGACAGGAGACCATTCATGCCCCACCTCAGCCCCACAACCCTAACCCAGGCTGAGCAACGGTTGATCCTCCGCGCCACCGACGGCCACCCTCGCGACCACACCATCTACGGCCTCGCCTTCGGCACCGGCCTGCGCCTCGGAGAGATCGTCGGCCTCAACGTCGGCGACGTCTACGCACCGAACGGGACGCCCCGAGTCCGGGTGCGCATCCGAGCCGACATCGCCAAGGGCGGCCGGGCTGGGGACGTGTTCCTGCCCGACAAGCTCGTGGCGAAGCTGAAGCGGTTCTGGCGGTTCAAGACGAAGCGTGGCGAGTCGCTGGAACCCGACGCGCCGCTGTTCTGCAACCAGTCACGGCGACGGATCTCGAGGCGACGGGTGCAGTTCGCGTGGAGGACGTGGCAGCAGCGCGCCAGCTTCGACCGGCTCTACGGCTTCCATGCCATTCGGCATTCGGCGGTCACGAACGTGTACCGGGTGACGCGGGACCTGTTCTTGGCGCAGAGGTTTGCGAGGCACGTCTCGCCGCTCACCACGACCGTCTATACTCATCCCGGCGACGACGAAATGAGGCACCGGCTTCGACAGCTGTCCTGTTGAGATCGGGCAACGTGCCACGCCGAAGGGATTCTGTGGTAGAACTCCCTCGTGGCTGGTCGAAGTCTACGGCGCGCACCACGCCCAATAGATCGATACCCATATCCTCGGCTCGGCGTTTCGTATATTGCCGAGCAGTCCTATTGCGAACAGCGCGTCCACCTGTGGCTAGATGATCCCGGAGCGACAGTCTCGGTACCTGTCCGCTTGGAGGAAGACCAGGACGCCGACGTTCACGAGGTTGCAGCCCCCGGAGCAATCGGACAAGAAGGGCATGAGACCCTCGTCGCAGCGACTCCCTCCCCAGCCCCGGCGGACTTGGCCAAAGACATTCGGCTACGCGGTTCAAGATGGATCGCGGAGTTCACACTGTTGGGCACTTTTGGCCGGCTGTCCCTCATCGGCAGGCCCGATCTCGCGCTCGTGGGCGACCGCAAGGCCAGTCTCCTTGTTGATTTCAAGTTCAGCCGAATTCGGGAGAACCAGTTCTCGTATCGCGTGCAGCTTCTCGCCTACGGTTACCTCCTGGAGAAAATGGGGGCCAACTGCGACACGCTGCTGCTTTGCATCGTCATCCTCCCGCCAGCGGGGTCCGATGAACGGTTGGCCACGTGCCTATCTCCAGATGATCTCGCCCGCCTGGAGGCCAAGGTCGCATCGTGCCGCGCCAAGGCTCCGAGCCGAAAGGACTGGCATTCGCACGGCTGGCCGCTCACCCGTGGACTTAGGGCCACGCTCCGGGTGTTTCCATACGAACGAGAGCGGGCTGTTCGCGAGCTTCGGTTCGCGTCTCAGTATTGGACCGGCAGGCGCCGACCGATACCTACGTCCAAGCCGGCGAAATGCGCCTGCTGCCTTTACAATCGAGAGGGGCTTTGCAAGAAGGCGAGGGCGGCCTACCGTGTGCGCCGTCGTGGCTGAGGGGGGGCCTTTTCTGGCGCAGAGTTTTGCGAGGCATGGGTCGCCGGTGACGACCACTGTGTATACGCACCGTCGCTGGACGGAGCCCGACGCACCGCTGTTCTGCACCCAGTCACGGCGCCGCATCTCGAAGCGGCGAGTGCAGTCCGCTTGGAGGACGTGGCAGCAGCGGGCTGGGTTCGATCGGCTGTATCCGTTTCACTGCACGCGGCACACGAGCGTCACGAACGTGTACCGGGCCACCCGGGACCTGTTCCTGGCGCAGAGGATTGCAAGGCACGTGTCGCCTCTCACGACGACCGTGTACACCCACCCTTCCGACGAAGAGCTGATCGGCCAGATCCGCAGACTGAGCTGCTAGGCGACGCGCCGTGGTCCAGCGCCGACGCTGCTCGGTGCGGGGCGTTCAGAAAGTAGCTTCGAACGGCCTCAGCGTCCCCCTCATCGTGAATCCAATGGGCACCGTTCCGAGTTACTCGCTGGAATGCGGTCAACTCGCTTCCAGGGGGCCAGCGCTCGCGGATGACGTGGGGCGACAGCGACTGAAGGTCCCTTAACTGGACGGGGACCGGGTCAGCCACGCGAATCGCGCCAGGCATTGCAACGAAACGTAGGTACGGTGTACGGGCCCGAAGGACGTAGCGCTCACAGCCGCAGTGCTTGCTGCGGCGACGTGCCCTCACTTGGCCCGTTGCTGGATCAACCAAGGTCCCAAGAAGGCACGGATTGCCGGACACGACGAGACTTCTCGGAGCGTTGTCGCCGAAGGCAACCGAGGCTTGTTCGTGCGTGTCGTATGCGACCTGCACGCGGGCCAAGGCCACGAGCAACAGTGTCTCGGTTGACGGCACCCGAGAGTAGAAGAGAAGCTCGATGGGTTCTGTGGCCACGAGCCGAGCGATCTTCGCCCTCAGACCGGGTCGACAGAGCCCCAGGGTCAGCGACTCAAAGTCGGGATCAGGGCGACAGCTCGCGTCGCGGAGGTCCGCATCGGCTCCCAACGAGGGCCACCTGGCACGGTAGAAGTACAGACCAAGCACCCCCGAATCATACGCCACCGCCCGACCGTCACGACCGGCCAACTCGCGACCTGTTCCTGGCGCAGCGGTTCGCGCGCCACGTGTCGCCGCTGACCACGACGGTGTACGCGCACCCGAGCGGCGAGGAGATGGCGCGTCGAATGCGGCGACTGGCCTGCTGAAGCATCGCCAATCTCAGCTCAGACGTTCATTGGGCCATGATCAGATTGATCTTGCTGTCGCCTGTGGTCTTAACAGTGACGATCTTCGCTGTCGAGAAATCAGAGACCTGCCATGTGACGAGCTCCGTCGTACCGGCAACGCTGGCGACTTCGAGCGCGGAGGCCGTCGTGCTCAGAGGTCGGTGACCGCACCGACGCCGAGCGCCAAGGTTCCGATGATGCTGAATCTAGCACCTAGTTGAAGTAGCGCTCCGCGTTCTCGCGCAGGAGCACCCCTGCGCCGATGTCGAACACATGATCGGCGAGCTTCTCAAGGGCTGGGCTGAGGCCGTCCTCAAAGAACCACAAGGCCACCCGTCGGCCCTCCGCGGCAACGGCCTGCACGAGCGGAACATAGTCCTCATCGCCGGCGACGAGGACGGCCAAGTCGTAGTTGCCGCGATGCGCGTGCGAGAGCATGTCTACCGCAAGCGAAATGTCAACACGCTTCGACCCTCGTGTCTTAGTCTTGGGGAAGACTCTGGGCGCTTCGATCCCTACGCTTCGCAGCCGACCATGAATCTCGTCGCGCTTGACCGCGTCACCCTGCACGGAAGCATAGTAGTACCGACGGACTACGTCGCATGTTGCGTGCCGTGTCATGTTGAGCAGCGGGGACCAGACAAACGTGCCCTCCACGAATGTAACGTGCGGCAAGGGGCCGCCAGCAGGCTGCAAGCTACCGTAGCGAATCGCCAGGTTCTCGCCATCGACGAAATACATTACCCGGCATGTCTTGACATGCGGCGGAAACGGATGGCTTGACTGCATCGTGCGATCCCCTTCGGGTCGAAACACCGCGGCGGGTGTGGTTCGGCCGGCGGTGGCCCTCCGGCTCTGGCGACACTTCAGGATAGCTCGTCGATGATGTCCTCAACACGGGACCTCGAGAAATGGTCGAACTCATCGCCTTCTTTCATTCTGTGCCCGGTCCCGTTGCAGACGGGGACATCGCCGAACCGTTCGCGAAATGCCAGAAGCAGGGCCCTTTCGAGCTTGTGCCAGGTCCTGATGCTCTGGCGGGGCTTGCATGTCACCACGCGGACGTCAAACGCCTCCACGCCTCGTAGCCCGAGAATCTCGTCAGATCGCTGGGCGGCGCTGGCCGCCATTCGCCGTGCTCCTCTCTTCGTGGTTCCGACATAGACGATTCTGGACTGGCCGTTCTCATACCTGAATTTCTTGTCGGCAAGGAACACATACACGAGCCGATCGACATCGACCGTAACCCTCGTGAGGTACATCGCCTCGCGGCGATGGAGTTTGACTGGTAGTCTGCGCTTTGACACGATCTTCTCTGCGCTCGCCCCACAAGTTGTAGCGGGCGTAGCCGCGCCTACCGCTGACACCCCGGTAACACCGCCGGATCCCTGCCGCTCAACACGCCCCCGGTCGACTTCCTCCCGTACCGGCGCTGGCCCTGGTAGTTCACGGCGGTGACGTAGTACCGGCCCTGCCCCGGCTCGAGCACCGGCAGGTTGTCCTCGACCGTCAGGTAGTCGCCGACGCTGGGTGCCGTCGCGGGATAGCCGCATTCCAGCGGCTGCGCCTGGCTCCAGTCTCCAACCGTCGCGAGGTCGCCGTAGTACGTGTCGAACCAGTCGGCGGCAGCGAATCCCTCGGGCATGTAGGGGACGCGGAAACTGATCTGGTTGGCGGTGGGGCGGTAGGTCTGGAGGATTTCAAAGGTGGTGGGAAAACCCACAAACATCGCCCCCCATTCAACTGAGTCATACGCACCGGCCGCCGGCCCGCAGTTGGAGGAAGTGCATCCCAGGCTCAGCAGTCTGGGAAGAACAAGCCGTCCGCTCTCTTCAAAAAACACCGTGCTGCCACCAGAGAGATCGAGCTTGTCCGTGTATGAAGCGTTGCAGCGTTCATCGATGTACGCAACGACCGTTTCGCTGCTGCCGTCGAACGCAATGAGTGCATGTCGCTGCACGGACACGTTGGTTGGGAGCGGGCATTGCGACAATACTGCCGATTCCACACGATAAAGGCGTCCGAGGTTGTCCAGCGCCGATCCTGTTACCGGAGGAACACACCAAAGCAGGCTCGCGGGGCAAGGGTACTGGTACCAGTACGCACACGACAGCCCGGGCTCCAGGAACACCCAATCGCTGCAATCCAGCGGCTGGCCGGGGTTGCTGGCGAAAGCGGGCAAGAGACCGCCAACCACCAGAAGCGGAAGCACTGGCGATTTCCACATGGCACACCTCCCCCTTCGGATTTGCGATCTGCCGGGAAGTGTACCGCTGCCCGACGACGATTACACGTCCCCATTGGACGACATCGACACTTCCCCATCTTTGAGGGGCGCCGAGGCGTAGTCGCTACCCTCCAACCTCCTGAAACGGTGGAGCATGCCCCACCTTGGCCCACCACCCTGTGAACTCCATGGACATCACTCGGCGCCCACGGAACATGTGGATCATGGACTTCGACGTGCAGATGCCGTCGCGCCAGCTACCGTGAGCGCTGCTGGATCCGGAGCGCGGTGGAGCTCGTGACCGTGTCCCTCGCCGTCACCGCTGCCACTTCAAGTAGAGCGCCTGAACGTGGTTGGTGTTCGACGAGACGATGACCTGATTTCCCAGGGCAAGGACATTGCCCGCGAAGCCAGTCGGCGGGCTGCTGCCAGGCACTGGAATCAACGAGCCGATCAGACCGCACGAGCAATAGGAACTGCAGTTCGGCGACTCGGGAGTGGCGTCCTGGCTGTCCCACTCGGCGACACCGAAGCTCAGGGACACGGATGTGATGGACAAGAAATGATAGGTCAGTGTGTGCCACGGGCCACCGGGCGGCGTCGGTAACCGCCAATACTTGAAGCCGTTGGGAGCGATGCAGGTAGCATCAGCAGGATCAAGAAGGAGAAACTCCTCGAAGATCCTCTGCGGCGAGGATACGAGGATACTACCCGCGTCGTCGGTCGGGAAGTTCACCACCGCCACCGGCTGCGATGGCGTGCCGCCACCGTCGGTCACGTTGGCAACGTCGAACTCTCGGATCGGCACCTGCGCCCGAGCGGCGATGAGGCAGACCGCAACAGCGACGGTGGAGAAAAACACTTTCCTCATGGCAAGGTCCTCCCTCTGTGCTTCCGCAGAGTGTATTCCAAGACCAATCTCGGCGACAACACGTTCTGATTGAGGAATTGGGCCTTCGGTGATCGCGAGATCTGGCGTCCGGTCAGCGCTTCGACAGGGACTCTGCGGTTATTCACCAGAGTATGCCCCGGCTCTCCCCGATTCCCGGAGAGCGACCGAGCCACACGAGCCCCGGGCACCAAGAACGGATCCTAGGGCTCGACCCAGTGGTTTACAGGCAGAGAGTCGAGCCGCGCGTGTTCCTGGAGTTTTCGAGAGGGTCTAGGTGGGGTGGCTCGGGAGGGAGCGCCCGGGTTTGAGGTTTCAACAGGCTGGCTCCTGAGGAGGGACTCGAACCCCCGACCCGGTGGTTAACAGCCACCTGCTCTACCAACTGAGCTACTCAGGAACAGGTAGGTTGGTGCCGCCCGAAGTTAGCATCGGCCCGCGGCGCGCGTCAACCGTGGTCCGGCCTGGGGCGAGGAAGTTCGCGGTGCGGAAACGCGTCTCAGCTCTGAAGCCTTCGCCTTCTTGGCCAGGCGAGTCGCTTTCAGCACGGGGGTTTGAGCCGCGTCCTTCGGTCGGTTCGGCCCACGCTTGCTCGCCAAGACGCGCCCCAAGGGCCAGCCAGGAGCGCGGGACGGAGGAGTGCTCAGGCCAGGCGCGGATCGCCGCGCCGGAGCGCGTCGAGGAAGGCGGCGAGGGCCTGGCCTCGGTGCGAGACCTGTTGCTTCTCGGTCGTGGTCAGCTCTGCGGTGGTGCAGCCGGAGGACGGGTGGAAGAACAGCGGATCGTAGCCGAAGCCGTGCTCGCCGCGAGGCTCGGCCAGGATCCGACCCTCGATGACGCCGTGGAAGGTCTCGAGCACCTGGCCTTGGCGCGCGACGGCCAGCGCGCAGCGGAAGCGCGCGGTGCGGCGCGACGGCTCCACGTCGCGCAACGCGTCCAACAGCTTTCGATTGCGGCCGTTGTCGTCGAGCCCCGGCCCGCCAAAGCGTGCCGAGCGGACTCCCGGCTGGCCGCCGAGCGCGTCGACTTCCAGTCCGGAATCCTCGGCGAGCACGAGCATGTGGGTGTGCCGCGAGTAGGCCTCGGCTTTCAGCCGTGCGTTGTCCTCGAATGTCGAACCGGTTTCCTCGACCTCCGGCGGCTCGCCGAGCGACTCGAGACCCTGCACCTCGATGCCGAGCGGCCGCAGCGCCGCGTCAATCTCGCGCAGCTTGCCCCGGTTCCGGGTGGCGACCAGGAGCCGCTGCACGATCAAGGCTCGATCAGGCTGTCGAGCAGCGGGCCGAGCGTCTCGCGCTGCACGCGGTGCAGGCGGTCGATGCCGGCGTCGGCGAGCGCGAGCAGCGAGTCGAGCTGCTCGCGGCGGAACGGGGCGGACTCCGCGGTGCTCTGCAGCTCGACGTACCGCTCGCGGTCGGTGCGTGCGACGTTCATGTCCACGGCGGCTGCGGAGTCCTCGACGTAGTCGAGGTCGAGGAGCGCTCGGCCTTCGACGACGCCCACGGAGACTGCCGCCAGCATGCCGGACAACAGCGGGCCGCGGATCAGTTGCTGCTGCTGCAGCTTGTGCATGGCCAGTGCCATGGCCACGAAGCCGCCGGTGATGCTCGCCGTGCGGGTTCCGCCGTCGGCCTGCAGCACCTCGCAATCGACCCACAGCGTGCGCTCGCCCAACACCTTGCGGTCGACCATGCTGCGCAGGGCGCGGCCGATCAGCCGCTGGATCTCGAGCGTGCGCCCGGACGCGCGGCCGCGAGTCACCTCGCGCTGGGAGCGCGTGTCGGTCGCGGCGGGGATCATCGCGTACTCGCCGGTGACCCAGCCTTCGCCGGAGCCCTTGAGGAACGGCGGGACCTTGTCCTCCAGGGTGGCCGCGCACAGCACGCGCGTCTCGCCCACTTCGATCAGGACCGAGCCGGGCGGGTGCTTCAGGAACCCCGGCGTGAGCTTGATCGGCCGCAGCTCGTCGTCGGCTCGCCCGTCGTGTCGTCGCTTCGTCATGGTCCGCCCCGCAAAAGGGTCAGCATACTTCAGACGTGCTCCAGGCGCCGGATCGGCCGACCCAGGAAGCGCTCGGCCACCTGCTGGAATGCGCCGGGCACGTCGGTGACGAAGAAGCGGTGCTCCGGGCGGCACGAGCGGTCGTGGGCCTCCAGGCCCGGCTCGGTGCGCAGGCGCTCGCGCACCTCGGCGGCCACGGATTCGGCGGAGTCGATCAACTGCACGTCGGCGCCCATGACCGTCTGGATCGTCTCGCGCAGCAGCGGGTAGTGCGTGCACCCCAGCACCAGCGTGTCCACTCGCGCCTCACGCAGCGGGGCCAGGTAACGCTCGGCGACCCGGCGCGCGAGGTCGTCGTCCGCCCAGCCCTCCTCGGCCAGCGGGACGAAGAGCGGGCAGGGCCGGCTCGTCACTTCGGCCGCGGGTCGCAGCGAGCGGATGGCGATCGGATAGGCCCCGCTGTCGATGGTCGCGCGCGTGCCGATCACTCCGATGCGCCCGCCGGTCGAAGACTCCGCCGCGCGGCGCGCGCCGGGCTCGATCACGCCCAGCACGGGCACCGCGGCCGCGGCGGCCAGCGGGCCCAGGGCCACGGACGAGACGGTGTTGCAGGCCACGACCAGGAGCTTGATGTCGTGCTCGCGCAGGAAGCGCGTGACCTCGAGCGCGTAGCGAACCACGGTTTCGGCGGAACGCGTCCCGTAGGGCACGCGGGCCGTGTCGCCGAAATAGACCAGGGGCTCGTGGGGCACGGCGCGCTCGACCGCGCGGAACACGGTCAGGCCGCCGACGCCGGAGTCGAACACTCCTATCGGGCGGTCGCTCACGCGGCGCGCATCATCCGGCGGCCGAGCGCCGGGGCTCCGGTCGGGTGGCGGACGGGGCGGGCTCGGCGACGATCAGGGTGGGATTCGGCGGCAGCGGCCGGCGCAAGTCGAGGTGGCCGTTCAGCGTCTCGAGCGGCTTGCCGTCGATGAGGATGCCCACGCGCCGGATCTCCGGGACGCCCAGGGCGACCGAGTTCACGATCGAGTAGACCGTGAGGATCTCCTGAGCGCTGCCGCCGCGCGTGCCTTGCCTCAGGTCGGCCGAGAAGTCGATGAAGGCCGTGCCGTTGTCGAGAACGTAGACCTGGCGCAGTTGGGTGCCGGCGGGCAGCGCGCGCAGCGCCCCCGCGGTCAGCGGCCCCGAGATCAGGTCGGCCAGGATCTGCTTGGCCCGATCGCCGGCGGCCGTGGTCAGGAAAATCTCGTGCGGCTCGCCGACCAGGCCGTCTCCGTTGACCGAGGGGTAGTAGATCTGCACGTTGAGCCGGCGCATCGCCGTGCCGGCCGGCTCCTGGCCCTCGTCGAGCGGGAGGGCGGGAGCGGCGGGGGGCGCGTCGGTCGATTCGGCTGGGGCGGGCGGGCCGCCACCCGAGCACGAAGTCGAGGGCAGCGTCGCCGCCACGGCCAACAGCCATGCCGCTGCCAGCGCGGGCCTGCCGGGCGAGCGGGGACGCCTCACGGCTGGGTCGCTTCGGCGCCGGGCGATCGCGGTGCGGACAGCCGCTCGAGATTGAACAGGAACTCCTCGACGGCGGCGGCCAGCGCGCTGACGACGCGGTCGCGGTAGCCCGACGAGCGGAGCAGCTCCTCTTCGGCGGGGTTCGAGATGAAGCCGACCTCGACGAGTACGGCGGGCATCATCGCCCCCATGAGGACGCGGAAGGGGGCCTGGCGCACGCCGCGGTTGCGGGTTGCGGTCAGCCGGTTCATGTGTAGCTGGACCGCGTCGGCCAGCGCGCTGCTCTCGGCGAGGAACTGGTTCTGGGCCAGGTCCCACAGCACGAGGTCGATGGTCGGCGAGGGCTCTCCTCTGCCGGAGGAATCCCTTTCGGCCGCGCGGTTCTCGAGCCCGGCCAGGATCCGGGCCTCTTCGTCGGTGGCTTCGCTCGACAGGTAGTACGTCTCGGCGCCGGTCGCCTCGGAGCGGGGCGAGGCGTTGACGTGGATCGACAGGAACAGGTCCGCGCGGTTGTGGTTGGCGATCGCGGTGCGCTCGTCGAGAGCCAGCAGCCGGTCTTCGTCGCGCGTGAGCACGACGGCGATCCGGCGGCGGGACCGCTCGAGCTGGTGCTTCAGCCGCAGCGCGAGTTCCAGGGTCACGTCCTTTTCCTGCAGGCCGGTGGGGCCCACGGCACCGTGCTCGACGCCGCCGTGCCCCGGGTCGATGACGATGATCGTCTGCGGCTCGCGGCGCTCGCGGCGCGACGGCTTCTCGGCGGCAGCCGTCGAGGCGGCGGTGAGGTCGATGACCAGGCGGAAGGGGTTGCGCAACTCGAACGTCTCGTGGCGCTCGAAGTCCGGGCCGGTCTCGAGGCTGACCGTGTTGCCGTCGCGCAGCCGGTAGCGCTCGAGGATCCGCTGGTCGAAGCGCGCGTCGGGGGGACGCAGGTCCACGTCCTCGGCGTAGCGCACGCGAACCCGACCGCGGGAGGACTCGACGAGGTAGGCCACCTGCCGCGAGTGGGTCAGGACGATTCGCGTGCTGCCCGGCGCGGAGTCGACCGTAACGTCGACCGTCGGCAGGTCCGCCGCGGCGGGCAGCCCAGCCAGCGCGAGACCAACCCAGATGAGCCCGGCGAGCGGCCGGCGGGGACCGGGGTGCAGCGTCAGCAACGGCTGTGCCTCTTCCAGCGCGGGGCGCCGCCGCTCATTGTGTCACAGCGCCACGCGCTTGCCAAAGCTGCGCCGGAGCTAGGCCGGGGTCGAGAACAGGACCTGGTAGATCGGGGGCAAGTGGGTGCTCACGCAGTGCCAGCGGTCGCCGCTGTTCTCCGAGACCCACAGGCCGCCGGTGGTGGAGCCGCAGGCCAGCCGGGTGCCCGTGGCGTCAACGTCGAGCGCGTGACGGTAGACCAGGTCGTAGGCGTGCCGTTGCGGCAATCCGTCGCTCAGCACGTCGAAGCTGCGGCCGCCGTCGCCGGTGCGGGCCACGACCAGCTTTCCATCCACCGGGATGCGGCACTGGTCCTTGACGCCCGGGACGAACCAAGCGGTCAGCGGGTCGCGCGGGTGTACGGCGACCGCGAAGCCGAAGCTCGAGGGTCGGATGGCCGGGACTTCGCTCCACAGGACGGCCCCGTTCGTGCTGCGGAACACGCCGTTGTGGTGCTGCACCCACAGGTGGTCCGGGGCCGACGCGCACTGGGCCATGCGATGCGGGTCCTGGATCAGCGGATCCTCGCGCCGCTCCGGTGGCATGTACTCCGCGAACATGCCCCGGGCGCGGCACTCCCAGGTCTCGCCCGAGTCGGGCGTGTACCAGACGCCGCCGCAGGAGACGGCGACGGTGACGCGGCGCGAGTCGCGGGGGTCGACGCAGATGGAGTGGATGCCCGGGTCGTCGTAGCCGCCCCCGAACCACTCCTTGCGCTCCGGCCGCTCCCACAGCGCGCGGTTCAGCTCCCAGCTCTGGCCGCGGTCGGCCGAGCGGAACAGGCCCCCCGGGATGGTCCCGGCCCACAGCATGCCGGGGCGGTCGGCGCCCGCGGCGGCGAGCGCCCACACCTGCTGCACCGAGGGAGCGGCGGGCGTCACGTCGACCTGCCCCTCGGGAGCGAGGGGGAACGCCGGTGCCTGGATCTCCTGCCAGTCGCTGCCGCGCTGCGAGCGGCGCAGCTTGACGCCGAAGTGCCCGAGATTGAGAGCCGCGTAGAGCGTGCCGTCGCGCGCGTCGTCCAAGAGCATCGTGACCGGGTCTCCCAGGAACGAGGTGTCCGTCACGCCCCACGTGCCGGGGCCGGAGCGCTCGATCGTGAACAACCCCTTGCGTGTCGCCGCGTAGATCCTGTCGCTCACGTGGAACCTCCGGAAAGAGCCTGCATCACCAGCAGCTCGCTGGCCGGGCCGACCGCGTCGCTCAGCTCGCGGCGGTCCTCGATGATCTGACCGTCGACGAAGACCACGACGTGCTTGCGCAACCGTCCCTGGTCGTCCAATACGTAGCTGCGGAGGTTGGGGTTTCGGCGGAATGCCTGGTCCAGCACCTCCCGCACGGTCGCCCCCTGGACGTCGACCGGAGGCGCGGCCAGGTGGCGTTCGAGATGGTGGGTGAACTTCACCTGGGGCATGACGACCTCCGACGCCGGACCGGGATGGCGGTAGGTTCTCTCCATTGCGACCACCTGTCAAGAACCCTGTGGCGGGGATGCCGGTCCAGTCTTGAACTTCGCGGCACGACCGTGGCGGGATGGCAGAATGGGGGAGGAGCGGCGAGATGCGGATGACGCGCAGGAAGTGGCTGGGACTGGCGGGGGCCGGGGTGCTGGGGCTGGCCGGCCTGCGCTTCGGCCTGCCGTGGCTCTTGGGGTCGCGGGCGCCGCGGCGGGCCAGCGCAGCGGCCGCAGCACTCGTCGAGCGCTGCTTCGAGGGGCTCGACCGCTCTCGCATGTGGGATGCGCACGTCCACCTGATCGGCCTGGGGGCCGGCGGCACGGGTTGCCGGGTCAATCCCGAGATGCTCAGCCACCTGCACCCGATCAAGCGCTTCCAGTTCGACGTGTACAAGGCGGGGGCGGGCATCACGGACACCGAGACGGCGGACGCGGATTACGTCGCGCGCCTGGTCGAGCTGCGGCGCGCGATGAACCCTGAGGGCAAGCTCTTGCTCCTGGCTTTCGATCACTACGTCGGCGAGGACGGGCTGGAGCGGCCGGACCTGTCGCCGATCCACACGCCGAACGAGTACGTGCTGCGCGTCGCCGCTGAGCACCCGGAGTTCGTCGCGGGCGCGTCGATCCACCCCTATCGGGCCGACTGCGTGGAGCGGCTCGACGCGGCCGCGGCGGGCGGGGCGCTGGCCGTCAAATGGCTGCCCAACGCCATGGGCATCGACCCCGGCTCCCCGCGCTGCAACGCCTTCTACCGGCGCATGGCCGAGCTGGGACTGCCGCTGATCGCGCACGCGGGCAGGGAGTACGCCGTCGATTCCTCGCTGCACCAGGAGCTGGGCAACCCGCTGCTCTTGCGCCGCGCGCTGGACTCCGGCGTGCGGGTCGTGGTGGCCCACTGCGGCAGCATGGGCTCGTATCGCGACCTCGATGCGGGCGGCGAGCGCCAAGCCGCGTCGTTCGACCTGTTCTGGCGCATGTTCACCGACCCGCGACACGCGACGCTGCTGTACGCCGACATCTCGACGATGACCCAGGTGCACCACGACCCCGCTCAGTCGAGCCGGCTGCTGCGGGCCCCGGAGCTGCACGGTCGCTTGCTCTACGGGTCGGACTATCCGCTGCCCGCCCTGCGCTTCATGGTCGCGCCCGCCAGGCTGCAGTGGGCGGACCTGCTCGACGGCGAGGATCGGCGAACCTGCGACGAGCTGTTCGACGTCAATCCGCTGCTCTTCGATTTCGTGGTCCAGCGCGCGCTGCGGGCGGTCGAGAACGGGCGGACCTGGCGCTTCGCGCCGAGCGTGTTCGAGACCGCGGACTTCTTCCAGGGCCTCAGTCGTCCCCCGTCGCCGGCCGCGAGCGCGAGCGCTTGACCTGGCCGCGCTGCCGCTTGGCGTCGACGCGGCGCCGCTTGACCTTGACCGAGGGACGCGTCCGGCGCCGGGGTGGCAGCGTCTTCAGCGCCTCGGCCAGCAGCTCGTCGAAGCGCAGGACGGCGGCGCAGCGATTGGCCTCCCGCGTGCGGTGGCGCTGCGCCACCACGCGCAGCACGCCATCCTTATTGATGCGCGGGCCCAGCCGCGCGCGCAGGCGCAGCTTCTGCGCCTCGGTCAGGCTCGGCGAGCCCGGGATGTCGAACAGCACGGTCACCCGGGTCTCGACCTTGTTGACGTTCTGGCCCCCCGGCCCCGAGCTGCGCGAGTAGGCGAATCGCAGCTCCTCCCGCGGGATGGTCGGGAGGCTCACGCCCTACTCGACGGCCGGTCCGCCGGTCCGCCCCGCCGCCAGCTCGACGAAGCGCTGGGCCAGCTCGGGCCCCGAGCCCTCGTCCTCGTGCTTGAAGAAGACGTAGGCCCGCTCCCAGGGCTGGCCCGCGATGCGCTCGAGCCAGGCGCGCAGATCGCCGTCGCCGTAGCGTGCCCGGCGCAGCCGCAGGTAGCCGAAGCTCGCGGTGGCCACGACCGGCGGCGGATCGCCCGCGTCGGTATCGGCGACGACCAGCCCCGCGCCGCGCGCGCGCAGGGCCTCGTGGACTCGCTCGTCGCGCCAGGAGTCGTGCCGGAACTCGAACGCGGCCGGCCAGCCGGCGGGCAGGCTGCCAAGGAAAGCCACGAGCCGCGGCAGGTCCAGGGCGAAGTCCGGCGGGAACTGGAACAGCAGAGGTCCGCGCTTCGCGCCGAGCACCGCCGAGGTCTGCAGCAGGTAGGCCAGCGTGTCGCCCGAGCCCTGCATGCGTTGCTGATGGGTGATCCTCCGCGAGGCCTTGAGCACGAACGAGAACCCCTCGGGCACCTGCGCGGCCCAGCCCAGCAGCACCTGCTCCGAAGGCATGCGGTAGAACGTGTTGTTGATCTCGACGGTTCCGAGGCGGGCGGCGTAGAGCCGCAGCATGTTCTCGGGCTTGGCGTCGGGCGGGTAGAAACTGCCCCGCCATTCCTTGTAGGAGTATCCGCTCGTTCCGGCGAGGATCCGCATGCGTCACCCGCGCGGGTGACGTTAGCACAGGTCGATCGGCGGCTCGCCGGGCGCGGGCGACGCCGCGCGCGAGGGGCGGGCCGGCAGCCACTCCGCGGGGTAGGGGGTCCCGGCCGAGCCCTTGTTCGTCATGAAGTGCACGAGCGGGACGACGACGAGCGTCAACACGGTCGAGGCCGTCGCCCCGGCCATCAACGAGATGGCCAGACCCTCGAAGATCGGGTCGAACAGGATCACGACCGCGCCGACGACCACGGTGCCCGCCGTCAGCAGGATCGGCCGGAAGCGAACGGCGCCGGCCTCGATCACCGCTTCGCCCAGCGTTCGGCCGTCGGCCCGCGCGATGTCGACGAAGTCGATCAGCAGCACGGAGTTGCGCACCATGATCCCGGCCAAGGCGATGAAGCCGATCATCGAGGTCGCGGTGAAGAACGCGCCGGCGAGCCAGTGCGCGGGCAGGATGCCGACCAGCGACAGCGGGATCGCGATCATCATCACCAGCGGGACCCGAAACGACCTGAACCAGCCGACGATCAAGAGGTAGATCAGCAGCAGCACGACGCCGAAGGCGGCTCCGAGGTCACGGAACACCTCATAGGTGATGTGCCATTCGCCGTCCCACTTCAGCGAGGCCTTCTCGGTGAGCCGCGGCTCGTCCCGGTAGTGCTGCGCGACGGGCCGGCCGCCGGGGGTGGGGAGGGCTTGGACGCGCTCGGCCATGCCGAGGATGGCATAGGTCGGACTCTCCTGGACGCCAGCCACGTCTCCCACGACGTAGACCACGGGGGTCAGGTTCTTGCGGTGCAGGCTGGCGGGCTCCACGGTCTCCTCGAACCGCGTGACCTCGCAGAGCGGCACGAGCCCTCCCGCGGCCGAGGCGACGCGCAGCGCGCCCAGCTCGGCGGGCGTCGAGCGTCGCTCGCGGGCCAGCCGCAGCTCGATCGACACCGGTTCGGCTTCGAACGGGTCGTGCAGCACGCCGGCGCTCTCGCCGGCGACGGCGAGGCGCAGCGTGCGCGCCACGTCCGCGGCGGGCACCCCGTGCAGGGCGGCCTTCTCGCGATCGACCTCGAAGCGCCACTTGGCCTGGGCGGCCTCGACGAACCAGTCGACGTCGACGACGCCGGGGGTCGTGCGGAAGATCTCCAGCACCTGGCGGGCCAGCTGCATGCGCTGCTGCACATCGGGTCCGTAGATCTCGGCCACGAGCGTGGAAAGCACCGGCGGGCCCGGGGGCACCTCCACGATCTTGACCGCCGCGCCGTGCCGGTCGGCGATCTCGACGATCGGCGGCCGGATCCGGCGCGCGAAATCGTGGCTCTGCTCGCGGCGCCGGCTCTTGTGCACCAGGTTCACCTGCAGGTCCGCGGAGTTCGCGCCGCGGCGCAAGTCGTAGTGGCGCACCAGGCCGTTGAAGTTGATCGGCGCCGCCGTGCCCGCGTAGATCTGGAGGTCCTGCACCTCGGACACCGTCTGCAGGTAGCTCGCGACATCCTGCGCGACCCGCGAGGTCCGTTCGAGCGTGGTGCCCTCGGGCAGGTCGAGCATCACCTGCAGCTCGCTCTTGTTGTCGAACGGCAGCATCTTGAGGGTGACCTGCTCCAGGGGCACCAGGGCGATGGCCGCGAGCAGCAGCAGGAACACGCCGCCGAGGAAGATCCAGGCCCGGGCCGGTTGGACCAAGAGTGGAATCAGGATGCGCCGGTAGACGCGATAGGTCCGCGTCCGCTGCGGGGCGTGCTCGGCGTCCGAGCGCGGCCGCCCACCATCCAGCAAGCGCAACGAGAACCAGGGAGCGGCCACCAGTGCGACGATCAGCGAGAAGACCATGGCCAGCGCGGCGCCGACGGGCATCGGGCGCATGTAGGGTCCCATCAGACCGCGCACGAAGGCCATGGGCAGCACGGCGGCGATCACCGTCAGCGTGGCCAGGATCGTGGGATTGCCGACCTCGTTGACGGCGGCGACGGCCGCCTGGAGCGGAGGCAGGCGGCGCATGGAGAAGTGGCGCACGATGTTCTCGACGACGATGATCGAGTCGTCCACGACGATGCCGGTGACGAAGATCAGCGCGAAGAGCGTGACGCGATTCAGCGTGTAGTCGAAGGTGTAGTAGACGAACAGCGTCAGGGCGAAGGTCACCGGGACCGAGACGAACACGACGAGACCGCCGCGCCAGCCCAGGAACACGGCGATGACGAGCGTGACCATCAGGACCGTGCCGAAGAGGTGGGTCAACAGCTCGCGGGACTTCTCGGACGAGGTCGCGCCGTAGTCGCGCGTGACGGTGACCTCGACTGACGGCGGGATCAGCGGGCCCCGCAGGGCCTCGACCTTGTCCAGCACTGCGCGGGCCAGCTGGCCGGCATCGGCGCCCCGGCGCTTGGCCACGGAGAGCGTGACCGCCGCGGCGGGGGCGGCTCCCGCGTGCGCGCCCGCGGGTCCGGGGACGAAGGAGACGTAGTCCGAGGCCTCCTGCGGCCCATCGAGCACGTCGGCCACGTCCCGCAGGTGGACGGGCCGGCCGGCGTAGAGGCCCACCACCAGAGCGGCGACATCGGCCGCGCTCTCCAGGAACTCGCCGGTCTCGACCAGCACCTCGCGGTTCCGCTCCTCGACGCTCCCCGCGGGCAGGTTGGCGTTCTGGGCCCGCAGCGCCCGGGCCACGCGCTGCGGGTCGAGACCGCGAGCGCTCAGCCGCCCGGCGTCGAGGATCACCGCGATGCGCCGCTTCTGTCCCCCGGTCAGGCGCAGCTCCGAGACCATGTCGGTGCCGGAGATCTCGCGCCCGAGCTGGGCCGCGATCCGCCGCAGCGCGAAGCCGTCGTGGTCCGGGCTCCACAGGGTGAGCGCGATCACCGGAACGTCGTCGATCGTGCGCAGCTTCACCAGCGGCGGCGTGGCCCCCTCGGGGCTGTGGTCCATGCCGCCGGCCAGCTTGTCGTAGAGCTTGACCAGGCTCCGCTCCATCTCCTGGCCGACGAGGAAACGCACGGTCACGAGCGCCAGACCCGGCCGCGACATCGAGTAGACGTACTCGACGCCCGGGATCTCCCACAGCCGCTTTTCGAGCGGGATGGTCACGCGGCTTTCGACCTCGGCCGGAGAGGCCCCGGGGAGGCCGACGAACACGTCGACCACCGGCACGACGATCTGCGGCTCCTCCTCGCGCGGAGTGAGCGCGATCGCCAGCGCGCCGAGGGCCAGCGCCGCCAGCACCAGGAGCGGCGTCAGCTTGGACTCGATGAACAACCGGCCGAGGCGGCCGGCCGGACCGATGTGGAGCTCCATCGGGCCTCAGCCTTCCGTTACCGGCGTTCCGTCGGCCAGCCCCGGCGGCGGCGAGACGAGGTAGCGCTGGCCCGCGTCGAGCCCCGACAGGATCTCGGTGCGCTCGCCGGCCTCCTGCCCCGCTCGGATCCAGCGCAAGCGCGCCCGGCCGTCGCCGTCCACCACGAACAAGCCGAGCAACTGGCCGCGCCGCACGAGCGCCGCCGAGGGCACGAGCAGCGCCTGGCGCGAGCCGCGCGCGAAGGCGACCCTGGCGAACATCCCCGACTTGAGCGTGCCCTCGGCGTTCGGCAGCACGAACTGAACTTCGAAGGTCCGGCTCTGCGGATCCCCCGCCGGCAGGATGCGGTCCAGCGTCGCCGGCACGCTGGTCTGCGCGGCGTCGACGCGCACCTCCGCCGGATCGCCGGGGGCCAGTCCGGCCAGGCCGGACTCCGGCAGGGCGACGGAGATCTTCACGCGGGCCAGGTCGTCCAGGCGAAACAAGGGATCCCCGGGGTGCACCATGTCCCCGGCCTCGACCAGCCGCGCGGCGACCCAACCGGTGATGGGAGCGCGGATTTCCGCGTACTCGAGCGCGACCCGCGCCGCCTCGAGATCCGCCTGCGCGCGCGCCAGGCCGGCCTCGGCCACCCGGAACGCGGTGCGGGCATCCTCCAGGTTCTTGTCCGTGACCGAGCCGCGCGCGTGCAGGTCGCCCATGCGCCGGTGCTGCGCGTCCGCGTTGTCGAGCCCGGCTTCCGCGATGGCGACGGCGGCGCGCGCCTGCGCGGCGGAGGCCTCGAGGTCGCGGCGCTCCAGGCGGGCCAGCAGCTGGCCGCGGGTCACGCGGTCCCCTTCGCGCACGGTCACCTGCTCTACCCGTCCGAGGATCTTGGTGCCCGGAGAGACGCGCGCCCAGGGCTCGACGGTGCCGGTGGCCTGGTCCAGCAGGGCGGCGTCTTCGATCTCGGCCACGGCCGTGCGGGCGGCGACCGGGGAGCCAGGCGCGGGCGGAGCGGTCGCCTCGGCCCCGCAACCGGCGGCCGCGAGCGCCCCAGCCAGCAGCAGCAGCGCGCGGGCCGCGGTCATAGACGACCCAGCGCCAGGTCCAGCGCGACGTCGGCCAGGACGAGGTCGCGCCGCGCCGCCAGGTTCCGGGTGCGCGCGCCGGTCAACAGCGTCTCGCCCTCGCGCAGCTCGATCCATGTCGCCAGCCCCTCCTTGTAGCGATCGCGCACGACGCGCAGACTGCTGTCGGCCAGGGCGATCGCGCGGGCAGTATGCTCGACGCGCCGGCCGGCGGCGTGGAGGTCGTGGAACGCGCGCCGCACCTCGAGATCGGCGGCGAGCGCCAACGATTCGCGCACCTCGCGCGCCTCGCGCTGCCGCTCGCCGGCTTGCCGCACGCGCGCTCGCCCGGCCTGGCCGTCGAAGACCGTGAAGCGGCCGCCGACGAAGACGGACCAGTTCGTGCCGTCGGTGCCGGGGCCCTCCTCCGCGTTCGCCTCGTAAGCGCCGCTGACGCCGATCTCGGGCCGCCGGTCGGCGCGGGCCTGCTGGACGAGGTGACCGATCGATTCGACGTCGCTCGCCGCGGCGCGCAGGTCCGGCCGCCTTTCGCGGGCCTCGGCCAGCAAGTCGTCGAGGGCGCCCGGCGCGTCGCCGTGGGGCTCGATCTCCCGAGGGAGGCTGAACGGCGTGGCCAGGTCGCGACCCAGCACCATGTTGAGCGCCGCCCGGCCGACCTCGACATCGCGGACCGCGCGCACGACCGCTTCCTCGAGTTCGCTCTCGCGCAACTGCGCCTGAAGCAAGTCCGATTCGACCACGAGTCCCGCGGCGCGCAGGTCCGCGACGACGGCCGTGTTGGCGCGGGCGGTCTCCAGCCCGTCGCCAGCGACCTCGTGCTGCCGCGCGGCGAGGACCGCCCCGGTGTAGGCGTCGATGACGCGGCCCACGACCTCTTGCCGCGTGCGCTCGTGGCGCAACGCCGCCGATTCGCCGGCCAGGCGCGCGGCCTCGACGCCGTGGTGCAGCCGCCCGCCGGCCCACAGCGGCTGATCGAGGACCACGGCGGTGCGGAAGTTGTCGAGCGCGCTCGGATCGTTCAGGGTCTGCACCTCGAAGTTCTCCTCGGTGAACGCCTGTTGCCCCAGCAGGTTCGAAAACACCAGGGAGGGGTTGGTCGTGCGGCTGACCGTCTCGGTCAAGGTGACGCGCGGCAAGCGCCGCGCCCGCGCCTCGGCCAGCACCTCGCGGGACAACTCCGTGCGCGCCTCCGCCGCCCCCAGCTCGCGGTTGTGCAGCAGGGCCAGCTCCACGGCCTGCGCCAGCGTCAGCAGCGGGCCTTCGCCCGCGGCGGGGAGCGCCGTGGCGACGAGCAGCGTGATCAGGACTGCCGCAGTATTCACGATCGAGACCATCCCGGCGCCGAGCCTTGACCTCTTCCGCCAAACCGACCCATATCCGCTGTCGCGCTCGCGCTACTCCGGCGCGCGGTCCCCGCCGGACATGGCGTCCTTGAGCGCCGGGATCGACTCGATCAGCCGGCGGATGTCGACGCCGGACAGCGACTCCACGATGGCCGGCAGCTCGGCCATGATCTTGGCGATGTCCCCCGTCAGCCGCGAGGCGCCGGTGCCGTCCCCGCCGGTCGACACCAGCGTGATGCGATCGGTCTTGGACAGCGGCTCGGCCACGGCCTTGGCGATCTCGGGCAGCGCGGCGAGCAGGATCTGCAGGACCGCCGCCTGGTTGTACTCCTTGAACGAGTCCGCTTTCTTGCGCATGGCCTCGGCCTCGGCCGAGCCCTTGAGCATGATGATGTCGGCCTCGGATGCGCCGGTGGCCTTGATCACGTCCGCTTCGGCCAGCCCCTTCTGCCGCCGGGCCTCGGCCTCGCCCCGCGCCACCTGTTCGGCCTTGGTGCGCAGCGCGGCGGCCTCGGTCTCGATGCGGTAGCGCTCCGCGTCGGCCGAGCGCTTGACCGTCGCTTCGAGTTCCTTTTCCCGGCGCTGGATCTCACGCTCCTGCACCACGATCTGCTGCTCTTTCTCGATGATCGCGACCTGGACCTCTTCCTTCTTGAGCGCCTGGGAGGTCTTGTTCTTCTGGATGTCGTAGGACAGGTCGGCCTCGGCGCGCTTGAGATTGACGGCGGCGTCGTACTCGGCCTTCTTGGACTGGAAGTCGCGGTTGGCCTCGGCGATGCGCGTATCGGCGTCGAACTTGGCGATCTCGCCGGCCTGCCGCGCCTGGGCCGACTTGATGTTCGCGTCGCGATCGGCCTCGGCCTGCGCGATGATCGCGTCGCGCTTGACCTCGGCCGTGCGGGGCTTGCCCAGCGCGTCGAGGTAGCCGTGGCTGTCGCGGATGTCCTTGAGCGTGAAGGAGACGATGGACAGGCCCATGTTGGCCATGTCCAGCACCGCCACCTCCTGGACCGACGACGCGAACTGGTCCCGGTTGCGGTAGATCTCCTCGACCGACAGGGTGCCGATGATCGCGCGGAGATGCCCCTCCACGGTCTGCAGGGCGACCTGCTTGATCTCGTCCACCGACTTGCCCAGGAACTGCTCGGCGGCGGTGCGGATCGAGGACTCGTCACCCTTGATCTTGACCTGGGCCACGCCGTCGACCACGATCGGCACGCCCGGCTTGGTGTAGACCTCGGGCGTCGTGATGTCCAGCGTCATCACTTCGAGCGACAGGATGTCCGCGCGCTCGAGCAAGGGGAAGATGAAGGCGCCGCCGCCCTTGCGGATCCGGTAGCCCGTGATCTCCGACGAACCGTCCCCCGCGCGCAGACGGTGCCGGCGCCCGGAGATGATCATCACGAGGTTCGGGCCCACCTTCTTGTAGCGCTTGGCGACGGCCAGGATCAGGACGAACACCACCAGGGCCAGCACCAGCACCGCGGCGACCGTCACGAACGAGCTGAACACGTTGTCGAGCATCGGCCTCCTCCCGTCACACTCTGGCACGCACGTGCAGGGTGGACCCCAGCACTTTCTCGATGACCACGACCTGCCCCTTGGCGATCGCCGAGCCGTCCATGGCGCGGGCCGCCCCTTGCTCGCGCTGGCCCTTGACGACGAAGGCGACTTCTCCGACGCCCCCCGCGGGGATGGTCGTGATGACCTCGCCCTCGCGCCCGGCAAGCTGTTCGAGCGCGAATTCGCTGCCGGCCTGCGTCTGCGAGAAGATCAGCTCCAGCACGCCGAAGGCGGTGCCGGCCGCGACGAAGCCACCGGCCAGCGCGCTGCCGAGGCTGCCCAACAGCGGCCAGTCCAGCGAATAGTGACCCAGCACCCCACCGGCGCCGAAGCCGGTGACGAAGGCGGCCACGGTGGTGCCCGAGATGGGGTGGGGATGGCCCGCGTCGAAGTGTCCGCCGGCATCGACGTGGATGTCGGAGCCGCCGAGGTCCGACAGCCAGCCCAGGGCGCCGGCGATCAGGGCGTAGAGCAGGCCGAGGCACAGCAGGCAGACGTAGAGCAGCCCGACGCTCATGGCTTCTCCGACAGGCGCTGGAACAGCCGGAACAACTCCTCGGCGCCCGCTCCATGGCGCACGTCGAGCGCCGCTTGCTCGAGCTGCTCGAAGGCCTGCCGCACTTCCTTCGATTCGGCGCCGGCCCGCCCGGCGAAGCTCTCGAGCAGGCGGTACTTGGCCGACGGGCTGAGCGGCCGGCTCAAAGCCGTGCGCAGCTGCCGCAGCTCGTGGGCCCAACGGGTCTGGGAGTGGAGCGCTTTCGCGAAATCCGCGACCGCGCCGGCCAGTCCCCGGGCCGGGGCGGCCGGCTCTTGGCCCTGGGCCGCGGCCTGCTCCGCGCGGACCTCGGCCGCGGGCCGGGGCGCCGTGCGCTCTTCGGGAGCGGCGCCGCCGGCGACGGGGTCGACGCTCACCGCCTCTTCCGCGCGCACGACGACCTCGAGCGCTCCCGTGGACTCGTCGAGCACGGCGCCCCAGACCGCAACGTCCCCGGGCAGGAACGGAGTGGCCCGGATGTTGGCCACCGAGATCGCGACGCCCTGCTGCGGGGTGGGGATGGCCCCGGCCCACTCGCGCAGGTCGGCGGAGCCGAAGGCCTCCCGTCTGACCCCACGGGCGCGGAACAGCTCGATGAATTCTGCGTTCTGGAACTTCGCCATGCGACAGCCCGCGTGCCCGATGACCGCGATCTCCGTCACGCCGAACATGAACACGGCCAGGCCCAGCGAGCGCAGCGATGCTCCGCTGGGGCGCACGAGCGCTCCCGCCGTGCGAAACACGAAAGCCTGGCCGGCCTCGAGGCCCAGGGCGGGGAACAGGATCGAATCGAGGCGCGGATCGTAGCAGGCGACGACCGCAAGATCGAGGGTCTCGACGGGAGGAAAGGGGCGCGCCTCACGCCCGGCGACGTAGCTGCGGTTGACCCCCAGAATCCGCTCGACGAGCATCGTTCTCCGGCCTCGGCTGCAGCGCGCGCGACGGTTTCCCGCGACTCTCGCGCGAAGCTAGCACGCCGGGGCGCGGGCGGTCAACGCCGCTCCGAGTCCGGTGCTGGTTCAGCGGTCAGAGGAACCATCACCCGGAGCCGCAACCGAGAAGGGCCGGTGCCGCGTCGAGTTCGCGGCGTCCCAAACGCTGGGACGCCGCGCGATCTCGAACGCTCTTCAGGATTCCAGGCGGACCCGCACTGCGCTGTCGAGCGGAACCACGACCATCGTCCCGGAGGGGATCTCCACTTCCTTGCCGGTCTTGGCGGCGGCGGCCGTGCCGATCGCCCCCCCGATGATCGCGCCGATGACCTTGCCCTTGTCGCTGTCGACCTGGTGGCCGACGATCGCACCCGCCGCCGCGCCGCCGCCGATCTTGGCCGCGTCACGAGCGGCCTGCTTCGGACCCTCCTGGACGAACATGGCCGCGACCGAGACCGACTCGCCGCTCGTGACCTCGAGCCTGTCGAAGGTCAGCGCGAGCTTGGCCTGGCCGCCGAACTTCGGAAGCGGCACGGCCTCGGTGACCATTCCCAGCACTTCGCCGCCCGCGGGTGCCACGACCCTGCCGCCGGCGACCAGGTCGCGAGACAGGCGGCCCCGCACCGAGTCTCCGACCTGGCTCGTCCCGCTGGACAGCGTGTCGAGGAGCTCGACCTCGATCTCCGTCCCGGCCGGCACGTCCACGACGACGAAGGTCGGAGCGGGAGGTTCGACGGGGCGTGACGGCTCGACGGGAAGCGGTGGCGTGGCCGCGCGGGGTGTGGCGGCGCGCGGCGGCGTGTAGCTGTCACCGCTCGCCGGGCGGTTGGCCGCCGCGGGGGCCGGCTGACCGGACGCCGGGACGGCCTGCTCCGAGTCGAGATCCTCGGCGGTGCCAGGGGGCGTCGGTTGCGGTGCGCAGGCGCCGGCGAAGAGCGCCAGGAGCACGAGCGGGACTGCGAGAAACGATCGATCGCGGGTGATTCTCATGAGTGTCGCTCCTTGTTCTGCCCGGCGGTCCAATTCGCAGCGCCGCCAGGGCCGGTCGTCTCTAGTATGGCTCTCCCGGGGATGCAGGTCGACCCCGGGAAAGGCCGGGGTCATGGTTCAGTCTGAAGAACCGAGCGCACGCTCAGAGGGCCCCGCGGGCCGAAGTTTCAAACTGAACCAGCACCAAAGGCCGGCGCCCCCGGGGTGGGCCGGCATTGCGCCGTACGGCGCAGCGATCGCTGCGCGCCATCGCGCCGCGCTGTCCCCCGCCAGCCGGGTTTCGCCGGCTTTTTGGCGTCCGTCGGCTCTCGTTCGGCGGCAAGGGTGGCACGGGCTATGCTTCGGTTGTGGTTCCGGGACGCCAAGAACGGCGTTCCGGCCGGGAGGTCGGCCATGAACGAAATCAAGACGATGCTCGTGACCACCGATTTTTCGGAGACGTCGCGGAAGGCGTTTCCACTGGCGCGCGGGCTGGCGCACAAGTTCGGGGCCCGCATCATCGTCGCCCACGTCGAGGACGACCGGCTGCCGCCCCTGCTCGGCGAATACGCGGGCGTCGACCTCGGACGGGTCCTCGATACACAGCACGGGCGCGCCACCCGCGACCTGGAGCGCCTGGCCGGCGCGGAGCTGGGGTCCGGCACGGAGCTGCAGTTGCGAGTGGTCAGCGGAACCCCGCACGTCGAGATCGTGCGGATGGCGGAGGAGACGCATGCCGATCTGATCGTGATGGCCACACACGGTCGCGGCTTCATCTCCCACGCGATTCTCGGCTCGACGACGGAGCGCGTCCTGCGGCGCGCGCCGTGCCCCGTGCTGGTCGTGCGCGACGCGGGCCGTCAGGCCGGTTGAGCCGGAGCGACCCGCGAGTGGGTCGTTCGGCCTCGACGGGGCACGAACTCGGGCCCCGTCCGTGGGGCGGAGCGCCTCTCCAGCTTGCGCCGGCTCCGCCGGGGCTGCTAGATATGGCGGTGATGCCTCAACATCTCGATCGCGGCGCGGCGGGCGCGGTCGCCGTCCTGTGCGCGATCTGGGCCGGCGGCTGCGGTGTCGAGCGTGCGGACGAGCGCGGGTCGAGTCCGCCCCCCGCTCGCGGCGTGGCCGCGGGCGCGCCCGCCGCGGCGGCGGCACCTCGCGCTGCGGCCGAGATCAGGCCCGCGCTCCGCCGGGAGTTCGAAGGCTCCTATCCCGGCGACGCTCCGCGCGCGAGCGGCGTGCGGGAATTCACGATCAGAGCGGCGCCGCAGGAGATCGAGATCTTCGACGGCCAGCGGCTGCCGGTCTGGTGCTACAACGGGCAGGTGCCCGGGCCGCTGTTGCGCGTCCGACTGGGCCAGAGCCTGCGAGTGCGCTTCGAGAACGAGCTGCCGCAGCCGAGCACGATCCATTGGCACGGCGTCCGCGTCCCCAACGCGATGGACGGAGTTCCCGAGGTGACCCAGCCCCCCGTGCCGCCGGGAGGAAGCTTCGTCTACGAGTTCACGCCCAAGGATGCCGGAACCTACTGGTTCCACCCCCACGTGCGCAGCTCGGAGCAGGTCGAGCGCGGCCTGTACGGGCTGCTCGTCGTCGAGGACCGCGAACCGCTGCCCTACACGCAGGACGTGGTCTGGGTGCTCGACGACTGGCGACTGACCGCCGACGGGTCGCGCATCGATCCGAACTTCGGCACGCCCGGCGACCTGGCGCACGACGGTCGCTGGGGCGACGTGATCACGGTCAACGGCAGCCGGCGACACGAGCTGACCGTCAAGGCCGGAGAGCGGATCCGACTGCGCCTGCTCGACTCCGCGAACGGCCGCGTGTTCGTTCCGGATTTCTGGCGGCTCGACGCCACGGTCATCGCGGTGGACGGGATGTACGTGGCCCGGCCGTTCAAGTGGACCCGCTTCGAGATGGCGCCGGGGAACCGGCTGGACCTGGACATCACCTTCCGCCCGGAGGATGCCGGGCGCACGATCCGCATCTACGATCGTTTCACGCGCGAGCCCCTGCTGCTGGCGACGATCCGCGTGCTGCAGGATGTCGTGAAGACACCCGGCTTCCCGCCGCCTGCCGCGGCCAGGATCCCGCGCTGGGCCGGGGCGGAGGCGCTCGCGCCGGACATCGAGTACGTGCTCGATACCCGGGCGGGGGGCGCGCAGGGCCTGGAATGGACGCTGAACGGCCTTCCGTTCGCCTCGCACGGCGGCCGCCGCGAGGTCCTGTACCTCGACGAGTGGGCCAAGATCCGCTTCGTCAACAAATCGGCCCGGCTCCATCCCATGCACTTCCACGGCCAGTTCTTCCGGCTACTGAGCCGCAACGGCCAGCGGCAGGAGGAGGGGTTCTGGCGTGACACCGTGCTGGTCCACGCCAAGGAAACGCTCGAGGTCGGCCTGGTGCCGCTGGACCTCGGAGCCTGGATGCTGCACTGCCACATCCTGGAGCACGCCGAGGCCGGGATGATGACGGTGGTCGAGGTCCACCGGCGGGCGCCCTGAATGGGGCCTCGGCTAGGCCGCCCGGCGCGGCTTCCCCGTGCCGGGGGTCACTCGTACCAGTAGAGCACCACGCTGACCGGCCAGCTGCCGTTCTTCGGCGTGACGGTGTAGTCGAAGTCGTAGGTCCCGCCGGGAGCGATCAGCGAGGTCAGATCGACGTCGTTGTCGCAAGGCGGGTTCTTGTGGCAGGCGATGTAACCGGGACACCAGCCGGCTCGCGGGAAGGTGCAGGAGGGGAAGCCGCAGGCGTTCCACTGGCTGCACGGCGTGCCTGAGGGGCTGCAGTCGGTGCGGAACGGGACGACCTGCCAGATCGGCGATCCGTTCAGCAGCAACTGGTTGGTGCGATGGCAGAACTCGTCGCACGGATTGCACACGCCGCCCGGGCACTGCGCGTTGTTGACGCAGGCCTTGGCGTTGTTCACGCCGCCGTCGCAGAACAGCCCTCCGCCATGACCCGTCGTGAAGATGCGCGCCTTGACCTGCGTCGCACCCGCCGGCACGCTGACGGACTTGGTCGGGATCGGCGCATCGCTGAAGCCGATGACCTCGACTCCCGCGGCCGGCGGCTCGGCCGAGGCCTGCTCCGGTCGCTCGCTGAACGTGAAGTCGACCGTGACCCACCAGCCCTTCTGGACGAAGTGCACGATCTCGACGCCGACGTGCTTCGTACCCGTCAGCAGCGAGGCGAACGGCGTGACGTCCATCGTGTAGGTGCGCGGCGGCACGACTCCGGATCCGGCCGTGGGCGGGGCGTCGGTGCCGAACGGCGTCACGGCGTGGATCAATTCGAGGTTCGCCGGAGTGATGCAACTGCCACCGGCCTCGATGCAATCGTCGAGCACGAGAAACAACTGGACCAAACGATCCCATGGATCGCCGCACGGGTTGTAGCCGCCGTTGCACGGGGGCGAAACGCACGGATTGCCCGCTCCGCACTTGGTGATCGTCCCCTGGTTCGGGGGGATGCACAGCCGCGACTCGACGGTCAGCATCACGCTCACCGAAACCCAGTCCCCCTCGGGGAATTCGGCCGGCACCATGAGCTGGAACCCGTCGCTGCGCAGGACCTTGGACGGATCGGTCGGCACGCAGTCGACCGTGCCCCAGCACAATTCGTCCTTGTCGTGGGCGCGCAGGCGCACCACGCCCGAGACGGCGTCGATGTGCTCGTTTGAGAAGGCGGACTCGTTGCCGTTGGCATCCAATGCCGTCACGGCGATGTACCAGTTGATGAACTTCTGCAGCCCGACCAGGGACAGGCTGGTGCCTAGTCCCACATCCTGCACGAACGCGTACTGACCCGACTTCTTGCCGTAGTAGACGCGGTAAGACGCTACGGCGTCCACGGGTTGACCGGGGAGCCACTCGACGTCGATCGTGGTGTTGGTCCATTCGCCGGAGAGCACGGGCGGCGTCGTGACCAGCGGCGGCCCGACGTTCGACTCGTGGCCCGCGACGTCGACGGCTCCGACCCGATAGTAGTAATCGTTGCCGTCGGCGGCTGCGCCGCTGTCCGTGAAGTCGCTCGCGGCCGGAGTGCCGATGCGGTTGCTGCCGCCCACCCGATCGGGCACGAAGTCGGGTGCGGTCCCCCGATACACCGTGTAATGATCGATGGTCTCCGGCTGGCCCGTCGCGTCGACCGTCACCGGGCTCCACGACAGCGCGACGTCCGCGCCCGAGCGCGCCACGGCGACACCCGTCACCGCCGCCGGCCGGGTGACGTCCTGGGCTTCGGCCAGCGAGCCGACCCCGAGCGCGAGCAGGACCGGGAGAGCGCAGCGGCCGACGCGAACGACGAGCGGACGGCGATCGGCGGACGCCTGGCTCACGGTCCCTCCCCCGCCGCCCCGGCTGGCGGCCCGGTCGATTCGAGGAACTATATACGCCGAGCGCCGCGGCCCGGCGGGTCCAGGGTGGGCGGGCTCGAGCGGCGTCCCCGGTCTAGCGGCGCGGGCCAGGCGCGGGGGGGCCGTCGCCGACCGGGTGGTTGGCCACCAGCACGAAGTCGAAGTGGCTCTCCTCGACCAGCGCGAGCCGGTGCGCCGGGTAGCGGGCTCTGTAGGCAACTACCAGATCTTTCAACAACTTGCGCTCGACGATGCAGAACGCCGGCTGCTCCGGGCGCATGAACCGCATGAACTCTTCTTCGTCGTCGAGGAAGGAGATGGCCCGCGCGGTATAGAAGATGGCTCCGTGCTTCGACGACCCGTGGAAGCAGATCGGCTCGTCGGGGGCGCGGTTCCGCTCCCAGCCCTCCGCGAGCAGCTTCATCGTCTTGTGCGGGCTCAGCCGCGGGATGAAGTCGGAGGCGAGGCTGCTGCCGAACAGCACCGCGCAGGCCACGAGCCCGCCCACGAGCACCCTCGACCGGGCGACGAGCGCGAGCAAGGCTAGCAGCACGGCCCAGACCACGAGCAGCTTCACGAAGAAGGGACCCACGATCACGGAGGCGGGCACCGCTCGCTTCACCGTGAACGCGCCCACGATGTACTTCAAGTTCTCCGGGTCGAAGAAGAGGTCCACCAGAACCGGCAGGTACAGCAGCAGCGCCGCGATCCAGGCCAGTCGAGCCGTGCGGCGGTAGCGCGGATCCAGGAGGCGATCGAGGGCGATGCCGATCAGCGCGGCCAGCGGGAGCAGGATCGGCGCGATGTAATAGGAGAACTTGGTGACCGAGGCGGAGAACGCGGCGAAGATCACGACCGCCGAAAGCGAGAGGTAGACCTCCACGGCCTGACGGCGCAGCGCCTCCCGCCGCCCCCACTGGACCGACGCCAACAGCGCGAGCGGGAGCAGGCAGCTCCAGGGAAACAGGCCGAAGACCAGCGGACCGAGGAAGAAATCCGCGTTGCCCGTGCTGTTGATCACGTCGCCGACCCGGCCGACGTTGTGCTTGAGGATGAAATCGGTGAAGTAACCCTGACGCTCTTTGAAAAAGATGGCCAGGTGCCAGGGGCCGGCCACGGCCGCGAAGACGCCGAGGAACGAGAGCGCCTGCCTCAGGAGCCTGTTGCGGTGGAGCGCCGCCGCGTCGCGGATCGCCGGATGGCTCGAGACCCAGAGGATGCGATCGAGCAGGACCGCGGGGCAGGTCAAGACCCCCAGCGCGGCCGCGACGATGGCCCGTATCGACAGCGGGGCCGCCGCGAGCGAGGCGATCGCGACCAGCGCGACGCCGACCGGGAAGAGCGCGAGCAGCCAGCGCCGGTTGCCGGAACCACGGCGGATGCAGCGGAACGCGATCCAGCCGCCGGCGAGCGCGAACAGCACGAGTGCCGCCTCCGCCAGATGGAGCGGCTGGATCACGTCCCATAGCCGCTCGCGCAGCCCGAAGGCGAACTGGCGGCTCGAGGCGGAATAGCCCCACCACTCGGGAGAAGTGCCCAGCAAGTAGAGCGCGAGCGCAAAGAAGACGGTCGCGGCCGCCGCGGGGAGGCCGAGCAAGGCCAAGCTCATCGCCCGCGAGCGCAGGTCCGGCCGCCACAGCCGCTCGAGATCGGCGCGGGCCAGGGCGTAGATCGCGAGCGGTCCGAAGTAGACCACGCCGGCGATCACGGGTCCCTTGGCCAGGACGGCGAGCGCGAAGCAGGCGTAGCTGACCGCGAAGTGCAGGTCGCGCCGCCGGGCCGGGCCGAAGGCGGCCAGGCAGAAGAACAGCAAGCTGGAACCGAGGCTCGTGAACAGGTAGACGTCGGGCGTGGCGGTGCGCGCCAGCAGAAAGAACAGCGGCAGCGTGCCGAGCACGAGCGCGGCCAACAGCCCGGCCCGCCGTCCGCGCAGGATCGAGATCGTGTAGTACGTCGCGAGCATCGAGGCGATGGCCAGGCACACCCCGCCGATCCGCGCGCCGAACTCGTTCAGCCCGAAGAGGGCGCTACCCGCCAGCACGCCCCAGTAGACCAGGATCGGTTTGGTCAGGCGTACTTCGCCGTCGTAATACGGCACGAAGAAGGAATCGCGCTCCAGCATCTCGCGCGCGCTCTGAGCGTACTTGGGCTCCCAGGGATCCCAGAACCCGAACTGGCCCAGCTTGGGCAGGAGCACGATCAGCGCGACGGCGAGGATGGCAGCCCAGGGCAGCCCGACGCGGAGCCACGAGCGGACGCCACCCTCTCCAGCGGAGGGCATCCGTTCCGGTTCGGCGGCCCGTGGTGGCACGATCGTCGGCTCCCGGGAATCGCCGGCAGGCAGAGCGGCCTGCGGCGCGGGAAGTCAAGTATAAGCTACCGGAACGCCGGATCCTCGTCGCCCGCTCGGCAAGAGCCGCTCGCAGGCCGCCCCGCTCAGCTCTTCAGGATGCGCAAGGCGTCCTCGCCGTGATTGAAGATCAAGTCGATGACCGAGAGCTGGGGGATGAACGGGAGATGGAGCTGCGTGTACTCCGGGTGCCGGTAGGCGTGGAATTCGACCTCGATGCCGTGCCGGGTGAAACTGTCCCGGTCGAGGTAGCGCGCGCCGTCCGGCCCGGAGATGTAGCGTGAGGCGCCGAGCGCGCGGCAAATCGAGAGAATCAGCTGGCTGCCGCTGCCGCCGGCTCCGACGACGGTCGACGCCAGCTCCAGCGGAGTCGCCAACTCCAGGATCGTGCGGATCTCCTGCAGGAAGGCGACGTTCAACTCCACCAGCCGCGTCCAATCCCGCTCGAGCGTCCGCTCGAAGCGCTCGGCGTAACGGCGGAAGGCGGGCGCCCGGGAATAGGCGTGGTGGATCGCGAGCCAGTACTTGCGCTTCCAGCGCGGATCCTGCTCCAGCTCGACCTCGTCGATCCGCTGCGTGAATCGGCTCTTGGACTTGACGGGGGCGGTGATCCAGCGGTAGCCCTGGGCGGTCCGGATCCTGTTCCGGTTCTCGAAGTAGCGCTTCTTGAACTGCACGTTGTCCAAGAGCACGAAGCGATCCACGCGGGTCATCTTGTCGAAGAAGCCCAGCCACGGCAGGTGCTCGGGCTGCTGGATGGCGACGATCACGCGCGAGGCTAGTCCCACTCGTCGCGCAGGAGCACGAACCCCTCCGCCGCAGAGAATCCGCCGTCGACCCCGCGCTTGTGGGCCAGGACGCGCAGCGCCTGATCCGAGCGCGGATGGGGAAAGGCGCGGTGCTCCGTCGAGTAGCAGCGGAAGGCCGCGATCTTGCGCTCCAGGTAGGGCTCGATGTTCACGTAGAAGTTGGGCTGGAACGCGCACTCGGTGAGCGGGGGCGACTGCTCCGTGGACGACGGAGTCTCGTAGGTCAGGAAGCGGCCGACCTTGTGCGCCGCGATGGTCCGCGCCAGCACCCGCACCGCGCCGAAGACGGCCCGGTGGTCCTGGTTGTTGTCGCCTGGGAAGTTCGCGTAGAGCACGTCGGGGCGGACCTCGTCGTAGCAGCGCTCGAGCGGGATCAGGACGTCCTGCACGCAGGCATCCAGCCGCTCGTCGGGCAGGTCGAGGAACGTGGCGTGGTCGTAGCCCAGGAGTTCCTTGGCCTCGAGAGCGCAGGCCTTCTCGCGCTCGTTGGCCCGCTCGTCGAAGGCGTGGCCGTAGACCCGACCGGCCACGAAGACCACGTGGACCTCGTCGCCGCGGTCCGCGTGTTTGGCGATGGTGCCTCCCATCCCCAGCGCTTCGTCGTCCATGTGCGCGGCGACGACCAGGACTTTCATGGATCAGATCGTAGGCCGTGGCAGCGGGCAGATCAAGCGCGCCGACCCCCGCCGAGCGTGCGCCCTTTCAGGGCAGAGCCGGGCGCACGCTCGAAGAGCCCCGCGGGCCGAGGTTGCACCGACCACGTGGCGATCGACTCGCGGCTGCCGAGCACGCTCGACGGCCGCCGGGGCCCCCGCTCCCGCCCGGGCCTGCGGCCACGCTCCGGTTGGAGCCGGCGGGGATGCGGCAATCTCCCCTCCCCAAAAGTCCACGGAGGTAGTACCTTTTCAGACGGTCGCGTCCCCGGAGATCGTCGCCCTCGCTCTGCGGTGGGGCTGATCCCTCGGCCCGGCCAGGGTGCTTCAACCAGAGATTCCCCGTGACTCGCGCCGCTCCTCGCGCTCCGCCGGGCTCCGGCTCGGAGAGAATCCGCGCGAGAGCGACGTGATCCTGAACGGAGGTTCGGCGTGAGAGTTCCGCCCGCCCGCATCGTGTTCGACGCCGAGGACCGCCGGCGCATCCTGGAGCGCATCGAGCGCTCCCTGGCCAGCGGCCAGCTCACGCTGGGCCCCAACGGCAAGGAGTTCGAGCAGCGCTTCGCCGAACAACACGGCGCGGCGCATGCCGTGGCCGTCAACAGCGGGACCAGCGCGATCGAGATCCCGCTGCGGGTGTTGGGGGCGACGGACGGCGAGGTCATCGTCCCCACCAACACCTTCATGGCCACGGTGTTCGGCGTGCTGCACGCCGGAGCCGAGGTCAAGTTCGTCGACCACGATCCGGCGACGCTGGCGCCGAGCCCGCAGTCGATCGCCGCCGCGATCACGCCGCGGACGCGCGGCGTGATCGTCGTGCACATCGGCGGCGCGATCAGCCCCGCGTTGCCCGAGATCGCGCGCCTGTGCCAGGAGCGGGGGCTCTTCCTGTTCGAGGATGCGGCCCACGCGCACGGCAGCACGCTCGACGGACGCTCGGCGGGCACCTTCGGCGCCGCGGCGTCGTTCTCTTTCTACCCGACCAAGCTCATGACCAGCGCCGAGGGCGGCATGATCGTCAGCGGATCGGCCGGGCTCGCCGAGGAGTGCCGGCTGTACCGCGACCAGGGCAAGGCTTCGTTCACGGCCAACGTGCACGACCGCCTGGGCTACAACTGGCGGCTGAGCGAGCCGCACGCGGCCATCGGGCTCGTGCACCTGGAGCGGCTGCCGGGGTTCGTGGCCGAGCGGCGGGAGCTGGCCGCGCTGTACGACGAGGCGCTCCCGCAGATCGAGGGGCTCGAGCCGTTCCGGGTTCCGCAGGGCTCGCGCAGCAACTACTACAAATACGTGGCGCTGCTGGACGAGGGATTGGACCGCGTCGCGATCAAGCAGGAGTTGCGCCAAAAACACGACGTGGGTCTGTCCGGCGAGGTCTACGAGAAGCCCTGCCACCTGCAGCCGCTGTTCCGGGGCGCCTACGTCGAAGGCAGCTTCCCCGCGGCCGAGAGTTTCTGCGCGCGCCACGTCTGTCTGCCCTTGTTCAACTCGATGGCCCGGGAGGATGCCCGCTTCGTGCTCGAGTCCCTGGACCACGTCTTGGCCTCACACCGGCGGCGAGCCGGCAGCGGTCGATAGGAGATTCCATGCGCTGTGCGGTGACTGGCGGGTCCGGCTTCATCGGATCCCACGTGGTGGATGCGCTGAAGGGCGCGGGACACGAGGTCGTGGTGCTGGACCATCGCGTGACCCCGCACCGGGCCGACGTAGAGTTCAAGGACGTGGACATCCTGGATTTCTCCTCGGCCTTGAACGCGACCAAGAGCTGCGACTACATCTTCCACCTGGCCGCGGTGAGCAACGTGGACTACGTGCTCGAGCAGCCGCTGTACTCGACCCAGCTGAACATCGTCGGGACGGCGAACGTGCTCGAAGCGGCCCGGCACAACGGCGCCAAGCGGGTGGTGCTGGCCAGCACCGTCTGGGTCTACACGGGGGCCCGCAGCGACGAGGTGCACGAGGACAGCCCGTTCTTCATGCCCGGAGCCGGACACATCTACAGCTCGACCAAGATCGCCTCGGAGCTGCTGTGCCACGACTACCAGAAGCTGTACGGGCTGGACTTCACGATCCTGCGCTACGGCATCCCCTACGGCCCGCGCATGCGCGAGCAGCTCCTGATCCCGATCTTCCTCAAGAAGGCCTTCGCCGGTCAGCCGCTCACGGTGGCCGGCAAGGGAGACCAGTACCGCAACTTCATCTACATCGAGGATCTGGCGCGGGCGCACCTGCTGTGCATGGACGACAAGGGCCGGAACGAGATCTTCAACCTGGAGGGGGCCGAGCCGGTCACGGTCCTGGATGTGGCCGAGACGATCAAGAAGCTGCTGGGAGGCGAGGTGAAGATCGAGTTCACGCCGGCCCGGCCCGGGGACTACAAGGGCAAGGAGGTCTCCCGCGAGAAGGCCGAGCGGGTGCTGGGCTGGAAGACGACCACCAGCTTCGAGGCCGGGATGGCCCGGACCGTCCCCTGGTTCAAGGAGAGGCTGAGTCGGGCTTGAGCTGGCCGCGCCGCTTGCGGCGCAGCCGGCGACGGAACCCGCTGAGCGAGCGCTCGAACTCGAAGCGCCGGCTGAGCCGGCCGTTCTCGAAGATCGTGATCTGGGTCTCGCCGTCGTCGCGCACGGCCCGCCACTCGCGGATGCCGTGCTTCTTGTGCATGTAGATCAACGGCTCCTCGCCGCGGTCCGTGAACGGCGTGTAGTGCGGCAGCTTGACCGGGCAATGGCCGATGCCGAACTCGGGGGTGTAGGCCACGCGCAGCCCGTTGAGCTTGGCTCGCAGGAAGAACTCCGTGTGCTCGTCGAACTTGAGCTGCTCGTCCCACGGATTCAGCGAGCGGATCTTCTCCGTGCGGGCCACGAAGAAGTTCAGCACGATGTCGGTCTCCAGGTAGCGATCGTTGCGGGTCTTGTAATAGCGGACGGTCAAGCGGTCGCCTTCGCGCTCGAAGTCGCCCAGGTAGTTGAAGGGCACGCCGCCGGTCAGCGCCATTTGCACTCGGCGCAGGAACAGGTCGAATCCGCCGCGGACCGTCTTGTAGTCGTAGTTCAGGCCGCCCAGCACGTCCAGCCCTTTCTCTTCGAGGATGCGGATGGCCCGCTCGATGTCGGTTCGCCGGTCCACGCGGTAGTCGTCGTCCATCAGCAGGAACAGCTCGGTCTCGACCTGCTCGAGCAGCCGGTTGCGGCCCGCCGACAGGCCCACGTCGAAGGGCAACTCGCAATAGGTGATGGCGAGATCGGGAAAGGCGGCCCGGATCTGCGCGCCGTAGGGGCGCCGTGAGTCGTCGGCGATCAGGATCCGCGAGCGCAGCCCGTGGCGCCGGACCGACTCGAGCAGGTAGGCCAGGCAATCCTGCCTCTCGAAGGTCTTGATCAGGATCGACACGCGGTCGGACACGGCAGCCCCTGGGGTGAGGGTTTGCGTCGGGGTCGGCAGGTTAGCGGCGGGCGGCGCCGAGTGTCAACGGCACACTCGGCGGAGGTGCGAAGTAGAAAGACCGCCAGCCGACCGTGCCCCGCGCGCTCGGGATTCAGACGGAGCCGTCACCGCCGTGGTCGAGCGGCGCGGGCGCCGTATATTCAGCGCCAGACCGCGTGAATCGCCCGAGCGCCCTGGCGCGCGGCGTTTCCCGGCTCGAGGGTGGGATGGGCTTGCTGCGACCGACCGGGCCGTTCGCCTCCCCGGCGCTCTGGTGCCTGTGTCTGCTCGCCGTCGGACCTGCCGCCCGGGCCGCGCGGGGCCCCGGCTTCGATGAGCGCGTGCTGGCCCAGCGCGCGATCGAAGAGGTCTACTGGCGCCACCGCAGCTGGCCGCAGGCCAACGCGCTGCCGAAGCCGGCGCCGTCGGCTCTCGTGTCGGAAGAGGCGCTGCGAACCAAGGTCGAAGACTACCTGCGCAAGTCGAGCGCCCTCGAGAGATTCTGGCAGCGCCCGCTCACGGACGAGCGGCTGCAGGCCGAACTGGACCGCATGTCGCGCTCGACGCGCGCCCCGCAGGTATTGCGCGAACTCTACGCCGCGCTGGACGACGACGCTCGGCTGATCGCCGAGACTCTCGGGCGGCAGACGCTGGTCGAGCGGCTGATCCGTCAGGAGTACGACCGGGACGACCGGCTCCACGGCCAGATCGAAAAGCGCGCGCGGCAGGCGCTCGAAGGCGCGCGCAGCGCGAGCGAGATGGCGATCCTGGGCGGCGAGTACGCGACGACGACCTACGCGCTGCGGCCGGCGGGCCAGGACCCCGCCGGCCCGGACACCGCGGAGGTCATTGCGCTCGAGAGCGCGGAGTGGTCGGCGTGGTCGACGCAGGTGGCCGCCTGGTTCGGAGCGGCCACGCTCGAGGCGGCTCCGCTCGGGCAGCCCAGCGCTCTCGTCGAAGAGTCGGACCGGTTCTTTGCGGCGGCGCTCCTGTCGCGCTCGCACGGTCTGGCGACGGTCGCGACCGTCACCTGGGCCAAGCGCTCGTTCGATGCGTGGTGGGCCGAGGAGTCGGCGGCAGTGGGCCTGGAGTTGCCGGCCGTGCCGGGGCCGCTCGTCCTGGCGGTCCCGACGGGTGGCGACTGCCTGGACGACGCGTGGGAGCTGCGCTTCTACGCCCCGGGGCCGCGCTACCGGCACACCGCGATCTGGACCGGGGTCGAGATGATCGTCTGGGGCGGATCCCAGGGAACGCCGCTCAACACCGGTGGCCGCTACGACCCGGCCACGGACTCGTGGACCCCAACGTCGACCGGCGCCCACGTGCCCGCGCCGCGCCATCGCCACCAGGCGGTGTGGACCGGCACGGAGATGATCGTCTGGGGCGGGTCGGGAGACTCCAACCTGAATACGGGCGGACGCTACGACCCGCTCACCGACAGCTGGACGACAACCTCGACCGGCGCCGACGTGCCGACCCCGCGCCATTCTCACACGGCGGTGTGGAGCGGCTCGGCGATGATCGTCTGGGGTGGAAGCAACAACCTCTCTCAACTGAACACGGGTGGGCGCTACGAGCCGGCCACGGACACCTGGACGGCAACCTCGACCGGCACCGGCGTGCCGGCGCCGCGTTACCTGCACTCGGCGGTGTGGAGCGGCACGGAGATGATCGTCTGGGGCGGCTACGACAATCTCCTGCAAATGAACACGGGCGGCCGCTACGAACCGGCCACGAACTCGTGGACACCGACCTCGACCGGCGCCAACGTGCCCGCGCCGCGCTACTTTCACACGGCGGTGTGGACCGGAACGCACATGATCGTCTGGGGCGGCTTCGGGAACTCGAACCTGAACACGGGCGGCCGCTACGAACCGGCCACGAACTCGTGGACGGCAACCTCGACCGGCGCCAACGTGCCCGCGCCGCGCCGCGATCACACCGCGCTCTGGACCGGCGCGGAGATGATCGTCTGGGGCGGAAGCGGGGGCGCGAGCCTGAACACGGGCGGCCGCTACGTCCCGGCCACGGACGGCTGGACGCCGACCTCGCTGGCCGCGGGCCTGCCGTCGCCGCGCGAGGATCACACCGCGGTCTGGACCGGCACGGAGATGATCGTCTGGGGCGGAAGCGGGAGCTCGTACTTGAATTCAGGCGGCCGCTACGCCCCGACCTCCGACGCGTGGACGGCGACGGCGACGGGCGTGAACGTGCCCTCCGCGCGCCGTTACCACTCGGCGGTCTGGACCGGCGCCGAGATGATCGTCTGGGGCGGCTTCGGCGCCTCGTACTTGAACAGCGGCGGAAGTTACACGCCGGCCACCGACGCCTGGACGACGACCTCGACCGGTCCTAACGTTCCCGCGCCGCGACGTTTTCACACGGCGGTGTGGAGCGGGACCGAGATGGTGGTCTGGGGCGGATACGGCGGCTCGAACCTGAATTCGGGCGGCCGCTATGCTCCGGCCACGGATGCCTGGACGGCGACCTCGACCGGCGCCAACGTGCCCGCGCCGCGCTACAACCACACGGCGATCTGGAGCGGGACGGAGATGATCGTCTGGGGTGGGACCAACCCGTCTGCTCTGAACAGCGGCGGGCGCTACGCCCCGGCGACGGACAGCTGGGCGGCGACCTCGACCGGCGCCAACGTGCCCGCGCCGCGCCTCTACCATTCGGCGGTGTGGACCGGGACGGAGATGATCGTCTGGGGTGGAAGCGGGGCCTCCCTCCAGAACACGGGTGGGCGCTACGCGCCGGCGACGAACGGCTGGACGGCGACCTCGACCGGCGCCAACGTGCCCGCGCCGCGCTCCCAGCACAGCGCGGTGTGGACCGGGACGGAGATGATCGTCTGGGGCGGAAGCGGAGCTTCCCCCCTCGATTCGGGAGGACGCTACGCGCCGGCGACGAACGGCTGGACGGCGACCTCGACCGGCGCCAACGCGCCCGCGCCGCGCTACTTTCACACGGCGGTGTGGACCGGAACGAACATGATCGTCTGGGGCGGAAGCGGCGGCGGAAGCTCCTTCTTCGACTCGGGAGGACGCTACGCCCCGCTGATGGACCGCTGGACGGCGACCTCGACCGGCGCCAACGTGCCCGCGCCGCGTCAGCGACACACGGCGGTGTGGAGCGGGATGCAGATGGTCGTTTGGGGCGGAGAGCCGCTGGCGACCGAGGTCGGTCTGTACTGCGCCGAGGGCTGCGCCGGACCCACGACTTCCTACGCCGACGCGGACGGGGACGGTTTCGGCGATCCCGCCGCTGCCGTCGTGACCGGAGATTGCAGCGTGCCGGCCGGCCACGTGCTCAACGCTGACGACTGCGACGATGCGAACGCCGCCACCTACCCCGGCGCGGCCGAGATCAAGGACGGCCAGGACAACCAGTGCGCCGGGGACTGTGCGAATCGGCAGAGCGCTTGCGGTTACGGCGTGATCGACGAGATCGGCGGCTCGACGTGGTGGAGCGGAACGTTCTTCTGTTGGCCGGCGCAGACGGGGGCGTCGGATTATCAGGCCGTTCGATCGCCTGAGCCCGGCTTCGCCGACGACTGCCATGTCTTCGATGCCACCGCGGAGAATTGCATCGATGACCCCGCCAGCCCGGGCGTGGGCAGCGCGTATTTCTACCTCGTGCGTTCGGCAACGCCGCCGCCGCCCGGGAGCTGGGGACAGGAATCGAGCGGAGACGAGCGGACGGGCGGCTGTCTCCCCCCGTGAGCCGCCGCGGGTCGTGCCGCGGCAGGGCTGACCGCGCGAGCCGAGCCCGCGCCGGCCGCGAAGCCTGGCCCACGATGTCGTTTCTCGCTTAGCCTCCGCCGAGCCCTCCTCCCTTCGATCGCCCGACCGGATGATCGACGCTTCTCTGGCCGTGCGCCCCGGAGCACGAGGCTGGTAGAATTCCGCGGCCGAGCGCCGGCCAGCCCCGGGAGCGACGTGGCCGCAGCCCTGACACGATGGGTTCCCCGCACGTTCCTCGAAATGGGGAAGGTGGGGACCGGGCTGTTCGCGCGGAACGCGCTGCACGGAATCTTCAAGCTCGTGCTCGCGGCGTTCCTGGCTCCCGGGCTGATGGGAGTGCTGCGCGCGGTCCAATCCCTGTTCCGGATCACGACCAGCCTGTGTGAGTTCGGGCTGAACTATGCCCTCGTGACCTTCGTCCCGGCCGCCATCCGCAAGGGGGACACCGCGGACCGGGACCGCATCCTGATGACCACGCTGAGCCTGATGGTCCTGATCATCACCGTGCTCTTCGTGCTGGGCAACTTGTTCGCGAGGCAGATCGCGACCTGGACGCTCGGCGATGCCGGCCTGACCCCCTACGCCAGGCTGGCCATCGCCGGGGCCGGCGGCCGACTGATCTGGCAGTTCGTGTCGAGCCAGATGACCGCCTACCAGAACTTCGGCAAGCTCGCGCTGTTCTTGACCACGGCTCCCCTCTTGATGCTCGCGTCGACCGCGGTGCTGGGGCTCCTGGGCCGGCTGACGCTGTTCTCCGCCGTGCTGCTGGTCCTGTTCGCGCCGGCCGCCACCGTCCTGGTCTGGTGGCCGGCGCTGGATCGCGGCTTCCTGCGGCTGGGGGCCTGGAACCGCGCGACCGCCGCCCGCATCGCCCGCTTCAGCCGCTGGATCTACCTGGGCAACGTCTCCTCTTCCCTGCGCAGCCATCTCAATCCGCTGCTGCTCAAGAGTCCGACGCTGTCGGGCTCCGTCGCCAGCGGCGAGGTCAACGCGGGCCTGTACGGCTTCGGCAACGACTGCGCCAACGAATTGCAGATGCTCTCGGGCGCCGTCGTGACCGTGCTGATCCCGAAGGCCGCGCGGGCCACGGGTCCCGCCGAGTTGCGGCAGTTCGCCCGGCGCTGCTACCGCCACATGCCCTGGCTGCTGCTGCCGCTGATTCCGGTGATGTTCCTGGCCAAGCCGGGCCTGCTGCTGCTCTCGCGGCTCAGCCCGACCTACCTCGAGTACATCCCCGCCCTGCCCGTCTTCTACATTCTCTACATTGGCGGGCTGTTCTCGGTCGCCGCGATCCCGATGATGACGGTCCTCTACGCCTTGAACCTGCCCCAGATCGAGGCACGGCTCGAAGCGCTGATGGTGCCGATCCTGGTCGTGGGCGGCATCCTCCTGATACCGAAGTACGGCGGCGAGGGCGCGGCGCTGACGATCCTGGCCCAGCGCATGATCGCCTGCGCGGTCATCGTCGGCTACGCTGCGTTCCGCCTGCGCGGCGCCGCGCCGGCCGGGCCCACCGCCGACGAACCCGGGTTGCCCCTCGCCGACGACGAGTCGTAGACGGCTGGCCGCCGAGCCGGCGCGTCCACCTGGCTGTTATGATCGCTGCGTGCGGAACGCTTCGCCTCGGAGCCCCGATGCCGGCGGCGGATTCGCGTCGATCCGCTCCACGCTGGCCCGCTTGATCGGCGTGGTTCGCGGCCAGCGCGGGCTCGCCGTGTTCGTCGCGACCCTGGCGGCGATCGACCTGTTGTTCATCGGCAACTACGCGGTGACCCGCACGCTGCGCTCCCAGGGGCTCGACGCCGGTTTCCTGGGGCGCGAGGAGCTGCGCCTCACCGCGGACCACGGCTATCCCGAGATCTTCAACTACGCCAAGAACCTGCTCGTCGTCCTGGCCCTGGCGCGCTTGGCCCGTTCCACCCGCCAGCTCGTCTATGTCGCGCTCTCCGCCGTGTTCCTGCTGATCCTGCTCGACGATTCCCTGGCGATCCACGAGCGCGTGGGCGAGGTCTTCGTCGGCGCGTTCTCGCTGCGTCCCGCGCTGGGGCTGCGGGCCCAGGACTTCGGCGAGCTGGCGACCTGGGCCCTGCTGGCCGGATCGTTGACTCCGCTGCTCGTCCTGGGGCTGTGGCGCTCCGACGCGCGGCACGCCGGCGTCGGACTGGCGCTGCTCGTGCCGCTCGTCGCGCTGTTCGCGTTCGGCGTCGTCTTCGATCAGCTCTACCACGTTCTCAAGGACTCGTTCGCCGGAGCCGGGATCCTGCTGGACACCATCGAGGATGGCGGCGAGATGCTGGCGATGACGGCGGCCTGCGCCCTGGCCCTGGCCGCCGAGCGCAGCCTCGCGCGCCCGCGCTGAGCGGGCCGTGGCCGGCCGGGCCGGCGGCCGGGCCCCGCGCGCACGAGCGCCGATACGACCCGCGCCGCGGCCGATCTGGACCGCGACGGGCTTGGCCCTCTCGGTCCGGACAGGCCGCCTTGCGATCCGTGGAGCGTCGCGGGGCGCCTGCGGCGTGGAATGGCCGGATTCCGGGCCACGACGCGCTCTCGACCCTGGCACCGGCCTTGCTGTATCCGGGTCCAGGAGGACGCGAGCCATGAACAGCAACTCACAGCAGCCGAGCCGAGCGCAGTCGGGTATCACCGCCGGATCCCCCCTCACGGCAAGCTGGCTCCTGTGGGGTCTCCCGGAGCGGCTGGGTCTGGCCGCGGCGCGGGAAGGCCGTGTCGAGTCGCACGACCGACGCGCCACGGCGCCCTGGTCGAGGCTCGTGTCGCGACACGCCTGACGGTCGGCCGCGCGAGCGGATTCTCGGGCGAGCTTCTATACTGTCTCGAGCGGAGCGCACGTTACGAACGCCGGCGCGCCGCAACCGAACCGATGGACATCGCCGCGACTCAGCTCCGGCGGGAGATCGAGCGGCGGCGCACCTTCGCCATCATCTCGCATCCCGACGCCGGCAAGACGACTCTGACGGAAAAGCTGCTGCTCTACGGCGGCGCGATCCGCCAGGCCGGAGCGGTGCGCGCGCGCCGGGCCGCCCGCCGCGCCACGAGCGACTGGCTGGCGCTGGAGCGGGAGCGCGGCATTTCCGTAAACAGCTCGGTGATGACCTTCGAGCACGCGGGCTTGCGCGTCAACATCCTCGACACCCCGGGCCACCACGACTTCAGCGAGGACACCTACCGCACGCTCACCGCCGCGGACAGCGCGGTGATGCTGATCGACGCCGCCAAGGGGGTCGAGCCCCAGACGCGCAAGCTCTTCAAGGTCTGTCGGCTGCGCGGCATCCCGATCTTCACCTTCGTGAACAAGATGGACCGTCTGGGCCGCGAGCCGCTGGACCTGATGGGCGAGATCGAGGACGGGCTCGGGATCCATGCCACGCCCGTCAACTGGCCCGTCGGCGCCGGCAGCGAGTTTCGCGGTGTCTACGATCGGCTCGGCAGGCGGCTGCTGCTGTTCCAGGGGGGCCGGCACGGCGCGCAGCAAGTGGACGAGACCATCGTCACGGGGGGGGCCGAGGAGCCGCAAGTGCTCGCCGCCCTGGGCGATGGGGCCCGCGAGGTGCTTTCGTCGCTCGAACTCTTGGATGGGGCCGGCGAGCCGTTCGACGCGCGGCAGGTGCGCGCGGGCCGATTGACGCCGATGTTCTTCGGCAGCGCGCTCACCAACTTCGGCGTGCTGCCGTTCCTCGATCGCTTCCTCGAGCTGGCGCCCGCGCCGTCAGCCCGGCTGTCCGACCAGGGCGCCATCGACCCCGCCGCGGAGCCGTTCAGCGGCTTCGTTTTCAAGATCCAGGCCAACATGGACCCGGACCACCGTGACCGCGTGGCCTTCGTGCGCGTCTGCTCGGGACGCTTCCGGAAGGGCGCGAGCACGATCCACGTGCCGAGCGGGAAGACCCTGCGCCTGGCCAATTCCACGCTGCTGATGGCCCGGGAGCGCCAGGAAGTCGAGGAGGCCTATCCCGGAGACGTGGTCGGCCTGTTCGACCCCGGCCTGTTCCGCATCGGCGACACGCTGAACGACCTGGGCACCTTCCGCTACGCGGGCGTTCCCAGCTTCTCCCCCGAGCACTTCGTCCGCGTGAGCGTGGCCGAGGTCCTGCGGCGCAAGTCGCTGGCCAAGGGGCTGGACCAGTTGACGCAGGAGGGGCTCGTGCAGCGCTTCAACGAGCCGGGCGCCGGCAGCTCTGCGCCGATCCTGGGCGCCGTCGGACCGCTGCAGTTCGACGTGCTGAAGTTCCGCATGCAGTCGGAGTACAACGTCGAGCTGACGCTCGAAGCTCTGGACTTCAAGGTCGCGCGCTGGCCCCGCGGCCGGTGGGATCCCGCGGACTTCCGCTCCTCGCTCTTCACCAAGCTGGTCGAGGACCGCGAAGGCAGGCCGGTGCTGCTCTTCGACACCCAGCACTCGTTGCGTTGGATCCGCGAGAAGCACCCGGGTCTGGAACTCGCGGAGACGGCGGACGCGTCCGCCTCGGACCCGACGCTCGAGGCCATTCGCAGCGGCAGGGCGGCCGAGGATGGCGACGGCACCGGCCACTGAGTCGCCGTGCGCCGGCGCGGTCCGCATCAGGGCGTCCTGAGGTTACAATGCGCTCGCCGACGGGAGGGCCTGACCGTGGACGAGCGACCCCAGGGCTCCGACGCCACCGAGCCGTCTTCCGCCGGCATCTCCGACGACCCGCGCGAGGGCCGGATCGGTCCCGACCCTCTGATCGATCGTCCGGGCCAGGGCGGCATGGAACAAGAACGGCGGAGCCGACCCCGCAAGGCGGTGGAGCGGCGGGCGCGGGTCGTCCCATGAGCGTTCCCGCAACCGCCGCCACGCTGCTGGTGAGCTGCCGGGATCGCACCGGCATCGTCGCTCGGCTGTCCGATTTCGTCTTCCGGAACGGCGGCAACATCATCGACCTCGACCAGCACGCCGAGGCCGAGAGCGGCCTGTTCCTCATGCGCCTGGTGTGGTCGCTCGAAGAGTTCCGGCTGGATCGCGCCGGCATCGTCGAGGGATTCAGCCGTCTCGCCGACGATCTCGGCCTGTCTTGGGAGGTCAGCTACGGCGACGCGCGGCCGCGGGTGGCCGTGTTCGCCAGCACGACGCCGCACTGCCTCTACGACCTGCTGCTGCGTCAGCAGCTCGGCGAGCTCGGCGGCGACATCGTCGTGATCGTATCGAACCACGACGACCTGCAGCCGGTGGCCGGGCACTTCGGCGTGCCATTCCGACGCTTCACGGTGACGCCCTCGCTCAAGGCCGAGGCCGAAGTCGCGCAGCAGGCGCTGCTGGCCGACCTCGGCGTCGAGCTGGTCGTGCTGGCGCGCTACATGCAGGTGCTGTCGCCGGCGTTCGTCGGTCGCTGGCCGGGGCGGATCATCAACATTCATCATTCCTTCTTGCCCGCCTTCGTCGGCGCTCGCCCTTACCACCAGGCCAAGGCGCGCGGCGTCAAGGTCATCGGCGCCACGGCCCACTACGTCACCGACGAGCTGGATCAGGGGCCGATCATCGAGCAGGACGTGTGCCGGGTCAGCCACCGCGACGAGGTCCCCGACCTGGTGCGCAAGGGGCGTGACCTCGAGCGCCAGGTGCTGTCGCGGGCCGTGAAGCTGCACCTCGAACGGCGCGTGCTGATCGCCGGGAGCCGGACCATCGTGTTCGGCTAGCGCCAGCCCGCGCGGCCAGCCGGCGACGACAAGGTGTTCCAGCCATGAATGGCCCGACCGCGCTTCTGCCCCTCGTGCTTCTCGTGGGCTGCGCCCCCGGCGGCGTTCCGCGCGAGGAGCGCGCGCGTTGGGAGGCGCGGGCGGCGGCCGTCACGATCACGCGCGATGACTGGGGGATCCCGCACATCAGGGGCCGCACCGATGCCGACGCGGTCTTCGGCATGCTCTACGCCCAGGCCGAGGATGACTTCAACCGGGTGGAGATGAACTATCTCAACGCGATCGGACGGTACGCCGAGGCCGAAGGGGAAGCAGAGATCTGGCGTGACCTGCGCGCTCGGCTGTTCGTCGATCCGGATCGGTTGCGTGGGCAGCACGCGTCGAGCCCGGCCTGGCTGAAGACGCTGATGCTGGCCGCGACCGACGGAATCAACTACTACTTGCAGACCCATCCTGACGTGCGGCCGAAGGTGCTCGCGCGGTTCGAGCCCTGGATGACGCTGGCCTTCAGCGAGGGCAGCATCGGGTGGGACCTCGAGACGGTCTCGCTCCCGCGGCTGCGCGCCTTCTACGACACGACCGCGACGATCGCGGCGGCGGATGCCTCGATGTCGCACACCGTCGCGGGCCAGGGGGGAGCGCTGGACCCCGTGACCGCGCCGCGCGAGCCCGCCGGCTCGAACGGCTTCGCGATCGCACCCTCCCGGACCGCGAACGGAAATGCGCTGCTCCTGATCAACCCGCACACCTCTTTTTTCTACCGCGCCGAGCTGCAGGTGACGAGCGACGAGGGGCTCAACGCCTACGGCGCGGTGACGTGGGGCCAGTTCTTCGTCTACCAGGGATTCAACGAGCGGGCCGGCTGGATGCACACGTCGAGCGGCGTCGACCAGCTCGACGAGTACCTCGAGACGGTCAGCGCCAGCGGCCGTGGCTTCACCTATCGCTTCGACGGCGTCGAGCGCCCCGTCATCAGCGACACCGTGCGCCTCTCGTTCAAGACCGACGGCGGAACGGCCTCGCGCTCCTTCGTCGTCTATCGGACGCACCACGGACCGGTGACCCACACGATCGACAGCCGCTGGGTGACGTTGAAGATCATGCAGGAGCCGGTGAAGGCGCTGACTCAGTCGTTCACCAGGATGAAGGCGACGGACCACGCGTCGTTCAGCAAGACGATGGAGCTTCACACCAACTCGTCGAACAACACGGTGTTCGCCGACGCCTCCGGAAACATCGCCTATTTCCACGCGAACTTCGTGCCGAAGCGCGACCCACGCCTCGACTGGCGCCGTCCGGCGGATGGCTCGACCTCGGCGACCGAGTGGCAAGGGTTGCACACGCTCGCCGAATCGCCCGACCTGCTCAATCCGTCGAACGGCTGGATCCAGAACACGAACAACTGGCCGTGGAGCGCGGCGGGCGCGCAGAGCCGGCTCGCCGGCGACTTTCCCCCCTACTTCGACTACGCCGGCGAGAACCCTCGCGGGCTGCACGCGCTCGAGGTGCTCTCCGGGCGCGACGGCTTTACCATCGAGTCGCTCGCCGCGGCAGCCTACGACCCGCACTTGATCGCGTTCGACGAGCTGTTGCCTCCGCTGCTTCGCGCGTACGACGCGCTCCCACCAGCGAGCCCGTTGCGGGCGAAGCTCGGCCAGCCGGTGGCCGCGCTGCACAGCTGGGACCGGCGCTGGGGCGTTGCCTCGGTGCCGACGACGCTGGCCGTGCTCTGGGGCGAGGAACTCTGGCAACGGGCGGCCGCCGATCCCGAGGCCGCGGGCAACTCACTCTATCGCTTCATGGCCGAACGAACCGCACCCGAGGTGACGCTCGCCGCGCTCGAGGCGGTCTCGGACCGACTCACGGCCGACTTCGGCAGCTGGAGCACGCCGTGGGGGGAGATCAACCGGTTCCAGCGCCTGACCGGAGAGTTGGTGCAGCCCTTCGACGATGCGGGGCCGAGCATCCCGGTCGGATTCACCTCCGCGCGCTGGGGCTCGCTGGCTTCGTTCGGCGCGCGCTCTTTCGACGGCAGCAAGCGGATCTACGGCACGGCCGGCAACAGCTTCGTCGCGGTGGTGGAATTTGGCGACCGCGTCCGCGCTCTGGCCGTGACCGCCGGCGGACAGAGCGGCAACCCCGGCTCGCCGCACTTCAACGACCAGGCGGCGCGCTACGCCGCCGGACAGCTGCGGCCGGTTCATTTCCACGCGGACGAGCTGGCGGGACACACCGAGCGAACGTATCGACCGGGGGGATCCGTTGGCAATCCCGGGCCGCGGAGCGCTCCGGGCGCTTGACTTTCGCCGCGCTACCCTGTAAGAAAGCACGGTTTTTCCGGGGAGTGGCATGACCCGTCTGCGCCTCACCCCCCTGTCGCTGGCGTTCGCGGTTTCCACGGCTGTGAAGTTCGTCAACGAGTCGGCGACCCGCCTGAACGTGGGCGATACCGCGCTCGTCAACAGCGATTCCGCCGCGAAATCGGCCGGCACGCCGCGCAGCCAGGGCGCTTCCCCGTGCAAGGTGCAGAGCGTCGCGGAGTGCGAGTAGCGCGTTCGGGTAATGGCCTTCCGCATCCTCGCCGACGTCACGGTTCTCCTCCATCTCACCTTCGTCGTTTTCGTAGTCCTTGGAGGTCTGCTCGTCCTGCGCTGGCGCAAGCTCGCCTGGGTGCATCTGCCCGCCGTGGCCTGGGGCGCCTGGATCGAGTTCACCGGCTCCATCTGTCCACTCACGCCCTTCGAGAACTGGCTTCGCCGGCGGGGCGGTGGGGCTCCCTACACGTCGGGCTTCATCGAGCACTACGTGCTGCCCATCCTCTACCCGGCCGCTCTCTCCACCGAACTCCAGTGGGCGCTGGGCAGCATCGTGCTCGTCGTCAACGCGGCCGTCTACGTCGCGGTCCTCCAGCGCCGCAAGCGGCGCTAGCGGCGACGCCGAGCACAGACTCCTACCTTCACTCCGGTCTTTGTCGAATAGACTGGCCGATCGAACCTGTCCGGACGGACCATGGTCCCGCTCTGCGACGACGAGGAGGGTCGGACGATGATCAGGGGCGTGCACACGATGTTCTACTCCGCCGAGCCGGAGGCGCTCCGCGCGTTCCTCCGGGACAAGCTGGGCTTCCCTCATACCGACGTCGGCGATGGTTGGCTGATCTTCGACCTTCCCGAGGCGGACATGGGCTGCCACCCGGCCGAAGGCGGGGCGGACGGCAAGCCGTCGGGGACCCACGACATCTCGTTCTACTGCGACGACGTCGCCCAGACGGTCCGAGAGCTGAAAGGGCGCGGCGTGGAGTTCACGGACGGCATCACGGACCAGGGCTACGGGCTCGTGACGCACTTCCGCATGCCGGGGGACGTGGTCGTCCAGCTCTACCAGCCGCGTTACGAGAAGCGCTCGCGGCCCTCGACTCCTTAGAATCGGGACTACGAAGGGGTTGGCCCCCTCGGGAGGGCCGGCCAATCTGGACAGCAGTGTGGGTTGCCCCTCGCTGCGGCACTGGATCAAACAGTTTGAGGTCGATCATGGTCAAGGTCCGGGCGGGGCGCTGACGATAGCGGCCTGGTCGCCAGGCCGATCCCGCCTTGCGGCGATCTGGAGAGGCCACGATGAGCACCACCGGCACCGCCACTAGGACGCAAGCAAGGGACACCGCCAGCGGCGAACACGTGCGATAATCGCGTTGTGGGCAGGGGCGCCACGATTGCCGTCACGAAAAGGCGAGCATCACCTCGAGCTGGCAAGGGGACTGAGCGCGGCCTTGGACGCTCGATCGAGCGCGCGTGTCGTGTGGAGTAGGGTCCCAGGAGGTGGAGCGACCGTGATCGAAAGGGGCGTCGTTCTTGCGGTGGCTACCAGTCTCGCGACACTTCCTGCCTGCGGCGGCTCCGTGCAACAGACGCATGATGCGGCCGCGCCTGCACCGCCGGCGAGCTCGGACGTGTTTACTTTCGACGAGGCAACACCCGGGTCCCTTCCGGCCAACTTCAATCCCGGTCTCACCGGCGGCGGCGACGCGGTGGACTGGCGCGTGCGGGAAGTCGATGACGCACCCTCCGGCGCCCAAGTCGTTGCACAGCTCAGCGCAGATCGGACGAACACTCGGTACCCGCTGTTAGTGCTCGATGGTTTCGAGTCCCACGACGTTGACCTCGAGGTCAAGTTCAAGACCGTGTCGGGGGAAGTCGATGCCTCCGGAGGTCTGGTGTTTCGATACCTTGACGACGGCAATTACTACGTGGTCCGGGCCAACTCGCTCGAGGACAACGTGGTCGCGTACAAGGCGGAGAACGGAAAGCGCAGCAACATCGGCGTGAGGGGGAAGGGATCGGCCTACGGTGTCGAGGCAAAGGTCCCTCACGGGCAATGGAACAGTCTGCGGGTCATCGCCAGAGGCATCCTGTTCGAGATCTTCTTCAACGGGCGCAAGCTGTTCGAGGTCGAGAACGACACCTTCCAGGGTACCGGCAAAGTCGGACTGTGGACGAAGGCCGATGCCGTGACGCACTTCGACGACCTGCGCGTGGCGAGCCTGGATCCCCGGGATTGAAGATCCAGGGTGCGATCGAGCACGGGGTGACCTTCCCGCAGGCGTTTCGCGTCTGGGTCAAGGTCGCCCTGCTCAGCTTCGGCGGGCCTGCGGGCCAGATCGCGGTGATGCACCGGATCCTCGTCGAGGAGAAGCGCTGGGTCAGCGAGAACCGCTTCCTCCACGCGCTGAACTACTGCATGCTGCTGCCGGGACCCGAGGCGCAGCAACTCGCGACCTACGTCGGTTGGCTGCTGCACGGGTGGCGCGGCGGACTGGTGGCCGGGTCGCTCTTCGTGCTGCCGGGTTTTCTCGCGATCCTGCTGCTGAGCGTCCTGTACGCCGGATTTCAAGGCCTCACGTTCGTCGAGGCGTTGTTCTTCGGTCTGAAGCCCGCGGTGATGGCGGTGGTCGTCGAGGCCGTGATCCGGATCGGGCGCAAGGCTCTCAAGAACGCCGCGCTCGTGGGTCTCGCCGTAGCGGCTTTCGTCGCGATCTTCTTCCTGGAGGTTCCTTTTCCACTGATCGTCCTCGCCGCCGCGGGCGCCGGCTTGATCGGCGGGCGATTCTGGCCGACTCGATTCCACGTGATCGGCCGACACGGATCGGACGCCGGCGCCACCGACGCGCAGGCGCCGGCGCTCGCGGACCACGCCGGAGGCACGGCCAGGCCGTCCCTCCGCCGGGGAGTCCAGGTGGCGGCGATCTGGCTCGGCCTGTGGCTTCTGCCCCTGATCGCCCTCGCGGTTGTCGTGGGCCCGTCGCACGTGTTCGTTCAGGAAGGAGTGTTCTTCAGCAAGGCGGCCGTCGTCACGTTCGGCGGCGCGTATGCCGTTCTGGCCTACATCGCCCAGCGGGCGGTGGAGACCTACGGCTGGCTCCAGCCGGGTGAGATGCTCGATGGGCTCGGCATGGCGGAGACCACACCGGGGCCCTTGATCCAGGTCGTCCAGTTCGTGGGATTCATGGCCGCCTACCGCAACCCCGGCAGCTTGAGCCCGATGCTCGCCGGCGTGGTCGGGTCCGTCGTCGTGACCTGGGTGACCTTCGTTCCCTGTTTCCTTTGGATCTTCCTGGGTGCGCCCTACATCGAATACCTGCGCGGTAACAAGAATCTCAGCGCCGCCCTTTCGGCGATCACTGCGGCCGTCGTGGGGGTCATCCTGAACCTAGCGCTGTGGTTTTCCTTGCACACGCTGTTCGGAGCCATCCAGGAAGTGCGCGGGTGGGGTGTCCGGCTCCTCCTACCGGACGTACGAACCCTGGACCCGGCCTCGGCCGTGATTGCCCTTGGAGCATTCGTCGCGATGTTGCGCTTCAAGGCCGGCTTGATCACCACTCTGTCCGCAAGCGTCGCTGCCGGCGCACTATGGTACTTGCTGTTTCGAGGATGAAGCGTATGGCTTCTCCCGCTCGTCGCCTCGGCGTCGAAGGCCGCCTCCGGGGGTCCGTGGGTCAGGGCTCGAGCAAGGACATCACTTCCGCCGCTCATGGACGCGAGGGTGGGGCGCCACGACTTGTGGTAGAGTGAGCGGCCATCCGCCGTCTTTGCGCTGCAACGGGCGGCTCGAACCTCGATTGCGCGATCCGAATCGAGACGGAGAAACCGTGTCACACTCATCTCTCGTGGTGCGTTTCGGCGTAGGCAGCGTCGCCGCGCCGCTCGTCGGCCTGGCGCTCGTTCCGGTGTCAGCGGGCCCGCCGCCCTTGGTCACGGACCGGCCGGACCAGACGGAGTCGGCGCTGGTCGTGCCGCGCCGCAGCGTCCAGGTGGAAACGGGGTGGGTGTTCTCGCGCGACGATGAAGACGGTGTGCGCACGCGGACGAGCGACTTCCTGAACACGCTCGTGCGCGTCGGTCTGTTCGAGCGCCTCGAGCTGCGCGCCGGCTGGAGCGGCTACCTCGATCAGGACGTCAGCCTCCCCGGACCGGACGTGGAGGCCGAGGGAATCGGCGACACCTCGATCGGCACGAAGCTCCACTTGCGGAGGGAACGGGGCGGTCTGCCCGAACTGTCGCTGATCGCCGGTCTTTCGCTGCCGACGGGTGCGGACGACGTGTCGAGCGACGGCACGGACCCGGCGGTCCGGCTGAGCGCGGCCCACACGCTGACGGAGCGTCTGGGGCTCGGTTACAACCTCGGCGTGGCCTGGGAGACGCTGGACGGCGGCAACCGCAGCGACGATACGCTGTCCCGGTACCTTTACACCGCGGCGCTGGGCATCGGCGTCTCGGATCGGGTGGGAGCGTTCGTCGAGCTGTTCGGCGACGCGCCGGCCAGCGACCGAGGCGGGCCGGCGCACTCGGTGGACGGGGGGGTGACGTTCCTGTTACTCGACAACGTCCAGCTCGACGCATCGGCCGGGATCGGGCTGTCGGAGGAGGCCGACGACTGGTTCGTCTCCGCCGGCCTCAGCCTGCGGCTACCCGAGTAGGCGGAGGCTAGCTCGATTCGTCGGCCCGGTCCAGATTCTTGTAGAAGATGACCGCGTCATGCGGAGTGCTGCCGTCGGGATCGAGCGCGTACCCCGGGATGGTCCCCAGGGGAGTCCATCCGAGCCGCCGATACAACTGCTCGGCCGCGCTTCCGCGCTTGGCATCCAGTGTCAGGAGGCTGAAGCCGGCGCGACGCGCCGCGGCCTCGACGGCGTGCATCAGCTGCCGACCCAGGCCCTGGCGGCGGCTGCGGCGATGCACCAAGAGCTTCGTGATCTCCGCGCGACGCGGCTGGTTGGGCGCCCAGGCCGGATGGAGTAGCACGGTACCGACGATCCCTTCGGCATCGCGAGCGGACAGGAAGATCGCCCCGGGGTGGGCCGTGCCGAGTGTGTTGCTCCACCAGGCCTCGGCCTCCTCGATCGTCAGCGACGAAAGAAAGCTCACGGCAGCGCCCGACTGCACCGCGTCCAGCAGCAACCGAGCCAGCGCTCGCAGGTCGGGGGCACCCAGCGGCGCATGCAATTGCTCGATCGTGTGTCCGTGCTTGGTCATGCGCAGGGCCCCGGAGGCCGCCACTTGATGCATCGCCGTGTTCGTCGTCGCCGTGCTCACGATGGTCGTGACGCTCGGGTCCATGATGTACCTGGTGGAGGGGCCGGCCAGCGGGTTCACCAGCATCCCCCGGAGCGTCTACTGGGCCATCGTCACTCTCACCACGGTCGGGTACGGAGACATCACGCCACGCTCGGGCGTCGGGCAGGCGCTGGCCGCCGTCATCATGATCATGGGCTACGCGATGATCGCGGTGCCGACCGGCATCATGACCGTGGAGATCGGCGCCGCGACCCGCCAGGCCGCCACGGGGCGGGCCTGCCGGCAGTGCGGAACCACAGGTCACGACCGCGACGCCCGGTACTGCAAGCAGTGCGGCCACCAGATCTCATGACGACCGCCTCGAGACCCTTGCATGGTGGTGCGGAGATTGTGAAAGTAAGGAGCAGCGGTCGGCGTCCGGTCGTGTCCGCCGGCGGACAGTGCCGTCTCGGACCCCTGTGAAAGTCCCGGTTTCTCGGTCTCGAGCCGAGGTGCGCAACCTGCTTTCCGCGTGGCCATGGACCGACCTTTCTGACCCGCTCGAATTCCAGCGCCGTTTCGTGCCGCGCTCTTGCCGTGGGGCGGGCGCCGTCCCCGCGGCCAGGGCTCGGCTCGATCGGCGCCACTGACCCACCCCTGTCCCACCCGTCCTTACGCGCCACGACCTGGCCCGCGCCGTCGGCCTCCCTCGACACCCCCGCCAGGGGTGCCTCCCGCCCGCCCAAAAAGCAACACTCTCCGCACCACCATGGAAGGGGTTCTTGCCGTATAGTGGGAAGCGCCACCGACGATCGGAGGACGCGCCGTCCGCCCGTGGCACAGGGAGGGCACGATGCAGGTCATCCGCCGAGGCTCCGTGATTTCGCTGGGGCTGGTTGCGCTGCTCGGGGGCGCGTCGAGCCCGCTGCTGGCGGCCTCGCACCTGTGGGTCATCCAGGAGCTGTACAGCAACGCCGACGGGACGATCCAGTACGTCGAGATGTACAACTGCTGCGCGGCCAACGAGACGGGACTGAGCACGCGGTACGTGATCAGCCACCAGACCGGCCACAAGTACACCTTCACCCAGAACCTCCCCCCGAACTCGACGACCGACAAGTACATCCTGCTCGCGACCCAGGGCTTCGCCGACCTGCCCGGCGCCCCGACGCCGGACCACCTGATCATCGACGGCTTCTTCGCCATCGGCGGGGACGAGGTGCAGTGGTGGCAGTACAGCTTCCCGGATTCCAGCCTGACCTTCGCCCCCGGCCAGCTGCCCACCGATGGCCTGCACTCCTTGAACCAGGACGGCAACGGCGCGGGCGTGGTGGGGATCGGGACGCCGAGGAACTTCGCCGGGAAGACGTTCGCGCCGCCCGGGGTGAGCGGGTTGACCGTCGAAAAGATCCCGCTCTTCCCACAGGCCTCCCGTCTCGTGCTGAACTTCGACGACTCTTCCTGCCTCGGTGCAGGGTCCTACGGGATCATCCACGGATTCGGCTCCGGCTTGCCCACGGGCGGGGGCGCCTACGTCATCGGCGCGGCGGCGCCGGGCCAGTGCGCGTTCGGCTCCTCGCCGAAGACTTGGAGCGGCGTGCCCGACCCGGTCGCCGACCCCTCGCGCCTCCTGTGGTTTCTCGTCGTGGCCCGCGACGGCCAGGGCGCCGAGGGGGCGTGGGGAGCGGACAGCGGTGGTCTCGAGCGCCAGGGGCCGGGTGCGGGCGGCTCGTCGGGTCAGTGCGGCGTGACCGGCAAGAGCCTGCTCAACACCTGCGGCCAGTAGCAGCACCACGGTCAGGGCTTGACAGGCTGGCTCGGCGCGGGCTTGCCCCCTCGGTAGCTGACGTTGCAGCGCCCGCAGGTGCCGTCGAGCACCATCGCCGCCGCGCACGACTCGCAGGTCGCCGAACGCTCGTTGGCCCGGATCAGGATCTCGTAGTCCACCGCGAGTCGCTCGTACACCTCGCGGTCCTTCACGGCCACGTGGCCGATCATCCCCTGCCCGCAGGCCTGACACCAGCCGAAGCTACGGGCGTTTTGCCGGCACGCCGTGCAGCCCAGCTCCGCCGGCTCGACGCGTCCCCCCTGGGCCAGGTGGTAGGCCAGGAAGGTCACGTAGGCCCGACCGGCGACGAAGCCGCGGCGATGGCGCTCGCAGTAACCGTCGGAGGCCAGTGCAGCGCGGCACGTCTCGCAGCTCAGCTTGGCCGGATCGAAGTCGTGTCCGTGCGCGTCCACCTCGTCGTACAACAGCTTCGAGGTCAGACGGAGGGAACCGACGTATCCCACGTCGCAGGCTGAACACCAGCCGCCGCTCCGCTCGGCCTCGGCGCAACTGCAGACCGACGCGGCGGCGGCGGCGACCCCGCCCAGTGCCAGGATTGCGCAGGCGATGAACCGCATGCAGGACCTCCTCCCGCGACGCCGCCGCGCGCCGCCCTCGCGACGTCCGTGGCGGACTCTTCCCGGCCCGCCCCCGCCGATCATACCCGCAAGGCCTCTTGTCGGGGTATGCTTCTCCGGTCACCGAGGGCTTCCCATGCGCCGAGCCGGACCCCTGTCGATCTGCTTGTGGTGCGGGCACCTCGCCCTGGCCCAGACGCCGGGCCTCGTGCCGCTGAGCGACCTCGGCTTGGCGACCTACCACGGCGAAGAGGGAGGGCTCTACCCGGGAGGGGAAAACGTCCCGCCGCTCGCGCACCTGGACGCCGCGATGGCGCGCGCGGCGGCGATCGTGCCGCGCGCCGCCTCGGGCGAGGCGGACGCGCAGGGCTGGATCGTCCTGCTCGCCATCGGCATGTCCAACACCAACCAGGAGTTCGCCGTGTTCGAGCGGCAGGAGGACGCGGCCGCCGACCGCAACGGCCGCGTCGTGCTCGTCGACGGCGCGGTCGGCGGGCAAGACGCCTCGACCATCGCCGACCCCGCGGCGGGCTACTGGACCGTCGTGATGCAGAGACTCGGCGCCCTGGGGCTGAGCGCGGCCCAGGTTCAGGTGGCGTGGCTCAAGGAAGAAGAGCAGGGTCCGTGGACCGGTTGGCCGGACCACCCGAACGAGCTGCGGCAAGACCTGGAATCGATCGCCGTCAACCTGCACGACAAGTTCCCCAACCTGAAGCTGTGCTACTTGTCGAGCCGCATCTACGGCGGCTACAGCGGCGCGGGCGAGCCGAAGGCCTACGAGTCGGGCTTCTCCGTGAAGTGGCTGATCCGCGACCAGATCGACGGCGACCCTGGACTCAACTACGGGCAGGTCCCGGGGCCGGTCCGCTCCCCGCTGCTCCTCTGGGGTCCGTACCTCTGGGCCAACGGACCGACGCCGCGATCGGACGGACTCGTGTGGCTGGCGTCGGACCTCGAGGGCGACTTCACGCATCCCTCCCCCTCAGGCGAGCAGAAGGTCGCCGACCTGCTCTCCGCGTTCTTCGACGCCGAGCCGACCGCGACGCTGTGGTGGCCGCGTCGCGCAGGCCAGGCGCTGCTCGCGCTCGACGCCACGAACGACGCGCACGTCAGCGCCGCCAGCCCGGCCACGAACTTCGGCTCGAGCGCCCTGCTCCTGGTGCAAGGAGGCGCGTCGCCGACCCACAGCTACCTGGGCTTCGACCTCCCGTCCCTCGGCGCGCCCGTGGAGCTGGCCAAGCTCAGCCTGCGCGTGACGACGCTCGGGCAGGGCGGAGGGCCCGTGCGCGGCGTGGCCGACACGTCGTGGACCGAGGGCGGGATCACGTGGAACACGGCGCCGGCGTTCGGCCCGGCGCTGGCCAACGTGCCCCAGGCGTCGCGCGACGGCACGCTCGCCGCCGCGGTGACGGCCGCGGTCAACGCCGGCCTCGTCGACTTCGCGCTGACCCCGCTCGCCGCGGCCCAGGCGGCCTACACCAGCCGCGAGGCGGGACAGCCGCCGCGCCTGGTGCTCGCGGTCTCTTGCGCGGGCGGCGGCCCGCCGGGGCTGCCCGACGGAGACGGGGATGGCAGCAAGGACGCCTGCGACTGCGCGCCGGACGACGCGACGGCGTTCGCCGAGCCCGCGGAGATCGAGAACCTGCGCTGGCTCGACGCGGAGTCCATGGCGTGGGACCCCGACGATGCGAACTCGGGCAGCGCCACGCGCTACGACGTGATGTCGGGCGACATCTCCGAGGTCGGGAGCTTGTGGACCAGCCCGAGTGACGCGTGCATGGCCAGCGGCCTCGCCTCCGCAACGACCGCCGACACGACGCCGGCGCTGGCGCCGGACGCGGGGCGCTTCTTCCTGGTGCGCGGCGACAACCCGTGCGGCGCCGGAAGATGGGAGACGGCATCGGACGGCAGGGATCGGATGACGGGGGCCTGTCCGTGAGCGCGAACGCAGCACTCGGTTCCAGCTCCTCGGTCCGTGCACGGGGTGGCGCGAGCGCGCGCGTGGGCTTGCTGCTGGCCGGAGTCGTCTCCCTCGGCCCGGGTCTGACCGGCTGCCGCCCCGGAGACGGCGCGGGCGCTCTGGCCGGGGTGGCTCCGGATCCGTCCTCCTCCAGAGCGGCGACGAACGCCGTGGCCGGTGCGGCCCGCTTCCATCTTGGCTCGCACACGCGGCCGGTCACCACATCCTCGCCGGAGGCGCAGCGGGCCTTCGATCGCGGGTTGACACTGGCCTGGGCCTTCAACCACGGCGCGGCCGAGCGCGAGTTCCGCAGGGCGGCGGAGTTCGACCCGGCCTGCGCCATGGCATTCTGGGGCGTCGCGCTGGTCAACGGCCCACACATCAACAACTCCGCGGTGTCGCCCGAGCAGAGCGCGACGGCCTGGGAGGCGATCTCCAGAGCCGGTGAAGCCGGCTCCGCGGGCACGCCCGTCGAGCGAGCCCTCATCGAGGCCCTGACGAAGCGTTACGCGGCCGCCACCGCCGACGACCGCCGGGCGCTCGACGAGGCCTACGCCGCGGCCATGCGCGAGGTCGCGCGCGCCTTTCCCGGGGACGCGGACGTCTTGACGCTGTTCGCGGAAGCGATGATGGACCTGCGCCCCTGGGATCTCTGGACGCCGGAGGGCCAGCCGCAGCCTGGCACGGAGGAAGTGCTCGCCACGCTCGAACGGGCGATGGAGCTCGACCCTTCCCATCCCGGCGCGAATCACCTCTACATCCACGCCATCGAGGCGTCGCCCGATCCCGCGAAGGGGCTCGCGGCGGCCGACCGACTGCGCGACCTCGTCCCGGGCGCCGGGCATCTGCTCCACATGCCTTCGCACATCGATGTTCGCACGGGCGGGTGGCGGCGAGCGGCCGAGGCCAACGAGCGCGCGATCGAGGCCGACCGCGCCTATCGCGCGAGCACGACCGAGGACCCGGGCTTCTACAGCCTCTACATGGCGCACAACCTCCACTTCCTCGGGTTCACGGCGATGATGGAGGGCCGCGGCGAGAAAGCCCGCCGCACCATCGAGACCATGGTCGCCGAGATGCCGGAGTCGTTCGTCCGCGACAGCGCTGCGTTCGCCGATGGGTTCCTCGCCTCGCCGATCGCGGTCCTGATGCGGTTCGGGCGCTGGGATGAGATCCTCTCCGCGCCGGAGCCGCCCGACTATCTGCCGATCGCGCGGGCCCTGCGGCACTTCGCCCGGGCGGCTGCCAAGACGGCGCTCGGCCGCCTCGAGGAGGCCGAGCAGGAGCGCCAGGCATTCCGGTCCGCCGCGGCCGCGGTCCCCGAAGCGGGCTTCGTGGGCAACAACTCCGCGGCGAGCATCCTGGCCATCGCCTCCAAGGTCCTCGACGGGGAGATGGCTGCCCGGCGGGACCGATTCGACGAGGCGGTCGCGGCCCTGCGGGAAGCGGCGGGGATCGAGGACCGTCTCAAGTACGACGAACCGCCGGACTGGATCCAGCCCGTCCGCCACACGCTCGGCGCCGTGCTCCTGCGAGCGGGCAAGTTGCCTGAAGCCGAGCAGGTCTATCGGGAAGACCTGGCGCGCTTCCCCGAGAACGGCTGGTCGCTCTTCGGCCTGGGCCGCGCGCTGCGGCTGCAGGGGCGGGACGACGAGGCGGCGGGCGTCGAGGCCAGATTCCAGAACGCCTGGTCCGGAGCCGACATCCAGCTCGGTTCCACCTGCCTCTGTCAGCCGCCCGTCTGAAGGCCCCGGCAGCGCACGAAGTCGTATCGTTCACCGAGCGGGAAGGGTGGCCTTCAACGCGGGAGCATCAGCCGTTCCTCGAGCGCCGGCTCGTCGTGGCCGCGATCAGGTGGAAGCTCATGAGCACGCGGCGTCGCGCCCTGCCCCAGGCCCCGCGCATGCGCTCGCGGCTGTCGCCCAGGAAACCCTCGCCGCGCTCGTCGATGCAGCGCCGCGTGGCCGACCAGCTGCGCGCGTAGGCGTAGAATTCGTCGACGTCCCACTCCGGCGCCATCTGAATGGCGGGAACGGGCAGCGGCTTCCAGGGCATGCCCACGTCGCGGTAGCCATCCCACATCAGCCGGTTGCGCGGCGACCAGTAGCTTTCGATCGGTTCCAGCAGCGTGGTGCGCAGGATCTCGTCGAGCCGCGGCTCCAGCCGAGGCCAGGCGTAGCCCCAGGCCGCGAAGAACCCGCCGGGTCGCAGCACCCGCGCGACCTCGGGCCAGAACCGGTCGAGATCGAGCCAGTGCAGCGCCTGGGCCACCGTGACCGCGTCGAAACAGGCGTCGGGGAAGTCGGTCTGCTCGGCGGCTTGGACCGTGTAGCGCACCCGCGGATGGGCTGCGGCGTGCTCGATTTGCGCCGCGCTGATGTCCGTGGCCTCGACCAGCTCGAAGTGCCCGGCCAGGTCGGTCGAAGCCTGGCCGTTACCGCAAGCGGCGTCCCAGGCGCGACGGTGGCCGGCGCAGCTACTGGCGATCCAGGCGTACAGCTCGGGCGGGTAGCGCGGTCGCGCGGCCGCGTAGACCTCGGCGCGATCGTCGAACATCCGGCGCGTGTCGCGTGCGTCCATGCCAGGTGCGCGCTGGCCTAGCGGGCTTGGCGGCCTGTGCGCCCGTCGCTCACTGGACGGGAATGGCGAGGACGGGCAGACCCGCACGATCGCCCTTGTCGGCCAGCGTGAACAGCAGCGTCATGCATGCCCGTCACGGCCGTTCGAGCCGTCTCCGGTACTCGACGGCAGGGAAAGGCGGCGCTCGCGCCGATCCACTCGCTGTGGCATCGACGTGACCCTCCTCACGGCGCGAGTCGGCCGGGCGCGGGTCGCACGGTCAACGTGGCGGTCGCCTCCTCGCGGCCCAGCGTCACCGTCACCCGATACTCGCCCGCCGGCACGAAGTCGATCTGGAAGTATGGGTCCGCCTCCTCGGGGCTCGCGAAGCGGTGCTTCTTGTCCGCCTGCAGGTCCCACACCACGCGGTTGAGGCCGCGCCGCGAGGTGGCCTCGAGCTTGCGCACCTCCTGGCCCGCGGCATCGGCGATGGTGATCGTCACGGGCTCTCCCGCCGCGTCGCGGACCCAGAAGTTGAGCGTGGCGCCGGGGGGCGGGTTCTTCGCGCGGAACACGCCGTGCCCGGCGCCATAGGCGCGCCGACCGGTGAGCCGCGGCGTGGACGGGAGTGGCTCGAGCAACGCCAGCGGCTTGGCCCGCGCAGCCGGCGTGAGCTGCGCGAACATCGACGCGTCGTCGAGCACGAACAGGCTGCGGCCGTGGGTTGCGACCACGAGGTCGCGGTCGCGCGGGTGGACCACGAGGTCGTCCACGATCGCCGGCGGCAGCGACTTGGCGTTCATGCGCACCCAGGTCGAACCGCGGTCGAGCGTCACGTACAGCCCGAACTCGGTCCCGCAATAGAGCACGTCGCGGCCGCCGGGATCCTCGATCACGACCTTCACCGGCTCGTCCGCCGGCAAGTCCCCGCTCGCGGCCTGCCACGACTTCCCGCCGTCGTCGGTGCGCACGACGATCGGCCGGAAGTCGTCCCAGCGGTGGCCGCTGACCGAGGCGTAGGCCGTCTCGTCGGCGTGGACCGACGCGGCGATCGACGTGAAGGTGAAGCCGCCCGAGGCCGGCGGCGTCACGTCGCTCCACGTCGCGCCGTCGTCTCGCGTCAGGTGCAGCCGGCCGTCGTCGGTGCCGGCCCACAGCAGCCCCGCCCGACGCGGGGATTCGGCGAGTGCCGTGACCGTGCCGTACGTCTCCGCGTCGGAGCCGACGGTCTGGATCTTGTCCACTTCGCGCCGCGACAGATCGGGGCTGATCGCCTCCCAGAAGTCGCCGCGCTGCAGCAGCTTGAACAGGCGGTTTCCGCCGAGGTACAGCAGCGATGGATCGTGCGCCGAGATCAGGAACGGCGAGTCCCAGTTGAAGCGGAAGCGTTCCTGTCCCTCACGCGGGACCGGGCGGATGGCCTTTCGCACCTGCGTGTCGAGACGGATCCGCGAGAGCACCGCGCCCTGACCGGTGGCGTAGACGATGTTGGGGTCCAGGGGGTCGAAGGCCAGACCGTAGCCGTCCCAGCCCATGATCATGCGCCAGTCCTCGTTCAAGATCCCGTCCTTGGACTCGTCGTCGGTCAAAAGCAGCGTCTCCGACGGACCGATCCACGTGCCGTTGTCCTGCAGCCCGCCGCCGACGCGATACGGATCGGAGAGATCCACGGCCAGGCGATAGAACTGTCCGGCGGCGACGTTGTTGCGATAGTCCCAGGTCTGCGCGCGGTCGTGCGAGACGTACAGTCCGCCGTCGTTGCCGATCACGATCTGCCGGGGGTCGAGCGGGTTGACGACGATCGCGTGGTGATCGACGTGCACGTTCTCGCTGCCCGAGCGGCGGAAGGTCCGACCGCCGTCATCCGAGATCGCGACGTCCCAGCCCAGGAGATAGACGCGGTTCGCATCCTGCGGATCGAGCGCGAGCCGCGAGAAATAGAAAGGGCGGAAGCTGAGCGGACTCGAGCGGGTCCAGCTCTCCCCGCGGTCGTCCGAGCGGAACAGCCCGCCCGACGGCGAGCGATCGTCGAACGGATCGCGCCCGCTCCCGCCGACGTCGCTCTCGACCGTCGCGTAGACCACGCGCGAGTCGAGGGCGGACACCGCGAGGCCGATCCGGCCGGTGCGCGCCGGCAGCCCGCCGCCCAGCTTCTTGAAAGTGCTCCCCGCGTCGTCCGAGCGGAAGATTCCGCCTCGCTCGCTGTTCCCGGAGAACGACCACGGCGTTCGGCGCCGCGCGTACATCGCAGCGTAGACCACGTCGGAGTTCTGCGGGTCGAGCACCACGTCGCAGGCCCCCGTGTCGGCGTCGACCTTCAGCACCTGCTGCCAGCTCTTGCCGGCGTCCGAGGACTTGTACACGCCGCGCTCGGCGTTCGGCCCCCAGAGGTGGCCGAGCGCGGCGACGTAGGCGACATCGGGATCGCGCGGGTCGAGGGCCAGCGCCGGAATGTCGTGCGTCGCCGCGAGCCCCAGCGAAGTCCAGGTTGCGCCGCCGTCCTCGGAGCGGTAGACGCCGTGGCCCCACGACGAAGAGTTCCTGCCGTTCCCCTCCCCCGTTCCGACCCACACGACCTCGCGCTCCCCGTCGGCGGCCTTGACCCGCGCGACGGCGATCGCGCCGATCGACAAGCCGCGCTGCTCGTCGAACAGCGGCTTCCAGGTCACGCCGAGGTTCTCGGTCTTGAAGACCCCGCCCGTCGCGAACCCCACGTAGTACGACGTCCGGCTGCCCGGGACGACCGCGATGGCCGCGATGCGCCCGCCCATGTTCGCCGGCCCGATGCTGCGGAAGGCGAGCCCGCCGAGGTCGTCGGCCGTGAGCGGCCGGCCGGCTTCGGCCGGCGGCGTCGCCTTCCGCGCCGGGGCGCGCTGCGCGGCGATCGCCGGCGCCGCCAAGAGCGAAAGCAGCACGATGAGCACGATCGATCGGTCGGGGCGCATTTTGCCTCCGTCATCTCTACTCTTGTCGGCTTGCCGGATGATGGAGCATCTTCCATCGAGCGGCGTGGCTTGTCTACTGCTGGCAGGGACGAACGTCCAGGGCGCGAGCGGACGCCAGCCCTGCGAGCCGCGGACTTTGCCGCAGCGAGAGTTTGGCGGACGTCGGCGCCGGTGCCGGCGAAGGAGGCCACGGCCGGCATGCTAGCGCAGGCTACGGTGCCACGAAACCCCTCGGTCGAGGAGCGGTTGCTCCGGCTCATGTCCATGTCGCGTTTCGACTTCTGTTAGGCTTCGGGGTGGCGGGTGTCGAGCACAGCGTGGTCCGTCAGGCGTCGGCGGTTCGAGCGCGCGAGCGCGGAGGAACCTTGCTAGATCCTGGAGTCGTGGCCCCGCGGGGATCGGGCCTGCTGCTTCCGCTCGCCTGCGCGGGTGCCGTCGTCCTCTCCGGGGCCGCGCGCGCCGGGACGGAGCCCTCGACGATCGACTACTCCGAAAAGGTGGCCGTGCGGCTGATCCAGGTCGAGGTGACCGCCTGGCCGACTGCCGCGGACCCGGATAGCTGCCTCGGGCTGACCAGGGACGACTTCCGACTGACGGTCGGGCAGCGGCCGCGCTCGATCGAGGCCGTGGACTGGCTCGGCGCGTCCGCGGCGATCCACGCTACAGGAGAGGCGAGCGTCACGGATCCCGCTCGGCAGCCCATGATGATCGTCCTCTTCTTCGATCTCTGGCACCTGAACCTGTTCTTCCGCGACTTCTCCTGTCCTATGACCAAGCCGCTGGCCTTCGACGAGGCGCGGCGCATGCTGCGCGAGGAGTTCGTCGCCGGCGACCGACTGCTGCTCGTGACCTTCGCGGGCTGGCCCCGCGTGCACCACGGCTGGATCGACGATCCCGCCGAGGGCCTCGCGGCGCTGGACCGACTGGAGGTCAGCCCGTCCGTGCTGTCGGCCCGCACCGAGCACCTCCACGATCAGCCGTGGATCGAGGGCATGGAAAGCCTGCTGCTCGCGCTGGGCCGCTACGCCGGACCCAAGGAGCTGATCTACCTCGGCGACGACTTCCGCTTCGACGACATTGCCTTGCGCGTCTACGATCTTGCGGCCAGGGCGCAGGCCAACCGCGTGACGATCCACGCCGTCGACCTCTTGGACTCCTGTCGCAGCACCCCCGGGCCCGGGAGTGGCCGGACCTGCCCAGCCGTGGGTGGACTCGGCTGCACGCCGTATCGAGTGCCCATCGCGCTCGGGCCCATGTCGTGGAACACGGGCGGGCAGCTGTTCAAGACGGCTTCCATCGGCACGGCGGTGCGGAGGATCCGGGAAGTGCGCGGCTGTCGCTACGTCGTTTCCTTCCTGTCGGATCCAGGCGAGGAGCGTCGCTCCGCCCCGCGGGCGATCGTGGAGCTGAACCGTAAGGGGCTGACGCTGCGCGCTCCGGTGAGCTTCCAGGACCCGGATCGGCCGCCCGCCGAGCGGGAGGAGCAGGATGCCATCTTCCTCCTGCCGCGTTTCGGCCAGGGGCTGGTCGCCGACGCCGGCCTGTGGCCGCTGCGGCCAGCGGGCGGGAAGAAGCAGCGTTGGAACGCGCTGCTCCTGGCGCGATTGCGCCGGACGCCCGGCGAGCCGTGGCCCGAGGATCTGGCGGAGGTCGTCGTCGAGGCCGCGGTCCTCGGTCGCGGCGGCAGAATCATCGGCGAGTTCCGCAAGCTGATCGCCGGCGAGGAGCTGGCGGCGCTGCGTGACTCGGACGAGCCGCGCCTGCTGGTCTTCCCCGTCGAGGGGCTGCGCCCCGGGGAGGCGACCGTCGCCCTGCGCGCCCGGGGCGTCGCGCCCGGGGGCGAGGTGGCGGCCAACGTGCGTGGCGCGTACACGGTGCCCGAGCCGCCGGGCCCCGGACAGGCCCGCCCGTGGTACCTGGCGGACCGCCTGGCCCGCGCGGGAACGAGCGTGACGCTGCTGCCGTCGCTCGACGGACTGCTCTTCCCGGAACGTGAGGCGCTCGTCGTGGGCTACGGCTGCCGGGGCGCCGCGCAGTCCGAGCTGCGTTCCGGCCGGATCGTGCCCTTGTCTCCAGGGGCGTCCGCGGAGGTGCCGATCGCCTGGCTCGACGGAATCCCGCCGGCCGCGGAAGACGGCTGCGGCTGGCTCGTCGGTCGCCTCGGGCCGGACCTCGCCCCGGGACTGTGGCGCTTCGAGCCCCCGGACGATGGCGACGGGGCGGGCTTGGACGTCGAGTTCCGGGTGGTCGAGGTCCGGCCCTGAGCATCGTCGGGTTCGACAGCGGGGCCCACGAGTTCTCGGAGGGGCCGTGGAGTTACGGACAGGTCCAGCCGATGTGCTTTCTGCGGCGCGCCGCGCCGCTCGTCACGCGGGAGGAGCGCTCTCCGGCGGCGGCGGCATTCTTGCGAACTCGGCGCTCGGGGGCCCGTCGTCGTGCCGGCTCCAGCGCAGGATCATGTTCCGGCGCAGGAACTCGGCCTTGCTCCGCAGCGTGATGTCGCTCTGGAAGCGCGTCTCGAATCGGTGGTCGTAGACGTAGGCCTTCACCCTCAAGACCACGAACGGCCCGTCCTGGAAGCGATCGAGGAGCAGCACGACGACCGGCTTCGCGAGCAGGACATAGGGCGAGCTGTAGGCCGCCTCGTAGCCGATCTGCACGGCCGCGACGGGATCGACGTCGTGGGGCAAGAAGAGATCGGTCACCACCTGGCAGTCGGGCACGCCTGAGTTGGCGTTCCAGGTCCGTCCGGTCAGGACCTCGCTGTTGGGGATGGTGACGCGGGTGTCATCGGGGGTCGTGAGCTTGGTGCTCCTGAGCCCGATGTGGTCGATCTCTCCATAGGCGTCGCCGATCTTCACCCTGTCGCCGATCTGATAGGGTCGGTCGACGAGGATCACCAGGCCGCCGATGACGTTCTTCACGAGGTCCTGCGCTCCCAGGCCGAGTGCGATACCCACCGAGGCGAGGACCGCCAGCAGCGTTTGCCTGGAGGGCGCGAAGATGCTGAGGATGATGAACGCACCGGTCGCCCAAAGAGCGAACCGAACGATCGGCCCGAGGATGTTGAAGAAGAACCGCGCCCGGGGAACGCGCGCTCCGAGCGCTCTCAGCAGCGCGTCGCTCAGGCGTACCAAGGCGTAGACGACGCCGGCCACGACGGCGGCGTCGAGGACCGCCGCGAACGAGACCCTCCCCAGGATGCCGATCGGGTCCTCGGGGATCTCCTGGGCCAAGGTCCCGGCGAACGGCGTGTCAGCGCTCATCACAGTTCTCCGTCGATTCGGTCGCCCGCTACACCAGGTTGCGTCGATAGAGCGCCTCTTTGACGATCCTCGTCGCTTCGGGGCGCACTCTGAGACCGTCCGCCTCGGGCTCGACCTCGATGATCTCTCGGGCCAGGAGCTCGTCCATCTGCGCGCGCGCCGCGGAGATCGAAATCTGGAAGATCCGAGCGTGCTCCTCGGCCGTCAAGCCCCCGTGCTGGAGGATCGCCAGGAGACTGAACAGGTCGGCCAGGTCGAACTCCTTGATGATCCGGGAGACGTCGGGCGAGATGATGGGGGCCATGCGCAGAACGCCGCCCTCGGCCTGCTCGACTTGCCCTAGCCAGATGTCGAATGCGGCGCGGTAGACGCCGTCCGAGGCCGCCGACAGGGAGTCGAAGAACAGCTTCTCCGCCGGAACATCGCGGGTCAAGAGTTCCCTGGCCCGCCCGACCCAGTCGGTTCGCGCCGGCGGGCGCGAGAAGTGGAGACGGAGCCCGGATAGGTGGTGCCGGCCGAGGATGGCCTCGCGCAGGACGTCGCGGCTCGCCGTGCTGACGTTGATGCGGTGCGAGAAGCTGGCGCCGAGCTGGACCGCCGCATCGAGGAACCGAAAGGCCATCTGGTTGATCGCGAACACCCACAGGGTGGACGAGCAGGTCGCCGCGATCACTCGCTGAAGCGCCTTGACCGCCTCGTAGCCGCCGATCCGGCGCAGAAACGTGCGCTCGAGCTCCTCGAGGATCACGACCGACCGGCGCTCGGCGAGGAAGCTCTCGATGGAAGCTGGATCGGGAGCCCCGAGCAACCCGGCCAGGAACGACCGCAGCTCCTCGGTCGTGGTGAGCCTCTTGCAAAACGCGCCCCGGACGAGCGGCGCATCCGCAAGATGCTCTCTCACGGCACAGTTGACGACGCTCGTCTTGCCACTGCCGCGCTCGCCGACGATCAAGAGCCCGACCGAGCGGCCTTCCTCCCAGAGTCTGCGCACGTCGCCGACGGCCTCCATCTCGTGGCTCCGTCCCACGAGAAAGCGTGGATCCTGGACCGGAGTCATGGGAAAGAGCCGCCGGTAGATTGCCGGTATCTCCTTGGTCGAGAGATCGACGACGAACTCGCGCGGGAGCACGGGACGAATGACGATCGCACGCCTTCCCGCCTCCGAGGCTGCCTTCCAGCCGATGAACACGAGCGACCGGTTCGCGGCGGTCTCGAGATAGCGCCGGAGGACGGGCAGCCACCTGGCGACGGCGCTGCCCGCGCCCCGCCGGGCCTCGACGGCCCAGCGCTTGAACCCCTCCTGGGCCAGGTAGGCCCGAGCCCCGAGGCGCGCGCGGCCGAGGATCAGGCGGTACTCGGCGAAGACCGCGGCGGCGGCCCGCCTCAGGCGCGAGTCCGCCGACGGAGCGGGGTCCGGGGCCGTGGTCTTGTAGTGCTCGAGGAGCGAGAGGGCGTTGGCAAGCGCCTCCGGCGCGACACGACCTTCGGCGCCGCCTTGAATCCGATCGAGCTCGAGGCCGTACGCGACCACCTCGCGGGCGCGGGCGATCTCGCGGGCGATCTCGCCGTGATCCGCCGCGATCTGGCGGACCGCCTGCCCGACGAGGTCCCGCGCGGTTCGTCCGTAGCTGTGGAGCAGCGTCCGGCGCGGGTTCATCTCGCGCCAGCGCGGCCGTCGCCGGGGGAGGGCCGAGAGGCGTGCCAGCGTGCGCGTCGTCTCCGGCAAGAGCGCGGACGCCGATCGTAGCCGCGCCTCGATCACCTCCAGGCGGCAGGTGTGGGTCACGACCTCGGTCGGGGGGATTGGCGGTTCCTCGCCCGAGCCGCGCGCGATCTCTGCGCGCAGCCATTCGATCAGTGCGTCGGCCTCGCGCAGCAGGTCGTCCCTCTCCGACCTGGCCTGCGCCAGCGCCTCTTCCAAGCGCTCGAGGATCTGCTCCTCGGCGCGGTCCAAGGCCAGCTCGAGCCTGAGCTCCGACTCCACGGTCCGCCCCTGCTCGGCCCAGTGCGCGCGGGCCGCCCCGCGAGGATCGGCTGGCCCGGATCCGCTCGGGCGCCGCGGAGCCGCGAGGAGACTGCCGACGAGCCTGTCGAGATCCAGCGCGCGACTCCGTCTCCAGGCCTCGAGCGCGACGTTCGCCTCGTCGGCCAGCGCCTGGGCGGAGTGCCCTTCCTTCTCCCAGCGAGCCTGGGATCGCCCGCCGGTCGAGGCCTCGCCCGAGGCTTGATCGTCGAGGGCACCGCGGGTGATCTCCCACGCGGGGCGCAGATGGCGAATCGCCCGGGCCAGGAGGAGCAGGAGCTGCCCATCCGCCGCGGACCGCGCACGCGCACGCGCGTCGAGCGCGCCGGCCACGATCGCGCGGATGGGGAAGGGTCGCATGCCGCGACGCAGGCCCGCGAGCCGGCTGCGCCACGACCGGCCCCTCGCCCCCTCGAAGGCGGCGACGATCTCGTGTCCGCTCGTTTGGACCGACTCGGGCAGCGAGCGAACGATCTCCTCGAGGCTCTGGTCGTAGCGCTCGACGGCCAGCAGGGCTCGGCGGTAGGGCCGGTGCTGCTCCCACAGGACCAGGGGCTCGTGCAGGCAGCGCCGCGCGGAATCGCTTCTGGCGCGATGGTAGGCGGCGAGCGCGACCTCGTCAGCCGGAAGCGCGGCCGGCCCTTCGGCCCCCCGCCTTTGGGCGTCGACGATCGACCGCCACAGGCGCCAGCACTCGCCGATCTCCTCGGCCAGACGCGCGTCGGCCGCCTGCAGCTGTGCGAGGACGGGCGGCCAGCGTTCCGTGAGTTCATTCGCCATGGTGGTACCGCTCGTTCCTCGCGCAGTCTACCCGAGTCCCTCGATACCCGGCAGGTGCAACTCCCGCGTCCGGCGAGCGACGCAAGTCGAGCGCGCTTCTCGCCGGGCCGCCCCCGTCGAGGCGCTGGTGCTGCCCGGGACCGGCCGTTACGCGGTCAGCAGGCGTCGCAAGGTGTCGAGCAGGCGCGCCTTCGGCATGAAAATCTCCTCCAGGGCCTTGCTGAAGGGAACCGGCATGTCGAGGCCCCCCAGTCGCTCGACCGGGGCGTCCAGGTCCTCGAAGCACTCTCGCGAGAGCGTCGCCGCGATCTCGGCGCCGAAGCCGCCCGTGACCGGGGCTTCATGAAGAACCAGCGCCTTGGCGGTTTTTCGGACCGACGCGGCGACCGTCGCGACATCCCAGGGGAGCAAGGTGCGTAGATCGATGACTTCGATCGAAAAACCCTCGGCCGCGAGCGCCTCGGCGGCCTGCCCGGCCCAAACCGAGCCGATCCCGTAGGTCACGACGGTCGCGTCCGCGCCCTCGCGCGCGATCCGCGCCTTTCCGAGCGGCAGCGTGTAGTGACCCGTCGGGACCGGCCCTTTCAACGAGCGGTAGAGCCCCTTGTGCTCGAGGACGAGCACGGGATTCCCCTCTTCGAACGAGGCCAGGATCAACCCCTTGGCGTCGAACGGCGTCGCGGGCGCCACGATCTTCAGGCCGGCCACCTGCGTGAACCACGCTTCCATGTTCTGGGAGTGGAACGGCCCGGCCCCCACGCCGCCGCCGACCGGCAGGCGCACGACCACCGGAAGGCGCGCGCCCCAGCGGTAGTGCGTCTTGGCGAGGTTGTTGACGATCTGATTGAAGCCGCAGCTGACGAAATCGCCGAACTGCATCTCGAGCATCGGTACGAAGCCGTCGAGGGCCAACCCCATCGCCGCGCCCACGGCGCCCGACTCCATGATCGGCGTGTTGCGCACGCGGGCCTTGCCGAACTCGGCAGCCAACCCCTCCGTGCACTTGAAGACACCTCCGTATTCGGCGATGTCCTGGCCCAGCAGGATCACGCGCGGATCGCGGGCCAGCGCCTCGCGAAGCGCATCGCGCACGGCGTCGACGTAGCGCAGCTCGGCGGCCGCCGAGGTCGCGGCCGGAGACGGCTGTTGCGGGACGAGCAGCGAGGGAGCGTAGACGTCGGCCAGCTCGCGCTCGGCGGTCGAATCGGGATCGGGAAGCGCGAGCACCCGATCGACCAGGTCGTCGATCGTCGTCTTGAACGTCGCGCGGATGGCCGCGCACTCCTGCGCTGTCAGGACCCCGCGCTCGAGCAGGTCGCGCTCGAAGCGCCCGACGGGGTCCTTGAGGGCCCACTCCGCGGTCAGCGCTTTGGGAACGTAGGCAGTCCCCGAAGCCTCCTCGTGCCCTCGCATCCTGAACGTCTTGAACTCGAGGAGCGTCGGACCTCGGCCTTCACGAGCGCGGCCGGCCGCCTCGGCGACGGCGGCGCGCACGGCGAGCAGGTCGTTCCCGTCCACCACGCGACCTTCGATGCCGTACCCGGAGGCCTTGTCCGCGATGTCCTTGCAGGCGTACTGCTCGATGGTCGGCGTCGAAAGACCGTACTGGTTGTTCTCGACGACGAACAACACGGGAAGCTTCCACACCGCGGCGAGGTTGACCGCTTCGTGGAAATCGCCCTCGCTGGTCGACCCTTCTCCGGTGAACGCGGCGGCGACGTGCCGTTCGCCGCGCAGCTCTGCGGCGAGCGCGAGGCCGGCCGCGACCGGGAGCATCGCCCCCAGGTGCGAGATCATGCCGACGATTCGATGCGGAAGCGCTCCGAAGTGAAACGTCCGGTCGCGTCCCTTCGTGAAACCGCCGGCCTTGCCCAGGAGCTGGCGGAGGAGCTGGGCCAAGTCGACGCCGCGCGTCGTGAAGACCCCCAGGTTCCTGTGCATGGGCAGGATGAAGTCGTCGGGCTCGAGCGCCGAGGCCACGCCGACGGCGATCGCCTCCTGGCCGATTCCGGAAAACCACTTGGAGAGCTTCCCCTGGCGGAGGAGGTTCAGCATCTTCTCCTCGATCAGCCGGGGCAGGACGATCGATCGGTACAGCGCGACGAGCCCCTCGCTCCGAGATCCCTCTTCGACCATGCGCGAATTGGATCAGCGAACCCCCGACCTGTCCAGCCTGCGGGGGTGCGGTTGCGCAGCCCGGCTCCGGGACAGCGTGCGGCGGGTGCGACCTGCCTTGCGGCAAAGCGCATCCTCAGCGTTGCGGCCGTGATCGGGCGCAAGCGGGCGCAAGCGGGCGCAAGCGGCGCAAGCGGCGCAAGCGGGGACAGATCTATTATGAGATCTGTCCCCGGACCCCGACCCCGGGGTAGGAGGCGGGGGCAGCCTCGGTGGGGACGACGATCTCATGGATCGCCAGCGTGAACCGGTGAATCGGAGACAGATATTAAATCTGTCC
>Ga0187892_10000602_pt1 | contig 92602 bp, 87 predicted proteins | sample MA1701073metaG_FD_139345 | JGI IMG/M metagenome (GOLD analysis project Ga0187892, IMG submission 139345) | Bio-ooze microbial communities from a basaltic lava cave in the Kipuka Kanohina Cave System on the Island of Hawaii, USA - MA170107-3 metaG ... | reverse complement strand
GGTGTAGTAGAGCGCGCCGAGGATGACGCCAACGGCACACAGGCCGGCGAACAGGCCGACGGTCCACTGGGTGCCGATGCTGTCGGCGAGGAGGCCCATCAGGAGGCCGCCGATGGGGGTGGAGCCGGCGAAGAGGAGCATGTATAGCGAGACGACTCGCCCGCGGAGGTGGTCCGGGGCGGCCAACTGGATCGACGTGTTGGCGGTGGTGGCGAAGAGAGTGCTCGAGATGCCGACGCCGAGAAGCAGGACCAGCGTCACGTAAAGGTTGGTACTGAGGGCTACGCCGCCGAGGAGGACGGAGAAGGCGGCAGCGCCGGCGAAGAGTTGCGACCTGGCGGCTCGTTTGCGTCCGGCGAGAATGACGGCGGAGATGAACGCGCCGAGTCCGACCGCTGCAGTGAGGAAGCCGAGAGCGACGGAGCCTTCGTGGAGGACGAAGCGGACGAGCAGCGGGGTCATGACGGTAAAGTTGTAGCCGAAGGTACCCACCAGCGCGACGACGATCATGATCATGAGGATGGCCGGCGTCTTCCAAACGTAGGAGATACCCGCCTTCAACTGACCGAGAATGGGCTCGTCGGACGGTTTGCGGTCGGATGTGTACATTTCGCTCTTTTGCATGAGCGAGAGACTGAACAGCACGGGCACGAAGCTGGCCGCGTTCAACGCGAAGACGGCTTCGACGCCAAGGCTCGCGATGATGAAACCTCCGATTGCCGGGCCGATGAGGCGCGCGCCGTTGAACATGCCGGCGTTGAGGGCGACTGCGTTCATCAGGTCGTCCCGGCCGACCAACTCGATGGCGAAGGCCTGGCGCGTCGGGAGGTCGAAGGCGTTGGAGAGGCCGAGGACGAAGGCCAGAGTATAGACGTGCCACAACTCGACGGCGTCGGTGAGGACGAGGGTCGCGAGGATAACCGCCTGAATCATCGCCAGGGACTGGGTGAGGACGAGAAAGTCCCGCTTGGGGACGCGGTCAGCGATGACGCCCGCGAAGAGCACGAAGAGCATGATCGGCAGGAACTGCAGCATTGTGACTACGCCGAGCGCGGCCTCCGAGTCAGTGAGCTGGAGGACGAGCCAGGCCTGGGCGATCGTCTGCATCCAGGTGCCGATGAGGGAGACGCTTTGGCCCATGTAGAAGAGCCGGTAGTTGCGGTGCTGGAAGGCGCGCAGGCTGTTCGCGAAGCGGCCCGGCTCGATCGGCGGAGTTGCCTCGCCGGCGCCGCCGGCTTCGGGGTGGGCAAGCTCCATCGCGGCCTCGTCCCGGCGTCGCGAGAAGGGCACGCGGACGCGGGGTAGGCGCATACGCCCAGACGGGCGTCCGTCCGGACGCGGGCGGCGGCGGCTCATCCTTCAGATACTGGCGCGACGCGGGAGCTAATTCAAGGGCGACGATGCGTGTAGTAGCGCATCGTGAACTGGCCTGGGCGGATTTCGGCGACGCGTTCGAAGCCGTCGCGCTCGAAGATGAGGGTGGTGCCGCCGACGCCGTCATCCGCCATCTCCGGGACGAACGGATAGCCCTCGACGATGCGCGCGCCGTTGGCCTTCGCGTAGTCGACGGCGGCGGAGAGCAGCGCCCCCATCATGCCGCGGCCGCGGTGCTGCTCCGGGACGTAGAAGCAGATGACGGACCAGATGTCCGCTGCGTCAGGGTGGCGGAGCGCATCTCTCATCCCGATGAGTTGCGGGCGCGGCGAGACGCTGCACCAGCCGGCCGGTTCGCCGTCGACGTAGGCGATGATTCCGGGCACCTCTCCGGATGCGACGAAGTCGCGCATGCGGTTGTGGTTCAAGTCGCCGGCGCCGTCGCGCCAGTCCTGGCGGTTGGCGAGGCGCCACTCCATGCACCAGCAGCGGGAGGGGTTGCCCAGCTCTTCGCCGGCGCTCTCGCTGAACAGCCGCTCGAGGTCCGGCCAGCGGTCGCGAGTGACGGGATGGAATTCGGTCGCTATTCCCCCAACCCCTCAAGCACTTTGCTGATCGCCTTCACGTAGTCGTCCATGTCGTTGGTCGTCGCCGTGGGGTGGACGAGAAGCGTGAACAACTCGCCGGCCAGCTTCTCGGCGGTCGGACACGGGAGGCCGGAAAGGCCCATGTCGCGGAAGACGGGTTGCTGGGGGAGCGGCGTTGGGTAGCGGCGGGAGATCGGCACGCCTTCCGCTGAGACGGCCTGCACGAAGCGCTGGATGTCAAGGTACGGAGCGAGCTTGCAAATGTACTTGTAGTAGCTGTGCACCGCGTAGTCGGCGACGAACGGCGGCGTGATGTGCGGCAGCTCACCGAGGCGCTCGGAGAGGTAGTTGGCGTTGCGGCGGCGGTTCTCGAGGTAGCCGGCAAGACTGCGTAGCTGGTAGACGCCGACGACAGCCTGCAGCGACGTCATTCGGTAGTTGTAGCCGAGCTCCAGGTGGTAGTAGGCGCGCTCACCCTCGATGGGGCCTTCGCCGTGATGGCGGATGCGTCGCATGCGGTCGGCGAGGGTGTCATCGTCGGTGATGATGGCGCCGCCTTCGCCTCCAGTGGTGATGATCTTGTCCTCCCAGAAGCTGAAGCAGCCGACGCGGCCAAGCGTGCCAACCCACTTGCTCTTGTAGAGAGCGCCGTGGGCCTGCGCGGCGTCTTCGATCAGGGCGACGCCGCGCTCCTCCGCGATGTCGCGAAGCGGATCGAGGTCAGCGGGGTGGCCGTTCAGGTGCACGGCGATGATGGCCTTGGTGCGCGAGGTGAGGCGCTCGTGTACTGAATCCGGCGAGATGCAGAAGGTGTTCTCATCAACGTCGGCGAAGATTGGCTTCGCGCGCTGGTGGAGGACCGGCGTCGCGGAGGCGATGAACGTGTGGGCGGGGACGATGACTTCGTCGCCGGGACCGACGTCGAGCGCGATGAGGGCGGTGTGGATTGCCGTGGTGCCGGAGCTGGTGGCGATGCAATTGTTGGTGCCGTGCCACTCCGCGAAGGCGTGCTCGAAGTCGCGGACGTAGTAGCCGGTGAGCTGGGTCAGGTGGCCCGAGCGGAGGGTCTCGGCGACGGCTGCGCCGTCGTCCCAGTCGAAGACGGGCCAGGGCGGGAACGGCTCCGTCCGCGTTCGGGGGCCTCCGTCGACGGCGAGCTTGTCGGTCACGGGAGCGATTGTAGCTTACGGGGGTGGGAGGAGAGTGGAGGTTGGAATTGGAAGTGCTTGAACCAAATCTCAACATTGAGGACATGGCGAGAATTTGTGCTGTAACGAGGGTTCTCTCGTAGCCGTCTCTCGATTAGCAGGGAGAATTGGTAAAGTTGGACATCTGGGGGGACGATCCCGAGGCAGCTGCGCCGCGCTCCGTAATGACGCGCGGCATGGAGACGGCGATAGCGCTGGTCGCTACGCTTTGTGTCGGCGCGCTAGTGGCCATCGATGGCACGCTGCCCAGCGCATTCACGACGCTGTTCTTCATCCCGATAATCCTCATAGCCTATCGGCAACCGCTCGCCATCAGCGCCCTGGTCGCACTGCTTGCGGGCCTGTTCAGCAGCCCGGCGATGGAGCTGGCCGGCGTCGAGATAGAGAGCCCGCTGTTGCCGGTGATGTGGTTGGGATGGCCGGCGGTTTACCTGTTCCTGGCCGTGAGTTTGAACCAGTGGGCGAGTATCCAGCTGCAGCGCGGGCAACTGGCGCAAACGGAGCTACGCCTGGAGGAAGTGGGCTCGCGGAACCTCCGCCGCGAATCTGAGCTGGAGACGCTTTCGGCGATTCACTCCACGATCATGTCCGGTGGTGACGAGTCTGCTGTGCTGCGCGAAATCACCGGGCGCGTCGCGGACGCTTGCGGCGCAAAGTCGGGGTTGCTCGTGATGCCCGCGGAAGAGGGCGGACTCCAGGTGATCGTGCCCGATGAGCGGCGCGCTGAGATGTACAAGCGTTTCTTTCCCGGAGGCGCCCCCACCGGCGAAGGTGTCGCAGGTTGGGCCATGATGCACCACCGCGTTGCCTATACCCGGAACCTCTTCGATGATCCCCGCTATGAGAAGCTGCGCGAGTTCGCGGCGCTCATTGGCATCGTGTCATCCGCAGCCGCGCCTGTTGAACTTGAAGACGGCGGCTGGGGGGCACTCGTTGTCTCCTTTGATGTGGAGAAGGACTTTACGTCTGAAGAATTGACGCGCCTCGAGCGCCTTGCTCACCAGACGGAGATCGCGATCCGCAGCGTGCGGCAGCGGGAAACGCTGTCCCGCTTCGCCTTCGAGACGGCACTGGCTCTGACAGAGGCGATCGAGAGCCGCGACCCCTACACGGGCGGGCACTGCCGGCGCCTGGCGGAGTATGCGGGACTGGTCGCAGAGCGCATGCACTTTCCGGAGAAGGAGCTTGAGGTCGTTCGGCTGGGAGCGGCGCTCCACGACATGGGCAAGATCGTCGTACCGGACTCGATTCTCAAGAAGCCCGGGAAATTAACGCCGGAGGAGTACGCAATCGTGAAACAGCACTGCTATTCCGGCGGCCAGATCTGCAAGCGGGTGGGTTTCCTGATGAACGCATACCCAATCGTCTATCACCACCACGAACGGTGGGACGGTAAGGGTTACCCGGATGGCCTGAAGGGCGACCGCATCCCTAAAGGCGCACGCATCGTGGCCGTTGTCGATGCGTATGACGCGATGACGACGGACCGGCCGTACCGCGAAGCGATGCCACTGAATGAGGTCTGGTCGATACTGCGCGATGGCGCAGGTCGGCAGTGGGACGCGCGGATCGTGGAGACGTTCATCGAGACGGTTCACGTCCACGGTGATCCGGAACTGGGCCTGCAGCCCGGCAGCTCGGTAGGGCGCACGGGGTCGGAGCTGGTGCTGCCCGGCCACCAGCACAACTAGACGGAACGTCTTCAGGCAGGTCTGACCTGCAGCTACTTTTCGGTTTCGCCGTCTGCGAACAACGGTAGCGTTTCGCCGCTGGGTTCGGTGTCGGAGAGCTTGGAGCAGTGGATGCCGAGCAGGCGGAAGGTGTCGCCTTCTTCGACTGTCTTCTCGAGGAGCATGGTGGCAGCGGCAAGGATTTCGTCGGCATTGTCCGTGGGTTCGGGCCGGCTTTCCTGGCGCGTGATGGTGCGAAAGTTCGTGTAGCGCAGTTTGATCGTGATCGTGCGCGAACGGGAACCGCTGCGGCGTAACCGATCGGCGACGCCCTCCGCGATGTTCGCTAGCTCTTCGCGCAGCGCGGGACCGTCCGGCAGGTCGCGCGGGAAGGTAGTTTCAGCGCTGACGGACTTGCGTTCCCATTCAGTGACGATTTCGCGGTTGTCGCGGCCGTGAGAGATCTCCCAGAGCTCGCGACCGCGTGCACCAAAGAGCGCTTCGAGCTGGTTCGGCGGAGCGCGCTGCAAATCACCCACGGTGCGGAAGCCGTTGCCGGCGAGCACCTTCTCGAACTTGGGGCCGACTCCCATGAGAACGCGAGTAGAAAACGGAGCGAGGAAGCCCGCCTCCTGGCCCGGTGGCACCACCATCAGGCCGTCCGGCTTGCCTGCGTCAGAGGCGACCTTCGCAACGGACTTGCTGGTGGCGATACCGATGGAGAGTGTGAGGCCTGTCTTCTCTTTGACTGTGCGCTTGAGGTAATCGCCGAGGCTCCTGGCACCGCCGTATGGGGCATGGAGGCCGGTCACGTCGAGGTACGCCTCGTCCATCGACATTGGCTCGACGAGCGGAGTGATAGTGCGGAAGACATCCATGACCTGGCCGGAGATCTCGCCGTAGCGTTCGAAGCGGGGGGAGATGCGGATGGCGTGCGGGCACATGCGGAGGGCGCGGGACATCGGCATCGCGGAACGGACACCGAACTTGCGCGCCTCGTAGGAGGCGGTGGTGACGACACCACGGCTCTCCGGCGGCCCACCGACGACGACGGGCTTGCCGCGAAGCTCCGGGTTGTCCAACTGCTCCACGGAGGCGTAGAAGGCATCGAGGTCGGCGTGGATGAAAGTGCGGCCCACGGGGAAATGATACCGAGCGGTTACCTTAGCGGCGCTACGAATTGGCAGCCCTGCATCAGAGCCGGTGTTATCCTTGTCGGAGAATGACGGACCTCCGCCCGGCGCGACGCCGGGCATACACCACCCGAAACAAAGCACTGGACGCAAGGATCGAAGAACTCGTCGCGGCAGCAGGCGAGTCCCGTAACTCCGACCTGCTCAAGGAGATGATCACGACGGCTATCCGGCTGATGCGTGATCCCGCGGACCGCGGCGAGATGAAGCTCGTAAACGCTGCGCTCAAGGAGTTTTCGTACTCGTTCCACGTGTTCCGGCAGTACCGCGCGTACCGCAAGGTGTCCATCTTTGGCTCCGCGCGAACGACGCCGGAAGAGGGCGTGTACGAGTACACAAAGCAGTTCGCGAAGGCGATGGCGGAGCATAACTGGATGGTGATCACGGGCGCGGGGCCGGGGATCATGGCGGCGGGTCACGAAGGCGCGGGCGCGGAGAAGAGCTTCGGGGCCTCCATACGGTTGCCGCTGGAGTCCGAGCCGAACTTGTTCATCGCCGGAAATACGAAGCTCATCAACTTCAAGTACTTCTTCACGCGCAAGGTGACGTTCATCAAGGAGTCGGACGGGTTCGCGCTGCTGCCGGGCGGATTCGGGACGATGGACGAGGCGTTTGAACTGCTGACGCTAATGCAGACAGGGAAAAGCGACCTGCACCCGGTAGTGCTCCTGGACGAGCCGGGCGGCGACTTCTGGGCGGAGTGGCTGCGCTGGATGGAGAAGAGCGTGCTGCCGCGGAAGCTCATCTCGGCCGAGGACTTCTACATGGTCTGCCACGCCGACTCTATCCCGGAGGCGGTGCAAGAGTTGACCACCTTCTACAAAAACTACCAGTCGCAGAGGTACGTGGACGGCATGCTGGTGCTGCGCGTATTGAGGCTCCCTCCGGAGGATGAGATCGAGAAGATGGCGGCTGCATTTGCGGACATCCTGGGGCCACGCGGCATCGTTGTGACAGAGGCGAGCGCGGCAGAAATCGCCGACGAGGACGAGGTTTCGTGCATGCGACTGGCGGTGGATTTCAACCAGACGTCGGTGGGCAGATTGCGTCGTCTGATCGACGAACTTAACCGCTTCTAGCCCGCGTTTGCGCCTATCTGAAGCGGCTTACTTGCAGTCAGGGCGAATGTAGGCAAACTTCCCGAAGCTATGCGAATCGGTCGGTAACGTGTCCAGATAGGGCTTAGTGTGGGCTCAGATAGGGCGTCATTTGTGGAAAATGGCGGATTTTCGTATTGACACGAATACTTGCCTCGTTATGCTATGCGGGAACAAGCGGACAAGCACGAATTCGTATCTACGAAGGAGGTTTTTGTATGGAAGGCTACTGTCTGAAGTGCCGAACGAAGCGAGAGATGAGCGATCCGCAGAAGGTGACGCTGAAGAACGGGCGGCCGGCGACGCAGGGCAAGTGCCCGGTCTGCGGGACAAAGATCACCCGCATCGGCAAGTCCTAAGCCACTCGATTTAGGCGAGTCACCCGCATGCTCGAACGGGTAGACCGGATGGTCCTGGCGGTCCGAGACCGCGCCCTGGCAACGGCCACGTTCACAGACGTGCTGGGAGCGAAGAAGGTCCGCAAAGGGGAGATCGGTCAGCCGTATAACGTACATCGAGACGTGGTACAGGCGGGTGACAGTGAATTCGAACTCTGGGAGCCGGCAGGCGAAGGCCTGGTCGCTCAGCACATTGAGCGCTGGGGAGACGGGATCTTCGCCGCCGGCTTTTCCACGCCCGATATGACCGATATCGCACGGCGGCTGACTGACAGCGGCCTGCACTTCTCGTACGAAGGCAGCCAGCTGCTCATTGAGCCGGACCAGACTGCCGGGATGCGCACGGTGATCCAGGCATCGGAGAAGCGCGACACGGTGGGACTCATCTCCGGCCTTTACGAAACGACAAACATCGTTGACGACCACAAGAAGACGGCTGTGCAATATGCCGGGTGGTTCGGGCTGGAGGAGAGCCGCTACTCCCCGATATCCAGTAAGGCCTTCGGCTACGACGGCACGCTTACGCTTTTTGATCCGCCGTCGCGACTTGACCGCATCGAGATCACGCAGACCAACGCCGAAGGCGCGATGGACCGCTTCTATCACCGGCGAGGTCAGTCGCTGTACATGTGCTTCGTCGAGACGCCGGACTACGAGCCGATCCGCAAACGGCTCGACGAACGGGGCGGGCGTTACGCGATTGCGTCAGACTATCCGGACGCGAGCATGTTCATCCACCCGACGGCGCTGTGCGGGATGCTGATGGGCGTGAGCAAGACTAACGAAGCCTGGCGCTGGTCCGGCCGTCCTGAACTCGCGCCGAAGCACGCGCGTACGGCTTAAGCGGCCGGCAGCTCTACCGTAACCGTCGTTCCTTGCTCAGGCACGCTCTTTATTCCCAGGCGGCCGTTGTGGCCGTCTGCGATCCAGCGGGCGATGGCGAGACCGAGGCCGCTGCCGCCCATCTCCCGTGATCGCGCCTTGTCCGCGCGGTAGAAGCGCTCGAACACCTGGGGAAGAGCATCGGGCGGGATGCCCCGCCCGTTGTCGGCGACGGAGACCTGCACGTGGCGGTTCTCCTCGGCGACGGTGACGTCCACTTTGCCGCCTCGGTCCGTGTACTTGATCGAGTTGTCGAGCAGGATCAGGAGCAACTCGCCGAGGCGTTGGTGATCGCCGTACACCGTGGCGGTCCCGTTCGTGTGGGCGTCCAGCGAGATCTCCTTGTCTGCGGCGAGGAGCTTCATGCGGCGGGTGATGTCTTCCGCGAGCGCGGACATGTCCACAGGCTCGCGCTCGAACGACGCACCGCCAGAGTCCGCGCGGGCTAGGGTAAGCATCTGGCCGACGAGGTAAGACAGGCGGTCGGTCTCCTGGATGATGTCGTCGAGGTACTGGGGTTCCGCGGGTCTGTCCGGCGAGCGCTGGACCATTTCTGCGTTGGCCCGGATGAGGGAGAGCGGCGTACGCAGTTCATGAGACGCATCGGCGACGAACTTGCGCTGGGCGTCCATCGAGGTCTGGATTGGCCTGAGGGCGCGGCCCGCTAGCCAGAAGCCCCCGTAGGCGGCGAGGAGGAGACCGATTATTGCGCCGGCGAAAAGAATGAGGCCGAGACGGCGGAGCGTCTCCAGTTCCGACTCGATGCTTTTGCCGATCATGAGGTATCCGGGTTCGTTGCCAAGGACTGGGCGAGTGATGAAGGCGCGCATGACGAAAACGCGGAGCTCGTCTCCATCGTCGGTGGAGGCGCTTACGTATGCGCCGGTGTTGGCGGTGGCGTCGTCCTCGTAAGAACCTGGATCCGGAAGGTTGATCGTGCCGGAGTCGACGCCTTCGCTGCCCTGGAGGACGGTTCCGTCCTCATCGACAAAGAGGTAGAAGGAGCCGGTGGCGCTGAGGGCTCGGAGGATGGCAGCGCTCTCGGCAAGGGCAGCACCCGGGCGCTGCGGTGGATCAGAGTTGATATCGAGCGCGGCCCGCGACTGCGTTTGCAGGTCGTCGCGTACCTGGTCGAGGGCCGACTGGCGCGCCACGAGATAGACGGTCGCGCAGATGACGATGAGAATTACGGCGAAGACGCCGGTAAACCATAAAGTGAGCCGCCACCGGGCGCGGTCGAACACGCGAGTCTATTCTCCGAGTGCGTAGCCTACACCGCGGACCGTGCGGATGAGTTTGTGGCTGGCACCCTTGTCGATCTTGCGGCGGAGGTAGGCCACGTAGACATCGACGAGGTTGGAATCGGTGGCGAAGTCGTAGCCCCAGAGGTGGTCAAGGATCTGCATGCGGGTGACGACGCGGCCCTGGTTCCGCATTAGGAACTCGAGCAGGCTGAACTCCTTCGGGGAGAGGTCGATGGCAGTGCCGTTACGTTTGGCGCGGCGGCGGCGCAAGTCCAGGGTAAGGTCCTCGACGGTCAGTTCTTGCGGGTCGCGAGGCTGAACGCGGCGGCGAGAAAGCGCCCGGATGCGCGCCAGCAACTCCTGGAACGCGAACGGCTTTGCGAGGTAGTCGTCCGCCCCGGCGTCGAGACCCTTGACGCGGTCCTCCACGCCGTCGAGCGCCGTCAGAAGAAGGACGGGCGTGTCGACTCGGTTGCGGCGGAGCGAGCGGCAGACATCGATGCCGTCCATCTGCGGGAGCATGACGTCGAGCACGATGACATCGTGCGTGCCATCGAGGGCCATCTGGAGGCCTTCCTCGCCGTCATAGGCGACATCGACCGTGTGCCCCTCCTCTTCGAGGACGCGGCGGATTAGCTGCGAGAGGCGTCGTTCGTCTTCAACTGCGAGTATGTACATCCTGTGCTCCTGACGAGATGTTAGACGACTTTCATTAGAGAAACGTTAAGAATTGGAGGTAAGAAGTTGGATGCGGGAAGTAGGATGAGCGAATGGAAATCCTACCGGGGCTCTACGGCATCGACTTCGGAGGGCGCGTCTGGGCGTACCTGCTTCGTACGGGTCGGAGGTGGACGCTGATTGACGCGGGGTTCGCGGGTGACCTGCCGCTGATCGAGGCGGAGTTGGGTACGCTGGATGCGAAGGTGTCGCATATCGGGCGAATTGTGCTGACGCACTGCCACCTGGACCATGTGGGCACGGTGGCGGAGATACAGAAGATGTCAGAAGTCGAGACGATGGCGCACCGGCTGGATGCGCCGGTCATCCGATGCGAGGCGACGGTAGCTGAGCCGGTGCTCTCCGAGCAGGAGAAGCGGCTGATGGAGCAACTGCAAGCCGGCGGGATGACGGAGGCGCCACCAGCGAGCGTGGAACGGGAACTGGAAGACGGCGACACCATCGATCTGGGTGGAGACGAGGCGCTGGTCGTGCACGTGCCGGGGCATACGGACGGCAGTATCGCACTGTACGTGGCCTCGCGGGGGCTCCTGTTTACCGGCGATGCGGTGGCCTCGCTGGGGAGGCCGATCGTCGGCGTGTTTAACGTCGATCCGAAACGGGCGAGGCAGTCATTCAAGCGGTTGGCCGAGCTGGAGTTCGAGGCAGCGTGCTTCGGTCACGGTTCGCCGATGACTTCGGGCGCAGCAGAGGCCATGCGGAAGGTGGCTGAGTTTCTGTAGGCGATCTTACGAAAGCGATATAATCGGCTCGCCTAATTCGCGATAAATGGAGGTGCGACATGGCAGCACGGCGAAGCACACTTCTGGAGCCGGTCAACACCCTGGAGGCGGTCCGGAACGCCTGGAACTACCCGGTCATGGACGCGATCTTCCAGCGACGAGCACGACGTTTCCCGCTGGGGGCGACGATGCCCGGCGACCTGACGCCTTTCACTTCGAACAAGGAGCCGGTGCCGCTGGATGAGATCGAAGAGGCGATGCTGGTGATGGCGGGGACTGGTATCAGCGGCATGAACCTCGCCGATCTGCCCTATAACGAGAAGAACGGCGCGAACTTCTGCGGGAACACGATGCTCCAGTTCACGGGGCGGGTGTACGCCAGCGCCTGCGGTTCACATGGTACGGAACTCTTCTACACCAACGACGAAGGCACTTACATGGTGCAGTTCCGGGACAAGCATGCGGACTCGATGCAGGAGTTCGCTGACCTGGACGACCGCGAGAAGATCATCCAGGGCTTCCGCGCCAACACCGTGAAGATCAGCGACGGGAGGCTACCGGTGCCGATGGTGCCCGGCGTCACGCAGCCGTTCAACTGGTGGAACAGCAACCAGCCCGGCTCGACGCTTTTCATGCCGATCAGCGACGTGACGTGGGAATACATCAACGTCCTGATGCTGGTGATGGACGAGCCCAATAGCTACTACATCTACGACGACCTCAACGGCAACGCCGAACCGCTGAAAGAGTGGGCGGACAAGGGATACCTGGATAAGACGCGCGCTTACTCGCTGTCCAACCTCGAGAGCAACATGCGCATGATCACGTCCGGCACCGAGCAGGCGTTCATGCTGCAGAACATGTACCTGGTGCTGCAGGCGATGGGCCTCGGCGGCTGGATATACACCTCTAGCGTCGGTCAGTACATCCTGGCGGCGATGGGGTTCCGCTTCGAAGAGGCGGCGGTGGAAGGGCCCGTCAAGCCGCTGCTCCCGGGCCCGCGACTATCATGCGTGGGGCTGGACGGCTTCTTCCAGGCGTACTGCCCTCCGTACTACCCGGACATGGGCACGGCGGTACAGGCGATACGGGACGCGAAGTGGGGGAAAAAGGGCATCTACAAGGAGGAAGGCGGACCGGTTGCGTTCAAGGACCGGCAGTCGCTGGACAAGCTGGTCAACAAAACGCCGGAGTGGTGCCTGGAGGCATCGAAGGCGATGGCCGAATACATCTTCAAGACTTACGGCCGCTTCCCGGCGACGATCGACCCGATGGAGATGAACATCTGGTTCCAGGCGCATCACCTGGAGACGGAATTCTACGACCGGTACTACCAGGCTGGCGCGTACCACCAGGCGATCAAGGACCACATGGCGGTCTGGCACGGCGCGCACTAGCCGAGACTGCGGCGGGCGACCGGAAGGTCGACCCTTCCGCTAGGCTGCGGTGGGCGAGCCGACCCGGAGGCGGTTGATGACGCTGCGGACGCCGGGGATGCGCGCGATGGTGCGGACGACGTCTTCGATGGCGCGCTGAGCTGTCACGAAGCCGTCCACGCGCACTTCGCCGAGGTTTGAGCGCACGTAGACGCGACCGGTGTGCTGCGCGGAGACTCCGCTGAGGGCGAGGCCGATCGCGGCCTCGATTCCGAAGTCGTCCTGGATTTCGTTGCGGACTTCGACAACGCCATCGACTTGCGATGCGACGAGGCCGATGTAGTCGCGCGTCTGTGAGACGCGGACGTTACCGCTGACCGTAACGACGCCTTCCTCGACGTCGACTTTCACGTGCTGCTTGTCTTCGGTCGGAATCACGGCGTCTTCCGCGATTTGGCTCTGTACCTCGTCCAGGATGTCGGCGTCCGGATGATATCGGACTAGCTGTCCCGGCTCGACTGCGACTGTCATCGTCTTGGCTGAGAAGGAGATCTCGCTGACCGGGACACGATAAAGGACACCGACTCCGCGACTGAGGATGACCTCGACGGCGCGGCGGTCCATCCGGCGCACAACGAGACCGGCAAAGCGCGTGCCCGGATGAGAGATCGGGTTGGACGCATCGAGCGGGCGTGCGGGTGCGGCGACGGGCGGGATCTCGCGGTTGAAGGCCGGGAAGCTGTTAGCGGCTATGCGTACGGAGTCGCCGGACCAGGCGGACACCGACGTGAAAGGCAGGCGGACCGAGCGGCTGGCGAAAAGGAAACCGCTGGCGACGGAGACGTTGTATACGTTCCAGTCCTCATCGACCTCCAGGCCGGAGACGCGGCCCTGCCAACGGTCGTCGAATGCTACCTTAGCACCGAGCCGAACAGGCGCGATCTTGTCTGCCAATAGCTCCTCCGTAGCTATGTCTGGGTACTGAAATCAGGTTAGAGTATCGAGTTCGCGGGCGCTAGCAGCGGTTGACCGTCGGCCTTCAGGCCGCATAGCCTGTTGTGGCATGTCTGGACGCTGGATGCGAACGCTCTTCGTGCCGCTAACGGTGGTGTGCCTGGCGCTACTGGCCGCGTGCGGCGGCGACTCCAGCGGGAGCCCCACGCCCACCGGCACAGGAGGCGAGCCGACCAGTGATGGCAACGGTGGCACCGGCGAGCCAGCAACAGCGCTGGTCGTCATCGGCGGTCCGGCGGAGGTGAACGGAGTATTGGCGGACGCGGTCACGCTGGACAAGGTGGACCTCTACCTGCTGACGAGCCTGAGCCAGGACCCTGCGGCGATCGATGGCGTCACATTTGCGGGCGCCGATACGGTCTGGGGCATCGAGATGCAGGAAGCGTTGGCCGGGGACTTCGACACGGCTTATGCGGATGCGTACGGAGAGCCTCCAGCGGGCGTTCCGGTACGGCACGCGTATGACGCTGTGTACACGGCTGCGCTTGCGGCCGTCGCCGCAAACGCAAGTGACGGCGCATCGATTAAGGACAACCTCCTCTACGTGGCGAATTCGCCGGGGGACATTGCCGTGTACGGCAGCGAGGGATTCACGGCCGCGGTGGAGGCGCTTGCTGCCGAGGGCGGTGACGTGAACTACATCGGCGCATCGGGGCAGGTGGACGTCACCGCGTCCGGAGGCATGAGCAAAGCGCATGTCCAGACATGGAAGGTGCTGAACGGACAGATCGCGCCGATCGAGCCGCGCGATGTGGACCTGGCGGCCGAAGCGGGGAGCGAAGTCCCGGTGGGCGAGCTGAAACGCGCCACAGAGGCTCCCACTGAGGCGCTCGTGATCGGCCTGATCGTTTCGAATGATGATGCCGGCACCGCGATTGGAAATGCTGCGGAATTGGCGGTGGAGGAGATCAACGCAGGTGGCGGAGTTTTCGGCCTGGACGTCGCATTGGCGTCCGTCACGATCGACGGCGCAGGCGAGGCCGCGGCTGCAGTCGACGCCCTGTTGGGGCAGGGTGCAGGTGCGATAGTCGGGCCGGCGGCGGCTGATGCGGTGGGCGCGGCGCTGGATGCAGCGAAGGCCGCTAGCATACCGCTACTGGCACTCTCGAACGCGCCGGAGCTGGCGTTGCTGGACGGTGAGGGCTTCCTGGTCCAGATGGTGCCGTCTCTCGCGATCCAGATGCCGGTGCTGGCAAATCTCGCACTGGAATCCGAATCGGACGGTTTTTGCGTACTCTACGCACAAGGAGCGACGGGAGAGGCGATGGCGCAGGCATTCGAGGAAGCGGTCGCGTTCAAGGAAGCGCGGGTACGGGCCAGCGAGGCATTCGATCCTGCATCCGGTGACTACATGGGCCTGCTAGAGTCCTGTTTAGGCTAAGAGAGCAGCCCTTTCCTCAAAATCACGGCGGTTTAGACTTGACCGCCGTTACAGGAGTGGTAACGTTTCTTCGAGTTGTAACAGTCCGGTAAAAGACGAAAGGAGAAGGCATATGAGCAAATTCTTCTTGAAGGATGTCTGGCGGCTGTTGCTGGTCGCCGGGTTGATTGCCATGCTGGCGTTTGCCGCTGCGTGCGGTGACGACGATGACGACGACGATGGCGGAACGGCGACAGCGACTGAGCCAGCCGGAGAGGGTGAAGTCGAGGCCCTCATCGCGCCTTTCTTCCCTCAGAGCGGCCGCGTTATATTGCGCGAAGCGATCGAGCAGGACATCATCGACCAGTTCATCTTCACCGACGGAACGAAGTCCCAGTCGATGTTCGACGAGATAGGGGTCGAGCCGTTCGAGGGCATGTGGGGCACGCAGCCCGGCGCGCCAAACGAGGAGTTCGCGACCGCCTTTGCGGCCACCGGCGAAGACCCGAATGCTCCCTATGTCCAGGAAGGCTATGACAATGCCTACCTGCTGGCGCTCGCCGCAGCCTCCGCTAATTCCACTGACGGCCAGGCTATCAGGGACAATCTGCGCTTTGTGGCTAACGCGCCCGGTGAGCCGATCGGTATCGGCTCCGAGGAATTCGCCCGAGCTGTTGCGTTGCTGGAGGCTGGCGAGGACATCGACTATGGCGGCGCCACTGGCGTCCTCGGCTTCGACGAAAACGGTGACCTGTCCGCCGGCGCCATTGGGACGTGGCGAATCGTTGATGGACTTATCGAGTTCCAGGAAGCCCGGTCGGTCGACCTGGCGGCCGCGGCCGGCACAGAAGTTCTCCCCGGCGAGCAGGTTCGGTCGGACACGGCGCCGACGGAGCCGCTGAAGATTGGTTCGATCATGTCGAACACCGGTGACCTTGCTGACTTCGGTCCGCCGATTGAGGCAGCGATCCGGATGGCGATCGAGGAGATCAACGCAGGCGGTGGAGTTTTTGGGCAAGACGTGCTTCTGGCAGCCGCTGATGACGGCACGCTGCCCGCGCAGGGACAGTCCGAGGCGACCCGTCTCATCGACGTCGAGGGTGTGCACGCGATCATCGGAGCTCTGTCGAGCGACGTTACCCTGGCGGTCGCGGAGAACGTGGCATCACCCGCAAACATCGTCGTAATTTCACCAGCCTCCACGGCGGCGTCCATCACTACCGCTAACGACAACGACTTCCTGTTCCGCACTCCGATCCAGGATGCTGCCCAGGCCGAGGTACTTGCCGCTCTTGCCGACGAGCAGGGCTTCAGCACGGTCTGCGTACTGTACGTAAACACCTCGTACGGTCAGGGCCTATCGGAGGCTTTCGCCAGGGAGTTCGAAGCACTGGGAGGCACGGTCGCCAACCAGGTCTCAGTAGAAGCCCAACAGACAACGTATGTCTCGGAGTTACGAGCATGCGTTGGTGCTTAGCTACGCAGCGCTGACGACGACGAGCATGCGAGTAAGAGGCCGGAGAATTTCTCCGGCCTCTTCGCTTCACTCGTCTGCGTCCGTGGCATCCGGGCGAGGTGGAGGGGACGGGCCGCCCGCGGAGGCGGGCTGCACGCGGCGAACGGCACGCTCGGCCCAGATCGAGACACGCCGGCCTTCCGGAATCAACCCCCTGGGCATCAGCAGAAGCACGAGCACGATGGACAGCCCAAGAAGCAAGTCGCGGAGGTACGGTACGCGCTGTTGCAGGACATCCGGCACGTCGTAGCTCTGGATGAGCAGCGTAGACTGCCAGAAACCGAACACCACGTACGCACCGACGAGAACGCCGTTGTTGTTGCCGCTTCCACCGACGATCACCATCGTCCAGATAAGGAACGTGCCGAAAAAGTTAGTGAAGGTATCAGGCGAGATCGAGCGTACCTGGAACGCGTACATCGCTCCGCCCACGCCCATAATGACCGCCCCGAGCACGAACGATTGCATCTGGAAAGCCGTAACATTCTTGCCGCTCGCGGCCGTCGTTAGTTCGTCCTCGCGAAGCGCGCGAAGGACTCTCCCCCAGGGTGAACGTACGCTGCGCTCCAGTACCAGGTATACGAGAATCACGACTCCCACAGCGAGCAGCACTGAGATGTAGCGGTAGTCGTTCCGGCTGACGAGATCCTCCAGCGGGCCGGGGATATTTCCCAGCCCACCGGTGCCGTTGGTTATCCACTGTTCTTCAATCGCTGTCCGGCGCATCAGTTCCGCGATGCCGATAGTCGTGATCGCCAGATAGTCCTCTCTCAGGCGCAGAGTGGGCAAGCCAAGGATGAGCGCTAGGACGCCGCAGATGGCGCCGGCGATTGCTATCGCGACGAGGAACGGGAACCACTGATCGGTCGCCAGGAAAGGGGCTATGTCGAGGTCCGGACCGAAGCCGCCGATGTACTCAACTGCCTGGAGATTGTCCGGGTCTTTCGTGATGAGACCGCCGGTGTAGGCGCCGACCAGGAAGAAGCCCGCGACGCCGAAGTTGAAGACGCCAGTATAGCCCCATTGCAGGTTCAGCGCCAGCGCGAATATCGCCAGTACGGCCGTGCTGCTCAAGAATGCGACGAAGAAGCGCAAGGTGCTCTCGAAGTCGTTCGATTGCTCATAAGAGACTCCGAGAATAACCGTGGTCACCAGGAAGACGCAGGCGATCGGCACTATCGTGGGCAGGCGCGTCACCGTGAACTCCCAAACAGCCCCTGCGGCCGGATGAGCAAGATCGCAACAAGCAGGATCGCTGCAACCGTGAACTTGTACCCGGGATCGAATACGCCGGCACCGACGCTGACCTCCTGGAACGCGCCGATCAGCAGGCCGCCGACAAGCGCGCCTTGCGGGCTTCCCACACCGCCCAGTATCGCAGAGGCGAACAGCGGCACCAGAATGATGAACCCGAGCTCCGGCCGCAGTTGCGTCTGGAGCCCGAGCATCACGCCGGCGACCGCGACGAGCACCCCCGATATGGCCCACGTCCAGACCACGATCCGGTCAGTGTTGATACCGGAGATGCGCGCGAGATCAGCGTTGTCTGACATTGCCCGCATCGCCTTGCCCAATTTCGTCCAGTAGAGGAGCACGTAAATCGCAATCATCAGCACGACAGCGGCAGCGAGGATGAATATCTGATCGTACAGGAGGCGGATATCAAATGGAAGGTCTGTCGCTTTCCGGATGCCCCCGCTGTAGAAGCGTGGGTCGGAACCCCAGAAGATGAGCATGAGACTCCGCAGGACAAGCGCGACCCCGAGCGCCGCGATGGAATAGACGACGATGCCGCTGCCGCGGCGGCGCAGTGGTCCGTAGATGCAGCGATCCAGAACTACGAGGAGGGCGCCGGTCACAATCGCCGCCAGAGCCATCGCCACCAGGAGCGCGTACCCGAACGAGAAGTTCCAGATCGTGTCAGTGGCGCCGGGTAGGTCGGATGTCGTGACCGGCAAGAGCTCGATGTCCCCGGACTGCGACGCGCCGGCGATACTGCCCGTCAGGAAGGTGAATGCGAAGTATCCGGAGAGCATCATCGAGTCGCCGTGGGCGAAGTGACCCCATTTGAGGATGCCGTAGATCAACGTGATCCCGATCGCGCCAAGTGCAAAAAGCGATCCCGTCACGATGCCCACGATCAGCGAATCTCGCTCCGCGATGAACGCCCACACAAGGAAGAGGCTGATGGCCAACCAGAGGCCCGGACCCGTGATCCAGGAGGTGAATATGCGCCGGTACTCGCGGAACTGGTCCGCGAACGTCTTTCTGGCTACCTCGGTCGTTGCCATCTACGCTCCAAGGTACAGTCGTCCGACTTCTTCGTTCGCCAGCAGGCTTTTCGCCTCGCCCTCCAGGCGGTTCTCGCCCTGGGCGAAGACATAGGCCCGGTTGCAGATGGCAAGCGCGTGGCGGGCGTTCTGTTCAACGAGCAGGATCGCAGCGCCTGTGCGATTGATGGTCTGGATCCGGTCGAAGATCAGCTCAACCATCTTTGGGGAGAGACTGGCAGAAGGCTCATCAAGCAGCAACATCTCTGGCTTCAACATCAAGGCTCTGGCGAGCGCGAGCATCTGCCGCTGTCCACCGGATAACCGGCCGGCCAGTTCGCCGCGCCGGCCCGCGAGATCCGGGAAGAGGTCGAATATCTCTGCGATTCGCTCTACGAATCCATTCTTACTCACGAATGCACCCATCTCCAGGTTCTCCAGGATCGTCAGGTTGGGAAAGACGTTCTCCACCTGCGGAACATAGGACATACCGCGCCGGACTAATTGGTCCGGGCGGAGGTTGGAGATGTCTTCGCCCTGCCAGATGATCCGGCCCTGGCGGAGAGGCAGGAGGCCGAAAATGGCTCGCAGGAACGTTGATTTGCCGGCGCCGTTGGGGCCAATGATAGCGACCATCTCGCCGGGAAGGATGTAGGCAGAAACGCCATGCAGGATGTCAACCTCACCGTATCCGGTGATCACGTCGTGCGCCTCGAGGATTGGCTGCGGCTTTTGCGCGGTCATGCGATTACTTGTACTGCCCGCCGAGGTAGGCTTCCAGCACGCGTTCGTCGGCCTTGACGACTTCCGGTGAGCCCTCGGCCAGCTTTGATCCTTCGCTCATGACTATCAGGTTGTCACAGAGCATCGTCACCAGGTCCATATCGTGCTCAATCAGTAGCACCGTCACTCCGAGCTCTGCCCTTACCCGCCGGATGTCATCGGCCAGCCGTCGCATCAGCGTGCGATTGACGCCTGCCGCCGGCTCGTCAAGCAGGATCAGTTTAGGTGAGCACATGAGCGTTCGTGCCAATTCAAGCAGCTTCTTCTGTCCGCCCGAGAGGTTGGCGGCGTACTCATCGCGCAAGTGGTAGAGGTCGACGAACCTGAGCACTTCGAGCGCTTTCGTAAAGTTCGCGGCCTCCTGTTTCGCGACCTTCCACGGCAGGAGCCAGGTGACCCAGAGCAATTCGCCGGACTGGCGCGGCGGGACGATCATGAGGTTCTCCAGAACGGTCATGCTCTTCAGCTCGCGCGGGATCTGGAAGGTGCGGACAAGGCCCTTATGGAAGATCGCGTGGGGAGAGAGGCCATCGATGCGCTCACCAAGGAAAGTGATCCGTCCGGAGTCGGGTCTGAGAAAGCCGGTGATGATGTTGAAGAGGGTCGTTTTGCCCGCGCCATTTGGACCAATGAGTCCGGTGATTCCACCCTGGGCAACCTGGAGTGAGCAGTTGCTTACGGCACGCAGACCACCGAATGAACGTGTAACGTTCTCGACGTCGAGTATCGTTGCCGGCGTTCCGTTCGTGCTCACGTCCGCAGAGTATACAGCGCCGTTACATTTGAAGGCCTAGGGTTGCTCCCGCCACATTTGTCCACATACGATGTCCCGTGAACCTTGCGAATCGCTTTTCCCCTGACTGCCGGGCTTTTCTTGGCGGGCGCTCTCCTTTCGGCGGCCTGCGGCTCCGGCAGTGGGACTGACGCCACTTCGACGACCACGCGGTCTCCCACGCCAACTCGCAGCGGTCCGACTCCCAGCCCGGGACCAGGTGTGACGCCAACTACGATCACGCTCGGGATGACGAATGACCTCGCCGGCACTGGCGACACGCCTTACGTCGCAATATCCCAGGCGATGCGCGCTTACTTCGCGAGCGTGAACGCAGACGCCGGGGTGTGCGGTCGCGACCTGGAGCTTGCCGCGGAAGACGACGGATATTCACCGACGCGGGCTCTTGAAGTGACGCGGACGCTGGTCGAGGTGGAGGGAGTGCTGGCGATGGTAGGCGGACTGGGCACCCAGGCGCAGAAGGGTGTCGCGACTTACTTGAACGATCCGAACGCAGACGGTGACAAAGCCGACGGTGTGCCAGACCTCTTCCTGTCGTCGGCATGGTCGGGCTGGGCAGACACGAGTCAGTTTCCGTGGACGGTCGGCTTCATCCCGGACTACTTCTCTGACGGCGTGGTTCTCGGACGGTACGTTACGCAGGCGTTCCCTGGCCAGAGGATCGGCGTGATTTACGCGGACGACGACATGGGGCGCGACTACTGGGCGGGACTACAGGCGAGTGTCCCGGATGGCGCTCTTCTTTCGAGCTACCCCTTTCCGGTGGACGCGGCGAACCTCGTGGACCAGGTGACCCGCGCAAAGACGGACGGCGCGGTGATGGTCCTGGTGGCGGCGTCGCCCCAGATGACGGAAATCGCGATACGAGAGGCAGACGCGCAGGACTTCGCGCCTCGCTGGTTGCTCAGCTACACCAACGCGCCCAGCGCGCTGGCGCGTGGGCTGGGCGGCGGAACGTCAGCGGAGCAACTGCTGGCGGGCTTCGCGATGCTGGACGGCGCTGTGACCACACAGTACTTGCTGAGCCCGATCGAAGATGAGGAAGCGCCGGCGCTGATCGAACACCAGCGGATCATGCAGACGTTCCAGGGGCCGCCGGTCAGCAGCCTGACGGTGTACGGGCAGTCGCTGGCGGAAGTGATCGTCGAAGCGATCGGCCGGACTTGCGATAATCTGACCCGCGAGGGGCTGATGGCCGCTGCTGAGTCGATCAACGGATTCGCGCCGTCGTTGATGTGGCCAGGCGTGGAAGTGCACCTGAGCGATTCAGATCACAGGGCGATCCAGGCGCTACAGCCGGTGATGATCCATGCCGACAGCACGGTAACAGCAGAGGGTGACGTCATCTCGGCCGAAGATGTGCCAGCGCCGAGCCCGGCTTCGCAGTGAACAGGGAGTGAGTGATATGGGCGACGAGAACATCGACAAAGTCGTCGAGGCGCACGCGAAGGCGATTGTCAGCATGGACATCGCGAAGATCATGGACGACCTGATGCCGGAGCCGATGATGAAGTTGCAGGCGCAGGCGGGCGGCGGGGTAGCGCTACAAATCGATTCGTATCAGCTGATGGGCCACACGAAAGATGGCGACGACTACTGGTACGACGTGACGTATATCGGGCCGGAGTCATTCACGGTGCACGCGCGGTGGTCGCAGGTTGGTGGCGCCTGGAAGATCGTGGATGCGGACATTGCGGGGCGGGAGAAGAGTTAGAAACAAAATGATCAATGGGGACGTCTAGCCCATTGTGAACAAGCTCGAACTCCGCCTTCGGTACAACGAATGGACAGCCGACGGGACCAAGGGCACGACGGTGGATCTGCTAGTGGATGGCGAACTCATCCCTGATCCGGGTCGCGACGCGGTAGATCTTCCGTTTGCGCTTCTCCCGTCACTGACCCATGACGGAGACTTCTTCCCGGTCACTTGTACGTGTGGCGACTCAGGATGTAACGGGATCTTTGAGCCAACACTAATTTCACACGAGGATGGAGTAGTCCAGTGGAGAATGCCCAAGTCCGGTGACTTTCGGCGATTCACTTTCGACGAGTCTCAGTATCGAGAAGAGATTCTCGCGATCGTTAGTGAGGGGCGTCGTCGTGTGCTAGCTGGTCAACTTCAAGACGCAGTTCCCGACTGTAACCAGGAATTTTTCAATAACTCTCCGCTGATTCGTGAGTCGATGACCCTGAACGAGTCCATGCGCGTAGAGAAGGGAATGTGGCGAAGGATAGGGCCGGGATCCCAGTGACTCCGGCCAAAAACTGGCGCACTAAGCGTGGGACTTCGCCGCTTCGCGGTCTTTTAGCGCCTGGTCGATGATCTTCTGTGCCAGGTGTGCGGGGACTTCTTCGTAGTGGGAGAACTCCATGCTGAAGAAGCCGCGGCCCTGCGTTAGCGAGCGCATGTCGGCGGAGTAGTGTTGGACTTCGGCCAGCGGCGCCTGGGCGTCAATCGTGGTCATCGAGCCGGTCGGCGTCATTCCGGAGACGCGCGCGCGCTTGCCGTTCAGGTCGCTGATCACGTCTCCCTGGTTTGCGTCAGGGACGGTGATCCGCATGTTCATGATCGGCTCGAGGATGATCGGCTGCGCATCCTCCGTCGCTTGCTTGAGCGCCTGGGAGGCGGCCAACTTGAATGCGATGTCCGAGGAGTCGACCGGGTGCTCCTTACCGTCGACCAGTCTTACCAACGCGTCCACCATCGGGAAGTGCGCGAGGATGCCCTCCTGGCTGCCCTCGACGACACCCTTTTCCACGGAGCCGACGTACTGCTTGGGAACGACGCCGCCCACCGTCTTGTCCTCGAACTTGACGCCTTCACCCCGACCGAGCGGTGATACTTCCAGGGCGACGCGGGCGAACTGCCCGTGGCCACCGGTCTGCTTCTTGTGCGTGTATTCGGCGGTGGCGGAACTGCGGATCGTCTCGCGGTAGGGGATGCGCGGCGTGTGCATCTCCAGCTCCACGCCAAACTTGCGCTTGATTCGCTCCAGGTTGACCTCTACGTGCGAGTCACCAAGGCCGGAGAGGATCATCTCGGCAGTAGCTGGGTTGCGCTCCAGGTGAAGGCTCGGGTCTTCTTCGACGATCTTTTGGAGGGCGGTGCCCATCTTGTCGAGGTCTGCCTTGGTCTTCGGCGTGACGGCGGCGCTGAAGAACTGGCTTGGGAAATCGATTACGGGAAGCTTTGCCCCGCCCTTGATAGCGAGCGTTTCGCCGGTATGGGTGTCGGTGAGCTTGGCTACCGCGCCTATATCGCCGGCGACGACTTGCGGCACCTGCTCCTGGTTCTTGCCGGTGATGCGGTAGACCGCGCCGATACGCTCGTCAACGTTGCGATTGGTGTTGTAAACGTGGGAGTCGCCCTTGAACGTCCCGCTGAACACACGGAAGTAGGTAAGGCGCCCGACGTAGGGGTCAGCTGACGTCTTGAATACGAGCGAAACGAGCGGTGCCGATGGGTCCGCCTTCAACTCCTTGTCGTCGACGGAAATGGGACGGTCGGTTGGAGCCGGGAAGAAGGCGACAATTGCGTCAAGCAGGGCGCGGACACCGATGAGCTTAGTAGGTGCAGCGCAGAAGATGGGGACTATGCTGCCGCTGAGGATGCCCTTCTTGACGCCGTTGGATAGCTCTTCCGCCGTTAGCTCCTGGCCATCGAGGTACTTGGTGATGAGCGCGTCGTCGGTCTCGGCGGCAGCCTCGATGAGCTTTTCGCGGGCCTGGTCCGCCGCGCTCTGCAGGTCGTCCGGGATGGCGGCCTCTTCGCCCTTATCGCCGAGATACGCCTTCTGAGTCAGGACGTCGACGACGCCCTTGAACGACGTCTGTGAGCCAATCGGCAGGAAGATGGGGATACACTTCGTGCCGAAGGCGTTCTGGGCCTGCTGGACGGCGGCGTCGAAATCAGCGTTTTCGCGGTCCATACGGTTGACGACGATGGCGCGCGGCAGATCCAGTTCGTCGGCGAAGCGCCAGGCAAACTCGGTGCCCACCTGGACGCCGCCGACAGCGTCGACTTCGATGAGGGCAGTCTCCACGGCGCGGAGGCCGCACTTCACCTCACCCATGAAATCCATGTAGCCGGGGGTGTCGACGAGGTTGACCTTGTGGTCCTTCCATTCGAGCGGGATGAGGGAGACGTTCAGGCTGAACTGGCGCTTCTGTTCATCTGGGTCCCAGTCGCTGACGGTGGAGCCATCGTCGATCTTGCCAAGGCGGGTCGTGCCGCCGGCCGCGAAGATCATGGCCTCCGCAAGCGAAGTCTTGCCCGTGCCGCCGTGCCCGGCGAGCGCAACGTTCCGAATCCTGTCCGGGGTGTAGTCCTTCATGCTTACGCTTCCTGTCTACGCTGGGGGTGCTTGGGATTCTAGCGCATCGGCAAATCTAACAAAAGGCGGACATATAGTTACCCTGCCCAACGGGTCGCCGCAGGGCCGCTTCTTATCGGAAAGCGTGGCGGCACACGTTTGGAGAAGGTGATTCTCGTCTCAGATGGCTCCAGCCTCGTTGACAGAAGGGCGACTTCGGGCGTATACCGGTGCAGCGATTCCGGCAAATGAGGGGCAGGAAACGGAGGGTGTAAGCGGGCATTTTGCGGAACATGGGAGCCGGCGAGGGGAGCATGACCGGTCAACGAAGAATCCATTCAGGAGGAGAGCTATGACTACCCAGACGGCAACAATCGACGAAGCAAAGTTGCAGGCCTTCATGATCAAGGCGGTCGGCGACATGGGCGCCGCGGCCACCTGCGCCACAATCCTGCTCGGCGAAAAGCTGGGCTTGTACAGGGCGCTGGCCAGCGCCGGGCCTGTGACGCCGGCGGATCTAGCTTCGAAGACAAAGACGAACGAGCGACTGATCACCGAGTGGCTGAACGCTCAGGCATCGGCTGGCTACGTCACTTACGCTGGCGGGAAGTACGAGCTTCCGGCCGAGCACGCGATGGCGCTGGCGAACGAGGACAGCCCCGTCTTCATCGCGGGGGCATTTGATGTGCTGGCGGCGATGTGGTCCTCTGACAAGGAGCTGGCGGATGGCTTCCGCAACGGCAAGGGCCTGGGCTGGAAAGACCAGAACCCGCGGCTCTTCGGCGGTACCGAGCGCTTCTTCCGCCCTGGCTACCGAATGTTCCTCACTACGGCATGGATCCCGGCGCTGGAAGGCGTTGAGGCGAAGCTCAAAGCGGGCGCAAAGGTTGCTGACGTGGGCTGCGGTCACGGTGCATCGACTGTGATCATGGCGCAGACGTACCCGAACTCGACGCTCATCGGCTACGACTACCACGATGACTCGATCAAGACTGCGAAGGGGCGCGCCAAGGAAGCCGGCGTGGACGTAAAGTTCGAGACGGCGGCAGCGAAGGACTACAAGGAGAAGGACTTCGACCTGATCTGCTTCTTCGACTGCCTTCACGACATGGGCGACCCCGTCGGCGCGGCGAAGCACGCGTTGCAGGCGCTAAAGCCGGACGGGACGGTGCTGCTCATCGAGCCGATGGCTGCAAACACGCTGGAGGAGAACCTGAAGAGCCCGATCGCGCCAATGTTTTTCTCCGCATCGACGATGCTGTGCTGCGCGAACGCCGTGAACCAGGGAGGCGAACCCGTACTGGGCGCTCAGGCCGGTGAGCAGAAACTGGGTGACGTATTCCGCCAGGCCGGGTTCACCCGCTTCCGGCGGGCGACGGAGACGCCGTTCAATCTCGTGCTGGAAGCGCGACCGTAAGACAAATCGAATTGGAGGTTTAGCGATGACGACACCGACCCTTGACCAGGCGAAGGCAGAAGCCTTTGCGGGTCAAATGCTCGGAACACTGACCGGCGGTTTCCTGGGTGTATTGGTGAGCGTCGGCCACCGGACGGGCCTGTTCGACAAGATGGCGGAGCTTCCGCCGAGTACCAGCGAAGAAATCTCCCGCACCAGTGACCTGAATGAACGATACGTACGTGAGTGGCTGGGAGCGATGGTTACCTCCGGGTTCATCGAATACGACGCCGCCGGGCGGACTTATCGATTGCCGCCCGAGCACGCAGCGTCGCTGACGAGATCTGCGGGCCCGGGAAACCTGGCGACGATGGCGCAATTTATTTCCCTGTGTGGAGTCATCGAAGACAAGCTGGTGGACTCCTTCAGAAAAGGCGGAGGGGTGCCTTATTCGGAATACGGGAAGTTCCAGGAGCTGATGGCGGAGATGAGCGCGCAGATTGTCGACGCGACGCTGTTGCAAAGCACCCTCACCGTGGTACCCGGCCTGAAGGAACGACTGGAGAACGGCATCGACGTGCTGGACGTCGGCTGCGGCCAGGGCCACGCGATCAACGTGATGGCACAGGCCTATCCGAACAGCCGGTTCACTGGCTACGACTTCTCGGAGGAGGGCGTGGCCGCAGGGACCGCGGAAGCAAAAGCCCTGGGACTGAAGAATGCAAAGTTCAAGGCGCAGGACGTGGCCAACTTCAAGGAAGAGGCAACGTTTGACTTCATCACGGCGTTTGACGCGATCCATGACCAGGCCGCGCCGCGGAAAGTTCTTGCAAACGTCGCGCGGGCGTTGAGGCCTGGCGGCGTTTTTCTGATGGTGGACATTGCCGGTTCAAGTCACCTCGAAAAGAACATCGGCAACCCGATGGCGCCAATGTTCTATGCGATCTCCACAACCCACTGCATGACTGTATCGCTGGCCCTGGGCGGCGAAGGGTTGGGGACGATGTGGGGTGAGGAGCTCGCCCGCGAGTTGCTAACGGAGGCTGGTTTCAAGTCAGTCGATGCGAAGAGTGTTGAAGGCGACATCATGAACACGTACTACGTCTGCCGGAAGGACTAGCATCCGTGAGCGACGGCGGGCTGTACCACGAGGGCAACCGGAAGCTGCAGGACCAATTCGATAGCCGGCGCATCGCCGACCGGCTGGAGCAGGTCACGCTGCACCAGCCCTTCACTGGCAGTGACGTGGAATTCATCAACAACAGCGCGATGTTCTTCCTGGCGACGGCGGACGAGGATGGCTGGCCGGACGTTTCATACAAAGGCGGACTGCCCGGCTTCGTCCGCGTGACTGACGTTAACGAACTGGCGTTCCCGGTCTACGACGGAAACGGAATGTTCAAGAGCATTGGCAACCTGCTGGTAAACCCGAAGATGGGGATGCTGTTCATCGACTTCGAAGGGCAGAACCGGATGCGGGTGCAGGGGACCGCGACGGTGCGCTCAGACGACGCTTTGATGGAATCGTTCCCTGGCGCGCAACTGATCGTGCGGGTGAGGGCGGGGCGCATTTTCCCGAACTGCCCGCGCTACATTCATCGCATGACCCTGGTAGAGCACTCCGTCTACGCACCAAAGGAATCGTACAAGCCGCCGGTGCCGGACTGGAAGCGGATGCCTGTCTTCAAGGACCACCTGCCGAAGATGGGACCCGCAGCCGCGAACCTGGAGGAATAACATCCATCAGATACTGGGAAGGAGATCGATTTGAGTTGGGAGATCAAGGGCCAATACATGGAGACCTGCAACTGTGATTATGTGTGCCCGTGCCCACTGACCGGTCTGGCAGAGTCAACGCACGGCACCTGCATCTTCGCGATGGCCTATCGAGTCGACGAGGGAAAATTCGACGGCACAGACCTCGGAGGCACGAAGTTCATTGTCGTCGGCAGGACGCCCGGCAACATGGGCGAAGGAAACTGGGAAGTGGGTGTGATCCTCGATTCGGGTGCGTCCCAAGAGCAAAAGGACGCGCTCACCGCGATCGCCGGTGGACAGGCTGGCGGGCCAATCGCGAACCTGGCACCGCTCATCGGGAAGGTCCTCGGGGTCGAGGAGAAGCCGATCGAATTCAGCGGAAGCGATGATAGCTGGTCGGTAGTCGTGCCTGACTTAATCGACCAGGCCGTACAAGGCGCGCGCGGGCTCGGTGGAGAAGTCCTACATCTGGACAACACCGGGCATCCGGCTTCGAACCGTTTGGCACTGGCCCACCCCCAGCACAGTCACATCAATGCGTTCGGGATCAGATACGATGAGACGAGCGGCCGGAACAACGGCCACTACGCACCGTTCCGCTGGTCTGGAAATTAGGACGGACGTGGCCGAGACCACATTCGGGCCGAGGATTGCGACAGACAGGGCTCTGATCCTAACGTCCCTTCTCGGCCTGGCGGCGGCCGCCTGGGGTGTGTTGATCTGGCAAAGCGCCGCGATGGATGACGACATGAGCCTGACGATGGGCATGAGCGCCCCGCTATTCATCGCGCTCTGGGTTGCGATGATGGTGGCGATCATGTACACCACCGCCGCGCCGATGATCCTGTCCTTCGCGAGAATTCACCGGGGCCGACAGAGCCGGGGGGACCCATTCATCCCGACATGGATTTTCGCCGGTTCGTACATGGCGCTCTGGTCTGCGACCGGAGTCGTTGCCTATGCCATGGCTGTCGGCGGCGATGAGCTTGCGAATCAGTCCGGCTGGGTGATGGACAACGCGCCTCGGCTGGGAGGTGTGCTCCTCGTAGCCGCCGGTCTGTACCAGTTGACGCCGATCAAGAACGTCTGTCTGAACAAGTGCCGCACACCGATGAGCTTCCTGATGAACTCGTGGCGTGAGGGAGTAAGCGGGGCGTTCCGCATGGGCCTGGAACACGGAGCCTACTGTCTTGGCTGCTGCTGGCTTCTCTTCCTGATCCTGTTCCCGCTTGGGATGATGAATATCGCTGTTCTTGCCTTGATAGCGCTACTCATCTTCGCCGAGAAGGTTGCGCCGCTCGGCCGCCAGATCGCGACTGCCGCCGCTGTGGCCCTGGTGGCGTACGGAGCGGTTGTGATATTCGTACCTTCATCGCTGCCGGTGACAATGGGTGATGACACGATGATGTCTATGAACGAAGCGCCAATGCAGTTGCCCGCTGAGCAGGACTCGATGATGGGAGAGCCCTAGATGGCAGGCGAACGCACCTTTACAGTCGCAGCGGTGCAGATCGCGCCCGTCTTCATGGACCGCAAGGCGACCATCGAGAAGGCGTGCGATTACATCGCGGAGGCTGGGAAGAACGGTGCGAAGATCGTCGTCTTTCCGGAGGCGCTGGTTCCCGGATACCCGGACTGGGTCTGGATCACGCCGCCCGGTGTGCGCGGCGACGTTATCTCTTCGATGTACGCCGAGCTGCTCGACCAGGCGGTAGCCATCCCGAGCCCATCGACGGACGCGCTCTGCCGAGAGGCCAAGAAGGCGGGCGTCTTCGTGGTGATGGGTGTCAATGAGTTAAGCGAGGCGCGTGGAAGCCTGTACAACACGCTGATCTACATCAGCGACCAGGGTGAGATCATGGGCCGCCACCGCAAGCTTGTCCCGACGATGTCGGAGCGACTGGTGTGGGCGCCCGGCGACGGCAGCACGCTCGAAGCCTACGACACGCCGTACGGGAGGATCGGCGGGCTGGTCTGCTGGGAGAACTACATGCCGCTGGCGCGCTACACGATGTACGCCGCGGGTGTGCAGGTCTACGTGGCGCCCACGTGGGACAGCGCCGACGGCTGGATCGGATCGATGCAGCACATCGCACGCGAAGGCCGGTGCGCTGTGATCGCCTGCTGTATCGCGATGCAGAGGAGCCAGATACCGGACTCGTATGCGTTCAAGGAGCTGTACCCGAAAAGCAAGGGCGAGAGCGATCCGTGGGTGAACGTCGGGAATAGCGTGATCGTCGCGCCGGGCGGGCGGATTCTCGCTGGCCCTGTCGCGCGTGAGGAGAAGATCATCTACGCCGAGATCGATCCAGCGCAGGGACGCGGCTCGAAGTCGTCGCTCGACGTGGTAGGTCACTACGGCCGGCCCGACGTGTTCCAGCTGACCGTCAACCGAGGCTCGAACGAATTCGTGAACACTGACGGATCTGGAGCGGCGACAAACGGAATGATCAAAGCTCCGGCGAAGGCTCGCCGGAAGGCGAAAGCATAGAAGGAGAAGCGAAATGGCGAAGCACGTCACGATTTTCAAGATGAACGTCAAGCCGGGTAAGTTCGATGACCTTACGAACATGATGGGGGGCACCGCCGACCTGGACCGGATCAAGGCGCTTGGATGGCAGAGCAGTGTTGTCGGAAGGTCGAAGGATAACGCGAACGAAGCGTGGGTATGCGTCACCTGGGATACGACTGAGAACTATCGGAAGAATTCGAGCAGCCCGGAACAGGACGAATGGTTCCAAAAGATGCGCGCGCTTCTTGATGCGGATCCCGAGTGGCATGACTGCGATGTGGTCGAGGAGCAGCGGGCGTAGTGCACTAGCGCTTCGCGTAGCGCTCGGCCAGCCAGCAGGTGTTGGCCAGCAGCATCGCGATGGTCATCGGGCCGACGCCGCCGGGCACCGGGGTGATCGCGCCGGCCACTGATAACGCTGCTTCGTAGTCGACATCTCCGACGAGGCGGCGTCCTGTCTTGCGGGTCGGGTCGTCGATCCAGTTGTTTCCAACGTCGATAACGACGGCACCGGGCTTGATCATGTCACCCTTGATGGCATGAGGGACGCCCATCGCTGCGATCAGGATGTCCGCCTGGCGTGTGAAGACGCCGATATCCGGCGTGCCCGTGTGGCAAAGCGTAACGGTGGCGTTCGCCCGCTCGCTCTTCTGCATGAGGATCGCCGCGACGGGCTTGCCTACGATGTTCGAGCGCCCGCAGACGACGACGTGCTTCCCCGCGGGCGGATGACCGGAGCGGTGTAGCAGCTCCACGATGCCGTTGGGGGTCGCTGGCCACGGGGCAGGCTCGGCGCGCATCAGCCGGCCGAGGCTGGTAGCGGTGACGCCGTCGGCGTCCTTCGCCGGATCGATGACGCCAATGACCACGTCTTCGCGCACGTGCTTCGGCAGGGGAAGCTGGACAAGGATGCCGTGGAAGCGCTTATCGGCGTCCAGGTCCTGGATGTGATTGACGATGCGCGTCTCGTCGGTGCTTTCTGGGAAGTGGAACATGTCCGAGTAGAGCCCGGCCTGCTCAGCGGTGTCGCCTTTCGAGCGGACATAGGACAGGGACGATGGGTTATCTCCGACGAGGACGAGCGCGAGACCGGGCGTGATGCCCTTCTTGTCCTTGAGGCGCCTTGCCCACTGTGTGACCTCGGCGCGGACTTCTGCGCCGATGCCCTTGCCATCGATGATCTGGGCGGTCACGCGGCAATCATATCGGGTTGGCGAAGTATAATCGCGGGCGTGACGTACCTGGGCACGATCAGCGCGATCAACCGCTACCCCGTCAAGTCGATGATGGGCGAGGAGTTGAACGCTGCGCTCGTCACCTCGGGCGGGCTGGCCGGAGACCGCTCCTTCGCACTCGTGGACGGTGACGGACGGATCGGCACGGCGAAGATCCAGCGTAGGTGGGCGCCCCTGTTCCGGTCCCGCGCGCGGTATCTGGCCGAACCGAATGGGTCCGGTCCGCTTCCAGCCGAGATAACGCTGCCGGACGGCGAGCGGGTAATGACGGACGAGTCCGGCATCGATGACCGGCTGAGCGAACTGCTCGGGTTTAGCGCGAGGCTGGTGACGACAGACGAGAAGCCGCCCGACATGAAGCTGGAGTCCGCGCCGATCACGAAGCCATTCGACGTGGAGCCCGGCCAGACGGTCGACTTTCCAGTCCCGAACGGTTTCTTTGATCTTGGTTCGTTGCATCTGTTGACAACGGCTACCCTGGAAGCGCTCCGTGCCGCAGATCCTGCGGTCCGTTTCGAGCCGCGACGCTTTCGGCCCAACTTTGTGGTGCAGACGCCGTCGGAAGTGACGGGGTTCGCCGAGAACGACTGGCCCGGGAAGACAATCGCCATCGGTGAAGACGTCCGCATCCGCGTGATGATGCCCACGATCCGCTGCGTTGTCACGACGGTGGCGCAGGATGACCTGCCGAGCGAGCCAGCCGTTTTGCGGACGGCTGCGGCGAACAACAGCTCGAATGTGGGAGTGTATGCAATGGTGGAGCAGGGCGGGATCGTACGCCGTGGAGATGAAGTGAGGATCGTATGACAGACAAACTGCGTGTAGTAGTGCTCGGCGCGGGGTTCGGGGGGCTGGAGCTGAGCAGCATGCTTTCCGAAGCGATCTCGGAGCGCATCGACCTGACGCTCATCGACAAGGGTGACTCGTTCATCTTCGGGTTCTCGAAGCTGGATGTGATGTTCGGCCACGCTGAGGCGCAGGCCGTGCGAGTGCCGTATAGCGCTATCACGAAGCCGGGTGTGACGTTCCGCCAGGAGACGATCGCCTCGATCGATCCACAAGCGAAGCGCGTTACTACAAACAGGGGAACGTACGAGGCCGATGTGCTGGTCGTCGCCCTGGGCGCCGACTACGACGTCGCGGCGACGCCGGGGCTGGCGGAAGCGAACGAGTTCTACTCTGTGGCCGGCGCGGAGCGACTGCGCGATGTGATCCCGACGTTCACGAAGGGGCGGGCGATTGTCGGCGTTTGCTCGACGCCGTTCAAGTGCCCGCCTGCGCCGAGCGAGTGCGCCCTTATGCTGCATGATTACCTCACCCAGCGAGGCGTCCGCGGCGATTGTGAGATAGCCATTGTGATGCCGTTTGGTGCGCCGATACCGCCTTCACCGGATACGTCGAAGGCGTTGCTGGCGGCGTTCGAGGAGCGCGGGATCAAGTGGGTGCCGCAGCGCCTCGTGCGTGCGCTGGACCCGGAGCGCCACGTGGCTTTGCTTGATGACGGCAGCGAAATGCTGTACGACCTGTTCCTTGGCGTACCGAAGCACCGCGTGCCGTACGTCGTTGAGGCCAGTGGCATGACCGAGGACGGCTGGATTCCGGTCAACCCTCTGACCCTCGAGACACGGTTTCCCGGCGTCTACGCCGTGGGAGACGTGACCAGCGTCGGTACCCCGAAAGCCGGCGTCTTCGCGGAGGGTGCCGCGCGCGTGGTGGCGGAGGAGATCATCGCGTTTATCGAGCGCGGCGAGCAACCGCCAACCTACGATGGCCGGGGGTTCTGCTACATCGAGTTCGGTGGGGGACGCGTCGGGAGCGTGGAGGTGCAGTTTCTGCCCGGACAGCCACCCAAAGGGACGTACTACGGGGCGTCACTAGAGCTGGCGGCGGACAAGAAGGAGTTCGGGCGCAGCCGCCGCGCAAAGTGGTTTGGGCTGAACGACAGCTGAGCGGTCAAGGTAGCTTGTCGACTGGCTAGACGAAGAGCGGGGTCATCGCCGCCCGCTTGACGAGTGCTTGCATCGGCTCATCGGTTGGGCTTCCCTCGTAGCGCCCGGTCGCATCGAGGATCTTCGCGAGAAGCCCGATGTCGGAGGAGGTGTTGAGGAACATCCCTTCGTGGCCGAGGACCCAGTGGACCGCCAGGTCGATGTCGGATTGCTCGGTTAGAGCCTCGTACCACGTGCGCGTCGTGCGCTGGTCGCCTTCACCCCAGGCGCCGACGGACAGGCTCTTGATCGTCTGAATCGCGACGTTGCGCTCCCGGCAGATCCGGGTGAGGGCCGCGAAGTCCGCGGCGTACACTGGGTTCTGCATCATCGTGAAGTTCAGAGGGAGGAGCACCGAGTCGAAATCGAAGCGGTCGAGGCTCCTCCGGTGCATCTCCGCCACTGTCACGCCATGCCCGGTGACGCCGATAAGCTTCACAAGCCCCCTGTCCCTCGCCTCGATTGCCGCTTCCAGCGCGCCACCGGGTCCCATCGCCGTATCCCATTCCGCTGCGTCGACGAGGTTGTGCAGCTGCCAGAGGTCGATCGAGTCGACGTGCAGGCGCTCCAATGAGCGCTGCAACTCTTGCTTCGCGCCGTCGTAGTTGCGCTCTCCGGTCTTCGTGGCCAGGAAGAACTTGTCGCGGTGGCTCTCCATCCACGGCCCGACGTGGTCCTCCGCTTCGCCGTAGCTCGCGGCCACATCGATGTGGTTGATCCCGTGTTCCAGCAGCATGGCCAGCGTCCGTTCGCTGATCGCCGGCGTGCATTTCCAGAAGGCAGCGGCTCCGAAAATGATGCGAGTGCTTGCGTGACCGGTCCGCCCGAAAGGCAACGTGGGAATGGCGGGCGTGCCGATAGCGTGCTTACTCTACGTCTGGTGGCAGATGCCCGCAATAGCTAGAGCAACTCGGCAAATTCGTCCATAGTAAGTCCGGCGTCTTTGACGATATCGGCAAGAAGTCCACGCGACAGCTCGCGACGATGCATCGGCACGGTGATGATGTGGTCGACGCCTTGCTTCTTGAGGGAGACGTGGCTTCCTCGCTGCCGATCAACCACCCACCCAGCCTGCTCGAGAGCTCGAACGACCTGTTGTGGACGTACGGAGGGAAGCCGCGGGCTCACTCGGCGGCTACGTCGACGACTTCGCGGTCAGGAATAGTCACGCCATTTTTGTGGGCGCTCTCTATCCAGAGAGCAATCGCCTCTTTGATGTTCTCCCGTGCCTCATCTCGGGACTTTCCCCACGAATGGCAGCCCTTGAGTGCAGGGACGAACACGTGGAAGCCACCCTCATCGGTTTCGTACACAACCTCGAAGCGCTGAACGACTTCTCGTGCCATAGGTCAATTATACGGTGCTACACCTTCTCGTTCGGGGTGCTCGCCACCTCTCGGCCGTCTGGGAGCGTGACGATCTCGTAGTCGCCGAAGAGGTTCGGGGCCTCTGCCTGCATGATACGCAGGAACTGGAGGGCGACCCGGCGGATCTCTGCCTCTGCCCCCTCGGAGCCGCGCAGCTCGATAAAGTGGCGGAGGGCGCGAGCATTGGCGGTCACGAAGATCATCGTCTCAGTGGCGTTCGGCAGCACGGAGCGGGCAGCCTCGCGGGCCATCTTGCGGCGGTGCGTGCCGGCGTAACCCTGGTCGGCAAGCTTCTTCACCAGAGCTTCGGTGAGCTGCATGTAGGCCTCGTGTGAGGCCTCGATCGTCTGCTTCCAGAGGGCGTGCAGCTCCGGGTCACCCGCGATGATCTCCGGCTCGACGTAGTTCGCCTCGGATTCGTCGACGTAGCGCTGCGAGAGCTGCGAGTAGGCCCAGCCGGCGCGATGGCGGACGAGTTCGTGGGTGAAGGAACGCGAGACGCCGGCGATGATGAAGTTCCAGGCGGCGTGCTCGAGGACACTGCCGTGCTTCGAGGCGATGATGTTGTCCACGTACTCGGCGTTGGTCTTGCGGCCCTTGCCGTATGAGACATAACAGAGGCGGCCCCCGGCCTCCACGAGCTGCTCGCCGCCGATCTCGGTGTCAGTCTCCCAGGACATGCCATAGTCACCGAGGAAGCGGTCGAGTTCGGTGCGGTCGAGGTTCTGCCTGCCGACGACGTACACCTTCGGCTCGGTGAGGATCTTCGGGGTCGCCTTGTCCATCGTCTTCGTACCGTTCTGCATCGCCGGCCTCCTGTTTGGGGTTATGGCCAACGCTACGGTTCTAGTATCACCCCGACAAGGCCCGAATGGCACACGTTTGTTCACAGCAGATTGGAGCGGATAAGCAGATCGCGTCGGTTTTGCCTGTACCGTTAATCTGCTTATCCGCTGAAATCCACTGTGAGCCATGCTCGCAGTACAATTCGCACGTATGGAAGACGTCAGCGCCATAGGCGTGGATCTCGCCGAGATAGACCGAATCGAGGCGGCGCTCGGGAAGTTCGGCTCGCGGTTCCTGAACCGCGTGTACACCCGGCTGGAGGTCGCGGCTTGCCGCGGGCGCGTGAACGAGCTGGCGGCTCGGTTCGCGGCGAAGGAAGCCGTCATGAAGGCACTCGGGACGGGCGCGAAGGGCGTTGCCTGGCGGGAGATCGAGGTATTACCCAACCACCGAGGCAAGCCGCTCGTGTACCTGCACGGCCGTGCCGCCGAGCGCGCAGAGAAGATCGGTCTGCGGGGTATCGACATCAGCCTCAGCCACAGCCGCGACTCGGCGATCGCGATGGTTGTCGGCACTTCGCGGGATCTAGAGCCGGGCCGCGATGCCTGGCGCGAGAAGCTGACGGGCATCCTGCGCAAGCGAGGGTTGCTGAATGACTGACTACCTGACATCTGAAGAACTTTCCCGCATGACCAACGAGCCGATCAGGCGGCTCGAGCTCTGGCAGTCGCTCGGGTTGATCGGGACGGAACAGGAAGGCGTGTACCTGGAGCGAGACATTGGCCGTTCTCGGCTGGTGCACGACCTGCTGCACTACGGCATCGACGTAGAGACGATCGCCAACACGGCCCGTGACCCTGATTCGATCTTCTTCCGCTTCCTGGAGGAGATGGGGTTCAACCGCTCGCAGCAACTGTTCTCGGTCGAGGAAGCGGCGGCGAAGGCCGGACTACCCGACGATCTGGTGCAGCGTTTGGTGCTGGCGACGGGTATCGGCGACCACGGCGAGATGGTGGACGAGGAGGACATCAAGTTCCTGCACTCGTGCAAAATCGCGCTGGACGCCGGATACCCGGAGGAAGCGTTGATGCAGACGCTGCGGGTGTATGCGGACGCCATGTTCCGCGTCGCCGAGATCGCAAATCGCAGCGCGCATTTCTACATGCACCAACCGATGCGTGACGCAGGAATACCGACCCGCGACATCGTCGACAGGCTACAGGCGACGGGCGACAAACTGGAGCCGCTCGTCGAACCGGCGCTGCTCTACTTCCACAGGAAGGGCGCGCAGCGGGCGGAGTGGGACGACATGCTGATGCACCTGGAGGAAGAGGCGGGCCTCGCCGAGAAGCCGGATGCGCCAGGGCAGGTGCGGCGCGCAGTCATGTTCGTCGACCTCGTCTCCTTTACGCCGCTGGCGGAGGCGATGGGTGACGTGCGCGCGGCGGAGGTGCTGGACCGCTTCGGAACGATGGTGCGCCGTGCGGTGCAACGCTGTCACGGGCGAATCGTCAAGCAGATCGGGGACGCGTTCATGATCGTGTTTTCTGAATGCTACTCGGCGGTCTCCTGCGGGCTCGAACTGGAAGAAAGGGCCAGCGCGGAACCGCAGTTTCCTCCACTTCGAGTCGGCCTGCACTGGGGGCCGGTGCTCTACCGCGAGGGTGACTACATTGGCTCCAACGTTAACGTGGCGTCGCGGGTTGCGGAGGAGGCGCATCGCCATCAGTTCCTGCTCACCGACGAGGTCCGCCGCCGCGCGAAGATCTACGAAGGCGTCGAGTTCATCCGGCTCGACCGCCGTCGCCTGAAGGGCCTTTCCGCAGAGGTCGAGCTATACGAAGCGAGGGCTGTGAACCCGGCAGAAGTCGAACGAGTTACCGACCCCGTGTGCGGCATGGAGCTCGGCAAAGGCGAAGTCGCCTCCCGCCTGACATGGGAGGGGTGCGAGTACTCCTTCTGCTCCGACGAATGTCTACGGCGCTTCGTGTCCGCACCCACGCTTTACGTCGGCCCGCCGGCGGCCGAGTGACCCCGTAGAAACGTTCCGCTAAGACGTGTCAAGACGCGCCACCGGCGCGTCTCTACATCGTGGCGTAAGCTAGTCCACGATGAAACTCGTCACCGTGGCCGAGATGCAACGCCTGGAACAGGATTGCGGCGTGCCCGCATCGCAGCTTATGGAGAACGCAGGGCTGGCCGTCGCGCAGGAGGCCTGGCTGATGCTCGGCGAGGTCGCGGAGCGGCGCGTGCTCGTCTTGGTCGGGCCGGGGAACAACGGTGGCGACGGCCTCGTGGCGGCTCGGCATCTGAAGGAGTGGGGCGCCGATGTCATCTGCTACCTATTGAAGGCACGCGAGAGGGCCGACCCCGTCTATGATGCTGCCGCCGCGCTCGAGATACCGATGATCAGTGCCAGCGATAAGCTCGCTGAAGCGCTTGGTGGCGCGGAGCTGGTCATCGATGCGCTCCTCGGCACCGGTCGAGGGCGGCCCATCGAAGGAGTGCTCGCCGACGTGCTCGATCGGCTGAAGGACGCGCGTGGAACGCGCATGCCGCCGCGGCTGATCGCCGTTGACCTGCCGACCGGGCTCGACCCGGACACCGGCGCTGTCGATGAGCACTGTGTCGCTGCAGACGAGACCGTGGCGCTCGGGTTCGCCAAGGTGGGGCCGCATTTGCAGCCGGGGGCGCGATACACCGGTCGCGTGGAGGTTGTTGACATCGGCATTCCGACGACGATGGGCGAGTCTGTGCAGACTGAACTGCTTTCACGGAAATGGGCGCAGGAGCATCTGCCGGAGCGTCCGGCCGACGCCCACAAAGGAACGTTCGGCAGCGTAATGGTGGTGGCGGGATCGCCCAGCTACACTGGCGCGGCGTACCTGTCCTGCACTGGCTCGATGCGGGTGGGGGCGGGGATCACGACGCTTGCCGCCGGGCGCTCCATCCACCCGGTCCTCGCCTCGAAGCTGACAGAGACGACGTTCGAGCTGCTCGATGACAAGGACGGCGAGCTCACTGCGGAGGAGGCGTACGCCGTACTCGGCGCTTTGAAGCGCGGGTACGAGTGTTTGCTTGTTGGCCCGGGGCTCGGACAGAGCGGCTACGTCCAGGCATTTCTAAGGGGCTTGTTGCCCTCACTTACCACAGAGCCCGCGGAAGGGACGCGCCGCTCGCTGAAGGCGCTGATCATCGATGCTGACGGGCTGAACAACCTGGCGACGATCCCCAACTGGCCGTCGATGCTGAAGGTTCCGACGGTCCTCACGCCGCACCCGGGCGAGATGGCCCGCCTGACCGGCCTGTCGGTCGACGAAGTCCAGGCGGACCGACTGAGCATCGCTCGGAAGTACGCCGCCGAATGGAGCACGGTCGTTCTCTTTAAAGGCGCGCCGACGATCGTGGCGGCACCGGACGGGCGTGCGCGAGTCAACACATTCGCGAATCCTGGAATCGCCACGGGCGGCACAGGTGATGTGCTTGCCGGTGCGATCGCGGGCTTCGTAGCGCAGGGCGTGGAGCCCTTCGATGCGGCGTGCCTGGCCCTTTACGTCAGCAGCGTAGCGGGTGAGATGGTGCGCCAGGAGATGGGCTCGGCCGGGATGCTCGCGGGCGACCTTGCGCAGGCGCTGCCGCGCGCCATGAAGGACCTGCGTGGCGAAGGCGGCCCTTCACGGAGTTCACCGCAGCGCGAGGACATCCTGTCGATGCTGACCCGCGGGATGGCGCAGGAATAGGGCTGAGGCTTTCGCCGAAGCTCAGGTTGTCGGCGCGGCGGACGAAGTCAATGACGTCACCGCCGGCGTTGCAGCCGAAGCAGTAGAAGCTGCGCGTCTCCGGGTAGACGGCGAAGCTCGGGTGCTCGTCCTCGTGAAGGGGCAGCGGCCGACGAGGTGAGAGCCGCTCTCTCGCAGAGCGACGCCGTGCGCGGCGATGATCTCCGCGATCGAGTTCCGCTGCTTGATGCTGTCGAGGTCGTAAACCATGGCTCGTCTCTGAACCGCGACTGGGCGGTCCGAGACGGACTATGGCAGGGGGAGGTCTAAGGGGAGTCCAAAAGGGCTGTAGCAATTAGTCCAATGTGTGCCAGACCGCTGGAGTCCTACAAGGTTTCCTCTGACCAGTGTGTGCGAAAAGAGACAGGGGTAGCGAGTCCTCCGCCTCGGCCCGACCCGAATAGTTTTGTGGGCGGCAGACCACAGGAACGGGATTATTTTGGAAGGGGCAAATTTTTACCGAGGGATCCGCCGGATTCAGTTCCTCCCGGGAGAATTTGCAGGAAAATATATTGACAGGCCGGAACAAGGGGGGGATACTGCCGTTATTAGACATGAGGTTGTCATGTCTCGATTCTTGGTTCTGCTGGTCGCGGGGTTGATTGCAACGCTCGGAGTCGCGTGCGATAACGATGAAGAGGCCGAGCCAACTGGCGCGCCGACGAGCGTTGCCTCAGCGAGCGCAACTCTCAACCCTTCTCTCTCAGCGTCGGTAAAGCCGAGTCCAAGCGCGACCGTGCCGGCGGACTGGTTGACGTACGAAGATAGTCAGGGGAGATATAAGCTTCGCTACCCCCAAAGCTGGTTCGAGGGGGACTCGGGTGACTTGTATTCCTATGATCCTTCTTCTCACAACGTTTACAGTCTTCCCCCCGAGGTCATTGAAATCGAAATTGGCTATTCCCCCGCTGTTGGTTCAGACGTTTGCGGGGCCGTTCTAAAGACCGATGTAGAAACAGGTGAGGCTGTCGGCCTGCTTCCTGGGGCGGAGCCGGCAACTTTGGGTGGAATAGATGGAGGGAGGATCACCCGCGTGTCTGGTGATCCTGCTATCGAGGGTAGCCTAACACGAATAGATGGCACAGGCCTGGTGTATCAAGGTAGCTGCGTGCTTTTTACAGCGTATTACACTCAGCAAAAGCCGGATTCAGCGCTTGTGTCCTTAATTGCCTCGTCGTTCAGTTTTCAGGCGAGCCCGTAGACGGCGCCATGAAACCGCTCGTTCGGGGGATATTCCTGCTTATGGCGGTGCTTCCGCTTCTGCTATTTTCTTCGGCAGTTCAGGCGGCTCCGGCGCTGCAATTGCCTTGGCCCTCGGGCCACCAACATCGAATTGCTGGCGGCAATGGCTACAATTGCGACACACACACGACTGATCCAGCCACGGGCGGACCTCCACTTTACAATGCCGACAAGTTCGCTCTGGACTTTCAGTTTGGCTCAATCGATGGTTCGCCACTCGACGTCGGCGCGGCTGCGGATGGCACGATAGTGTATCGCGCCAATAACCAGGATGGGTACGGTAACAAAGTCGTCATTGACCACGGTGGCAGTCTAGTCTCAGTTTATGCTCACCTGAAGGACAATTCTTGGGCGCCCGGGATCACTCAGGGGGCGGCCGTAAATGCCGGGCAGTTGCTTGCCCTAGCTGGTAACACCGGTGGGCCGTACCTCGTGCACCTCCACTTCCACATGATGCTCGGCCTCAACGCATATGTGCCGGAACCGATGTCGGGAGTGTCTGGATTCGGGGCGTACGGCGACTGCACGGGCGTGGTCTCTCAGTATTGGGTGTCGCGGCCAGTGTGGCAGCCAAACGGGGCTTATCAGAACTGGGGAACGCTCTGGGGCGGAGTCACTGAAAGCGCGACAGCGAGCGCTCTCGACATGAGTCAGACCAAATTTGTCGCGCTGGCCCGCGCTAACGCCTCGGCTGGTGGGACCCCGCAGTGGCGGCAATGGAACTACAACGGTGGGGGGACGTGGAACAACTGGACCACCATCTCCGGGCTTACTGGAATCAACGGTAAGATCGCCCTCTCGAACCACCGCAACGGGACGCAGGAACAACTCCATGTCGCTGCAATCAAAAACGGCGATATGTATTACGCAAGTAGGGTAGGGACAGGCAACTGGAGCAACTGGACGAGTCTCAGTCACCCGCCGGGCGTCACCTTCGATGGTGCGGTGGCCATTAGCAACTCGGATGTCAGGGTCGTGGTCGCTGGGATGTCAGGTGGAAACGTCTGGGTTCGGTTAAGATACAGCGGTAGTTGGGGAGTATGGGTCGGTTTGGGAGGCGGCAACACTCTGACCGGATCGCTCGCGATCTCCACCCGGCCCAACGGACAGTACCACATCGCGGCACTGCGATTTGATGGCCACATATTCACGACGTGTAGCACGGACTATGCCCAGTGGAATCCCGGCTGGGCCGATATTGGCTGGATATTCGGGGACGCACTGGCCATAGACAATGACGCAGCCTCGGGGGCATGCGGTATAGGGGGCGACCCTGGGGTGGTTGTTCTTGGCTTCTCTGGCAACGTTGCCTACGTTTGGTGCTGGGAGGCATATTGCCCGCAACCCTACGAACAAATTGGTGGGGCCGTCGGTGGACCCGCGGCGATATCCAATGCTGTCAATCCGTTCAGTGGTAACATACGCTGGATTCAAGCAGCCGTGCGAAGCGGCAACTCTGAACTGAGCCGCTATCGGGTCTACTGACGCACGCGCTCAACATCGGGCTGGCGGCTTGGAGCCCCCCCAGCGGGCTCGGCGCTAAGCCAGTCGCCCGCACCAGCCGCGGGAATTGGTCGCAGCCGACTACATTCCACACTTCACCCACCCTCGGGAGTACGCGCAAGCGATGGATGGATTCTATTGCGCTGGACGGCTTAACCATTGACTGAGTCCACGACCCTTTGCCTCCATCAACTCGGCCGGGTCGGTCGTCGCCAGTGCGTGCTCCATCGGGCTGGCCTCGACGCGGAGGGTCCTTCGGGGGAAGGATGGTTGCCGCGTGCGAAGAAGAGCGCCTCGCCCTTCTGGCAGGCGAGGAGGAACTCCCGTTCGCCGGCGCTCAGGCGGAATGTCCGGGAGACCACGTCGATCGTCGAGCTGTCCTGGCGCATGAGGATCTGGACCGAGCTGTTCGCCAGAACCGTGTGGCCCTCTGGCGTCGCCAGGAAGTCCTCAACGTCCTGAGTCACCGTCGTCAGGCCGAGGTAGTATTTGTGGGCGCGGCGGGCCATCGACGAGAGGAACCGCGCGCCCTCCTCGTGCTGCATCAGCGCCCACGCTTCGTCGATCAGGAGCATCCGCGGCCGGTCCGCCCCAGGCGGACGGCGTACCTGGCCCCAGGTTTAGTCGGCGATGAGGTAGATGCCGGAGGGCTATCCCGCAGCTAGATCCGTTCGCACCCGCAGTCCCTCCACCTGGCGCTCCGCGTGGTAGGAGGAGCGGCGGAGAATGTCGAGGCAGACGCATCTTGACAGCATTGTGAGCGCTGCTATGATGTCTCTATGCGAACGACTGTCACACTCGACCCGGATGTGGTTGAGCAACTCAAAGCAATTGCGCGGCGCCGAAACCTCTCGTTTAAGGCCGCGCTGAATAACGCCGTGCGAGCCGGCCTTGCGGCAGAGCGGGGCAAGGCCCGAAAGTACAAGATGCCGACGCAGTCCATGCATTTGCGGCCTGGGGTCGACTTGACGCACGCATTACGCCTGGCGGCCTCACTGGAAGACGACGAGATCGTCCGTAAACTCGAGTTACGCAAGTAGGTCGTAGTCGGCGTGCAACTGCCGGACGCAAACCTCCTGCTTTATGCGATTGATGACACCTCGCCCCATCATTCAGGCGCGCTGAGATGGCTCGAACACGCGCTGTCTAGAACAGAACCAATCGGTTTCACGTGGGTCGTGTTGCTGGCTTTCCTACGAGTATCGACCCGGCCTCAACTCTTTGCGAATCCTCTGACCCCTGAAAGGGCTCTTGATATCGTGGATAGCTGGCTCGCCCAACCCTGCGCGATTCTCCTGCACCCAACGGAGCGTCATCCAGCGATCCTGCGCGGCCTCATCGAGCCGCTTGGTACGGCTGGCAATATCGTTATGGATGCACACTTGGCAGGCCTGGCTATCGAGCATGGTGGCGAAGTTTGTTCCGCTGACAGTGACTTCGGGCGCTTTCCAGGCCTGCGCTGGACGAACCCTCTCCAGCCCTAGCAGATCATCCCGCCGCCAGGTCCGTACGCACCCGCAGCCCCTCCACCTGGCGCTCCGCGTGGTACGACGACCGCACCAGCGGTCCGGCCTCAACATGCCGGAAGCCTAGCGCCAGCGCCTGCTCCCGCAGCGAGTCGAAGTCTTCGGGGGAGTAGTAGCGGACGAGCGGCAAGTGCTTCGCGCTCGGGCGCAGGTACTGGCCGAGTGTGAGGACCTCGACGTTGTTTGCCAGCAAGTCCTCGAACACCTGCAGCAGCTCGTGCTCCGTCTCGCCGAGGCCGACCATCAGGCCGGTCTTGGTGATGGTGCCGGGGTCGAGCTCCTTCGCGCGGCGCAGCAACTCTAACGATCGCTCGTAGCGGGCCTTGGGTCGCACCCTTGGGTAGAGTCGCGGAACGGACTCCGTGTTGTGGTTCAGGATCTCCGGCTGTGCTGCCATCACTGTCGACAGCGCGTCCCAGTTGCCAACGAAGTCGGGGATAAGCACTTCGATGCTCGTACCGGGCGATAGGCGTCGTATCCAACGGATCGTCGATGCGAAGATGGCTGCGCCGCCGTCCTGTTGGTCGTCGCGGTTGACTGACGTGACGACCGCGTGCGTCAGCCGCATCTGCGCGACGGCGTTGGCAACGCGCATCGGCTCGAGCTTGTCGGGTGCGGCTTCGGGGCGGCCGCTCTTCACGGCGCAGAAGCCGCAGGCGCGCGTGCAAGTGTCACCGAGGATCATGAAGGTGGCCGTGCCGGCCTCCCAGCACTCACCGATGTTGGGGCAGTGCGCCTCCTCGCAGACGGTATGCAAGCGCTCCTCTCGCATGAGGGACTTCAGGCGCATGTAGTTAGGGCCGCCGGGAAAGCGCACCTTCAACCACGGCGGCTTCCGTCCTTCAGCGAGCCAATCGGTTGCTTGCACGTACCTATTTTCGCATGCCCGCGGATGAAATTAGGTTGCGATCAGGCGCTAAAATGTGCGCAGCGACAGCCGGAGGACGCCAATGCCACACGCGAAGATCAACGCCCTCGATATCTACTTCGAGCAGCACGGAGAGAGCGGTGATCCGCTCTTTCTGATGCATGGCTATACCGGCGACATCACCGACTGGCGTCACCAGATCCCGGAGTTCAGCCAGACGAACCGCGTGCTGGTCATCGAGCACCGTGGGCATGGCCGCTCCGAAGCACCGGAGGATCGCTCGGTCTACACAATCGAGCAGATGTCGCTGGACGCGGAGGCGCTGGCCGACGAGCTTGGCTATCAGCGATACCACCTCGTTGGTCACTCGATGGGCGGGGCGATCGCGCAGGAAATGGCACTTCGCAGCGCCGGCCGGCTGCTTTCACTGACGCTGCACGACACAGGACACGTCTTCGAGTTATCGAAAATAGAGCTACTGGCGCAGTTCACGGCACTCCGACACAAGATCGCGGAGGAGCAGGGGATGGCCGCAGTGGCAGGGATGAAACTACCGGTGCCCAGGCCGCCACACATGCCGGAGGAGCGCCAGGAAGAGGAACGCGAGCGCCTTTCGCGGATGTCGCCGCACGCGTTCGTAGGGGCCAGCCTCGGGTTAAACGCTTGGCAGGGGACGGCAGAACGCCTCGCCTCGATCGTTCCACCAACCATGGTGATCTATGGCGACCTCGACTTCTACATGCTGGTTGAATCGGCGAAGCATATGGCGGCGACGATTCCCAATGCTGTGCTCGAAGTCGTACCGCAGGCCGGGCACTCGCCGCAGTTCGAGCGGCCTGACCTGTTCAACGCGGCGCTCCGTCGCCACCTTGAGCGAAGCACCTCCGCGAGCGCCAAGTAGCGTGGTCCGCGACGAGCTGGTTCCAGGCCAAGAGCAGATCTTCGGCTGGATCGAGGAAGTCTTCTCTCACGGCGTACGGCGGCCCGGCTATCCCGCAGACCGGTGGGCAGAGGAGTGGCTGCAAGACCGCTTTCGCGAAATCGGCCTCGAGAACGTACGCGCCGAACCCTTGGAGCTACCGTTCTGGGAATCGCAGTCCGCGAGTCTGACGATCAAGCCTACAGGAGCTGATCCTTTTGACGTGCCATGCTTCCCGCTTCCGCACTCGGCGTCCACGGCCGGCCTCGAAACGAAACTAATGCAGTTCGACAAGGCGGAGCCAGCGAAGGTTCGAGGTGCGGTCGCGCTGTACGACGTTACCCTGAACCGCATCCCGCATCCCGTCTTGCGTGGACTCGCAACGTGGTCATACGACCCGGACGGATCGTACGAGGGGACGCGACAGATCATGCCGTTCGGGCGCGAGATCATGCACGTGATGGAGCCCGCAATGCAGGTGGGCGCAGCCGGATTCATCGGCGTGTTGGCCGGCTACCCCGGCGACTCCCACGACTACTACGTGCCGTACGACGCAGTGGAGCGCGGCATCCCGGGCGTCTGGATCAGTGGCAGCGACGGCGCGCGACTGCGCAATCTGCTGGCGGAATGCCAGGTGACAGCGCGGCTGACGGTCGACTCCCGGCGGGAGGTGATCACGTCCTACAACATCGTCGGCGAACTACCGGGCGCAGACGAAGAGATCGTGATCATCGGTTCGCACCACGACGGGCCGTGGGGTTCTGCGGTCGAAGACGGGTCCGGCATTTCGCTGGTGCTGGCGCAGGCGTCTTACTGGGCGCGGGTGCCACAGATGGACCGTCCGCACCGGCTCGTTTTTCTGCTGAACGCGGGTCACATGGCGGGCGGGGCAGGCCAGGGAAAGTTTGTCGGGTCGCATGCGGCGGAGATGGAGCGAGTGGTACTGGAAGTCCACCTCGAGCACGCCGCGAACGAGTTCAGTGACGAGGGTGGCGAGCTTCGGGCGACAGGTCAGCCGGAGTCGCGGTGGTGGTTCACGTCGCGGATCCCGCAACTCGAATCGGCGGTACAGGGGGCGATCGAGGCGGAAGACCTGCGGCGATCTCTTATCATGCCGCCGACGGTCTTCGGGGAAGCGCCGACTACGGACGCCGCACAATTCTACCTGGCGGGCGTGCCGATCGTGAACTATCTCTCCGCGCCGTTCTACCTATTCGACTCGATGGACACGCTGGACAAGATACACAAACCGAGTCTTGTGCCAGTCACGCGCGCGGCTATCCGGATCGTGGAGTCGACGTCTGGTGTATCTGCTTCGGAGATGAGGAAAGGCCGGAGCCCTTAGTAACATATCGGCCCAACTAAGGGTTGACTCTATCGCCGGGAGGCGTCAGTATTCACATATTCTATGCGCAATCTGCTGTTACTCGGTGACGTCGAGACTCTGACGCCGTACGCGGACGCCCTTGAGGCCGACGGCTTCTTTCCCACGGTCGTGCCGCCGGGTGCGGAACGGCCGGCTGAAGAGGAGTTCGACCTGGCAATCGTGGACCTTGCGTCTGTCGGTGAGGATCGCTCTGTTGCGGCGCTGCTTGATCCGAAGGGCGAGCAGCTGCCCGTGATCGGTATCGCCGGACAGGACCAGATCGCAGCGTTCGAACCGATCCGCGACGTCGATGATTACGCGCGGTCCGGGAGCGCGCCGGATGATCTGGTTGTAAGAGTTCGCCGTTTGCTGTGGAAGAAGCAGCGCGTCGATTCGCGAAATGTTCTAAAGAGCGGCGACCTTGTGATGGACCTGGGGAACTACACGGTGCAGGTGAGCGGACGGACAGTTGAGCTAACTTACAAAGAGTACGAACTCCTGCGTTTCCTCGCGACAAACCGGGAACGCGTGTTCAGCCGAGAGACGTTGCTGAACAAAGTCTGGGGCTACGATTTCTACGGTGGAGCAAGGACCGTTGATGTGCACGTGAGAAGGCTACGATCGAAGATTGAAGATCGCCATCACACGTTCATAGAGACGGTGAGGAACGTAGGCTACCGCTTCCGCGCACAACCGTAACAGCTACCTCTTTCTTTCCTCCTCAGATGTTGAGATTACGTTTTGTTATCTCACTGTTACTCCTTTTGCCTTGCAAGTGAAGCGGGGGTGCGATTTAATCGGCGCGGCTGCACAAGCTAAGGGGCAAGAAGGAGGGAGTACAGCCCAATGACCAACGCCCGCTTGTTTGCGGGTGGGGCTGGAGTCGCTATAGCCGCGGCGACAGTCTTGCTCGCCATTCTCCTCGGTGCATTCAGAGCCTCCGCGCTATCCGGCGCGGATTTCCTCGCCCTTGACACGACACCGGCTGCAAACACCCCCCAGGCCCGCGGCCCGATTGACAACTGTATAGAAGTGGCGCCGGGCGGCATCACCGACATTGACGTCGTGATAGACGCCGTGCCTGTGTTCGATAGCGGTGCCGGGACCGGCGGTCTCGCCGGTTTCGGGATGAACGTCCTCTTTGACCAGACTAAGATCTCCGTCACGGCCAGGGCCACACCATTGAGCAACACAAACTCAATGCTGGCAGTGAATGCCTCGTCGTCGATCACGTCGTTCAGCAACCCAGTCCCGCAGACTGACGGCAACATGAAGATCGTGGAGCTGGACGCCGATTCAGCATATGAGAGCGGAGTCGGCAAGATCTATTCCTTCCAGGTCACAGTCGCGGGCGCCGCGCCGCCCGGCCCGACGGTCCTTGACCTGACCGACCTTGCAACAGCAGGGACAGGAAACGAAGCCGGCGGAGATGGTGACATGATCCCGGACCTCTACAACTCCGACACCTCGCTATACACGATCGGCAACATCGGCGACGCGACGATCATGATCGGCCAGCCGTGCGCAACACCGCCGCCGACATCTCCGCCGGTGACTCCGACTCCGCCAATCACGCCGAGCCCGACTCCACCGATCACGCCGAGCCCAAGCCCGTCGCCGAGCCCAAGCCCGTCGCCGAGCCCGACTCCGCCGATCACGCCGAGCCCGACTCCGCCGATCACGCCGAGTCCGACTCCGCCGATCACGCCGAGTCCGACTCCGCCGATCACGCCGAGTCCGACTCCGCCGATCACGCCGAGTCCGACTCCGCCGATCACGCCGAGTCCGACTCCGGTCCCACCGACGCCGACACCCTTCCCTGGCACCCCGACGCCGCCACCACCAACTGGCATCCCGCCGGAGTGCGCGGGGATGACGTTTGACACGGTGCTGACCGGCACATCCTCTAATGACACGATCATCGGCACGCAGGGCCGTGACCTGATCTTTGGCCTGGGCGGCAACGACTACCTGAGCGGCCAGAACGGTGACGACTGTCTGGTCGGTGGCGATGGCGATGACACTCTGAAGGGAGAAGGTGGCAACGACAAGCACGTTGCAGGAAACGGTGATGACTTTGCTGCCGGTGGCTTCGGCGACGACGCCATCTACGGTGGCGCAGGCAACGACCACATGCGGGGGGAGGCTGGGACTGACTCCTGCGACGGTGGCCCCGGAGCAGGCGATGCGGCCTTCACCTGTGAGGTCGTCGCCAACGTCCCGTAAACCAATCAAGACTAGTTGAGGGCGGGCCGAAAGGCCCGCCCTCCGCAGGGGGTTCTTCGTGAACTACGCTCGAATCTTTTTAGGAAGTCTGGGAGGCGCACTGATTGCGGCCGCCGTTTTGCTCGCTGTCCTGCTGGGAGCGTTCAGGGCATCCGCCCTTTCGGGTGCAGACTTCCTTGCGCTAGACACGACGACGGCAGGCAACTCACCCAGCACTCACGGCGCCATCACCGACTGCATCCAGGTAGCAACCGGTGCTACCGCCGACATTGACGTCGTGATAGACGCCGTGCCGGTGTTCGACAGCGGTGCAGGAACCGGTGGGCTGGCCGGCTTCGGGATGAACGTCTTCTTTGACCAGACCAAGATCTCGGTGACGGCCAGGGCGACACCTCTGAGTAACACAAACTCAATGCTGGCCGTGAATGGCGATTCAGCCATCACTTCGTTTTCCAACCCGATGCCGCAGACAGACGGCAACTTCAAAATCGTCGAGCTAGACTCGGCTGCCTCGTACGAGAGTGGAGTGGGCAAAATCTACGGGTTCACGATCACAGTCGCCGGCGCCGCTCCGGCTGGCCCGACGGTCCTGGACCTGACCGACATGGCGAGCACGGGGACTGGAAACGAGGCTGGTGGAGACGGTGACCTTGTGCCGGACCTCTACAACTCTGACACGTCGCTCTACAGCATTGGTACGATCGGTGATGCGACGATTTCCATCGGTGAGCCGTGTCCCGGCGACGTGACGCCAAGCCCGACTCCGTCACCGACACCACCACCGCCAACACCGACGCCGACACCACCACCGACACCGAGCCCGAGCCCGGCGCCTACGCGCGGGCCTCTGGACCACTTCCGGTGCTACGCGTTCCCGCAGCAGTCAATGCCGCCAGTAACGGTGGTTCTGCAGGACCAGTTCGCGAACTACGGCCCAGTGCCTGTCGTCGGGTCTACCCAGCTGTGCAATGCGGCACAAAAGGTACACAACGAGCAGACCTTCCCGATCAACAACCCCGACGACCACCTGAAGTTGTACCAGGTCCAGATACCTCCGCAGACGGACAGGATCGTCACGATCCAGAACCAGTTCGGCCTTTCACAGCTCGTTGTTCACCAGCCGAACTTCTTGCTGGTACCGGCGCAGAAGCTGCCGCATCCAGCGCCGCTTCCGGGCCTTGACCACTACCTCTGTTACGACGCCGAGGGCCCAGCCCCAGCCGACCCAGTCGCGATAGCCGATCAGTTCCAGGCGGAGCCTCTAGAGCCGCTGGGGCCGGTGCGCTTCCACTGCAACCCCGTGCAAAAGGTGCACGACACCCAAACATTCCCGATCACCGACCCGGCGATGCATCTAGTGTGCTACCAGAAGCCTGGGCCTTTCAGCCTGCTGGGCGTCGGGACCATAACGCAATTTGGTACCCAGAACTTCGACATCGTCGGCGAGACGATGTTCTGCGTGCCCTCGCTGAAGCTGCAAGTACAGACTCCGTCGCCGAGTCCGACTCCGCCGCCAACGCCAACCCCCAGTCCGACACCGGCACCGACGGACACTCCGACGCCAACACCGAGCCCGACACCAACGCCGACGGACACGCCGACGCCAACGCCGACGGACACGCCGACGCCAACACCGACGGACACGCCGACGCCAACACCGACGCCGACACCGACGCCGACGGACACGCCGACGCCAACACCGACGGACACGCCGACGCCAACGCCGACGGATACGCCGACGCCAACACCGACGGACACACCGACGCCAACACCGACACCGGCGCCGACGGACACACCGACACCGGCTCCGACGGATACTCCGACACCGGCGCCGACGGACTCACCAACACCGAGTCCCACGCCGAGTCCAAGCCCATCACCGAGTCCGAGTCCCTCACCGAGCCCGAGCCCCACGCCGAGCCCGAGTCCCACGCCGAGCCCGAGTCCCACGCCGAGCCCGAGTCCCACGCCGAGTCCGAGTCCATCGCCGAGCCCGAGTCCCTCGCCGAGCCCGAGTCCCTCGCCGAGCCCGAGCCCCTCGCCGAGCCCGACTCCCACGCCGAGCCCGAGTGCATCGCCGAGCCCGACTCCGTCTCCAACACCTACCCCCACGCCAACGCCGACGCCTTCGCCGACCGCGACAGCGGGCGCGGGAGTGCCGCCGGAGTGCGCCGGGATGACGTTCGATACGGTTCTCACGGGCACCAGTGCCGCGGACACGATAATCGGAACCCAGGGTCGAGACCTGATCTTTGGTCTCGGTGGCAACGACTACCTGAGCGGCCAGAATGGTGACGACTGCCTGGTCGGAGGCGATGGCGCCGACACCCTCAAGGGAGATGGTGGGAACGACAGGCACGTCGGAGGCAACGGCGACGACTACATCGCCGGTGGCTTCGGCAACGACGCGATCTACGGTGGCGCAGGCAACGACCACATGCGGGGTGAGGCAGGAACTGACACCTGCGACGGCGGCGCCGGCGCAGGAGATGCCGCCTTCACCTGTGAAGTCGTGGCTAACGTGCCTTAGACCGGATCAACCTACCCGACCAGCCAGGAGGGCGGGCCGAAAACGGTCCCGCCCTCCTGTTTTCGCACTTGACCCAGACGTACTGAGTCCGCTAAGACTGACATAACAAAACAAACACTTCAACACATGAATCTGCGGGCGAAGGCCTGTCTAGTCGGGGGTATAGATGGTCTACAGGCTTTCGGGCCGTATTGCGGTGGCGTTTGTCGCCGGAGCGATTACGCTGACTCTTCTCATTACGGCGTCCAGGGGTGCCGCCTCAGGTGATTCGGCGGACCTCGTCTTCGGCCAGGCGGGTAGTTTCACCACGGCCACGATGAACAAAGGCGGCTTATCCGCCGGTGGCCTGGCGAATCCTTTGGGGGTGGCGGTGGACGCGAACGGCAACGTCTACATCGCTGATGACGTCAACAACCGCGTGCTGCAGTACGACAACCCGATGGCGACCGACACGATCGCAGATCGCGTCTTCGGCCAGCCAAACTTCACCAGCAGCGAGGCCAACAACGGCGGCGTCAGCGCAAGCTCGCTGAACCTCCCCACCGGCATCGCGCTCGATACTGCCGGAAATCTGTACGTGGCCGACTACTCGAACAATCGCGTGCTGGAGTACGACTCACCGCTGAGCACCGACACGGTCGCTGACCGCGTGTTCGGCCAACCGGACTTCGTGTCTCGCAGGGCGAACAACGGCGGCGTCTCCGCTAGCTCATTGTTCTGGCCGGTCGGCGTCGCCGTGGACTCGTCCGGCAACGTGTATATCGGCGACTACTACAACCACCGGGTGCTCGAGTACGATACGCCGCTGTCCGGTGATACTGTCGCGGATCGCGTTTTCGGGCAGGGTGGCGATTTCACCTCGCGCATATGCAACCTCGGGGGCACCACGCCGAGCAGTCTCTGTTTCTTCGGTGGAGGGCTCGTGGAGACTGATTCGGCCGGTAATCTGTACGTTGCCGATGCGATCAACAACCGGGTCTTGGTCTACAACAATCCGATCTTGAACGATACGGCTGCTGATCTGGTCTTCGGCCAGGGTGGCGATCTGACCACTCGTGACGCGAACAAGGGCGGAATCAGTGCGAGCAGCCTTTTTCATCCCGAAGGTATCGCCGTCGATTCCGGCGGTAACGTGTACATCAGCGACACCAACAACAACCGCGTGCTCAAGTACACGACCCCTCTGACGACTGATCTGGTGGCCGATCAAGTGTTCGGCCAGCACGGAAGCTTCACCACCAAGCTCGCGAACAATGGCGGCATTAGCGCAAGCAGCTTGTATGCGCCCCGCATCGGTTTGGACGTGGGTCCCGGCGGCATCGTCTACATCGGTGACGGCATCAACAATCGCATTCTCGCTTACACCAGCTCGGGCGGCCAGCAGGGCACCCCCACCGCTTCGCCCACGGCGAGTCCGACATCACCGCCCACACCGAGTCCAACGCTGGCGCCAACACCGAGTCCCACGCCTGGATCAACAGCGAGTCCGACTCCGTCGCCGACGCAGGCTCCGCCGCAGGTACCTTCTGAGTGCTCTGGGATGAGCTTCGACACGATGATCATAGGGACGAGTTCGGATGATGGGATCGTTGGAACCCAGGGCCGAGACCTGATTTTTGGCCTGGGCGGGAATGACAGCATCACGGGTCAGAACGGGAACGACTGCATCGCCGGCGGCGACGGGGACGACTTCCTTAGCGGTGACGGAAATGACGACGTCATCGTCGGCGGCGACGGGAACGACTACGCGGCCGGTGGCGTTGGCAACGACTGGATCTGGGGTGGCCCTGGCAACGACTTCCTGCGTGGCCTGGCTGGCACGGACTGGTGCGATGGCGGGATAGACGTGCGCGACACTGCCTCCACCTGCGAGAACGTCTCGAACGTGCCGTAGATGCCTTGACGACCGGAGCAGAGGGCGTATAATCAGGCCGCTTTCGAATCCGGGCGCCCGCCTGGGGCGCGTCAGGGGCGAAGAATGGCACGCAGGGCTCTTCTCGCGGCGACACCGCTGGTTGTCGTGTTTATTGGCGGCTCACTTCTGCTGCTTCCGCAGATAATCCGCGCGAATCCCGCGTCAGCATCGCTCACCATCGGTGGCGGCGGCGGTTGTGCGGCGAACTTCATCCGGCCATGTGACATCAGCGCATCCGTCGTGTACTCCGAACCCGGCGAGGAGATAAAGGACCCCTGGAACCTCACCTTTCCGGGCACGTTCTTCTTCGCTAAGGATGAGGAAGTGAACGACCAGTCCATTGTTGGCCATGCAACCGTCACCGTTCACCAGGACTTCGGACCTCCCTCCGGCTGCATAAACGTTGTGACCGGGGAGTTTCCGCTCTTCGAAGCGACGACAAAGACCGCGCCCACGATCGACCCAAACCTCGCGATGATCGACAACGACGGCAACGCTGTCCCTGACGGTGTCGACTCCTGGCCGTCCGACTTGCCGACCGACACGGTCTACGACGCTCGTTACTACGGCACTACCGCGCACCTCGGCGTCAACTTCCTGATCAAGGAGCAACTGGACGGAACGTATAAAGTCGACCGCTATATTCACTTCGTCGGCGCGCCGGTCCCATACTGCAACCCAACGAGTGAGAGCTACACGCTGTTCGGCCTCTCCGAGGACGGGCCGGCGACTAACCCGGTCGAAATCGAGGGCAGAGAGATCATGCACACCTGCTTCCAGGCTGGCACGTGGGGCCTTTCGATGACCGTCCTGGGGGCTACGATTACGCCCGATGCGGTCTGCACCGCCATCGTCCGCCCGGTGGCGCCTCCATTCGCAATCCCGAACCCGCTGCCCGCCACAGCTATGCAGGCGGGGATGCCTGACTTCGGTCAGCACGCCGCGAACTGGTGCTGGGGAGCGGCGGGCGCCAACGTCTTCTGGCGGCTGGCTGGTGGTGCGCCTGGCCTGCTAGACGAACCGGGAGTGGCCGGCGTCGATGACATCTACAAGACTCTGCCAGATATCGGAAGCAACACAGACGAGGCGCTCAGCAAGCCCTCGAAGTGGAAGGATACAGACGCCGCGGGTTACCGCACTCTGCTCAGGCGGATCGTGCAGTCAGGGTACCGGGACTATGAGGGGAACAAGGACGGCGTGCGCAACCCCAACAATCCGGAGCCACGCTACATCTGGAATCAGGATGCGGCGGACTGGAACGTCCTGCTGGCCTACGACCGCTTCATCGAGTCATCCGGCACTCCGTTGCACGTCCACGAGATCATCGATAGTACGCTCTCAACGAGCGGGTGCTCAAAGCTCAACGGCCTGACTGTCGGTCCGCCGGGGACCACCTATGCGATACGGGCCGTGACTCTGGACGACTACGTGAAGGCGATCGCCCGTGGCGCCGGTGTCACGTTGGTCATCGCGCAGCCGGGTGGGGGCGGCCACGCCGTCACCGGAGTCGGCTACGACATCAGCGGCACGCCAAAGACGATTACGGTGGCCGACCCGTACACGGATCCGGGCAGCTGCGCACCGAGCCACAACAACGACCCGACCCTGGCGACCTACGACACGTACACTGTCTCCAGCATCGATCCGCTGAAGATCATGTACTCCTGCGGTGGCGCCTTCGCTCCCATAGAAGAGACGGTTGCAGTCCTCACGTACATAGCGCCCGTCAGTTCCATCCCCGGTACCCCGACTCCAACTCCGCCACCTGACCCGACGTCGACCATCCCTCCGACGGGGACGATTCCGCCGCCGCTGCCGGCGCTGGACCACTTCAAATGTTACCCCGTGACGTCTTCGGTTCTGGGAGCGACTGGCGACAGTGTCACTTTGAGCGACCAGTTCCTGGCTGGAGATACACGCACCGTGGGCGCACCTGTTCGCTTTTGTAACCCTGTGCAGAAGACCTTCAACAGCGAAACGACTTCGATCACCAACCTAAACGCGCACCTGACGATGTATGCGCTTTCGCCCGCCTCCGGACCTTCGTGGACAGTCAACATCGCCAACCAGTTTGGCAACCAGACGCTAAGTGTCGATCCTTCGACGATCCTCGCCGTCCCGACTCAGAAGCAGCCCCACGGTCCGCCGACCGGATTGGATCACTTCAAGTGCTATCCAGCGAGCGGTAACCCGCTGACGGCGCTGGTTGATCTGCTGGACCAGTTCGGCCCCGATGTCGGGGTGCAGGTCCTGCAGCCGGTGTTGTTCTGCAACCCCGTGCACAAGGTGCACGAAATCGTCGAGTATCCGATCAGCCATCCGGCGGAGCACCTCGTCTGTTACCTGATCACTGCCTCGAACACCACCACCAGCGTGAACATCGTGAACCAGATGGGCTCCGACACTCTGGGGCTGACCACGGCGGACTACCTCTGCGCGCAGAGCCTCAAGCAGTCGTTCGCAACGACGGCGCCCACTCCGACTCTGACGCCGACACCGCCAACGCCTACCGTGACGGTATCGCCGCAACCGCCGACACCTCCGCCCCCCACGGACTCGCCGCAACCGCCGACGCCTCCGCCGTCCACGGCGAGTCCGCAACCCCCAACGCCAAGCCCGACACCGCCGCCGACGCCGACTCCTACTTCCACGCCGACGCCTATTCCTACTCCTACATCCACGCCGACCCCAACGCCGACGGCAACGCCGGTGCCGACTCCGCCAAGCACGGTGACGAACCCCCTGGCCCCGCCTGAGTGTGGTGGCATGACCTTCGATACCGTCCTGGTCGGGACCAGCGCAGCCGACAACATCATCGGCACGCAAGGACGGGACCTTATCCTCGGGCTCGGCGGGAACGATTACATCAGCGGCCAGAACGGCAACGACTGTATCGTGGGTGGCGATGGCGACGATGCGTTGAAGGGTGACGGCGGCGACGACGTCATCGTGGCTGGCAACGGCGCCGATTATGTGTCGGGCGGCTTTGGCAACGATAGCGAATACGGCGGCGCCGGGAACGACATCCTGAAGGGCGACGCCGGTACCGACAAGTGTGACGGAGGCGCCGGAACGGGCGATGGCGCCTTCACCTGCGAAATAGTCGCAAACGTACCGTAACTAGCGTTTCGGTGGGAGCGGGATGAAGGCGCTGGTGCGGCGCTCGTAGGCTTCGTATTCGGGGCGGCGGCGCTTGATCGTGCGCTCCAGCATCGCGACGCCGGAGACGCGCAAGAGGAGGAACGTCATTAGCGCGGGCGAGAACACCGTCAGCAGCCCCCAGCCCGTGCCCGCAGAGATGATGAAGTACCCCCACCAGAGAGTCGCATCTCCGAAGTAGTTGGGGTGGCGGGTATATCGCCAGAGGCCGCCGTCCATCACCTTGCCATCGTTCGCGGGGTTGTTCTTGAACATCGCCAGCTGGAAGTCGCCTATCGCTTCGAAGGAGAAGCCGATCACCCACACTCCAGCGCCGATGTAGTCGGTGACGCGCAGGCCGTCTGGCTCGTCGCTTTGGACGGCGACGAGCAGCGGCCAGGCGATGATCCAGAGCAGTACGCCCTGCAGGAAGAAGACCGTGAAGAGCGAGCGCCACCAGAAGGCATCGCCGGCGTTTTCGCGCATCTTCTGGTAGCGGTAGTCCTCGCCGTGGCCGGCGTTGCGCGTAAAGATATGTATGCCGAGCCGCAGTCCCCACACGACGACGAGCGCGGTGACCAGCCACTGGCGGTCCGCGATGCCATCGTCCGAGAGAAGCGCGTACACGAGCGTGAGCAGCACGAAGCCGGGCCCCCAGAAGATGTCGATGATGCTGGCGTTGCGCATCGCCACGCTGAGCAGCCAGATTGAGGTCACGTATGCGGCGGCAGCTGCCAGGCCGACGAGCGCGAGCGGGACGAGATCCATCAGGCCGCGTTCGGGTGGATGCGGCGCTCCATCGCGATCAACGTGTCATACAACTCACCGGTGATCGCGTCCCAGAGCTTCGCTCCGTCGGTGCGGTCACCAACGCGGCGCCGGCAGGTCTCGTCGATCCACTCGGCGTTGCAATCGATCGGCTTCTCGAAGACGACGCGGACGCTTTTGCCGAAGCGCGGGACTCCGGCGCCGACGGGGAGAATGCCCATCATGCCGTGGTGGTAGAACGGGAGGACCAGCGGCTTCGTCTGCGCGATCAGCCAGCCGGTGCCGTTCTTGAACTCGGGCATCATCAGGCCTTCCGGATCACGCGTTCGGCCGCCCTCTGGGAACATGTGCACCCACTCGCCATCTGCGAGGCGGTCTCGCAGAAACTCCATGCCGGGCTGGTTGATGCCGCCTCGTCTCCCGCGGACGATCGGCACGACTCTGCCGGAGTTAAAGAACCAGGCCTTCCGTCCGGAGCCGAAAAAGTTCAGCGCATCCGCACCGACCCAGCGGATCTTGTCGTACGACAGCCGTACGAAGTTGCTGGTCAGCAATGGGTCATCGTAAAGCGAGACGTGGTTGCTGATGGTGAGGAGGCCGCGGCTCCCGCGTTCCCGCACGGCTTCGAGGTGCTCCCGGCCTCCTACTTCGAGGCGGTTCATGACGCGAGTAATGAAGCGAGCGCCTGTGACAACCGTCCGTGCGATGATCGGGTAGTACCAGCGCTTTCCCGGATGCCAGCGCGCGACGGCCTTGTCCTCTGCCTGTCGCAGGCGTTCGGCAGCGTCCGCGGTCGTCACGGTCACACGATACTGCCGTTCACCGGCGCTCCCTCGGCGCGGAGGAGCGCAGCTTTCATCGGCAGGCCGCCGCCGTATCCGTGCAGCGTTCCGTCACTGCCGACGACGCGGTGGCACGGCACCAGCAGAGGCCAGGGGTTCGTCGCCATCACTCGGCCGACTGCCCGAGCGGCGCCCGGATGTCCGACCTTCGCCGCGAGGTCGGCGTAGGTCAGCGTCTTGCCAGCGGGGATGCGCATGCATTCTTCCATCACTGCGCGGCGGAAGGATGTGATGCCGGTCCAATCGAGTGTGATATCGGCCTGCGGCTTCTTGCCTTCGACGATGCCGGCGATAGCGGTGGGAATCTTTCCCAGTTCACTGGCTGAGGCAGGCCCGACCGCCCCGAGTTCGAGCATCTGGTCGACAGCGGCCTCGCGGGACTCTTGGGGAAGACTGATCGCGCGAAGGCCGTCGTCTGATAAGGCGAGGCTCACCCAGCCGAGATCGGTTTCGAAGACGTGGAAGCGGAGACTGGATTCCATGAGCTGCCCTCCGAGTGTGGTGGCCCGATTATAGCCCTCTCCAACGCCGGTTTCCTCCCGCTAACGGCACCGATATCGAACCGCAAGAGATGCCCGTTCGTTACCATGAATGACGGTGCGTATTCTCACCTGGATCACCATTCCATTACTTGTCCTGGTGCTGGCGCTTGCCTGCGGCGGCGATGAGGCGTCGCCCAGCCCATCGCCTTCACCGACTGCCACTGCCACGAAGAAGCCGACGCCAACGCGCTCGCCGAGCCCGACGCCAAGCCCATCGCCGACGCCTGAGCCAACGCCGCTGCCGCCGGTGCAAGGCCTCGACCTGACCGGCAGCCAGACACGGCAGGGCGGGTTCGTGTTCGTGCGGTACGGTGGTGCGGCGACGGCCCCCGTCGCCTACTTCCGGACGATTGGCTACACGATGCAGCCGGCCGGCGATGTCTGGTACGCGTACATCGGCATTCCCACGGACACGGCGATCGCGACACATCCGGTCGAGGTCTGGGAAGGCGGCTCGCTGCTCGCGTCCGGCGCCGTCTCAGTCGTCGACGGGCAGTTCCCGACGTTCGAGTTCGAAGTGCCGCAATCGGCGACGGACCTTCTCGCCGATACGACAGCAATCGACCTGGAGCGGCAGCTCGTCGCCAACGCCGTCGCCGCCTACACGCCGACGAAGTACTGGTCCGGCCCGTGGATCACGCCGACGACAGGCAACATCAGCAGCGAGTTCGGCGAGCTGCGTTCAGCAAACGGCGGGCCGTACTACCCGCACATCGGCCTCGACATCGCCAACGAGACCGGCACGCCAGTCTACGCAGCCGCCGATGGAGTGGTCTCGCTGAGCCAGGCGCTGCAGTTATTCGGGAACGCCGTGATCATCGACCACGGGGTCGGCGTGGTGGCGATCTACGGCCACCTGGACAGCGCCGTCGTCGCGGCCGGACAGTCCGTCGCGAAGGGCCAGCTAATCGGCTACATGGGCGAGACCGGCTACGTGAACGGCCCCCACCTGCACTGGGAGGTCTGCGTGCACGGCGTGCGAGTGAACGGATCGCTATTCACGCTTGGGACGGTGGACCCTTAACCATCCACCTCGTGCAGCACTATCCCCGCCGCTACCACCGCCGCCGTCTCCGAGCGCATCACGCGCCGCCCCAGAGTCACCAGCAGCGCGCCGCACTCTCGAGCCAGCGCGACCTCTGACTCCTCCCAGCCGCCTTCCGGGCCGATGAAGAGGCTGATCGTCGTGGGGCGAGTGTCCAGCGAACGCAGGTACTCGCCGAGGCGGAGGGTGCGCTCGCTTTCGTAGGGCATCAGCTTCAGGCCGGGCGCCGCGCGGACCGCCTGCTCGAACGGCAGCGTCTCGCCGATGGTGGGGAGACGCCCGCGGCCGCACTGCTCGGCGGCTTCGGTGATCAGCCGCTGCCACCGCTCGGCTCTTGCCTTCGAGGGCTCTTCGTGGACCTGTGTGCGGGCGGCGATGATCGGCATGACGCGCGCGACGCCGATCTCGGTCCCCTTCTCCAGCACGAGGGCGAAGCGGTTGGCGCGGATCAGCGACTGGTAGACGACGACTTCGACGGTTGCTTCGACAGGCGCGGGTCGTTCGCCGGTGACGGTGCCGGTTACGCCCTTCGCAGATACGGCCTCGAGGCGGACGATGTACTCGGTCTCACCGCCGGCCGTTAGGACGAGCGAGTCGCCTTTGCGGTAGCGCAGCACTTTGGCGAGGCGATGCGCGAGGTCGCCGGTGACGGCGATGTCGCCGCCCCCGAGGACAGCGGGTTCGATGAAGAAGCGGCGGAGTTCTTCCATTAGTCGCAGAATAGCGCAGGACGAGAGGCCGCTGCCGCGTGCTAACCCATCGGGATGTGGTCGCTGCCCACCCGCCCGCCCGAGAAGGTTGCGGGTGACACCCCCACACCCCCGGTATGGGGCTTGCAGCCCCCTTCACCCCCGCTTTGCTTTGCCGGCGGTCAAGCGGGTCTTCGCGCGATCACGCTGCGCCACTGGCCGTCTTTGATCACGCGCTCGATGCGCAGTCCGGCGTCCTCGAACGCCGACGTCACGCCGTCCAGCGCCTCGTCCAGGAAACCGCTGGCGATGAGCGCGCCGCCCGCGTTCAGCGAAGCGGCGATGGTGGGGGCGAGGCGGGTGAGGGTGAGGCCGCTGATGTTGGCGACGATGACATCGAATGCCTCGCCCGATTCGAGGGAGCCTTCGCGGGCTTCGACCGTCACGCCATTGGCGGCGGCGTTCTCGACTGTTGCTTTGATCGCGAGCGGGTCGGTGTCCAATGCAACGATGTGGATCAGGTCCCCAGCCCTGACCGGGTCAAGGCCATGGCCTTGACCCACAGTAAGCAGCTTCCCGGCCGCGATGGCGAGGATGCCGGAACCACAACCGAGGTCGAGCACGCTTTCCTCGCCGCTGATGACGTCTTCGAGCGCGGCGAGACACATGGCGGTGGTCGGGTGTTGGCCGGTGCCAAAGGCCATGCCTGGGTCTATGCGAATGATCACGTCCTGCGCCTTCGGCCCGTAGTCCACCCACGAGGGGATGATCACGAGTCGCCGCCCGATGCGCTGCACACCAAAGTACCGCTTCCAGGAGTCGCGCCAGTCCGTCTCGGCGAGGAGTTGTGGTTCACGCCAGACGGGCGGGCGCTGGAGTGGCGCGGACTGGAGCGCGATGCGCATATTCTGGATTATACGGTCGGTGTCGTCCCCGGGCGGGAGGTAGCCCTTCACCAGCGAGGGCGCATCGCCGTCCGGGACGTACGTCTCAGTCTCGCGGTCGAGGCGGGACGGCGTTTCGATGGCGACGCCGCCGGTGCAGGCTTGCCGCAGCAGGTCTGCAGCGATCTCAGCATCAATGCCGGCTACTTCAACGGCGATCTCGAGCCAGGCGCCTTCAGATGTCATTGCCTTCAATTTAACCGCACGGCTTCGGAGTGGCGTTGATTGTAGGGGCGTCTCGCCCGTCTTTCGCTGACGGCTCTGCGGTTAGCATTGCTTATCGAGGCTGTCCGATGCGTCTTTCAGCCAGGCGAAACGCCTTTGGTGGCCGCGATGCTGAAGGGCGTAGCGTTTTCGGAGTTGTGACCTCGGTCAGCCAAGCATACGGAGTCGCATCTGAGGCTGGTTTGTCTGCAAAGATAGACGCTACGCCCCTACAGCTTTCTTTACCAGCGCGGCGATCTTCTTCTCGTCCGCAGGGGTCAGCTCCTTGAGTGCGTACGAGGTCGGCCACATGGCGCCTTCGTCGAGGTTAGCTTCCGGGTTGAAGCCGAGCGTCGCGTACCTTTCCTTGAACTTGCCAGCGTCGCGGAAGAAGACGACGACCTTGCCGTCCTTGTTGGCATAGGCTGGCATCCCGTACCAGGTCTTCGGCGCGAGGCCAGGCGCGCTGGCCGTGATGATCTCGTGGAGCCGCTTGCCCATGGCGCGGTCCGATCCCTTCATCGCGGCGATCTTCGCGAGCAGGTCCTTCTCGCCGGCCGCCTTGTCTTTGCTGGCGCGCGCTTCCGCCTTCACCTCTCGAGCGCGTTCCCTCATGGCGGCCTTTTCCTCGGCGCTGAATCCAGTCTTCGATTTCTGCGTGCTCTTCTTGGCTGGCATGTGTGGGCTCCTTCTATCGCGGGGTGCTGGCTAATCCTGAAACGTAGTTGCTGCGCAAGGGGCGGTGCCAAATGGCTAGATTCTTCGTTCCTCAGAATGACAAGACGCTTAGCCCGACAGTCGCCTACTTCTTGCGGCCCTTCAGCTTCCCCAACAGCCCCTTGTCGCCGGGTACGGGTGTCCCGAAGCTCGCGGCGAGCTGGCGCAGCAGGTCTTTCTGCTCCTCCGTCAGGTCAGTCGGCGTGAGGACATTCGCGTAGACGCGGAGGTCGCCGCGGCCGCCTGCGTGCAGCTTCGGAATGCCCTTGCCCTTCAGCGTGAAGACCTTGCCGGTCTGCGTGCCGGCGGGCACCTTCAGCGAGGCGGGGCCTTCGTCCAGCGTCGGGATCTCCGCCTCGAAGCCGAGGGCCGCCTGCGCGGGGTTCATCTGCAGCTCGTAGATCAGGTGCTCGTCCTCGCGGTCGAAGAAGGCGTGCTGCTCGACAGCGATGTAGACGTAGAGGTGGCCGGGCCCGCCGCCGTTCAGGCCGACGTCGCCCTCGCCGCTGATGCGCATGCGGGTGCCGTCGCTGACGCCGGCGGGGATCGAGGCCATGTGGTGGCGGGTCTTGCGCTCGCGGCCCTGGCCCCGGCACTCCTTGCAGGGGTCGGTGACGATGCGGCCCTCGCCGCGGCAGGCGCTGCACATGGCGATGTTCACGAACTGTCCGAAGAAACTCTTGCTGACACGGCGCACCTGGCCTGTCCCCTCGCAAGTGTTGCAGCGGATCAGTTGCGCGCCGGGCTCGCTGCCGTTGCCGGCGCAGCGCGCACAGCGCTCGATGCGATCGACCTCGATCTCGCGTTCGGTGCCGAAGGCGGCCTCATCGAAGGAGATCGTGACGTCGACGCGGCGGTCGCCGCCGCGCTGGGCCTCGCGGGCGCGCCGGGTCTGGGTGCCGCCGAAGAAGGCGTCGAAGATGTCGCCGAAGCCGCTCATGTCCGCGCCGTCGAAGCCGCGCCCGAAGTCGTGGCCGTTCAGGCCGGCGTGCCCGAAGCGGTCGTAGCGTGAGCGCGTCTCCGCGTCCGAGAGAACCTCGTAGGCCTCGCTGATCTGCTTGAAGCGGGCCTCCGCGCCGGCCTCCTTGTTGCGGTCCGGGTGGTACTCCATAGCGAGCTTTCGGAACGCCTTCTTGATCTCGTCGCCGCTGGCGTTGCGGGACACTCCGAGGACTTCGTAGTAGTCAGCTTTTGTCGTAGGCATACAAAGCTATAGTAGCAAGGAACAAGGAGCAGGGGGCAAGCCTCCGGCGTCATCCCGGCGAGTCCACAAGCCCGAGAATTTACGAGAAAATGTATTGACAGGCCGAACCGGCGGGTAGAGGATGGCGTTGTTCAGACGTGAGGGGAGTCATGTCACGATTTTGGGTCCTGGCGGTTCTGGCGTTGATGGCCGCTCTAGTGGCAAGCTGCGGCGATGAAGAAGAGGCTGTGTCAACGGACTCGCCGCCGTCGGCTTCGGCGACACCGACTTCACCCACGCCCCCCTCAGTGCCAGCGACATCCGAGCCACCGACGTCGACTCTGGCGCCAACGCCTGCAGCAACAAGTGGCTGGATCACCTACACCGATCCGTCGTTGGGTTTCTCGCTCCGTCACCCGTCAGACCTAGAAGTCTCTGATTTGAGCCCGGATCCGGGTCAGGATGGTCTAAATTACCGCGTCCTGGATTTTCGCTCGCCGATCGACCGATCCCGCGGGCTTTCAATCGCGGTTTCGTCAAATGTCTCAGGGCTAACGCCGGAGAAGTGGGCCCTTGAGTACACTGCCTGCTTGCCGGAGACCGTCGAAGTCGTCACCATCAAGGGGGACCCAGCGATATCTTGCACGGCCGACGCACTGGGCCCTCACCCGCAGGTTGTCATCGGGCACGAAGATAATATCTATTCGCTCGGTTGGACATTGGCCAGTGGGGAAGGCGAATCGGTGCTCTCCTCATTACAGCTGCAAAGCAGTTAGCCAATGTCTATATGGCAGCGCTTAGTAATGTGCGCTCTAGCTAGCACGGCGATCGTCGTGGGGCTGGGCATTTCGAGTTCGACATCGGCCGTCATCCAGCAGATATACACACTACCATTCTCGGTTCAATCGAACGTGACGTGCGAATTTCATTGCTACTATGACCCCACCTACGGCTGGCATGAGGGGGTTGATTACGACGTGGGCAACAACGCGGCTGCGGGTGACTTGATCTTGGCGGCGACCAGCGGAACCGCCAAAAACTGCGGGTTCGATGTTCGCGCGGGTTATTATCTCGTCATCGACCATGGCAACGGCCACCGTACCCGCTATCTGCACTTGAATAGTCAGGCTCTGCCTGGAACCGGCCAACCCTTGGGTCGAGGACATTTAATTGGTTACGAGGGCAGCACAGGAGTTTCGAGCGGGCCGCATCTTCATTTCGAAACCCGCCATGACGCAACAACTTTCACCTGTGGCAAGGACGGGACTGCAGTAGATCCGTATGGGGTGGTGACTCCGGGAACCTATCTATGGACATCCAACCCGCCAATCCTAACACCTAATGGCTGGCAACCGGTTGGCGCGTACCAGTCTTACGGATCGCCGTGGGCGTCAACGGATCTGGCGAGGGGAGCGGTTTCGGACTTTAGTCAGGCCAAGCACTCGGTGCTGGTCCGCGTCAACAGCAATGGGTATGTGCAATACAGACTGTCGCAGGGAGGCGTGACCTGGGACAATTGGGCGACGATCTGGGGTCTTAGCGGAGTGAACGGGCCAGTGGCGGTGAGCAATCACAGAAACGGGAGCCAGGACCAGATACACGTGGCTGCTGTGAAGAACGGTGACGTTTGGTATACCAGCAAGATCGGTACGGGCAGCTGGAGTACCTGGGCGAGCCTGGGTCACTATGGTAGCGCTACGGCCACCGGTTCGTTGGCGATTAGCAATTCGGATATCAGGGTGTGGGTAGCCTATACGTCCGGGGGCAACGTCTACCTACAGTTGAAGTACTCGACGAGCTGGGGTGGGTGGTGGTCCTTCGGCGGGGGTAACTCGCTCACGGGTTCGATAGCCATAGTTACGCGCCCGAATGGAATGTACAACATAGCTGCGCTCCGCTTCGACGGCCACGTATTGATGACCTGCAGCGCAAATTATGCAGTTTGGAATCCTGGATGGACCGATGTTGGATGGGTCTTCGGCGGTGCGCTCGCGATAGATAACGACGCTGAGCCCGCTGGATCTTGCGGCTCGAGTAGCTTCCCCGGCGTCGTGCTTGTGGGCTTCTCGGCGAATGACGCTTACGTGTGGTGCTGGGAAGCGTATTGTCCGCAACCTTACGAGTGGATTGGCGGCTGCGTTGGGGGACCGGCCGCCATATCGAACGCGGTCAACCCATACTCCGGCAACATTCGATGGCTCGTCACGCTGGTCAAGCATTGCTGGGACATTCCGGAGTATGGTCGCTACAAAGTCTACTGACCTCGCTTAGCTGGTACCCGGGTCTTCTCCTACTCAGTGCCATCATCCCCTTGCATCGTCTAGAACAGATGTTCTATTCTGCCAACCACATAGCGATGAGGAGGGGATGAGGATGACCGACACTTCCGACACAACCGAACTCGAAGACCAACTGGCCGAGGCCTTCGCGCGCATCGAGGAGCTGCAGGCCGGTGCCGCCGATGCCGAGGCCCGCGCCGCGACCGCGCAGGCCGAGCTGACGGCGGCGACTCAGGCTCACGACGACCTGCGCGGGCAACTGCGCGAGGCCGCGCTCAAGTACCGTGAGGCGCGCTTCATGGCCACGCCGGATGTCCCGCAAGACCTCGTGCCGGAACTCGAGACGATCGAGGAGATCGACCGCGAGTTCGAGTCAGCGGTGCGCGTCGTCGGCGAACTGCGGGAGAAGCTGGAGAAAGAGGCGAAGGCGCGCGGCGCCCGCGTCCCACCGGGCTCGCCCGCGCGGCGGGAGGCGGACGTCTCCTCGCTCCCGGCGGCGGAGAAGATCCGGCTCGGCCTGCAGCGGCTCGAAGAGCGCGGATAGAGCCGTCGGCAGGCAGGTCTAAAGACCTGCAGCTACATGACAACTTCTCGGCTTAGCAGCCACATACCTTCGTAGGGGAGGTGGCTGCGGGGTGGCGGGGAGCGCCCTCGCTGGCAACGGCGGGGGCGCTTCTATCTAACCACTTGTGGACAACGTTGCGCGCACGGCCAACGAATGCAGGTAAGATGCGTTCTAACAAGCGACGGAAGCCGTCACAGGGGGTGTCATGGCCGACGACGCGAAAGCGTTTTTTGGAGCGGCGATGGTCGTGCTGATCGTCGCGGTGTCGCTGGTGGCGGCAGGGGTGGTGGAGGACGGAGGCGGCTCCGCGAGCGTATCGGCGCCGGTCCTCGCCCTGCCCGCGATCGGCCAAACCTTCTCTCCGCAGACGAGCGACGCCGCGACCGAGGGTCCACCTGCGGCGCCCGCCGACGTGCCAATCCTCATGTATCACCAGGTGCTGCCGTCGCTGCCGGAGAGCGACCCCACCGGCGAGCTCGCAGTGACGGCGGACGCCTTCGCGGACCAGGTGGCTTACCTGGACTGCGCCGGCTTCACCTCGATCACAGTCGGGCAGCTGCTCGATGCGCTCGAAGGCAACGCGGAGCTGCCCGCGAAGCCGGTGGTGCTGAGCTTCGACGACGGCTGGATCGACCAGTACGATAACGCCTTTCCTGTTCTGAAGGAGCATGGGTTCACAGCGTCGTTCGGGGTCATCCCTGGGTTCGCTGACGCAGGCGGCCCTTACGTGTCGCGCGAGCAGATGAAGGAGATGTCGGACGCCGGCATGGAGATCACCTCGCACTCCGCGTCTCACGTGACGGTGCTGGCGGCTGAGGACGATGCACTGCGGGGCGAGATCGTGGACTCGAAGGCGGCGATCGAAGCCGCGATCGGGAAGACGGTCGAGGTGTTCGTTTACCCCTCGGGTGAGCCGTTTCGCAACGGCACCGCCGAGGACCAGGCGAAGATCGTGCAGATGCTCCGCAATGCCGGCTACCGCGGCGCCCTGCTCGCGAACAACACCTACGGCGGCCACGACGCCGCGCACCCGTTCGAGCTAAACCGCATGCGCGTAACCGGCGAGCAGGGGCTGGGCACATTCGCGGGCAGCATCTACGGGCCGTCGCCGGACGAGGCTGGGTGCCGGTAGCGCCACTCCTCGCATTCGCTTGCTGTCTGCGCACTAGCAAGACCTGGTTCGGCATACCCTCGTGAGATAGGCCCAAAAGCAAGATAAAGAGGGGAAATCAGGGGCTGTCCTCAACGCAGAGGGCGAGGTAGCGGGCCAGAAGGGTAAACGCAGTTCCTCGCCCCGCGATCGTTTCTCGATCAACGCAAGCGAAGGATGCAAATCTCCATCCTGATATGCCCCACTGCGTAACTGCCAATCCCAACCACCGTCTTTCTCAAGGGAAATTCATCCTTAGGAGGATCACATGCGAGTCGAACAAAGCGTTCGAACTATTGATAATCCGCTCACGATCGTAGGCACCTCAACTCTAGATTGTCCGGCCGACCTGGTTCTCGCCTTTGGTGCCCGCTATCAACTGGAAAACTCGGGGTGGCTCAGGGAAGTCGTTCGGCAGCACCCCGGCGCGGTCGTCGCAGGCTGTTCCACTGCCGGCGAGATCAGTGGCAATAGCGTGTTGGACGGCGCGGTCGTCTGCACTGCGGTTAAATTCGAGCGGACCGCCGTGCAAGGCTCCCACGTGCATGTGAAAGCCGCTGAAGACAGCCGTGATGCGGGCCGTCGGCTCGCGAAATCGATCGACCATCGCGACCTTGTCCACGCCTTCGTCCTCTCTGATGGGCTAAACGTAAACGGGAGCGAGCTCGTCAAGGGCCTAACAGAGGAACTGCCCGGCGACGTAACAGTCACCGGCGGACTTTCCGCTGACGACGATCGTTTCGAGAAGACGATCGTGTTGTGGAAAGGAGAGGCTTTGACCTCCAACGTTGTGATTATTGGCTTTTACGGCCACAGTCTACGCGTCGGATACGGATCGCTCGGTGGCTGGGACCCGTTTGGCCCGGAGCGTTTGATCACTCGTTCCCGCGGGAACGTGCTTTACGAACTGGACAGCCGTTCTGCCCTCGGACTCTACAAGACTTACTTGGGCGACCAGGCCGCAGGCCTTCCGGCCACCGGTCTGCTCTTTCCCCTGGCGCTTCGCGATGATGAGACCGAGACCGCCGTTGTGCGGACCATCCTCGCCGTGGACGATGCTGAACAGAGCATGACCTTCGCGGGTGATGTTCCCGAAGGCGCTCGGGCGCGTTTGATGAAGGCCAACTTCGACCGCTTGATCGATGGTGCTGCTGGCGCCGCCCGGACCAGCTACGAAGCGCTGGGGAGTTCCAGTCCCGAACTGGCGATCCTCATTAGTTGCGTGGGACGCAAGATGGTTCTCAAGCAGCGGGTCGAAGAGGAAGTGGAGAGCGTTCGTGAAGTTGTCGGCGAAAGGGCCGTAATGACCGGCTTTTACTCCTATGGAGAGATATCTCCATTCACGCCCAGTGCCCGTTGCGAGTTGCACAACCAGACGATGACCGTGACTACACTCTCCGAGGTCTAAGGCTACCGTGCACAATCTGCTGCGCCGCCAGCTACGGCGTCATTTCGGCTCCGAAGAGCCGCCGGCCGAACTTACTGACTTGTTCGCCGTCATTGACGGTGCTTACAAAGAGTCCGACTCCGACCGCGAGATGGTAGAGCGATCCCTTGAGCTAGCGTCTAACGAACTGCTGGAGCGGAACGCCTCCCTCAAAGCGGACATTGAGAAGCGCCGCGAGACGGAACAGCAGCTGACAGAGACGCTGTCGGTCCTCGCGTCGACCCTGGACTCAACGGCCGACGGCATCCTGGTTATCACTCTCGGTCCGGAACGCAGGGTCAGTTCATTCAACCGGCGCTTCCTGGAGATGTGGCATATTCCCGAGGATCTTGCCGAAACGCGAGATCCCCAGGTGTTGATGGATGCGGTGATTGACCAGGTGTGCGACGAAGACGGGTTCGTCAAGACCTCGCTTGAGGCGCGGCTTGATCCCAATGCCTCCACTTTCGACGTCGTCAACCTTAAGGATGGACGTGTGTTTGAGCGGACATCTCTGCCCCGGCGCGTCGATGGTAAGCCCGCCGGCCGCGTGTGGTGCTTCAAGGACGTGTCCGAGCGCGCGCATGCGGAGCTGGCTGTCAAACAGAGCGAGGAGAAGTTCTCGAAGGCCTTCCACAGCAGTCCACTGGCAATCGCCATCACGTCCTCCATCGATGAGTCATTCGTCGAGGTGAACGACGCCTTTACGACTTTATCCGGCTACAGCCGTGAAGAGGCAATTGGGCGTACGAGCATCGAGCTCCGGTTGTGGGCGGACCCGGATCTGCGGCAAAAAATGGGCAAGGCGCTCAGCGAGACCGGTAGCGCCCGGGACTTCCATACCCAGTTTCGGACGAAGTCCGGGGAACTTCGTGACGGCCTCATCACCGCGGAGATGATTGAGCTCCAGGGTCGCCGGTGCGTCCTTTCGCTTGTGGTCGACATTACTGAACGCGTCAGAGCAGAAGAGGCAATGAAGGCGAGCGAGGAGTATTTCCGGTCACTCATTGAGAAGAGCTCTGACGTCATCCTCGTCTTGAATTCACAGGTCGAAGTCTCTTATGCGAGCCCGTCCGTTACCCGCGTAATGGGCTACAAGCCCGAGGATATACAGGGATTGAACGGGTTGACCTTTGTGCATGCGGACGATCTCCCGGAAACTGCGGAGTCCTTCAAGCGAAGCTTGGAGGGCACCAACGAAGATGTGCCGATCGAGTTTCGCGGCCGGCATGCCGATGGCGAGTATCGGGTTCTTGAGGCGATGAGCCGGCGCATCGTTGACGCAACAGGCGAACCGTCCGTGGTTGTGAATTTCCGTGACATATCAGAAAAGAAGAGGGCGGAGGAGAAGATCCGCTTCATGGCGTATCACGACGCGCTGACAGGATTGCCCAACCGTGATCTGCTGCAGGACCGAATGGACCTGGCTATCAGTCAGGCGCGTCGCGCGGAGGAGGAACTCGCTGTCATTTACGTCGATCTGGACCGGTTCAAAAACGTAAATGACGCGATCGGGCACTCGGGCGGCGATGAGCTTCTCACCGAGATCGCTTCTCGGCTCTCTCACTGTACTCGTGACGGCGATACGCTGGCGCGAATTGGAGGCGATGAATTCGTGGTACTGGTTCCCCGGATCGCCACGGTGCAGGACGCTGCGGAGGTGGCCAGGCACATACTCGAGGCGCTCCGGAGGCCGGTCATTCTGCATGGCGAGGAGTTCCGCACCACGGCCAGCATCGGCCTGGCCGTGTTTCCAGAAGACGGCCACGACGCAGCCACCCTAATCCGGAATGCAGACGTCGCGATGTATAGAGCCAAGGAGAAGGGCCGCGACAACATGCAGATGTACACGGCTTCGATGAACGCAGCGATACTCGAGCGCCTCTCGATAGAGCGTGACCTACTCCGAGCGATCGAAAATCAAGAGTTCACCCTCTATTACCAGCCCATCGTGAATGCCTCCAGTTTTACAATCGTCGGTGCTGAAGCGTTAATTCGTTGGCGCCACCCTCAACGCGGTCTCATGGCGCCGGATACCTTCATTCCAGTTGCAGAGGACTCCGGCCTCATCCTGAAGATCGGCACCTGGGTGTTGGAAACAGCCTGCCGCCAGGGTGCCGGATGGGAGCGCGCGCACCCGGGCTTCGTCGTGGCTGTGAACGTTTCGGCTCGCCAGCTGCGAGAAGCTGGGTTTGTGGCGCTAATTCGCGACAGTATCTGGGCGACTGGCATTTCGCCGGAGGCGCTCGAACTCGAACTCACTGAGACCGCCGCAATGGAGAGTCCGGAACGAATCGGGCGATCCCTTGCAGCTCTCAAGGACATGGGAGTAAAGCCTGTCATTGACGACTTCGGCACCGGATACTCCTCGTTGAGCCACTTGAAGCGTCTACCGGTCACCAAACTCAAGATCGACAAGTCATTCACACAGGATGTTACCAGCGACCCGAACGACGCCGCGATCGCCTCAGCGACGATTGCCATGGCACATTCGCTGGGCCTGATCGTTACCGCCGAGGGCGTTGAGACCAGCGAGCAATGTGAGTTCTATCAGAAGCTGCAGTGCGATGAACTGCAGGGATACCTCTTTGGAAAGCCCGGTACACCGGAAGAGATTACCCGCATGATCAACTCACATGGCCTTCAGCGAGCCAATCTCCCGAAGCCAGCTCTTCGCATGGGCTGGCGCAGCTAGCTGCCATTTACCCCTTCCAGATAACTTCCGCCCTCCGCTAATCTGCGCACACAAACAGGTGGATTCGGTGGCGCGATGCTGCCGTTAGTGGAGGAGGGGACTCATGGCTCTTACCCTGGCCGAGGCGGCCAAGCTTTCCAACGATGTGCTGCTGACCGGCGTTGTCGAGACGATCGTCAAGGACTCGCCGGTGTTGCAGCGGCTGCCGTTCATCGAGATCGTTGGCAACGGGCTCACCTACAACCGCGAGGCGACCGCGCCGACAGCGGCGTTCTTCGACGTCGGCGATACCTGGACGGAGTCCACGCCAACGTTCACGCAGCTGACCGTGGCGCTCAAGATCATGGGCGGCGACGCGGACATCGACAACTTCCTGCTGGCCACGCGCTCCAACCTGCAGGACGTGCAGGCGGCAGTGATCCAGCTCAAGGCGAAGGCCGTCCGCCAGCTCTTCGAGCAGACGTTCATCACCGGCGACGCCACCGCCAACCCGAAGTCGTTCGACGGGCTGGACAAGCTCTGCGACGCCACGCAGGTCGTGACCTCGGGCGCGAACGGCGCGGCGCTGACGCTGGACAAGCTCGATGAGCTGATCGACGCGGTGAAGGGCGGCAAGCCGGACCTGCTGCTGATGAGCCGCCGCTCTCGCCGCAGCCTCAACAAGCTCGCCCGCACCTCCGGCTCGTTCCTCGAGGCGGACCGCGACGAGTTCGGCCAGATGATGCAGTTCTACGACGGCATCCCCGTCGGCGTCAGCGACTACATCTCGGACGCGCAGACCGTTGGCACCAGCACCGACTGCTCCGTCATCTACGCCTTCCAGATGGGCGAGGGCGCGCTGTCCGGCCTCACCGCACCCGGCGGCCTCGACGTCGAGCGTGTCGGCTCGCTGGAGACGAAGGACGCCACGCGCACGCGCATCAAGTGGTACTCCTCGCTGGCTCTCTTCAACATCATTAAGCTGGCGCGACTGACGGGCGTGCGGCCCTAGGCGAAGGAACATGGAACTGGGAACAAGGAACACGGTCCGAGTTCCCAGTTCCATCGCCCATTTTCAAGTCATGTTCCAGGTTCCGAGTTCCTAGTTCCATGACGACAATCCTTCGCGGCACCATCAAGTCCTATAGCCCATCCACCCACAGGGCCGCCGTCCAGATCGCTGGCTCGCTGGCGGTGTGGCTGGACGCGGTGCCCGTGTCGGCGGCGATTCACCCGCCGGAGGTGGTCGCCGGGCGCGAGTGCGGGGTGCTGTTCTTCAGCGAGGGCAACCCGGACGACGCCTGCGTCGTCAGCGTGCACAACGCGGTGCCGAGCGCCGACCACGTCGTCGCCGGCGCTTTCGGCGCGCGAGGCTCGACGCCGGCTACGAGCACCCTGTTCTTCCTCGGCGAGGCGCCGACGGCAGGCATGGGCGGGAAGTACGGCATCGGCGCATTTCTCGGCGCGAGCGGCGTTGCCCTCGGCGGCGCGAACCAGATCGGCGTCACCGGCCGCAGCTACCTGGTCGAGAACACCGTCACCGGCCTGAACGCCGGCCTCTCGTTCGAGATCGGCGCGAGCAGCCCCGGCACGTTGACGCTCGGCAAGATGGTCGGCGCGCAGGTCACCAGCACCTTCAGCGGCGCAAGCTCACTCGCCGTCACCGACCTCATCGGCTTCGAGTGGATGCCCCCAACGATCGTCTCCTCCGCGTCCCTGGCGCTGAACAACTTCACCGGCATGTACATCCGCGGCTCGTCCAGCACGCGCTTCACCGGGGGCGTTATCGGCCTCCGCCTCGACTCCTTCAGCGGCGCGAACGTTACGACCTACCGCCCGATCCGCGCCGACGGCCCGGCCAGCACCTCGAACAACTTCGGCAGCGTGCACCGCAACAGCTTCCAGTTCGGCTCGCTGACGGCCGCCTTCGGCGGCGGCGACGGCGTCATCGGCCTCGCCAACGCCGCGACCGTCCCGGCCAGCAACCCGAGCGGCGGCGGCGTCCTCTACGCCGAGGCCGGCGCCCTCAAGTGGCGCGGCTCCGGCGGCACAGTGACGACGATCGCGGCAGCGTGACGTGGTGGGCATGTGCCAACTTTTGTGTAATGATGGCGCTCGTTGTGATGTTGGAACAGTAACCATGGGCCAGAGGTGCAAGGCTTGCGGCCATCGGGATAAGTTCGACTTCCGAGTGCCAGACGATATCTGGTTCGCGGTCGTGCCGGTAGAACTCCAGGACAAAGTCGTCTGCTTGGCTTGCTTTGACGATTTCGCAGCAGAGAGGCGGGTCGACTATGCAACCCGCCTCTCGACTTCGCTTTGGTTTGCTGGAGCGGCGGCAACTTTCGAGTTTCGCGTCACTACCGCCGTTTCGGCAGACTAGGCGCAGGTTCCCGCCCGTTCCTTTGCAAGGCACTCGTTGCACAGTTCCCCGCTTGTGGGCCTGCTTGTCGAGTCATAGTCGCTTGTAGGCCAGTTCGAGCAGTTTGTGCAAAAGTGCCACGTGTCGTTGCCGCGACGACGGCGATAGTTCGGTCTAGCCACTGTCTTCACCCCCTTTCGGGACGAACTTGGAAGGAGCTGACTCCTCATGTCCTAATTAGCGTAGCAGTGCTTGACCGGTCATGCAATACTTAACCGGTCAAGCATTTTCGGAAAGGAGATGATAAAGTGTCGTTTGACGTCTAGACATTGGTCGACCCAGTTTGGCATGCTCGAAGCATGCCAAAGCGGTCAAGCAACCCACCCCGCGCCCCAAGGAATGTCGAGTCTCGAATTCTGAAGGAGGCGACTACCGCCTACTATGACGGGAAAGACCCTGCTGCGGTTGAGTTGGGCAGAAGGGGTGGGTTGAAGGGTGGTATCATGCGCGCGCGGAAGCTCAGTCCTGAGCGCCGACAAGAAATAGCGCGTCGCGCTGCGGAGGCACGATGGCACAACCCGAAACGCTAAAGACGAAACCGGCTGCAAGGAACGGGGCGACCAAGAAGAATGGAGTAAAGGCCCCGCTCAAGCCTAAAGAGTGGATCGGAAGCATTCATCATGCCCCGGTGCCGATGTGCGTTCCGACTGGTTTAGTAAGTTGCGTCTCGGAGATAGAGGCTCACTTCCAGAAGCCGGTCTGGCTCTTAGTTCAGACACGAACCGCTCGCGTCGACGGCCCAGGCCCCTTTGAATCCCTGGATGAACATGTCTGGCAGGCAATCTATAAGCACAAGGGGTTACTACCCAGAAGCGGGATTGTCTTACTTTTGGAATCCCCGGGTGGGCAAGCGAGAATCGCGTATAGAATCGCACGACTGCTAAACGAAACCTGTGGAGAAGTCATTACGTTGATTCCCAGGTGGTCCAAGAGTGCGGCCACGCTTCTGGCGCTTGGGACAGATCGTGTAATTGTTAGCGGCCTAGGAGAGCTAGGGCCGTTGGATGCGCAGCTAACGGACACCGAGCGCGAAGAAGTTACTTCATCGCTCGATGACTATCAAGCTTTACAGCGGCTCATGGCACGAGGCCTCGAGGCAGTCGATGAAGCCATGTATATGCTGCTCTCACGCACTGGTAAGAAAGTAGAAACTTTGCTTCCGATGACGATGCATTTCATCGCGGACATGATGAAGCCGCTGATGGAGAAATTTGACGTAGTGCACTACAGCCAAATGGCTCGCATCATGAAGGTGGCCGAAGAGTATCTATCACGCTTGCTTGCAGAGAGATATGGGGCGGAACCGGCGAAGAAAATCGCGAGAGCCCTGGTCGAGAACTACCCTGAACATCAATTCGTAATAGATCCGGCTGAGGCCTCAAGTCTCGGCCTAACCCACGTTGAAGCAGCTGACTCAACCGTGATGGCCATCATGGATCGTATCGCATATGAGTTGGATCATTATGTGGTCATAGGCCCGCTGAAGGAGTACACATCATGAAGGAGCAGCGTCGTGGTCGCTCCCAAGATGCACGGTCGGCAGCACAGGTGATCCCGCCGCAAGGCGGAACGCGCGATGCTGTTGAAACAGCAATTGATTTTGCCAAGAAGAGCCCGCCTACAGAGACTTGGGAGAAGGGTCTTCGTACCGCACGCACATCAAAATGGAGCGCTCGTAAAATAGCGTAAAGCTCTAAGTTGCTCACCGGCCCAACCACGATCGCGGCCGCTCGGCTACCTTCTCGGCACGTACCGCATCGCCACCGCCCCCGAGCCGAGCTCCTGCCGGCCCACCAGCTTCAGGTCGAGCGGCTTCATCAGCCCCGCGAACAGTGTCGGCCCGTGGCCCGCTACCCTGGGATGCACGACGAACTCGTACTCATCGATCAACCCCAGCTCCGCCAGCGCCAGCGGGAGCATCACGCCTCCCGTGCCGATTCCCTTGCCCGGCACCTGCTTGAGCCGCCGAACGGCCTCCCCCAGGTCCCCGCGCACGAGCTCCGAGTTCCAGTCCACCCGCTCCAGCGTGCTCGACACGACGTACTTCTTCGCCGCGTCGATCGTGCGGGCGAAGGGCACCATCCAGGGCTCCATCCAATCCGGCATCGCTCCCGTCGAAGACGGCCGCCACGCGGCCTCCATCATTTCGTAGGTTACCCGGCCATAGAGGAGGGCATCGGCCTCCGCGAGTTTCTCCGCCCAGAAGCGGTGCAACTCTTCGTCCGGGACGACCGCCAGATGATCGACGCAGCCGTCCAGGGTGACGTTGATGGAATACCGAAGTGGTCGCATTGCGTGTACCGCCCATCGTAGCAGGCCTCAATTGGCGCGGCTCCAGCGGCACCGTGACGACGGCGGCGGCATGGAGCCACGCCGATCGTGATGATGTACCGATAAAATTCTCATATGCGCGGCCGTGTGCTTCTCGGAATCATCGGTGCGGTCATCTTGTTCTCCGCTGGTTATGCGGCAAACGCCTTGCTCGACAGTGGCGATGAGGACGATGCGACCGCAGCGCCGACCACGCAGCCAACAATTGGTGTAACCCCGCGCAGCCTCACGGGAGGCGAGGCCGAGGCCAAATCGGAGCTGTTTATCCAGAAGGAAATTAGTCTCTCGGAGGGAATTGGCGCGTTTGATTACTTCACTTCTTGCAACGCCGAAGACTTAAACGAGAGCACCGGCGATTGGATTGTGGAGTGCACTGTTGACGCGCCAGATGGTCTTATCATCCACCATCGTCATCGAGTGCACGACGCGACGGGCGAAGTTACCCTGATCAACATCAGGTTTGAGTGATACACGCGGCCATTGTTAGCGGCCAGCAACATTGGCGGGGGTATATCGTCTCCTGATGTAGAATGTCGGTGCTCCGAGATCGAAATGGATGATCGACTGTCGATTGGGTTGGTAGGAGCGCGCGAGCTGCCGGAGCTTAACCTAGCGCCGGGCTATGCGGACTGGCACGTTGATCACACGGGTTACCTGGCTAACGCCAATGCGTGTTAGTGTCACGCGGACAGGAACCCTGACGACCGAAGTCCTCATAAGTGTTGCCCTTTCTAGCTAAGAATCCAGTCGATCATCCATTTCGACAAAAAGAAAGCGCCCTAGCAACTCTCCACCTCTGCCCCGGGGTGGTGGCTGCTCTGGCGCTTCCTTTAGTTCTTGTTTGAGTTCGCAACCCTGCCGATTAGTCTGATGCAGCCCCTCAGAGAATTGCGAGGTCTATTGAACGATATAGCTTTCCTCTTGTCAATGCGTAAACCACCTACCAAACACTCCCCCATGCCACTTACCCCTTCCAGATAATCCCCCGCCTCCCATAACCTCCCCTCACAACGAAGCGGCGCGCTGCCACCGCGGCCCTGATGTCCGAGATGACCCTCACCCTGGAGCGCGACATCTACTGCGGCCGCGCCTTCTTCATCGCCGAGCGCTAGTCGAGGGGCCCAGCGACGATCGCGGCGGCGTATCATCGATGCCGTGCTACGCTTGCTGACCGTTTCCGGCTTTGTTCTGGTGCTCACCCTTTCGCTTGTCATGCATCCTGCATGGGCCTCTTCAGGAGAACCCCTTCCACACTACCCATGGGGCGATGTCGAGTGTGACGGCGCGATTTTCGCTAGCGACGTGATAGCGATCGTTTCGTACTCATCGGGTCTAACAGCCACGAGTTCGACTACACCCGCACCAACGGCTGGGGTATGCCCATCGATGGGCCAACCGGTAAAGTTCGGACCAATGATGGGCGACGTGAATTGTGATGGGACGATAAACGCGCTAGATGCCCTGTTCGACTTGCGGTACCAGGCCACCATACCGCTGCAGCCGCCCTTTCCTCCTCAGTGTCCCCCAACGGGCGCTTCGGTCGCTTACTGGTAGACCCGCCCCTGCCATTTACCCCTTCCAGATAATCCCCCGCCTCCCATAACCTCCCCTCACAACGAAGCGGCGCGATGCCGCAAAGGTGGAGCGCTGGCGGTGCATTCTTGCTACTGGCTACTTGCTCCTTGCTACTAACCGGAGGAGGGGGTGGATGCAATACGTTATCGAAGTGCCCGACAGGCTCGTCGCCGGGCTGAACCGCGTCGTCGGGCGCTATAACGCCGGCACCGGCCGCGATTTCGACGTCCCATCGTGGCTGCGGATCCACGTGCTGGAGCTCGCCGTCCAGGACGAGCTCGTCGCCGAGCACACGCGGCTCACCCAGCAGGCGCAGGAAGACGTCGCCGTCGCCGTGGAGGCCCTGCGCGACCGGCTCACAGCCGAAGGCCCAGGCGGGCAAGAGGAGCCCAATTCAGATGAGGTAAGAGATGAACCTGTCGCAGATGCGTGACCGCCTGCGGATCGACCTGCACGACCAGGACTCAGCCAACTATCGCTGGACGGACGGCGAGCTGGACCGCCACATCCAGCGCACAGTCCGCGACTTCAGCCTGGCGCTGCCGCTGGAGGCGAAGACGACCCTCGCCGCGACGCCCGGCAGCCGCGACATCTCGATCTCCTCGCTGACGGACCTCGTCGCCGTCGAAGCGGTCGAGTACCCGGCCGGCCATTACCCGCCGAGCTACGTCCGCTACTCCGTCTGGCTGAGCACGCTGACGATGCTCATCGACGCCGCGCCCGCCTCCGCCGAGAACGTCGTCGTCTACCACACGAAGCTCCACGCGATCGACGCCTCGTCCTCGACCGTCCCGCCGCGCTTCGAGGACGTGATCGCCGCGGGCGCGGCCGGTTACGCCGCCGTCGAGTGGGCCTCCTTCGCCACGAATCGCGTCAACGTCGGCGGGCAGGAGGTCTGGCGCGACTACCTGACGTGGGGACAGGAGCGCCTCGCCGACTTCCAGAAGGCGCTCGCCCGCTACGGCCGCCGGAACGCGCTGCGCGTGCGGCGCCTCTACCGCCCGGCGGAAGAGCCCGCCGACCAGTCGACCGTGGTCGGACCTTGAGAATGGTGAAGAGTGAATAGTGAAAAGGCCAGTGCCGTAGGGACATGGCTTCAGCCTTGTCCGCCTGCGACCGCCGGTTACCGCCGGCATCTGTCAATCAGAGTCGAGCCCTCGCGGGCGGACAGAGCGACAGGGTCTGTTCCTACAGGCTGCCCCTCTCCCCGCGCACGGGAGAGGGGTTGGGGTGAGGGCTAGTGCGCTCGATCTCCGCCACCCTAACCGCCGCCCAAAAGTCCGCCTCCGTCGTCCCCTACCTGCGGGTGCTCATCAGCGACCGCATCGGCGGCGTGCACCGGCTCGCCTGGACGCGCCTCTACACCGGCGCCGAGCCGGACGGCTACCACGCGACGTGCCTGCCCGGCGACGGCTCCCTCATCCGAGCGCGCGTTAGCGGCGGCCACCTCTACTACCAGCGCGTGGCCTCTTCCGGCGCCGGCAGCGACTTCTCCGCCTGGACCGACCTCGGCACCGTCGCCGACGCCGGCGTCGCCCTCAGCGCCGATCCTTCCGGGGAAGGACGGGTGCTGCTCTTCTTCGTCGATAGCGGTGGCCTGCAGGTCAAGGTGCGAGAGAGCACCGACAACGGCGCGACCCTCGGGGCTGCTGTAACGGCGGCGACCGGCGGCAGCGCTGTCACCTGGCTCGCCGCCGACGTCAAGTCCAGCGGCGATGCGCTCGTCGCCTACAACGCCGGCTCGACGGTCTTCGCGGCGCGGCGGCTCTCCGGCACCTGGAACGCGCCCGTCGCATGGCCGAACACCGCCGCCTCGATCACCGGCATCGGCTGCGTCCACAACGGCGACTGGAACCTGGCGATCGCGGGCGCGGACGCGTCCGGCCAGTCATTCCTCTGGACGACGCTCGTCGGCGATGGGTTCTCGCAGCCGGCGGGCGTCTGGGCCGCTTCCCTGCAAGAAATCGCGCGATCGAGCGCCGGTTCGTCGCTGGCCTACCGCGCGCCCTTCCTCTCCCGCAGCGACACCTACCGCCTCACCTTCGTCGAGCAGTACACCGGCACGGTCGCCTACTCGCGGCCGTACCACGCCCACACGCCGGCCAGCGTCGACTACGCCTCGAACCTCTGGCGGGAGCCCGTGCCGTTCGACCTCGCCTCGCAGTACGGGCAGGCGATCGCTGCGAGCACCTCCGCCGCCTGGCTGAGCACGCCCTCCGGCGTCTGGACTGCGCCGCTTGCGGTGACGTCGCTCGACGTAACCGCGGACGTCCTCGAGTGCACCGCCCGCGACGCGCCGTTCGCCGGAAGTATCACGCTGACGCTGCGAAACGATGACGGCCGCTACTCCGCGCTGCCTGCACCGCTCGCCCTCGGCGCGGAGGCGCGCGTCGGCATCGGCTACGGCACAACTGCCGGCAACGAGGCCTCCGACGGCCCGTCGTACTGGATCGAGCGCATCGAACGGCGCACCGGACGCGGCGAGGGCAGTGTGGTGATCACCGCGCGCAACGGCTGGTCGCTACTCGATCGCTGGCGAGCGCGGCGCTCGTACGCCTGGGCCAGTGGCTCGGCGACCGTCTTCGCCATCCTGCAGACGCTCTTCGCGCGGGCCGGCCTCGAGTTCTCCGCGTCCGGCGCGAGCAGCGAGGCCTCAGGAGCAGCACCATCGGCCTTCGTCATCCAGCCGGGCGAGTCGGCGCTGAACGCCGTCCGTCGCCTGCTGGCGATGCTGCCCGACGTCATCCTCCTCCGCCGCGAGTCCGCCATCCTCACCGAGCCGCTCGCCTCGCAGGCAGCCGCGTTCGCCTACGGCACCCAGACGGGCGCGGCCGACTACTGCATCCTCGCCGGCCGCTACGCCGACGCCGCGCCCGAGTCGAACCGCGCGCAGGCCTTCGGCCTCAACGTCTTCGCCGAGGCCTTCGACTGGCCCTCCGTAAGCGAAGAGTACGACCGCCTCGGCCAGGCCATCGACCGCAACCTCGCGACGGCCACCCAGGCCCAGGACCGCGCTGACGCCCTCCTCCGCCAGGCCCTCCGCGCCACCCCCACCGCCGAGATCACCTCGCCCACCAACTGCGCGATCGAGTTGTGGGACGTCATCTCGGTAACGGACGCCCTCGCCGGCCTGTCAGCGGCGAAGAAGCGCGTGTCGGGCCTGGAACTGCGCTACTCGGCCGGCGAACGCGCGGCGTACGAGCAGCGGTTGGTGTTGGTAGAGGTTTAGGGTGTGCCCGCTCGAAATGAGAGTGGCGCGTAAGATTGGCTAGAGCTAGTCTGTTCTCCAATTAACATGGGTCAGAGATGTAAGGCTTGCGGCCACAGAGACAAGTTCAACTTCACCGTGCCCGACGAGATCTGGGCAGCGGCTGTGCCTGCAGAGTTACAGAACAAGGTTGTCTGCTTGGCCTGTTTTGACGATTTCGCAGCAGAGAGGCGGGTAGATTATGCTACCCGCCTCTCCAGTTCGCTCTGGTTTGCTGGGGCGGCGGCGACTTTCGAGTTTCGCGTTAGTACCGCTGTCCCGGCAGACTAAGAGCAGTTGCCAGCTCGCTCCTTAGCGAGGCACTCATTGCAGAACTCGCCACTGGTTGGTTTGGTCGTCGCCGACTCGTAGTCGCTCGTCGGCCAGTTTGAGCAGTTCGTGCAGAAGTGCCAGGTGTCCGTGCCGCGCCTGCGGCGGTAGTTGGGCCTTGCCATTTGCATCACCTCCTTTCTCGGCTTGGGATGGTGGTATCAACTGGCAAGTGGAACTCACTTTGTTGTACTCGGGAGCCGATACCTCGTTCCTCCCGAAGCGCTTTCAGAGCCGTAAATTGTTCCATCAAGTCGAGATTGGGTTCTATTGAGCCATCAACGATGCGGATCAGATTATTGTCCTTTAGGAAGGCGATGTCTCTCTCTAGGGTTCTGACGGTCACGCGGCGATACAGCGTCGCGGGTGGGACTTTTCGCGCCCTGATCTCGGACACGGGCAGCGGGCTGTGGCCTAGCCCGATTAGGAAGTGGAACAGTCTTTCGCCCGCCTTTGTGCCGAGCTTCCCTTCATGCAGGAAGAAGTCACGGGCATAGTCTCTAAACGAAATTAATTTCACCTCTTCGAGCACTTGGTCATGGACAGCGCTCAATTCATTTACGAGACCCACCAGGCCGAATTCGATGAAGGTTGTCAGATTCTCGGACGAGTTGAAGCGAACATTGTTCAAATACCAGACATAGTCGGCGCGATTCTCGTAGTAGTAATTCGCCAACGAGTAAAATCCACGCGCGTTGACGTGCCCTTGGTAGAGCAAAAAACTCTCCAAAGCGCGAGAGGTCCTTCCGTTCCCGTCCCCGAAAGGATGGATGCTTACTACATAAAAGTGGCCGGCGAGAGCTCTAATGATTGGGTCCCAGTTCGAAGCTGGCGGAGACCGAAACCAATTGACGAAGTCGCTCATGAGTTCTGCAATCTTGTCGCGTCCTACAGGCGGCAAGTAGTCGCCTACGTTAACTGGCCCACTTCGGTATTCACCCGGAATATTGTCTCGATAGGGAATGTCCTTAGTGATAATTTCGTGGAGGCTGCATATGAGTTCTTGGGTGACTGGGTGTTCAGGTTCCCGGTCTAGTAGGTCGGCGATGTAGAACATCGCCTCTTGCGCGTTTCGCACTTCCTGTTCATCCCGCCGACGCTCTTCCGGTAGCGTAAGTTGCTGAGGCGCTTCCATGATCTGAATTGCTTCAGTCACCGATACCTGCGCCCCCTCAATCGCGGTTGTTCCCCGAACTGCCCGCATGATGTTCATCGCGTTGATCTGGCGCTGCAAATAGGGCGGGATTGGAATCTCCTGGATCACGGCTGCCAGCGCATGCGCTCGGGCAAGTAGTCGAACAATTTCCACGTCGGAGTGATGCACTTTCAGATCGAAGTGAACATCCCACGACGGCATCGATCCCTCCTGTCCGCGACAATGTCGCATCGTGTGTCGCTTCCATTTAGCCCCAGTATAGATATAAAAAAAGGTGTTTACAAGAGGCTTGTGGCACGACATGGCATGTATTCTGTCGCATCGCTAAAGGGTAACGCCCCAAGCTAGCCTGGGCCAATGGGGAGTGTGTCCTCCCAGAACAAAAGACTACCATACAAAATGTATTCGTCCGGTTTCGCGCCAGCTGTGCCACTTACCCCTTCGAGATCCCCGTGCTTTCCGGCATCATTCACACATGAAGACAGGTCCAATCACTGACAACGGTAAGGCCATCGTAAGCCGCAACGGCCTCAAGCACGGCCTCCTCTCCCAGGCGCCGGTGATCGAGGGCGTCGAGGACCGCAACGCCTGGGAAGAACACCTCGGGGGCATCCTCGAAAGCAAACAGCCCTTCGGCTACGAGGAGACGCTCGTCGCCACCCGCATCGCCACCCTCCAGTGGCGTCTCTTCCGCGCGCCCCGCTACGAAACCGAGATGCTAAATAAGAGCCTTGAAAACTTCGCCAACGAGCCTGACCCCCGCGGGTTCGTCGCCGCTCGCCTCATCCTCGGCGAGCAACTCGGCGCCAAGGTCATTCGCTACGAAGCGCACCTACACCGCGAGTGGCTCCAGACCCAGCACGAGTACGAGGCCATGCAAGCCCGACGTCGCGGCGAATCAACCCCCCTCGCCCGCCTCGACATCACCGGCCCCCCCGCCGGTTAAAGAAGTAGGGGTGAAGGGGGCGGCAAGCCCCATACCGGGGTCTGGGGGTGTCCCCCAGTTCCTTCCTTTATTTTTTGGGGAGGGGTGGGGCGGGGCGGCCCATACGAGCGAGCGCGGCTACTCGGGCCGCCGCAGCGCCTCACCGCTCTCCGCAGCGTGCAGCGTTGCGGGGTCAAGCTGCAGCCCGAGGCTGTCCGCGAGGCGCGTCAGGTAATTGAATACGCCGACGATGTGCGCTACCTCGAGCACGGCCTGGTAGTCGAAGCCGAGGTCGCGGAGTGGCTGCCAGTCCTCTTCGACCATCCGCGTCGGCGTGCCGCTCAGCTTCTCGGCCACCGTGCAGAGCGCTCGCTGCCGCGGTGTCAGGGGAAGCTCAGCCCAGCGACCTTCCTTGATCGCCTCGACGAGTTCGGGCTCGCCACCCTCCGCACGCAGAAACTCTGCGTGAGACTGCAGTCAGTATCTACAGTCCTGGGCCGCAGCCGCCACCGCCGCGACCATCTCCCGCTCGCGGCGCTCGAGCGCTCCCGGCCCGAACATCAGCCGCATGAACAGCGCCCCAAAGAAAGGCGCGATCCCCGGATGCGCGCCGATCAGGCGCCCCATCGCGGGCACGAAGCCGAAGTCGTAGCCGCGGGCGCCACCCATCTGCGCCCGAAACTGCTCCTCGGATGGCATCTTTACCCAGGCGTCTTGCGGGTCCACGCCCCGAATCTATTCCCGGTATCGCCGGCTGTCAACTCGGCGCCACCGCCTGACATCGCGACAAATGTGGTTGTGCCGAGCGTTACAGCGGCGTTAGACGCGAGCTTCGGTCACGAGCAGCTCCCCCGCCTCGACCGCGGCGAGGAACGACTCGATCTCCGAGACGAACGTCTCGACGCGCCAGCGGGAGCCGTGCCCGCAGCGCTCGCGCACGACGAGCCGCGAGTTCGGGATCAGCTTCGCGTCGCGCAGGGCGCAGGGCAGGAAGTCGTCCCACTCGCCGATCATGATCAGCGTCGGCGCTCTGATCGACCGCACGCGGTCGGTCAGGTCGGGCCGAGTGAGGATCGCGTGCGCCGCCCCGAGGTACCCCTCGACAGTCATCAGCTTGAGGCGCGTGTAGTCGTCCTCGTGGGTGTACGGGCTTTCGGCGATGTGGGGGTCGTTCTGCAGCTTCCACTCGTACTCGCGGTCGGACGTCTCGAAGAGGCCGTACTTCTCGACCATGTGTTTGAGCGCGCCGAATCCACGCAGCATCCCCCGCTCCCAGTCCCCGCCGGGCCCGCTGTCCGCGCCGTTCCCGCAGGTCGAGTCGCAGATGAGGACGGATGCGCACATCTCCGGGTAGTCGACGGCGAACTGCGCCGTCACCATTCCGCCCATCGACACGCCACCAACATGCGCTTTCTCGACGCCGATCTCCTTCAGCAGCGCCGCCAGGTCCGAGGCGAACACCGGGATCGAGTACTCCTCGACGCTCGCCGGCCCCGTCGAGCGGTCGTGCCCGCGCACGTCATAGGTGATAACAGTGCGCTTCTGCCACAGCGGCTCCAGCTCCGGCAGCCACTGCCGCGACGGCCCCGCGAACCCATGCGTCATCACCAGGGGAACGCCACCAGCATCGGGGTTGTGCACCTCGTACCACATGTCGATGCCGTTGGCGTTGGCGTGCGGCATCTAACGCTCCGCCCACATATCCAGCCGCACGTAGTCAGCCACGAACGGCGGGCCATTGACCATGATCACTTCATCGATGACGTCGCGGAGGAATTGCTCCCCCATCTCGCCGGGGAGCGCGGACGACTGTTGCTGGAGGATGATCGTCTTCAGGTAGAGGACCGCTGAGTCCACGTCCGGGAACTCCACCGCCGATGGGAAGACTCGCGCCTTCGCGTTCTTCCAGCCGTTCCGCTGCAGCGCCTCGACCGCCTGCGTCTCGCTGCGGTACTTCCGCGTGTCCACTCGCGACGCCAGGTACTGCGAGTACGGCTCGCGCTTCTCGACCTCGCGCGTGGCCGCCATCAGCTTCTTGTTGTTGTCGCGGCCGCCGCACTGCGCCCGCAGGCGCCCGCCGGGCTTCGTCGCCCGGGCCAGAGTGCCGAAGAGCGCGTTGTCGTCGGGGATCCAGTGAAAGACCGCGTTCGAGAACACCACGTCGACCTGCTCGTTCAGCGTGAAGCGAGTGAGATCCGCCTGCATCGGGATGATATTGGTGATTCCGCGCTCGTCCAGTGTCGACCGCAGCTTGTTGATCATGTCGACCGAGCTGTCCAGCGCGTAGATCTTGCCGTCCTTCACCTTCTCCCAGAGGTCCAGCGTGACGGAGCCCGAGCCGCACCCCGCATCGAGGACGACTTCATCGCCCTTCAGCTCCAGGTCCTCGATTACTTGCCGCGACCAGCCGCGCATCGGCGTACCGATCTTGTCGTAAGTCTCGGCGTCCCAGTAGGTCCGCTTACCTTCGTCGGTCACTTCCGGCCCTCTTTCTCAAGCCGGCGCACCCGCTGCGCCATCAGGCGGGAGTAGAGCAGCATGTCCTGGTCGCTGTACGCGACCTCGCCCATCTCGTGACTCTTGCGGATCGCCTTCATCGTCGCCTTCGTCATCGCCACCGGCAGCGCTGGCCGCGAGATGATCTTATCGGCAAGCTCGCGCGCCTTCTTCTGCACATCCGCCTCGGGGACGAGGTGCGTGACAAGACCGTAGTCCGCCGCCGTCTTCGCGTCGAACCTATCGCACGTGATCGTCAGCTCGAGCGCGCGCGCATGCCCGATCTCCCGCGCGAGGCGCGGCAGCGCGTTCCAGCCGAGCGGCAGCCCAAGCTCGACCTCCGGGATCGAGAACCACGTCTCGTCGCCGGCCACGCGCATATCGCAGCAGACGGCCAGCACCAGCCCACCACCCACCGCGAACCCGTGCACCGCCGCGATCGTCACCTGGTCAAGGTGCTCGATCGCGGTCGATGTCCGGCTGCCAACGCCGGAAACATGCCGCACGGCCAGCTCGTCGGCGGACTGTGATTCCGTCCACTCGCTCGTGTCCGCGCCCGAGGAAAAGCCGCGCCCCTCGCCGGTGAAGATCACCACGCGCGTGTCGGTGTCGTCTGTCAGCTTGTGGCAGAGGTCGAACAGATCTGCGTGCATCTGCCGGTTGATCGCGTTGCGCTTATCCGGCCGGCTGAACCGCACGGTCATCAGCGGCCCTTCGCGGTCAACGGCGATGGTCTCGTATTCGGGCATCGTGAGCCAAGTCTAGCGTAAACACGTGCTGTAGGGGCGCAGCGCGCTGCGCCCCCTACGTGTGCCATTTGCCGATGGCCACGTGGACCGCGGCGAGATATGTTTCTCGCGTGCCGTACAACCGGGAGGCTCATCATCGCCATTCGGTCAAACTAAATGGTTACGACTACTCAGAGCCGGGCGCCTACTTCATCACCATCTGCACATACCAACGCGAGATGTTGTTGGCGGACCGGCTGGTCCGGTACATCGTGTCGAGCGCATGGCATGACCTCCCGCGCCGGTTCGGTGCGGTCGCGATTCACCAGTTCGTGATCATGCCAAACCATGTGCATGGAATCATCTGGATCACGAGGGCAACCGCTGTAGGGGCGCAGCACAGTGCTGACTCGAATAGCGCTGCTCCGAGCCAGAAAATCCTTGATGACAGCGAGGTTGCGTCGAAGCAATGCGCTGCGCCCTTACGTCATATCGCGGTAGGACGCGGGTCTTTGGGAGTGGTCATTCGGGCGTTCAAGTCGCAGTCGGCGAAGCGGATCAACCGCTTTCGCAAGACCCTGGCGCAGCGGTCTGGCCGCGCAACTACTGGGAGCGAATCGTCCGAAGCGAGCGCGAACTGAACACCATCCGGCGGTACATTGTCGACAATCCGTTGAAATGGGCGGCCGCCAATCACCCCGACAACGCCGTTCACAACCCCTTGTAATTAATAAACTGCGACAGCACCGCCACCGGCTCGATCAGGTCTTCGGAGTCCTTGATCACCTGCTCGATCGGCTTGTACGCCGACGGCGCTTCGTCGAGCAGCTTCTTCGCGTCGCGGTCCAGCCAGGTCTTGCCCACCATCTGCTCGCGGAACTCGGCCTCGGTCAGCGTCTTGCGGGCCTGGTTCCGGCCGAGAATGCGGCCAGCGCCGTGCGGGCTGGTGTTGTAGGCGTCCGCGTTTCCCTTCCCGCGCACGATGTAGGTGGCCGCGCCCATGCTGCCGGGGATGATCCCGAGCTTGCCCTCGCTGGCGTCGATCGCGCCCTTGCGAGTCAGCCAGGCGCCGTCGCCGGTCTCCTCCGCGTAGTTGTGGTGGCAGTTGATGCGCTGCAGCTCAGTCCAGTCGGATCCGACCTCGCGGGAGACCGCTTCCATCAAGCTGTCCATCATCGCCTCGCGCTGGGCGTAGGCGTAGCGCTGCGCCCACAGCATGTCGCCGAGGTACGTCTCCGCTTCGACCGTCTCGGCGGGCAGGTATGCCGTCTCGCGGTGCTCCAGCGGGATCTCCTCTCGCTTGCAGAAGTCCTGCGCGATGTGGAAATGGCCGGTCGCCAGCATGTTGCCAACGCCGCGCGAGCCCGAGTGCAGGAGCAGCCAGACTGTGCCGTCCTTGTCCTCGCAGACCTCGACGAAATGGTTCCCCGCGCCGAGCGTCCCGAACTGGATGCGCGTCTTCTGGCGCATGTCAGTTGCTTGTCCTTTGAAGGCGTCCTCGCTCAGCCCCCTCGCGTAGCCGTTGTCAGCGATGAAGTCTTCCGCCTGCGGCAGCGGGCGCTTGTGCGCTGTGCCAACGCCGGACGGGATCAGCTCCCGGATATGACCGAGGATCGCGCCTTCGATGCCGCGGAGCTTATCGCGAGTGAGGTCGGTCTGCACGGCGATCATCCCGCAGCCGATGTCCACACCGACCGCGTAAGGCATCACCGCGGCACGAGTCTTCAGCGCGCTGCCGACTGGCGGCCCGAAGCCGTAGTGGGCGTCCGGCATCAGCGCCAGGTAGCCCTCGATTATTGGGACTCGGCTGATCAGTGACGCCTGCGCGCGGGTTGGGTCGTCGATGATTGACGCCCAGGACTTGACGTGTCCCTTTCCGTATTCGTTTTCAGTGATGATTTCTTCGATCATGGTTGATTCAAGTATGTCATTTGTCATGCTGAGCAACGCGAAGCATCTAGCCGTTTAGCCGAAGCTTCGCGCAGCGATGGCGTTTCAGGATTAGCGATGTCTGGCCACGCGAACCTTCGCTCACTGGATGCAAGCGCTAGCCAGCGGGCACTTGTTCGCCGACAGCGAGTTCTTTGACAGGTACGTGCCTGGCGGACCAGGCGGGAGAGAGGACGATCACGAGGCCGCCTGTCATCAGCAGACAGCTCGCCAGCACGAGCGTGGTGCGCAGCCCGATGAGTTCGCCAGCGACGCCACCCGCGAGCGCGCCGAGCAGCATCGCCGCCTGGAACGTTACGCGGAATCCCGCGTTCACCCGGCCCAACACCTCCGTCGGCGTAATCGACTGTCGCAGCGACATTTCGTTCACGTCCCAGATCACGTACATGCCGTCGCCCAGTTGCTGGCCGATCATCAGCATCACGGCTATGAAAGACGCATCGTGAGCCGCCGGGAACAGCAGCATCGCGGCGCCCATCCCGGTGAGTCCGAACGTCATCGCAGGGCCGAGGCCGATCCGCGCCGCGACCCGCCCGGCGTACATCGCTCCGATCAGCGACGATATGCCGCCGATACCCCAGACAACACCGAGGACACCCGGCTTGAAGCCGAGGTCATCGATGGCATAGATAAGGAAGACTGCGCCGAATGCGCGGAATGAAAAGCCGGCAATCGCGTGTGCAGTAACCGTCGCGCGCAGGATCGGCTGGTGCGCGATAGCCCGCGCGCCGTGAATGATCTCCTGGCGCACGCCTTCGCGTTCCTCGGCCGGTCGGGGAGTCGGCTCTTTCTTGCGAATACCGATGATTGCAGCGGCCGAGGCGAGAAAGGAAACGGAATCGATCAGGATGGCCGCCGGTCCGTTCAGCACCTGCACGATCCATCCAGAGAGACCGAAGCCGGCGACCTCCGAGACGGCGTGGCTCGATGCAAGCTTCGAGTTGCCCTCCAGCACGTGGTCTTTCTCGACCAGGATCGGCAAGTACGTCTGATACGCCACGTCGAACAGAATCGTGAACGCACCGGTGCCGAAGGCCACGGCAAAGAGCTGCCAGATCGTCAGCGAGTCGAACGCGTAGCTCAGCGGGATGGTCGCCAGCAGCCCGAAGCGTGCGATGTCAGCAACGATCATCAGCGGCCGCTTGCGGAGGCGATCGACCCAGACCCCGGCGAACAAACCGAAGAGCACTTGCGGCAGGAGCCCTGAGGCGCCGAGCAGGCCGACCTCGAGAGCGTTGGCGTCCACCACGATGACCGCGGTAAACATCAGCGCCGCGTGACCGAGGTGCGAGCCGAGCTCCGAGACGCTTTCGCCGGCCCAGAGGCGCAGGAAGTCGGCATGGTTCCAAAGGCCGGTGCGGCGGAAGGTCACACCGTCATCCCTGTCGCTTCAGCTTTCCATGTTTCTTGGCCCAGCGCTCGGCCACCGCGAAGATCGCGATGCTGGCCGGGAGGAGCGCAGCTCCGAATGCCGCTAGCACCGCCAGCACGCCGAGACTATCCGTCACGCTATCTCCATCGATCAGCGCGCCGCGGATACCGTCCAGCACATAGGTGGCCGGTGAGCCGTAGGAGAGCCCGCGTAGCCACCAGGGCAGCACTTCCACACTGTAGTAAACGCCCGAGACCAGCAGTACGAAAGCCTGCACCATGAAGGACATCTGCGTGCCCCGCTCCGGGTAAAGCAACGGCAGCACGCCGGCGAGGATTCCCAGCGCAGCAATGCTAACGCTGCCGACGAGCATGACAACGCCAGCCGTTGCCCAGTTCGCCTGGCCGAAGTCGACGCTAAAGAACGGAAGCGCGATCGCCATGATCAGTAACGTCCGCACGGTGGCATGGAGCACACCGAACACCGCCATGCCGACGAGGTGCACCCAGCGTGGCACCGGCGCCATCAGCGTGTGCTCGATCGTGCCTTCCCAGCGCTCCCAGGTGATGACAAGCGAGATGTCGTCTAGGACGGCGGAAAGATAAGCCCAGACGAGCGTCCCGAGCAGCAGGAACAACACCAGCTCGTTGGCCTTCGCCGGCTCAACGAGCCCGGACTGCTCCGCCTCTTTGGCGATGAAGGTGATGGCAAGCGTGTTGACCGCCCCGTAGACCAGCCACACGATTTCCCACGCCCAGTAGCGTTTCCAGAGGTTGGTCTGCCGCTCCACGAACGCCCAGGCCAGGGTTACCGGCCCTGGTGAACGTGGAGCGGCGATTCGATTCGCTAAGGTGCTCATGCGACACCTGCCTCCACGAGTTCTTCGTCTTCGGCGATGTCCTTACCGGTCAGCGCCATGAAGACGTCTTCCATACTTATAGATTCGGCCGAGCGGCCGTTGGAGACGCGGTGTTTTAACTCCATCGCCGTGCCTTCAGCAACGATTCGGCCGCCGGCTATGAACGAGATGCGGTCGCAGAGCAGCTCCGCTTCCTCCATGTCGTGCGTGGTCAGCAGGATCGTTGCGTCGTGCTCTTCCCGCACCTCCCGGATGAACCGCTGGACGTCGCGCTTCGATCGTGGATCGAGCCCCGTCGTCGGCTCGTCCAGCAGCATCAGCACCGGCGATGTCAGGAACGACCTGGCGACCGCGATCTTCTGCTGCTGGCCGCGCGAGAGATGGCTCATCGGCTCGCGCGCCTTGTCGGCCTCAAAGCCCAGTCGGTCAAGGATCCGCGGCACCTTCACCTTGATCTCGTCCGGTCCCAGACCGTACACGCGGCCGAAGAACATCAGGTTCTCCATCGCCGACATGTTCCGGAAGAACGATGGGTCGGCAGAGACGCGGTTGATCAGCGCGCGCACCTGGCCTGCGCTGGACATCACGTCGTGTCCGAACACGCTGACGTTGCCGGCATCCGGCAAGAGCAGCGTGCTCAGGATGCGAATCAGAGTGGACTTGCCGGAACCGTTCGCCCCGATCAGTCCGAAGATCTCGCCCCGCTCTACCAAGAACGAGACGTCCTTCAGCACGTGCGCGGCGTTGTTGTCCCTGGGTGCGCACCAGGGCAGCAGCCTTCGGGCGTCGAACCCGCCGCCGAAGTACTTGTTTACGTTATGGACTTGTAGTGCCTGTTCGTACATGACTCGATCCTCTTCTCTCATCACCCACTACGCTCGCTTACTGGTCTGCCTCCGTACTGTCAGTAGTTCCTGGTGGGCTACGCTCTCCCGCCCTTTTCCTGCGATACGCGCCGGACCAGACTCTTGCCACCGCGAGACGGCTGTCCGGCCGGCCGCTGAGGGATGTTGTTGGAGCGCTTCCATGTTGGCCCGGATGTCGTCCCCTTCTTCTGCTGCCGTCTTTCCGCACGATTCATGTTCTGCCTCTTTCTTTGCCTGCGCTCAGGCAATAAAAAAACCCACGCTGATCACATTGGTCAGGTGGGCTGGACTGTTCTCCGGTGCTACCTTAACTCAGTGGAAAAGCCCTCCTGAACTGGGCGCACTCGTCCCACCCACGCAAACACCACCGCTGAGCGCGATCCTGCGCTCCCGGCGGGTCCGAAAAGCGATGATGCCTGCCATTTGACGAGTGAATACCTCCGATGTATTTCCTCTAAGTCTCGCGGATGATAACACCGGCTCCAGAAACTGTCAACGGGCAGGTCGTACGTTGTCGATGGTCTGTGAGTTTGTCCGGTCTAACTGTTCTGTGATTCTGTCCTCTCATGAGGACCATCACGATGAACGGAAGGGAACAACGGCGAGCGATGATCCTGACGGCGACACTAGAAGGGAGGCTGACCAGTTCTGAGGGTGCAGAACTGATGAACCTATCAGTGAGGCAGGAGCGACGGCTCAGGCACGCGTTCATGCGCGACGGGCCT
>Ga0187892_10000600_pt1 | contig 92711 bp, 73 predicted proteins | sample MA1701073metaG_FD_139345 | JGI IMG/M metagenome (GOLD analysis project Ga0187892, IMG submission 139345) | Bio-ooze microbial communities from a basaltic lava cave in the Kipuka Kanohina Cave System on the Island of Hawaii, USA - MA170107-3 metaG ... | reverse complement strand
GCTCGCGGCCGGCATGTTCGCCTGGTACGGCGGCGAGAAAAAACTGGCCCAGACTTACCTCGCGGCGGCGACGCGCGGGGGCGCAACGGCGGATTTTCCTCTGCCGCCCGGCCTTCCGCTGGCCGAAGAACCGCCCGCGCCGACGCTGGGCGCGCTCAGGAGTCCCGTCGCGGAAGCCGGACCAGCCACGCCCGCCTCTCCCGGCACCGGCAGCGTCGATGCGGCGGCCACTGCGATTCGTCAGCCGGCGCAGATCGACGTCGTCGTCAAGAAAGGCTTGAAGCGTGGTTTTTCCGGCACCGACTACGACAACCAGCGCGACGTGCTCAGCTTCAGCGTGTCGGTCAAGAACAAGGAGTTCCAGAAGGAGTACACGAACCTCACCGCTGCGCTCTACGTGTACGGACGCAGCACCACCACCGCGTACTATCAGCTCTTGCTCAAGCACACGAGCAAGGCCTTCGATCTGCCGAAGGGCAAGTCGTACGAGTTCGAGGGCGGCACGATCAGCCTCGACTACGACGAGAACTACACCGCCAAGTTTGGCGTGAAGTACGCCGGCTACGTGTTGGTTGTGCGCGACGAGTCCGGCAACGTGCTCAAAGCGAAAGCGATGAACCAATCGTTTGTGACCAAGCTGGAAAAGCTCGATCAGATCCAGGTCAAGGCCTACTTCGACGGCGCGCTGACGGTGCCGGGCAGCTCGAGCGGCTCGGGCGGGACAGAGGGCACGGCGCGCTGAGGCGAGCTTTTTTGCATGGTGGCGCGAGCGTCCCGCTTGTCGCATTCCAAGAGCTAGCCGGGCGCGACAAGCGGGACGCTCGCGCCACCATGCATCGCGGTTGCGTTTGTAGTACAAGCTTCCGCTTGCCGGGCCCGAACCGATGCGACGACATACGTCTTCTGTCCCGAGCGCCACATTCATTTCTTTACCGGCCTTTTACTAACACCTCGCCTCGTTCGCGCGTTACTCTCGATGACGTGATGAACCGAGGTGGAAGGTGAACACGGATGTCCCCAAGCCCGCTGTGTCGTTTGCCGAAATGGTGGTGCTCGCCGTGGTGGTGGGATTGCTGGCGATGATGGTTCACCCTATTCTGTTCTACCGAAGCCACGGCCACGGCACAGGAGAGAAGCCTCGCCGATCCTCATGCCTGAACAATCTAAAGCAGATCGGATTGGCCATGCGTCTCTATTCGGCGGACTACGATGAACGTTTCCCCTGCGACAGCGCAGGAACGACGGTCGGCTCGTTCGCGTTGCTCACGAACAAGTATCAAACGTCTTACAAAACGTGGATATGCCCGAGCGATTCTTCGACCATCTCCGCTGGCTCCCCGACGAGTCCATTCACCAGCAACAACACCAGCTACGCCTACGGCGGCTTCGGCCTCAGCGAAACCGCCCAGCCCGACACGCCCATCGCGGCGGACCGTTCCAGTTCGTGCGTCGGTGTTTGGGGCGACATCGTATCGCCCTACGCTGGCAACCGCTGGACCCACAAGAGCGACGGCGGCAACGTGCTCTTTGCCGACGGACACGTGGCGTTCCAGAAAACGTTCGTCCCGCCGATGTACCTCGGGAAGAACCCATGAGCCGATCCCGTCCAACGTCCTCGCCGTGGAACAAACTTTTCACCCCGGGTGTCGCACCCACCGAACGACGGAGGCCACTATGAATGCATTGGGTCAAACCAGAACGCTCCCCACCACCTGCTCGCCTGCTGCGCGCTTCTCTCTCAGTATCACCCCGCTTCAGCGAGGTCTTCGACCTCGGACCGACCAGTGGCAATCAGAGCCGCGACCGTCAGGGAGCGGAATGGCGCCCGTCCTTTGGTGCATGGCTCGATTCCGCTCCCTGACGGTCGCGGCTCTGATGCCCCCCGATGGATTCGGGGCGATTGGGAAACTCGTCTCATGTGCAAAGATTCGGGAGGCTTCGGAAAGTCAGCGAGGTGAATTCAAGCGCGTGCGAGACTCGAACCGCTTCAGCGGTTTGAGAGCGCGTAACGAAACCGTTGAAATTGAAACGGTTTCTCCTTATCTCGCGTTTCAGGTCACCCCGCTGAAGCGGGGTGTGAATGAGAATCGGGCTGCCCGGCTGCGATTCTTGACGAGCGTCGCTTGGTTGATTCTCGCCGCGCTGTTCCTTTCGCCAGCCATCCTTTTCGCCAAAGAACCCGCCCCACCCGCGCCGGCAGAGCTGCTCCTGCGCGAAATCCGCTACGATGCCACACTCTCGGACCACGAGGCGCGATTCGTCGCGGACATCGACGTGGAACTGTCCGGGCGCACCGAGGCATCGCTGCCGTTGTTCGACGGCGACGTGGCGGTGCTGACGACCAAACTCCCGCCCGGCCTCAGGATTGTCCGCGAGGGCAACCGGTATAGCATCGTTGCTTCGCGGACGGGACGCACCAAGGCCCGGCTCGACCTCGTCGCCAGGATCACGCGCGCCGAACCGTGGAACCAGATTTCGTTCGTCGGCCCTGTCGCCGCCATCGCCTCGATCAACGCCCAGGCCAGCGGCGCCGGCGTCGAACTGCAACTGCTCGCGGGAACGCTCCAGCAGAGCGAACAAAAGGACGGCGCCACGCGCGTCCGCGGCTTCCTCGGCCCCGAGCGGACAGTTTCGTTGCGCTGGCAAAGCAAGGCCGCCGAGGCAGCGCGGAAGGCGGTCGTTACCTGCGAGACGATCGCCTCCGCGCAGATCGCGCCATCCGTCATCAAGTTCACGACGGAACTGCGCTACACCATTGCGCAAGGGTCCGTCGCCAAACTCACGGTGGCCCTGCCGAACGGCCAGGCGCTGACGAAACTCAACGGCGCGCAGATCCGCGATTGGCAGGTGAAAATTGCCGATTCCGGTGTGGTGGCCGCCATCCCCGGCGGCGCCGCTGCAACGCCTGCTTCACCGCCTGCGCCCGGGACGGGCGCCACCACACTTCCCCAACAATTGTTGACAGTCGAGTTCATCAAGCCCGTCGAGAAGTCCTACGCACTGACGTTGTTCTCGGAGCAGACCGTCGATGCCACGCCGTTCTCGGCGCAACTCCAGCCGCCGCAGCCGCTCGAAATCGCGCGCGAATCGGGCGGGCTCACCATCGCCGCCGAAGATGTGACGGTGGAAACCGAGTCCACGACCGGCCTACGCCAGATCAACTCCCCCGCCGGTGCACTCGCCGCGTATCAGTTCTACGGACGCCCCTTCGCGCTTGGCCTCAAGCTCCGCCGCATCGAGCCGGTGATCCACGTCGCCACGCGCGTCACGGCCCGGCTGGAAGAAGCGCGGTTGCTCACGACCCACGCGGTCAGCTTGAACGTCGAGAAAGCCGGCATCTACGCGGTCGAGCTTTCACCCTTGGGCAGCTTCGTCGTCGCCGACGTGCGCGGCGAGGGCATCGAAGATTGGAAAGCGCGCGACGGAAAGCTGTTCGTCAATTTCGCCAGCCGCGTGCTGGGCGCGCGGAAGTTCGAGGTGCACCTCGAACGCGCGCTGAAACCTCGTGTGGTGGCCGCCGTCCCCGGCGGCGAACGGTCTCCAGCGCCCGGGACGGGCGCCACCACATCTCCAACGTCCGAGACGGACGCCACCACATCCGCGGCGCCCGGGACGGGCGCCACCCCAGCTTTTCCCGAGCAAGTCGAGGTCGCGCCACTTCATGTGGCCGGTGCGGTCAAGGAAACCGCCCAAATCGGCGCGGCCTCGACGCCGGGAATCCGCCTCAAGACCGCCGAACTGATCGGCCTGCGCGAGATTCCCGTCACCCAACTCTCCCCGCGCGCGGACGAGTCGCTCGCGTTTGCCGCCGACCAAGCAGACTGGACCCTCAAACTGGCGTGCGAGCGACTCTCCTCGCGCATCGTCGCGGACGTGTTCAACCTCGTCACCATCGGCGACGGGCTGGTGGGCGGGAGCGCGGCGATCCGGTACGCGATCATCAATCAGGGCGTGCAGGAATTCCGCGTCACAATTCCCGGGCACTGCAAGAACGTCGAGTTCACCGGGCCGAACATCCGCCGCAAGGAAGAAAAGGACGGCGTCTGGGCCATCTCGCTGCAGGACAACGCCTGGGGCGCTTACACGCTCGTCGTCACCTACGATTACCAATTCGATCCGCACAAAGCCACGTTGCCCGTCGGCGGCATCCACGCGCTCGACGTTGAACGCGAGACGGGCAGCGTGGCGGTGACTTGCGCGGCGAACCTGGACCTGAACGTGGCGGTCGCGAAGGAACCGTTGCGCCGCATTGATGAGTTCGAATTGGCCGAGAGCGCCCGCGCGCTGATCACGCGGCCCGTCCTGCTGGCATATCGGTACGAATACGTCAGACCTGGTGGTGTGGTGGCGCCCGTCCCCGGGCGCGAGGGAACCGACGACCCAAGCTCCACCAGACCCGAGCCGCCGGGGACGGCGGCCACCACACCCGCCGACTACCAACTCGCGCTCGACGTGACGCGGTTCGCCGAAGCAGCCGTGCTCGACGCCGTAGCCGATCGCACGCAGTTGACGACGGTGCTGACCGATGCCGGCCAGATGCTGACCCAGGCGTCGTTCATGGTGAAGAACAACGACAAGCAGTTCCAGAAGTTCACGATGCCGCCCGGCACCGATTTCTGGTCGTGCCACGTCGCCGGCCAGCCGGTGAAGCCCGAGAAAGATGGCGATTCGTTGCTCGTACCGTTGCCGCGCGGCGCGAATCGCGACCAGACTTTTGCAGTGGAGATCGTCTATGCGCAGAAGATCGGCTCGCTTAAGACCATCCACCCTCGCACCCTCGCGCTTGCCGCGCCGGTGACCGACATGCAGACGACGTTCGCCGACTGGGAGTTGTTCGTCCCTGAGACGCACCAGTTGACGAGCTTTGCCGGCAACATGACCGTCGCCCGCGGCACGACCTACGGCCTGCGCGATGGGTGGCGGCGGTTTGTGGCGTTCTACGAGGATGTCTTCGATCAGTCGGGAATCTTGTGGATGATTGTCGGTGCAGGAGTGTTGGTTTGTGCTGCGTTGGTGTGGGCCATTCGAGCGAAGCAGATAGTCGCGTTTGGCGCTGTGGTCGCCTTGGTCGTGGTCTTGGCAGCAATGCTTCTACCGACGTTCAATGCCGCCCGCGAACAATCGCGCCGCTCATCCTCGTTGAACAACCTCCAGCAAATCGGGCTGGCGATGCGGCTTTACAGCGGTGACAACAACGAGAAATTCCCGGGCAGCCTCGAAGAACTGGTCGGCTCGTACGTCGGTAGCCATCGACAATTCATCGACCCCGAAACGGGACGGCGTGTGGAGTACGTTGGCCAAGGGCGTTCCGAAGGCGAGATGCGCCCGGACGAAGTCCTGGCTTACTCGCCTTTGGCCGATGGCGCCAATGTCCTCTACGCGGACGGACACGTTGCTTTCGTTTCCGGGTTCACGCCTCCGGGTGATCGAGGGGGTGCCTCGTCCGCGACGAGTCTGGCGCAGACCGAGAAGATTCGCGAAGCTCAAGGAAGGACGATGGCATGGAACCGCAGTTCTCCGGCGGCAATACATGCACCGCCAGGTCCACTTACTTCCAAGCTCGCGACCGAAAAGAAGCTCAATTCCATCGTCCTGCCCAAAGTGAAGTTCGACGGTGCCAAGATTGAGGACGTCATCAACTTCTTCGCCACGGAAAGCCGTCGGCTCGATCCGGAAGGGAACGGGGTCAATATCGGCCTGCGCCTTTCCAAAGTGCCGCCCGTACCCGGAACTCCCACGACCCCTGCTTATCCGCCCATCACGCTCAACCTGCGCGACATCCCGTTGTACGACGTGCTCAAACTCACAACCGACCTCGCCGGGATGAAATTCCGAATTGAACGAGACTCGGTCGCAGTGGTTCCCCTCAGTACACCCGAAGAAGGAATTGTCACCCGGGTATACCCGATCCAGCCCGGAGCATTTAAGACGCCCGTCGAGATTCCGGAGGGGACAGTCGGTGAAGTGAGCCGGTTGGGAGCGGGTGTCAAGCAAGCCGAGCGCGAGGATGTGAAAAAGTTTTTCGTGGAAGCCGGCGTGCCCTTCCCGGCAGGGGCCGATGCTAGCTACGACGAGAAGCGGGGTTTGCTCACCATCAAGAACACGCCTGAGAACTTTGAGCTCTTCGACCGCGTTACAGCCCAGTTGCAGGTAGCCACCAATGTCTTCCCCGCGAAGGGGACGAGTTACGCATACGGCGGACAAAGGCTGAGTCCGCCAGGAGAAGGTGACAGCATCGCGACCGGCGATCTGATCAACGGTGCGGTTGCCGCTGGCAACATCGTAACGCCCGCGCGGTTCATCTCGCCCATGCTGGCCGGCATTCGTCCGATCCGCATCGAGATCCCGCGCACGGGACAACGCTTCTCGTTCACCAAGGTGCTCAACGTCGATAAGAAGCCGCTCACTGTCCGGGCGCTGGCGATGGAACGGCAGGTGTTCCAAGCCGTGCGCGGTGGATTGCAGGCGGCGATGTTCCTAGCGGGCGTTGCACTTGTCTGGCTCCAACTGCGACGCAAGAAGCCGAGCAGTTTTCTCGTGACCGTCGGCGTTGTGCTGGTCCTCGTGGCCGACGCGTGGCTCTTGATCTCGATGCGCTGGCTGCACGTGTTCCTGATCGCGGCGGCACCGGTCCTTCTCATCGCGTTGCTGGCGTGGCTCGTCTGGAAATTCTGGCCGAAGAAGGCACCCGCCAACGGCACGGTGACGAATGGCGGCCCGAGCACCGGCCCGGCTGCGCCGCCGGCCGTCGCGACGATTGCGCTGCTGTTGTTCGCCGCGAGCGTTGTAGCCGAGGGCGATGACCGCGGCGGTGTGGTGGCCGCCGTCCCCGGCAGCAGTCGGTCGGACATCGCGCCCGGGACGGGCGCCACCACAACGCCAACGGGCGTTTCCATCCTCTCCGCGAACTACACCGGCGCCGTCCGGGAGCGCGTCGCCGAGTTCGAGGCAACCATCGACCTCAACGTGGCGCGCGCTGGCGAGACGGTCCCGTTGTTCAACGAAGAAGTCGCCGTCCAGGAGTTCTCCTCCTCGCCACGGGGCGCGACGCTCGTCCGCGAGGGCAAATCGGTGAGCGTGAAACTTCCGCGGCGCGGCAAGGTGGCGCTGAAGATGAAATTCCTGGTCAAGCTCGCCGGCGATGTCACCAAGCGGCAGATCGGTTTCGGCATTCCCGCCGCGCTGGCAAGCAAGGTGACGTTGACCATCGACGAACCGGAAGCGGCGGTCGAGTTCCCGACGGCGGTGTCGTTCAGGACCGTAGCCGGTGTGGTGGCGCCCGTCCACGGGCGCCCCTCCGCCCCGAACCAGCCGCCGGGGACGGCGGCCACCACACTGTTGCAACGAACCCGGCTCGAAGCCGTCATCGGCTCTGGCGAGCGCATCGAGGTCAACTGGACCCCGCGCGTCAAACGCGCCGCAGACACGGCGGCGACGGTGTTTTGCCAGAGCGCGTCACTCGTCAAGATCGGCAGCGGCATTGTGCAGATCGATTCGAAGCTCGATTACCAGGTCACGCAAGGCGAGTTGCGACACGCGCGCGTGGCATTGCCCAAAGACCTTCGACTCGTCACCGTGCAAGGCGATTCGATTCGCACCTGGGAAGTGAAAGAGGAGAACGGCGAGCAGGTCCTCGCGGTGGAATTGATCAAGGGCGTCACGGCGAGCAACTACACCCTGAAAGTCGTGACCGAACGCGCGCTCGAGAAGCTGCCGGCCACGCTGACGCTGTTGACACCTCGCGCGCTCGACGTGAAACGCGAGACCGGCCTGGTGGCGTTGAGCGCGAGCGAAGAACTGGGCCTCCTGGTGGAACGCGCCGATGAATTGCAGCGCGTCGATGCGGAGGAATTCGCGCGCGCGTCCGCCATGCAGCCGAAGTCGGTCGTGAGCGCGTATCGGTTCCAAAAACCCGGCTTCGCGCTCGGCGTGCGCGCGGAAGCGGTGCAAGCGCAGATCGAGGCGGTCGTGCGCAATCGGTTCCACATTCATTCCGATTCGACGCGCATCGACGCGCAGGTGGAATACACGATCAAGCGCGCCGGCGTGTTCTCGTTGCGGCTCGAGATTCCCGCGGGCTACGCGGTCACCGGCGTCAGCGGCGACAAGGTCGCACAGTGGAACGAAAAGGAAGCGCCCGGACCGAGGAGAGAGGAGGGAGGATCGGCCCGGACTCTTGAGGTCCAGTTGAAGGAACGAGTGCAGGGGCCGTACTGCCTGCGCGTGTTCTTGCTGAAATGGCAGAAGGAATTGCCGAAGAACATGGAGGTCGCCGGCGTCCACCCGCTCGGCGCGCAGAAGTTGAGCGGGTTCGTTTCCGTGACCAGCGAAGCCGGGGTGCAGGCCAAGGCGGAAGCGGCGGAGGGTCTGACGGAGGTCCCCGCCGACGCGACGACCGGCAGCGGCGCGCTGGCGTACAAGTTCCTGGCCACCGACGCGGAGACGCAGCCGAAATGGAAGCTCGTGGTCGCCACCGAGGCGCTGGAGCCGTGGGTTCGGGCCGAGGTCGCCAATTGGGCGACGTTGAGCGAGACGCTGCTGAGCGGACGCGCGGTGGTTCGGTACGACATCGCCAACGCGCCCGTGAAGGAACTGCGGCTGCGCGTGCCGGCGGCGTTCAAGAACGTCGAGATCAACGGCGCGAACATCCGCCGCCGCGACCAGAAGGGCGAGGAATGGGCGGTGCAGTTGCAGAGCAAGGTGTTCGGTTCGTACGCGTTGACGGTGACCTGGGAGCAGCCGTTCGACGCGAAGAACGGCGCGCTGGATTTGCCCGGCATTGAGACGCTCGGCACGGAACGAGAGACGGGTTCCGTGGCGATCGCCGCAAGACCGCCGTGGCAGGTGGAAAAGAAGAGCGCCAGCAGCGATTTGCTTCCGATGGATGTGCGGGAATTGCCGGCGTGGGCAGGGGAGGGTCGCCCATCGGAGACTGTCTCTCACGTTGTGCTGGCGTGGCGATATTTGCGTCCCGGCTACAAACTCTCGCTCGCGGCGAAGCGGTTCGAGGAAGCGCAAGTCTTGCAGGCGCTGGTGGATAACGTCCGCCTCACGACGGTCGTCGCCGAGGACGGCCAGATGATGACGTTGATGACGCTTTCGATTCGGAACAACGCGCGGCAGCACCTCGAAGTGGAGTTGCCGGCCAAGGCGGAGGTCTGGTCGGCGTTCGTGGCCGGGCGCGCGGTGCGTCCGACGGTGCGGGACGACGGCAAGTTGTTATTGCCGCTGGAACGCACGGGCGCCGATGACGCGCCGGTGTCGGTCGAGTTGACGTACGTGGTCCCGGACAGGTTTCGCGGGCGCATGTCGATGAAGACGCCGTCGCTGGACGTGCCGTTGAAGAACGCGCGCTGGGACCTGTACCTGCCGGCGGATTATCGCTACAGCCGGTTCGAGGGGACGATGGCGCATGAGGCCGCTGCGACGCCGCACTACGTGACGTTCACGGCCAGCGACTACGAGCGAGCGGACCGGGACAACAAGATGAACGTGGAGCGGGAGATCACGACTGCCATTTCGAATGTGCGCAGCAAGCTCGCGGGCGGAAAGCTCAAGGAAGCCGCAGTGATGATGAATAACCTCCGGCAGATCGGCGACCGCACGTACGCCGGCAATGCGGCCGAGGTGCAGAAGCTCCAGAAGGATATTGCAGTTGTGGGATCCTACGGTTTGCTGACGAACACGTATGAGACGGCCTACAAAACGTGGGTTAGTCCTTCGGACGCGCCACAAGCCGCGTTCCAATTCAGCGAAACCGCGCAAAAGGCCGCCGAGCAACAATGGGACAAACTCCAGCAGGCACAGGAGCTCGCCGAGGCGAAGGTCCAGCCGTTGCGCGTGAACCTGCCGACGCATGGGGTCCGGCATTCGTTCACGCAGGTCTTGCAGACCGAGATGGGCAAGCCGATGACGATCGAGTTCAGCGCCGTCAGCACGCGCACGACGGGTTGGCCGATGCGAATCGGGTTGAGCGTGGGCGGGTTCGTCGCGCTGTGGCTGGTCGTGAACGCGCTGTTACAGCAGCGCACCAGTAGGTCGGCCATTCCTAGCTAGCTGACCAATCCGGCGTTCCCATACTTCAATATCTGCCTCAGGGTCAGCCAGGAATGGCCGACCTACTTCCCGCCACCCATTCCCTCGGCGAGTTCCATCACCTGTTTTAAGTCGCCCATCGCGTGGCCGTCCACGGTGAGCAGTTCGATCTCGGTGATCCACCAGCGACCGTCGCGTTTCTGCAACTTGAGCCGCCACGCGGTGTTCGATGGCGGGTAGGGACTGCCCTGCGCGGGCTGGGCAAACACCGTGAACTTCACGTTCCCGACGCCTTCCGCCACCTGGATGCTCTTGTTCCGCATGATTGTGGTCGGGAACTGGCCGCGACGGAAAATGGCGCGGGCATGTTGCTGCAACGCCTCCCGCGTCAAACCCTGGTACTCGTAGTCGCTGGCGACGTGGGCGACCAGGCCGTCGGCGTCGGCGCTGCGGATGGCCGCCTCGGTCGCTTGCAGGACGCGGTTGACCCGCTTCGAATCGGTCACGATGAACCGGGCGGCAATCAGGATCAGCACAATGACCGCGATCCAGATCAGGAGGAGTTTTTTGAGGGTGGTCATGGGAAAATGGTTTTCGGTTCCCGGTTCATGTATGATTCATGGCTGTCAGTTTCCTGGTGGAGCGCATCGATCCGCACTGTACGGCCAACGGCCCTCCCCCATCAACCATGAACCATGAACCATGAACCATGAACCATGAACCATGAACCATCTTCCCCCCATCTCCCCGACACCATTCCCTTGATTTCTTCCGTCGCGTGGGGAACACTCCGCGCCGTCATGAACTTCATTCCGTCGATCATCGACAAGCTCCAGCGGCACCCGAAACGGATCGTGTTCCCGGAGGGCGACGAACCGCGCGTGATCCAGGCGGCCCGGCAGTTTCATTCGTTGCGGCTCGGCGCGCCCATCCTGCTCGGCGACCCGGAAAAGATCAAGCAAGTGGCCGCCGACTTGAAAGTGCCGCTGGATCGGGTGGGCATCATCAACCCGGCGGCGGCGGACGGTCTCGCGGACTTCGCGAAGCGATTCGAGGTGCTGCGAAAATACAAGCCGATGAAAGGGCCCGAGTCGTTGGAAGTCATGAAAAACCCGCTCTATTTCGGCGCGATGATGCTCTGGACGAACCAGGTGGACGGCCTGGTCGCGGGCGCGAGCCACACGACCGGCAGCGTGCTGCGGCCGCTCTTTCAGGTCATCAAGCCCGCGCCGAACGTGAAGATCTGTTCGAGTTGCATGATCATCGAGACCAGCGATGCCACGCTCGGCGACAATGGCGTGTTGTTCTTCGCCGATTGCGGCGTGATCCCCGACCCGACCGTGGATCAGCTCGCCGACATCGCGATCTCGACGGGGCAACTCGCCCGGCAGCTCACGGGTGTCCGGCCACGCGTGGCGATGCTGTCGTTTTCAACGCTCGGCAGCGCCAAGCACAAGTTGGTCGGGAAGATGGAAGCCGCCGCCGCGCTCACGAAGCAGAAGGCCGCGGCGCAGATGCTCGAGTTGGACGTGGAAGGCGAGTTGCAGGCCGACACCGCGTTGGTGCCCGAGATCGCGCGCGCCAAGGCGCCGAACAGCTACGTCGCGGGTCGGGCCAACGTGCTGATCTTCCCCGACCTCAACGCCGGCAACATTGCGACCAAGCTCGTGCAACGCGTGGGCAAAGCGAACGCGTTCGGCCAGATCCTGCTCGGCCTGTCGCGTCCCGCCGCCGACCTGTCGCGCGGCTGCTCGTACTACGACATTCTCGGCGTGGCGGCAGTCGTCGGGTTGCAGGCGATCGCGTACCGGGAATTGTATCCGCAGAAGTGAACGTGGAACGGGAGAGTGGAAGGATGGAAGAATGATGGAGAAGGCCGCCACTCAACACCCCGTCTTCCACTCTTCCAACCTTCCAATTTTCCACCTCTCCCCATGCTGACCAACCTCGTCACCAAACGCGTATTCATCGCTGCCACGCGGATGAACGACGGCAAAACGACTGCCTCGCTCGGGTTGTTCGAAGCCCTGAAAAAACAGCACCCGCGCATCGGGTTCATCAAACCGGTAGGCCAGCGGTTCGTCGAGATCGAAGGCGAGAAGATCGATGAGGACAGTGTGCTCATGGACCAACGCCATCGCATGGATATTCCATTGGTCGAGATGAGTCCGGTCGCGGTCGAGCCGGACTTCACCCGCCGGTTCCTCTCCGGCGGCGTTGCCAACGACGCCCTGGTCCGGCGCATCGAGAAGGCATTCGACCGCTGCGCCTGGGAGAAGGATTTCGTCATCATCGAAGGCACGGGCCACGCCGGCGTCGGCTCGGTGTTCGACCTCTCCAACGCGCGCGTGGCCAGCATCCTCAAGTCGAAGGTGATCCTGGTGACGCTCGGCGGCGTCGGGCGTCCCGTGGACGAAGTCGCGCTGAACAAGGCGTTGTTCGATTCGATGGGCGTCGAAGTCATCGGCGTCATCGTCAACAAGGCGTTGCCGGAGAAGATCGACATGGTCGCCGATTTCTGCCGGCGCGGGTTCAAGCGGCTCGGGCTGGAACTGCTCGGCGTCATCCCGAACCAGCTCACGTTGACCCAGCCGACCGTCGGGCAGGTGTGCGAGGTGTTGAAGGGCGAGTTCCTCAACGGGGACAGGAATAGGAACGCCCGCGTCTCGCGCGTCGTGATCGGCGCGATGCAGCCGCAACACGTCCTCGAGAACTGCGACAAAGGCGTGCTCATCATCACGACCGGCGACCGCGATGACCTGATCCTGGAGGTGTTGAGCGACTGCGCGCGCGGCAGCGACACCCGTGAGCGCGTGGCGGGGATCGTGTTGACGCGCGACATCACGCCGCCAAAGAACATCCTCGAACTCGTCGGCAAGACGGACATTCCGTTGATTCTGTCGGGCGAAGGCATCTACGCCGTCGCCAGCAAGGTCCACGACATGACGGTGAAGACGACCGCCAGCGACACGGACAAGATCGAGTTGATCGAGCAGATTTTTGCCAAGCACGTGTCGGTGGAGAAGATCCTGGCGAAGCTGTAGTTTGAGAATGGTAAGATTCGAGGAGAGTCTTCGCGGTTCCTGGATCGCCGATGCATGGCGGCGCCGTTCGGAGCACCGCCTGAAGAGCGCGTGTGAAACACTGCGGCGTCGCTCGTCCTCGTCCTCGTTCTCGGCTTTTCGGTGACTTTCGAGGACGACGACGAGGACGATTGAGCAAATAAACCGGTATCCCCACGGCAAGACCGTGGGGCGCCATCAACAACGATCAACTGCGAGCGCCCGGTGCGCCCGGTCGGTTCAGCGCAGGAACATTTCCACGTCCTGCCACGTGGGTATGTGAGGCGCCGTCGGGCTGGTCGCCGGCGGCGGAGTCACGATCACCACGACGTTCGTATCCACGGGCGGTCCAAACCCGAACAGAGGACCGAGCAGGACGTCCCCGCCGCAATTGCCGCCACAGGAGAAGTGGTGGGTCCCCACGAGGTTGCCGGACGAGTCGAACGTGGGACCGCCACTATCACCGCCGTACAACGCGACGTTGTGCCGGAAGTACGGGCTGGAATTATTGATGACGACGCTCGTCACCTCGCCGGTGATCACCCCGCGTCGCGTGACGACGTGGATCGGCTGGCCATTCGTCACCATGGCGATTCCGTACCTTGCGCCAATCACCTCCCGATCCAGATTGCCGACCACGCAGTCCGATTGTTCACGTCGCGTGTAGCCGAGCGACACCGCTGCGTCCCCGGACAGGAAGGTGATCGGGCTGCCGGCTCCGCCCGTGTAGTGATACGATGATACATATTGCGTCGAGGAAATCAGCGTGGCCCAGAACGGCCCTGGCGTCGTCCCCGACAGGTCCAAAGCCAATCCCATCGTCCAACCTTGGAGCAACAGGATGGCTCCCGCGCCTAGGAGAGATTTAAGATACATAATGACACCGGCAGCATTTGGCGCGCACCCAACGCTGTCAAGCTTTGTTTCTGTGACGCGGAAGCCCGATCTTTGGCGGCACCGGGGGGCGGTTGTGATGAAACCGGGGGGGCGGGTGCATCCCAGTTTTTGATCGGTTTGATGTTCCACGTTTTTCCGTGGAGTATTTCAGCAGGGGCGAGCTTTTGCACGGTGGGGCGAGCGTCCCGCTTGTCGCACTTCAAAAGCCAGCCGAGCGCGACAAGCGGGACGCTCGCGCCACCATGCATCGTCCACCGCTCAAAAAGTGAGATGCACCCACCGGGATCCCGGCCACCAGATTCTTCTGGCTTCTGGCATCCGAGTTCTGGATTCTCGGCGCATGCAACACGTTCATCTCGGACGTTCCGGCCTGAAGGTCAGCCGGCTCTGTCTCGGTACCATGAACTTCGGCCCCATCACCAGCGAAGCCGACAGCCACAGCATCATGGACAAGGCGCTCGAAGCCGGCATCAATTTCTTCGACACGGCCAACATTTACGGCGGCAAACCCGGCGAAGGTTGGACCGAACAAATCATCGGCCGCTGGATCGCCAAGGGCGGTGGTCGCCGCGACAAGATCGTGCTGGCAACCAAGGTCTATAACCGAATGGGCGAGTGGCCGAACGAATCCAGGCTTTCCGCCTATCACATTCGCAAGGCGTGCGACGAGAGCCTGCGCCGGCTACAGACCGACCGCATCGATCTCTACCAGTTTCATCACGTGGACCGCGAATCTCCCTGGGAGGAAATCTGGCAGGCGATGGAGCAATTGACGCAAGCCGGCAAGATCATTTATGCCGGCAGCAGCAACTTCGCCGGCTGGCACATCGCGCAGGCGCAGGCCGAGGCGGGCAAACGGCATTTCCTGGGATTGATCTCCGAGCAATGCCGGTACAGCCTCGCGCATCGCATGGTCGAGATGGAAGTCTTGCCGGCCTGTCGCGGCTACGGACTGGGCGTGATTCCGTGGAGTCCGCTTGCCGGCGGGTTGCTTGCGGGACGCGAAAAGACCGATGCAGGCCGGCGCGTTTCCGCCACGAAACACGACCCGCAGTTCTTCGAGAAGCACAAGAACCAGCTCGACGCGTACGAGTCTCTCTGCCGCGAACTCGGCGAGAAACCCGCGGATGTCGCGCTCGCATGGTTGCTCCACAACTCGGTCGTCACCGGGCCGATCATCGGTCCTCGTACTGTCGGGCAACTCCACGGCAACCTCCACAGTCTCGACATCAAGCTCAACGCCGATGCGATGAAGCGTCTCGACCAAATCTGGCCCGGCCCCGGCGGCGAGGCGCCGGAAGCATTTGCGTGGTGAAGTTTATGCCTGTAATCTTGCCCCGGAGTCATACATGAAACGCACAACTTGCCTCTTGTTCGCTCTGTTCGTTGCATTCACCAACACCGACGCCGGCGACTACAAGACCAGACGCGGGCAGGCGGAGTTCACCGTTACCACGACCACGTTCACCAACGGCATCTTGCTGCTGAACGCCGAGCTCCAGCCGCGCAACTTCACACGCATCGACCGGGTTTATCTCGTCACACCCTCCGGTAAGAAACTCAAGCCCCTGGACAAGACGACGTTCGCCGAGCAACAGGTCCAGGGCGGCGCGGGCGGCAAAACGCAGGTCGAACTCGCCACGCAGCGGACCGCCGGCACCTATCTCGCCGACGCGTATCTGTTCGAGTTGCCCGAGAAAGAAAAGAAGGGCCGCTGGTTCTTCTATGCGCAGGGCGCGGGCGCGCGCGGGCAAGAGTCGGGTTTCCGCGTCGAGATCCCCGAGAAGGACATCGAGGCGGTGATGAAAGGCGAGCCGGTGCCGGAGAAGGAGAAGTGAAACGTAAGACGTAAGACGTAAAACGTAACCGAAGAGAGCTCGCACGACGCTTGTTGCATTCTCTCTTTTACGTTTTCCGTTTTCCGTCTCACGTTTTCCGTTTTACTCAGCCATCTCATATGCCCACGTACCGGCAAGCCGTCGGCGCCACCACATACTCCTTCCCCGACCTCAAAGCTCTCCTCGCCAAAGCCACGCCGCTTCGCTCGGGTGACCAACTCGCCGGCATCGCTGAGGCGCCTCCCACATTCACCAGTCCTTCGTTCCGCCGCACCCGGCTGCGGTGGCAATGTCGTTCCAGTCTTGATTGCCTGTGGGGCGGTCGGATAGAGAGAGTCTGACTTGCGCAGAGAACAACCATGAAACCGCCTCGCCGCACCATCCTCGTTGCCGGCATCTTCCACGAGACGCACACATTTCTCCCGACGAAAACGGGGCGGGCGGACTTCGAACGCGTGATCGCTTGCGAAGGCGACGCGATCCTGCGGCGTTGTCGCGGCGACGCCTCGCCGGCGGGCGGGTTCATCGAGGTAGCCGACGAACTGGGCTGGCGCATCCTGCCATCGGCGTACTACGCGGCGATCCCATCCGGCATGGTGCGCGACGAGGTGTTCGACACGTTTTGCCGGCGGCTTGAAATGGACCTGCGGCAACCGTTCGACGCGATCTTCCTGATCTTGCACGGCGCGATGGTCTGCGAATCGCATTTCGATCCCGAAGGCGAAGTGCTGCAACGGATTCGTGCCTCCTTGCAGAAGCAGAAGCGGACCGTCCCCATCGCCGGCGTGCTCGATCTGCACTGCAATTTTTTCGAAGCGATGGCGGCGAACTCGAACATCCTGGTGTCCTACCGCGAAAACCCGCACACGGACGCGCGCGAGACGTCGATCCGCGCCGCGCGCTTGCTGGCGCGGGCGCTCGAAGAAAAACCCATCCCGCGCATGGTGAACGTGCATTTGCCGATGATGTTGCCCCCGACCGGCACTGCCTCGGCGGGCGAGCCGATGAAGTCGGTGCTCGCCGCCGCGCGACGACTCGAAGCGGCCCATCCCGAATTGCTCGCGGTCAACGTCATTCCCGGCTTCGCCTACTCTGACATTCCCAAGTGCGGGTTCGATGTCTCGTGCAGCACGGTCGGCGATCCGCGCAAGGCGAAGGAATGGATGCGCGACCTCGCCCGGCTGACGTGGTCGTTGCGCGAGAAAGGAAACCTGCTCGACCCACCGGTCGATGAAGTGATGCGGAAGGCGCTGAAGATCAAGGAGGGGCCGATCCTCCTGGTCGAACCCTCCGACAACGCCGGCGGCGGCACGCCGATGGACGGAACGGGTGTGCTGTCCGCGTTCCTCCGCCACCGTGTGCAGAACGCCGCCGTCATCCTGAACGATCCCGAGGTCGCGTCGGCGTGCCGCCGGCACAAGGTGGGCGATGTGTTCCACGTCAAGGTTGGCGGCAAGGCCGACAACTTCCACGGCGAAACACTCTCGCTGGAGGTCAAGCTGCGCAAGAAAACCGACGGCAAGTTCACGCTGGAAAACCCAAAGAGTCACCTTGCGTCCGTGCTCGGCATGCGCGTCGATATGGGACCGACCGTCACGATCCAGTGCGCGGGCGTGACGATCGTGGTCAGCAGCAGCAAGATCCCGCCTTGGGACCTCGGCCAACTTCGCAGCCAGGGTGTCACACCCGAAAAGTGCTACATGATCAACGTAAAAGCCGCCGCCGCGCACCGGGCCGCCTATGATCCGATCGCGAAACACAGTTTCTACGTCGATACGCCGGGGTTGGGTTCGAGCAACCTCAAGAACTTCGACTACCGGCACGTGCCTCGCCCCATCTTTCCCCTCGATCCGTTCCCGCGCGGGCCCGAGTTCTGACCGGGATCACCGTCCGCTTGGTGGAATGCCGCGCCCCACCAAAGTCTTTGAAAAAACGGCTGCTTCGGCATAATTTCTGCCGTTAGTACGTGCCATGTCCCGGAACTCTAACTTCGACGTCGTTGTCGTCGGTGCCGGTCCCGCCGGAATCACGGCCGCCATCTGTCTGGCCAAGGCCGATTTTTCCGTGCTGGTGCTCGAAGCGGGCGCGTTTCCCGGCGCCGAGAATTGGTCGGGCGCGGTCTATTTCGCCGAGACGCTGACGCGCGACGACGTGCTCGGCTTGAGCGAAATCGAGCGCGGCGCCATCGAGCGGCGCGTCGTCAAACGCGGCGCCTACGTTTATAACGGCCACTCGATGTTCGGGCTGTCGTACCGCAACCCGAAGACGTTCGAGAACTGCTACACCGTTCTGCGTCCCGTGTTCGACCACTGGCTCGCCGAGAAGGCGAAGCGGCTCGGCGTTCACGTCCTCAACGAAACGACTGCCGAGAGTTTGATTCGCGAAGGCGGTCGCATCGTCGGCGTGAACACCGATCGCGGGCCGGTCTACGCGAATTGCGTTTTCCTGGCGGAAGGCGACGCGGCGCACCTGGTGACAAAGGAAGGTTACGAGAAGGTTCCTTCCGCGCGCCCCAAGTTCTTGCAAGGCATCAAGGAAGTGGTCGAACTCGACCCCGCGTTGATCGAGAAGAACTTCGGCGTCGGCCCCGGCGAGGCGGCGTGTTTCGAGATTCTGATGCGCAACGGCACCATCGGCAATCGCCCGGCGAAGCTCAATGCCGGCGGGTTCCTGTACACGAACCAGCAGAGCGTCTCGCTCGGGCTGGTGTTGCCGCTCGACAACCTCGCCCAGAATTTCAACGGCGACCACAATCGCCTGATGGAATGGTTCAAAGGCTTGCCGGAAATCCAGCGTTGGATCGGCGGCAGTCAGTCGGTCGCGTACGGAGCGAAAATCATTCGCGGCGGTGGATTGAAGGAGTTGCCGCAACTCGTGGACGACGGCCTGGCCATCGGCGGCGCGGCGACCGGCATCGGCATCGATTTTCCGTATCCCAATTTCACCGGCCCGGCTTGTTCGATGGGTTATCTCTTCGCGGAAACGATGAAGAAGCTCCGCGAGGCCGGTCAGCCCGCGACCAGGGCCAGCCTCGAACAACTCTACGAGCAGCCGCTGCGCAAGACGCACTACTTCCAGAACGTTTCCGTCCTCCGCAACTGGCCCGGCTACGTCGAGCACACGAGCTTCTTCTTCGGCCGTCAGGTCGATCTCGTGTGCGGGTCGCTGTTCGTTCTGAGCAATCCCGAGTTGAAAGGCGTCGCGCGCTGGTGGCAACTCGCGAAGTTCGTCCGCGAGACCGTGCCGCTCAAGCGCTGGGGCGAAACGATTGCCGATGCTCGCAAGTTGAATCGGGCGATCCCGACGTTCCGATTCGCGCTGCGGGCCTTGCCGGGCGCGATCGGTCCATTCCTGCTCAACACGCTCTGGCCGTTCCGCCGTCACGGAACACGGAACACGAAACACGAAGCACTCGAACTCACCTTCTCCGTGGACGCAAAGCCTCTCGCGTGGACGGAATTCCCGTGGCTGGTCCAACGCCTCGTCCGCGCGCTGCGACTCGGCCTGCCGGACGCCGCCCATTCGCTGTATCACAACGACGACACGCCGCTCGACCGCAAGCTTCAGACTTCGCTCGGGCACGTGTTCCGCAACGCCAACCTCTGGGATGTCCTGCTCGCGGGGTTCGTCAAGCTCGGCCTGTTCCTCCTGATGCCGGTCCAGTTTGTCTGCGAGACGGGCCGGTTCGCGCTGCTGAAACTGCTCAAGCGGCCGGTTATCGAGGTGTTCCTCAAGAGTTTCTACCAACGCTGGCTTCGCAAGACGCGCGAGATCGCCAAGCTCGACGACGGCGACGTGAAGATCGCGCAACCGTGGGAGGACAAGCTCGGCACGATCAGTTACCTGAGCGAGAAAATTTCGCACATCAAAGTGCAGCGCCCGGCGTTGTTCGAGAAGCGCACTGAGATTCAGAAGTCCGCGCTCTGGCACATCTGCCCGGCCAAGGTCTATGAATGCCACACCGACGACCTCGGCCAGTCGCAGGTGGTCGTGAACTGGGAGAACTGCGTCAAATGCGAGTCGTGCTGGCGCGGCAGCGAGGACGTGGATTGGTCGCGCCACCGCGCGCACCGCCTGATCTACCGGACGTACACGCCCGCCGAGGAGAAGGTGCTGGGACTGATGTCGGAGGAAACTTCGGACAAGGTGCCGCGTACGCCGCGCCTCACCGATCATCCAGCATCCAGCACCCAGCATCCAGCATCCGCGCTGCTCCAGAAACTCGGGCGCAAGATCCACGAATTCTCCGTCACGCTTCATCGCGAACCGCGCGACCTCGATCGGAACCGTGTGTTGTGGCTGCAATCGATCGTGCAGCAGGAAGTCGAGATCGTTTCTGATATCTCAAATCTCAAATCTCAAATCCCTCAATGGGATGACGTGCAGCGCAAGCACGCCGACCGCGTCCGCAATGCCTCGCACGGCAGGTTCTTCTGGGCGGAAGCGGACGGCCAGCAAATCCTCGCGCACCATCTCATTCGCCTGGGCGCTTGCGGGTCGAATGGCGGCGAGATGAATGTGGGAGGCGCCTCCGCGCGCCGACCGGACGGCCCGAGCCTTCGGAAACAAATCGAATCCACCTTCACCAAACAAGTCGTCAAGGCCCTCGACCACGACGCCGAGTTCAGCGCGGAACAAGCGGCGTTGCTGAAGAAACTGGCCGCCCTCGCTGCGCAGAACGCCGACATCCGCAAGCTCGTTCTCGAAGAACTCGGGCGCGTGGAACCATCGGCTGCCTTGCTCTTGTCGCACCACGTCATCGGTTGCGAACTGCTCGGGCGGCCCGCGGACACTCCTTGGATCGCAGTCGCCCAGTTCGATGAACGTCGGGCGTTCCTCGTCCCCTCGGCGCTCACCGAGGAGTTCGTCGCCGTTGTGGACGATGGTTTTTCACTCGTCCATCGTACCGACATGTCGGTGAACCGGCAACAGACCTTCGGCCTCACCGGCGCGCGGCTCGCGCACCTCGAACTCCGCGCCACACCGGCCAACCGCACGCCGAAACCGGGCTGTGCCAACCTCGTCCGGACGCGCGCCGCCCCCGACCTGCTTTCCATCGCGCTCGGCGCATCGACGATGCTCATTGAGCGGGCGACGGCGCACGCGCTCACCCGGGTCCAGTTCCCGGGCGTGTTCAAGGACGAAAACGGCCGCGACGGCGTCGGCAAATTCGGCGCGGTGAAACAATGTCTCTCGCAGATGGAGGCGATGCGTTACGTGCTCGACACGCTGAGTTGCCACCCGCACGACCTGATGCCCGAGCAGATCAAGCTCATCACCGCCGAGGCGTTCGGCACCATGCCGGGCAGCGTCACGTACAACGCCGGCCAGATCGTCGGCGGCCCGGCGTTCTCCGAAGACGACATCTACTCGAAGTTCTATCGCGATAGCGGCGCGTGGGGCTGGCTCTGGTGGGACAACGACGCGGCAGACCTCGACAACTTCGCCGCGTCGAGCCTGGCGGCGCTCTTGCCGAAGGTGCTGCCGCTGGTCGAGGAACGGAACCGCCAGCGCCGCGACCTTGGTGTTCCTTCCGAGAAGGAAATCGAGTGCGAGAAGTTGCTGCGCGAGATGGCCGGTGTAGCCGCGCTTCTGCGAAGCGCGGACGGAGACGACTCGCGCTTCACGGAAGCGCGGCTACATCTCGGCTCCGACGTCCTCCACAACGGCTATTTCGATCAACCGCTCTCATCGGCCGGCCAGTTCAACTATGCCGACCTGTTGGCGACGGACCAGCATTACAGCTTTGGCGACTTCCTGGTGAACCCGTGCGATTTTAGCTCGCGCAGCTACCTCCCTGAGCAGCTCCATCTCGACGCCGATTTGCGCGCGTACAACGAGCGAGTCCGCGATTATTTTCGCAAGAACTTCCACGACCGCACGGCCGAAGGCGTTTCCTACTCGCGCTTCATCGAGAAGCATCACAAGGTGCCCGAGGCCGACGTGTTCGCGCTGATCGATCAGGGGTTCCTGCGCATGTCGATCCCGAAAGACCTCGGCGGCGAAGGGTTGACCAAGGCGCATTACTACGTCCTGATCACCAACGCCATGCGTTACGGCGAGCCGGGCGTGTCGCTCACGATCCAGGCCAATACCAGCATCGGCACCACGCCGATGCTGCTCGGGCTGAAGCAGGACGTTCCCCGCGCGCGCAAGGACCTGGAAAGTTTCCTCCAGGACGACAGCGCGGTCGTGGCGATCGGCAAGGAACTCGAACGCATCCAGCGAATGCTCGACACGCCCGCCGTGCTCAAAGTGAAGGACGCGTTCATCGCGCTCGGCGAAAAAGTCAAGGCCGACATCGGCAAACGCGCGATGCTGCGGTCCATCGCCAGCGATTTCCTCGGCGCGTTCATGCAGGCGGTGCGTGCCGGGCAACGGCAGGACCTCAAGGCGTTCGCAGCGGGCCTGGAGAAAGCGCGGGCGTGCATCCCGCAGTTCCGTCCGCGCGCCGAAGCCGTCCTCGCCGAGTTGGGCCGACGCGAGGAAGCGCACAGGTTTTTCCTGCGCCTGATTTCCAGCGGACAGATCGCCGCGTTTGCGCTGACCGAGCCGGGCGCGGGCAGCGATTCGGCGGGCGTCCAGACGCGCGCGAACCTCAAGACGGCCGAAGTCTTCACCGACGCCGACGGCGTGAAGTTCTTCCACCTCGACGCTGAGAAGAAACAGCGCCGCAACCTCGTCGATATGGCACGCGTGAAGTTCGAGGGACGCAAGGCGTTCTACACCGTCGCCGACGGCAAGGCGCCGGTCGAGTTGCATTGGCCCGAGCCGGGCGAAGGTCCCGCCAAGCCGCGCTGGTTCGAGTGGAACGGCAAACGCGTCGAGGTCTTCGACATCGCGCTCGTCCGCGCACGCGATGGGAAAGAGTGGTTCGAGTACCACGAGATGAACGGCGCGAAGATGTGGATCACCAACGCGCACATTGCCGGCGTGTTCACGCTCTACGCGAAGACCGCCGAAGGTGTGACCGGTTTCATGGTGGATCGTTTCGCCGAGGGCATGAGCGTCGGCAAGGACGAGGAGAAAATGGGCCAGCGCGGTTCGCCGACGAATGAACTTGGCCTCAGCGGCGTCCGCGTCCCGCGCGAATGCGTGATCGGCATCGAAGGCCGCGGCCAGGTCAACGCGCTCGAAACGCTCAACGTCGGCCGGGCGGGCCTGTGCGTCTCGACCGTGGCGATGATGCTCAAGATCGTCGAGCAAACGCGGTCATTCGTCCGCGCGCACTTAAACAAAAACGCTTCAAGTGAAGCGAAAAATTCCAAGTGGATCCACGTGTTGCTGGGCGCCATGAGCGAAGAACTCTACGCTGCGGAATCGGTCGCGTACGAGTTGATCGGCCTGTTCGACCACAAGGGCACCGACTCGGTCCGCATGGAGTCGGCCATCGGAAAGTACTACGGCTCCGAGGCGTTGCATCGGATCATCCGCTGGGCCGAAGCGATCCACGGTTGCCACAGCCAGACCGCGCAGTACGAGATCGAGAAGCACCGCCGCGACGCGCGCGTCCTCAATATCTACGAAGGCACGAACGAGGTGCAGCGGTTCCTGATGCTCAAGGACCTCGCCGGCGAGTTGTTCACCAAGTGGACTGACACGACCTTCGTCGGCGCGGTGGATCCCCGGCTTGCCGCGCAGGCCGAGACGTTGAAACAGACGAAGGAGCTTCTCAAGAAACGGATCGGCGAAGTGTTGCAGGTGTTCGGACAGCAGATCTGGCAGAACCCGGGGTTCCAGGCGGCGTTCTTCAAACTCGCAGACGTGGCCGGCTTCGTGAAGATCATGGACAGCGTGCTCCGCCGCGCGCAATGGCTGCTGGCGAACGTCGCCGCCGGTTCGCACGCGGAAGACCTGCGTCATCGCGACCTGGCGTTGCAGGCGACCGTGAACTACTTCGGTCGGGTCAAGGCCGAGATCGCATCGCTCGACGCCGCGCTGCAAAAGGAGTTTGCGTCGCTCAAGCAGGGTATCTACCCATCCAATATCCGCGTAGCTACCTTGGTTTTTGAGGAACACGAGCATTCACACGCAGGTGTGGAGGCGCCCGTCCCCGGGCGCGAGGGGTTAGAAGCCACGATCGCCGCAACAGAGCCGCCGGGGACGACGGCCACCACACCGGCACTCACCATCGCCGTCTTGCTCAAACCGATTCCGTTGCTCTCGCCACGGCCGCACGTCCGTAACGGGCGCTTGCTGGAGAGTCATTTCGAGATCAACCCGTTCGACCGCGCGGCCCTGATCGAGGCGTTGCGAATCAAGAAGGCTGCACCGGACCGGGTGCGACTCGTCGCGATTTCCGCGGCGCCCGGCTTCGGGCGTGAATTGTTGCAGCAGGCGCTCGCTCTCGGCGCGGACGAAGCCGTCCTCATCGATATCGGCTCCGCCCGGCTCACTCACGCCGAGGTTGCCCGCCTCCTGGCCGAACGCGCGCGCGAGCATAAGCCGCAATTGATCCTGACCGGCTGCCGCGCCACGGACACCGCCCAGGGCGTCGTCGGCCCGCTGCTCGCCGATGATCTCCATGTGCCATGCGTCCAACGCGTCACGTCGCTTGCCGTGGAAAAGATCGAGTCGGGGAAGGCGATGTTTTCGTTCGAGCTCGAACAATTCCCGGGCGTCCCGGTCACGAAGAAGGGTCCGTTGCTCGTGACCTGGGCGGCGCCTGCTCCCCGGTCCGTGCGTGGTTCGCTCGATCATTTCACGATGGACGGCTGGTTGCGGTCGTTCGACAAACCGCTGCGTCGGGTGAAACCGGCGAACCTCGGCGCCAATGGCGAAGCGATACTGCGGCTCCCGCAAGCCCCCGCGCCGAGCGCGGAGGACACCGGCCCGCGCACCGCGGACGGCGCGGCGAAGTTGCTCGCGCGCGCAGCCGGTCTGGAACTCGGCGCTGGTGATCGATCTAAGGCGTCGTTCCAAGGCGAGATTGTCCGCAAGGAACCGAACGACATCACGTGGAAGCACTCCGTTGCCTTCCTCGCCGAACCGCCCGCCGATGGGTTCACGCCCGCCGTGCTGCAATCGCTCGGCGTCGCGGCGAACCTCGCGCGTCATCTGCGCCTGTCGTTGCGCGTGGTGGTGTTGACGAGCGGCGACGAAGCGCGGCTGCGGGCGTTGGCCAGCGAACTTACCGGCCACGGCGCGTCGGAGATTGTATTCGTCACCAGCGCGAAATTCGAGACCGGGGTCGAGGAAGTGCATCTGGAAGCCATTCAACGCCTCTGGAACGTCGAGGACCACCCCGCGTACGTCGTCGGGCCAGCGTGGGCCAACGAATTGCTCGCGCGCTTCGGCAACACGGCGGATAACGGGCAGGTCCACGTGCATCAGAACGTGAAGGAGATCGTGGCGCGGAACGGGTCGTTCGAGTTCGTCTTCCCGGCCTTCAGTGGCAAGGTCGAAGCCGTTGCGAAGGAGCCTGCCCGTTGCGCGCTGGAGGAAATCATCACGTTGACTCCCGGCGCGAGCTTCGAAGGCGGCACGTCGCAGCCGCAGACCGTTGACGCGCCCAGCGTCGCCCACATCGCACTCGATCTATCGTACGACCTTGACGCTGACGCGATGGCGCAGTTGTTGAAGGATGCCACGCGCGCTGCGGGTGCCGAATCGGTCGAGGACGCCGAGTTCATTATCGATGTCGGGTACGCGATTGGGAACAAGGAGAACTACGAGGTCATCATCGCGCCATTGAAGAAACTGCTCGATCAGATGGGCGTCAAAGGCGTGCAGATCGGCGGCTCGCGCAAGGTGGTCGAGGAATTGAAACTCTTACGTGCTGATCAGCAGATCGGTCAGACCGGCGTGAGCGTCAATCCGACCGTGCTGCTCGCCATCGGCATCTCCGGCGCTCCGCAGCACCTCGATTACATCGGCGAGAAGGCGACGATCATTTCCTTCAACAAAGACCCGCAAGCGCCGATCATGACCCTTAACCAACGTCGAGCCCGACCGAAGGTCTATCCCGTCGTGGGCGACCTCTTCAAGACGGTGCCGCAGTTCATGGAAGCGCTGGCGGCGATGAAAGCATGATGCGCCGAGCGAGCATTACGACTTGGTGACCGCTGCCGGCTGGCCTTGGAACACTTCCGCCGGCGGCAATTTGACATCGGTGGCCAGGCCGATCCAGGCGAGGAAACGGATGATCAGGTACGTCGTGTCGATTTCCCACCAGCGCAAGCCATGCGCGGCGGAACTCTGGTAGGCGTGATGGTTGTTGTGCCAACCCTCCCCGAAGCTGAACAGTGCCACGAGCCAGTTGTTGCGTGAGTGGTCGGGCGTGTCGAAATTCCGATACCCGAACCGGTGCGCGGCGGAGTTCACGAACCACGCGCAATGAAACGCGAACACGGTGCGAACGAAGACCCCCCACACGACCCACGAGATCCCGCCACAGGCGTACAGGATCGCGATCAGGAACCACTGTGGCACGTAGTAATACTTGTCGATCAACGCGAGGCCCTTGTCGTGCGTCAAATCGCCTGCGGCGCGCCGCGCTCCTTCGTGGTCGAAGTAGAACGACCAGAACACGTGTCCCCACGAGAAATCCTCGGCGGGCGAATGCGGATCGCCTTCGCGGTCGGAATGACGATGATGAAGCCGGTGCGTGCCAACCCAGATGACCGCCGGACCTTGATTCGCCAGCACGCCGCAGATGGCGAGCGTGTAGCGGACGAACCGGTTCGTCTTGAAACTCCCGTGCGTGAACAAGCGATGGAACCCCAGGCAGATGCCGAACTGCGCCGTCACCACGTACAGCGCGATGGCCACCGCCAATCCGCTCCAGGTGAATGTGAACGGCGCCGCGATGCAAGCCAGGTGAAACACGGTCACGGATACGATCACCAACCACTGAAGCCGGGGCTTCTCGGGCGCTGTCATGGGAAGGAAACATCTACGCAACTCGCGCGAGAAGTCAAAAGGCAATTCCCGCGTTGACGTTAAAGGCGCGAGGTTTCGCGCGCAGAAATTTCCGCACCCTTCCGGCTGGACGGCGTCGGCGCATCCTGACACTGCCGCCATCGCACGGACCTGCCGAATGCAATGGGACCGGAACGCCGTCCATCTTTGCAATCTTTGCATGCCTTCCACATTGCATCTTGGAATCCACCACCCCGCGTGGGATAGTTTGCGGCGATGATCTGGAAGTGCACTTTGATCGCGCTCGGCGGGGCCCTCGGCGCGCTGGTCCGGTACGGACTAAACGGCCTGATCTCGGAGCATCAGAGCCGGCATCTGCCGCTGCCGGCGTTGTTCCCACTGGGCACAATGATCGTGAACGTGTCCGGCTGCTTCGCGATCGGGTTGATCGCGGCAGTGACCGATCCGGCGGGCGGCCGTTCGTGGATGAAACCCGACTGGCGTGATTTCTTGATGGTGGGCATTTGCGGCGGCTACACGACGTTTTCCAGCTTCGGCATCCAGACGCTCCATCTGGCCCGGGACGGCGAATGGCTGTGGGCGGGGGTGAATGTCGTCGGCTCGAACGTGCTGTGTTTGTTGGCGGTCTATCTCGGCTGGGTATGCGGGCGGTTCGTGCAGGCGAAACTTCACGGAGGAGCGATATGAAACTCGAAGGCGAGGGTTACCTGCTGCGCATCTACATCGGCGAACTCGACAAATGGCAGCGCGTGCCGCTCTACGAAGCCATCGTGCTCAAGGCCCGTGAGTTGGGTTTGGCCGGCGCGACGGTTTTCCGCGGTTCCATGGGCTTCGGGGCCAATTCCCGGCTGCATACGGCGAAAATCCTCCGGCTCAGCGAAGACCTGCCCGTGGTGATCGAGATCGTGGATCAGGAAGACAAAATCAACGCATTCCTTCCCGAACTCGAAAATATGGTCGGCGACGGCCTGATCACCCTGGAGAAAGTGCGCGTGATTCGCTACCGCGGCAGTCAGACGAAACCGTAGCCGGGTCTGGCGTTCTGCCGCGCCGTCTGCTATGGTCCACGCCACGATGAAACCAGACCGTTCCGATTATCTTCACCGGCCCGACCGTTACGTCATCAACAAACCATCACAGGAGCGCCGGGCCGAGAAACCGTTTTCCAAGCCGTTTGTGTTCCGCTACACCAATCCCGCACAACAGGTGTTCGTCGTCGGCAGCTTCAACCAGTGGAGCCCGGAGGCCAACCCGATGGAGCGGTTGGTGGACGGCGCGTGGCAGACCGTAATCGAATTGCCCCGCGGCCATCACCAGTACTGCTTTCTGGTCGATGGCGTCCGGACGCTCGATCCGAAGGGCAGCACCGAGGCCGATGGCCAGGGTGGCAAGTGCAACTTCCTGCACGTGAGTTGATGCGCCCGTGCCGGAACCGCCGGCGCATCATGCATTTCGTTGCTTCGCCGGCCGGGTGGGCAGCACGACGATCAGTTCGCACTCACAGAGCAGGTCTGGCCGGCACAAACGCGCCTCGACGCACGTGCTCGCCGGCAGCATCTTCAACCTTTGCTTCTTGAAAAAGGCCGTGCGCACTTCGTTGAAGGCCCGGTAGTGCCGCATGTCGGCCAGGAACACCAGCGCCTTGACCACGTGGTGCCAGGTCGCTCCCTCGGACCGCAGCAGCGCGGTCAGGTTTTCGTACATCCGCTGGCACTGCGCCTCGAAATCGCCGGGGTGAATGGACTTGCCCCGGTGGTTGACGCTGGCCGTGCCGGAGAGGAACAGCAGCGTCGTGTCGCCGATCTCGCAACGCATGCCGCGCGAAAAAGCGCACGAAGGGTCCTCGTAATGGTACGCCTCGTTCAGCATGTGCGGCACATGCATCGTCGAGACTCGAATGTGGCTGTTCTTCCTCGATTTGCTCATCCCAAATCCTGCCACCGCCCCCAGCAAGCTAGCGGATGGAAGCGTTTAGAGGATTTCCCGATGCGAGTCAACTGCCTGGAATCGCGGGGCCAGCCACGGATGCGCCAGTCGCCACGAGATGGACGCCATTTGCGGCGAGTGGAAACAAGGCTGCCCGTCACCGGGCGGTCTGTTGCCTGCACGCCTGGACGGTGTTGTGCAGCAACATGGCGATGGTCATGGGGCCGACCCCGCCGGGCACGGGGGTGATCTTGGCGGCTTTCTCTTTGACCGCGTCGAAATCGACGTCGCCCACGAGACGTTCGCCTTTGGGACGGCTGGCGTCCGGGATGCGATTGACGCCGACGTCGATCACCACCGCGCCATCGCGGACCATGTCGGCGGTGATGGCTTTCGGACGACCCATCGCGGCGACGAGGATGTCGGCGGTGCGGGTGACCTCGGGCAGGTTGCGCGTGCGGGAATGACAGACCGTAACGGTGGCGTCGGCGTGTTTGGCTTTCTGCATAAGGATCGCGGCCACCGGTTTGCCGACGATGTTGCTGCGGCCGACCACGACGACGTGGCTGCCCTCGATCTGGACGCCGCTGCGGATGAGCAGTTGTTGGATGCCCGCCGGGGTGCAGGGCCAGAAACCATCGGTCTCGCCCATCAGGAGTTTGCCGACGTTGATGGGGTGAAACCCGTCCACATCCTTGGCGGGGCTGACTGTCTGGAAAATCAACTCCTCGTTGATCTGTTTTGGGAGCGGCGATTGGACCAGGATGCCGTGGAACCGGGGGGATTTGTTGAGCGTGTCGATCAAGGCCAGCAATTCCGGCTGGCTCGTCGCCTCCGGCAGGATGAAGTTCTGCGAATGGATGCCGAGCCGTTCGCACGCCTTTCCCTTCGCGCCGACATACACGACCGAGGCGGGGTCTTCGCCGACGCGCACGAGAGCGAGGCCGGGCTGGACCTTTCGCGCGGCGAGTTTCCCAACTTCGGCCTTGGTCTCGGCGTGGATCTGCTCGGCGATCGCTTTGCCGTCGATGAGCATGGGATTGATGGTCAATGGTTGATGGCTAATGGTTAATGGGGATCGGGACCGGCTTCGAGCCGACAACCAATAACTAATAACCGATAACGAATAACGAACCGCCCTTCACCACATCGGGCTGAGCTCTTGCACGTCGATCACGGGATTCTGCCAGTTGATAAGCCTCGTCTCCATCCCGACGATCTGCACTTTGTGTCCGTTGAACTTGTCGAGCGAGATGCCGGCGCTGTTGAGGTAGGCGATGATCTGCGGTCTGGAGGCGCTCTCGTCCCAGAGCGCATGCGTGCCCGGGCGCTTGAGCAGGTAGCCCGAACACGTCCGCAATATCCCCTGGCGCGTCACCGGCTGCGGAGGGCCGTCGGCATCCTTGGAAATAATCGGGGCTTCCGTTGGCTTGGCCGGTTCGACTGCTTTGACCGGAGATTCGACGACCGTCACGCCATTCGTCGTCGTCGGCTTGGGCGCGGCGTCCCCCACGGGCGGGATGACCGGCTGCACTTGTTCGGAAGGCGGCGGGGGCTGCAAGTCCGGGGTCAATTCCACGTAGTCGGATGAGATCCAGCCGAACGTACCCGGCAACGGCCGAATCTCATGCCACTCGCCGGCCGTGCGCAGGATTTGAAGCTTCTCGCCCTTGTGGGTCTGCCCCAAGATGCTGAAGTTGACGCCGGCGCCGGCGCGCAGGTTGACTTTCTCGCCGGTGACCACGCCTTCCTTGACGAATTCGCCTTTGATCCAGACGGTGGCCTTCTCCGGCAAGGCGACCTTGAGCCAGGTCATGGTGCGGCTGCCATACGGGACGTTTTTTTTGTCGAGGATGGTCAGGCGATCTCCCTTGGCGAGCTGCGTGATCACCTCGGCGTTGGCTTTCGCCTGGGCGCGGAGGTTGACGCGGTCGGCTGTCACAACGCCGGTTTCCGCGCACGCGAAAACCACTGCGGCAAGGAAACCGGCGAACAAGACAAGGGTGCGTTTCATGGCCTTCCTCTACGGGTTGAGGCCGCTTAGCGCAAGTGATTTCTATGGGAACGACTGCGCGTGAGCTTGCGGACTTCCGCGCTGCTGAGGAACCGCCAGCGGCCCGTCTTGAGGGAACCGAGCTCGATCGAACCGATGTTGAGCCGTTTGAGCCGCACCACCCGGTGGCCGAGCGCGCGGAGCATGCGTCGAATCTGGCGTTTCTTGCCCTGGGTCAGGACCAGGTCGAACCGCGTTTGGTTGGAAAGTTTGCGAATGTTGCCGACGTGCTCGGCCTTCATCCGCTCGTTCTCGACGACCATCCCAGCGGTGAGTTGCGCGACCTGTGGGTCGGTGAGCGAACCGTTGATCAGCACCTCGTAGCGTTTGGCGACCTTATAGCGAGGATGCGTCAGGTGCAGCGAGAAGCCGCCGTCGTTGGTCAGCAGCAGCAGCCCTTCGGTGTCGAAATCCAGCCGCCCGACCGTGTGCAACCGCGGCCAGCTTTCCGGCAACAAATCGAAGACCGTGTGACGGTTGTGCGTGTCCTTGGCGGTGCAAAGGTAGCCGGCGGGTTTGTTCAGCGCGACGTAGAGCTTGCGCTGAGTCGCGACCGGCCTGCCATCGAGCAGGATGCGATCATTGGCGGGGGAAACCTTGACGCCCATGGCGCTGACGGTTTCGCCGTTGACCCTGACGCGCCCGGCCCGGATGAGCTCTTCGCACTGGCGCCGCGAAGCGACACCCGTCTCCGCAAGGAACTTTTGTAATCGAATAGGCATGGCTCGATCGCCGTACACTCAGGCGAGCCAAAACAACTATTCCGGTTTGGTCTTCGGCAATCCGAAAACGCGATCTCCTTCTTTCCACTTCCCGCGGCGCTTCAACACTTCAATCCGCTCAAGCCGTTTCAACACACTACGTTTGGCCGCGATCTTTCCACTGGTTTTCAAACTCGAATGCTGTGACATGATCTCTCCCGACGAAAATTAGTCCCCTCAACAAGTAAGAGAAACTTCCTCTACCACACGGGCACGATTCCTGAAAAGGTTTTTCTTCCGCAATCTTCGAACCGAGCCGCCCATATATAACCAACTACTGCTTAAGACCGCAACGACCTCGCAAGCCGCCTTACCGGCGGGCCAAGCGCTCGGCCTTCCTGGAAGGCGGATTTTTCGGATGCGAAGCCGCGGCGATTGCACTATCCTGCCCGTCGTGACTTCGACGGAAGCGTACATCGCCCTGAACATGCTGCCGAACATCGGTCCGGTGCGCGTGCGAGCGTTGCTCGAAGCGTTCGGCGAGCCCCAGGCGATCCTTTCCGCCGGCGCCAGCCAACTCAAGAAGGTCCACGGCGTCGGCGAAGAGGTCGCGCAGAGCATCGCGCGCTGGCGCGAGTTGGCCGACCTCAACGGCGAACTGAAGCGCATCGACAAACACGGAGCGCACGTGTTGACGCAGCAGGACGCCGCCTACCCGGCGCACCTCAAGGAAATCGCCTCGCCGCCGCTGGTGTTGTACGTCCAGGGCAAGCTCGATCCGCGCGACAGCCGTTCCGTGGCCATTGTCGGCTCGCGGCGGACGACCCATTACGGCAGGGAAGCCGCGCAACGACTCGCCATCCAACTCGCCCATTGCGGCCTGACCATCGTCAGCGGCGGCGCGCGCGGGATCGACACCGCGGCGCACGAAGGCGCGCTCAAGATCAAAGGCCGCACCGTGTGCGTGTTCGGCGCCGGGCTGGACGTGATTTATCCGCCCGAGAACAAGGATCTCTTCGACCAGATTGCCGGCAACGGGGCGTTGCTCAGCGAATTCCCGTTCGGCACCAAGCCGGACAAACAGACGTTTCCCATGCGCAACCGGATCGTCAGCGGCATGTCGCTGGGACTGCTCGTCGTCGAAGCGGGGACCAACAGCGGCGCGTTGATCACCGCGCAGATGGCGCTCGAACAGGGCCGGCAGGTCTTCGCCGTGCCCGGGCGGATCGATTCGCCGCTCAGCAGGGGGACGCACCGGCTCATCAAGGAGGGCGCCAAGCTCGTCGAGGACGCCGAGGACATTCTCGGCGAGTTCGAGTACCTGTTCGCGTCGCGGGAACGCAAGCCCGGCGCGTTCGCCCCGAGCGCGAATCCCGCCGCGAACCTCAGCGAAACCGAGAGCAAACTCTACGCGCACGTCGGCAACGACGAAACGGGCATCGACGAACTCATTCACGCCAGCGGCTTGACATCCGCGGTGGTCTCCGCCACTTTGCTCGCGCTCGAAATGAAGAAGCTCGTGAAACAATTCCCGGGCAAACGATTCGCCCGGATGTTTCCCATCGAGTGAACGGAGCAAACATCGCGGATGGGCAAAGCACTCATCATCACTGAGAAACCGAGCGTAGCGCAGGACATCGCCGCCGCGCTGGGCCGGTTCAAGAAGCAGAAGGAGTATTTCGAGAACGATCAGTACCTGCTCTCCTGGGCCGTCGGCCACCTCTTCGAACTCGCGGTGCCCGCGGCGATGAAAGACCAGGACAAATGGGCGCTCGACAAACTGCCGATCATGCCGCCCGAGTTCGACCTGCTGCCGCAGGAAAAAACCGAGGGCCGCGTCAAGGTCCTCACCAAGATGCTGAAGTCGAAGGAGGTCTCCGAGGTCATCAACGCCTGCGACGCCGGGCGCGAAGGCGAACTGATTTTCCGTTACATCGTCCAGTACGCGCAATCCAACAAGCCGATCCGGCGCCTCTGGCTGTCGTCGATGACCCACGACGCGATCCGCCAGGGATTCGCACGGCTGCGGTCCGACGCCGACCTGCAGCCGCTCGCCCAGGCTGCGCGGAGCCGCAACGAAGCGGACTGGCTCGTCGGGATCAATGCCACGCGGGCGTTCACGCTGCGGCTCACGGGCGGAAGGGGCAGCACCGTGACAAGTCTCGGCCGGGTGCAGACGCCGACGCTGGCGATCATCGTGGACCGCGAGAAGAAGATCGAGAGTTTCAAGCCGCGCGATCTGTGCGAGGTGTTCGGCCATTTCCGCGCGGCGGCCGGTCCTTACACGGGGCGATGGTTCGACGAGGCGTTCAAGAAGGAGGAAGCCGAGGTCGAGCGCACCCGGCGCTTGTTGGGCCGCTTGCAATTGAGCCTGCCGGATGCCGAAGCGCGGCTGGGTGAGGAATTCGGTTCGCTCTGGGACGAGCATCGGCTCGGCACGCGCCTCTGGCATCGGGAGATCGCGCAGGCCATCGAACGGAAATGCACCGGCAAGGAAGGCGTTGTCGAGCTGGAAGAAAAGAAGCCGTCCACTTCCGCGCCGCCGCAATTGTACGACCTGACAACACTGCAGCGCGAGGCGAACACCCGGTTCGGCTTCAGCGCGCGGCGCACGCTCCAGATCGCCCAGGCATTGTACGAACGGCACAAAGTCATCACTTACCCGCGCACCGACTCGCGGTGCCTGCCGGAAGATTATCCCGACACGGTGCGGAAGACGTTGCGCAAGCTCGAAGGCACGGCGCTCGGACCGTTTGCGACCAAGGTGCTCGACCAGGATTGGGTCCGGCCGAACAAACGCATCTTCAATGACGCGAAGGTGAGCGACCATTTTGCCATCGTCCCGACCACGACTGTGCCCGGGCATCTGCACGGCGACGAAGCGTCGATCTACGAGATGGTGGCGAAACGGTTCGTCGCAGTGTTCTACCCGCCGGCACAATATGAGAACACCACGCGTATCACCCGCGTCGAAGGCGAGCCGTTCAAGACCGAAGGCAAGATCCTCGTTTCGCCGGGCTGGCTCGAAGTATATGGACGCGAGGCGCAGGAGAAACCCGAGGAAAACCTGCCCGCCGTCACGCAGGGCGAGCGCGTGGCTACCGAGCGCATCGAGGTCAAGGAGGACAAGACGAAGCCGCCGCCGCGGTACACCGAAGCCACGATCCTCAGCGCGATGGAAGGCGCCGGCAAGCTCGTCGAAGACGAAGAATTGCGCGAGGCGATGAAGGAACGCGGCCTCGGCACGCCGGCCACGCGCGCGCAGATCATCGAGAACCTGGTTTCCGCGCTGTATCTCCAGCGAAACGGCAAGGAACTTCAGCCGACCGCGAAAGCGATCCAGACGATTGGCCTGCTCAAGAAGGCGGTGCCGGAATTGGTCAGTCCCGAGATGACGGGCGACTGGGAGTTCCGCCTGCGTGAGATCGAATATCGCAAGCTGACGCGCGAGCAATTCATGGCGGACATCCGGACATTGACGGCGAACATTGTCCGCGAGGCGAAGGACTTCAAGCCGGACGATCACGTCGAGAACGCGACGCCGTTCGGCCAGTGCCCGAAATGCGGCAGCCCGCTCCTGGAACGGTTCAAAGGCTACAAATGCACGTCCGAGGCGTGCGACTTCTCGATCTGGAAGACCGTCGCGGGACGCATCCTCACGCGCGAAGAGGTCGAGACGCTGGTCCGCGAGCGCCAGGTCGGACCGCTGACCGGGTTCCGCAGCAAAGCCGGCAAGCCGTTTCAAGCCGTGCTGAAGTTGACAGACGAGTTCAAGGCGGAGTTCGATTTCGACGCGACCAACGACGCAGCGGCCACCGACTTGGTTTGTGATAAGTGCGGCAAGACCATGGTCATCAAGCAGGGCCGACGCGGGGAGTTCCTCGCGTGCAGTGGGTATCCCGAGTGCAAAAACGCGATGAGTTTCACCCGCGATGCCGAGGGCAGGATTGTCCCCCAGAAACGCGAGGAGTCCGGCGTTGCGTGCGACAAGTGCGGCAAACCGATGGTCGTCAAGCGCGGGCGGCGCGGGGAGTTCCTCGCGTGCAGCGGGTATCCCGAGTGCCGCAACGCAATGCCGTTCGAGCGCGGGCCCGACGGCAAGATCATCCCGAAGCCACGCGCCGAGTTGGCGGTCCCCGAATCCGTCGCGAAACTGGTGGCGGCGGCGAAATGCGAGAAGTGCGGCAAGCCGATGGCGCTCAAGCAGTCATTCGGCCGGTTTTTCCTCGCCTGCACGGGTTACCCGAAGTGCAAGGGCACCGCCCGGCTCCCCGACGACGCCGCACGGGAACTGCAGGCATTGTTGCCGAAACGCGAGCCGAAGCCGAAGCCGGTGGTCACGGACGTGCCCTGCGACCAATGCGGCAAACCGATGGTCATCCGCACCAGCGCGCGCGGAAAATTCCTGGGTTGCTCGGGGTATCCGAAATGCAAGAACGCCCAGCCACTGCCCGAGTCGTTGAAGGCGCTGGCTGAGCAACCGCCCGCCGCCGTGGACGCCAAGGAAACTACGGCCCCGAAGGCCTCACGTCCGGCCACGACGCCGAGGGCCGAGGCCAAACCCAAACCCGTCCCCACGGGCGAGAAATGCGAGAAATGCGGCAGCCCGATGGTGATTCGTCAGGGGCGCTACGGTGAGTTCGTGGGTTGCTCGGCGTACCCCAAATGCAAGAACATCAAGAAACAGCCCAAGCCGCAGAGAACTCCCAAAGCCTAACCGGGGAATACGTGGTGGCGACGAGCGTCCCGCTTATCGCTCTGCAAAGACCAAGTCGGGCGCGACAAGCGGGACGCTCGTCGCCACCATGCAAAAGCCTTTGCACCTTTGGGGCCCACCGTTGGGCCGGGGGCTTGCATTAATCCCAGTCGAGGACTATGATGCGAGGCAACGAAGCTGATGGTAGAGACTGAGAAACGATACAAAGTGGGCGACCACATTGTCTATTGCAAGTGTAAGTCTTCGGCTCATCCGGGTCCTCGCGCCAATCACATCCGTCCTTCTCAGCACGGTGAGGATTACTCGTACTTGGTGGAAAAGTACTGGGTGGTCTCGGCCGTCCTGAAGGACTGCATTGAAGTGATGACGCGGACCGGCAAGCTTCACTACTTGAAGCCGGACGATCCCAATCTGCGGAAGGCGAATTGGATCGAGGAACTGTTCTCCCGGGACCGGTTCCCGCATTTGGCCAGAGCGAAGAGCTAACGCTGCATTCGGCAAACAACCCCAGCGGCCAGCCTTTCAGGAGGGTGGCGCATTTCAGTGCCGTCTGGCTACCGGGAAACGCAACGTTGGGTCAAGAGGGAAGAAATGGTGGGCGTTACAGGACTCGAACCTGTGGCCTTTTCCATGTCAAGGAAACGCTCTAGCCAACTGAGCTAAACGCCCACGCCGTCGCGGAACGCCGATACTAAGGACCCTTTCCGCCAAATGTCAACGGCGCGGTGCCCGGCCGGCTACGAGGGCGTTTGTAACTCCTTCGCACGGTGAAAAAGCCGGCAGGCCGTTCAGTCCATGGCGTTCACCCGCTCCAATGCCTCGACCGTATCGACGCCGATCAGCCAGTTGTCCAGTTCAAGCGCGTGCAGTTCGCGGCCTTCCCGAAGCAAGCGGGGGAACACGTCGCGAGCGAAGTCGCAGGGGACCTGGTCAGGGATCAATTCGAGAATGACCGGCTCGCAGACGTAGATGCCGGCATTGACCAGATGGCCGGGCACTGCGCCCTGCGGCTTCTCGACGAACTGCTGAACTCGCCCCTCGCGGTCGAAGAGGACAACGCCCGACGTCTGGACGTCCTCGCGATAATGCACCGCGATCGTCACGAGCGCCTTGCGTTCGACGTGAAACTCCGTCAGCCGACCCAGGTTGGCGCGAGTGAAATTGTCCGCGTAGTAAACCCAGAAACGTTCGTCGCGCAGTTGCGGTGCCAGGCCGCGGACCGTGCCGGCGGTCCCCAGCAAACTGGGCTCGTGAATGTAGTTGATCCGCACGCCCCAGCGGGCGCCGTCACCGATCCGCGAAGTGACGACCTCGGGGAGATGGTGGAGGTTGATGAAGAATTCGGTCGCACCATACCGCTTGAGCAGTTCGATGTGATGCTCGAGCATCGGCTTACCCTTGACCGGGACCATCGCCTTGGGGACCGAATCCGTGAGTGGACGCAACCGTGTGCCGAGTCCCGCGGCGAGTAGGACGGCTTTCATGACGCTTCCTGCGCGAGGCGGCGTCGGAGGTAATCGATCGTCCGCTGCAAGCCCTGGCCGAGGTCGATTTGCGGTTCCCAGCCGAGAAGTTCGCGTTCCCGGCTGATGTCCGCCAGCGTGACCTCGGGTTCGCCGGGCAGATCGGGCCTATAGACGGGCTCGATGCCGGTTTTCAGGATCGCTTCGATCCCGTCGAACACCTCCCGGATCGAGTAGTTGTGTCCCGTGCCGACGTTGAAGGTCTCGCCGCGCGACTTGGGATGGGTGGCGACGAGTTTGCTGAGGCGATTTACATCGTCCACAAAAATAAAATCGCGGCGCTTGCTGCCCTTTCCGAAAATGGTGGGCGGCTCGCCTCGGAGCATTTTGCAGATGAACGCGGCCATGACCGGTGGGATGACCCGGCGGAAATCCTGCGCCGGGCCATAGACGTTGAAGTAGCGCGTGACGGTCACATCGAGCCCGTGATGGAGCGCGTAGCTCTGGCACCAGAGCGCGCCCGCGCGCTTGCTTACGGCATAGACGCTGGTCGGCGCGATCCGGTCCACGCGCGAGGGAAATTCGTTGGTACCTTCGTACTCGGCGGAGGTGTCGGCATAAACGAGCTTGGGCACCTTGGCGCGGCGGACGGATTCGAGGACGTTGGCCGTGCCGCGGACATTGGTCTCCGCTGTTTCCAAGGGATGCGCGGCGCAGTCCGGGATGCAGTTGCGCGCGGCGAGGTGATAGACCACGTCCACGCGGCTCAACAAGTCCACCACGGTCGGATCGCACACGTCGATGGCGTGACACTCGACGCGCGGGTCGAGGTTCTCGCGGGTGCCGGCGCTGAAATTGTCGAGGCCGGAGACGCTGTGTCCGTCGTCGAGCCAGCTCTTGGCGAGGTTGCTGCCGATGAATCCCGCGACGCCTGTGATGAAAATCCTCATCGATAAGACGAAAATCGAATCTGCCAGAGTTCTTTGAAGTTTCGGAGGCTGCCGGTGAGGGGCTTGAAGCGGCTGTCGTGGTCCGCATGCCACTCGATCGAGAACTCCGTCATCTTCAGTCCCAGCCGGCGGGCGATCAGAATTGCCTCGATGTCGAACATGAAACCGTCGATCTTCACCCGGGTAAAGATTTCTTTCGCCGCGCGCGCGGAGTAGAACTTGAACCCGCACTGCGTGTCGCGAACCGAGCCGACGCCCATGCAATTACGCACGAAAAACCCGAACAACGCGGAACCAGCGCGCCGGTAGCCGTGTTGGGGACGGCGGACCTCTGCGCCGGGGATCTTGCGCGATCCGAGAGCAACGTCCCAGCCTTGCTGGAGCAACGCCAGTCCCTTTTGCACCTCGGCGTAGGGGACACAGAGGCCAGCGTCAACAAAGAGGACGGTCTCTCCCCTGGAAGCGAGGACGCCGGACTTGACGGCGTACCCCTTGCCGCGGTTGGGTTGATACGAAATCAAGCGCAGTTGAGGAAACCCCGGCTGCAAGTTGCGGACGCGCTCGGCGGTTGCGTCGCGGCTGCCGTCGTCCACGACGATCACCTCGATGGAGTAGGATTGAGATTGAAGGAAGCTCTGGGCGGCGCGTATATCGGTTTCAATCTTGCTGGATTCGTTGTAGGCGGGGATGATGATCGTGAGGTGTGGAATGGATATCGCAGAGCTCATCCAACGGAGCCGGATTACAAGCCAGCCGGTGATGTTTTGGCAAGAGGTATCTGAAGTTTGAAACAATCGCACCCATGGATCGCGGTCGCTGTTCGCTGGGCATTGCCGTTCACGCCTTTGGCTGCCGGCGTGGCGCTGGGGCTTTTCCTGTGTGCTGTCCTGGAAAGCGTTGCCCCGTATCGGCGATTGCTGCTGGCCGGATGCCTGGCCGGGCAGATGGCCCCGCTCGAACCGTGGGCGATCCTTACCGGGGCAGTGGTTCTGACGGTGCTTGCATGGATCGTGTGGAGTTGGCTGCTGGGAAGGCGCTCGGGCGAGCGATTGCCGGAATCATTGCGGCAAGGCGCCATCGGGTTCATCCCACTTCTGTTACTGATGGTCTTCGTGCCCCTGGTCCACTCCAAGGCCGGGAGATGGGTCGTGGACCCGCTGTTGCTCGCGTGTGTGATGACAGCGTGCGCGATCCAGTCGGCGCAATGGACGAAATACGCGCGGCCGGTGCGTGAGCCGGATGATGAGAACGCCAGAGCTTGGCTTTGGACGATGTTCCTCGCGGCCGGTGTCGTCTTCGCCACGCTCGCGGTCTTGCAGTATCGCTCGTGGAACGTCCCGTATGTCGATAGCGGCATCAACGAGGAAATGCTTTACAAGACGCTTCAGGGTCAGTTCCTGCGATCGGACGCGTTTAAGCACATCTTCCTCGGCGAACATGTGATGCTGACGCAGTTGCTGTGGCTGCCTCTCTACGCGCTGTGGCCATCGATGGAGTGGATTTCGATCCTCAACGCGTTCCTCGTGGCCGCCGGAGTTTTCCCGATCTGGGGTCTCGCCCGTCGCAACTGGGGCGATGGCCGGGCCCTTTGTTTTCCGTTGCTCTACCTGCTGCAGCCGGCTCTCCACTTCGCGGTAGCGGAAGTGAACTACAACACCTACCGCTATGAGACCGTGCTGATCCCGCTGGTGTTGTTCGGAGCGTACTACCTCGAACGGGAACGATGGTTCCTCGCGGCGCTGTTCGGAGCGATGGTGCTGCTGAGTCGCGAAGACATGGCGCTGGTCCTGGCCGCGGCGGGCGTTTACGTCGCATGGAGGAAGAAACGGGTGCTGGCCGGCATTGCGATGATCGCCGTCAGCATTGGCTACCTGTGGATTTGTCTCCACCTGGTGATTCCGCATTTCAATACGGCGGCCAGCCACGTCGATACGCGGGTGTTCCAGGGCCTGGGCGATAGTCCCGGCGAGATCCTGCGGAACCTTGTCACGCGCCCGGGATTGTTCTGGGACCGAATCGTCCATCCCGACAACGCCCTGTATCTCTGCTATCTGTTGCTGCCGCTGGGCCTGCTCTGTTTCGGTCATCCTGCGCTGGCGCTCATTGGCACTCCCATCGTCGGGGTTTGCATGCTGACGGCTGGCGTGCAGGCCTCGATTTATTTTCACTATCAGAACGCTCCGTTCGCGTTGCTGGTGGCTGCCGCTCCTTTCGGAGGAGCGCGTCTGGCTGAGGTCCTGTCCAACCGGCTGCGGTGGGAATCGGCCCGAACCCAAGTGCTACTACTGACGTTCGCAATCTCCGGCGCGGTCTTCGCGACGATCGTCGGCTCCAAGTCGCCCCTTTCGATCAACTTCTACGCGCCGCGATCCAGCCCGTTTCATTACTCCGCTCTCTACCAACGGACGGAACACACCCGGCTGCTCGATCGAATCGAGCGCATGATTCCTCGCGAAAGCAAGGTGGCGGCGAGCATCTTTGCGGGGACGCACTTCACGCATCATCGCGCCTGTCTCCGGTTCCCCGAGTCATATCACGCTGCGGACTTCGTGGTCGTCGATATGAAGGCACGCTGGAGCAAGGGATCGCGCCAGGAAATGCAACTGTACGGCGAACAGGGATTGCCGGGGTTTGAACTAATCCTGGTAGAAGATGGAGTGTTTGTATTTCGACGCAAAGTGGACCCTTCTCCGCCATCGCGCCCATGAGAAGACCAGCCCATTTCTCATGGAGCCGGCGTCGGCGCGGATCGAACCCAGTAAATTGTGATGCCGTCGTGTTCGAAGACTCGCTCAAAAAACGCCCGGTACTGTTCCACCCAGCGGGCTTCGATCAACTCTGTGTCGCCTTCGCGTAACAGCACCAGAAACGTCACCTCCATCTCGACGAGCCGCCGCAGCCACGCGTCCGGGTCCGCGTGGCTACGGCAGACAGTCTCGATCGTCTTCCTGGCTGTGGACAATGAATTCAGCCTGGCGTCGTCGGGCCACGGGAACTCGTGCCAATACCGCCGCGGTGTCTGCTGCACGGGGACGTAGATCACTCGATTTTGCAGGTCCTGCCCGTACAGCGGGTAAATCGAAGAGTTGCCGGCATACGCCACGGTGACGCCGCGTGCTCGCGTACTTTCGTTCAACCAGATCCACCCCGGGCCGTACCGCGGCCATGCCGGTGGATACAACTGAAACTTCGCTGCCTGGTATCTACGTACCGCATCCGGCCATAGAATGCAGAGAAACCCGAGAGCGAAAACGACGATCCCTGGGGCGATCCAAGTGAGCGGGCGTTTGGCCACCCGCTGTTCCAGCCACAACGAAGCCCCCAGCAAAGCGAAAAAGACCAAGGCCAGCAATGAAGCCACGCGCAGGATCGTCCGAATCTGAATCGCTTCCGCACCGAAGATCACCGCGACCAAGCCCACTCCAGCCACCGGGACCCATTTCGGACCAAGCGATTGAATCTCGCCGAAGAGATACACAACCATCAACAGTCCGAGCGCATAGATGGGGAACAGCATTCGCTCTTCCCAAAAGGGGACGCGCCACACGATCAGCACGAAACCCAGAAGCAGCAACAGCCAAATCCAGATCACATCACCGCGCTCCGCCCTCCTCCTGCCGCGCCAGAGCCAGACGATCGGTGCAGCGATGATCGCCAGCGACCAGATCGAAGCCGTCACAACCGGCATGCCAAACGTGGCTTTCGTCGAAAGCAGAAAACCGACGACCGACCCCGAGCTGCGGTGCGCGGCGGCCATGACGTTCGAATCGAGGATACCATGAAACAGTTCGATGCCGCCGACTCGCACGATCGCGGGAAACACCGGATTGCCCGTCACGAGCCAGTTGCGGACATAGGAGAACCCACCCAACACCGCCAGAGCCACCGCCAGACATCCCCAGCCGAGCGCCATCCTGCGCACCGGTACGGTCCTCCGCCACGGAACCAGCCTCGCCACGATCAGGGCCAAGCAAGCAACCACGTAGAGAAGCCCGACCACCTTCGTCCCTGCGAGCATTCCCAGAGCAAGCCCGCAACGCGCCCAGCTTCGCCAATCGGCGTCGAGTCGCTGCCATTGCGTCACGAAAATCAGCAACCAGCACATCGCCATCAGATCGTTGTTCGGCAGCACGATCTCCCGCAGGAAAGGCCGGTAAATGAGCAACAATCCGCCGCAACCCAAGGCGAGAGGCGTCGGCAGGTTCCAACGGCGACCCACAACAAACACGGCCAGCATCGCCGCCGCGAGGAACGGCATCTGGCCAAAGCGCATTACGATGTCGATGCCGAACGGCGCCAGCAACCACGCGAAAAACAACTCCCCATTGATCGGCGCGTAAGTGTAAGGCGACGCCGTGAAAACGGCTGGAAGCATGACCAGTTCTCTGGCCTTGAGCCATTCCACGGCCAGGGGCAGGTGGTACAAGAGAGCGTCCGTGCCGCGCGGCGGAAGATACCGGCAATAATGGATGTACGCGCAGAACCACGCGCCCGGCAGGCAGAGCAGAGCGCGACTGCCCCAACCCAATGCCTTGATCGGAGCGAGACTGAACGCACCCCGGATTTCCCAGCCGCGTCTGTGAGCAACCCAGCCGAGCGCCAAAGCGGTGACAATGTGAACAATGAACAGTCCGTCCAGTGTGATCCAACGCGCGCGATGCAGCACCTCGAATCCCACAACCACCAACGCGACGAAATAGAGAAAGCAATCGAGCCACCGTTCCGTCCACGATTGCCAGCCTCGAAACAGACACGTCAGCCAGAGAGCGTTGAGGAGGACGATCGCGTTGAGGGCGAGAAACAGCAGCAGTTGGGAGCTTTCGACGGTCATGATTCAGCAACCATCGGCGGCTGCTGTATCATTCCCCGGAACGGTGTGCAAGCTTGCGCTCAGCGTCCGAACAACGTTCCCGCTTTTTGGATATCGGCCATCGAGAGCGTGAAGCGGTTTCGTTGCGGCTGGTTGCGCAGGCGATCAAGGACTTGCTGGAGCTTGCGCGAACAACTGACAGAGTAAAACCGGATCAACCCCACCGTGGTTTTCTCCGAGAACACCGTGAAAAGAATCGTATTTTCATCCACGCCGTTCATGAACACGTGGGTCTTCTTGCCTTGATGATACAAGGCGCTGAATTCCGGCTCGCCGACCCGGCTGGCGAGTTCCTTCGTCGCGGCGAACGAGCCGGCAGCCAGCGCGGCCACGATCGACAGTTCCGCCGAATCGCGTTTCCCCTGTTGCGAAATGATGTTGCCGCCTTTGTCGAGGACCACGGCGAGTTCGGCCTCGGACTTGTCGAGGTACTCGCTGAGCACGGCGTCGATCTGGGCGACGTCTTCGAGACCGAGGATCGGAATTGTGTCCATGCGTTTATCCTTCCATCGCTAACACGGGCAATGGGTTGCATGCGCACCGGTCCATGTTTTCCTTGAACCGGACTAAACGTGCGGCGTGACCAGCGGCTTGGCCGCGGGTCGCTTGGCAGCGGCAGACTGTTGCTGCTCGCTTTCCTTGGTAAACTTCAGGAGCACCAATCGGGAAATCATGTTGAGCGTGTCGAACACGCCCTTGCCGCTCGTCGCGCACGCCTCGAAGGTCGGCACCCGCACCTTGCGGTTGTTGAGCAGGTAGTTCAAATAATGCGTCGGCGCGATCCGCGGCAGGTCACGCTTGTTCCATTGGATCACGTACGGGATATCGTCGATCTTCGCGTTCTGTTTCGCGAGGTTGTCTTCCAGGTTGCGGAAGCTCTCGATGTTCTCCTCCATCTTGTCCCATTGCGAGTCGGCGACGAACACGATGCCGTCCACGCTGCGCAACACGAGCTGGCGCGTGGTGTTGTAGATGACCTGCCCGGGCACCGTGTAAAGCTGGAACTTCGTCTTGAAGTTCTTGATGGTGATGGCGTGCAGCGGCAGGAAGTCGAAGAACAACGTGCGGTCCGCGGCGGTCGCGAGCGACACGAGGTCGCCCCGGTTGTCGGAGTTGATCTGGGAGTGGATGTACGAGAGATTGGTCGTCTTGCCGCACAATGCCGGCCCGTAATAGACGATTTTGAATTGAATCTCTTTGCTGGCGTAATTGATGATCGACATATCCTACCTCTTAACTCTTCGCGGTCTCCTTGGAGCAAATACGGGAAATCTCCTGGCTGATCCGCTCACATTTGTTCAACAAGACCTTCGAGAACCGATTGGCCTTATGGATCACGATGAAGAACAGATCGTTGGCCTTGAAAATCGAGATGGGCTGCGCATCGGTGAAGATCGTGATGCGGCGGGCGTTGCCGACGTTCAGTTCGTGCACATACTGCGATACGCGGCTGAACAACTGCGGCGCGAAGGCGCTGACGCGCTGCGAGTCCATGTGGCGCGGCAATTCACCGGTCATATAGAGTCCATCCTTCATGGCGACGATGCAGCCTTCGACTCCCGGCATCCGGCTCGAACACTTGACGATCTCCTGCAGCGACATTTCGTGGTCGCAGGAAACCCCGAGCAGGCGATTGACGGCGTACTTCTGATCGTCGAGCGACTCGGGGCGGAACCCCAATACGCGCTCGAACAATCGCGGACCGATGCCGGCAATCTGCATCAGCTCGCGGAGGTCTTTGAAACCACCCTTCTGCGCGCGGTAATCGAGGATGCGTTGCGTCAGCGTCGGCCCCAACGTGTGCTGGTGCAGGTCATCCTCCGTCCAGGAGTTCAAATCATTGAGCGCCTTGGCAGCCGCCTCAGGCGCCACGGGCTGGATCGCAGGCTCCAACTCGACCTCGGACGCGCCGATCGAATCCAAATCGTCGGCTTCTGCTTCCGCAGGAGCGGCGATTTGTGGTTCGACGGGAGCTTCGACTGACAGTTCGACCACCGGCTCCGATTGTTGCAGGGCCTCGACAATCGGCTCGCTCTCGATCTTCTCCGGCTCGGCCTTCTTCGGCGGCTCGGGAGCGATGTCTCGCACTGCGGGAACCTCTGTCTCGGGCTGCTCTGTGCTCGGCTGGTCCGCGATGTTTGATTCCGAAGGTTGAGCTTCCGCCGTTGGAGGAACTTCCGCGGCCAGAACTTCCGCGGATGCGGTCTCGGGTTCGGCGGACACGCGAGGCGTTTCCTGGGGAGTGAAAGGAGCGACCTCCTCCGGCGTTTCGGCGAGCGGCTCGGTCGCGCCCAGATCGACGGGAATGACTTCCTCGACAGATGGTTGCTCCGTACGGGCTTGAGTTTCGGGCTGGACCGGTTCCTCGATGGGGGTTGGAACTTCGGCCTCCCGACACACTTCCTGGAACGGCGACGGGATTTCCTCGATCCCCACACCCTGCTGCTCCTCGGTGCCACTGAAAACACTCGGGGGCACTTGATCGATCACCTTGTCCACACCGAGCGCGATGGGACCGCTTACCGACGGGGCCAAGACGCCTTCGGGGAATTTGCCCGCGAGCTTGCTGAGTTCCAGCGTGATGCGGCCTTTGCCAAGTTGCGGCACAACTTCCTCCAGAGAGACCGGCACCCGGTAGCTCAAATCCACGCGCGGCCGGATCATCTCGCGTTCGCCGGCCAGGGCGCTGTCGGGAATGCAATCGAGCAAGTCGCCCAGCGGAATGTAAATCCATTGCTTGCGCCACTCATCGGCGTCCTGACCGCTCGCCGGCACTGGCGGCGGCGACGCAACGTCCCGTATGGGGGCCGGCTCGAACAGAGGCCGTGGGAAATCGGATTCACTGCTTTCCTCGGCCCGGGCAGGAAGCGCGGAGTCCGCCACGGGAGTTTCCGCCACGGGAGTGCGTTCGGCGAACAGGGCTTCCTCACTCTTCTCCGCCGGCGTCTCCACGAGGAGCGGCGTTTGGTCAACCAACCCACTCGCGGAGGGCAATTCCTCGGCGAAGGGCGAGGGAATGTCCGTCCCTTCCAGTTCGACCTGCCGCTGATCCTCGCGCAGCTTTAACGCCTCCGGCGAAAGATTGGAAACGACCTGATCGAGAGGCAACGAAAGTTTCTCGGAACCTGCATGCGAAGCCGGGGCCACCAGCATCTCCGCGGGAAGCTGGGACAGCACTTCACCCAACGAGACGACCACGCGCCCCTTGGCGAGCTGCGGAAGAATCTGTTTCAGGGGAAGTCGAACACGCTTGCTCGCATCGACTCCCGGGGCCTGGCGAACGGCGGATTCGGGCAGCAACGGCAGCAGGGTCTCGATTGTGATCTCCAGGCACTCGTTCGGTGCTGCAACCTCGGGCGTGGCCGCATTCGACGGCGGCGCGGCAGCGGTGGGCGCCGTGACCTTTTTCTCCGCTGCAGACGAGATCGAGGTCGAGGATGACTGCGACTTCCAACGCCTGAAGAATGAGAGGTTCATAACATTAACACTTTGCTTACAAACTCTGTTTCAGCACGGGTTATGCCACTGCATTTCAGCGACCCGCGCTCGAGACCCACATCAACCATCCGTGTTCACAGCAAATGCATCGGCTGGGCGGGGCCATTTTTGGGCGAGCTACTCGTCGGCTGCGGTGACTCGAAATACCTCTTCGAGTGACGTGATGCCTTCCCGGGCTTTCATGATGCCGACCATGCGCAAGGTCTTCATCCCGTCGCTGAGCGCGATCTTCTTGATCTCGTGCGCTTTCGCGTCGTTGACGATGAGTTGGCGGATCGCGTCGGAGACCCTCAGCACCTCGATGATCGCGGTTCGACCGAGGAACCCGGTCTTTTTGCAACGATCGCAGCCGCGCCCGCGGAAGAACTCGACCTTCCCGCTGGATTCCATGTCGATCTTCAAGCGATCCAGCAACGGCTTGGGCGCTACGACCGCCTCTTTGCAGTGCGGGCAAATGCGCCGCACCAAGCGTTGCGCGCAGGTCATCACGATCGAGGACGAGACCAGGAACGGCTCGATGCCCATGTCGATCAGACGGGCGATCGCGCCGGCGGCATCGTTGGTGTGCAAGGTCGAAAGCACTTGGTGGCCGGTGAGGGCCGCCTTGACCGCAATGTCGGCGGTTTCGTTGTCGCGGATTTCGCCGACCATCACGATGTCCGGGTCCTGACGCAGGATCGAGCGCAGACCGTTGGCGAATGTCAGGCCGATCTCCGGTTTGACCTGCACCTGATTGATGCCGCTGAGCTGGTACTCAACCGGGTCTTCGACCGTCACGATGTTGTACTCGGGCGAATTCAGCTCTTGCAGAACGGAATACAGGGTCGTGGTCTTGCCGCTGCCCGTCGGGCCGGTCACGAGCAACATTCCATGCGGCGAATCGATCGCCGCGCGGAACTCGCCCAGCGTGTGTTCGTCCAAGCCCAGGCTCTCGACGCTCGACGAGAGGCATCCTTTGTCGAGCACGCGCATGACGATCTTCTCGCCGTGCACCGTCGGCAGGATCGACACGCGCAAGTCCACTTCGCGCCCGGCGATCTTGATCCGGAACCGGCCATCCTGCGGAAGGCGTCGTTCGGCGATGTCGAGGTTGGCCATGATCTTGATGCGCGACGCGATCGAATGCTGCATGAACTTGGGCGGCGCCGTGCTGTCGTAGAGCACGCCGTCCACACGGTAGCGGAGGCGGACTTTCTTCTCGAACGGCTCGATGTGAATGTCGCTGGCCCGGTCCTTGATCGCCTGCACGAGCAACAGGTTGACGATCTTGATGACCGGCCCCTCTTCGGAACTCTCGACGAGCTTGTCGAGATTGATCTCCTCTTTCCCATCCTTGGTCAGCTCCAGGTCGGGAACATCGGTGTCCTTGAGGATCTCCTCCATGCTGCCCTTCATCTGCGCATGGATGTTGTTGAGGCAATCGTGGACGGCCTTTTCGGTGCTGATCATCGGCACGATGTTCAGCCCGGTGGCCTGCCGCAGGTCGTCGAGCGCGATGACGTTCATCGGGTCGGCCATCGCGACAAACAGCCGGTTGCCGAGCTTTGCGATCGGGACCAGGTGATAATTTTGGGCGATCTCCTTGGAAATGATATTCAGCGTCTCCGGCGGGACTCGCATGCGGGCGAGATTGACGGGCGCGGTGCCGAGGCAGCGTCCGATGCTGATCATCATGTCGTCTTCACCGACGTAGCGCTTGTCCTGCAGCACTTTGAGGAGGCGACCGCCTTCCTTCTTCTGAATGGCGAGCGCTTCCTGGAGTTGCTCCGGCAGGAGCAAGCCATCCTCGATCAGCAAATCGGCAATTCTTTCACCAAATGACTTCATGCGCGCATTCCGTTAGTCATCCTTCGTGTTGGCCTTACCCACCAGAAACACGTCTTTGAGCATCTGGGTGATCTCCATGGGGCTGCAAACGTACCACTGCAGATTGTAATCGAGCGCTTTCTCCGCCGCCTTCTTCGCGCGTTCGTCGAAGGGATTGGCCGTGGCCATAAGCAGCGTCCGGCTGATCCGGTCGAACGGCATCGTGCAGTACTTGAACGAAATGTCCCGTGGCTGGAGCTGAACGATGTCCGGCACCACGTCATAGATGGACAAAGGCATGAAGGCCAGGTTCGTTCGCTCGGTGATGAACGCCAGCAATTGATCTGGCGAAAGCAACCCCCGGTCGCTGAACGCCTGCACGAGAGTCGTCCGGATCGAGTCGCCGTTGGCCTGGCCGTTTACGCCCTGGACGCCGTGCAGCACATCCATGACATCCTTCTCCTTGAGCAGCCCGTGCTTGACGATCATCTCGCACAACAATTCATCGCCGTCTGGGTCGGTGAAGTTCTGGCGCAGCCGGGTGGCGCGCTTGACGATGAGGTCGCACAGCAATTCGTCGCCATCCTTGCCGGTGGGTTTCTCGTGATGGGCGTGTTCCGAGGCCGCGTTTCCGCGCCGGTCCAGATTGGCCGTGTTGCGTTGCAGTTCCTCGAGAGCGGCCTTCGTTTCGGAGTCGGAGGGATATTTCTGCAAGATCCCTTCGTATTGAAGGGTCGCCTGCGACAATTGACCCAGATTCAGATGAGCGCGGGCGATTTGCTTGGAGACGCGCAGGCTGTCGTCATCGCGCGCGAGCTTGGTGTAGGCTTCCTTGAGGATTTCGAGCGATTGATAGTCGTCCGGGTTCGCCTGGGTGACGGCTTCAAACATCTCCACTGTTTGGAGCAACTGTACCCGTTCGTTGTCCTGAGTCTTGGTCTGCATGGATTTGCCCGTTCCCACAGGGATTCCCTGAAATTTTAGCACCTCGTATGCCACGATGCGTGTGCCGAAAGGGCACGCGTCTCACGCACGGTTCTCAATCACATCCGACAGAAGTTAAGCGGATGTGATGCCAGCCGGGAAACGCCTGCATTCTGCCCCGTTTGGGCCGTTGGAGCGGTGCGAAAAACAGATTGCACGAATGACGGATGCACGCCATAACTGCCGCGCTGGAAGAGAACCCGATCGCCATGGCCCGTTACTTCAGCGTTCACACAATCGCTTGCCTGACGCGGCAACAATTGAACGCGCTCATCGAGGAGCTGAAGCGCGGCGACACGGTCACGTCCGTTCGGTTCATCGCGGACACGGTCGAAGGCAAGTTGCTGTGTGAGTTTGAGGCGCCAAACCGGGAATTGGTGGAAGCATTCCTCGCCGTCCATAACATGCATCCCCACTGGATCGTGCAAGCAGAGCACGATTGGCGTGGGAGCGGGTAGCCGGAAACTAATCGAGTTGCAACGATGCCCGCACCAACTCGATTGCTTCGAGGGCGGCCTCTCGAATTTCCTCGCTGGGGTCGGACTGCAACTCCTGCAAAAGATAGAGCGCCTCGGTTTCCTCGACGTCGCCGAGGTTCTCAATCGCTTCCAGACGCACGTTGGCAGGCTGGTCGCTCCGGATGGCGGCGGCGTAAATCGGCAGCTTCTCCTTGTCGAAACCGTTCACACCCCACAACGCGCTCAGGATGTCTTCCTTCGACTCTGCGTCCGTCTCGTTCTGGAACAGCCTCCCGAGCGCTGCCACGGCGTGAGCGCCCTCCGCTTCCGCCAATTCGTAGGCGATCATCATCTTCTGCGCCGGGTTGGTGGCGGAATGGTAGGCGTTCTCCAACTCCGCTGGTTTTCGCACGACTCGCTCTGCCCGCCGGGTGGGTGGGGCTGGGAGAATCGGCCGAACGCCTGCCGAAGTCGTATTGGTCACACGAGGGGGTGGCGTAACCGGTGCAGATTGGTCCTTGCCGGGCGCCTGCGGATCGGACTGCCGCGAACAACCAACCAACCCGAGCGCGCAAATGCACACTGCGAGGGCCACGGGTTTCAGCTCGCCCCTCATCTCATTCGCCTCTTCTTCATCGCGCCGACTGCGCGGTCATCACCGACACCATGCCCACATAGTCCGTGAGGATTCGGAGTCCCTCGTCAAACACGGTGTCCACGGAAGGATCGTCCGTGGCATCCGGCTCGTCTTCGGAACCGGCGCTTGCCGCGGCGACCGGTGAAGTGGACGAGACCGCAGCCACGCCGTTCGTTTTGCCGTCCAGGTTTTCCAGCGTGATTTCGATGCTTCGAGGAGGCTCGATTTTGCGGGCGATGCGCTCCTTCTTCCGCGCGTTCACCCGGTCCTGGTTCGCCTTTTTCTCCGCTTCCCTTTGCGCCTGGTTGAGCGAGATGGTCTTCTCATCGAACCGCTTCTTGGTCCGCGCGATGTCTTCCTGCAGGTACTTGAACTCCGGGTTCTGCACGAGCCGCTGGGCGCAGTGCGCGCGTAACTCCGGAAGATACTGCGTGATGACGCCCCAGGTCTTGTAATCGGACTTGCGCACTTCGTCGTACGGGAGCGAATTCGGCAGCGTGGCCTCCCCGATCGGTCGCGCGTCGAAAACGGAGGGCAGTTGGATGTCTGGAACGACCCCGCGCGATTGCGTCGAGCCGCCCGAGACGCGATAGAACTTCTGAATCGTCAGTTTCAACGCGCCGCTCGAACCCGCACCCGTCCTGCGGACCCCCGGCACATTGTCCAACTCGACGATCTGTTGCACCGTCCCCTTGCCAAACGTGTTCTGGTCTCCCACGATGATTGCCCGGCCGTAATCTTGCAGCGCCGCCGCGAAGATCTCCGCCGCCGATGCGCTCAGATGGCTGACCAGGACGACCAGCGGGCCATCGTACGCCGTCAGGCCATCCTCATCGCGTTGGGCGTGGACGCGTCCGTACGGGTCCTTGACCTGTACAACCGGTCCTTCGGGAATGAACAGGCCCGTCATCGAGATCGCCTCGGCGAGCGATCCACCGGTGTTCCGGCGCAGATCGATCAGCAACCCGTCTGCGCTCGACGCCTTGAGACGATTGATCAGCCTCGACACGTCACGCGTCGCGCTCTTGGCGGTCGGGCCTTTCTTCGTGTCCACGTAAAACGAAGGCAGCTCGATGTACCCCAGCAACGCCGGGCGGCCATCCTCATCCCGCTTTTCAACCAATTTCGCCTTCGCCTCCTGGGCTGTCAGCTTGATCTCGTCGCGGGTCAACTGGATCTCCGCACGCACTGAGGAATCGGGGGCGCTGGCCGGCACGACTTTGAGCCGCACGACCGTGCCCTTCGGCCCCCGGATCAGATCGACCACTTTGTTCAACTTCATGTCCACGACATCCGTCCATTCATCCATTCCCTGGGCCACGGCGCAAATGCGGTCATTCGGCTTGAGGCGTTTGTCCAGGTCGGCAGGCCCGCCGGGCACGATCTCCACGATGCGCGCGTAGCCGTCATCGGAACGCAGCACGGCGCCGATGCCGGTGAGCGACAGTTTCATGTTGATATTGAAGTTCTCGAGCGACGACGGCGTCATGTATTGCGTGTGCGGGTCGTAGGCCTGGGTCAAGGCATTCAGGAATACTTCGAGGATAAACTCCGTGTCCGCATCGCGAAGGCTGCGGGCGAGGCGGTCGTACCGGCGGGTGACGATGGAGACGGCTTCTTCCGCTTTTTCCTTGTTCAGCCGTTCTTCGAGCAACTCGTACTTCACGCGTTGCCGGAGCAATTGTTGCGCTTCCTTCTCGTCCTTCGGCCAGGCGGCGTCCTTGCGGTCCCAACGGATCGATTCGTTCGTGTCGAACCGAACCGGCTCGCGCGCCATCTGCCGGGCGGACGCGACGTATTGCTCGACCCGGTTGCTGTAGCACGCGTAAATCTCGAAGGCTGGCTCCAAATTCCCAGCCAGGATGCTATCATCCAGTGTGGTCGTGTATTGCTGGAACCGGTCCAGGTCGGCTTGGATGAAGATCACCCGGTTGTAGTCCAGCGCGTCGAGGTAATTCGTGAGGCACTGTCCCGAGATCACGTTGTCCAGCGCCTTCCCGCTGTAGTGGTGTTCCCGCAGCAACTTGGAGACCTTCCTGGCGATTCCGCCCGGATCGATCGCAGGTTTGACATCCGCTTTTGCCACCGACGCGACGACGCACACGCCGACCGCCAGCCCACCTAGAATCCCACGCAAGCCCATTCTCATGACGAAAGTGTCGCAATTAATGCCACTAATTCAGACAAAACTCAACCCTTCTTGCTCACTGCTTTTCCGGTCATTCCACTTGCTCCCCCGTTTCGTGCCGAATAGAGTGCCGCCCGGCTTTGATCCAACGAAAGGATTCCACATGGGCATGCAAAAAGAACTGTCGTTCGTCCTTCCCAACCGTCCCGGCACCCTGGGCAAGGTCACGTCCGCTCTCGCGGCCAAAGGCGTCAACCTGCTCGCCCTCGACGCCGCGGGCGGTCTCGATCATAACATCGTTCGCCTCGTGCCGGCGAACGCCACCAAGGCGCTCGCTGTCCTCCGCAAACACAGGCTCGACGTGGGGGCGCACACGGTCCTCTGCGTCAAGCTCGCGGATAAAGCCGGAGCGATCAGCCGCGCGGCGTCCGCCTTGGGAAAGGCCGGCATCAACATCGAGTACCTCTACGCCACGGGCGGCCACACCGGCGACCAAGTGTTGGTGGTCATGCGCACCTCGGACAACCGCAAGGCGCAGCAGGTGCTCAAGGCGCGTCATTGACCGTGCGCTACGCTGTCCTCGACATCGGGACCAATACCGTCAAACTGCTCGTGGCCGATTCCGTGGCCGGGGACGTTCGGCCTCTGCTGGAAAACAGCGAGACGACGCGCCTCGGCCAGGGCGTGGCGGGCAACGGCCGGCTTCTTCCCGAAGCCATCGAGCGGACCGTATGCGTCGCGGCGCAATTCAGCGAACGCGCCCGCAAGCTGCAAGCTGAGCGTTTTCTCGCCTTCGCCACCAGCGCCGTGCGCGACTCCTCGAACCGCGAGGAATTCCTCCGGGAATTTCGCGCGCGCACGGGAATCGAATGCCGCGTGATTTCCGGCGATGAAGAAGCGGAGTTGATCTTCACCGGTGCCACGAGCCTCCCGGCATGGCGCGACCGGGAGGTCATCGTCTTCGATATCGGCGGCGGCAGCATGGAGTTCATTCGCGGAAGTCATGGCAAGATCGAGTTCAAGGTCAGCCTCGACTGCGGCGCCGTGCGGATGACGGAGATGTTTCTTCGATCCGATCCTTCCAACGACGACGAATGTGCCCGGCTCGATCAATGGGTGCACGGCAAACTCCGCAGCGCCCTGCCCGGTTTTCCCTCCTCGCTCCCGTTGCTTGGCACCGGCGGGACGATCAGTTGCCTGGCCGCCATGGACCTGCAATTGGAATTTCCCGATTCGAATCGGATCGATGGGCACCACCTTCGCACTGAGCAGCTCATTCGCTACCGCGACATGCTCCGGGCCATGCCGTTGTCCGAACGGAAACAGATCCGTGGGCTGCCTCCCTCCCGGGCGGACATCATCGTGGCCGGCGCATCGATCCTCGTGGCGGGCGTCGAGTTCCTCCGGAAGGACGAAATCACGACCAGCGCGCGGAACCTGCGCCACGGCGCGATCCTCAAGGTTCATCGGCAGCCTTGAGAGGTCTTTCTTCTGCGCCGGGCGCATGACAGAATTCTCCGCGACTGGGCGCGGTTGTTCGTTACCACAGCTACCGTCACCACCATTACCCTCGGTTCAGCTTCTACTACCACTCTGGCCCGTACTACTACTCTCCGGGTTGGTGCTGGTAACGCAGGTCAGTTGGGCTGAAACGTGACCCTCTTGAAACCAAGAGTGGTCAGCAGGTGTTCTACATCGGCCTCGGCGCGCTTCTGCGCCTCGACCAGGATGTCCAACTCCTGCGCGGCGGCGCGGATGCTGTCCACCGCGTTGTCGCGCGCGTGTTTTTCGAGGTCCTTGTTGAAACGGCGAAAGATCCCCGTCGAGCGCTCGTACACCTGGGTGCGTTTCTCGTCGAGGTACACGTCGAGAATGCGCGCCTTCGGCAAACGCAACGTCACCTCGCCGTCGTTGCCGACCCGCACGTCGTCGGGCTTGAGTTCGTCGAGCCGCACGCCCGCTTTCACCACGCCGTGCGCGACCAGCAGCACCCGGTCCTCGCCGAAGAAGTTGGCATCCGTCACGTGGATGATCTTTTCGATCACGTACTTGACGGTCACCAGCTCGTTCATCTGCTGCACCTGCTTCAGCACTGCCGCCGAACCGATGATGGTGAGCGTCGAGGGCTTGGTGATCGTGTAGGTGATGTAGGCCGAGAGCGCGCAGAGCAGTGCCGCCGCGAGAAGGATCGCCGCGATTTTGACCTGCCGCATCATGGCGTCCACTTCGCTTCGCGGAAAATCTGCCACTGGCCCTCGGTCAGATTGACCGGGAATGCGTCGGGCGATTTCACCCGGACGAGCTTGTTGGTCTCGCCCGGCGCGACGAATGCCAGGTCCAGCGACGACTGCATGGCGCCCGGTTCGAGCAGGTACTTGGTCATGAACCCATGCTTTTCGCCCGGCTTGAGCGGGAACGTGTTCGCCGCGGGTGAATCTTCGGGCGACTGATCGGCGTGAAGGCGCCCTTGGCCATCCAAGAGCGCGAAACTGTACAGCCGGCGCGGGATTTCCGACGGGCTGAGGTTGACGACTTCGCCGGACACCTTCAGGATCAACTGGCGGCTGGTCTTGCCGAGATCGCAACGGGAGACGCGAAGTTGGACGTTGTGCCCCGAATCCAATTTGAACGCCGTCTCGTTGTAAGGCGCCGTTTGCTCGGGGCCGACCTGCCCGACGTTCCAGTCCTTCAGGTAGAGGGCCGTGACCCCTATGCCCGCGCCGATCACCACCACGCCTGCTGTCTTCGCGCGCCATCCCATAGTGGCGTCGAAGCTAATTCAAGCAGTCGCGAATTGCCAGTGATGAATGCAGAAGGCGTCTCTTCAGGCCAGTCGCCGTGATAGGTTGGCCATTCCTGGCTGACCATCTTCCGGTCCATATGCGCGCATTAAGTCAGCCAGGAATGGCCAACCAGCCGCTACGCCACAAAGCGGACTACTTCGCCCACTTCGGCACGCCCACGTCGCGATCCGGGTATTCGCGCGGCTGGATCTTCGTCTTCTGCTCGACCAGTTTCTGGTAGAACTCGACGCATTTCGGGCAGGCTCCGTCCGACTCGACCCACTCCGGATGGTCTTGCTTGATGCGGGCGATGACCATGCCGTCACGAAACCTCACGTCATCTTCCGCCGCGTGCTTGCGCACCTCGCCCACGGGAACGATCTCGCCACAAAGGGGGCATTTGAACTCCCCTTTCTTCGGCTCCTTGCCCTTGCCCCCGCCGAACAGGTTGCACAGGTGCTGATTCCAGATGCTCACGGAAGATGAGATGCGACGGCAAGAGGAACAGTTTCAATTTCATGATTTCCCCTACACCTCCCTTGACCTGCATCGGGACCAAGCTAAACTGGCGGCAGCGATGGAAACAGCGACACTCACACCCGCACCGCGTCGGCAATGGTCGGACAAGGCATTGATGGCCTTGCCCAAGGACGGCCACAAATACGAACTGCTCGATGGAGATATGCTTATGAGTCCAGTCGGAATCACCCATAGCGAGATTTGCGTCCGACTGGTGCTGCTATTGGGCGCATTCGTGGATCGACGTAGGCTCGGCGGCGTCTATGATTCAAGCATCGGCTACCGTCTCGGTCCCAAGCTGCTGCTCTCGCCTGACGTCTCCTTCGTGAGCAACGAGCGCATGGAGCAGATCGTTGTTTCACGGGAGAAATTCTTCCAAGGCGCGCCCGAACTCGCGGTGGAGGTGCTTTCTCCCAGCGACACGGTCACGATCATTGAGACGAAGCTCGACAAGCACTTCGAGCACGGCACGGAGTTGGCGTGGCTCGTGGACCCACGACGCAAGGCGGTGGCGGTCTATACCTTGGATGGCATCACGCGTCTGACGAAACGCACCGACCTGCTCACCGGCGGCAAGGTATTGCGAGGGTTCCGGTGTCGGTTGAATCGGCTGTTTCGAGCGTGACAGCATCGTTGCAGCGTCGGCTTCACAACCGACAGACTTGCCCGGCTTGCCCAGGGAATTGACTGGGACAGCCAACGTTACACCCCCAAACGGGTGGGTGAGTTCCATCGTATCCGAGCGCAAGGACGTGCGGCACCTTCCTCTTCGTGCTCGCCATGGGGACTATCCAGAATCCCTCGTCGTTCTTGTGCAGCTTCTGGTCAAAGTGTTGAAGCTCCTGTCATTTTGCAGATGATCGCGTTTACACAAGCACCTTCCCCTGCATATCCGCCGGCACGGGCAGGCCGTACATCTTCAGTAGCGTCGGCGCGATGTCGAGGATGTCGATGGGTGCGATCTTGCCGGCGCGGAGGCCGGGCGCGCTCAGCACGAACATGCCGTCCTGCGCATGGTTGGCGTCGTCGGGACCGGTGTCGTTCTCGAAGACGTGGATCGCGTGGTAGCCAATCGAGCCAATGCTGCGCCAGTAAAGGTCGCCGAAGATCACCACCAGATCGGGCCACACGCCGCGGCAGTTCTTGTAGAGCTGCTGCGGACGATACACGCGCGTGCCGATCGGTTTGCCGTTCTCGTCGCCGAGCGCTTCGAGTTTGCAGATCAACTCATCGCGCACCTTCTCGTAATCGCCCGGCTCGATCGTGCCCTGCGGCTCGCGTCCCTTCACGTTGAGGAACATCCGCGCGTAGTAACCGCCCTCGCTCCACGCCTTCGTGCGCAACCAATCCACCTTTTTCTCCGCGACGAGTTTGCCGAGCGGCTTCGGCGGGTTCGGGTACTCGGTCACGGTGAGATAACCTTCCTTGATCAACCACTCGTTCACTGCGATGCCGCCGTCGATTTTCTTGCCACCGTGATCGGACACGACGACCACCGCAGTCTTCGCGCGATCGGCGGTCGGGATGGCGTTGACGAGTTCGCCGATCCATTTGTCGCAGTAAATGTAGTAATCGCGGACGCAGTTCTCGAACTTCGATCCCGCCTCGAACTTGCGATGCGTCGGGTCGATGAACTTCCAGAACGCGTGGTGGATGCGGTCGGTTCCCATCTCGACGAGCATGAAGAAATCCCACGGCTTGTTCGCAAGGAGATGTTTCGCGAGTTTCATGCGCCGTTCGGTCATGAGGTAAATGTTGTCGAGGATCTCCTGCTTGTTTTCGGTTCGGTAATTCGGCACATCCACCATGTAGGCGTTCTTGCCGAGTACCGAATCGATCTCGTTCCGAAACTCAGGCGGGTAGGTGTACTGGTTTTTCGCGGGGTCGGGCGTGAGGAAACAACCGACCTGGTAGCCGTTGACGGGCGCGGGCGGGAACGTCTGCGGCACACCGAGCGTGATGACGCGCTTGCCGGCCTTCGAGAGAATGTCCCACATCCGCGGTTCCTTGATGGAAGCGCCTGTCGCGAAGGTCAGGCCGTCGTACGAGTGGTCCTTGCGATTGCGGAAACCGTACACGCCGAGCGTGCCCGGGTCCTTGCTCGACATCATGCAAGCCCACGCCGGCACGGTGATCGGCGGGATGCAACTGTTCATCGTGGACCACACCCCGCCATCCATGAGCCGTTTCAGATTGGGCAGGTGCGGCAGGTATTTCTCGAACGCCAGCCTCGGCTCGCAGCAATCGAGCCCGATGATGAGAACTTTTTCCACTCCGGTCGCCATGTCGGGCGACAACAGTATGTCTCTCCGCAAGCGTCCGCAAGCAGAGAACTCGCTGGAGACTTCATGCAACGGACAGCGAGCGGCGAAGGAGGAAGCGGTATCCGAGTCTCGGATTATGACGAATCAGTTCCAGGTTCTCGTGGTTGGCCGCCAATCGCTGCTTGAGCAGGTAAATCTTCTGGATGACGTTCTTGCGGCTAAATCTCCGGCCGTAGATTTTCTCCAACGACGCGGCGATGGTTTCTACCGATGTCCAGTTTGTCACGAACTCGTCGTGCGTTTCGTCCGAAGCCCTGGCCAGAATGGAAAGCGTATCACCAAGAAGCGGTGGCAGAACGAACGCCGGTCTGTGATCCATGCTCACACTCTTCCGGTCGTCGTGCCGCGTGATGATCTCGATCGAAGTGAGACCGGCAACATTTGCAAGCGCTTGGTTCACCATCTTCGTCGAAACTCTTTTGAGCGCCACAGGGTTGGCGCCTTCCATGCGTCGCGTTTCTACAATATCAGAAAGCTCCGACTCCATCGTGACGGCGAGAGATGCAATCCGAGAAGCGTTCTTCAATGCAGCCCTGAGCCGCTCATCGAGATCGCGCTCCTTTCCTTTCCGCTTTCCGGTTGCCACGGTCCTCAAATCTTCCGGCTCCTGACTGCTGTTAACTCAATCAGCGATTGTCCTCTCCCCACGACAGAACGCGGTCGAACGCGTCTGCCGCGCCGTTGAGGCGGTATTCGATTCGCGACAGTTCCGCCGCCGCTTCTAACGCTCGCTGCTTTTGCGTGATGGGGTCGGGCGGCTGTTGCTCGGGCCGTTCCAAGGCGTGCTTCGGGACATGATAGAATTCTTGCGGCATAAGGATCACCTGCCTTCGACATGCCGTGCCGATTCAGCAGTCGGCTCGTGACGCGTTCACGCGAGCGCATCCTCCGGCACGCGGCGCTCGGTTCGACTTCGCGATTCCTGCTTCATGCGCTGGTCGATCGCGGCATCGAGCGCAGCCTTCAGAAGGCCGATTTCGAGTTGCCTGACACCGGGGTAGCGGCTCGGCGTGTCGTCTCGGGGGGTGCCATCCCAGAGATAGACCAGGTGTCTCGCGGGCTGATAGACCGCCATCTCCCGGTATGGATCGCCGTTTCCACCCGTGAAATAGCGAGTGAGTTTCTCCCGGCAGTCGATGCGGTCCCTCTCGCTCATGTGTTCGGTCAGCAGGTAGAAGATGCAGCCGCCGCCGCGTGGATCAGCGAAGACACGACGGATGAGTCGATGCTGGTTTCGCCGCAGGTGGAGGAGAGAATCCATGGGGAATCGCTTGAAAACGAACTGCAGGTCCGCCCAGACCTGCTGCTCGCCCGGCGCGAGGCTAGCCGGAAACGACCGCAATGCGGTCGAGTTGTTCAGGTTTGGCGTTGTGCGCATGTATTTCCTTTCTCTTGGTTCTTCGTTCTGAGTGGTAGTAGGCCGGGCGACGACCGAAGGTGACATCTGACGTGTTGCACGAGAACACGCGCTGCCGGAACCGCGCGCGATGGCGGCATCGAGCGCCTCTTTGAGGACGGCCTTGTCGAGTCGCGTGATTCCCGGATAGCGCTGGCGAACGTCGGGAGTGAGCCTGCTGTCGAAGATGCGGGTCACGAACTTTGGCGGCTGATAGGCCGGCATCCGCCGATGGGCCTCGGTCGTTCCACCGGTAAAGAAGCGGGTGAACCGATCCAGCGAAGCGATGCGATCCTGCTCCGGCAGCGTTTCCGAGAGGATGTAGAAGAGACAGCCGCCGCCGCGACCATCCTGATAAACACCCGGCGTCAGGCGATGCAGGTTTCCCCGCAGATGCAGCAGCGCCTCCAGCGGGAACGGTGCGAAGCTGGCTGCGAGATCGGCGCGCAGTTGCTGCAGGCCGGGACTGGTTCCGGAATTACGTGTCTTCATGGTGGTTCCTTTCGTAGTTAGTTATCGTTTTCTGGCGCAAGCCCATCGAGCTGCCTACTTTTGGATAGGCGGATGGCATGGAGAAGGTGACGTTGACTGGGAAGCAGACCGTCCCCGAGAACGGCGACCGAGGAGGGCTATGACGCAGCCAGGGCCGGCAGGGTTAGTTGGGGTTGGACGGACCGATATCTTGAAAAATGACCGGGCGCCGCTTCGCGGCGGAGAAAAAGAAAAAGGGTAAAAGAGCCAAAGAACACAGGGTAACCCGCTCGGTCACCCAGGCGCAGACCCGCCACTCACCACCACACAAACCCGAAACCCGACGAGACGAACCTGTACGAGGGATAGTGGTCGCGGCGATACGAGCAACGCAGAGTGCGGGGACGGTCGAAGCGCCACGACCCGCCACGCAACACACGCGCAGCGGACGTCTGCCGTCAACGCCGCTCTCGCCCGCGACCACACTTGCGGGCCATGCCTCGACGGTCGCAGAGGGCTCAAAAACAGGGCGAGACGTTCCCTCGCGCCGCGCGCTTGGTACCAGCCTCGCCCTGCCGCCGCGTATTCGGCCTGCGCGTCGCCATCGGCGCGAAGGCGCAGGAGTCTTGCCCTGGGCTTTCCATTGGACCTGTGGCCGAGTCCCGCGACGCGGCCAATCTCTCCGCTGGAAGGAAAGCGCTCAGCGAGCCACAACTACCACGCGCAACCCGTAGTTGTCGTTCCGATTCGATGGATCGTTGTGGTTCCGGTTCGTCGCGCGACAATTCCTCGCGTTGTTGTTCCAGGAACCGCCCCGCAACACACGACCGCGACCCTTCGCGGGCAAGACGCCCTGGCGTCACCGCTCCTTCAGAAGCGGTGATGCCGACATTCCGCCATGATCAAGCCCTCTCCGCCTGGCTGTTCGCGCACGAACTGGAACCAGCCGAACATCGAGGGCCAAATCCTCTCCCCTTCGCTTCGGTTGCGACGCACCGCCTGCTTCACACCGGCCATCCGCTTTCGCTCACCGAAAAACGCAGTTGGTCGGCGCTCAACAGGCCGCGCTGATGGCTGAGCCGCAGAAACACCCTCAATTTCTCCAGGTCCAGATTCACCGCGCTGTAGAGCCTCGCGGTCGCGGCGGTAAATCGCCTCGACAAAATGCTCCAGCAACCGCAACGCGACGGTCTCGATCTTCTGCACCAGCCCAAAACGCATGTGCTTCGGGAATTTGGCCGTCCGATCCAGCAGCCAGCCCAGCAAATCCGTGTATTTCGTGTAGATCGGTGGACGATTCGGTGTCACAAAAATTTCACGCGAAGCGCCCCGCGGGGCGGGGCGCAGCTAAAATGGAAAATGGTAATAAAGCCCTCAGCGAGCCACAACTACCACGCGCAACCCGAAGTAGTCGTGCCGATACGATGGATCGTAGAGGTACCGGCCCGACGCGCGACAATTCCACGCGTTGACGTACCAGGAACCGCCCCGCAACACACGACCCTCACTGCCCAAGTCCTCACGGCCATCATTCGGATCGTACGGATACTTCTGGTACTGGCTGCTTGTCCAGCACCAAACGTTGCCGACGGCATCGACCATGCCATAGGGACTGGCCCCGTTGGCGCAACAGCCCACCGCGCTGGTCGCCCTGACCTCGCTCTCCCAGCCGTTGGCTTTCTCGGGGTCGAATTGGTCGGTCTCGTCCTTGTCACCCCAGGGATAGAGCCGCTTCGGCCGTCCATTATCTTCGAGTTCCGGCGCAGATGGCGCAACCAGCCTGCTTGCCATCGGTTTGATCAGCGGCGGATCGAGGATCTTTAGTCCTCCCCTCGCGGCCTTCTCGAATTCCGCCTCGGATTGCAGGCGCACTTCGCCGCCTTTCTGGAGCCATTGTCTGGCGATCTGATTCAACCACCGGCAATACGCCAGCGCCTCGTAGCAACTGACGCCGACGACGGGGTGATTGGGAAGATCGAAAGGCGCGCCGTAGGTCGCAGGCTCTTTCCGCCACTCGTCCTCGAATTTACCTTTGAAGCCCTTGCCTTCCATCCAATACCCCGCCGCGATCGCTTCCTTCCAGAACTCCTCTGTTTCGTAGCCGCGAGCCTCCACGAACAGTTTGAACTGCGCCACGGTGACCGGATACCGCGCAATCCAGTAAGCGTACTTGAGCGACTTGTTCAAGCGCTCTGGGCAATCGTCTCCCTTTCCATCGCCCATCCAGAACGGCCCCCGCGGCACGTAGCAGAATTGCATCTGGCCGAGTTGCTCGACGCTGCGCGGCGCCACGCCCGGTCTCGAGTCGCCGATTTCGGCCAGGATGTTGCCCAGCGATGCCCGCACCCTGAGCTTGATGCCGGGATCGGCGATGAGGCCGACGACTTTGATTTTGCCGGAGTCGTCTTCCTCACCTGCCAACAACTTTCTCAGAGGTTCCTTGTCGGTCAACATTTCGCCCAGCAAGGCGATGACGTTGTGCCATTGATCGAGCAGAGCCTTCTCCCGCACGACGCTGGCGACCGCTCGCCACGAGCCGCCCGGCGGATTCGCCTGCTCCGCATAGCTCGGCGCTCCCTCCCATCGCCTTCGGTTACAACAGCACGAGCCGCCCGGCGGATTCGCCTGCTCCGCATAGGCTGACGCGGCGAGGCATTCGTGGAAGCTGCGCAAGATGAAGCGGTAACTGTCGGAGCCAACCGGCACCAAAACGCCGTCCTCCAGGTATTCGTCGAGAAGCGCGTCTGCGTTTCCAGGAAGCGCCTGTTCTTCGCCTGACTTCTTGAGCCGGGGTCGCTCTTTGGAAAGCTCCGACACGAGTGTTTCCAGCAGGTCGGCCTTCTTCAGCGGAATTGGGCCTTCTTCGCCGTAGAACTGCTCGGCAACGGCCTGCAGGATGCGTTGCTTGATGCCGTTGCGACCCGTGCGTGCCTTGTTCTTGTTGATCTTTCGGAACTTCTCGTCGCCGCGTTCGAACAGCGCGTTCACGCTCAGCCCCAGCAACTCGGCGCGCGTGGTCGGTAACGGCTCGCCGGGATAGCGTTCTTTGCGCAGACACAACAGGGCCAGCAACAATGGCAGTCGCACCATGTGGCGCGGCCCGGGAGAGAGGCGCAGGCGTCCCCTCAGTTCCGCCAACAGCTTCTCGCCGTTCGGGACGTGGGAGAACCAGCGTTTGCAGAATTCGTCCACCTCCCCTGGCGTGAAGCCAACCAGCCGATACCGTTGCGGCGACGCGAGCAGGCTCTGATCGTCGGCCCTGGCACGGGTGGTTAGCAGGATGGGCAGGCCGGTACAGTGGGCCAGCTCCGCGCGCAACCACTCCCGAGAGTTGTGTTTGGGCGCCGAGGGAAGTTCGTCGAGCGCGTCGAGATTGAGTTCGACCTGGCCACGGTCGGCCTTGGAACTCAGCCAAGCCCGCAATGTGGGCGGGGCTGCCTCTGGAGTGCCGTAGCACAGGCGCAGGACATAGTCCCGCGCAAGGTTCAGCAAACGGAGTTTCGCGGTTTTTTCAGGGACATCGCGCAGCGGAAGGATCAGCGGAATGCGGAATGCAGGATCGACGGGATCGATCTGCTGGTCCCGGAGTTGTCGGGCCAGGTCAGCGCATCTCTGCGCGACGTGCAGCCAGAGGGCCGTCGTCTTGCCCTCGCCGGGTTCGCCGCGCAGGATTCGATGCGGCGAGGACGCTTTGCGCAGGACTTCTTCGAACGGTTTCGACTCGACGCGTTCCTGGGCTCCCATTCGTTGCAATGTCTCGGCTGTGGTCAAATCGTCGGGGTGAGAGACCCGCAGGCGGTTTTCTTCCTCGTTGGCTAAATCCTGATACTGCTTCTCGTCGATGACCTGGACCGGCAAGCAGAACTCCCTCAGCTTGTCGTTGCTGAGCTGCTCCGGCCGAAACGGCACGTTTGCGCCCAATCCCAACCGCGGCAGCCGGTCGAGGAAGTCGAGCACCACTTCCACTCGCTGCGAGCGGACGGCGGTCACTTCTCTCAGGCTGGCGTCGTTCCCGAGATTGATGACGCGAACCTTGGAACCATCGGATGCCCCTCTCAGAACCACCTCCGCCTGCATTTGATTGTTGGTTTTGCCGCGCGAGGGATCGGCGACAACGATGGTATCGAAGCTGCCGTTCCTGAGGATCGCCGTGACTTTGTCTGGAACTCCGTCCACTCGATTGAGCCGGAGGTGGTTGGAGGGATCGACCTGGGCGAGGAAGATCACGCGGTGATCGGGGATTTTGTCGTGCAGGAGATGCCACAGACCCCTGACCGCCTGACCGCTGGCGGAACGCTGGCTGGCTGTGTCCAGAAACGCGAGCAGCGGGCGATCGTTCGCGTTCTCGGTCCACCCTTGGTACAATCGCCAGCGCACGTCGAAGGCACAATTCTTCCCCTCGCAAGCCATGAACCAGGCGTCGCTCAGGGATTGTTGGAGCTCTTTGTCCGTTTTGGTGGCGAACACATCGGCCGGATGGTGGGAGATTTGCATTTTCTCCGAGCCGCGCTCCAGCAATTCCAGCACGAGGGTGTGGAGACACCCCTTCCTCGTCTCTGGATCGACACCCACGACGCAGACCTCGATGCTGCGAACCGGTTGATCACGCTTGTTGTTGCGTTGGCGGCCTAGAAACGAACGCACGCAGCCCAACGCCCACTCGGTAGTGATGGGATCGGTGCAACGCAGGTTCGCGACGCATTCGAGCCGGAAGGAGCGCCAAGTGTCGGCGTCCCCTGTGGACTTCCCCAGAGAACCCCACGCGTTTGGAACGGCGTTGGGATCAAGCTCGTGCAGCAACTCGGGAAGTGCCGCGGCTTCGGTGGCTTCGGTGTGACGGAGCGAGGCAACCCGGGCACAAACAACCATGGCGCGAACAATCTCCCATTGGGAGTGCTTGTCCCCCTGGATGAACTCAAACTCGCGGCGCCATTCGTGAACCCACTGCACCGCTTCCGTCAAGTCCCCACCGTCCAGCTCCTTCAGCAGGGCGCAAAACAGGTTGTCCCCCGTCGTCAGTCTCTTCCACGCATCCGCAAGTGGCAGAATAGAGTAGCGAGGCCGACGAAGCAGCTCCTGCAAGTCGAAGACGGCGTTATCTCCCGGTTCCACGCGGTGCCCCTCGCCAGCCATTCTACTCTGTCAGGTCTTCGTGGCAAGCCTGACTCGGACATTGCCACCGGCGGGCAACGACAAGCGTTCCTGGCGCCGAATGAGCAATTCGGCCCCAGTCTCCCGGCTCGCCACTTTCCGCAGCGGAACCACTTGCCGCCATTTCCCCGCTTCCAGCACGATGGATAGACCTTCCAATTCCGTGGCGCGGGCATCGAAGCGCACGGTGAGATCGCCGTTGGCTTCTTCGACTACGCAAGCCGCAAACAAGCGGTCGGCGCTCTCGGCGAGCCGAGGTTTGCCCGTTCCCTTGAACTGAACTCCCGTTGCCAATCGAGGCAAACGCAGCTTGTCGGTCAGGAATTCCGTGAAAGCCTGGATCAGTTCAGCAGGGGTCATGGCAGTGGAAGCCGGTCCTTCCGCCACGACCCCGACCGGCCGCTCGAAGGACACGCTGGCCAAGGTTGCTTCTGCCGCCTCCAGCAACTGTTCCATCTTGCGCGCGCACTCCGGGCAGGAAGCGAGATGGGTGTCGAGCCGCTCCAAATCGCCCGTGGACAGCGCGTATGCCAGCATGTCCTCCTCGGAGAAATGATCTCCGATTGGCGCTGTAGGAACCGCCGAGACGTCCCGCAGTATTCGGTCGATGGTTTCCTTTGTGACTTTGATTTTCATCCGATGACTCCTCTCTTTTCCAGGCATTTCTGCAATGCGGGGAGCGCCCGGTGCAGCCGAACTTTCACCAAATCGTCGCTGATGCCAAGGAGGGCAGCGGTTTGGGCAACAGACTTTCCCTGCAGCAACCTATGGAAGACAACCCAGCGGAGATTCTTGTGCAACCGGTTGAGGCAGTGTTGAACCGCTCGAATTTTCTCTTTCAGCAGCGCGCCGTCGTCTGCCGATGGCCCGTCAGCGACCAGTTGGATCGGCAGATCATCCAGGCCAATATGCTTGTCGCGGTTCCTCGTTAGTTTCGGACCGCGCTTTGATATCCAATTCCCATAACAAACCAGCAGGAAGCCCCGGAACCGACTGCCTTTCGACGGATCGTAATTTCTGATGACCGTGCGCCAGTTGGCAGGCCAATAATCCTGCCACGCTTCATCAGCGTCCGAATCGGTTGCCGTGTACACGCGCGACGCAAAGAACGCGCGCAATGCCGCTTGCTGGGCTGGCGCGTAAAGCCAGGCGTTCACCGCATCCACCGCTGCTTCGTCGTCAATCCATTCCCTGCCCGGCCTGTCAAAGAACGGCCTCAGGTTGTCCGGCTCATCAGGTCCCATGGCTTGCCCCTTTCTAGCGTTTTCCACATGTCAGCAGGGAATAGTAAGCCTGCCCCTCGTCAGGTTACAGATTCTTTCATTGAAACCCCGACGGTCGATTCCACCCTATTCCTCGCTGGAAAGGAGGACCAACACAATGACAAAGGTTATTCCAATGGAGTCAGTCAGCCGCCCGCCGATGGCCGGCACGGAAGGGCCGCGCACGGATGTGCTGGCGCGGCTCTGGGATGGGGCAGAGAAGGAGAACACGGCGCGCCAAGCACGGGCAGCGGCGCAAGAAAAGGCCCGGGCCGTTTCCGAACCGCAGCGCGTCCGCTACGCCGCCGACTGACGGTGTGGGGAGGCAGGCCGGGCCTCGCGCCCCTGCCTCTCCCGCCGCTGCCCGGCTGCCTTCCCAGCCATTCAATTCAATGAACGTGATAAAGCCCATCACGCAAGAAACGGAGGGCGGACATTCCTGTCCGCCTTGGTTGCCGTTGGGTCCGGTCGGGGCGGACAGGAATGTCCGCCCTCCGATTGGCTGCACGGTTTGAGAAGCCCATGAACTCACTCATCCTTTCCCTGCCGATGCTTCGAGCTTTCCTTGCGGAGCTTCTCCGGCGTCGAGCGCGAGTCGCCTCGGCGCGGCTTGGGCCATGTCACAAGTTGTCAGAGACCGGTTGGTTGTGCCGGGAGTTCTTTCTCTCGCCGCAGCCGCCTCCGCCGAATCATGCGTCGTATTTGCAGATCGTCGTTTCGCCGGAGCCAATCGTTCCTCCACAAGCGATGTGGGATCCTGGTGCCACCAGCCTTCTCGTTCTCGGCGATGGGCCACTGCGGGGGCAGGTGACCGGGTTGGTTCGACGCAATGGAGGGGTCGAGCAGATTCATCGGCTGCTGCTGGTGGGGCCGGGCATGCATGTGATCGAGATGGAGCCACCAGTGCCTGCGCGGATCGAACCACGGAGACACCGAGACACGGAGAAGAGTGGAAACGGCCGAACTGATGGGGAGCGACTCACACGGACGATGGGCGCGCTGGGCGATCCGGCGGCGTTCGCCAGACTCGCCGGGTTGAAGGTCTGTCTCGTGGGCGCGTCACGTGGGAATTCGCTGGTGGCCGAAAACCTCGCCCGGCTCGGGATCGCGCCGACGCTGATCGATCCCGACGTGACGGAGGATCATCACCTGGGTGAGATCAATCTCCTGACCGCCGCGGACGTGGGCCGACCCAAAGCCGAAGCGTTGGCGGGCCATCTCCAGGAACTGTTGTCGGAAGGCGCCGGATCGCCGCTGCCGATCGTGGCGTCGATCACTGACCGTGACGCCATTGCTGCGGCGATCGCCTGTGATGTTCTGATCACCTGGGTCGATAACGATGCGGCCCATCTCGCCGCCGCAATTCTCGCGACGATGTATCATAAGGTCGGAATTCACATCGGCACCGGCATCCGCTTCGAGCCGGGGCAGAGTGCTCCGGCTCTCAACTCTCAACTCTCGACTCTCTCGTCCCGCTCCATGGGCGCCGACGTTCGCCTGATCATCCCCGGCGACGGCTGCCTGCTCTGCCGGGGGAACCTGACCAACTACGAACGCGCGGTCGAGGAGTTGTGCAATCCGCGAGCAACCGCGAATCGTCCGACGGACTGGCGCCGACAGCGCGCCGGCTCGTTGCGAAGCTTGAACGCTGTTGCTGCCGGTCTTGGCGTTCAGATGCTACTCGACCTCGTTGCCGAGCGGCTTCAGGGCTCGACCTGGGCGCACCTGGAGTTTGACCAGGCCGGTCGGTTGTCGGTGACCTATCCACAGATCGGCCAGGACAACGGCCAGCCTTGCGCGCTGTGTGCCAAGGCCGGGCTCGGGGACGACGGGCTGGGAATCGCCGACTCGGACTTCGCAAGTTCCATGTAACCAACAAGCCAAGACTCACCTAGATAACGAGCAGACACCATGAACACGGAACGTTGCAGTAGCAACAACAACGGCGCCGCGGCGCCGGATCCCGACATCGAGATTTTGCAGCCCGCGCCTCCCAGGGAATTTCTGCCTACGCCCGGGCCGGATAACAGCGCCGCCGGCGCCGCCGGCGTGGGCGGCGCGGAGGCCGTTTCCAGCGCCGTTTGCCTTGATGGCGTCCGGGCGCTGCTCGCAGCCCCTCCGCCGCGACCACCCGAAGGCAAGAGTGCGGAGATCCTGGCAGTTGCTTACACAGGCCGGCGGGGTGGACGGGAAACAGTTGCCCACGATCATCGCCAAACCTTTCAGGGTGAGCACGGCCAGCACCTCGGTGTTCTCCGTGGATTGCAGGCGGTCATTGCAAAGAACGCGGCCGCCCTGGAGGAGGCCCTGCGGCGGTTGGATCGGGAAAAGAAAAGTCTCGGTCCGTACACCGACGTGGCCGGAGAAGGCAGCCCGTGGACGGCCTTTTCCCGGCTCACGGTGATCGGTCTGGCCGTGCTCTCGATCCTCATGCTGGCGGTGGATCTGAACGCGCTCGCCCAGGTGCTGATCGCGTCGGGCATCCCCGGCTTCGAAAATCCCGTTCGAGCCTACCTGTTCTCCATGCTGCCCGTCTGTGTCGCGGTTGGGCTAAAGTCGCTGCCCCGTTTCATCCGCCTCGAACTGGACCAACGCATTTATGCCAGTGCTGTTTGGGTGATCGGGTTGACCGCTGGAGTGATCTGGTTCCTGCTGTTTGCGCGCCATTTCCCTTCGATCACGCAGAGCACGTCCGAGTTGATCAACAGTCTGACCTTGGGAAGCGCACCGGCGACACACTCTGGAAATGGATGGTTGGTATTCTTCCAACTCTTGGCGGGGACGTTTCTCGCGGGCGGCTCGTGGATCACCATCGAACACATCGTCCGTTCGCACGCTGCGCGCCGTCGCATTCGCAACCAAGCCTATCTACTGGTCGAGCGCGACCTGAATGCTGCCATCAAGGCGCGAGAAGAGCAGGAGGCGATCCTCGGAGAAGTGTGCGGGAGGATCAAACAGATCGAGGCGCTGGAGGAGGTGTATGTCGCCCGCGCCCTCCAGGCGTACGACTACGCCCGGGCGGTGCTGGCGGGAACCAATCTGGAGGAAGTAATCGAAACAACCACTACCCACAAACAAAAGGAGAAAGCATGAGAACACTAGTCAGTCTGTTGCACCGGCTCGCTTTGATCGGGGTCGCCATCAGTTTGGCGCCATCCATGGAGGCCGAGGAGAAACGTCTGTACGCGGTCGGAGTCTCGCCTTACCTGGAGAGGCAAGACCGCGAGATGGTCTATAAGGAGCTCGCCTCCCTGATCCTGGAGAAGGCGGAAGGCGGGAATCGGATCGCCATCGTCGAGGCTCTGGGGCAGAAGCTCATTGTCCAGATCACGATCCCAGGGGGTTCCCGATTCGAGAAGAATCCTCGTGCCCGCGCCCAGCATTTGAAGACCGAACTGGCGCTGCTGCAACAATTCTTCTCCACCGAGACGCCCCATCCGGCTTCGATGGCCTCGGTCGTCCATTTGCCGAAGTACCTGGCGCTCGCGGCGAGGCAGCTTCGACAGAAAGAGGAATCCATGATCGTCATCGTGTGCGGGAGTCCGTTCTACATGGACGAGAAGGACGACGCGTTCAACATGGCCGATGTCTACGTGCCGAACGACGAATTGGTGAGGATGAGCTCGCGGCGTTCCGTTTATGGCACACTGGAGAAGGGGGCCGCTCTCCGAGGAGTGTGCGTTCATTTCGCTTACCTCAAGGAATGCTTCCAGCACGACGAGCACCGCTCGGCAGTGGCGCGGATGTGGACGCTGTTTGTACAGAACCAGGAGGGGGTTCTGGCCTCGTTTGCGCCTTCGCCTTCGCTCGCGTTCAGCCGCGCGGGTCAGAACGTCCGGCAGCCGATCATGGAAGCGAAGATGGACGAGTCTGACCGGACGCCTGCGATGCGCAAGGTCATCCATCGCCGAGAGACGGAACAGGAAACGGACAGAGTGCCAGTCCCGGCCCGAACGAAGAGGAGAGAAACCCAGGCGATGGATACAACTCCTGAGCCGCCACGTCCGAGCACCGAGCATTTGCCGGTGACGCCGACCAATCGCGTGGGAATGGGACTCGTTTGGATCGCCCCCGATGCCGGTCCGCGGGCGAAAGATACAGACGTTGACATGTACGGGTTGCCCCCCGGCGGTGAGGAGATCAGTTTTAGACGGAAGGAAACCGCGGCCTTCAACGGGAAATATTTCCGGGACATTCGCCGGGCGGGATCCGATTTGAAGTCTGATGACAAGTGGGCCGAGGCGTGGGAATATATGGAGTTCGACGCGGATCTGGATCTGACCCGAACCTCGGTGTGGATCAACTTGTACCGCGGCTGTGGCAGTCCGATCTACGGCACCTTCCAGTTGGCTTGGGGAGGTCGGATTGTCACGAAGTCCTTCGTGTTTACGACGCCCACGGGCAATGAGGGTCGGGACAGTGCCAATCGAGCAAACAGCCCGTACTGGCAGGAAATCAGGCTTGCGGAATTGCTCTCGCAGCCGCAGGCACAGGCCTCCAACTAATCCAAGGCCCATGGCCTGTCGCTGACGTGAACAGATGAGCAGGAGCGAATCATGAGCCGTTTCAGATTGGGCAGGTGCGGCAGGTATTTCTCGAACGCCAGCCTCGGCTCGCAGCAATCGAGCCCGAGGATGAGGACTTTTTCCGCCTTGGTTGACATGTCGGGCGACAACACTAGAACGGACGCTGGGCGACCGCAAGCAGAAGGACGTGCCCGAGATTAACGTTGCGGAACCAAAGTGGATTTTGTATTAGCCACAACCTTCCGCTTCGGGAGAAACTACAGAACTCAGGAATACAACATTATGGCAGGCAGAAGCTACGAACTCGTCCCGCGCGCGGTGCAGAGAGTCCAAACGAAATACCGCCGCATCGTCACCAGGATCCCGGTCCCGCAATCCATCCCGATCCTCAAAACGCTGCGTGAATACGAGCCGGTCTCGATGACCGGCCAGCCACTTGTGCTCTGGGACCGCGCACAGGGCGTGCAGGTCCACGATCGCTGGGGCAACATGTGGCTCGACTGGAGCAGCGGCGTGCTCGTTGCCAATGCCGGCCATGGCCACAAGCAGATCACCGACGCCATCGTCAAACAGGCCAAACATGGCCTCATCCACAACTACTGTTTTCCGTCCGAACTGCGCGCGAAATTGGTCAAGGAACTCGCCCGAGTCGCGCCGCCGGGATTGAAGAAGGTGTTCCTGCTCACGACCGGCTCCGAGACCGTCGAATGCGCAATGAAACTGGCGCGCACCTACGGTCAGAAGATCGGCGGCAAGAAGAAGATCGCCATCGTCAGTTTCGCCAACGCCTTCCACGGACGCACGCTCGGCGCGCAGCAAGTGGGCGGCATCCCGAGTCTCAAGGAATGGATCGTCAACCTCGACCCGCAGATCGTCCAGGTGCCGTTCCCGGATGGATACCGCTGCAAGGACACGAGCTTCGCGTTGTTCCTGAAATCGCTCGCGGAACAGAACATCACAGCCGACCAGGTCTCGGGCGTGTTGCTGGAGACTTATCAAGGTGGACCCGCAGCGTTCGCGCCGGCCGAGTATATCCAGGAATTGCGCCGCTGGTGTGACACAAACAAGGCGCTGCTGATCTTCGACGAAGTGCAGGCCGGCTTCGGTCGGACGGGTACGTTCTGGGGCTTCGAACACTACGGCGTCGTGCCCGATCTGATCTGTTGCGGCAAAGGCATCACGAGCAGCCTGCCACTTGCCGCGGTCATCGGACGGAACGAAGTCATGGACACGTATCCGCCCGGCTCGATGACGAGCACGCACAGCGGCAGCCCGATCCCAGTGGTCAGCGCATTGGCGAGCTTGCAGATTGTCCATAAAGAGAAACTGGTCCAGAACGCCCGCAAGATGGGCGAGGTGCTCCATCGCGAGTTGGCTCGAATTCAGTCGCGCTTCCCATCCGTGTGCGGTCACCTGCACGGCAAGGGCCTCGTAGCCGGTCTGCTCATTGTCAAACCCGGCACCACCGAACCCGACGGCGACCTGGCATTTGAGATCGTGCGGCGTTGCGTCGAGAAGGGTTTGCTGATGTTCAGCCCGGTCGGGTTCGGCGGCGGCACCGTCAAGATCGCGCCGCCGCTGTGCGTCACCAAGGACGCGATCCTGGAAGGCGTGGCCGTGCTGCAACAAGCAATCGAGGAATCTCTCAAGTCATGAACGAATCACCCGTCAAACTTCAGGTCCTGCTCGTCGGCGGCGGGATGATCACGCACGATCAACTGCTGCCGTCGCTCTACCATCTCCAGCGCAAAGGCGTGCTCAGTGAAATTTCGATCTGCGCGCTCAACTCGCCGCCGTTGCGCGCCCTCGCCGAAGCCAAGCATTTCGCTACGGCGTTCCCCGGCCAAGGCTTCAAGCCCCACCCCGACCTCAAGGAAGACCCGGCGAAGATGTACCCCGACCTGTTCAAGGAACTGGTCAAGAAATTGCCGCCGCACAACCTGGTCGTCGTGGCCGTGCCCGATCATTTCCATTACCCGGTCATCAAACAGGCGCTCGAAGCCAACCAGCACGTCCTGACCGTCAAGCCGCTCGTGCTGAAATACAAAGAAGCGGTGGAGGTCGAGGAACTCGCACACGCGAAGGGCCTTTTCGTCGGCGTCGAGTATCACAAGCGGTTCGATCGCCGCAGCCTCGAATCGCGCGCGGGCTATCGCGCCGGCAAGTTCGGCGAATTCAAGTGTGGCGAGGCCAAGCTGATCGAGCCGTGGTACTATCGCCACTCAAATTTCCAGAACTGGTTCACGAAGGAAAACACCGACCCGTTCACCTACATCGGCTGCCATTACGTGGACCTGGTTTATTTCATCACCGGCCTGCGTCCCGTCGAGGTGAGCGTGCGCGGGACCGAGGGGAAATTCCCGAACGGGAAGCTCGGTTTCATGTGGGCCAACGGACGCGTCATCTTCGAGAACGGCGGCATCCTGAGCGTCGTCAACGGTCTCGGTTATCCCGATGAAGGCGCCGGCAGCAACGACCAGGCGATGTGCCTGTTCTGCGAAGGCAACGACCGCGGCGGACTCATTCATCACAACGACCAGTTCCGCGGCGTGAGCCACAGCTACGTGGACGGCTCCCAGCCGCACCCGTTCCGATTCATCAATCCCGATTACATGCGCTTGGTCGCGTGGGAGGGCGAGGGGCTCAAGCCCGTGGGTTACGGCTACGATTCCGTTGAGGCGAGCGTCCTGTCCGCCGCGCGATTGATGAACGAGTCGCAGGGCCTGCCCGCTGAGAAAGCGCTGAAGAAGCGGCAAGCGATTCTTTCGGAGATCGACGAGAAGGGCATCATCGCCACGCCGGCGAACAGCTCGATCAACGAGCTGGTGATGGAGGCAGGCCGCCTCTCGATCCTCAACGACGGCAAATCTGCGGCGATTGAGTACGGCAAGAACACCGGCGTGCGGCTGAAGTGAGGAACGTCGCCATGAAAGCCTATCTCGTTCTCACCGCCGTCGGCCCGGATCGCCCGGGCATCGTGGATGAGATCTCCAAGTTCCTCTTCGACCGCGGCTGCAACCTCGAAGACAGCCGCATGGCCATCCTCGGCGGCGAGTTCGCGTTAATCGTGCTCGTCTCGGGCGCTACGGACCAGATTGGCAAGGTGCGGTCGGAGTTTCCCGGCGTCGTCTCAAAGATCGGCCTTACGGGAGCCGCGAAGGACACCCCCGGCCAGCAAGCACGCAAGGACAAAGGCTTCGTCCCATTCCAGGTTCGCGCCGTCGGACTCGATCATCCCGGCATCGTCCATCAGATCGCCCACGCGCTTCACCAGATCGGCGCCAACATCGAGTCGCTCGAAACGCAAGCCGCGAGCGCCCCGTTCACCGGTGCCGCGATGTTCACCCTCGCCATGCGTGTCGCTGTCCCGCCCCAGCTCTCACTTGCCGAGTTGCGCACCAAGCTCCAAGCCGTCTGTGATGAAGTGAATGTGGACGTGACGATCCAGCCGGCGTGATTACTGGTCGGCCACGAATGAAGCCGATCAGCATCTTCGAGCACCAACCGATCGCTTCGCTGACCAGCGCGAAGAAGAACCTACTCGATCAACTGCGCGGTCCTCACAACGAGCAGGTGTTCGACGTCGGCTGGCGCGAAACGCGGGCGACTTCGTTCGTCGGAGTCGTGCAACTGCCGCAGACCACCTTGCAGGTGCTCCCGAAGATGTACCGGCACGAGGACGTCAAGGAACGTGAAGCCACCGCCCCGACGGCTGGCGACGCGACCGGTTCGATCTCGCCTACGACGAATTCACCGAGGACAACCTCCCCAACCGGCTCTTCAAGGCCACCGTCCATCGCCTCTCCCGCTGGGCACAATGGACCGACACCCGCCGGCGCCTGACGCAACTCCGCGCCGATGAGGCAATCACGAAATACACGAATCGCTCGAAAGCCCCGGACGGACGCGTGGAACTTGTACTGAGTTCTCTCAAAGGATCGCGGCCGCCTTCATTGGGGCGGTTTCCAACCGCGACTGGCTTGCGACTCGCTGCCGTTCTCTGCTAACCTGCGGCCCATCACGAAGCCATGGACATCCGCTTTTACAACGATCCCGAAACTGGCAAGGCACACATCCACAACCACGGTGTCAGCGAGCGGGAAGTCGAAGACGTCCTTTCGCGTCCCGGCGAAGACCGCCCGGGGCAGGAAGGAGCGCGGATCGCCATTGGCCAAACACGGGACGGCCGGTATCTGCGGGTCATTTACGTGCCTGATCCCGACCGGCACGGAGTATTCGTCATCACTGCCTACGACTTGCGCGGCAAGCCCCTCTTGGCGTATCGTAGGCGCAGACGACAACGACAGAAACCATGAAGACCGACAAGTTTCCAAAAGGCTGGGACGAAAACCGGGTGCGGCGTGTCTTGGCGCACTACGAATCGCAGACCGAAGAACAGGCCGTCGCTGAAGACGAAGCCGCCTACGAGGACCAAACCCAGACCATCATGGAAGTCCCCACGGCTCTGGTGCCAGCCGTCCGCGCACTGATCGCCAATCACAAGGCGTAAGGCTGACGCAGCCCATCGCCCGGACCGCTTCGTCCTGTCATCATCCCGCTTGCTGCGGAAGCACGTGCTCGCCATACTCCGCCTTGCCCATGAGAACGTTGCGCGCGTTCGAATACGGTCGAATCGAATCGTTGACCGGTGCTGAGAGCAGCGAGTTGGATCAATTGCGCGGGCCGCATCGCGAACGAATTTTCGATGTCGGCTGGCGGGAAACACGGGCGACTTCGTTCGTCGGAGTCGTGCAACTGCCGCAGACCACCTTGCAAGTTCTGCCCAAGATGTATCGGCATGAGGACGCCAAGGAACGCGAAGCCACCGCAAACCTGTTATTCCTGTTAAGTTACACCCGTAAGCTGGACATCACCGACCCAGAGATCAGCCGGCTGACCGCCCAGCGCGCACCGTTTTCGGAAATCCTCTTTTGGGTCTTTGCCCACCGGCTCTGGGACGCTGTCCATAGGGAAATCCTGCGCGGCTACGTGACCATCGAGGACCGGCTCGACGTGCTCAAAGGCCGCTGGCTCGACGCCGCCCAAGCCGGTCGCCCCGATGGCTGGCGACGCGATCGGTTCGATGTCGCCTACGACGAATTCACCGAGGACAACCTCCCCAACCGGCTCATCAAAGCCACCGTCCATCGCCTCTCCCGCTGGTCGCAATGGACCGACACCCGCCGGCGCCTGACCCAACTCCGCGCCGTGTTCGCCGACGTGGCCGATGTCACCCCGCAGCCGCTCGATTTCGACCAAGCCGCCCAATGGCTGCTCCGCCATCGTCGCCGCGCCGCCGAGGGCCACCTCTATCGCCCACTGCTGAAACTGGCCCAGATGTTCTGGACCGGCACCGGCCCGCAACCCAGTTCCGGCCGCACCGAAACCTTCGCATTCCTGTTCGACATGAACCAACTCTTCGAGGAGTTCATCGCCGAATTCATCCGCCACGAACTGCGCGAGGTCTGGCAATCGCGCGACTGGACGTTCCACGCGCAAAGCGGCACCCGGGATCTCCTCTGCGACGAAACCGGCAACGACCGTTTCAAGCTCGTCCCCGACATCCGCTTCGCGACCACCGCCGGTGATACCGCGCGATGCGAACGCATCTGATTCAGCCAGTCCTGACTGAAGGTGAAGTTGGCAAGGCACGTTGGACGACGTTTGATCTAACCCAACTTTCGCAGATTCGTCAGGTGAAAGGTGTTTTCTTTAGCTAAGCCAAATCCGCTTGCCGGCCGCTCAAATCGGAGGTGGATTCGCGTTTAGCCACTGGATTGCTTCTTTGCAGTGAGGGCAAATTCCTTTGAGCAACACCCAGAATCTGTGGCTGTGGTTCAACACCTTGGTGTGCATCAACTCGTGCAGGATCACGTAGTCTCCAACATATTTCGGAACAAGTACCAGTCGCCAATTCAGGGAGACGTTGCCCTTGGTGGAACACGTTCCCCACTTGGTGCGTTGTGAGCGTATGAAGAGTCGCTTATAGGGCAGCCGGTGCGCCAAGCTGAGTTCGGTGATGCGAGCTGTAAGATGCGCGCGGGCAAAGCTGCGATACCAGCGGGAGAGAACGGCCTTCTGAGTGAGGTCGCGCCCGGAACGGATCGTCTTACTGCCCTCATCAACCAGAACCTGCCGACCCAAATCCGGTGCGGTTGCGTAATGGAAGTTTTCGTCGAAAAGAAGGATTTCGCCATCGGCGAGAGCCGGGCGCGCTGGTTTCCTATCGCGGAAGAACTTCTGATGGCGCGTAATCCACTTCGCCTTCTTCTTCAGCAAACTATCAACCAGCGATTGGTCGAAACAATCTGGGATGACCAACTGGACGGAAGCGTCCTCGCGTACCCGCAAGCGAGCGTGTTTCACCGGTCGTCGGATGATGGTAAGCGATGCGTCCATGATTCAGTTCACTCAATGGCGTAGTGCTGCACGATACGCTTCAGCAATGTTTCCACCAAGTCCGCGTTGTCGCTGATGCCAAGCGATGTGAACTCGTCACCATCTGCCAGCGTCTTGATGTCCGTGACCACGGCCTTGCACTTCAGTTCGCTTTCCTGCCAACCGGCATACAGGCTCTTACTCAAGCCGGCAACGAGCACATCCACAAACTGTCGCGCTTTCGCCTCGTCGAATGCCGCTCCCGTCGCGTGCTGGATGTCGAGGAACAGGTCAAACCGTCCACGATCCTCGAAGCCTTTGCGCTTCGGCAGGTTTCCAACTTCATCCACCTCGCCGTACAGCTTCTCCAGATCAAGCAGGATTTGTTCGATGTCCTCGTTCAGGTCGCGCTTGCGGCGGATCAATTCTTGCAGTCGCACATCGAAGTCCATGTACGCCGGATTCCGCGCCTCCTCCCGGCGGATGATTGTCTCAATGTCGCGGATGATTTTCTCGGCCTTGTCGGCGCTGGACATCTTGCTGAAGCGCAAGTTTTCCAGATAGCGTTCATCAATCGCGATCTCCGGCAAGTGACCGAGGAAGCTCTTAAGCTTGGCGCACTCGCGGATGAGCTTGCGGGTCTTGGCCGCGTACAGTTCGGCGTCGAAGTCCGTTCGTTTGAATTCGGTGAGGTAAACCTGATAGATCGTCAGCAGCCACTCATACCGGTCGCGCACATCTGTTTGCGCGAGGATCGCGTGCGGCGACAAGGCTTCGTAGTTCTGCACGACCTCGCGGAAATCTTTCTCGAACTGCGTCTGGTCAATCTCGCGCAGTCGCCGGACAATCTCGATGGAGCACTCGTAGCTGTCTTCCAAAGTGATGCCTTCAAATGCCTTCATCGCCGCCTCGATCAGGCCGGGGAACAACGCCGCGATCTCGTCGGTGCTCTTGAATTCCGGCAGGTCATCCGGCTCGTAGGCGAGCGCCTCCTGGTAGTTCTTGAACACGCCCACGTAATCCACCAGCCGCCCGAATTGCTTGCTGACCCCGGTAACGGGATCATCCCATGGACGGTTTGTGCGAGCGATGGCTTGCAGCAGGCTGTGATCGCGAATTGGACTGTCAAGGTACATCGTTTGCACGATGGGCGCGTCGAATCCGGTAAGCAGCATGTTGCAAACAACCAACACCTTCACGTTGTTGCCCAGCTTCTTCTCGTCGTCGGTAATGCGGCGCTTGAACTTCTTGAGGAGGGCCTTCAAGTCGCCATCCTCCATGTTGAAGTCCTTCAGTTTGTTGTAGAGCGCCTCGCCCGCTTCCTTGCCGGTGGCGGAGATCACCACGGCAATCTCCGACGGCTCGAAGTGCTTCAGCAGTTCGTCGTAGTACAGCCGGCAGGCTTCCTTGTCCACCGCCACCACCATCGCCTTGCTGCCGGTGGGTTCGACCACCTCGCGGTAATCCTTGGCGATATCCGCCGCCAACCGCTCCACGCGCGTCGGCGTCTTGAGAAACTCCTTCCACGGCTGAATCTTCTTCTCGACCTTTTGCTTCTGTTCCTCGTTCAGCTCCTCGGTGATTTCCTTGTATCCAGTCTTTAGCTTCTCGCGGTCGAGGAACAACTCCGTCGGCCCGAACGCATAGCGCACCGGCACCGTCGCGCCGTCCTTGATCGCGTCCTCAATGCTGTACCGGTCCAGATACGCCTCGACCTTGCCGGCCTTGACCGCGCCAAATTCCATCTGCGTCTTGGGAATCGGCGTGCCGGTAAAGGCAAACCGCTTCGCCTTGGGAAATGCCGCCTTGAGCACCGAATGGAAATAGCCGTATTGCGTCCGGTGCGCCTCATCAATCAAGATAATGACCTTCTCCCGGTCATCCGGCTTCACGTTCCCGTTCGGGCCGAAGTCCATCTCCTGAAACTTCTGGATGGTCGTGATGATGACCTCGGCGGGGCGGTTGTTAATCTTCTGCTTCAGTTGCCCGATGTTGAGCGGCTTGGACGTGTTCGGAAACTCGCAGTCCTCGAACGTGTCGCCAATCTGTTGCCGCAGGTCTTTTCGATCCACCACGATGTAAACCGTCGGGTCGCCGAGCTTCGGATGCCCGCGCAATTTGTAAGCCGTGAACAGCATCGAGAGGCTCTTGCCGGACCCTTGCGTGTGCCACGCGATGCCCTGGTCGAGGTTCGTTTCGACTACGCGCTCGACGATCTTGTTCGCCACGCGAAGCTGCTGGTAACGCGCCACCTTCTTTACCACGCCGTCCGGCGTGCGCTCGAACACGACTGAGTTGCGCAGGATGTCCAGCACCCGTGACGGCTGGAGCAGGCCCACAATGGTCTGCTTCATCTTCTCCACGTCATCAATCTGGCAGGTCGGGATGCCGTCCTTGTCCGCCACAATCGGGCACAACGTCTGGTCGGGCTTGAGCAACGGGTTGCCCGTCGTCATGTCCACGGACAAATCCTTCCACTCCGCGAAATACGACGACGAAGCGCCCGGCACGCCGAACTTCGCCAGCCGCCCGTTGCACGCCACGCCGAACAGATTGCAGACAATCATCCTCGGAATCTTCGTCTCGTAGAGCGACAGGTCGCCAACACCCTTGAGCCAGTTCGAGTTCTGCTGGGCGCGTTGTTTGGCCTCGAACGGAATGAGCGGGATACCGTTCACCAGACAAACGAGGTCGGGCTTCACAAGGTCCGTGCCCTGCACGTGATACTGCCGGGTGACGGTGAAATCGTTGTTCCAGACGTTGTCGAAATCAATCAGCTTGAGCGTGCGATCTTCGCCTTCAATCGTCAGGTTCACGCCGGAACAGAGCAGATCGAGGAAATCCTCGTTGGCGGTGATGACCGATGGATTGGCGAACGTGTTCTTGAGGATGTCCACCGCCCGCTTGGCGTCGGTCAACGACACGCCGTTGATCTTCGCCACCCTCTCGATGAGGATGCCGTCAATGAGTGGGTTGGACAGCGGCCGGTTATAGACCTTGAGGTCGGCACTGGTGCGCGGCGTCCAGCCCATCTGACCGAGCCAACCGTAAACGGGGATTTCAACGCCTTTGCCTTCGCTGAGTTTGCTCATCGGGTGGCCTCCTGTGTGACTGCCCCATCTACCGGCAACCGAATGCGGCCGGTCAGCAAGTTTTGCATCAGGGATTTCTTCAGCCGCTGGAGCGCGGCGATCTTCTGCCGCTTCGCCTCAACCAAATCGTCAAACCCGGCTAGCCTCGGCTAGCCTCGCACCGATAGCAGCCTCCTCTTCGGGAGTGGCTGGCATCGGGATGCGATATTTCGAGAACTCGGTCTTGTTCAACTGCGGTGTGGCGTTGACTCCCGCAAGCATCTGCAAGTGTCGAGCACGGTGACGCGTCGCGTAGTAGAGATACTCAGGCGAATGGCTGCCGGCACAGACAATCGAGTTGATTTGCTGGTTCGTGCAGGACGGGATGACAGTGAGCCCAACCTTCCCAATGGTTGCCCCGATGCAAACAACACAAACGGCGTTGGCCGGTAAGACTCCCGCAAGCGGAGCACCAAGGGTTGAAAGCGAACGCTCCGTCTGCCGTATCCACTTCGACGCTCCCATGTCGCCCGGCGTTATGAACGGAAACTCACCGCCGAAGTTTGCCTCGATTGCGGTGGGTGGCGTCTTACCGGTTGAGACTTCACCAAAGTCTTTGATGCGCGCAACGCTCCATGTCTTTGGGAGCAAGCCAAGCTTTGTGTCCTGCATTTCCGTTGGACTGCGCGGCGAGCCGTCGGGCTTGAGGCGGCCGGTGAGCAGTTGCTGCATCAGCCCCTTTTGCAGACGCTCCGCCCTCGCAATGCTCTCCTGCACGGCCACGATTGCCCAGTCAACTGAACCTACAGTCCGTGCGATGGCGGCTTGCTCGGCTTTGTTCTTTGGGTAGTTGATCGTGAGATTGTTGAAGTCTGCGCGGTTCAGTGTGAAACGTGTCAGCCCACAAGCCTTTCGCCAGAAATACCGGTGGACGACCGGGTTGTTGAACAAGTAGCCGAGGAATTCGGTATCGAACGAATCTGGGTTGTGAGGTCGAAAGCGGGTTAGGTGGTAGCTGTAAATCGTGCCCGGCAGGTCTTTCACCACCACCGCCGCGTTTGCAATGTCGTCAGGCGTCTCCGAAGACGGCGTGAAAAGCACGTCACCACGCTTCAGGTCGCACTGTGCAATTTCTCGGTCAGTGGCGGTTACCTCTTGGAAGATCATCGCGCTGGTGATCCGATGATTTGTGTAAACGTCCATGTAGTTCACGAGCCGTATCGGCTTCTCCCCCGGCTGAGTCAGTTTGTCAGCCCCAGCGCCACGCATGACGCCAAGCTCCTTGAGCTTCTTGGATACCCATTTATCCATTTCGTTGCTCAAGTGTGGCGGCGATGCTGGCCACTGTTGCATCGAGGCTATCTTCTGCGGCGAGCGCGGCACGGAATTGCGAAGCTGCCTCAGCTATCGCGATCTCCTCCTCCGGCTCGAAGGTGTCCACATAGCGCGGGATGTACAGGTTGAACTCGTTTTCTTCGATTTCGGCGATGTCCACGATGGCGAAGTAGCGTTTGCGCAGTTCCGGGTTGGCGAACATCTCCAGCAACTCGCCCTTGACCCGGTCCACCGCCTCGCGTTCCTGTTGGGCGCGGGTTTCGGCGTCGGCCAGTTCCTGCTGCATCTGCGCCATGTCCGCGTCCAGCCACACGAGGCGTTTCTCCAGCCTCTTGCGCTCGCCGTTGCTGAGCGTCGTGTCTTGGAGCTTCTGCACCACGTCGCCGCGTTCGACGATTTCCTCACGGTGCTTCGAGTTGATTTCGGTTTTCTCGAACTCCAGCCGTTCCTGAATGTTGGCGTAGAGGCGGGTCTGGTGTTCCGGCAGAATCCGCCGGGCCACCTCGATGTCGCCCCACGCGAGCAACTGGATGAGGATGCGCAGCACGTCGTGCGGCATGAGGATATTCTGGTCGGGCGTCTCCTTGTACCAGCCTTCCCGGGCGGCATAGACCATGAGCACCTTGTCCGCGCGGTCGGCGGTTTTGTTCTTGTTGAAGAACACGAGCGCGCCGGGAATGGTCGTGCCGTAGAACAGGTTGTCCGGCAGCACGACGATGGCCTCGATGAGGTTGCGGGTGTCTTCGCCGACCAGATTGCCGTCCTTGTCGCGGATGCCGGTGAGGAAACCGCGGCGGATGAGGTATTCGTCGTCGGGTTTCCGGTTCTGGCCGTCTTCCTCCTCGGTCTTGGCCGGTTGCCCGCGAAACAGCACGCCCTGCGGACAGACCACCCCAGCGCGGCCGGTATCGTTCAGCGACGCGACGATGTGTTGGAGGAAGACAAAGTCGCCATTCGAGAACGGCGGGATGCCATACCGGAAGCGGTCAAACGGGTCGGAGAACTCATCCTTGTCCGGGTATTCAAGCTGCGGCGTGCCATCCTTCTTGAGGACCGGCTTGCCTTTCGCGTCCTTCTTCGGCGAGCCATTGAGCCACCAGTTTTCCTCGGAGAACGGGAAATTGGCCGCTATGCGGTCGAATCGGCGGATGCCTCCATCATCGAGGAACTTGGGGTCTTTAATCGTGTTGCCCTGCTTGATCTGCGCATCGAGGTCGTGCAGCAGCATGTTGATGTTCGCGATGGCCCAGGTGTTCCAAATGGTTTCCTGACCAAAGAGCCGGATGCGCTTCGGGTCGCCGCACAACTCTTTCACGAACTTGGCCGCATCAATGTCGAACCCGCCGGAACCGCACGTCGGATCGTAGAACGTCGAGTCCGGCTGCGGCTGAATGAAGCGGATAATGATGTCGCGGACTTCCGGCGGCGTATAGAACTGCCCGGCCGTCGCGCCGGCCTTGTTCTCGTCGGCGAACTTCTTGATGAGATACTCGTAGGCGTCACCCAGCACGTCGCGGGTGACGTTGGTGTTATCGAGCAGGATCGGATCGAGGTAGTTGATCGCTCCCGAAACGATGGCCGGGTCAAGGAGCTTGCTTCCGCTCCCATCGGGCGCGGCCTCGTTCCAGCGCACACGATTGATGATGCCCCTGAGCGCGATGTTCCGCTCGGCAATCTGGTTGACGCAAAGTCGAGCTTCTCGTTCTTCTGCTCCAGCGTGGCATCCCGCACTTCCTGCCAGAAGCAGCCGGGCGGAATCACGAAAGCATGGCCTTCCTCCTGAAGCCGGGCGAGTTGTTTCTTGTTCGGGTCGGCGTTGTAGGTCGCTTGGAACTCCCGCACACGCGTTGCCGTCTCCCACGAATAGTTGTCCGAAAGCCGTTTGAAGAACAGCAGCGAGAGAATGTACGCCTTGTAGTCCTCAACCTTGCCGCGCAGGCCGGTATCCGCAATCCCCCACAGGAGGTTGCCAAGTTGTTGTTTGGAAAGCATGGGCTGACTCGCTCGCGTTGCGATTCAGCCCTGTCTGCGGATGGCTTTCCTCGGAGGGAAGCTCGTGCCCAAAACAAAAGGGGGCGTACTTACTTACGCCCCACTACGGGCACGTGCATGCCCTTCAAGGAACGCTTTCAGCACGCCCCTTGCGGGGCGTGCGTCGAGCGCCGTCCTTGAATCGAAATTTGCACGTTTCGTAGTGGACAGCAGCCGAAGCTACGCGAAATTAGTTTTCAGTTAATCGTTTCTGGTTTCGTTCAATTCTTCCTTTCGTCAGCGGCATGAATACACCCGGCAGGGACTTGAAAGCAAGCTACGAGGATTTCGTCGAGAGGTTGCGGCCGGTGAGCGATACGGACGGCAATGTCCGGTATGAGGTCAAGGACGGCGTCTTCAAGCGGCTGTGCCGGCGGGGGCAGCAAGACCCGGCGCACACGTACGCGGTGGTGATCGACGAGATCAACCGGGGGAACATCTCGAAGGTGTTCGGCGAGTTGATCACGTTGATCGAGCCGGACAAGCGGTTGGGCGCGGCCAACGAGATCAAGGTGATGCTGCCGTATTCGGGTGAGGAGTTTGGCGTGCCGGCGAATCTGGTCATCATCGGCACGATGAACACGGCGGACCGGTCGATTGCGCTGCTGGACGTGGCGTTGCGGCGGCGGTTCACGTTTGTGGAGTTGATGCCGCAGCCGGAACTGCTCGGCGAAGTGGCGGGCGTGCCGCTCGACAAATTGCTGACGGCGTTGAATCGGAAGTTGGAGGCGTATCTCGACCGCGACCACCAGATTGGCCAGAGCTACTTCATGGGGCTGAAGGACGTGGCTGTCTTGCGGTTTGCGTGGGAGCACAAGGTGATGCCGCTGTTGCAGGAGTATTTCTACGGCGACGATGAGAAACTGCTGGCGGTCTTGAGCAGCAAGTTCGTGCTGACCGAGTCTAACAAATTCGGCAGCGGCGATTCAGCGGATGATCGTACAGTTTACCGGGCGCGACCGATTCCAGATGACGTAACGTTCGTGCAGGCGCTGACGGAACTGGCTGGCAGTTAACGAGGTCAAGGCCGGCGTGTTCAAGCGGCTGTGCCGGTGGGGGCAGCAAGACGTGGCCACAGATTCACACGGATGGGATACGAATGATGAGCGAAGCCGGAAGGGGAAGACCGACCGATGAAGTCACCGGCAATTATGTCGGTTGGAGCACGGCTTCGTCTTGAATTGTGACGATGGGACGTGGATTGCTTGGCGGAACTGGTAGGCTCTGTTCGCGCAAGGTCTGGACGTGGTCGGCCATGCCGTGACGCGCTTGGTACAAGCAGTCCTCCACCGAATGGCCGATGCCCGTGAATCCTTCGAGGTCGGGCGAATAGAACCCGAAGAAGTCGGGATCAGCGGTCGCTTCGATCACCAGTGAATAGGCAAGGTTGATCATGGTTGTTGCTGTCCTTTCAGTCCTGCTGCTTTCAATATCGCATGGCATGTGCCGGTCGGCACTTCCTTTGCGCCGTGGAAATCTACACGAATCAAGCGCGGATGGCCGCCTTGGCATAGTAGCGAATCGAGCCTTTCTCTTTGATCAGCCGGAATCCGTCACGCTCCAAGAGCCGCACCAGTTCGCTGAATTTCATGCGGGCACGGTACCAGACGCGCGGCAGAAAATGCAAGCCAACCACAGACATGCGGCCAACGAGATCCAACGAGATCAAGGTGACGCTGCCGTATTCGGGCGAGGAGTAACGAACGGATTGGTCATCGGTTTCCTCCAATTGCCGATGCGGCCGAATTCGCGCAGGCGCTCAGCGAACTGGCAGCGCGATAGCGGGGATCTTCGCCTCTATCGCGGTCGATATTGGTAGTTCCGTCTTGGTTTGATCTTGATCCGACGGAAATCCTCTGCAAGCTCGATCATTCCCTCGACAACCCATTCGACGATCTTCCTGCCTTTCGCGGCGGTGGCACGGGTGGGATCGCCTTCGACGCCACTTTTGTTGTAGCGGCTGTAGTTGTCCACGAAATGTACGTCACTCGATCCGCCGGCAATATCCACGTAGATTTTGGGTGACAATTTCGGCGCGAGTTCCTTGACCGCCTTTTTCATGTCCACCAGCTCAGGCTTGAGCGCGAGGTAGATGCTGGTCTCATATTCGCACGCGTGCGCGGTGCCGCCGGGATACACGCTTTCACGAAGTTGGTTTTGAAACTTCTTCACGTTGAGACACCAATAAGGAAGTCCCATGGCCAACGCGCCTGTTTCGTTCACCACCCGGCGTGCGGCTAGGTTGGCAAGCATCTGGTTCGAGCCATGGCCGTTGACCAGCATGATCCGTTGGAAACCCATCCGCGTGTACGAACGCGCCACGTCAAACAGGTACTCGATGAAAATGTCCATGCGGATGCTGACCGTGCCGGGAAACTCCATGTTGTGCTCATTGAATCCGTAAGGCAGCAGCGGTGTGTTCAACAATAGATCGGGCCGACGCCGGGCGGCTTCGCTGCATACGTGGAAACACGCGCGATTGTCCATATCGACGGGCAGGTGATAGCCGTGTTGTTCGATGGCGGCCATCGGGATAATCACGATACGCCCTTGTTTCGCCGCCGCTTTCACCTCGGGCCAGGTCATGTCGTCGATCTGATGTTTGGTGGGACGCTTCGATTTCATGTCCGGGATTTATGAACCACGAGGGACTCGAAAGACACGAAAAATCTGCGAACACAGAAGCGCCTCGGATTGACGGTGGGGAATCTTCGTCTATAGTTGCGCCCGCCTCGGGAACATGAAAATCGCCCTCATCAGCCTCGGTTGCGCCAAGAACCTCGTCGATAGCGAGGTGATGCTCGGGGCGTTGCGCCGGGAAGGCGTCGAGTTCACCGCAGACCAGGCGGAAGCAGACGCGGTGATCGTCAATACATGTTCCTTCATCGATGCGTCGAAAGCCGAGAGCGTCAGCACGATTCTCGAAGCCGATGCGCGGCGCGCGCATAATCCCGCCCAGGCACTGATCGTGACAGGCTGCCTCTCGCAGCGGTATCCGGAGCAGTTGAAGAAAGAGATGCCGGAGGTGGATGCGTTCGTCGGGTTGGACCAGATCACTCAGATCCCGGGGATCGTGCGAAGCGCGATCGACTCACGGCTCCAAAGGTTGGACGGTGTGGCGGCCGCCGTCCCCGGCGGCCCGGCCGCGAGTGGGCTGCGTACGCGCAAGCCGCAGCGCCCGGGGACGGGCGCCACCACACCAGGGGCCATGACCGTGGTGAGTCCAAGGCCCACCTATGTCCCCGACTTCGCCACGCCGCGGTTTCGGCTGACGCCGCGACACTTTGCATACGTCAAAATTGCCGAGGGCTGCAATCATCCGTGCAGCTTTTGCATCATCCCGCAGATTCGCGGCAAGCATCGGAGCCGGCAACCGCAGGACATCGTGGCCGAGGCGCGTTCGCTGGTCGGGAACGGTTGCCGCGAGATCAATCTCATTTCGCAGGACACGACGTTTTACGGACTGGACCTCGACCCGAAGCGATTTGGCGGCTCGACGGTCCGCGCGCCCGCCAGCGGCGATCCGTCGCTCTGTTCGTTGCTGCGGCAGTTGAACGCCATCGAAGGCGACTTCTGGATTCGGCTTCTGTACACGCACCCCGCGCACTGGAGTGACGAGTTGATCGAAACGATCGCCTCGTGCGAGAAGGTGTGCCGGTATATCGACATGCCGTTGCAGCACATCCACGACGAGATGTTGACGGCGATGCGTCGCGAGACGAGCCGGCAGTATATCGTCGATCTGATCGAACGCATTCGGCGCGGCGTGCCCGGCATCGCCGTCCGCACGACGTTCATCGTGGGGTTCCCGGGCGAGACCGAAGCGCATTTCCAGACGTTGCTGGATTTCATTCGCGAGACGCGGTTCGAGCGGCTCGGCGTGTTTACCTATTCGCACGAGGAAGGAACGCGCGCATACGGCGTGGGCGCTCAGGTCCCGGATCGGCTGAAGAAGGAGCGCCGCGGTCGCGCGATGACCGCACAACAGCACGTGGCAAAACACGTGGGCCGGGCGTTCGTCGGAAAGAAGCTGCGTGTGCTCGTCGAGGGCGACGCGAAGGAGCGAGGGTTCGTCGGAAGGAGCCACGCGGATGCGCCGGAGATCGACGGGTTGGTGTACGTCACACCCAACGGCAAAACCAACGGCAAAACTCCACAGCCAGGCGAGTTCATGAGCGTGCGCGTGACGGAAAGCTCTGAGTACGATTTGCTCGGAGTGGCCGAGGCCTGCTGAAGCAGCCGTCAACGTTCGGGCTGCTTGGAGCGGAACGCCTTCGCGTTCCGCCTGTGAACCAAGGCACTACCGGCTGCTTTCGCCTTGCGTTCGAAATGAAGCCATTATCGCCAAAAAATCCCTCTTGCGTTCCCGCCCAGATTCCCTATAGTGCAGCCGAGTTGTCCACCTCCAACCAGACTTCAGAGGCATTTCTCGAGATTGGTGACAAAGGGTTTGGCTTTCTACGTTCCGCAGCCAAAAACTTCGCGCCTTCTTCGCAGGATACCTTCGTCTCCGCCGACCTGATCCGGCAGCACAGCCTGCGGCCGGGCCTGTCGGTCCAGGGGAAAACGCAGCCCGGTCCCAAGGGCGGGCCGCAATTGGTTTCCATCGAGACCGTCAACGGCGAACCGCTGGAGAAATACTTGAAGCTGGCCCCCTTCGAGCGGCTGACGACGATCCATCCGCAACAGAAGATCCGCCTCGAAACCACCCCGGACAGCATCTCGATGCGCGTGCTGGATTTGTTGGCGCCCATCGGCAAGGGCCAACGCGGATTACTCGTCTCTCCGCCGCGCTCCGGCAAGACGACGTTGCTCAAGCAAATCGCCAACTCGGTCGCGAAAAACCATCCCGAGATCAAGCTGGTCGTGTTGCTCGTGGACGAACGGCCCGAGGAAGTCACGGACTTCAAACGCGAGGTCAAAGGCGAAGTCGCCGCCTCGTCGAACGACATGGACCAGGCCAGCCACATCCGCATTTCGACGATGACGGTGGAGCGCGCCCGGAGGATGGTGGAGTTCGGCAAGGACGTGTTGATCCTGCTCGACTCGATCACCCGGGTGGCCCGTGTCTTCAACAACGCCCAGGGCAACTCCGGCCGCACCATGACCGGCGGGCTTGACTCCCGCGCGATGGAACAGCCGCGGAAAATGTTCGCCGCCGCGCGCAAGACCGAGGAAGCGGGCAGCCTGACCATCATCGCCACGGCGTTGATCGAGACCGGGTCGCGCATGGACGAGTTGATCTTCCAGGAGTTCAAAGGGACCGGCAACATGGAGTTGGTGCTCGATCGCAAGATCGCCGAGCAACGCATCTGGCCGGCCGTCGATATTTTCCAGTCGGGCACACGGAAGGAGGAACTACTCATTCCCCCGAAAGACCTCGAGAAGATCGCCTACATTCGACGCGGCCTGAGTGGGTTGAATCCGCCCACGGCCATGGGGCGCGTGGTCGAAGGGCTCAACAAGTTCCCGACCAACGCGAAGCTGCTGGCGCAGATCAAGTAGGCTCGCGCGCACCATGACTGTTGAACAGCTCCGCGAAGTTCACCACGCATTACCGTTTCGCCCGTTCACGATTCACACTGCGGACGGCAAGTCGGTGCCAGTCCCGCACAGTGAGTTCATGTCCATATCTCCGACTGGCCGAACGATCGTCGTGCAGGGAGAGAACGACAAGTTGAACATCATCGATATCCGGCTCGTGACACAAATCGAAGTGCATGAAGCCTCCCCCAAGTGATCGTGTCCCAGCGCTCATCAAGGCCTTCCGCAAGACCTACCCCGACGCCCACTGCGAGCTGGATTACTCGAACCCGCTCGAACTGCTGATCGCAACGATCCTTTCGGCGCAGTGCACGGACAAGCGAGTCAACATCGTCACCAAGGACCTCTTCCCAAAGTACCGCTCCGCCTCGGACTACGCCCGCTCGCCGGAAGGCGAACTCGAAGAAGCGATCCGCTCCACCGGGTTCTACCGCAACAAGGCCAGGAGCATCCGCGCCTGCTGCCAGGCGCTCGTGGACAACTTCGGCGGCAAGGTCCCCGAGACAATGGAAGAGTTGCTTACGCTGCGCGGGGTCGCGCGGAAAACCGCCAACGTCGTCCTCGGCAACGCCTTCGGCAAAAACGAGGGCGTGGTCGTGGATACCCACGTCCAGCGGCTGAGCCGGCGTCTCGGTTTGACGCGGCAGACCGATCCGGGCAAAATCGAGCAGCAATTGATGAAGCTGGTGCCGCGCAAGGATTGGACGCTGTGGTCGCACTGGCTGATCTGGCACGGACGTCGGCGTTGCGCGGCGCGCAACCCGGACTGTCCGAACTGCGAGGTCGCGAAGCTGTGTCCGCAAGTTGGCGTGAGTAAGTCGCTGTAGCCGCGCTTCTGTGAAGCGCGGGCAGGTTGGTGAAACGATTGGCCGGTCGCGTTTCGCAGAGCGCGGCTACAAAGAGGGACTCCGATGACATTGAAAGAAGGCGACAAAGCACCTGCGTTCACCGCTCAGACCGGTGAGGGCAGGACGGTGAACCTCTCGGACTTCAAGGGCAAACACGTTGTTCTCTATTTCTACCCCAAGGACGACACCCCCGGCTGCACCAAGGAAGCGTGCGGGTTCCGAGACAACCTCAAAGCCATCGAGAACGCCGGCGCGGTCGTGCTCGGCGTGAGCACTGATTCCGTGAAGTCGCACGAGAAATTCACCGAGAAATACAAACTTCCGTTCGCCCTGCTGGCCGACGAAGATCGGAAGATCGTCCACGCCTACGGCGTGTGGGGCGAGAAGACGTTCATGGGACGGAAATACATGGGCACCCATCGCGTCACTTTCTTGATCGGGCCGGACGGGCGCCTTCGAAAAATCTGGTCAAAGGTTTCTCCCGAAGCACACGCGAACGAAGTGCTGGAAGCGCTGAAGACGTGAGAATCCTCCACATCAGCACCGCCCCGGACTGGCGCGGCGGCGAGGCGCAGGCATTCTACCTCGCGCGCGGTCTGCTCCAGAAGGGACACGAGGTCCTGTTCGTCGCGCCCGAAGGCAGTCCGCTGCTCACCCGTTGCACCGCCGAAGGCTGCGCGCCGCTCCCGCTTGCCGTCCGGTCGGACAGCGACTTCGGCGGGTTCTTCAAGCTCAAGAGCCTGATCGCGCGCATGACGCCGCACGTGATCCATGCGCACGACGCGCACGCGCATACCGGGGCGGTATTCGGAAAACTCTTCGGCGCACCGTGGAAGCTCGTCGTTTCCCGGCGGGTCAGCTACCAGCCCAAGGCCCATCCGCTGAACAAGATCAAGTACGGCCCGCGCGTCGATTGCTTCGTCGCCGTCTCGCGCACGATCGAAAAACAACTGCTGGCCCTCGGCGTGGAAGTGCGGCGCGTAGTCACCGTGCGCAGCGGGATCGAGACCGCCCGGTTTCTCCAGCCGTACGACACGAACGAATGGAAACAGAACTACCGTTTGCCGCTGGACAAACATCTCATCGGCGTGGTCGCCTCGCTCGCGCCGCAAAAGGAACAGGAGGTGTTCCTGCGCGCGGCGTGCCGCCTGATGAAAACCCGGGACGACCTGCATTTCGTCCTCGTGGGGGACGGTCCCACGCGATCGATCCTCGAACGCCTCGCGACAAAGCTCGGCATCACGACCCGGCTGACGTTCACTGGCTTCGTCGAAGACGTCGTGCCCGCCTACCAATCGCTTCGCGTGGCCGTGCTCCCTTCGAGCGCCGGCGAAGGGTCCCCCGCGTCGATCAAGGAGGCGATCACCTCGGGAGTGCCGGTCGTCGCCATCGACGAACCCAACGCCCGGGAGATCGTCGATCACGGCGTCAACGGCATTCTCGTTCCGCCGAAGAACGACGAGGTCATGGCAAAAATGATCACGCTGCTGTTGAGCGACGCCGAGTTGTACGAGAAGCTTGCCACGAACGCCCGTAAGAGCGTCGCCGATTTCGACATTCAGAAGATGATCGATGGCAATGAGGAAGTGTATCTCCGCTTGATCGGCGCGCGGAAGGACCAGGAAAAGTAGCCGCGAGCGTCGCCGAGTGGTTTGTTCGCCCACTCACGCATGCTTGTCCACACGCTCGGTCGCCGCCCGGCGTTTTCCCTCCTCGGTGTGCTGCATTTCCCACAGGTAGGCGTATTTCGCAAACACGGCGACGAAAGAACTCAGCGCGATCATCACCCCGGGCATTCCGTCGCGCCACGACTGTTTTAGAATCAGCTTCTTGCACAACGCCCACGTCGGATGACACAGCAGATGATGCCAGCGGGCCTGCACGCCGCGATCCGCCAGCACCTCCGCGTTCACCCGCTCCAGTTTCACGATCCGCTGCAACTGGGCCTGGAAATTCCTGTACGGATAATGCAGGAGATCGCCTTGCAATCGTCGCACCTCTCCGCGCGGGATGAGTTGCGGATGAAGGTCGCTTCCACCCCAATCCACCATGCCCCGGCGGCCGAGACGCACGATCCAATCCGGATACCAGGCGTGTTCGATCCAGCGGCCCATGTAGAAACACTTGCGGTTGGTCTCGAACGCCGCCGTCGTCCCGTCGTCGGCTTC
>Ga0187892_10000598_pt1 | contig 93078 bp, 80 predicted proteins | sample MA1701073metaG_FD_139345 | JGI IMG/M metagenome (GOLD analysis project Ga0187892, IMG submission 139345) | Bio-ooze microbial communities from a basaltic lava cave in the Kipuka Kanohina Cave System on the Island of Hawaii, USA - MA170107-3 metaG ... | reverse complement strand
GTGGGGGTAAGTGCCTGAACCCACGGAAGAACTGCTTGGTAGGGGCAGTGATGAGTCGGGCTGCCTCACCCTCCTCGCTGAGCCTGCTAGCGGTTCTACCCACACGAGATCCTGAAGAGCCTTTTGATGTATGTGGCGGAGAAGGGAGGGAGTCGAACCCTCCATCCCGATGCAATCGGGACAGCCGGTTTTGAAGACCGGTCCCACCACCGGGCAGGATCCCTCTCCTCGCTAACCGGCCGGCGGAGTTCCCGTGGGAACTCGCACGCCGGCCGTAGCCGGCTCCCTCAACGGGGCCGCAGCAGGACTACCGGAATGTCGCGCGAGCTTCCCGCCTGATACGTGTCGTAGTCCGGCCATTGCGCTACCATGGCCGGCCAGACCCGCCGCTTGTCCGCCGCCGTGCCGGCCCGGGCGGTCACCGGGATGACCTCACCCCATACCTGGATCTCGACGTCGGGATGCGCCACCAGGTTCTTGTACCAGCCGGGGTGATCGGGCGCGCCGGCTTTTGACGCGACCAGCACGTAGTCGTCGCCGTCGCGCCCGTAGATGAGGGGCGCCTTGCGCGTCTCGCCGGAGTGGCGGCCGCGCATGCGCAGCACGAGGCAGCTCGTGCCATTCCAGTCGTGGCCAACCTTGCCGCCGGTCTCCTCGTACCTCCGGACATGCTCGTCGCCGAATAGACTGAAGTCTGGCATGGGCCGCACCTTGCCACGGCCGCCCCTCGCTTGGCGACCCCGGGGCGTCCACGACAAAGTAACCGGGCCCGTGTGTCGGCCATGCTCACCGTGGCGTTCCCGGCGGCCATCAATCGCCCGGTTGATCAGTCCGCGCGGAACGACGACGGTCCTGCCCGGGCCGCGGCCGCCAACGTGCCGGGGATTCCCACCCCCGCCTCCGCTCGCGTTCTCGCGCATGCCGCGGAGCGTCGAAGATGCTGAAATATCTGCTGAAATGTACTTGAGCGAAGCATCGAGATGGAGGTAGTCTGCGCCTGCCCCGGACCGGCCGGACTTCCCTGGGGCGCGGGTCGGGCGCGTGACCGGCCGCCGTCCCCGCCAACGGCGAGGGAGGGTCGGCGGCACGCGCCATGACCCGCCCGCGACCCCTCCCCCCGCATCTTGGTGCCAAAACAACCATAGAATCCAAAATATGCCTTGACGTACGGGGGGTTAGGATGCGATGGAAGGGGGCAGACCCCGGGCCGGGCCCTATCGTCCGGTCGGGCGCGAGGAACGCCGGGGCTCCCGCGGCCGGTGGGCCGTCGGCATCATCGAGAGGAGATCTCTGCATGATCACGAGGAAGTTGGTTCTGGCCATCGGGATGGGGACGCTTCTCTTCGCCGGGGCGGCGCACGCGGCGGTCCTTCCGGCCGACGTGTGTAAGGACAAGAAGCTCAAGGCCACGGGCACGAAGACCAAGAGCATCGCCAAGGCCTTTGGCAAGAACATCAAGGTCCCCAATGTCGGCAAGCTCACCTCGGACATCTCCAAGGCCCAGTCGAAGTTCACCAAGGCCTTCACCAAGGCGGAGTTCACCGGCTCAGGGGTATCGAAGGGCTGCCTCACGATCGAGGACGCCGACGCGATCGAGGCCAAGGTCGATGCGCTGGTCCTCGAGAGCATCGTGCTCCTCGAGTCCGGGCTCTCGACGGCCAAGGTAATCACCGACGTGGGCGACTGCGTCGAAGGGCCGCTGTCGCGGTGTCGCGTCGGCGACTTCCTGATCGAGAACGGGGAGATCCGGGTCGTCATTCAGGAGGCCCAGCGCAACCTGTTCGCCATCGGTCAATTCGGCGGCCAGATAATCGACGCCGATCTGCGGCGCGTCCCCGGCGACCCCGAGCGAGACAACTTCGAGGAGTGGTCGACGAGCATCAACATCGAGAACACCGCGCACTACACCGACGTCGACGTCATCAACGACGGCAGCGACGGTGAGGCCGCGGTCATCCGTGCTACGGGGCCGGATGATCTCCTCGACTTCCTCAACCCGAGCTCCGTCGTTGCCTCGTTCGGGTTCGTCTTCCCGCCGGCCGCCAACGAGACCGATCTGCCAATCTCGGTCAGCACCGACTACATCCTGGAGCCGGGCAAGAACTATGTCCGTGTCGAGACGACGATCCAGAACGAGAGCCTGGCCCAGGTCGATTTCTTCTTCGGAGAGTTTCTCAACGGATCGGGGCAGATAGATCTGTGGCAGCCGGGCTACAGCTTCGGCGAGACCCTGGTGACGAACGCCTGTCCGGGGGCGGCCGCGAATCCATGCAACGCCATCATCTACAAGGGCGTGGACGAAGCGGCTGGCGTCTCGTACGGCTACGTGCACAACGTGACCGCCACCACCGCCTTCACGGCCTCCGGTGTCACCGTGCCCCTGCTCGGACGGTCGATCGCCGCCGTCTTCCTCGGCAGCCAAACCGCCAATTTCTCGGTTGAACCAATGGGCGACCCCGGCGACAGCGTCACCTTTACGCGCTACTTCGTCGTCGGCGACGGCACCGTGTCGTCGATCCTCGAGGCACGAAACGAGATTCAGGGGATCGCCACGGGTACCCTGCAGGGGACCGTGGATACCCCGTCGGGTGGCCCCGCACCGGGCGCGCACGTCGCGGTCATCGGCCTCAGCGCTCAGGGTCCCCCGGGACTCTCCAGAAACATCGTCAACCACACGGACACCGACGAGGACGGCAACTACTCGCTCACGCTGCCGGCGGGCTCGTACAACGTCGTGGTCAATATCAGCGGACACCCGTACGAGGCGGCGGCTCGAGCCCCATGCAGCATCCGGTCGTCATCGTCGCCGGCGCGACCACGACTCAGGATGTCACAATGCCCGACACCGGAACGCTCCTGGTGAGCGCCAGCGACGGCGTCGGTGACATCCCGGCAAAGGTGTCGGTCGTCGGGTTCGATCCGAGCCCGCCGCAGATCAACACGCAGTCCCTCCTTGCGGGCGCGATCAACAACTCCACGTCGACCTTCGCCGAGGCCTTTCAGGACGGCGTACCCTTCGGCGTCGCCAAGGTGCTCTTCATCGAGCCCGACGGGAGCTCCGGCGTCGTGCCCATCGAGCCCGCGAGCTATCAGGTGGTCGTCTCCCGCGGGCCCGAGTACACCATCGACTCGGATCCCATCACGGTCACCGCGAACAACCAGAGCTCGGTCAGCGCCACCATCGCCCGCGTGATCGATACGACTGGCTTCGTCAGCGGCGACTTCCACGTCCACTCGATCCAGAGCGCCGACTCCGAGGTGACCGAGCGCGAGCGCATCGTCACCATGATGTCCGAGGGGCTCGAGTTCTATACGCCGTCGGACCACGAAAATCGGCGCTCGGTGCAGCCGATCATCGTCTCCGAGGGCTGGCAGGATCTCGTCACCACGGCCACCGGCAACGAGATGACCGCCTTCGACTACGGGCACTTCAACTCCTGGCCGATGACCATCGACACGAACCAGGTGAACGGCGGCGCGGTGGACCATGGGGGTGCGGCGCCGGACGGCCAGGACTTCCCGTCCTTCGGGAACTACAACCTCACGCCCGAAGAAATCATCGCCGCGGCGAAGCTCGACCCGGGCACCGAGGTGGTGCAGATCAATCACATCAGCAGCCACTTCGGCCTCGACGTCGGCGGCACGGATCTCGGCTCCGGACTCGCCATCGACACCGGGCTCGAGCCGCCGAAGTCCGTCGTGCCGCCGGCGGCCCGGCGCCTCGACCCCGCCGAGGAAGACTTGACCCAGGGCTACTTCACCGACACCTTCGACGCCCTGGAGATCTGGATCGGCGCCAGCCGCGGCCAGATCACCGAGAACTTCCTCGGCCAGAATGCAGGTGACTGGTTCAATCTCCTGAACCAGGGGATCGTCCGCACCGGCGTATCCGACTCGGACACGCATCAGCGGATCAGCACGCAGTCGGGAACGCCGCGGACGATGATCGCGTCGTCCGAGTCCGATCTCACGATGCTGAATCCGGAAACCCTCGCCTCGACCATCATCTCTGGCCGCGCCATGGGCACCAACGGCCCGATGGTGCGGCTGACGGTCGAAGCACTCACCAGCGGGGACGACGCCACCCTCGAGGATGGCGATACGAACCTCGTCACCGCCACCGACGGTGAGGTAAACGTGCACCTCGAGATCCAGAGTCCTACCTGGGCCGAGTTCGACACCATCGAGCTGTACTTGAACTCGGAAACGTTCCAGACCATCAACCAGGACCAGGAGACCGGTGCGGGGATGGTGGACGTCCCCCGCTACCAGATCTCGCCCGACTACGTGCTCGGCACGGCCGCCGTCCCCGTGAAGGACAAGCAGTTCACGGTCACCACGGAGTCGGTGCCCGGAGGCTCGCGTCTCGAGGCCGTCGCCGACTTCACGTTCGACGGCACCGACGCACCCGCGCTCACCGAGGACACCTGGATCGTGGTGATGGTGAAGGGCTCGGATGGGATCTCGAAGCCGCTCTTCCCGATGGTCCCCAACAGCATCAGCACCCGGCAGTGCAGCGTCAGCGGCGCCGGCTGCTCCGTCGATGGTGACTGCCCGCCGCTCCAAACCTGCCAGCCCGTCGATACGCTCGCCGAGCTCACCGACGGCAACCTGGATCAGTCTGGTATCCTGGCATTGTCGTTCACGAACCCGATCTTCGTCGACTTCGACGGCAACCTCGCGTACGACGCTCCGGGCGTGCGCTGCGTCACCGAGAGTGGGCCGCACCCGAACTGCGTGACCACGACGACCTCGACAACCACAACGACCAACACGACCACGACGACGCTGTAGGGCCGGTGACTCGGTCCCGGGGAGTGGCGCGAACCCGTCCGGTTCGCTATCACTCCCCGGGGACGAGCGGCGGCGTGTGGAGCGCCGCTCGCCGACACATGCAGACCGTAGGTGGGAAGCACGGCGCCGCCCGTGCAGGGCGCCTGGCGGCCTGGGTCGCGGCGCTTCTCGGACCGGCTCTGGCGGTTGTGGCGCCGCATGTCGCGGTCGCCGTGACCATCGACGCGCCGCCGCTCGCGCCGCGGCTGCCGGCGATCGTCAAACGGGCGTCGCTGGTCGTTCTCGGCGACGTCGGGGCCATGAGCGAGCACGACGACGGCCGCCTGCTCCTCGGCCAGCTGCGCGTGGCCCGCGAGCTGCATGGTCGGCCGATGGAGTCGTCGGTGCTGGCCGTCGTCGAGGAGCGACGGTTCGCCGCCGTATCCCCGTTCCTGCGGACCGGACGTCGGGTGGTGGCGTTCCTCGTCGTCGCCAGGCCGACCACCCAGCTGCGGCGCGCGTTGCCGCCGGGACAGGTCTACTATCGCTTCGCGGAGGAGCGCTGGGGGCTCATCGACCTCCCTGATGCCGATGCGGAGGGGCCCGTGGTCGCCGCAGTCGAGGGATGGATCGCGCTCACCCGGGGCGAGCCCGCGACACCCGTGGAGCGCGCGGCGGCCGAGCGCCGCCTCGTATTCACCGAGATCGGCACGGGTCAGCCGCGCCTGGTCGAGGACGGGGCCGCCGCTCTCGCCGGGCTTCCGGATCTGGCCGCCACCCTCACCGACAGCGAGCGCGAAACGCTCGCGCGCGCCGTCAGACGCACGGATCTACCGGAACGCCTGCGGCTCGGGCTGGTGAAGGCCATTGCCGACGCGCACCTGCGGTCGCTTGCCGATGCCCTCCGCGATCTCCCGGGTGCGGGGCCGTCGCTCGTCCGGGCGAGCGCTTTGGCGCGGGCGGAGCTCGGCAGCGGCCCGGATCGCACGGAGATCGACACGGCCCTTCGAACGGGTGATGCCGCCCACCGTGCAGCCCTGGTTCCGGCACTGCTGCAACCCGGCGCGGGGGGCATTCCCGCCGTGAGCGAGCTTGCCCTCCAGGACCCGGCCCGCGAGGTCCGGCTTGCGGCCATCCAGACGCTGGGAGAGTCGGGCTCTTCGGAGGCTCTCCCCACACTCGGGAAGACCTTCGGCGACCCGGACGCCGAGGTCCGCAAAACGACGGCGCAGGCCATCTACACTATCGGCGGGCGGCCGGCGGCGGAGCTGCTCGGCGAGCTGGCCTTCGCCGCTCCCGGCGACGGGCAACGACAGGCAGTCGGGATGCTCTTACTCTTGGAGCTCGATCGCGATGACCCCTTGATCGTCCGCATTCGCGACACTCATCCCGATGCGAGCGTGCGCAAGCTCGTGACGACGGGGATCGAGGGGCATCACCACTGACGATAGCCGAGCCGCGGCTTCTTCGCCGCCCGTCTCACGAGAGCGCGAGCGTGCGCACCTCGGAAAAGAGACTGGTTTCCACGATTTGACGTGACGATGAGCACGCCGATGATGAGCAGGCTCTTCCGGCGGACGGGCGCCATCTTGCTCGCGGCCGTCGTGCCGCTGATAAGGTGGCCAGGGCACGGCGCGGCCCACGAGCCGGAGCGCCCGAAGCTCCGCGAGATCGTGCGCGCGCAGGGCTACCTCGGATCGCCGCTGGCGGGGGCTTCGGCGCTCCGCACCGTGGAGCTCGCGATCCTCGGGGAGACACACCAGTTGCACGCGACCCAATGGCATCTCTACCGCTTCGAGCAGACGCAGGCCGCCGTCCAGGGGGATGAGCCCGCGCGCGTCATCGTGCAGGGTACGCGCGCCGATCTCCAGCGCCTGAGAAGAGCCCGGGCGGAGCAACGGGTGACGCTGCTCGCCGAGCGCCGCACCGGGTCGACCGATCTGTACTTGCTGGCCGTGGATCTCTGTCCGCCGGAGTGAGGTTCCCCATGACGATACGGCGACCGTTCACCCTTACGGCGCTCGTGCTCGTGCTGCTGCCGTCCGCCGCGCCGGCCGCGTTCGTGGCCGAGCAGGTCACGGTGGCCAACGCGGGCGCGCGCCTGTTCGGCGGCACGGATGCGGACGGCGGCATTGGTGACTGGTACGTCTCCAACGGCGTCGTCGAGGCCATCATCGACGAAGTCGGTGCGCAGTCGGATCTGATCCCGCTGCTCGCTGCGGCCGCGCCGCCCAAGCAAAGCGAGGGAGCCTTCACGGGCGGGACTATCATCGATCTCGGTCTCGCGGGAGCCGACAACGACCAGCTCGGACAGCTCTTCACGGTCGGCGGACTCAGCACCGAAAACTTCATTCTTTACAACACGGTCTCGGCATCCAGCGGCCCCGATTTCGCCACGATTACCGCCACGGGCGTACAGCTCGGCTTTGCGCCGGAAGTGCCGCCGGAGAACCTGACGGTGGTGACGGAGTACACCGCCGCAGGCACGGATCCCTTCGTGACCATCACGACCACCATCACGAATACCCACCCGACGAACGCCGCCCCCGGCCTCGGCGGTTTCCTCGACGCCATCATCTGGACCCAGCGGGCCATCGTCCCGTTCTCACCGCTCAGGGATCGCGGCTTTCGCCACGCGCTCTTCGACCTCGCCGATCCGGGGTTCGCCTTGGAGATTCCCCCGTTCGCAGCCGGCCCCGGCAGCGTGACGCCGGCCGACGGCGTCATCGATCCTCCGAGCGGCAAAGCGTCCGGCGAGGTGTCCTACGGAATGCTCGGCATGACGGTGAGCCGCGATCCGGATGGACCCGGAGGGACCCCGCCCACCGTCGCACCCGTCAACAGGCTCTTCGGCGTGAGCAGCAACTTGGTCACCGCCCTCGGCAACCTTCCGGTCCCGCCCGGGGAGCTTCCTCCCGGGGGAGTCCTCGTCTACACGAGGCGCGTCTATATCGGCAGCCGAAACGACGTCGCCAGCGTCGCCGACGCAATGATCGACGTGCTTGCCGAGCGGCTCGGTTTCGACACCGGCACCATCTCGGGCAACGTCGACGCGACGGACACTGCCGACGTCGCCGCGAGCGCCATCGCCACCAAGACCGCGGAGATCTGCACGCAGGGCACGGTCGGCGGCGCGTGCACCACCAACGCCGGCTGCGATACGGGACCGGGGAGCGGCGATGGGGTGTGCAGTAGCGTGCCCGCCTTCGGGCCTGACGTGCCGGTCACACACTTCCGTACCGATGCGGCCGGCGCCTTCGCCGGCATCACGCTCCCCGTTGGCATCTACGATCTGGAGTTCCGCGCCGCCGAGCGCGATCCGGTCGTCACGGCGGGAATCGCGGTGTTGCCAGGCGCGAACGCCGCGGTGAGCGTGCCTGCCATGACCGGGCTCGGAGCCGTCGAGCTCACGGTGCGTGAGCGCATCGGCGGCCGCGTTCGCGCCGCGCCGGCGAAGGTGACCTTCATCGGCATCGACGGAACGCCGAATCCCGTGTTTCGGAAGGATCTGGTCGCTGTCAGCTTCACCGCAAGCGGCGAGGAGACGGACATCGCGCCCGAGACCTTCGCCGGCGGGCCGGCGCAGCGGAACTTCGTCTACGTCGGGAACGGCACCGAAACGGTCCGGTTGCGCCCCGGTCGCTACCGGCTGATCGCCTCGCGCGGGCCCGAGTACACGCTGCGCCGGCGCACGCTGACGGTTCGCGAAGGACGGACGCGCGCGCGGCGTTTCACCGTGCGGCGGATCGTGGATACCCCGGGCTTCCTCTCCGGGGATTTCCACATTCACTCGGCGCGGAGCTTCGACTCGTCGCCGCCTCTTCGAGACCGAGTGACGAGCTTCGCGGGTGAAGGCGTCGAAGTGATGGTGAGCACGGATCACGACTATCATGTCGACTACGCATCCGTCATCGCCGATTTGGACCTCGCGGCGACCATCACCTCGATCGTGGGCAACGAGGTCACGAGCACGGCGCCGAATCCCCCGGCGTTCCCGAACGCGATCGGCCACATCAACGCCTGGCCCGTGCCCGTCGATCCCGTCGCCCGCCGAGACGGTTCCATCGAGGACGAATACGTGGCGCCGAACTTCATCTTCAGCCGCCTGCGTGGCCAGGGAGCCGAGGTCGTGCAGTACAACCACCCGCGGGCAGGGTTCGCCGGCATTGCCTCCATCGGGTTCTTCAACAACATCGGTTGCGGCCGCTGCGCCAACGCCATCGACACGCTCTGCGCGGTCGACCCCGATTGTCCGGCAAGCCCGGCGCCCCAGGACTGCACCTGTGTCGGCTACCAGCCCGACCGGCCGATCACGGAGGCACCGAATGACGCGCTGCTCGACACCGACATCACCGGCCCGGGAACGTCCGGGGTGCCGAATCCCGACGGCACGCGAAACATCGACTTCGACGTGATGGAGATCGCCAACGGCCTCGACCTGGCGCCGTACCTCGAGGTGCGGCGCGACTGGCTCTCGCTCCTCAACCAGACCGACTTCGCGACGGTGCCGTTCATCGCCGGCACCGCGGTCTCCGACTCGCACCGGCTGGTGCTGGAGGAAGCCGGCTACTTCCGCACCTACGTGGGCGGCGCCGGGAACGACCCGGCGGCTGTCGACGTGGGAACCTTCGATGCCAACGTGCGCGCCGGCAACATGGTCGGCACCACCGGCCCGTTCGTGGAATTCTCCGTCGAGGACGGTGCGGGGGAACGCGCCGGTCTGGGCGGCACGCTCGTCCCGGCCGGCAGCGTGGTCACCCTCCGGATCCGGGTCCAAGCGACGAACTGGATCCCGGTGGACGAGGTGCGGGTGATCGTCAACGGCTTCGTCGTGCCGACCCTCGTGTTCGACGAGACGACATCGCCCGCCGTCATCCCGGGACCGGCTAAGCGGCCGTTCTCGCAGCGCGCAGCGAAGGTCGTGCGGTTCGACGGGGCCATTCCCGTCGATCTGGCGACAGCGGGCGACAGCTACTTCATGGTCGAGGCTGGGGCGCGCCTCGACCCACTGCCGTCCTCACCCTATCCGATCGCCCTCGTCGTTCCCGGGATGGTGCCGCTCGCGTTCACCAACCCCATCTTCGTCGACCTCGCAGGCGACGGGTTCGATCCGCCCGGGCTGCCCGTCATGGCGGCTGCTGCGGACGCGGACGCACCGCTGCCGCGTTTCGCCAGCGCGCGTCGAGCGGAGACGGCACACCGGGAGGGGTACTTTCCGTTGTATGGTTTCACCATACCCGAACATGCGATCGACGACGCCCTCCAGAAGCTGCCCGAGAGCGAGCGCACCGGGATCGGAGCGCAACGGACTCCTCCCCCGGGCACGCCCCAGACCACGAAGTAGTATCCCATCCGTGGCATCCGTGGCCGAGTACCGCACCGCCGCCGCACATCTCGTGCGCGCCGCGCTCGCGGCGTGCGTCGTTGCGGCCGGCGTCACCTTCGTCGTTCAGGTCCCCGGGGCCGGCGCACACCGGCTCGCCGCCGAAGAGGTGCTGACCGAGCTGCGGGCCCCCGCGTACCGCGAGCGCTTCGACGTCATCCGCGTCGATCGCTTGCCCGGGCTCGAGCGGCTGCTCGTCGTGCGCGTGGGCTCCGGCTGGCGGCGTGCGGCCCCGGCCGCCAGACGCGAAGCGGCGGAGTCATGGTGGGTCCGCTGGCGGCACGCGGTGCCGCAGGGGATCGTCGCCGTGCTCGACGCCGCAACCGACCGGTCGCTGGTGAATTTCGACGCCCAGGGGCGCGCGGCGCTCACCGACTGACCCGCGGCAAGGACATGACGCACGGCTCGATCCGGCAGCTACGTGACCGGCCGCGAGGCGGGGCTAGTTGATCGCCGCGTTGAGCTGGTCGAGCGCCTGCACCGCCAGGGAGTTGCCGGGATCGAGGCGCAGGGCGCCCTGGAATTCCTCGGCGGCGCGCAGCAGCTGTCCCTTGGCCGCGTAGAGTCGCCCGAGATTGAGAAAGGGGAAATGGCGCGGCTCGTAGCGCCGCGCCGTCTTCGCGCGCTCGAGCCAGGGGATCGCCGCCTCGAGGTTGCCGAGCTTCATGAGATAGGAGCCGATGTCGTTGTAGGGATTGCCGAATTCCGGGTCGATCTCGATCGCCGCCTTGCACTCGGCGATCGCCTCTTCGAGCTTTCCCTGGAAACTGAATGCCCAGCCGCGAAACGTGTGGGCCTCGGCGGTCGGACACATTTCGATGGACTTACTGTAAAGCTGGATCGCCGTCGGGATATCGCCCTGCAGATGGTGTCGCTGCCCGTGCTCCCAGAGCTCGAGTGCCCGGCGTTTCGTGTTTTCGGCTTCCCTCACGTCGCGCTCCTCGCTCGCAAGCCAACCAGTCGGGAACCCTAGCACACTCCGGCCACGATACGAAGACACAGTTGGGCCCCTGGCGACAACGCTGTGCAGCGACCGGCGACGCACGCCGTCAACTGTTGTCGACGCGGCGCTCGACCGGAATGTAGTCGCGCTGCTCGGGACCGATGTAGATCCCGCGCGGCCGCGCGATGCGTTGCTCGCTGTCGAGGAGCCCTTCCTGCCACTGGGCCAGCCAGCCGGCCGTGCGAGGAATGGCGAACAGCACCGGGAACATGTCCATGGGAAAGCCCATGGCCTGGTAGATGATGCCCGAATAGAAATCCACGTTCGGGTAGAGCCGATGGGAGACGAAGAAGTCGTCCTCGAGGGCGATGCGCTCGAGCTCCACGGCGATGTCGAGGAGCGGCGGGCGCCCCGTCACGTCGAGCACCTCCTCGGCGATCCGCTTGATGATCTTCGCCCGCGGATCGTAGGTCTTGTACACGCGGTGTCCGAAGCCCATGAGGCGGACCTCGCCCGCCTTCACCCGCTTGATGTGGGACGGGATGTTGGCAACCGTGCCGATCTCGGTGAGCATGCGTACGACGGCCTCGTTGGCCCCGCCGTGCAGCGGCCCGTACAGCGCCGCCGTGGCCGCGGCGACGGCGGAAAACGGATCCGCCTGGGAGCTGCCGACGCAGCGCATGGCCGTCGTGCTGCAGTTCTGGCCGTGGTCGGCGTGGAGGATGAAAAGCACGTCGAGCGCGCGCTCGAGCACGGGATTGGGCGCGAACTTGAGCTCTGTCTTCTTGAACAGCATGTTCAGGAAGTTACCGGTGTAGCTGAGATCGTTGTCGGGATAGGCGTACGGCATGCCGATCGAATGCCGGTACGCGAAGGCCGCGAGGGTCGGCATCTTCGCGATGAGCCGGTGCGTCTGGACCTTCCGTGACTCGGGATCGAAGATGCGCTTCGCGTCCGGGTAGAAGGTCGAGAGCGCGCCCACGGTGCTCACGAGGATGCCCATGGGATGGGCGTCATAGTGGAACCCGTCGATGAACTTCTTGACGCTCTCGTGGATGATGGTGTGGGTGGTGATGTTGTGGGTGAACGCCTCGAGCCGCGACTTCGCCGGCAGCTCGCCCTTCAGAATCAGATACGCCACCTCCAGGAACGTGCTCCGCTCGGCGAGCTGCTCGATGGGATGGCCGCGGTAGAGCAGCACACCCTGCTCTCCGTCGATGTAGGTGATGGCGCTCTTGCAGGGCGCCGTGTTGACGTATGCCGGGTCGTAGCACGCGAGCCCGGAGTCGCCCGCGGCCGCCTTGATCTCACCGAAGACGGTAGCGCGAACGGCACCGTCCTCGATGGGAATCTCGTACTGTTTCCCCGTCCGATTGTCGGTGACGGTCAGCGTGTTTCTGCCCATCGCATCGCTCCCGCCGAGAGCATCCCTACTTACGCTACGGGCCCGAGAATCACAACGACCGCCTGCCCGGCGGAGGCGTGCCCGCGAATCCCTTTGAAATGTGCAGACGAACCCTCTAGGTTTCGCCGCGATGAGCGAGATCTTACGCGACCTCGCAGCGCTCTACGGCGACGCGCTCCGCGAGACGCTCGGGTCGATCCGTCGCGCCTGGATCGGGGTCGTCGCGATCTACCTGTATGCCATGGTGCTCCAGCTCGTCGGCGGCGTGGCCGGCGCGCTGCCCATCCCGGTCCTGGCCGGCTTGTTCATCGGCGTCGCGGATGCGTTCGCAGTGGGCGCGCTCCTGGCGCTCGTGCAGCAGGCGATCGGCGGGCGGGCTCTCGGCCTCGCCGACGTGCGTGACGCGCTCGGCGCCTACTTCTGGGACGTGGTGTCCGTGGGTTTCATGCTCTGGCTGCCGTTCATGCTGCTGGCCGGCCTCGCGCCGCCGCTGGTGCTCGCCAGCGTGTCGCTGCTGGCGGCGGTCTTTCTGAATCCTCTTCCCGAGGTCATCTACCAGGTACGCACCACCTCACCGGTCGAAAACCTCGCCGAGAGCGCGCGCTTCGTTCAGCAGCAATGGATCGAATGGTTTTTGCCCATCGTGCTCGTGGCAGCCCCGCTCGGGTCGTTCCTGTTCTTCACCTCGGCCGACGCCGGCAGCCTGCTGCGCGGCGGGCTGAGCTTCGGCCGCTTCCTCTTGCTTCCCACGCTGCTCGTGCTGCGCGCCACGGAGCTGCTCGGGCTACCACCCTCGGCGGCCGCGGTCGGCGTTGCCGTCGGCACGCCGCTGCTGACCTTTGCCGTGCTGCTCTTCCGCGGTCATCTGTTCAAGACGCTCGCCGGCTCGAGCCGCCGGCAGCGCGCGTTCCGCCGGCGCATCGGCCGCGGATAGGCTGCACCGGCTTCACTGTTTTTGGCTTGACGATGCTCGAGCCGGTCGCGGGCCCCGGCTAGCGGGCCGCGCACCGAACCTGGCGTTGGTCGAGAGGGCGACGCCGCCGTGCGCTCGTCAGCGCGCGGGGCGCGGGGGAACGGGACGCCTCACCGCCCGCGGCCGCCGGGGGCTCCGTTCCCGCCGGTGAGATACACCTTCCACCACGGCGCGCCGGGCTGACTGTACTTGTCCGCCCGCTTCGTCACCGCCACCCGGCCCTTCGGCTTGCGCGTGCTCGTGCGGGCGACTGCCCGCTTCTTCGCACGCGGCTTGGCTGCTGCTTTCTTGCGCTTCACCACGGTCCTCCGGGACTTGCAATGAGTGGTCAGCGGGACGGCAGTCAGTTCCAGACGCCGAAATTGCCCCGCTGCAGAACGCGCGAGCATCGCGGACAGGGAATGTCCTGAGACGTTCCTTCGAGCAGGGTCATCGGCCCGTTGCACTTCGAGCAGCGGCGCGAATCGTGACGACCCGCGCGATCGAGCGGCCGCGACGCGAGATCCACGACCGCAATCTCGCGACACGACGGACACACGCCGAGCCCGCCCCAGTACGCCTCGCGACCCGCCCGGCCCCAGCCCACGGAGAGCCGACCTGTCGCGAATCCGCAGGCTTCACACGTGAATTCCACGACCGAACCCATCGCAGGGCACCTTACCTGCGGCCCCCGGAGATTACAACCATGAAGTCGCCCGAACCATGACTGGGTTCGGCTGGGTTCGCGTCGCAAAAACCGTGTCGCCGCATCGGGGCGCGCGCGCACCGACACGCGCGCGCACCGACGCGCGCGCGCAGCCACATACGCGCGCAGCCACATATGACAGATCAGCGCACGTCATGCCCCGCGCCGGCGCGACGCGCGAATCGCCCCGCGACCACGTACAGCGCCACGGCAGCGACCGCCGCCACCGCCGCACGCGCGTACACCTCCGTCGGATACTGCGTGAAGAGCCAGAGACACGAGAGTGCTCCGGCCACAGGTACGAAGCTCGGCGCCGTGAAGGCACCCGCGGGCGCGACCGGCTCGCGGCGTTTCACGAGAACGAGGCTCACATGCACGAGGAAGAACACGACGATCAGCAGCACGCTCGTGGACTGTGCCAGCACCTGCACGCCACCCGTCAGCGACAGCAGCGCGGCAAGCGCGAAGGCGACGGCGACCGCGACCGACGGCGTTCGGCGCACCGCGTGAACCTCGCCCAGAATCGCCGGCAACAAGCCTTCCCGGGCCATGCCGTAGGAGAGGCGCGCGGCCATGATCAGGTTGAGGAGCCCGGTGTTGGCAATGGCGACGATGGCGATGAAGGCGAACAGGCGTCCGGGAACGTGGATGCCGCTCGCCTCCACCACCGCTGCGAGCGGCGCCGAGGACCCCGCCAGCGTCTCGACCGGCACGGCGACGAGCGCGGCAACCCCGACGGCGACGTACATCATGGTGGTGAACACGATGGCGATGATGATGGCCCGCGGCAGCGTGCGCCGCGGATCGCGCGCCTCCTCGGCGACGTTGGCAACATCTTCGAAGCCGATGAAGGCGAAGAACGCGATCGTGGTTGCCGGAAACACGGCGCGCAGATGCTCGGGCTCTGGCGCAAGCCGACCGAGGACCTCGCCGGCCGGGAGCGCGCGCGCCACTGCCACCCCCGCCACGATGACGAGGAGAAGCCCCGTCACCTCGACCACGGTGAGCACGACGTTCACACGAGAGGATTCCTCGATGCCCCAGAAGTTCAGCACGCTCACGACGACGAGGAAGACGAGGCTCACGGCGATCTCGGGCGCCGCGACGAACTGATGGACGTAGCCCACGAGTGCGCGGGAGACTGCGGCCGCCGAGTTGAGCCCGCTCAGCAGAACGAAGATGCCCACCACGAACGCCGGCAGCGGATGGCGGAAGCCCTGCCGGCAATACAGGGCGGCGCCGGCGCTGCGCGGGTACCGGGAGGCAAGCTCGGCATAGGCGAGCCCGGTGAGCATGGCGACCACGGCAGAGGCCGTGAACGCCACCCACAGCGCCGGGCCGCAGAGCGCGGCCACCTTGCCGACGAGGGCGTAGATACCCGCGCCGAGGATGTCGCCGATGGCGTAGGCTGCGAGCGCGGGAAGCGTCAGCGTTGCCCGCAGCGTCGTCTTGTGGTCGTCGTCCGTGCGACTCATGGGCGGCGCGCCATAGTGCAGAGAAGGTCTCGGCCGGTCAAATTCTCGGCGCTCCGTCGCGTGTGTAGCGCCGGCTCAGTAGCCTGCTAGACCGCACCGCATCGCGATGGTAGGAGGCGCGGCTGGCAGACCGTGCGCTTCGGACTCACCACTCCCGTCGTCACGCTCACGCCGCGCACGCACTCCGCGTGGGAGGTTGAGGCCGGACCGGCCGAGCTGCGCCAGATCGCGCAAGCTGCCGACCGTCTCGGCTACCATCATCTGACATGCAGCGAGCATGTCGGCATCCCCGCCCCCGCCGCCGCGACGCGCGGCAGCCGCTACTACGACCCGGCGTCCACCCTCGGGTGGATGGCTGCGCTAACGACCAGCATCCGGCTGGTCACGCACGTGATCGTGTTGCCCTATCATCATCCCCTGGCAGTCGCGAAGCGCTACGGCACGCTCGATCGCCTCTCGGGCGGGCGTCTGATTCTGGGCATCGGCGTCGGCTCCCTGCGCGAGGAGTTCGAGCTCCTCGGCGCCGACTTCGACGGCCGCGGGCCGCGCTACGAAGACGCTCTGCGCGCGGTGCGGAGCGCCTTCGGCGGCACGCACCCGTCATACCGCGGCACACACTACGCGTTCGCCGATTTCATCGTCGATCCGTGCGCGATGCAGCAGCCGCCTCCCATCTGGCTCGGTGGGCGCAGCGCCCGATCGCTGCGCCGCGCCGTGCTCTACGGCGACGGCTGGGATCCTTTCGGGCTCGACCTGCGGCAGCTCGGCGCCATCATCGCACGCGCCCAGGACTCGGAGGCGTGGGTGACGCGCCGGCGGCCGTTCGACCTGGTGCTCTCTCCCGAGCGTCCGTTCGACGTCCAGCAGGTCGAGCAGCGCGAGCAGATGCAGGCCCTGATCGGGGCGTACCGGAGCATCGGCGCAACGGTGATGAACCTCCGCTTCCGCCACGCGAGCCTCACACACTACCTCGAGCAGCTCGAGACCTTCGCCACCCAGGTCGCGCCCGCGTTCGCCGACGATTCGTAGAGAGCGCGCCGCGCAGGCGCGTGCGGCATCACGGCTCCGACGGCGCGGCGCGCACGGCTGCGCGCGCTCAGATCATGCCCAGCGCGGCGCCATCGGGCGGGCAGGGGAAGGCCTGGTCGATGATGGCGATCTCCGCAGCCGTGAGGCGCAGATCGGCTGCCGCCGCGTTCTCGCGCACGTGCTCGGCGGTGGTTGCCTTGGGAATGGCGACGACGGACGGATGGCGGGTGAGGAAGGCGAGCGCGACCTGGCGCGGCGTGACCTGGCGTCGTGCGGCGATGCCGGCGAGCACGCGCCCTCCCGCGCTGGCGGGATGCGGGAACGCCCCGGACCCGAATGGACTGTACGCCACGACCGTGATCCCTTCGCGAGCGCAGTACGGAAGAAGCCGGTTCTCCATTCCACGATCGCCGAGGTGGTACAGGACCTGATTGGCGGCGATCGGATGGGTACGGAGCGCTCGCTGCGCGTCCTCGAGCTCGGGGACGTCGAAGTTCGAGACGCCGAGGTAGCGTACCTTGCCGGTGTCCGCCAGGTGCTCGAGCGCCGCCATCGTGTCCGCGATCGGATGGCGACCGGGCCAGTGGATCATGTACAGATCGAGGCGATCGACGCCGAGCCGTGCGAGGCTCGCCTCGCAGGCGCGCACCGTCCCGGCGAACGAGGCATGCTGGGGCAGAACCTTGGTGGCGAGGAACACGTCGCCGCGGCGAGCCGCCACGACCCGCCCGACGAGCCGTTCCGCCGCCCCGTCGCCGTACATCTCCGCGGTATCGACATGGGTGAGACCGAGGTCGATGCCAAGGCCGAGAGCCGCCACCGCCCGGTCTGCGGCCCGGCCCCGCACCTCCACGTTCCAGGTGCCCTGGCCAATCACGGAAATTCGCTCGGACGAGGCCCCCAGCCGCCGCTGTCTCACCGGGCACCCACGACATCGGCCGGCCCCACCCCGGGCGGCAGGGGCGCGCCATCGCCGCCGTTTCGAACTCGCACCTGGATTCCCCGCATGGTATACCTGACGTCAATACCATGATCATGAGCAGATTCCGGAGGCGTGTAGCGGGCACTGCCGCGGCCGCCCCGGGCCAGCCACAGCAAGCCGGCGACGGGACCAAGCCCCCGAGCGGCCGGACGCGCCATGCGATCTTCTACGACGTCGAGAACACGAGCAGCCCTGATGACGTGAGCCGCGTCGTGGCCCTGCTGGAGGTGGACCGGAGCCGCTGCGATACGCAGCTCATGGCAGTAGGAAACTGGCGGGTGATCGGCCAGGAAACCGCCCGATTGCTCGCCAAGCAGGGCGCGGAGCTGGTCCACAGCGCGCCGTCGACGGGCGTGCGGGACTGGAGCGATCTCCGCATCGCCGTCGATGCCGGCATCTGGCTCGGCTCGGCGAAGCCCGGGGACATGCTGGACGTGGTCTCCGACGACCAGGCGTTCGACGCGGTCGGCGACGTCGCGGCCACGCTCGGCGTGCGGTTTCGCCGCATCCCGTCGCGAGAGCGGGTTCATCGCCCCGCACCCGAGCCGGATCGCAGCCGCAGCCGCGCGCGGGCGCCCAGTGGGAGCGCGAGTGGAACCGTGTCCTCGGGTGCCAGCCACGAGGACATTCTCGCCTTCGTTCACCGGCTCATGCCGAACGAAGGCGGCGTGTCGCTCGATGCGCTGTCGAACGCCCTCAAGGATGCCGGCTTCAGCCGGTCCCCCGGCTCGTTTCGGCTCATCACCCGGCTGCGCCGGATGAAGGAGCTGCGGGTGAACTCGGACGGGATCATCCGGTTCGCGTCGCCGGAGGACGCTGCCGCCGCCGAGGGCGCGGCCCGCGTGGCGACGTCGGCGGAGATCAACAAGCCGAGGCGGCGCCGCGGTCGCCGGGGGGGTCGACGCCGCGGCGGACGCCACCGGCTCGATCGCAACGGCTCCGATGAGACGACTCCGGGAGACGGGATGTCTCCCGGCACTGCCCAGTAAGCGCGGAGCGCTCGCCGCAGTCGGAGCGCTCCGCGGACAGGCTGCTAGGTTCCCATCTCCCAGGAAGACAGATAGCGCTCCTGCGCCGGCGTCAGGCGATCGATGCGGATCGCCATGCTGGCGAGCTTGAGCCGCGCGACCTCGTCTTCCACCGGCCGCGGCACGTTGTGGACTTTCACGGAGAGCCCGCCGTTCCGACTCTCGAGGGCCGCCCACCGTGCCGCCAGTGCTTGCGTGGCGAAGCTCATGTCCATGACCGCCGGCGGATGCCCCTCGGCGGCGGCAAGATTGATGAGCCGGCCGGCGGCAAGCACGTAGATCCGACGGTCCCCCGACATCACATACGCATCCACGTGGTTGCGCACGTTGCGCTCGACCCGGCGGGCCATGCGCCGTAGGCCCTCGAGATCGATCTCGATGTCGAAGTGCCCCGAATTGCACAGGATCGCGCCGTCCTTCATCAGCTTGAAGTGCTCTGCCCGGATCACGTGCATGTCCCCGGTGACGGTGACGAAGATCCCGCCCACCTTCGCTGCTTCGCGCATGGGCATCACGCGAAAGCCGTCCATCGCCGCCTCGAGCGCACGAATCGCGTCCACCTCGGTCACGATCACGTCGGCGCCCATCCCCTTCGCGCGCGACGCCACGCCGCGACCGCACCAGCCGTAGCCGATGACGACGACGACGCGGCCGGCGAACAGCGCCCCGGTGGCGCGAATGATGCCGTCGATGGTGGACTGCCCCGTCCCGTAGCGGTTGTCGAAGAGATGCTTCGTATCGGCGTCGTTCACCGCGATGACGGGAATGCGCAGTGCTTTGTCCTTCTCGAGTGCCCGCAGGCGGATCACGCCGGTGGTCGTTTCCTCCATGCTCGCCATGACGGCCTCGGCCCGATCCTTGGCGTCGGTGTGCAAGAGCGACACCAGGTCGGCGCCGTCGTCCATCGTCAGGTTCGGCCGTTGATCCAGCACCGTGCGCAGATGGTTGTAGTACGTCTTCCGATCCTCGCCCTTGATGGCATACACGGGCAGGTGGTCGTAGCGGACCAGTGCTGCGGCGACGTCGTCCTGGGTCGAGAGGGGATTCGACGCGCACAGCACGACGTCTGCGCCCCCCGCCTTCAAGGTGCGCATCAGATTCGCCGTCTCTGTAGTGACGTGCAGGCAGGCCGAGAGCCGGACGCCGCGTAGCGGCTTCTCCTTGGCGAATCGTTCACGGATGAGGGCGAGGACCGGCATCTCCCGATCGGCCCAATCGATGCGCCGGCGCCCGTCGGCGGCCAGGTTCAGATTCTTCACGTCATACTTCTTAGACTTCCGTCCTGCCATCGGTTCTCCCGTTTCACGGTCGCCGCACGGATCCCGCTCGCCCTTCCCGGCGCCGAGACCGCGCGCGTTTCGGCGCGCAACTCACCGGGTGCGAGCGTTTCACCCCGTCACGCGGCGCCGCGGCCGCGCGGCGCCCGAGATACTGTCCATCAACGGAGCTTCGCCGCCAGATCGGTCCGCTCCCAGGTGAACAATCCGTCCTGTGGCGCCCGCCCGAAGTGGCCGTAGCTGGCGGTCGGGCGATAGATCGGCCGCTTGAGGTCCAGCGTGCGGATGATCCCGGCCGGTCGCATGTCGAAATGATCGCGGACGATTCGCGCCAGCTCCGGATCCGAGACGGCGCCAGTGCCAAACGAATCGACCAGCACCGAAACCGGTTCGGCCACACCGATCGCGTAGGCGAGCTGCACCTCGCACCGTGTGGCAAGGCCGGCGGCGACGATGTTCTTGGCGATGTAACGGGCCATGTAGGCCGCGCTCCGGTCGACCTTCGACGGATCCTTGCCGGAAAAGGCTCCTCCGCCATGGCGACCGTAGCCTCCGTACGTATCGACGATGATCTTGCGGCCCGTCAGCCCGGCATCGGCCACCGGCCCGCCGACCTCGAACCGACCCGTCGGGTTGATCAGAAATGCCGTGTGCCGGTCGAGAAACTCCGGCGGAATGACCCGTTTCACCACCTCCTCCACGATCGCTTCGCGCAGCGTCTCGTAGGCGACGTCGCGGGAATGCTGCGAGGAGATGATGACGGTGGAGGCACGGACCGGCCTCCCGTCGCGGTACTCGACGGTTACCTGACTCTTGGCATCGGGCCGGAGGAACGGCAGGGCGCCGGCCTTGCGCTGCTGCGCGAGCTCCTGGACAAGCCGCTGGGCCATGAAGATCGGAAACGGCATGTATTCTTTCGTCTCGTCGCACGCGTAGCCGAACATCATGCCCTGGTCGCCGGCGCCCTGGTCCTTGCCGGTGCTCTCGTCGACCCCCTGCGCGATGTCGGGGGATTGGCGGTTGACCACCGTCATGATGGCGCAGGTATCCGCGCAGAATCCCTCGGGCTCGTCGGTGTACCCGATGTCGCGAACCACGGCCCGGACGGTCTCGATGTAGTCGATCTTCGCGCGCGTCGTGATCTCTCCCGCCAGCACGACGAGGTTGTTCTTCACCAGCGTCTCACAGGCGACGCGGCTGTTGTGGTCGCCGCTCAGCGCGGCGTCCAGCACCGCATCGGAGATCTGATCGCACACCTTGTCCGGGTGACCTTCGGACACGGCCTCGGAGCTGAAGAGAAAGTTCTGTAGTGCCATAGCGTTGTGTTTCGATCGGAACAGGTGCGGGGGTAGAGACCCTCGACGACCGCGTCATTGCAGCCGTGTGGCCGCTGTCCCGAGAGCCCCTCTCGGCGCCGGGTTATATCGAACCCGTTTCTGCCGGGTCAAGCCGCGATTTGTCGCACGTTGCAGCGATCCCCTGCCTGTATTCGGGGCGGCGGCCGCAGGGAAGAGCGGGCATCGGCCCAGAGGGCGTGCCCCGTGGCGGCGCGGCAGAGAACTGTGGACGGTCGTCCCGGCTACTCTGCTTCCCCGAACCGGTCGACGATCAATGCGCCCACGGCCGCCACCGCCGCCTCGGCATCGATCCCGACGGCGGTCACGTCGAGGACGCTGCCGCGATTGGCGGCCAGCAGCAGCAGCTCCATGATGCTCTTCGCATCCACCGCGCGGCCATCCTTGGAGACCGTCACCTGGCACTGAAACCGGCCGGCGGTCTCGGCCAGCAGCGCCGCCGCCCGGGCGTGCAGTCCCAGGCGGTTCTGAATCTCGAACGACGCGACGTGGCGCGGGGCGGGCTTCTCGTCACTCACCGTTGGTTCACCGCGGCTCCGATGCCATCATACGCACACCCCATGCCGTCGTGCGACGCCCAGGCCCCGGCCAGCGCCGAGAGCGGCCGGGCTCAGCGCTGCATGTCGCGGTGCTGAACGCGAATCCGATAGGGCGTGTCCTGCAGCAGCCGCGCGAGCTCCTCGATCAGCACCACCGACCGATGTCGGCCGCCCGTGCACCCGAGCGCCACGGTAAGGTGGCTCTTCCCCTCGCGGGCGTAGCGCGGCAGAGCATAGTCGAGCAGCGGTTGCAGGCGCGCCAGGAACTCCATCGTGTCTCGGCCCCGCAGCACGTAGTCCCGCACCGGCGCGTCGAGCCCGGTCTTGCTGCGCAGATCCTCGACGAAGAAGGGATTGGGCAGGAAGCGAACGTCCACGACCAGGTCGCCGTCGGCGGGCAGCCCGTACTTGTAGCCGAAGGAGAGCAGCGTCACCGTCATGCCCGAGCGGTGCTCGGTGCCGGCGACCATGTCGCGTAGCTCCTCCCGCAGCTCGTGCACCGTCAGCGCGCTCGTATCGATGAGGCGGTCGGCCCGCTCCCGCAGCGGGGCGAGCTTCTCGCGCTCGAAGCGGATGCCTCGGCGGGCGCGCCCGTCGGCGCCAGCGGGTGCGGGCGGCGGGTCTCGCTGAAGCGCCGCACCAGGATCTCGTCTGCGGCATCGAGAAAGACGACCTGGATGCTGTAGCCGGAGCCCTGCAGCTCGTCGAGGACGCGCGGCAGCTCCTCGGCCATCGTCCGCTCGCGGAGATCGATGCCCAGCGCCACGCGATCGATCCCTTCCGCGGCCCGGTCCCAGAGCTCCAGAAAGCGCTGGATCAAGGCGACCGGAAGGTTGTCGACGCAGTAGAAGCCCAGGTCTTCGAGCACGTGGATCGCCGTGCTCTTCCCCGATCCCGAGAGCCCCGTGACGACGATGAGCTTGAGCTTGGATTCCACGACGGCCCCTGCGACACCACCCGCGCCTTGCGCTAGTACTTCGCCTCCGCCTCCCGGATGATGCGCAGCAGGCCGTCCCGGTCATCACACGCGAGGAGCTGCTCGCGCACGGTCTGCTCCTTCAGCAGGCGTGCGATTCGCGCGAGCGCCTTCAGATGCATGCCCGAGGAGTCCTCGGGAGCGACGAGGAGAAAGAACAGGCGCGTCGGGGCGCCATCCACTGCATCGAAATCGACGCCGCGCGAGCTGCGCCCGAACACGGCGAGGATGCCGCTCAGCCCCGGCAGTCGGGCGTGGGGAATGGCGACTCCACCGCCGATTCCCGTGCTGCCGAGCCGCTCCCGGTCCTCGAGCACCTCGCGCAGGCGCGCCCGATCGATCCCGGGGGTTGCATCCGCGAGCACCTGGGTCATTTCGTCGAGCGCCTCGGCTTTGCCCTCGGCCTGAAGCTCCGGGATCACGACGCGATCGCTGAGGAGATCTGCAATCTTCATCGCTGATGCACGATCGGCTCGATCAGGCCGTAGTTGCCGTCCCGACGGCGGTAGATCACGTTGAGCGCCTCGTTGGCCGCGTTTCGAAACACCAGGAACTCCCGGGCGCTGATGTCGAGTTGCATCATCGCCTCTTCGACCGTCATGGGCTTGGCGGCCAGGCGCTCCATCCGTACGACCGGCGGGCCCTGAGGCTCCTCGGCCTCCGCCGGGCGTGCCGGCTCGGCGTTTCCTACCGCGGCGGCGCGCGGAGCGACGAACGCCTTGTGCCCCTTGCGCTTCGCCTTCCGTTTCTTCGCCTGGCGCTCGATCTTGTCAACCGCCAGGTCGATGGCCGAATACAGGTCGCCCGTTTCCTCGTGGGCGTTCAACATCGTCCGGTCGGCGGCGACGGTGATCTCGGCACTGTGCCGCCGCTTGCTCACGGCGAGGACGACGTGGCCCTCGAGAGGCCGGTGGAAGTACTTGGAGACCACCCGGCGGATCTTGGTCTCGGCATAACGCCGCAGGGCATCGGTCGCGTCGAGGTGGCGGAAGGTCACCGTGACCCGCATCCGAGGCAGACCCCGTAGCCGGCATCCCGTTTCAGCCGCCGCGGCTGCGCAAGGCCCCCCGGCGCAGGTACTCAGTACATCTGTTTGCGCTTGGACGAGGGAAGGATGCCCATCAGCTCACGATACTTTGCCACGGTGCGGCGGGCAATGTCCACGTTCTCGCGGCACAGGACCTCGGCGATGTGCTGGTCGCTCAACGGCTTCTGGGCATCCTCGCCCTCGATGATCGCCTTGATGCGCTCGCGCACGCTCTCCGCCGAGACCTCCTCCCCGTAGCCGCTCTTGAGGCTGCTGGTGAAGAAGTACTTGAGCTCGAACGTCCCTTGCGGTGTGTGCACGTACTTCCCGGCCGTCGCCCGGCTCACCGTGGACTCGTGCATCCCGATGTCCTGCGCCACGTCCTTCAGCACCAACGGCCGCAGCGCGTACACGCCCCGATCCAGGAACTCCCGCTGAAACCTCACGATGCTGCTGGTCACCATGTACAGCGTGCGCTGGCGCTGGTGGATGCTCTTGATGAGCCACGTCGCCGCCCGCATCTTCTCCTGGATGTACCCCCGCGCCTCGGGCGAGCCGTCGCTCCCGAGCATGCGCCGATAGAACGAGCTCACCCGCAGTCTCGGCAGCCCCTCCTCGTTCAACGTGACCACGTAGTCCTCGCCCACCTTGTGCACGTACACGTCGGGCGTGACGTATCGTACTTCCCCGTCCCCGTAGTCGCGCGCCGGCTTCGGATCGAGCACCGAGATCACACGCGCCGCGTCGGCCACCTCATCCACCGTCACCCCGAGCTCCTTCGCCAGCCGGTCCAGGCGCCGGCTCTCCAGCAGCCCGAGATGGTCCCGCACGATGCGCGCCGCCAGCGAATCCTCCAGCCCCAGATCTCCAAGCTGGATGAGCAGGCACTCACTCAATGACCGCGCCGCCACCCCCGAAGGATCGAAGTGCTGGATGTGCGCCAGCACGCGTTCGACCACGTCCCGGTCCGTGTTGCCGAGAAACGCCACCTCCTCCACCGTCATGCGCAGATACCCGTCGGCATCGAGGTTCCCGACCAGCAGCGCGCCGGCATACTCCTCCGTCGGCCCCAGCTCCGACATGCGTAGCTGCCAGAGCAGGTGGTCGGTGAGCGATTGCCGCTTGACGGGTAGGTTCTCGAGCGTCGAGCGGCGATCGTCGTCCTCGTCTCGTGCGCTGCCGCTGATCGAGCCTTGCAGGTCGTTCCCGTAGGACTCGAGGTAGTCCTTCCAGTCGATCTCCTGCAGGTCCTTGGCGTCGGCGCCCTCGCGGTCGTCAGCCGCCGCCACCGGCTCCTCGGCCGCAGCGTTGTCCCCATCCAGCGTATCGCTGGCGGCTTCCTCCCGATCGACCGGCGTCTCCTCGAGCACAGGGTTCTCGACGAGCTCCTGATCGATCAGCGTCTCGAGCTCGGCCCGGGACACCTGCAGGATCTTGATTGCCTGCCGCAGCTGGGGCGTCATCACCAGCTGCTGCGACAGACGCTGTGTCAATCTAATGTCTAAGGCCATGGTGACTCGTCGACGGCAGCGTCCCTTGCGGCGGCGCCGCTAGAGCTGGAATTTCTCCCCGAGGTAGATCGTCCGCGCCCGCTCGCTGCGGGCAATGTCCGCCGGGCAGCCTTCTTCGAGGATCGTGCCTTCGTTGACGATATAGGCACGCTCACAGATCCCCAGAGTCTCCCGGACGTTGTGGTCGGTGATCAGGACGCCGATCCCACGCTTTCTAAGTTGCGTGACAATCTCCTGAATATCAATCACCGCGATCGGATCGATGCCCGCAAAGGGTTCGTCGAGGAGCATGAAATGGGGTTGACTCACAAGCGCCCGCGCGATCTCCACCCGGCGCCGCTCCCCACCCGACAAAGCATACGCCTTCGTGTCCGCCAGGTGCGCGATACCGAGCTCCTGGAGGAGCTGATCGCATCGCTGGCGGCGGGCGGCGGCCGCGAGCGGCAGCGTCTCCAGGATGGCGAGGAGATTGTCCTTCACGGCGAGCTTGCGGAACACCGAGGGCTCCTGGGGGAGGTAGCTGATCCCGCGCCGCGCGCGCTGGTACATGGGCAGCCGGGTGACGTCCTCCCCGTGCAGATAGACCTGCCCGGCGTCCGGCCGGGTGAGACCGACGATCATGTAGAACGTGGTGGTCTTGCCGGCTCCGTTGGGACCGAGAAGCCCGACGACCTCCCCCGCGCCGACGGTAACGTCCACACCGTCGACGACCGCCCGTCCTCCATAGCGCTTCGTCAACCCCTGGGCGCGCAGGACGCCATCGCGGGCCGTCGACTCGGTCGTCATTCCGGCTGTCCCTCGTCGCCACCCTCTTCGTCCAGCACCGTGCCCACATCGCCGAGGGTCGTGCCGGCGCTCTCCGCCGCCATCGCCGCTCCGGCGCCGCCCCGTCCTGGCGTCCCCGCGTTCTTCTCCCGGCGCTTGCCCCGCTTGCCCTGCGTCCCGTCGGACTTCGCGCCGGAGGCGCCGCCGTCACCATGCGGCACGAGCACCGCCTTGACGCGCGAGTTCGTCCCCTCGACGACGCTGCGCTCCTCGTCGAGGTACACGATCACCCGCTCGCCCCGGATCTCGTTCGAGCCTCGAGCAGCACCGCCCCACCGCTCAGCACGAGCGTGCGGGCCGCATCGTCGAATTCGGCCCGCTCGCCGCGGGCAATGCGGTCGCCCTGGGTGATGCGTACGTCGCCCTCTGCGACCACGGTTTGCAGCTGATCGAGGTTCCCGATGCCCTCGGAAGGCACGAACACGACACGCAGCACCGCGCTATGCATGACCACATCGTCCTGCTTCGTCACGACATCCCCGCGAAACGTGGCCACGTCGGTGCGGGCGTCGAACTCGAGCACCTTCGCATCGACGTGGATCGGCCCCGACGATCGAGAGCCGGGAAGGGAAAAGCCGGACTTGCCCTCCTCACCTTTGCCAGCAGGCGGCTCAGGCTTGGGCGCCGGCGTAGCGCCCGCTGCGCCCGCGGACTCCGACTCCGGGGCGGCCGCCGCCTGCTGAGGAAGACGCCCGCTCGAGCCAACGATGGCCATGGCAAGGCACAGACCCACTACGGCGTCGCGCGGCGCACGGGGTGGGCGCCCCGCTTCCAGGGAGGCCGGCGTAGCCCGGAAAGAACGTGACTTACGATCCGGCGCCATTGCTCCCGTTCGTCACCGTGACCCGCACGTCATGGCGCAGCGTCATCCGCTGCGCCGAAACGGCGATCTCCATCTCGCTGCCGAGGACGGTGAGCTCCCGGCCGACGATCCGCACGGCGCCGGGAGCGGTGACGATGTCGCGGTCCCGATCGTAGGTGGCCAGATCCGTCTCCACGACGAAGCCGTCGCCATCGACTCGCACCGTGCCCTCGAGCTCCACGGACTGCAGGTCGGAGCCGTCGAACACGAGCCGTCCCTCGGTTCCACGCAGCCGCGCGCGTTCCTCGCCATCGGAATAGAAGATCATCTCCGGCTCGCGCACGACGGCGCGCTGCTCCTCTTCGAAGTACTGCGCCTCGCGCGCCCGCAGCTCCCACGCCAGCCGTCCATTTTCCAGCTTGACACGGTGGAAATCCTGAAGACGCTGGGCGGCATCGGGAACCATCTGGAGGGCGTCGCCGACGGCGTCGTGGCGACGGCGCGACATCGTGTCCGCGACGCGGTACCCGATCCACGCCAGAGAGGCTACGACGAGCGTCACCGCAATCAGCCGCAGCTGTGCTCGCTGCATCATGCGCCGCCGGGTGAACGCCAGCCTGCGGTGTACATATCAGCAGCGTTCCAGGGTGTAAAGGTAACTTTTACCGGTCACGCCGAGCGGTCTAGGCGCATTCCCGGGGGCGGTTGTCGCCGCCAGCGCCGGTGCCACCAGACCCATTCGCCCGGGCTGCGTCGAATCTGCTCTTCGATCGCCGCCCCGATGCGCGCCGTGAGCTCCTCGATGCTCGGCCGGCGACCGGGAGCCGGCTGAAAGCCATAGACGGGCTCGATACGCACATGATGTCCGTGCGGCCGGCGTTGAATGAACGCACCGACCACCGGGGCCTGCGTACGCAGCGCGATGATCGCCGCGCCGGGCGAGGTGTGCGCCAGATGGCCGAAGAAGGGCACGAATATGCCCGGTCCTCTCGTGTCCTGATCGACGAGCAGCGCGACCAGACCACCGTTGCGCAAGGTGCGGACGACCTCGCGCAGCGCCATGGGGTCATCGCGCCGGATCACGCGGATGCCCGCATCGCGGCGAAACGCCGCGATCAGGTCGTCGAATCGATCGTCGTTCACGCGCCGTGCGACCACGTGGAGGGGATAGCCGAGCTGCGCGAACGTCGCGGCGAGCAGCTCCCAGTTCCCGATGTGCCCGGTCACCGCCACGAGCCCGCGTCCCATGGCGAGCCCCTGCCGCACGTGCTCGATCCCTTCAATGGTGATGAGCTCACCGAGCCGCTCTCTCATGTACCGCCATCGCGCCAGCTCCGCGAAGGACCGACCCGCATTACGGAAGGCTTCACGGGCGAGCCGGGCGCGTCCCGCGGGCGCGATGGCCGGGAACGCCATGCCGAGATGCCGGAGCGCGTGGCGGCGCTCCCGCCCGAGGAGTCGATACGCACCGCCGCCAAGGCGTGCGCCGATGGCCAGCGCGAGACCGAACGGCACGAGTCGCAACGCGGTGGCGACGGTCTGGATCAGCCCCGCGAGCAGCCGGTTGCGCACCGCCCGGGCATCACGCGGGCGCTCACGATGCGTTTCCGGGTCGGCCGCGATGGGCTCCCGCGCGGAGTGCAGTCGGCTGGGGCCGGGAGTCGCTTCCATGGACGCTGCGCGCTCACACCACGCCGGCGCGCAGGAGGTCGTGCAGGTGGATGATCCCCACCGGCCGGTGCCCCCCGACGATGAACAGCGAGGTGATGGCGTGCCGCTCCATCGTCGCCACCGCCTCGGCGGCGAGCGCGTCTGCGGCGATGGTCTTCGGATCCGTGCTCATCATGGCGTGGGCCGTCAGCTGCCGAACGTCGCCGACGCGCTCGAGGCCACGCCGCAGATCACCATCGGTGATGACCCCGACGAGATCGCCCCGCGCATCGCATACGCCCGTGACACCCAGCCGCTTGGACGTCATCTCGACGAGCGTATCCTTGAATGACGTGTCCACGCCAACGAGCGGCATCTGATCGCCCCGGTGCATGAGATCGATCACACGCAGGAGCTTCCGGCCGAGGGAACCCGCCGGGTGCAGCAGGGCAAAATCCTCCACCCGGAATCCCTTGTGCTCGAGCAGCGCCAGCGCCAGCGCATCACCCAGGGCGACGGTCGCCGTGGTGCTCGTCGTCGGGGAAAGGCCGAGCGGGCACGCCTCCTCCGAGACGCCGATGTCGAGGATGGCGTCGGCGGCCTGCGCAACGCTGGAGCTCGCGCGGCCCACGATGGCGACGAGGGGTAGGCCGAGCCGCTTGACGAGCGGCAGCATGCGCACCACCTCGTCGGTCTCACCGCTGTACGACACGACCACCACCACGTCGCCCTTGGTGAGGATGCCCGAGTCGCCGTGGCTGCCTTCGCCGGCGTGGAGAAAGAGCGCCGGGGTGCCGGTGCTCGCCAGCGTGGCCGCGATCTTGCGGCACATGATCCCCGACTTGCCCATGCCGATGACGACGATCTTACCCCGGCACCCCGCCATGAGGTCCACGGCCCGGTCGAAGGACTCGTCGATACGATCGCGCAGCGCCAGGATGGCCTTCCCCTCGTTGTCGAGAACCCGGCGCGCGCACTCCCGATGCGAGCTGATTTTGTCTTTGACGCCCTTCATCGGCGCCTCGGCTCGGCCGCCCCCCGGCCGCGGCGGCGTTCCATGGCCACCGCGTGGAGCGCCACGAGATCACGCAGCAGCGCTTCCACGTCTGCGAGCCGGACCGAGTTCGGACCGTCGCTGGGGGCCCGATCCGGATCCTCGTGCACCTCCATGAACACGGCATCGACCCCCACGGCCACGGCGGCGCGGGCGAGCGGCGCCACAAACTGCCGCTGACCTCCCGACGCCGTGCCCTGCCCACCCGGCAGCTGCACGCTGTGCGTGGCGTCGAACACCACCGGGCATCCGAGCTCACCCAGCACCGCGAGGGACCGGAAGTCGGCGACCAGATTGTTGTAGCCGAACGTGGCCCCCCGCTCGGTGACGAGGACCTGCCGGTTGCCGGTGGCCACGATCTTCTCCACCACCGGTCCCATGTCCCACGGGGCGAGGAACTGCCCCTTCTTCACGTTGACGGGCCGTCCAGCTCGCGCCACGGCCTGGAGGAAGTCGGTCTGACGGCACAGAAAGGCCGGCGTCTGGAGAATGTCCGCGACCTCGGCGACCGCAGTCACGTCCTCACGTTCGTGTACGTCGGTGAGGACCGGCGCCCCGGTCGCGCGCCGCACCTCGGCGAGGATCGCCAGGCCCTGATCGCGGCCGAGCCCGCGGAACGACTGGCCCGAGGTACGGTTCGCCTTATCGTATGACGATTTGTAGATGAAGGGCACGCCGACACGCGCGGTGATCTCCCGCAGCGCCTCGCCGTGACGAAGGGCGGCGTCGCGTCCCTCGATGACGCACGGTCCGGCAATCACGGCGAGCGGCCCGCCACCGATCCGCACCGCGCCAAGCACGATCGTGGCGTCAACGTCCATGGACTGGCCGATCCTGCGCTCAGCGCTTCACTGCTCGCAGCGAGCCGAGCAGCGGCGCCTCCCGCGCCGCCGTCCGCTGCTGCAACGCGGCGCGAATGAATCCCTTGAACAGCGGGTGGCAATCGAAGGGCCGTGACTTGAACTCGGGGTGGAACTGACAGCCGAGAAACCACGGATGATCGGCGATCTCCACGATCTCCACCAGTCCCCCATCCGGCGATTGCCCGGACAGCAGCAGGCCCTTGCTCTCGAGCTGCTGCCGATAGTCGTTGTTGAACTCGTACCGATGCCGGTGGCGCTCCGAGATCTTGCGCTTGCCGTACGTCCGTTGCGCCAGTGAGCCCTCCGTGAGCACGCACGGATACGCGCCGAGGCGCATCGTGCCGCCCTTCTGCGTCAACCCGCGTTGCGTCGGCAGCAGGTCCACGACCGGATGCGGCGTCTCCGCATCGACCTCGCTGGAGTTCGCGCCGCTGAGGCCGCAGACGTGCCGCGCGTACTCGATGACCGCCATCTGCATGCCGAAGCAGATGCCGAAGAAGGGCACGCGCTGCTCCCGGGCATATCGCACGGCCGCGATCTTGCCTTCCGTCCCCCGGGGGCCGAAGCCCATGGGCACCAGAATGCCGTCGGCCGACGTCACCACCTCGGGCATATGGTCGCCCTCGATGGTCTCGGAGTCCACGTACTCGAGCTCGACCCGGCACAGGTTAGCGATGCCGCCATGGGCCAGGGCTTCGTTGAGGCTCTTGTAGGAATCCACCAGATCGACGTACTTGCCGACCATGGCGATGCGCACGGTGGTGCGCGGATTCTTGGCGGCGGTGACGATGCGCCGCCACTTACTCAGGTCCGGCGATCCGGTGAAGATGTTGAGCTTGTCGACGACGCGCTCGTCGAGCCCTTGCTCGTGGAAGAGCAGCGGCACCTCGTAGATGCACTCGACGTTCTTGGCGGCGATCACCGACGCTTCCTCGACATTGCACAGGTGCGAGATCTTCGCCCGCGCCTTCTGCTCGAGATCCCGATCGGTGCGACAGAGCAGAATGTCCGGCTGAATGCCGAGCCCGGTGAGCTCCTTCACGCTGTGCTGGGTCGGCTTGGTCTTCAGCTCCCCCGCTGTCTCGATGTAGGGCACGAGGGTCAGGTGCACGTAGAGAACGTTCTCGCGGCCGAGCTCCCAGCCGAGCTCCCGCACCGCCTCGAGAAACGGCAGGCTCTCGATGTCGCCCACCGTCCCGCCGACCTCACCGATACAGACGTTGTATCCTTCGGCGGCCTCGCGGATGCGCCGCTTGATCTCGTCGGTGATGTGCGGAATCACCTGCACCGTCCCGCCGAGATAGTCACCGCGCCGCTCGCGGCTGATGACCGTGTCGTACACCTGTCCGGTCGTGAAGTTGTTCTTGCGCCCGGTCGGCGTCGAGACGAAGCGCTCGTAGTGCCCGAGGTCGAGATCGGTCTCCGCGCCGTCGTCGGTGACGAACACCTCGCCGTGCTGAAAGGGACTCATCGTCCCGGGATCGACGTTGATGTACGGATCCATCTTCACGATCGTGGTCTTGAGCCCCCGGCTTTCGAGCAGCGCGCCGATCGACGCCGACGCGAGCCCCTTGCCGAGCGACGACACGACACCCCCGGTCACGAAGATGAACTTGGTCTTCTGCTTGCGCCGCCCCGACGTCATCTCAACGCCCCCAACCCTGGAAATGGCCGCTCCGGCCATCCGCTACCACACCCGCGCCGGTCAGCTCGCACCTCGCTGCCCTGCGCCCAGTCCGTTCCCACCCGGAATCCCGTGCTCGAACAACGCCCGCGCCTGCTCGAGATCGGCCGGCGTGTTCACCTCGATGACATCTCCACCCTGCCAGCTCGCCACACCGATCCGGTAGCCGTGCTCGAGCGCCCGTAGCTGCTCGAGCCGCTCGGCCTGCTCGAGCGGCGTCGGCGCCAGTCGCGTGAAGGTCGCGAGGAACGGGCGCCGATACGCATAGAGACCGATGTGATGCATGAGGATCGGCCCCGGCGCCTCGCGCTCGCCACCACCATCCCAGCGCGCGCCGTGCGGGATCGGCGCGCGCGAAAAGTAGAGCGCATGGCCGCGGCGGTCGGTCACAACCTTCACCACGTTCGGATCGTCGCATTCAGCCTGGGACCGGATCGGCGTCATCAACGTCGCCATGGGCAACGTGGCGTCGGCTCGCAGGAGATCGATCAGCGGCGTCACCATCGCCGGGTCGAGGCACGGGAGGTCGCCCTGCACGTTGACGATGATGTCGGCGGCCACGCCGGCGGCGGCCTCGGCGATCCGGTCCGTTCCCGAGGGATGGTCGCTCCGCGTCAGGACCACGTGCCCACCGGCCGCTTCGATCACCGCGGCGATACGCCGATCATCGGTCGCCACCAAAACCGCCACCACCCCAGGGATCAACCGGGCGCGCTCGTACACGCGAACGATCAGCGGCGCGCCGGCGATGTCGGCGAGCGGCTTGCCGGGCAGGCGCGTCGAGGCATAGCGGGCGGGGATGATGACCGCCGCCTCCTCCTTCGCACCAGGACCGCCTGCCATCTACGGGACCTCTCGCGGCGCCCCCTAGGTTGTCGGTCGATCGAACCGAGGCGGGACCACGGCGCGCCTCACGCCATGTGCCGCCACTATAGGAACGCAACCCAACCATGTCAACGCGGACGACGAGGCAGTAGTGATTCGGCGATTCAAGAGGGGCGCAAAGAAGAAAGGCAGCGGAGGAAAACCAACGTAGGAAACTCGTGCGGGCAACGGGAGGGAATCTGCAATCGCGCGGGGAGTCCACACGGACGTTGGCTGGCCGACATGCTGGCGGCTCGACTAGCCGGTAGGACTGCTGTGGCCGGCTCCCATGCATCCAACGGCCGACCGTCCCGGGCAGCGGCGAAGAGAGCCTCGCCTTCCTGGAAGAACGACACATCGGCAGCGCTCCGCTCAAGCATGCGCGGATCTCCGGCCAAGGACGCGAACACGCGCCGAAACAAATTGACGGCGCTTTTCGGCGCCAGCTCGTCGGGATTCCCGCCAGGATAGCGGACGCCGAGGAATGCGCCGAAGCCATCGAGCGCAAACGTGCGCGCCGGCACGCCCTCTCTCGCGAACACCTCGTGGATGCGCTCGGCGCGCCCCGCCAGGAAGCCGCGGTAGCGCTTCGCTCCATGATCGCCGAACATGAGGATCACGGCTCCGGGATCGCTCTCGATGATGGCGTCCACGATCGACAGAAAAACCCCGGTGTTCCGCACCAACGACTCGGGATAGGCGAGCTCGAAGTACGCCAGATCGGTCCACGTCGAGCCGTTGGGGGAGTGGTGGGTGGCGGTGGGCTTGAGCAGGGTGAAGTGCGGCGTCGAGCCGCCCGCGACGACTCGCAGCCGCTTGCGCAGGATGGCGTTGAATCTGTTACTGCGCACCTGATCGACCTGGGGGTCCGAGGATATGTAGTTGGTGAAGGTCGCTGCCAGCACGCGATCGAGGAGAGCATTCTGGTAGACCTCGAATACCTTGGCCTTGGTGCGTGGCGGGAACGCATAGGTCAGCGCGTCGCCTGCCCTGAACGGATAGTCGCACGAGAGGATGTACTGGATACGGTAGCCGTTGCGTTGGAAGACGTCCAACACCGGATTGTAGAGAATGCCGCCGATGAGCTCTCTCGCTCCGAACGCATCGCCGTTGCCCATTGCATGCTGGTAGTAGTGGTGTTGCATGGCGAAGGTCGAGGAAAGACTCGCCAACGTCGAGTAGTAGTTCGAAAAGTAGCTCGAATAGACCTTGACGTCGCGCCTTCCGAGCTCGTCGACGAAGGCTTGGTTGTCGAAGTCATAGATCGTCCTTGTGGCCTCGGGACTCTGATAGCTCTCCATGACCAGCGCGTAGACGTTGGGCTTCTTCTTGAATCCGACATTGGCAAACTCGCTGCGAGAGCTGGCGTACCAGGCTTCGTAGCCCCTGCGATGAGCGCGGGTGTAGGTAAGCCCCCAATCGCCAAGGGCGGCAAGGGCCATCACCAGGATCATGACATTGAGCGGCCGCAGCCCTGTGGCGGCAACCACGGCGCAGATGAGCGCGATCGCGAACGCCAACGTGCCACGGATCCAAGCAAGCCGTTCGGGTTGCGCGAAGATCGAGGCCTTGAGCAGCGTCGCGAGGCCAGCGCACGCGAGCGCCGCGAACACGCCCCGTCGAGCTACCACCCAATGACCACCGCCGACGCGCCGCTCCACGGCGCCTATCAACCAGACCGCCGCGATGCCAAGCCCCAGAGTTGCCAGCGGAGTGCAGACCACCAAGAGCAGTAACTGACTGTTGGTGTACGCGAACCAGTTCTTGCTGGCGTGAAAGATCGCCGGATAGAGGCCCACCAAGACGGCCAGGAGAATGGGGCTGTCCAAGCCGGATCGCGTGCGCGTCATGCTACCTCGCGCAAGGGACCAGCATCCATCTTCGACCCGAGCCCTTGTTTGCGGGCGAAGCGTGAGTGACGCAGTGCCCCCGCCGCCGGAGCGGTCTGCCGCTGACAGCTGCAGAGCCAGCGGTCATGGACCACGACGTTCGCCCGATCCTCGCGGAGCGAGTTTGGGTCGTGTAGCGCATTGCCGCGGGCGATCGCAAGGCCCTCGGCGCCGTACATGGCACCGGAGGTAGGTTCTGCGGAATCGGAGTCAGGGAACGTGAACGTGGCTGAGCCATGGCGCGCGGCTTGCCTTCGCACGCTGGTCTCTGTATGGTGACTGTATGGCGCGCCTCATCTCCACGACCGTTCGGCTCGACGAAGAGGATGTGCGGGCGCTCAAGCGAGCGCGAGGCGCGGGTCACTCCGCCTCGGATCTCATTCGCAAGGGGCTGCGAGTGGTTGCTTCACGCTACTATACCGGTCGGCGTCCGCCATCGACGCGTCTCTTCGAATCCACCGACAACAAGCTGGGGAACGAGTCAGAGCTCTTTCGGGATCTCGAAACTTGATTGCGCCGATCGTCGCGGACACCGGCGGACTTCTCCGGGCCCTCGCCTGCACCGCAGATGCCAAGCCAAGCTTCCCCGAGTACGAAACGGTGTTGACCTCAGCACGGCTCGTCATCGTGCCGGCGCTCGTTCTCGCCGAGGTGGACTACTTCCTGCGGGACAGGCGCGCGGCGATGCGAAAGCTCGTGGCGGAGATCTTCGATCCGGAGACCCGCTACGACTACGACCCGCTCATTCCGCCCGATATGATTCGCGCGCTCGAGCTCGACGCCCGATTCAAGGAGCTCAAGCTGGGGCTCGTCGACGGAACGGTTGCGGCCGTTGCCGAGCGCCGTCGCGTGTACCGGATTCTGACCACGGACCGTCGGGATTTCGGAGCGATTCGGGTCGGTCCGCGCCTGACGCGAAAACTCGAGTTGCTGCCGTGAAAGAGAGAAGGCAGCCCCACCCGCCTCGCGCACGTCGTCCCCCCGGGATTCCCCGATCCGTCCCGGCACGGTATTGAGATCCCGCGTCCCGAGACCGATGCCCAACGCGGTCCTGTGCCAGGCCCGGGCTCGAGTCGCGTTCTGTGAGCGCATTCATGAGCTGCTCCGCCTGCGGCCACGAAAGTCCGCCGACCAATCGCTTCTGTGGTGGATGCGGAGCGCCGCTCGCACGCGCCTGTCCATCGTGTCAGCACGCGAACCCACCGGATCACCACTTTTGCGGCGGGTGCGGCGCCGCGCTCCACGGTGCGGCCGGCGCACCCAGGCTCCCAGAACCTCGCGCGGCCGACCTGCGCCGTTACACCCCCAGGCACCTCGCCGACAGGATCCTCACCTCGCGCAGCGCCCTCGAAGGCGAGCGCAAGCAGGTGACGGTGTTGTTCGCCGACGTGAAGGGATCGATGGAGCTGGCCGAACAGCTCGATGCGGAAGAGTGGCATCGCATCCTCGACCGCTTCTTCACCATTCTCACCGACGGCGTGCACCGTTTCGAAGGGACAGTGAACCAGTACACCGGCGACGGCATCATGGCGCTGTTCGGCGCACCGATCGCGCACGAGGACCATGCCCAGCGTGCCTGCTACACAGCCCTGCACTTACGCGCCGAGCTGCGCCGCTACGCCGACGAGCTGCGCGTGTCGCGCGGGCTCAACCTCATGGTCCGCATGGGCCTCAACTCCGGTGACGTCGTGGTCGGCCGGATCGGTGATGACCTGCGCATGGACTACACGGCGCAGGGTCACACGGTCGGCTTGGCGCAGCGCATGGAGTCGATCGCCGAATCGGGGCAGGCCTTCGTGACCGCACATACCGCCCGCCTGGTGGAGGGCTTCTTCGAGCTGCGCGATCTCGGCCCGATGGCGGTCAAGGGCAGCCGCGAGCCTGTCCGGGTCTACGCCTTGGAAGGCGTCGGAGCCCACCGTACCCGCTTCGACCTGTCTCGCGCCCGGGGCCTCTCCAAGTTCGTCGGCCGCGCCGACGCCATGGCCGTTCTCGAAGCGGCGCGCGAGCGGGGGAGCGGCGCGCACGGGCAGATCGTCGGTGTGGTGGCCGACGCGGGCACGGGCAAGAGCCGGCTGTGCTTCGAGTTCGTCGAGCGCTGCCGGGCGCGCGGGCTGCCGGTGTACGAGGCGCACGCGCTCGCCTACGGCAAGCAGATGCCGCTCCTCCCAGTGCTCGAGCTGTATCGGAACTTCTTCGGCATCGGCGAACGCGACGCGGATCGCCTGGCGCGCGAGAAGATCGCCGGGCGGCTGCTGCTGCTCGACGAGACCCTGCGCGAGGAGCTGCCGGTGGTCTTCGACATGCTGGGCGTCGCGGACCCCGCCCATCCGCTGCCCACGGTCGACCCGGAGGCGCATCAGCGGCGCGTCTTCCGCACCATCCAGCGCATCGTGCGCGCCGACCGGACGCCGAGCGTGTTGCTGTTCGAGGATCTCCACTGGATCGACGCGGCGAGCGACGGCGTCCTGGCGCAGATCATCGACGCCACGGCCAGCGCGCCGGGTCTGGTGCTCGTCAACTTCCGGCCGGAATACCACGCCCGCTGGATGCAGCGCTCGAACTATCAGCAGCTCCCACTCGTGCCGCTCGGGCCCGAGGCGATTCGCGAGCTGCTCGGCGATCTGCTCGGCAGCCATGCGAGCATCGCGGCGCTGCCGGATCTGATCCACGCCCGCACCGGCGGCAACCCGTACTTCATCGAGGAGGTCGTGCAGACCCTGGTCGAAACCGGTGCGCTCGCCGGGTGGCGCGGCGCTTATGTACGGACACGGCCGATCGCACGCCTCGCCCTTCCGGCGACGGTGCAGGCGGTCCTCGGTGCGCGCATCGATCGGCTCGACGAGCGCGAGAAGCACGTGCTGCAGGTGGCCTCGGTGATCGGCAAGCGGGTTCCGCTGCCGCTGCTGAGCCGCGTCGTCGAGCTGCCGGACCCGGAGCTGAGCGCCGCCGCGGCGCTGCTCAAGGAGCGCGAGTTCCTCTACGAGGCGGGCCTGTACCCAGAGATCGAGTACGCCTTCAAGCACCCGCTCACGGAGCAAGTGGCGTACGAGTCACAGCTGCGCGAGCGCCGGGCGCGCAGCCATGCCGCCGTGGCACGGGTGATCGAGGACGTCGAGCGCGACCGGCTCGACGAGAGCGCGGCGCTGCTCGCGCACCACTGGGCCGAGGCCGCCGAGCCGCTCGCGGCGGCGCGCTGGCACCGGCGAGCGGCGGTGTGGATCGGCGTTTCGACCCCGACCGAGGCCGCCCACCATTGGCGCCTCGTGCTCGCATGCACCGGGGGGCGCGAGGAGGAAGAGGCGGCCGCCCTGGCCGCCGAGGCGTGCTACGAGATGCAGACGGTCGGGTGGCGCCTCGGCCTGCCTGACGAGGAGCTGCGCGTCATCCTCGCCCGTTGTCGCGCCGCGTGTGCCCGTCTCGACGATCCCACCATGCTCGGTCACGCGCTCTACTGGTATGCGGTCAACTGCAACTTCCGCGGTGCGTTCGATGAGAGCGCCGATCCCCTGGAGGAGGCCCTCGCGATCGGCCAGAAACTGGGCGACACGCGCATCGAGGCCGGCGTACGCTGCACGATGCAGGACCGCGCCCTCTACCTCGGCGATCTGGAAGAGTCCCACGAGGAGTGCGAGCGGGTCATGGCGCTCGTAGGCGAGGACCCGCACCACATGTACGTTCCCACCTTCAGCTCGTTCCTCGAGAGTCTCGGCAAACGCGGGATGATCCGCTGTGAGCTGGGCCGGATGGCCGAGGGGGGTGCCGATCTCGAACGGGCCCTCCGGCTCGCGGAGGAGGGATCGATGCCGGAGGATACCCTCTTCTTCGGCTCGATCTTCGTTAGCTTCCGGGTTCCGTTGTTCGGTGCGACGGCCGAAGCGGCGGCGCGCGCTCAACGACTCGTGCGGCTCGCCGAAGGTTCGGGAAATCCGGTGTCGGTTCAGGGGGCGCACTTCGCCGCGGGCTTGACCCACGCTACGCTGGGCCACTGGGAAACGGCGATTGCTCACCTGGAACGCAGCCGGCAGGTGACGCGGGAGCGTGGGATCGGGGGCTGGAACGAGCCCGTAGCTTTGGCGGGGCTTGCGGACGCATACCGCGCCGTGGGCCGTCTGGCGGATGCACGCGGCGCCGCCGAGACCGGAGTTGACACCGGTCGACGCCAGGGCGGCCGTCCCGGCGAGTGTCGGGCGCAGATCGCGCTGGCACGCGTCCTGATCGCCGAGGGCGCAACCGACATCGACGCCATCGATGCAGCCCTGGCACGCGCACAGGCCCTCGTGGAGCAAACCAACGCACGAGCGTACCTGCCGTTTATCGCCGAGGCGCGCGCCGAGTTAGCCCAGGCGCAGGGCGACGCGGCCGGCGCCGCACGCGCCCTCGCCGAGGCCCACCGCCTGTTCGTGGAGATGGGCGCGCGTGGACACGCCGAGCGGCTAGCGGGACAGATCAGCAACTAAGGGAGCGGCCTTGGGCGCGGCTGCCCGCGCCGGGAGCTTGCCGAGCACGATCTCGAGCAGGGACGAACCGTCGTGATCCGTCTCACGTCGTCCACTTGATCGAGCACCCCATCGCGCGCGTTTGCGGTTCGGCGATGCGCCGCCCGGCGATGATGTCCTCGATGGCGTCGCGTAGATGGTGCGCCGTCACTCGATCGGGCTCTTTGTAGTTGTCGTCGATGCCGCCGTGGTAGCAGATGGTGCCCGCCTGATCGACGATGAACACCTCCGGCGTGCACTCGGCGCCGAAGGCCGACGCCACCCGCTGCGTGTCGTCACGGAGATAGGGAAACACGAAGCCCTTCTGGCGCGCCCGCTTCACCATCTCGTCGAGGTTGTCGTCCGGGTAGGCTTTGACGTCGTTGGCGTTGATCGCGACCAGCGCCACGCCCTTCGGCCCGTACTCGCGCGCGATGGCGTTGATGCGGTCCTCGTACGCCTGGACGTACGGGCAGTGGTTGCAGCTGAACACGATGACCAGCGCCTTCTTTCCCACAAAGTCGGCCCGGGAGTATCTCCGTCCATCCACGCCCGGGAGGTCGCGGAAGTCGGGCGCCGGAGCGCCGAGCGCCAGAGGCTTCGAATAGGTTGGCATCGTCTCTTCTCCTCCGTATCCCAGGGACTCAGCGCGGCAACGACGCTCCGGTGTCGGCGCCGGCGGCCCGGGAATCGCCCTTGGCGCCCAGGCCGGTTCAAGCAAAGGCCGGCATCACGTCCGTGATGAAAAGCTCGAGCCCATCCCAGTTGAATGGCGCGCGCAGCGCGAGGATCACCAGCTCGGCGCCGGCGTCGTGATACGCGCCGATGCGATCGATCACCTGTTGCGGCGTGCCGACCATGATGCCGTCACGGACCAGACCGAGGAGCGGGCCGAACTGATCGGCGAGCAGCGCCTCTTCCCGGCGGACCTCCGCCTCGGTCTTGCCGATCACCAGCCCGACGTTGATCGAGCGCAGGATGGCGGCAGGATCGCGCCGCTCGCGGTCGCACCATTGGGTCAACGTGGCGTTGCGGGCGGCGTACAGCCCCGGGGAGAGAAAGGGCACGTTCCACGCATCGGCGTGCCGCGCGACGATGCGCAGCAGCCGCCGCTCGCCCTGCCCCGCGATCCACAGCCGGGGCGCCGCCTGCACCGGCTTCGGCTCGCAGCGCGCGTGATCGAGGCGGTAGTAGCGCCCGTTCACGGTCGTCTGCTCGTCCCGCCACAGCCGCCGGATGATCACGGCCGCTTCCTCGAGCCTGCCGAGGCGCTCGCCGATCGGTGGAAAATCCATGCCGTACGCCGCGGCCTCCGGCTCGTTCCACCCGGCGCCGATGCCGAGCTCGCAGCGCCCGCCGCTGAGATGATCGATGGTGACCGCGGCATTGGCGAGCAGCGCCGGGTGCCGGTACATGACGCAGAACACGAGGCAGCCGACGCGGACGCGCCGGGTCTCGCACGCGAGGGCCGCCATCGTGGCCACGCCCTCGAGGCACGGGCCCGCGGGATTCGACAGCGAATAGAAGTGATCCCAGACGGAGCACCAGTGAAACCCGGCCTCGTCGGCGCGCCGCCACGCGCGCCGGAGATCCGCGATGCTCACGTCCTGGGGCCCGGTGTGCAAGCCGAAGCGTAACCCCATCAGCTCCCTCTCGTATGATCGTCGGCGTACGGCCCGTGCGCGGCCCGCGCGTGGCGTGTACACACCGCGGCGCTCACTGCGTCAGCCGCTCGACGTCGTCGCTGTCGCATTCGGGACAGAAGGCCCGCCGGGTACGGGCCTCGAACACCTTGTGGCACTGCCGGCACTCGAACACGTATGGCGCCGTCGGCGCTGTGGTCCCCGGCGGCGAGTCATCGGCTTTCGTGGTCATGGCGGCGACCTCCGCGAACGGGGCCCGGAGAGTCCGTCTGCATCTCCAGGGACCGTCGGACTATAGGCCAGCCGCGGCCTGCGGCGAAAGGCGGCCGGCTCCCGCCGTGGGCTGGCGCTGGCGCATCGGTCACCAGCGTGGGCCAGTGCGCCTTGACAGCGATGGCGGCGCGGTGGAATCGAGAAGGCGTCAGGCACCACCGTTTTCGCGCCATGGATCTCACCCACGCCCCGGAGGACGAGACATATCGCCGCCAGGTTCGCGCCTGGCTCACCAAGAACGTTCCGCGCCGGCCTCGCCACACGAGCGCCGCGGAGTTCGGCGATCCCGAGCGCATCCGCAACGCCAAGGCCTGGCAGCGCAAGCTCTACGACGCCGGCTACGTGGCCATCGGCTGGCCGAGCGCCTACGGCGGCCGCGATGCGTCGGTCACCCAGCAGACGATCCTCGACGAAGAGCTCGTCCGGGCGCGGGCGCCGATGCTCATCGGGATGATGGGCGTGCGCATGGTGGGGCCAACCCTCATCCAGTACGGAAGCCCCGAGCAGCAGCGCCGTTTCTTGCACCACATCCTCACCGGGGAGGAGATCTGGTGTCAGGGCTATTCGGAGCCCGGCGCCGGCTCGGATCTGGCATCGCTCACGACACGGGCGGAGGTGGTGGGCGACGAGTTCGTGGTCAACGGGCAGAAGGTCTGGACGTCGAGCGCCCAGTTCGCCGACTGGATGTTCTGCCTCGTGCGCACCGATCCGGCCGCGCCGAAGCACCACGGGATCTCGTATCTCCTGATCGACATGAAATCACCGGGCATCACCGTCCGTCCGCTGATGCAGATCACGGGCGACGCCGGGTTCAACGAGGTCTTCTTCGAGGATGTGCGCGTGCCGCGTGCCAATCTCGTCGGCGAGCTGAACCGAGGCTGGCAGGTGGCCAACGCGACGCTCGCACACGAGCGTAACATGCTCGGCGCGACGACACGCACCCAGCAGCTCTTTCAGGGTCTTCTCCGCGTCGCCCGCAGCGTCGAGCGGGACGGCCGGCCCGCGAGTCAGGACCCCGTCATCCGCCAGCGCCTCGCCGAGCTCCTGCTGCGCGTCGAGGCAATGAAGTACCACGCGTACCGCCAGCTCACCGATGCGCTGCGGGGCCGGAAGCCCGGGATCGCCGCCTCCGTCAACAAGCTCGTCAACACCGAGCTCAACCACGACATCGCGGCGATGGCGATGGAGGTGATGGGCTCGTACGGTCCGCTCGATCGGCGCGCGTTACGGGCGATCGACCGGGGCACGTGGCCGCACGATTTCCTGTTCACCCTCGGCATGATCATCGGGGGCGGCACCTCCCAGATCCAGAAGAACATCATCAGCGAGCGCGGCCTCGGCATGCCGCGACACTGAACCGCGCGAGCCGCGCCAGCATTCGACGATGGACTTCGGCCTTTCCGAGGAACAGGAGTTGCTGCAGCGTGCGGCGCGCGAGCTCCTCGCCGCCGAGTGCCCGCCGGCGGTGGTGCGCGCGGCCACGGAGCCGGCGTCGGACCCGCCCGCTGACTCGACCGAGGGGTCGGGATCGACTGCTGACGCGACGTCGAGCGCGGCCTCCCGCGGGTTTCCGCGCGAGCTCTACCGCAAGCTCGCCGATCTCGGCTGGTTCGCCGTGCTCGTTCCGGAGGCCTTCGGCGGAAGCGGCGGCAGCATGCTCGACGCGGCGTTGCTCTGCGAGGAGGCCGGGCGGGCGGCGCTGCCCGGCCCGTTCCTCGCGACGGCTGTGCTGGCGCCGATTGCGCTCGCGCGCGGCGGCAGCACGCCGCAGAAGCGGACCTGGCTCCCCCGTCTCGCCACCGGCGACGCCGTCGGAACGGTGGCAATCGCCGAAAGGACCGACCGCTACGACCCCGAAGGCATTGCCGCACGCGCGCGCCCGGTGCGCGACGGCTATCGCCTGTCGGGCACCAAGATGTTCGTGCCCGACGCGCACGTCGCCGACTTCGTCGTCGTCGCGGCGCGCCTCGGCTCACCCCCGGCGAAGGGCGGGAAAGCCACACGTGGGGGGCGTCGCGGGCACCCGCATGCAGCACGCGACGGCCATCCGGCCCGCGACGGGCACCCCGCACGTGGCGACGGCGTGGGCGTGAGCCTCTTCCTCGTCGAACACGGCGCTCCGGGCATGAGGATTCGTCTGCTCGAGACCATCGACCGCACCCGCAGGGTGTGCGAGGTCGTCCTCGACGATGTCCCGGTGCCGACGCCCGCGCTCGTGGGTCCGCCCGGCGGAGGCTGGCCGCTGGTGCGCCAGCTGCTCGACGCCGGCGCCGTGGCGCTGGCAGCCGACAGCCTCGGTGGCGCCGAGCGTGTCCTCGAGATGAGCGTCGAGTACGCGCGTGTGCGCGAGCAGTTCGGGCGCCCGATCGGCTCCTTTCAGGCCATCAAGCACCTGGCGGCTGAGATGGTGAGTGAGATCGAGCCCGCCCGCTCCCTCGTCTGGTACGCCGCTCACGCCTTCGACGCGCGGCCCCGGGAGCGATCGCGCGCCGCCTCGATCGCCAAGGCGCGCCTCACGGACGTCTACGCGCGCACGGCCGTGCGCGCGCTGCAGATCCACGGTGGCATCGGCTTCACGTGGGAGCACGATATCCACTGGTGGCTCAAACGCGCGAAGTGGAACGAGGCGGCCTTCGGCGACGGCATGTTCCACCGGGCGCAGGTGGCATCCATCGACGCCTTCTGAACCGTCTCGCCTCCGTCGCGCCGCGACGCGCAGGCAAAAAGCCGACCCGGGCTCTTCCATCGTGGTCCACAGCTTCCGTCCACGGCTTCCATGGTGATCTTTTGGTGATCGCGTATCTGCACGGCTTCGCATCCGGCCCGGGGTCCACCAAGGGGCAGCTCTTCCACACCCGGCTGGCGGCGCTGGCGACGGCGATACGTAGGGCGCGGGCCGCGGCTCAGCGGCGGCCCGAGCGTAGCGCGTAGGCGTACCAGCGGAGATAGCTGCCGAGCCAGCGGCGCGTCCCGCTCGGTGGCCCGGCATCACGCCGATCGCGCCAGGTCGCGGGCACCTCGGCGATCCGAACGCCGCGCCGAAAAGCCTTGGCGGTGAGCTCCAAGGCCAGCTCGAAGCCGTCGTTGCTCTCGATGCCGAGCTCGCGCACGAGCGCCGCATCGTACAGTCGATAGTTGTTGTTGAGATCGAGCGTCGGAAAGCCGACGAGAAGTCGGAGCGAGATGCCCGACCCGCGGAGCAGGAGCCATTTCGGCCACGATCCGCCGATCTGCCGCCCGCCCGGCGCGAATCGGCTCGGGCACACGATCCGATAGCCCTGACGGTAGTGCGCCAACATCTGCGGCACGATCGAGAGGTCGTCCCCCGCGTCGGCGAGCGTCACCACGACGGGCCCGTTCGGGATCTGGCGAAATCCCGTGCGCACCGCACCGGCGGTGCCGGGAAGGTCGTCGTTGCGGAGGATCCGCAGCCACGGACGGCTGGCCACCTGCGCTAGCAGCGTGGCGGCGGCGCCCGCATCGTCCACGACGGCGTGGACCGCAAACGGCGGCGGCACGTGACGTTCTACCTCGCCGAGGAAGGGAAGTAGCGCGCCCGGCTCGCCGGAGACCGGAACGAGGAGCGTGACGGGTTCTATGGACGTTGCAGGCGTCATGGCGCTCGGGGGGAGACCCGTCCGACGTCGTCGCGGCAGGTTCGTTCCTGAAACGACCCGAGACGCCGCACCAGATGCCGGGGGTACGAGGACGGACACGCCCGCGACTCAGGCGTGCCCGTCGCCATCACCGTCGCGCGAGCTCGAAAGTAGAGCTGCGGCGAGGGCCGCGGGGATGTCGCTGCGGCGCCGATCCGCACGCGTGACCCACGCCCAGCGGCTCCGCGCTCGCGCCAGCCGCGCCCCGTCACCATGGCGGCGGACCTCCGTACGGCGCTCCAGCTCCGGCCCCGTGCACCGGCTCACCCAGCTCGCGCACGTGAGCACGTCGCCATAGAGCGCCTCGGCGAGATACTCGATGTCGTGGAGCCGCGGGCGCCAGCGGCCGCCGAGGGCGAGCACGCGCTCGAGGGGCCAGCCGCTCGCGGCGCTCGCCGCATAGGCCGTCTCTTCCACGTAGTCCAGGTAGCTCGCGTTGTTGACGTGCGCGAGCCCGTCGAGATCGCGAAACTCCACCGTGCGCGTGGCCGCGAACGCGCCGCCGGGCTCATCACCATCGGCCCACGGCGGCCGGTCGAGCGGCGGCCCGAGGCCGTCCGGCATCAGGCCGTCGATGATCTCCTGCGGGACGCGGCGCGGCTTGAACGTGCCCCGCTCGACGTAGACCCAATCGGTGTGCCCGCTCGCGACCGGCTCGGCCGCGCCATCGACGTACATCTCGTACTCGCGCTGCGAGCGCACGCGGCGGAAGTCGGCGACCCAGGTCTTCACCCGTACCGTGTCCCACGCCTGCACCGGCCGGTGATAGTCGATGGTCGTGCGCCGGATGAGCCAGAACGCGCCCGCCTGCGCGTACCACGCGTCATCGAAGCCGGCGTCGGCGGACGCCTCGGTGGCGGCCTGCTGCAGCAAGCGGGCGAACGTCGATGCGCGCAGCTCCCCGAACGCGTCGAGATCGTAGTGGTGCACGCGAAAGCTCGCCGTATAGATCCGCGACATGACGATGCTGCCGGCAGCGACCGGCAGAGTGTGCCATCGTCGGCGCGAGATTCAAGCGAACGGCCTCCCCCTCGCGCCACCGCACCGCGTCGTCGGCCGCGACCGCCCGGGTTCCACACCGTCTGCCGCGGCTCGTACACCCAGCGGAGATGCGGGCGGCACTCGTGCAGCGTCCCGCTGGCGCCCCCCCGCAAGAGACCGTGGTAGGCGTGTGCCGTCCGTGGCACCCGGGTGCCGGCGTCTCGTCGTCCGCCTTGACGCACGCAGCACTCCTGTGATTGCTGGAAGGCCGTTGCCGATACGCGAAGGAGGACGCACCCGATGCCCGTCGATCTCAGCGCCGTAGGTAAGAAGCTCCCGCCGACCGTCTACGAGTACAGTGAGAAGGAAGTGATGCTGTACGCCCTCGGTGTCGGCGCGGGACCCGACCAGCTCGCATACGTCTACGAGCGCGAGCTCAAGGTGCTGCCGACCTTCGCCGTCATTCCCGCCTTCCCGGCGCTCTTTTCCATGGGCACGGCGATGGACGTGAACCCGGTCATGGTCCTGCACGGGGAGCAGCGCATCGAGCTCAACGGCGCGATTCCAACCCGCGGGCGGTTGACGACCACGCCGACGATCCGCGCGATCTACGACAAGGGCAAGGGCGCGCTGCTGGTGATCGATGCCGAGACGGTGGACGAGAAGGGCAAGGTGCTGTTCAAGAACACCTTCGGCGCCTTCGCCCGCGGTGAGGGCGGCTTCGGCGGCGAACGCGGGCCGAGCGGGGCGCGCAACGTGCCCCCGGATCGCAAGCCCGATGCGACCGTCGAGATGCGGACGCTGCCGCAGCAGGCTCTCATCTATCGCCTGTCGGGCGACATGAACCCGCTCCACGCCGACCCGGAGTTCGCCAAGATGGCCGGCTACGACCGGCCGATTCTTCACGGGCTCTGCACCTTCGGCCACGTGGGGCGCGCCGTCCTCGAGACGTATTGCGGCGATGATCCGGCCCGCTTCAAGGCGTTCGAGGTCCGCTTCTCCGGCGTGGTCTACCCCGGGGAGACCATCGTCACCGAGATGTGGAAGGCGAGCGCCACCGAGATCATCGTCCAGGCGCGAGTGCGCGAGCGCCCGGGCGACGTGGTCATCTCGACCGCCGGCGTGACGATCGCCTAGCGGGCTTTTTTGCATGACATCCGGCCTCGAGGCGTGGTAGGAGCCTCCCTGCGCACACTGCGCCCGCTTCCCCTCGCCCTGCTCGTCTCGCTCACCGGCACTGCCTCGGCACCTGATCCGGTGGCGGAGCCGGCCGAGTCATTCGCCAGCGGGCTTGCCGGCCCCGAGGGCCTGGCGTTCACACGCAATGGCGGGCTCATCGTCGCTTCGACGACCGGCGAGGTCCGTCGCTACGCCGCCGACGGAACGTTCACCGTGGTCGCCAACGTCGGCGAAAGCTTGGCCGGCGTCACTGATCCGCTGACGGAGGGGCTCCCCTCGGCAGCCGGCAAGCCGCCGCCCGTCAGTGAAGCACATCGGTGACGTCGAAGAACACCTGGTGGCGGTCCTCGCACTCCTGGCAGCGGAGCGCCACGACGCGGTAGCGCCGGTCGGCCTGCTCCCGAGTGCCTTCGCCGACGCGCTCGAGCTGACCGCCACAGTGGCACCAGCGCCCGGCCAGATGGCGATCGATCTCGGTGTACGAACGTACCTGGATGGCGAGGTCCGCGGACGCACCGAGGCGCCGTCGCGACGCGCGCCGGAGGCGCACGCGGCGCCATCGCCGATACCCGATGGAGATCATCGCGGCCGTGATCGCAGCAACGAAAAGCAGCGTGGTCATGGCTGCGCTGCGGGAATCTCGCGCGGCGCCTGCCGCAGCCAGGCCTTGTGATCGCCGGGCCTTTTTGCCATGGTCGGCGCGCTCGTGAAACCCCCGCAGGGACGTATCGAGGTCGGCTGGCGGGTCGGCACCGCCGACGGCAGGCGCGGCGAGGTGACCGGCGAGCGCCTGGTCGCGCCGAACGGCTGCTGGTACTACCTCGTCGTGTTCGACGACGGCAGTCGCCAGGAGCTGCCCGACTACACCCTCCGGCGACTGCACTCGAGCGTCGAGTCGGAGGTACCGTCACCGACACACGACGAGGGCTGAACCTTCGACGATGGCAAGTGAAACCCGTCTCGCAGGTGGCCCCGTCGTTCGGTCGGCACAGCCGCTCGCCCGACACAGGGAACCAACCCGCACCGAAGGACGGCAGATCGCACGATGACGCTCGATGGAATCGTCGCCCTCGTCACCGGTGGCGCCTCGGGGCTCGGGGCCGCGACCGTAGGGGCGCTCGTCGACGGCGGCGCTCGCGCCGCGATCCTCGACCGGGCGCAGTCGGATGGCGACGGCTTCGCGCGCTCCTTCGGCGCGCGGGCGCTGTTCGCGGCCGCCGACGTCACGAAGTCGGCGGACGTCGAAGCGGCGATCGGCCACACTATCGAGTGCTTCGGCGCCCTGCACGTCGCCATCAACTGCGCCGGCGTCGGCACGGCCATGCGGACGCTCACCAAGGCCGGTCCGATGCCGCTCGAGATGTTCGCGAAGGCCATAGAGATAAATCTCATCGGTACCTTCAACGTCATCCGGCTGGCCGCGGCGCGGATGGCCGGGAACGCGCCGAACGCCGAGGGCGAGCGCGGGGTCATCATCAACACCGCGTCGATCGCCGCCTTCGACGGACAGATCGGCCAGGCCGCGTACGCGGCATCGAAGGCCGGTGTCGTCGGGCTGACGTTGCCGATCGCACGCGAGCTCGCCTCCCTCGGCATCCGCGTGGTCACCATCGCGCCGGGCACGTTCGACACGCCCATGCTCGCCATGCTGCCGGAACCGCAGCGCGAGGCCCTCGCGGCCACGATTCCCTTCCCCCGCCGCCTCGGTCGCCCGGAGGAGTTCGCCGCCCTCGCCCGGCATGTGATCGAGAACTCCATGCTCAACGGCGAGACGATCCGCCTCGATGGCGCGCTGCGCATGGCGCCACGGTAGCGGTACGAGTGCAGGGGTCGCGTGTGCGCCTTCTTCCCAGCTCTCTTCGCGGACGAGTTCTCGCGCTCGGGATCGTCGCCAGCGCCGCGTTCGCGCTCTGGCGCTACCAGAGCGAGCTCATCGGCATGGCCGCCGAGCGCTACCTGGCGCGCGTCGCGGCCAAGGACGAAGGCCGCGCGGAGATCGGCGGGCGGCAGCACCTGCTCGAGCAGGTCCATCGCCGCTTGCTGATGCCCGCCCCGCCGGCCGCGATGGTGCCCGAGCTGTTCGACCTCGCGACGCTGCTCTCCTCGCGGGTAGCGAGCGGCGAGATCTCGCTCAACTGGGCGGCATATCTCTATTCGAACTACTGGCGCGAGCTCAGCCAGGAGCGTCCCTCGGGTACGCCGCGGCGCCGCAAGGAAGAGCTGCAGGCGATCCTCGACCGTCAAGTCGAGTTCTTCGCGATCCGCAAGCGACCCGACGTTCCGGGCGTTCGGGTCGGCGACCTGCTCGGCGCCGATGGCGACACCATCAGCCTCGACGAGATCGAAGCCGCCGAGCGAGAAGGCCGCGAGCTCGATCTGCGGTAGGCACATGCGCGGACGCATCGGAGAGCATGCCGTTCGAGGCACCCGGGCGGCACGGGGCATCGGCGAGCCTGCCAACAGCGGCGGGTGGTGGCGCTCACCCTCGTCGGCGACGCTCGCGCTCCTGGTCGCCGTCGGGATCATCGCGCCGGCATGCGGCGAGGGCCCACCGCGGCCGCCGTGCGGCAGCGGCGGCGGCCCCATCGCCACGATCTGCGGCTTCGAGAATCCCGAGGACATCGAGTACGTCGCGAACGCGGACCTCCTCGTCGCCTCGAACATGCGCTTCGACGGCCGCGATCAGCCGGACGCGATCCGTGGCGGCTACCTCTCCGGCCTCGCGCTTGCCACGGGCACAACGCACCGGATGTGGCCCGACGTGACCGACGAGTCGGCGCCCCAGCCCGCTCTCGGAGATCCCGTGTGTCTGAACCCGCCGTCTTCCGGGGTCCTCTATCCCCACGGCATTACCTCGGTGACGCGGGATGGACGCCCACTGCTCTACGCCATCGGCCACCAGGGCGAGGCCGGCGGGCGCGAGGCCGTCGAGATCTTCGAGATCGTCGGCCGCGGCGAGACCGCGCGGCTCAAATGGCGCGCCTGCGTGCCGATGCGCCCGCACGTCATGGGGAACGACATCGCCATCGCGCCAGACGGCGAGATCGTCGTGTCGAACTACCAGCCCTCGGTGTCGCTCTGGCACGTGATCAAGGCCAACGTCCTCCGCATGTCGACGGGCGACATCCAGGCGTGGAGCCGCGACCGCGGCTGGCGCACGATCCCTGGGACGGCCGCGAGCCTGCCGAACGGCGTCGCCATCTCGGCCGACGGGCTTTTCGTCTACTACAGCGAGCTCGGCACGGGCCGCGCCTACCGGATCGCTCGTGACGGCACCGGAGAACGGCTATCGGTAGACATCGGCGGCAATCCCGATGATTTCGCGTGGAGCGGCCGGGGGACACTCCTGCTCGCGACCCATACCGGTGGCATCGGGCTCCTCGCCTGCGCCTTCGGACGCTCCCCCTGCCGCACCTCGTGGGAGCTATACGAGATCGACCCGACGTCGATGGCGGCGCAGCGGTTGCTGGCCGGGGACGGCGGCGTGCTCGGCGCCATGTCGACGCCGGCGGTCATCGGCCCGATGCTCTACCTCGCCAGCATTTACGACGATCGCATCGGCGTGTTGCCCTTGCCGGCTCGCTGATCATCGCCGAGGGTCGCGCCAACCCAATCATGGCCGAGCATCGTTCCGACGGACGCCCCCGCCGGGTCACCCAGGAATCCTTCGCCCGGCAGGCCGAGGACTTCTCCCGCAGCCCCCTCATCACCGATCCGGCGCTTCTCGCCCGCCTGGTCGACTGGAGCGAGGTGACGGGAGCCGAGAGCGTCCTCGACGTGGCGTGCGGACCGGGTCTCGTTGTTTCCGCATTCGCGCCGAAAGTCCGCCGCGTCGTCGGCGTCGACGTCACGCCGGCAATGCTCGCCCGCGCCACGGTCGTGGTCCGGGAAGGCGGCGCCACGAATGCCGTCTTCGTCCTCGGCGACGTGCGCCAGCTCCCCTTCCCCACGGCGAGCTTCGACCGCGTCGTCTCCCGGCGCGCGTTCCATCACTTCCCGGACCCGGCAGCGGTGCTCGCCGAGATGGCGCGAGTGTGCAGCCGAACCGGCGCTGTCTTGGTCGAGGACCAGGCGCCGCCTGCCGATCGCGCCGCGGCCGAGACCATGACCACCATCGACCGGCTGCGCGACCCGTCGCACACCCGCGCCGTCAGCCCGGACGAGTGGCCGACGCTACTGGGCGGTTGCGGTCTCCGGCTGGATCGCATCGAGATCGTCGGCCGCGAGCTCGAGGTCGACGAGTGGCTGCCGCGCGCGCATCCGCCGCCGGAGAATGCGGCCAGGGTGCGCGCCATGCTCGACGCCGCCGCCCGCGGGGAGACCCCGGGGCTCACGGCGCGCTATGTCGACGGCCACCTGCGCTTCACCCTCGGCCTGCAGCTGCTGCGGGCGCGGCCGGACCGGTGATGAGCTCGTCGCGTCGATACCCGGCCGATGAATGAGCATGAGCGAGCGATGGTGCGTCTGGAGGGTGTCGTCAAGACCTTCGGGCGGGGCGATCGTGCCGTGCACGCCCTGGCGGGTCTGTCGCTGACTGTACCGCGGGGGGCGTTCGTCACGATCATGGGCCCGAGCGGGTCCGGCAAATCCACGCTGCTCCACCTGATCGGCGGCCTGGACATACCGGACAAGGGAGAGATTGTGGTGGACGGGCGGTCGCTGCGGAGCCTTTCCGACGACGAGCTCACGGTGTACCGTCGCCGGAACATCGGTTTCGTCTTCCAGTTTTTCAACCTACTGCCGACGCTGAGCGCCGCGGAGAACGTCGCGCTACCGTTACTGCTCGACGGCCAGCGCTGGCCCGCAGTGCGCGCGCGTGTGGAGCACGCGCTCGACCTCGTGGGGCTGACCCCGCGTCAGCATCACCGTCCGGCCGAGCTCTCGGGCGGAGAGATGCAGCGTGTGGCCATTGCGCGCGCTCTCGTGATCGAACCGCTGCTCCTGCTCGCCGACGAGCCGACAGGGAATCTGGATTCGACGACGGGCGAGGAGATCCTGAAGCTGCTGCGGCACGCCGCGACGGCCCACCAGCAGACGATTCTCATGGTCACGCACGACCCTCGGGGCGCAGCCGTTGGCGATCGGATCGTCAGGCTGCGCGACGGCCGGCTCATGGCCGACCCCGACGATTCCCGCACCGCCTCGCCTACTCCTCCGGTGCCGCCAGCGGATGGAGGAGGATCCGACTGTCCACCGTAGGGCGGCATGCGCATATGAGCGCGGCCGCCATGACGGTGGTAGGACTGCTCGCCGGGCGCCAGCTGCGGCGCCACGGGGTGCGCAGCGCGCTCACGGCAGCCGGTGTCGCCTGCGGCGTCGCCCTTGTCGTCGCCATTCGCGTCATCAACGCCAGCACTCTCACGGCCTTCACCAACGCCATCGAGGATCTGGCAGGCACGGCGGTCTTGCAGGTCCGCGGGCAGGGGCCCTTTCCCGAAGCGGTGGCGGAGCGCCTGGCCGCGGTGCCGGGCATCGGCCACGCGGTGCCCATCATCACCGCGACGTTCTTCGGCGTGGAGGCTCCGATCACCGACGAGGCGCTGTCCGTCTTCGCTGCTGACGTGACGGATGGTCACGCCATTCGCACCCTCCGCCTGGTGAAGTCGGGCGAGCGCGTCGTCGAGGATCCGCTGGCCTTCCTGGTGGATCCCTACAGCATCATCGTGACCGATGGCCTTGCGGCGCGCGCGGCGCTCCAGATCGGAGCACAACTGCGGCTGCGCACCGCCGCAGGCCTGCGCACGTTCACCGTGCGCGGTGTGCTGCCGCCCGGAGGCGTGGGCCGCGCGTTCGGCGGCAATCTGATCCTCATGGATGTCATCGGTGCCCAAGTCGTGCTGGGACGGGAGCGGCAGATCGATCAGGTGGACCTGACCATCGAGGCAGGAGTCCTTCTCGAGGATGTGGAGGATGCCGTGACGGCGGCTCTGCCCCCAGGCCTCGAAGCCATCCGTCCCGCGCGGCGGGGCGAGCAGATCGAAGACTACCTCGGTTCGTTCCAGACGTTGCTCGCCGGCGTCTCGGGCCTCGCGCTGCTCGCCGCCGTCTTCATCATCGGGAGCGCTGTTGCGGCGTCGGTTGCCTCCCGACGGCGCGAGATCGGGATCCTGCGCTGCGTGGGCGCCCCGCGCCGCCAAGTCGCCTGCGTCGCGCTTGCCGAGGCGCTGGCCGTGGGAGTGGTCGGTACCCTCGCCGGGTTGCCCTTCGGAATCGTATTGGCGCGCCTGCTGCTCCGGACGGTGACCGAATCGACGGAGCTCATCTTCTCCATCGAAGTCTTTGCTGCTGAGCTGGAGGTCACGACCGCGACCGTCATACTCGCAATTGCCGCCGGGGTCGGCACATCGGCCATCGCCGGCTGGATTCCCGCCCGGGATGCGGCTCTCGTCTCCCCCTTGGCTGCGTTGCGCGCAGCAGAAGTGGGCGAGCCCCCTCGCCGGTGGCGGCTTTCCCGGGCCATCGTGGCGGCCGTCGCCGTCACCGGAGCCGCGCTCTGGATCGAGGTGCGCTTCGACTCACCGTGGAGTGGCAACGTCGCCGCTCTGGCCGCCGACTTCGCGTTGGTGCTGATGTACATGCGGCTAGCGGGTCCCATGGCACTCCTGCTCCTGCGGCCCCTCCGGCGGGCCCTCGGCTTTCCCGGGCGCCTCGCGATGGATCGGCTGACGCAGATTCCCGATCAGCTGGCCCTCGCCGCCGGCATTCTCGCCTTGGCCCTCGGCCTCATGCTCATGTCGGCGACCCTGGCGGCGAGCTTCGAGCAATCTGTCCTGGGGTTCATCCGGCGCCAGGTGCGTGCCGATCTCGTGGTGGCCTCCACGGCGACCACTGGCTGGATCGAAGCGCCTCTTCCGGAAGCTCTCGCGGCGCGGTTGCTCGGGATTCCCGGCGTCGCTCGGGTGGAGGCGCTGCGCCTCGCCGAGCACGACCACGACGGTGTGCGGATCAGCATTGACTCCCTCGACGAATCCGCGTTCGACCCTGGACGCGAGGCGGATTTCACGTTCAGCGACGGCGATCCTCAGGCGGCGGTCGCCGCCGTGCAGGCCGGTCAGGGTGTCCTTGTTTCCCAAAACTTCGCTCGACGCTTCCAGGCGCAGGTGGGCACGACGCTCCATCTCGACACGCCCGCCGGGCCACACGCAGCGCCCGTCGTGGGCATCGTGGTGGACTACGTCTCGCCGCGCGGCAGCGTAATCCTCTCACGGACCACCTACCGCGACCGCTGGCAAGACACGTCTGTGAATCGTTTCCATGTGACGCTGGCGACCGGGCGGGAGGCTGGCGCCGTCCGCCACGCCATCGCCCGCGAGTTCGGCGCCGCCGAGCACCTCAAGGTGCTGACGCAGCGAGAGCTGTACGAGTACCATCAGGATGCGGTCCAGCGGGCTTTTCGCTTGACCCTGGCGCTCAAGCTGCTCCCCCTCATCGTGGCGGGCTTGGGATTGGCCGAAGCGCTCCTGGCCGTGTCCCTGGACCGCCGACATGAGTTCGCATTGCTGCGGGCCGCGGGCGCGACGCGCGGCCAGGTCACCCGCAGCGTGCTTGCCGAGTCTGCCGGCGTGGGCCTTCTCGGTCTCGGCGGCGGCGTACTCATCGGCCTGGCGTTGGCGGTCCTGTGGGTGCGTGTGAACTTCGTCCATCAGCTTGGCTGGCAGCTCGACTTCCATTTCGCCACCGCAAGCATCCCGACGGCAGCCCTGGTGGCGCTCGTCGTGAGCGTGCCGGCCGGCCTCCTGCCGGCCCGGCGAGTGGCCCGGCTGTCGGTACTAGATGCACTGCGAGAGGGATAGGAACGAAGAAGGAACGCGGGCGGTGCCGTAGCTCTCAGTTTCCCCGCTGCACGTTCGCGAGGGTGAAGAGGTCCTCCGAAACGTTCGTGTCGTATGCGACGTTGCGTACCTTGAAGAGCGTGTGCGTGCCGGCCTGAACATTGGCGATCTCGGCTTCGTGAGCGGTGGCATAGTTCTCGATGCGCGCATAGTTGCGCAGTGCGACCCGCTTGAAGAGGCGTCCCTCCGGATCATAGACCTCCACGCGCCAGAGGAGCAGATCCTCGGCTCCGAACCAGAGCCGATACTTCGAGTACGGGAACTCGTCGTTCTTGGGCACCAGCTCCACGACGTGACACTTCCGGCTCTCGGCGGTTTCGTCAGGCAGGAGCGTAGCCGCCGATTCGCGGTCGTTCCACTGTTGGATCCGGACGATCAGCTCCAGATCACGATAGCTGAGGTCGGTCCCCATGAAATTCTCGTCCCGTGCCGAGTCCGGAAGGCGCCGCGCTCGGCGCGTCTGCGGCGACCATAGCCACTGCTGATCCGCGTCGCCCCGCGGGGAGAGGTGGAGAAAGCGCGTCCTGATCACGTCCGTGGGGCCCGTGAACTCCATGTAGGTGCGATGCTCCCCCCGGGGATCCGTCTGCTCACTCACATTGGCATCGCGGGTACGCTGCAGCGTCGTGGTGTAGCTCTCCATGGTCGTGTCCAGGGTTCGGTCGCGCCACGTCGATAGACCGTTCTTTTCCTGGGCGGTGTCGATGATCTCCCGCGCCGTGAGGGCGGCGGTGTGACCCACACCGCCGGAGATGAAGGCGACGACGGTCAGGCAGCGGAGCAGCCTCCTCTTCATGACGGACACCTCCCGGGCACCGGTCCCGCTACAGACGTTGCCGTCGTTACACCCGGCGTCGCTGTGCAAGCAGGCGCCAAGGAAACGGCTGCCAACAGCACCGCGAGGCAATGGCCCGTAGGACGCCTCGTACGCGCATGGCTTGATTCCCCTTGCGGCGATGCTGCCGGATGCTCGCACGAGTCTCGGTAGGGTGCAATGGGAAACTTCAGTTGCCCCATGCGTCCTATCCTCCTTGCCTGGGACGCCCCGGTGCCATCCTAGACGCCGCCGACCTTGCGATAGGGCCCGCTCCGGATTTTCCGTCAGATTTCCCTTGACCTGGCGACTGTCAGCGCTGTACATGGCGCTCGCTGGACAATGAGGAGTGATGGAGATCGGCTAGGTAAGAGGAACGACTGATCCGCCCCGTTCTCAGGGATTCACACCCTTCGCCTTGAACTCCACGGTATCGTTCAACAGCACCTCGAGGCCGTCGTAGGTGTCGCTGAAGCACACCGACGACGTCTCGGTGTTCGTCACCTGCGCGACCACCGGCGGCACGAGACCGAGCGCCGAGTCTTCGAGCAAGAGGCCCCTGGCCCTCCAGGTCGCCTTCGGCGTGGGCGACGTGCCACTCTTCAACGTGAGGACCTGCGTACCAATCGGGGTGCGCTCCCTGTACCTGAAGCCGGTCGGAGCCGCGACCGGTCCGAGCTGCTTCCAGCAGGGCTTTCCCGCGCAGACGCCACCCGCCTGGCCGGCCGTGCCACGCACGAGGCCGAGCGCGTCGTAAACACACAGCTGGTAGCTGGCGCTCACGAGCGGGTTCCCGAGCTCCGCCTGGGTCGTGGTCGCGCCCTTCGTCCACCTGAAGACCAGCAGGTCCCCGGTGTCCGGCGACTTGTCCTTCACCAGAAGGGTGGTCTTCTCGGCCAGACGGCACGATCCGATCGGCGTCGCGGGGCAACCCGACGTCGAAAGGCCGAACGCGATGGCGTTGAGCGTGTCCTCGGTTCCGGTGAGGCCCTCGTTCAGGACATAGACATCGTCCCCGAAGTCGACGTCGACGTCGTCGCCGGTGCCCAGGGTCAGATCGGTCCCGACGCCGACCGTGTTCGCCAGATTGCCGCCCTGATCCATGATGTTTGCGCTGGGGTTGCCCTGATCGGTGTGGAAGTTGGCGAAGAAGTGTCCGGCCTCGTGCGCGGCGATGTTGCCGACGCCGGCGGCCACGAGGTCGATCTGCGTCGCTCCGCCCGCGAGGCCGAACTGGTTGAGCGAGTTCGGGTCGAACGCGGGGGCGCTCAGCAGATCGAGCAGAATGACGCCGGTCTCGCTGGTCGCGAAGTTTCCCGGGTCGATCGATTGCGCGATGCCGATCGTGTCGATGCCGAGCTCGGACATGGTTCCGCCGATGATCAGACGGCTCACGGTCGGTGCCCCGAACGGATCGGCATGGTCGCGGCTGTTGAGGAGGACGATGTCGAAGTCCCCGTACATCCCCGACACATCGAAGTCGCCGTTCAGCCCGAGCACCCGCATGTCGGTCGACAGGTTCTCCTCGATCACGGCGAGGATCGCGTCGATCAGGTCGTTCTCGTCGCCCGCAGTGAGCCCCCAGTCCGCGAGGAAGCTCGACAGCGGCGCGAGCACCGCGGTGGCGGGCGGAAAGCCGAAGACCGACCGATTGACCGTCGCACCGTCGAAGTCGACGAACAGGGTCTGCACGCCCCCTGCGCTCTCGAGTGCGGGACGGAACACGCGCAGCTCGAGGGTGTAGGCCCCGACCAGTCCGCGCACTCGCATCCCATGGGTACCCGCGGTCTCGACGACGTAGGCGAGTGTCGCCGCGCCGCCACCCGGGAACGGGCCGGGCTCGATGAAGGTCAGGTCCTGGTCCGACTCGACGCGCAACCCGCCACCGGGATCGGTGAGCGCCACCCTGGCCCCCGGCGCTGCGACCAGGTTCGCGCTGATGACGTCGCCCGCCTGGAGGCCGATGGCGAAGAAGTCGGTATCGAGGTTGTTGATCCCGAGCGTGACGTCGTACGTGCCCTCGCTCGCGAAGCCCGCGCCCGAGGCCGGATCGAACGGATCGCCGGGAAACGGCGACTGATAGGCGCCGATGGACACGTAGTACGTCCCCGCCTCGGGGACGGCGTACGCGAGGTAGCTGTCGTAGCTGACGCCGTCGTCGTCGTTGAAGGCGAGCAGGACGCCGGCCGAGTGCCAGACGGCGACGAACGGGTCCAGGTCGCCGAAGGGCAGCGGTGTATCCACGTCGATGACGATCAGGTCGCCGGCGGCGAGACCGCTGAGCGTGAAGAAGTCGAAGTCGCCGGTACCGGTGCCGGCGCTACCGTGAGGCCCGTCGCCGATCGATCCGCTGGCCTTCACGGAGGCGCCGCTCACGAGCCCGGTCGGGTTCGCCAGCGGAATCGCTCCATCGTCCTCGGGGAACGGGCCGACGATCGTGGGAGGGCTGGCGCTCCCGATCGTGCCCGTGATGTCGGCAGCGGGGTCGGCACCCGAGCCGCTTCCGAAGCCGGCCACGACATCGGCGGTCGCTTGGGTATCGTTCGGCTCCGCCTCGCCCATCACCACCAGGCGGGTCAGGTCGACGAGCGGCGCGATGGCGTGCTTGACCTTCCCTTGAGACCGAAGCCAGCGCCTCCAGGCCTCGTGGTCCGGTTTCGCGCCGGCCGGCAGGAAGCTCAGGAACGGGTTCGGCCCTGCGGGCCGCGTCGCCACGGCGAGCTTGCGCGACGCCCGCTGCTGGGCGATCACCGCCGCCGGATCGACCGGCGCAGCGGCCTGAGCTGACGTCACGCCGAGGACAGCGGCGGCGACGAGCGTCGCCACCGGGACGCATCGTGGATCGCGCACTTCGTGAGCCATGGGCACCTCGCGTGCTGCTCCGATCCGATACTCGAATACAGAGGTCCGGGCCGGATGGCGCCACGGCAGGAAACGGGCGAAGGCACCGCGTCGCTCAAATCACCCTCCGGACGCTACATAGGCGCGTACGAGGGCCGGGTCAAGAGAATTCAGCGCGACATCCGGCCCGGGCACGTCAACGGCAAATGCCCGGCGCATGAGATTGGCTCAGGCAGCGACCGACGTCTCCCGCCTCGGGTTCGGGGCGTGATCGGGAATCCGGCCAACGAGATTCTGGTCAGCGCGGCGTCTGTCTGGGAAATCACGTCGAAGGCTCGGCTGGGCAAGCTGCCGGGCGCGACGGAGGTCGCAGACGACGTGCCGGCGTGCATCGAGGCGCAGGGGTTCGTGTCACTATCCATCACGGCGCAGCATGCGCAACGCGCCGGCGCGCTGGCGGACCCCCATCGTGATCCGTTCGATCGAATGCTGATCGTCCAGGCGCAGGCGGAGGGCGTACCGATCGCCAGCGGTGAGACGATCTTCGACGACTACGCCGTCACGCGGTTCTGGTGATCGCAGCGCTTGCTAGCTGTCCGGGTGTCGCCAGCCACTTCTCACTCGGAGATCGCCCTAAAGCTCGTAGTCGAATTCGTGCGCACGTCGGACGGCGCGAAGTCGCTGTCCCAGCAGAGCCCGTTCGTGTCCTGGAGCTGGAATCGAATGGGAACGGGAAGCGGCAGTGGCGGCAGCGGCAACGGCCGGTCGGCGCCGAGACGACCACTCCCCGCCGAGCATCGCAACCGTGTGGCCGAACCCGTCGCGCACCGGTGCGGGGGCCGCGAGCCTGATCGGCGACTGCGCCCCGCCATCGCGTGCGCCGAGCAAGACCGAAACGATGCCAATCAGTGCGAGAAGTCGCATCGACGATCCCTCCGGTTGGGAGGGAAGAGCACAGTGTAGTCCCCGCCGACACCGGATGGTGACAGAACGTGGCCGTTGGTCGGCGGACCTAGGCTGTTCCCTCCGTGTCCTCCGCCCTATACGGCGCGCACGAAGGCTGGGTCAAGCGAGATTCAGCGAAAAGCTCCGCGGTGACGGGATGGTCGCGGAATCACGTGTAACTCCCAACGTCGGGCGTCCGCCGACGGCCAGCGGGTCAACCACGTAGCAGGAATCGCCGGCAGCGCCGGCAACGCCAAAGGGGCGCGCAGCCCTCACCGCAGCACGCGCTGCCGCAGCAATCGGACGAATACCGGCCAGCAGGCGATCCACGGGTGGCGGCGCTGCCAGGGGGTGAGCTCGATGCGGACGCCGGTGTGGCGCTCGAGCTTCCAGAGCGCGTAGGGCAGCCAGTCCCCAAAGGTGACCATCGACTTGACGAGCCGCACCGCCGCCAGCGGCTTGCCGAGGACGCGCCGTACGCGCCAGCCGGTACGCAGGCGGCGACGCCGGGACGGATCCATGCTGACGCGCAGGGCGGCGCCCGGTTCAGCACCGGGGTCATCGCCCGAGCCGGCGGCGACACGGAGCGCGCCGCGCCGCTCGAGCCCGCGCAGCGCCGCGACGGCCACGCGGTCGTAGCGCGCGGCGTTCGCGGTGTAGAGCGTGCGGATCGCCTCCGGCGACTCGACGCGAAGCTCGGCGGCGTAGGTCTCGCGAAAGGCGCGCTGCCAGAGATCCTCGCTCCGCACCGGCGCTTCCGGAAGCTGGGCCACGGCCATGCTCACCATCGTGAGCGCCGCCTCGACGCCGGCAGCGACGGCGGCCGTCATTGCCGCCGCGTCGCGCACGTACACGCACAGCGCCGGCTGGCAGAAGCGCGCCCAGATGATCGACTGGAGCCAGGCGGGCGATGCGCCGCGGTGGAAATCGTCCACCGAGATCACCGCGTACTTCGCGCGCAGCGTGCGGCGCCCGGTGTCGACGTGACAATAGAAGACGTTGGGCGGCAGTAGCGCGTTCGCCCACGCGAGCGGCAGGGATTCGTACGCCGCGCGGTAGGAATCGACCAGCACGTAAAAGTCGAGGACGCCCTCCTCGTAGAGGGCGTCGTCGCCCACCTGGTCGCGCGCTTTGCGCAGGCAGGACCCGTAGAAAACGATTGCCGCCACGGCGGCGCCGTGGCGGCGGCGGATCTCGGCCACCATCGGCTCGAGCGCCGCGGGCGCGGGCCGGCCGAGCTCGGCGGCGACGATCTCCGCAAGCGCCGCCGGCGCCGCTGCCGACACCACCTCCCGCGCGTCAGGCGCGCAGAAAGTGGATGCGCTTGTCTGCTTCGAGTCGGACAAGGCGATCACGCTTGGGCGGAAACAGCTCGCCGTCGATACACAGACCGCAGTCGAGCTGCAGCTCGGCGCGATCCACGTTGCGGCTCGTGTAGCCCCGCTCGGAGCTCACGAAGGAGTCGGGACGGCCACGCAGAATGCCGATCGCCGATCGCCACTTTCGTTCGGACGTGCCTGCCACGGCAGTGAAGCGCACCGCGCCGGGACCCCGCCCCCAGAACGGATTGATCTTCAGGAACAACCGCCCGAGCGTGGTCGCAATGGCGAGCTGGAACGCATCGACCGCCACCGGCTCGCCGTCGAGACGCATGTCGATCCGATCGGGCGCGACGATCCCGGAGGAGGAGCGCATCGCCGCCCGCGCGACGAGGATGCCCGTGAGGATGCCGGCCCCAATCGCGCCCCGCGTGCGCTTCCCCGGCGGAAACGCCCGGTGGATGAGATCCACGGCACGATGGATCACCCCTACCCCGCAGAACATCCCGTACTGGACGTCGTCGCCCATGTCGACGCGCAGCACCGGTCGCTCGACCAGGCAGCGCGCGAGCGTGCCGCCGCGCGCCGACTCCACGACCGCCTTCAACGCGCACGCCGAGTCGCTCTGGCAGCCGATGTCGATGGCGCTCATGTTGGTGCGCCCGCCCCGCAGCGGCGCCACGAGCGGCAGGCGGTCGAAGATGCCGTGGCCGAGCATCGCGGTGAGCGCTTGCTGCAACGTCCCGTCGCCCCCATTGACGACGAGCACGTTGACGCCCCCGCGGGCGAAGCCCGCCAGCACCCCCGGCACGCTGCCGCTGTCGTCGGTAGCGACGTGAACGATGTCCGGCTGTCCGCGGAGCAGGGACGTGACCTGGGAGGCTCGTACGGCGCTGCGACCGGCCCGGGGATTGCTCAGCACGCCGATGCGCGCCGCACCGGCTGGTGGTGTCCAGGGGATATCGAGACTCACGGAAGCCCGCTCAGCCACGACACCACCGCCCGCCCGCGAATCCGCTCGAATACCGCCTGAGTCAGCCGCACGGTGTGGAACGCGATCGAGATCACGGTCCAGGTCGCCACCGCGACGAGCCCCAGATCCGGCCGTCCCACCACGGTGGCCGCGGTGAGCAGGACCAGGTTCGGGTTCCGCCTGGCGGTGACGGCGCGGAAGTAGGAGTCCGCGGGACGCCACGTGTGTATATCGGTCTTACACGCGGCGATGAAAAGTCCCTCGATCGCCCGGCCGGCAACGTAGCCGCCCAGGGTCACCAGGAGGGCGGGGCTCCAGAGGGTGCTCGACGCCAGGCCGGCCGACCACGCCAGGTACCAGAAAGGCGGATGGACCAGGTCGAGGCCGTGGTCGAAGACGTCGCCCGCCTTCGACGAGGTCAGCGTCACCCGGGCGAGCTTGCCGTCGACGGTGTCGAGGAAGGTCATGATCCAGCCGAACAGCAGCCCGAGCCCGAACCAGCCCTGCCAGAAGAGAAACCCTGTCAGGAATACCAACACCCAGCTGACGGAAGTGACCGCGTTCGGCCGTACCCCCCACCGTGCCAGCCGGTGCGTCACCCAGCGGGCCGGCGCCGGCCAGACCCATTTCGTCACGAAGTCGGTCACCCCCTTGTAGGAAGCGTCGAAAACCTTGCGTTCGATACTGTTCACGCGCTCCGGCCGGGCCGGCAGCAGGTAGGGCGGATCGACCCGGCGCAGCTTGGGCGCCCAGGCGCCGGCCACGTCGCTCGGTCCGACGAACCGTAGCCCGCTCGCGTCACCGGCGCCGTTGCGCCCGCCTTCGCCGAGCAAGCGGAGCGCGACGGGGATCAGGCGCGCCTCGACGTGGGCGGCCACGCACCCCTCGGCGCCCGCGGCGCCGTCGGTCGGCTTCAGGATCGTGTTCGTCGCCGCCAGCATGCCGCGCACGATGCGCTCGTCGAACACGTAGTCGGAGCGGAAGATGACCACGGACCGCGGACAGGTCATGGCGGCGTCGGCGGGTCCGACGCCGATGTTGCGGAGCGGTACGCCAGCGGCCTGCGCGGCGCGACGGAGCCGCTCCGTGGTGCTGAGCCCCCAGATCTCCACCGGCGCCTGTCCTGGCAGCGTCAGGATCCAGGTGCTCGGCCCGAGCGATTGAGCGGAACTCTCCATGCCTCAGGCTCGGTGCGAAGCTCGAGACCGGATAGCACACGCGAGACCACAACGGTAGCGTCGCATGTATACGACATCGTGCGCGCGGTTTTTTTTCGGCGTCGCGGGTCGCGATCCCGTGTTCCTCAACCGGAGACAGGAGCGCGCGGATGGGCCAGCGCGGCGGCGGTCGGCTACGGGCGGTCGCCGCGCGCGGCGCGCTGCTCGAGGATTTGCGTCGCGAGCGCCAGGTCGGCCGGCCGATCGACATCGATCGCACACTCGGGGAACGGCATGCGAATGACGGCGATCGACGCCCCGACCGCCCGGGACGCGCGGCGCGTGGCCGCCTCGAGGTCGAGCCGGCCGAGCAGGAAGCGCACCAGCGTGAGCGGACCGAAGACGCCGACGAGCCGCCACGGCCGCTTGCGAAACTGCTCCGCTCGCACCCAGAACTCGGCTGCGCGCGTCGACCGCGGCGTGAGGAAAGCGAACAGGTTCGCCCCGGAGAGACCATCGTCCCCGAGCCGGATCACCGTGCGCGGGGACTCCGGATAATGCGCCCGCAGGAGTGCTCCGCTGACTGCGCCGACGGCCAGGTCGGCGGCGGAACCGGCCGCCGTGGCACAGAAGTGCTCGATCATCTCGGGCGACAGGAGGGGATGATCGGCGGTGGTGACGAGGAGCGGTAGGTCGGACGGCCGCTCGCGACGAAAGCGCTCGACGCTCGCGCTCGGCGACGGACCGCATGGCACCTGGGCGAGCGCCCCCGTATCGACGAGGGTCCGGAGGTCCGGATGGCTCAGGACCGCGGCGTCATCGACGCTGACGAGGATCCGTCCGACGTGCGGGGCTTCCCTGAGACTCCGGACGACGCGAACGAGCATCGGCACGCCCGCGACCGGGAGCATGGCCTTGTGCCGGTGCCCGGCGAGATGGTCCCCAGGGCCACGCCGTCCCGCGAGCACCAGCGCGGTGAAGCGGGACCCGACGGTCACGGCAGGGCGCGGGGTACCGCGCCATTGATCGCCGGCATGCTCGGAACGACGTGCACGCGCTTCGCGGACAGGAGGGCCAGGTCGGTTCGCGCCTTGGTGAGATCCCCCGGCGAATCGATCTCGATCCACCACAGCCCCTCGATGGACACGGATTTCACGTGCATGGGACCGGCCATGCTGTCGATCACCTCGAGGTACCACTTCCCGAATGCGGACGGATTGCGCACCGCCCGGTCGAGCGCGGTCTTGAACCCCTCGACCCCTTCGCCACGAAACGCGATCAGGCCGATCGATTCGCCGTCTATGAGACCCGCAGGGATCCGTTTGCCGACCGCTCGTAGCCGGGTGCCCCACTCGAGGGTCACCTTCATGTCGTCATCGCCGTACTCGGCCTTCCGGTCGATGGCCATGATTACCGGCGCGCCATCGGCGGCGAGGATCCGGCGCAACACCGCAGTCTCGAAAATCGTGTCGCCGTTGAGCAGGACGAAGTCGTCCGACATCTCGGCCGTGGCGAGCCAGCAGGTGACCAGATTGTCGGCGGTGGCGTAGAAGGGGTTGTAGCGGGTCTGGATGTCGAGCTCTCGGGGGGCGTGCTGGGAGATCCACTCTTCGACCTTCTCGGCCGCGAAGCCGACCATCACCGTGACCTGTCGGACCCCGCAGCGGGCGAGAGTTTCGAGCTGGATGTCGAGCACTGAGCGCCCGGCGTTGACGGGAAGAAGGCACTTGGGCGTGCTGGCGGTCATGGGCAGCAAACGGCGGCCCTGGCCCGCGCTCAATATGATCGCGCGCATCTACTCCCTCAAGTTGGCGCAGCGCCGGGGAGAATCGCGGCGTCTACCTCCAGCAGCCCACTCCGCCCCACTACCCCGCAGACGCTGGACCCTAACCGCTTATAGAAAAGTGGAATAAAACTCAAGGCGGTTCGGCGCTCGCTCGTTGGTCCCGCGACGCTCATCGTCACGGGCACTCGTCATTCGACGGAATTACACTCCAGCTAACACATGGCACGACCGACCGCCCAGGTGCTGCAGTTGGCAATCATTCCGTGCGTTGAACTGGCCATCTGGATGGCCAGCGACCACAGGTCTCGGGCCCGCGCTGACCGTTCGGCTTCGGGAATTTCCCTGTGAATCAGGACCCTTAGGTACCATCGCCGATCGTCGGCTCCGGCACCTCTCCTCCGACAGAACACCCCACACCCGCTCAAGGTTTCGTCCCCCGGGCCCGGCTACCGTCACCAGTATGTCCGGCGCATGAGCAAGAGGAAAGCAGCCACTGCTGCGAGGGCGGGGATGGCGGCGGCAACCGGGGCGGGAATCGCATAAACGAGACCTATCTGCCCGAGGGTCGTGCTCGCCATCTCGAAGCCGACCCCGGCCAAGGCCGCAACGACGACCCGGGTACCCAGGGCAACCCCTCGCGGCGCCGCCAGCACGAAGGGAATCCCGACGAGCACCATCAAGCCCGTCTGGAGCGGCCGGCCGAGGCGCCGCCAAAACGCCATCTCATGTCGGCGCGAGCTCTCACCCCGATCGCGCAGTGAGCGAATGGAGCGGTAGAGGTCCAGCGTCGACAGCTCCTCCGGGGGCATGAACAGAACGCGGAGCTCCGCCGGGCGGAGCGCGGTCGCCCACACGCGGGCCGGCAGACGCTCGGTCGTGACGCTGCGGTCTTCGAGGCGGCTCTCCACCAGATCCTCGAGGTGCCATCCCTCCTGCGGCGTGTAGGACGCCCCGCGCGCGTAGGTCACCCGCACCAGCCGGCGACCCGCATCGAAATGATACAGATAGATCTCGCCGAGCGCGCTCTCGTCGCGTGGTGTGCGGATATTCACGAAGGTCGATCCGTCACGGGCCCAGACCCCGTAGGCCGTGCTCAGGATCGAGCCGCCCGACACCGCCACCGACCGGCTGCTCCGCGCCCGCATCGACAGCGGCGCCGCGACGAGCTCGCCGAGGAGCACCGCCGCAAGCATGAGGGCAAAGGCGGCGCCCAGCACCGCTCGCACGAGCTGCCGCCGTGACAGTCCGCCCGCCGCCATGGCCACCAGCTCGGCGTGCGCGGCAAGGTTGCCGAGCCCGATCACGGCGCCGAGCAGCGCCGCGGCGGGGAAGAGATCGTACGCCTCGGCCGGAAGGGTGAGCGCGACGAACAGCAGCGCAGCGCCTGCGCCGTAGGTGCCGCTGCCGACGTCTTTCAGCTCCTGGGTCAGGTTGATGACGGAGAAGACGGCGAGCAGCGCGGCGAGCGCGATGAGAAAGCTTCCCGCCACGGTGCCGCCAATGTAGCGGTCGAGGATCTTCATGGCGTCGGCATCACGACCGCTCACGCAGAAAAAGCCCGCCCGCGACGGCACCGCAGGCGACGTGGATGATCCAGAACCACGGCACCCCTGCGAGGCTGTCCTCCGCCATCCAGCTCTTCGCCGCACCGAGCAGCTGCCGATAGACGACGTACAGCAGCAGGCCGAGGAAGACCTTGGCATATTTGCCCTGGCGCGGCCGCACGGGGCTCAGTGGAATGGCCAGCAGCACGAGCAGGACGGTGGACACCGGCATGGCAAGCCGGTACTCGAACTCGGCGCGGTCTCGCGGATCGGCCGACGCGAGGAGCGCGGCGTTTCCGCGCGCCCGCTCCGGCTCGCGCTCCTCCGTCGCGCCGGCCACGGTGCGGATGGCGAACGTGCCATACTGCGTGATCTCGTAGTCCCGCTCGGCCACATCGAGATCGTAGCGATACCCGTCCAGGAGCCGCAGCGTCCGCTCGACGCCGTCGCGCGACCGATCCTCCTCGGCGCGCTCGGCGACGAAGATGGACAGCCGCTCGCCGGATCGTTGCTGGACGAAGACGTGCTCGAGCGCGCGCCGCGCTCCACGCGACCGTCCCTCGGCGAAGACGATCTGCTCGCCGTTGGCCGAGGTCTCGTAGAACCGGCCCGGGCTCATGGTGCCGATGTCGAGGGTCGCCGCGGCGCGCTCGCGCACCGCGTCGAACTCGGCGGCGGCCCACGGTCGTGCGGCAAACGAAAGAAACCCCACCCCGAGCGCGGCGATCAAGCCGAGGACCAGCACCGGCCCGCGCACGCGCGACGGTGACACCCCGCAGCCCCCGAGGGCGGTCATCTCCTCGTCGCGGTAGAGGCGCCCGAGGGCGAGGATGACGGAGAGGTAGATCGCCGCCGGCACGAGGGAGGGAAGCGCGACGACCGTCCGCAAGCCGAGTAGATGCAGGATCACCCCCGTCGGCAACGATCCGTCGGCAGCTTCGTCGAGCAGGCTCCCGAAGCGCCGTACGAGGAAGATGGCGAGGACGACGCCGAGCACGCCGGCCAGGTGGGACAGCACTTCCCGGATCGTATAGCGCGCGAGGACGGACACGGAATGCAACGACCCTCACCGCCCCCGCAGCTTGCGCCAGATGCCGGAAAGGGCCTGCAACGGGCCGAGGGGGCTCGCCTTCGCGTGGCGAAGCTCTCCTTCCAGCGCATCGATATACAGCAGTACCGAACCCAGCTCGGCGAGCGCCCGCTCGATCCGCTCCCAGTCCTCCCACAGTTCCGGCGACCGCCGCGAGATCCTATCCGTGGCGAGCCCGTGGAGCCATCGGTACGCATCCTGGGTGAGGGGGTTCACGCGGGGATCGCGCGCCAGCTCCAGATCGGTGAACTGGTTGTGGCGCAACCCCGGCTGCAGGAACTGCTCGGCATACGTGCGCATCGCGGCACGGGTCTCCGGGGTCAGCGGCAGCTCGAGAGCCGCCGCCAGGCGCTCGATCTGCCCGACCGGATCGGCCATCACGAGGTCGTAGTCGACGACCACAAGGGGGCGCTCCCGCAGCATACGGAAGTACGGCACCGCGGTCACAAGCCACTCGAGGTCGCTCTTGCCCTGCTGCCCGCGGCGGCGATCGAGTCGCGCGCGCGAGCGAGCGACACTCAGCGGGTTGCGGATCGCGACGACGTAGCGCACGTCCATGTCGAGGACCCGGAAGACCTCGCACCAGAACGGCAACAGCCGCAGCGTCCGCCCGTGCTTGAAGCCCCACACCGGATAGCGCCCGAAGCGCCGCTCGATCGTGGCCACCGCCTCCGTCCGGAGGTCACGGATGGCCGGCGCCTCCCATCGCTTCGGCTCCAGCAGCTCGACGCTCGGGCCGCGGATGCCGAGCGCCTTCTTCAGGCGGTTGGTGATCGCGGCAAGGCTACGATCCTCGAAGAAGCCGGTGGGGTTCTTGCCGCGGCCGGGGCGCAGATCGTCGCCGAGCTCCACGCCGATCGCCTGCAGCGCCCGGGTGATGGCGCTGGTGCCGCTGCGGCCGACTCCCACCACCACCACGGCGCGCCGCCGCGGCGACGTGGCCGGATCGCTCGGCGCTGCGTGTGCCATCCGTGCACCTCCTGCCCGAGCCCGCACGGGACCCGGTGGACGCCGGCGCGCCCTCCCGTCTCAATACTCATCCGCCTTGCCGCGCAGCCCATTCCAGACCTCGCGGCACGCACTCCGCACCCAATCATCCACCACCACGATGAACACCTTGCGCAGCCAACCCTCGGGACACATGAGCTCCCGGACACCGTGCCACGAGTTCCCGCGGCGAGCGAACAGCAGGCTCCGGTTGCCCATGCTGTCGGCGGCGATCACGCGATCGAAGTCCTCGAATCGTGGCGCCGACGTGCGCTCGAAGCGACCGGCGTCGTCGAGGATGAGGGTCTGCCCGCCCCAGGCGGGCTCCCAATCCTGCGCGGTGTTGAGGTTGAAGATGTGCGACCCGAGCTTGCGAGCCGCATCGCAATGCGGGGAGACGGAACATCCGCGCGGGGTTAAGTGCCAGTGAAACTTGAGCCGCAGGAGACGCCGGTCGAACATCCGCGTGAGGAACCGTTGGTAGCGCGGACCCCGCAGCTCGGAGACGAACGCGTGCCAGTCGTCGGCGACGTGCAGGTCCGTCCGGTACTCGAGGGCGAAGCGATCGTGGCTCGCCTGGCCGTGCGACCGCCGGACACCGAAGCGGCGCGTGAACAGCGACAGATCCGGCAGGGTGGCGAGCAACCGCCGCTGGCCCTCCGGCGTCAGCAGGCCCTCGGGGTTGATCCACGGATACGGGTTCTGCGAGCGAAAGGCCTCGGCGTCGAGGCCGTCGAGCCGATCGTAGTCGAGGTACGTCATGAGGGCACGCACAACCGAGGGCGCGCCGGCCCTGCGCATCCCCCCGCTCGACGAAACTACGGGACGGCTGCAGAGGCTGCAAGCCGCGCATCGTCGGCTCCGCGGCGCACGAGCGCGCGAATGCGCGCCACTGCCTCGTCCACGTCATCGAGCGGCCGCGCGGCGCCGGGCGCGGCGGGTTCGCCGAATGGCGTCACGAGACCGCGCGCCATGAGCCCGCGATGGTAGGCCTGGAAGTCCCGCGGCGGCTTGAGGACGCCGAGATCGATGAGCCGATCGTAGAGCCGACCCAGCGCCCGCTGCGGTCCCGCGCCGCCGTCGTGCCCGATGCGATCCCACCGCTCGAGCAATCCCTTGAACGATAGCGCCGTCGGTCGCCGGCGCGGCCATTCGAACAGCATCACCGGCTTGCCGGTCGCGCACGCCTCTCCGAGGAGCGATGCGCTGTCCACGGTGACAATGAAGCGATCCGCCAGAGCGAGATAGCCGAGATACGGATTGTCGGCGTCCTGCGGCCGGAAGCGGTACACCCAGTGGCGACCGTCGAGCGCGCCGGTCAGCGCCGCGGCGGCGTCCGGTGGCGTGCGCGCGCTCGTGCTGACGAGCAGCGATCCGCCCTCCGCGCGCGCGAGGGCGCTGGCCTCCCGGCCGAGCCGCGCCGCGGTCGTCTCATCGAGCAGGTAGGAGGAGCTGTTGCCGCCGACGAGGAGCGCCGTGTGGGGACGTGGGAGATCGCGGAAGCGCGGCGCCCACGATTCACGGGCGGCCGCCAGGCGCTCGGCGTCGAGCCGGATGAGCGGACCGGCGGCGTGGAACACGTTCGGCCGCGGTGGCAGCCGATGCTGCGGCATGGTGATGACGAGGTCGAAGTGCGCGAGCGGCGCCTGCGCATGCATGAGATGAATGAGCCGGGTGCGGCCGCCGGACTGCCGCTTGATCCAGCGGGCGACCGGGGCGCTGCGCTTGGACGCGGCGATCACGAGGTCGGGCCATGGCGGCAGGAGCACAGCCGACCGGCGCCGGTCGAGGTTGGAAATCGACGCGCCGAGCACCCAGTTCGGACAGCGTTCGAGTCGGTTATGCACGAGCTGCTTCGGCTCATACGGCCAGCCGAGGGCCTCGGCCAGGCAGTGCATCTGGCGGTTCCCGCCCACGCCCTTGCCGAGCAGCACCCAGACCGACGGCGGCGCCGCGCCGCGAGCGGGGCCCGCCATCAGCGACAAACCGCGGCGGGCCAGCCCCAGCGCCAGCGGGCGCGCCGGACGTAGTATCGGCGGACCGGGCGCATCGTGTCGTCGAGCTCGTAGACGAGCGGCTTGCCGGTCGGAATGCGCACGCGGACGATGCCCGCATCCGAGATCCCGTCGAGATGCTTGGCGAGAACGCGGAGCGTGTTGTGGTGCGAAACCACGAGCACGCGCTGGTTGCGACGGAGCGCCGGCACGATGGCGTCCTCCCACAGGAGCAGCAGGCGCGCCAGGGTGTCGGCGAGGCTCTCGGCCCGAGGGTGGTCGGGCGCGTGGGGAGCGGCGGGACGCGCCTCGTCATCCGGCGCCGGCGCCGTACCCGACGCCGGGGGTGTCTCGCTCGCGACGATGGACGGCGGCCTGGCGGCGAAAGCGCGCTGCCAGGCGAACATCTGTCGCGCGCCGTAGCAGCGCATCGCCTCCCACCGGGTGAGCCCCTGGAGGGCGCCGTAGTGACGCTCGTTGAGACGCCAGCTCTCGTGCACCGGCACGTCCGTCGTCCCCATGGCCGCGAGCACGACGCGGAGCGTCTCCCGCGCGCGTTGCAGCGTGGACGTGAAGCAGACGTCGAAGGCGAACCCGTGCGCGGCGAGGAACGTCCCCGCGCGCTCGGCCTGTGCAATCCCTCGCTGGGTGAGGGGGACGTCGGTCCAGCCGGTGAACCGCCTCTCGCGGTTCCACTGGCTCTCGCCGTGACGGAGCAGCGTGAGCTTGAGCATGCCCGCCTCGCCGCGTCGACGGGTCACACGACGGACGCGCGTCTCTCCTCGCGCGGCTCGGGCGCGCACACCCCGAGCAGCGCCCGGATCCTGCGCGCCACGCTGTCGATCTCGGCGAGGACCTTTCCACCGTCGAGTCCGTCGCGCTCGAGCGGCGCGCCGAAGCGCCGTGCCACCCCGAGCGCGATGAGACGGTCGTGGAGGCACGTCACGTCGCGTTCCGTGCGCACGAGGCCGCGCTCGATCAAACGCGCGCAGTAGTACTCGAGGCCCTGCTGCGGCCGCACCGTCCCCTTGGCCTTGCGCGGCATGGAGACGCCAGTGCGGCGCACCCATTCCCGCAGGCGCGTGCGCAGCCGCGGCGGCTTCTCCGGCAGCGGATAGATGTAGAGCGGCCGGCCCACGACCGCCGCCTCCGCCAGCATCGACTCGCTCTCGCCCGTGACCACGAGAATGTCGGCGAGCGCCAGATGCCCGAGGTACGGATTGTCGCGCTCGCCCGGCTCCCAGCGATGCAACCGATGACGTCCCTCCAGCGCCGCCGCAAGGGCTTCGGTCGCGTCCGTGCCGGTGCGCGGGCTGGTGATCGCACAGACCGTGCCTCCGGCCACCTCGGCGAAGGCACGCACCTCGGTCGCGAGACGGCTCGCCGTCGCCGCATCGAAGTGGTGCTGGGACGTGGCGCCGCCGACCACGAGCACCACGTGCGGGCGCGGCGCATCGCCGAAGAGCCCGCGCCAGCGCTGGGCGGCTTCGGAGAGACGCGCGTGGGTCACCGCGGTGAGCGGCACCGTCGTCTCGATTCGCCGCGCGTGGGTCGGCAGGCGAAAGTGCGCGCAGCTCACGACCGCATCGAAGGTGCCGGCCCGCTCGCCGCCCTTGCGACCGAGGTGCACCGTCCGCGTCAGGCCCCGGCTCTGCTTCGCGAGCCAGCGGGCGACGGGCGCCGCCCGGCGCCCGGTCGAGATCGCGATGTCGGGCCAGGGAGGCTCGAGCGCTGGCGAGCGCTGCCGGTCGAGCCCGATCAGCGTCGCGCCGCGGACACGGGTGCTCAGGCGGCTGCGGAACGTGAAGCGAAGATCCTTCACCTCGTAGGGCCATCCGAGCGCCCGGGCCAGGCCGAGCGACTGGGTCGCATGTCCCGCCTTGTCATCGCCGAGGATCCACACGCGCGGCGCACCCGACAGACACGGTCCCCACTCGCGCAGGCATGCAACCTCGCCGCGGCGGGCAAAGACGAGACGGCAGCGTACCGCCGGGTGGTGCAGGCTCGCGGCAGCGAAGTGAGACTCCCACCAGGCGCGCCCGCGCGACCGGATGCGCAGCACGGTACCGTCGCCGAGAACGTCCCGCCGCGCCTCGTCCGCGACCACGACGTAGAGGAGCCGCTCCGCGGCGGCGAAGAGCTCGTCCACGACCCAGGGGACGTCGTCGTCGGGAATGCGCTCGAGCCCCGCGCGGCCGACCACCGCATCGAACCGGCCCTGGCTGCGTGGTGGCGCCGCCAGCCCGGGGACTGCCGGATCGTGGCGCTGCACGCGTCTCGCCCCGTAGGCCTGCTGCGTATCGCCGGCGGCGCTGCCATCATCGACACCAAAGGTGTAATCGAGAACGGTTTCCGCGCCCGCCTCGGCCAGGAGACGCGCGAGATCGGGCGCTCCGACCACGACGTCGGGACGCCGCGCCCGCGAGCCGCCGCCAGGCGCACCACGAAGCTGCGCCAGCCGGGGCGCGTACGCATCGCTCGGGGCATCGGCGGTGAAGAGGTGAAAGCCCGCGCAATCCGCCGTGTGCTCGAGATCGAGCCACACGGGGCCGTTCGCATTCGGCAGGTACGCGAACGCGCGCGGGAAGGGCTGCCACGGTTGCGTGTGGATGGTGGTGAAGTGGAGCAGCCGCGTCCGGCCGGCGTCGTACTCCCAATCGCGCGCGTGCCACGGGCGCGGCAGCTCACCCCACAGTCCAGAGACCGCCCGCGCCCGGGCCTCGATGGACTTGCGGCGCTCCCGGCGGACGAGGTCCAGCGGCCAGATCGGCGCCATGCGCGCGCAGTCGATGAGCATGACCGCGGTGTCATCCGGGCTGAGCGCGAGGTAGCCGTGACCCTGCATGTCGGCGTCGAACAGCTCGGCCGGGTCGGTGAGGTAGATCTGATCGACGTCATTGTAGATGGCGCGCCCGGCGCCGCCGGCGAGGTGCGCAATGGCGAAGCGGTAGTTGGTGAAGCCGGTGAGCCAGTGGCGGCGATCGAATCCGACGAGATCCTTCATCAGGTGAATCTCGTAGGTCCGCGATGGGTCCCGGACCTGCTCGATCGACCACACGAGCACCCGCTCCGCGCGGTACTGCCCCGGCTCGGTACCGACGAAGATCCTGACCGGCGGTTTCGCGCTCGGTGCGCTACCGCGGGCGCGGAGCACGACGGCCTGGGGCTGCGCCCGCGTGCCCGGGCCGCGGTTGCGGTTCGTTCTCCGGTTGAGCCTCATCGCGGATGACGTACTGCGAGCGTACGCGTCAGAGTCGAGCTCTCGTCACGGCGTTTGCTGGGCGACCCGCCCGCCCTCCGCGCCGGTGGTGAGCACGGGAACGATGGTGCCCGCCTCGACGCGATAGAGGCGATCGGCCAGGTTCACGAGCCCGCCATGGTGGCAGATCGCGAGGATCGTGAGGTGCCCGCGGTGCTGATCGAGGGTGGCGCAGATGGCGGCCTCCGTGGCGGGATCGAGCGCCGTCGTCGCTTCGTCGAGGACGAGCAGCTTCGGGCGCCGTACCAGCGCGCGCGCGAGCGCGATGCGCTGGCGCTGGCCCCCCGAGATCCGCAGGCCCCGCTCGCCGAGAATCGTTCCCGTCCGCTCGGGCAGCGCGGCGACGAACTCCCACGCGCCCGCCGAGCGCAATGCCGCCTCCACGTCGACAGCGTTGAGATCGGCATCGCCGAGGGTGACGTTCACGTGCACGCTCTCGTGCAGCAGGAACGCATCCTGCGGCACGTACCCGACCATGCCGCGCCACCGCTGCGCCTCGATGATGCGCAGCGGCACGCCGTCGATCAGCACGTCCCCGGCCTGCGCTTGCACGAGGCCGATGATCAGATCGGCAATGGTGGTCTTGCCGGCGCCCGACGGCCCGACGATGACCGTCAGCTGGCCCGCCGGCACGACGAGCGAGGCATCCCGCAGGATGAGCCGGTCATCGTAGCTGAAGGTCACCCGCTGCAGCGCAACCTCGCGATTGAGCGACGGCGCCACCGTGCCGGGCAGGATCTCGCGCGCGCCCTCGGCGTCGTCGATCATGCCACGCAGGGACCAGAAGGCGCTCTCGCACGTCACCATGCGCTGGAACTCCTTCTGCACCTTGCCGAGCCGCTCGACGATCCGCGCGCACAGCAGCGCCGGCATGAGGACCTCGGCTGCCGGCACGGAGAAATGAACGAGGGCCACGTACAGTCCGGCGGCGAGGAAGGCGACGATCAACGGCTCGTACACGGCGTCGAGCGCGGTCGTGCTCAGCACCTCGCGCTCGAGGGCGCGGTTCAACTGCTGCGTCTCGCTCTCGAGCAGCGGTCCCATGAGCATCTCGCGGCCCATGGCCTTGATCGGCTTCACCGCCAGCAGCGTGTCGGTGAGCCGTCCGAGGAGCGCCTTGGCGAGCTTAGTCTGCTTGTTGCCGGCGCGCCGGGCCATCCGCACCAGGCGCGCGACCAGGAAGACGATGATCGTTCCGCCGACGAGGGCGCCGAGGGTCGCCTTCCACGACACCCAGAACGCGACCGCCGCATAGACGACGGTCTGGAAGAGCAGCGCCAGGATCGTCGTCGCCCGCAGGTAGGCCTGCGAGGCGCGCCGGGCCTCCGAGGCGACAGCATTGGCGTAGGCTCCCACGCGCTGCTGGATGAAGAACTCCCAGCGCGTCCGCAGCAGCGCGCGGATGAGCGCGAGGCGGAGGTTCGTCGACATGTGGGCCACGGCATAGCCGACCTGTTTGCTGGCGAGCAGCATCAGCGACGCCTTGATGCTCACCGCCACGATGAGGAGGCAGAGCAAGGGTCCGAGGGTAGGCGCGATGCCCAGCCGCGCGAGACCGGACACGATCGTCGCCCCGAGGCCGGAGGCCGCCGCGCTGCTCCCGGCGGCGTCGCCGGAAGACAGCACGCCGAGCAGCGGCACGAGACTCGATAGCCCGATGCCTTCGGCGAGCCCCGCGAGAATCAGACAGACGACCAGGAAGGCCGTTCGGCGGGGATACGTGCGGGCAAAGACCTGCAGCAACCGCATGACGTCTTCGGCTGCGTGATCGAGCGACGGCGGCGGGTGCGCAGAGCTACCGGTCCGCAGCCAACGGCGCGCGGGCGCCGCCGTACTTCTAGCAGGATATCCTGGCAAGGGATACTGCAGCTCTCAAGCGATGCTCCGGGCCGACGCGCGCGCCGATGCGCGCCTGCGGGCCTTGACCCCCTCCCGGTGCCCACCTAAGCTCCGCTCGCCCCGGCGGCGGGCCGGCGCGTGTGCACGACGCGGGGCGAGGCCACACGCGTGATCAGCGACCGCAGGAAGCGTTCCGCCATCCTGCATGCGACGGCACGCCTGCCCCGACCGCTCCGCATCGCGCTGCGCGAGCGGCTCCTCGCACGGCTCGAGCTCGGCCGGGCGCGGCGCGCCGCACTACTCATTCTCGGCCATCCGAAGTGCGGCAACACCTGGCTGCGGACCATGCTCTCGCGCCTCTACCAGGTCCGCCACGCGCTGGACGACCACCTGATCGTCAAGTCCGATGAGCTTGCCCAGGCGCATCCCGCAGCGCCGCGGCTCCTGGCCACCAACGGCTGCTACAGCTACGAGGGGATCGTCGGGCGGGTGCTCGCGGCGGACGCACCGCTCTCCGACCTGCATCAGAGGAAGGCGGTGCGGCTCGTCCGCCATCCGAGCGACATCGCCGTGTCCTGGTACTTGCAGTTCGTCAAGCGCCAATCGGCGGCCAAGCGCGAGCTCATCAATCATGGCCTCGTCCACCCCATCGATCATCGGACGATCTCGATGTGGGATTTCGTCATGCACGGGGATATCGGGCTGCGCTTCCTCATCGATTACCTCAACACGTGGGAGCGCAACACCGCGCGCATGCCGTGCGCCATCACCCTGCACTACGAGGACATGCGCGCGCGGCCCGCGGAAGCGCTGCAGCGCGTGGTCGATCTGCTCGACCCGAGCTTCACCCGAGAGGAGGTCGCGGGCGCGGTCGATTTCGGCTCCTTCGACAACCTGCGCAAACTCGAGATCGCCGGGTTCTTCGGCCGTGGCGGCCTCGCGCGACGCGACCCCAGCGACCCAGACACGTTCAAGGTGCGCCGGGGAAAGATCGGCGGCTATCGGGACTACTTCTCGCCGCAGCAGGTCGCCGAGATGGACGCACTGGTGGCGGCGCGCCTGTCGCCGACGCTCGGCTACGGGTCGGTCGAGCGGCTGTCGGACGCGTCGGCCGCCACGTGATCGATGTCTGCGGCGCGCAGCCCCGCCCGGATCGCCCTCGTCACCGGTGCGTCCTCGGGCCTCGGGCACGCCATCGCCACGCATCTCGCCGCCCGCGACTACCACGTCTACGGAACCAGCCGCCGCGCGGTGATGCCACAAGAGGGCGAGGAGTCGCCGGCGCGGTCGCAGCTCCCGGTCATAATCCCGCTCGATGTCTGCGCCGAGGCCTCGGTCGAAGCAGCGGTGAGCCATATCCTGCGGCGCCACGGTCGTGTCGACGTGCTGGTGAACAACGCCGGCTTCGGCATTGCCGGCGCCATCGAGGACACCTCGGTCGAGGAGCTGCAGCGGCAGTTCGACGCCAACGTCTTCGGCGTGCTGCGCGTCTGCCGCGCCGTGGTGCCGCACATGCGCCGCCAGGGTGGCGGCCGCATCCTCAATATCAGCTCGCTCGCGGGAGTGATCGCGCTTCCCTTCCAAGGCGCCTACAGCGCCTCGAAGTTCGCCCTCGAGGCGCTCACCGAAGCCCTGCGCATGGAGACCAGGCCTTTCGGCATTCTCGTGTCGCTGCTCGAGCCGGGTGATTTCCGCACCGGTTTCACCGCAAGCCGCGTGCGCACGGAGGCCTCGCGTACGAATCCGGCCTACGCCGAGCGATGCGCGCGCGCCCTCGGGATGATGGAACGCGACGAGCGCCAGGGTCCGGACCCCGAGACGCTTGCTCCGCTGGTGGAACGCATCCTCGCGGCACACTCACCCCGCCTGCGCTACACGGCGGGCGCGCCGCAGCAACGAGCCGCCGCGCTTCTCAAGCGCCTGCTTCCCGCCGCGCTGTTCGAGCGCGTGATCACCACGGTCTACGGGATCCGCTGAGAGAGACCCCGTGATCAGGGTACGTTGACGCAATGCTGCACCGGACGTAGGTTCACGGAAACGACGGCGAGCAGTTCCGCTGCGAGCTGCCGCGCGGTACTCGCGAGTCGGGAAGAGCGCGGCGCCACGCGGCAAGGAGGCGAGCAAGTATGAAGCGTGCATGTTGGGGTGTTCTGGCCGTGATATTCCTGGTCGCGGGCGTTGCACTGCAAGCGGCCGCGGACGAGGACGAGGACCTCAGGGCCGCGCAGTCCAGCCTTCAAGAAGCGCGCCGGCATCTTCAGGGTTCCAAGGGAGAGTACTCGGGTCATCGCAACGACGCTCTCCAGGCCATTGATCGCGCGCTTGATCACGTGAAACAGGCCCTCGCCTCCGACAGGAAACACGACAATAAGCAAGAGAAGAAAATGGAGAAGCGCGAGGACGAGCTCGAGCGCCAGCAGCAGAAGCTCGACAAGCAACAGAACAAGCTCGATCGGCAGCAGCAGAACATCGACAAGAAGCAAGGGCAGTAGCGCCAGACGCGGCGCGAGGGCCGTGCGATGAAGGAGACGTTGCGCCCATTGGTCGTCGACGGGGACGGCCACGTCACCGAGCCGCCCACGCTGTGGGACGACTATCTGGAGGCCCGCTTTCGCGACCGGGCGCCGCGCTTCGCGCTCGGGCCCGACGGTCGGCCGTGCCAGGTCGCCGATGGCCGCTACATCATGCGCCACGCCCTCACGTTGACGCTCCCGCCAGGATATCCCGAGGTCGGCTACGTCCCGCGGGCCGGAGGATTCGATCCCGAAGCCCGGCTCCGGGATCTCGACAGCGAGGGCATCGACGTCGCCGTCCTCTTCCCGTCGGTCGGGCTCTTCGTGAGCGACGTGACCGATCCCCCGCTCCAGGCGGCGCTCTGCAGAGCGTACAACGACTGGCTCGCCGACTACTGCCGCCCGGCGCGGGAGCGGCTCGTCGGCGTGGCGCTGCTGCCACTGGTCGACGTGCGGGCGTCGATCGAGGAGCTCGAACGCGCGACCAGCCGTCTCGGGTTCCGGGGCGCGTTCTTTCGCCCGAATCCGTATGCCCAGCGCCCCATCCATCACGAGGCCTACGAGCCGCTCTGGGACTGCGCCGCATCCCTCGGCGTGCCCGTGACCGTTCACGAGGGGCTCTCCGACTGCGCGCCGACGCTCGGGCGGGACCGCTTCGAGAACCCCGCCATGCTGCACGTCTTGTCCCATCCGTTCGAGCAGATGGCCGCGTGCGCGGGGCTCATCCTCGCCGGCACCTTGGAGCGTCATCCGACGTTGCGGGTCGCCTTTCTCGAATCGGGTGCCGGCTGGCTGCCGTACTGGCTGCACCGCCTCGACGAGCATTGCGAGACCTGGGGTCACCTGCTCCCCGGCCTGCGCATGAAGCCGTCGGAATATTTCCGGCGCCAGTGCGTCGTCTCGACGGAGCCGGGAGAGGACGTCGTCGACGCCGTGGTTCATCACGTGGGCGAGGACAGCATCATCTGGGCCTCGGACTATCCGCATCCCGACGCAACGTTCCCCGGGGCTCTGACGAAGACGCTGGCCGCGATGGAATCCCTCTCGGATGTCGCACGGCGAAAGATCCTGGCGAGCAATGCCGCAAGGCTCTACGGTCTGAGCATCCCCGCACCGGCGGCGGCTCCCTGATGGCCCTCACGGGTGCGGCGCCGTGTCAGAGGTGACCATCCCCGTGCCAGGCATGACCATCTTACCGTGCCAGGAGTGACCATCCGGGTGTCAGACACTTGACCCGCGACGCCGGTCCCGAGCCACTCGTCCCGCGTACACTTTGTTAAGATCTTGCGACATCGCCGGTTACCGGGCGGCATGGTTCGCGCCCGATTCGCAACGCCACGACGCTGCCGTTGCAACAGTGGCGATCATCGCGCATGGCCGTCCTGAAATCGCCCGGCGCAGCGCCTCTTTCGGGCGCCCCACGCATGGCACGGCAATTGCGAGCTATTGACCGGCAGCTGCGCCGGCCCACGGGAGTGTCGGGTTCGCAAAAACCCGCAGGCGCCTAGGCCGATGGCGTAACGATTGGCCAAGCAGAGGAGACATGGACGGGACAGTGGGCTCAGAGACCATCGAGAAAGTTAACAACGCTACCCACGTCAACGGCGCCGCCGCCCGCGCCGTGCTCAACGGCATCGCCCGCGCCCGGCGTACGCCGGACGAGACGCCGACACAGTTCCACATCATCACCTTCGAGGGCCCAGACCCGTACTCGCGGGCCGGCGGCATCGCCAGCCGGGTGAGCGGCCTCACCGAAGCGCTCGCCGCCGGCGGGTTCGACACCCATCTCTGGTTCGTCGGTGATCCCGGGCTTCCCGGACACGAGACGCGCGACCAGCTCCACCTGCACCGCTGGTGCCAGTGGATCAGCCAGTACCATCCCGGGGGCGTCTACGATGGCGAGGAAGGCAAGCGCGCCGACCTGGCCGCGTCACTGCCCCCGTTTCTCGCGCAGGAGGTGCTGCTGCCGCATCTACGACGGGGGGGCCGGAGCGTGGTACTCGCCGAGGAATGGCACACGGCCGAGGCGGTGCTGCACCTCGATTGGTTGCTCCGGCGTGAGGGCCTGCGAGAGCGGGCGGCCATTCTCTGGAACGCCAACAACGTCTTCGGTTTCGACCGCATCAACTGGCAGGCGATCGAGCGCGCGGCAACGGTGACGACCGTGAGCCGCTACATGAAGCACCTCATGCGCGGCCTCGGCGTCGACCCCGTCGTGATTCCGAATGGCCTTGCCGCCGATGCCTTCGAACGGCCCGAGCCGGGCGCCGTCGCCGAGCTGGCGCGGCGCCTGCAGGACCGCTTGGCCTTCACCAAGATCGCCCGCTGGGATCCCGACAAGGGCTGGCTCTCGGCCGTCGCGATCGTGCGCGAGCTCAAGCGACGGGGGCTCCGGCCGCTGCTCATCGCGCGCGGCGGGGTCGAATCCCACGGCGGCGAGGTCCTGGCGGCGGCCGCAGCGGCGGGGCTGCGGGTGAGCGAGCGCGCCCACAAGCGCCCCGGCGCCTGGGGAACACTCGAGGCGCTCGGTGATCTCGACCACGTCGATGTGGTCAGTCTGCGCTCGCCCGTCGACAGCGACAGCCGCCGGGTGCTGCTGCACGCCTCGACGGCCGTGCTCGCCAACAGCCGCCACGAGCCCTTCGGGCTGGTTGGGCTGGAGACGATGGCGGCGGGCGGGCTCGCGTGCACCGGCTGCTCGGGCGAGGACTACGCCGTGCAGGGCCAGAATGCCGTGGTCTTGCAGACCGAGGATCCGCGCGAGTTCGTGGGCGCGATGCACCGGCTGCGGGCCAATCCCCGGGAGGAGCGCGCGCTGCGCCGCGCCGGCCGGGCGACGGCGCGGCGCTATGCCTGGCCGCAGATCGTGAAGCGTCTGCTCCTGCCGCGGCTTCAGCTTCTGGGAGCGAACTAGCGCGACTGAAAATCCCGCCTACCGCGGCGAACGATCGCTGCGCAACACGGGCGGCCCCGTCGGTCAGAACAGGACGACGCCGATGAGCTGCTGGTTCTCCTGAACGAGCGCGTCGATCGTCGCCCCGCATTGCGCCGAGATCCGGCGGCTCGCCTTCTTCGTCTTCACCGCCTTGGCGGTCTTCCTGGGGATCGCGTCGAGCTGCTTCGCCGCTTTCTGGCGTAGCTTCTGCTCCTTGGCCGCGTTGCCCGTGGCGGCCGCGTTCGCCGCCTTCTCGAGCAGCTTACCGACCTTCGCCACCTTCTTGCTGATGGCCTTGGCGAGATTCGTGGGAAGCGGCGCGCCCTCGCATTGCACGCCGAGCAGCCGACCGACCTTACAACCGATTCCCTCCATGCCTGCGGTCGTGCCGACACAGTTTCCCTGGATGCAGCGATCGGTCGTGCACCGGTCGCCATCCTCACAGGTGGCCGTGGCGTCGACGCTATGCACGCATCCCGAGCTGGCGTCGCAGGCGTCCGCCGTGCACGGATTGCCATCGTCACAGCTCACGGTGGCGTCGACGCTATGCACGCATCCCGAGCCGGGGTTGCAGGCGTCGGCTGTGCACGGATTGCCGTCGTCGCAGCTTACGGCGGCACCGCCACTGCAGCGGCCCGCCACGCACCGGTCCGCGGTCGTGCACGGGTCGCCGTCGTCACAGGCCGGGTTGCCGGCCGCCGGACCGTTCGTGCAGCCCGTCGCCGGATTGCAGCTGTCGATCGTGCACGGGTTGGCGTCATCGCAGTTCCTGGGCCCGCACGTCGAAAGACAGCAGGTGAGGAGCCCGTCGCATACCTCGGGCCCGCCCCCGGGACCGCTGACGCACGCGGGCGCCGTGCACAGCACGCCGTCACCACATGCCGCCGCGCGGCAGATCCCGAGACAGGCGTCACTGTCGCTATCGTTGGCGTCGTCGCACGCCTCGCCGGACTCATCGTCGGTGATACCGTCGCCACAGCGCGGCGCCGTGCAGTCGCTGCGGCAAGGCGCGTTCGGCTCGTCGGAATTCGCCGTGCCCTCGTCGCACTCCTCGGGCCCGCCCCCGGGACCACTCACGCACGCGGGCGCCGTGCACAGCACGCCGTCACCACATGCCGCCGCGCGGCAGATCCCGAGACAGGCGTCACTGTCGTTGCCGTTTCCGTCGTCGCACGCCTCGCCCGACAGATCGTCGACGATGCCGTCGCCGCAGCGCCGCGTCGTGCAGTCGCTGCGGCAAGCCGCGTTCGGCTCGTCGGAATTGGCCGTGCCTCGTCGCACTCCTCCCCCGGATCGAGGATGCCGTCGCCGCATCTCTCGATGCACCCGCTGGTGTCGAAGGCGGCGCAGCCGGCGGCGCACGCAAGCACGCCACCGCCGCCGAAGCCGAGGGTCACGCACGTCTCCCCCGCAAGGTCCGTGGGCTCGCAGACCTCGCCGGCGCGCGCGACGACGATGCCGTCGCCGCAGGAACCGAGGACACAGTCGCCCTCGTCCACGGCGCAGTCGACACACGCGAGCGTCCCTCCGGCATAGCCGCGCGACTCGCACGTTTCGGCGACGCTGCCGTCGCACTCCTCGCCCAGATCGACGATGCCGTTGTTGCACGTATCCACGCAGGTGCACTCGAATCCGGTGCCGGGTGCAGCGCAGACCGCACCCGATAGCCGACAGCCGGTCGGGCTCGAGTCGCATTCCTCGAACTCGTCGAGGTTACCGTTGCCGCAATCGCAAAGATCCGTGCAGAAGCCCAGACAGGCGGGCGCGGAGCAGGTGCCCTCATGACATGTCGTGACCATGCGTGCCGGCACGATCGGGCCCGAGACCACCGGCGGCCGCCCGCTCGGATGCACGAGCACGTTGAGGCCGCGCCGGGCGGCGCCGTCGCTGTCGATGCGGCCGCTCACCGTGAGCTGGCGGCGCGCGGTCAGGAACGTGTCGCCGCCTCTGCCGGTCGGACCGGGCGCTCTGGCGTCGAGCGTCGCCGTGCTGCCGACGGTGACGTCGCAGCCGATGAGATCGACGCCGCCGCCGCTGCTGCACATGCCGCTGGCGCAGGGCGCGCCGGCGACGTTGATCGTGCCGTCGACGGTGAGGTTGCCGGGCCCGGTGGCGCCCGCCTCGGCGGTCACGATGCCGCCGGTGCCGCCTGCGGTGTGGCCGCGTCCATCGACGAGCGCGCCGGTCGCGACGACCAGGTGGCGGCCGGCCGTAAGGGCGATCTCACCGTTGCCGATTCCACCCGGCACCTCCACGCGCCCAATGACGGGACCGATGACGCGTCCGGCGATGGTGATGTCGACCCCCGCTTCGAGCACGACGGTGCCGCCAGAGCCCGCCTCACCAACCGCCTCGGCGTTGAGCTTGCCACCGGCCTGGACGTCGATGGAGCGCCCCGCGCTGATGGTGATCTCGCCCCCGTCGCCGTCGGGCACGCCGCCGCGCGCGCTGATCTCGCCGCGAATGATTGCGTCGCCGGCGTCGGCCTCGATGGTGATGGTGCCGCCCCCGGGATCGCCCTCGGCGGTGACCGTGCCGCGGCTGAAGATCGCCTGATTGATGGCAACCGTCCCCCGCGCGCTGACCTCGACGGTTCCGCCACTACCGTTCTCGCCGTTTGCGAGGAGCTTGCCCCCCACCACGACCTCGGCGCCGTCCACGGTGATCTCCCCACCGTCCGCTGCCGAGGCATTCAAATCCCGCCGCACGTCGGCGGTACCGCCGGCGGTCACATCGATGGTGCCGCCGCAGCCGAGCTCGCCGCCATGGGCATCGACTTCACTCGTCGCCGCGACGACGACGTCCCCGTCCGCAACGAGCGCGATCTCGCCGCCGCACGCCTCGGGCGTGTTGGCGCGGGCCACGAGCCGCCCATGGATGTGGATGTCGCCCACCGCAACGAGCTCAATCGTGCCGCCTCGCGCATTGCCGAAGACGACGATGCCTTGCTGGCTCGATTGCTCGATGGCAATGTTGGCGCCGGCCTCGACCCGCAGCGCGCCGCCGCCCGGCGCGCCGCCGCCTGGTGTGCCGTCGATGCGTCCACCCCTTGCCACCGTGAAAGCGCGCGTCTTGACCCTGATGCTGCCCCCGCCGATCGTGACCGTCGTATCGTTGGCGATGACGACATCGCGCCCGCTGAAATCGAGAACGCATCCGGTTTCGACGGTTATGTTTCTGGAGATCTGGCACACGCCGGAGGAGACAGGGCACTGGGGATCGTGGCCGATGATGTCGGAGGCGAAGCAGATGGCTCGCGCATCACGAGCGAAGCCGAGACTCGCCACCACCGCCGTCAGGAGACCGACGGGAATCAGGCCATGCGGTCGCCAGGTGTCCGGGTGCAGCTCAGCCCGATGTCGAACCCGCGCCATAGATCAGCAGCGTACGCCCAGGTGTCCAGCCCTTCAATAGGGAATCGCCCGTGAATATCCGCAACATCCCGCACCACTGCGCCGCAGTGCGGCGAGGCTTGCAGGAGCGCCCGCGAGCCCGAGCGCGGACGCCGGTGAGTTGCAAAGGCGCAGCGCGTCCGCTAGCAGCACGAACTCGATGCGCTGAAGAATCGGAAGAGGTGCGCCGCGCCGCGCAGCGCCCGCGACCGGAACGCAAGACGCGCCAGAGGAGACCGTTCATGGCTCAGGTTCGCATCAAGACGCTGAAGGACGGGCCGTACGAGGTCAAAGGAGCGCTCGAGCTGGTGGACTCGAAACGAGAAAGCTTCAAGCTCGCCGACGAGGCGATCTACCTGTGCCGCTGCGGGCAATCGTCGAACAAGCCCTTCTGCGACGGCACCCACACCAAGGTGGGCTTCAAGGCTGACGAGCCGGCGCGTTGAGTCATCGCGCTGGCCGCGCGCGCGACCACACCATCCCGCGTCGCGACGGTACGGCGCGCCGCGGATGGGTTGCCGCCGCGCACGACCGACGCGCCGCACGGCGGCCGGCATCCCTTCCTCACCGGCACTCGCCCCCGTCGATCCGGGAATGTTCTCGGGCGCCGCAGCATCATTCTGTGCTTGACGGCACCTCGACGAAGCAACTAGAAACATAGCGCGAGCTCCGGCGGTGCACGTGTCGCGCGCTCGCGCGCGGCTCGATGGCAGCCAGGCTGGACGCGCTCACCGGGGGAGCCGTCCGGATCGAAGAACGAACCGACGATGGGCAGGAGAGCCTTCCAGTCTTGGCTGCGTGCGCCGCTCGCGCGCCCCCGGCGCCTCCACGCCGGCATCGCGCTCCTGGCGCTGTGTCGGCTCGCGCTGCCGGCGCCCGCATGGCCCGCCGTCGGCCTCCCCATGCTCACAGTGGACGCCGAGCTCGGCGCCGACGGGCGCAACTACGACGACATGTGTTTCTGGCGCCATCCGACTGATCCCGATGCGTCTCTCGTGTTCGTCACCTCGAAGGACGGCGGGCTCGTCGAGGCGTTCGAGCTCGCCACCGGCCGCTTGGTGGGGACCATCCGGGGCTTCGGCCGCCCGAACAACTGCGATGTCTTCGGCAACTGGCTCGTGACGACCGACGACAGCGGCAAGCGCCTCTACGTGCACAGCATCCCCGATCTGCGTCAGGTCACCGTTCTCCCCGTCAGCTATGGCCCGCAAGGCGTCGCCATCGCCCGGGAGAACGGCCGCACCCTGAGCTTCATCTCCGACAAGTCGATGGATATCCGGGTCTACGAGCTGCCGGGCCTGCAGCTCGTGCGACAGATGCCGACGGCCCTGGCACCGCAAGAGGCCGTCGCCGTGGACGAATTCCACCGGCGCGTCTTCGTCACCCGGGACGAAGGCGCGGACGGCGTGGTGCACGCGCTGTCGACGACGGGCACGTTCCTCGCCGAGTTCGGGCTCCGCGAGATCGAGACCGACGGCGAGGGCATCGCCATCTATCGCTGTGGCACGCAGGGCTGGATCCTGGTCTCCGATCAGCAGCTCAAGCTGCCGCGCACGGAGTACGAGATCTTCGACCGCATCACGTTCGCCCACATCGGCGCGTTCACGCTGGCCACGGCGAACGGCGACGTGACCACTGATAGCGACGGCATCGACCTGTTCCAAACGCCGACGTCGCGCTTTCCGACCGGCGTCTTCGCGGCGTGCGACAAGTGCACCGGCACTGCCAACGAGGTCGATCTGGTGAGCTGGGATCGCATCGCCTCGACGTTCGGCCTTGCGGTGTGCCCGGAGGGCCGTCCGCCGCTGTGCGGCAACGGCGCCGTCAATCCACCCGAGGAGCAATGCGACGGCGCCGCGGACGCTGCGTGCCCCGGGCACTGCGCCTCCGACTGCACGTGCGGGACAGCTCCGTCCAGCAGCACGACGAGCACGATGCCCCCGAGCACCACGACGACGACGCTGGCAAACCCGCGGGTCGAGGAGATCATCCCGCTCGGCCCGATCCCGGGCGCCACGACCACCGCCGAGAAGCCGCAGTCGAAGCTCTGGCGTCACGACGGGACCTGGTGGGCCGTCCTGCCGAGCGCCGGCGTGACCCCGGCCGGCACCTGGATCTGGCGCCTCGAGCCCGATCACACCTGGACCAACGTGCTGCGCATCGCGAGCAGCACGGCGGCCAAGGCGGACGCGAAGGCCATCGGCAACGTGGCGCACATCCTGCTGCACAGCAAGACCCCGACGCTCGTATCGGTGGAATACTCGGCCGCCGACCACACCTACGTCCCCTGGCCGGAGCGGCCTATGCCGACGCCCATGTCGCTCCCCGACAGCGAGACGGCGACGATCGACGTGGATTCCACGGGACGCCTCTGGCTCGCCACGGAATCGGGTCCGAGGGTCGTCGTGTACTACAGCGATCCTCCGTACCGGTCCTTCGGCAGCCCGATCACGCTCGCGGATGATCTCGGCCCGGACGACATCACGGTGATCACGGCGCTGCCCGATCGCAGCATCGGCGTCCTCTGGTCGAACCAGACCGCCCGGCGCTTCGGCTTCCGGCGCCACGAGGACGGCGCCGATCCGAGAGCGGCGTCCTGGTCGGCCGACGAGAAGCCCGCAAGCCAGTCGGGGCTGGCGGTCGCGGGCGGTATGGCGGACGATCACCTCAACCTGGCCGTGGCGCCCGACGGCACGCTGTACGCGGTCGTGAAGACGTCCTACAACCGCGTGGGTTTCCCCGAGGTGGCCTTGCTGGTGCGCCGGCCGAATGGAAGCTGGGACGATCTGTACGAAGTGACCGACCATGGAACACGTCCGACCGTCGTGCTCGACGAGGCAGGAAGGCTCCGCGTCGCCTACACGACGACGGACGGAGGCGGTTCGATCGTCTCGCAGACGTCGGCGACCTCCCCCATCGCCTTCGGACCACCCGAGCCCCTGATCTCCGGCTTTCTCGACAACGCGACGAGCACCCGCGCGATAGGCGACGGCGAGGTGGTGATTTTGGCCGGCGATGGAACCAGTGCTCAGGGGGTGCTGATCGCGTCGAGAACAGTCCCGAGCTCGACGAGCACCACCACGACGACCAGCCCGACCACCACCACGACGACGACAACGACGACGACCAGCTCGACGACCACCAGCACGACCACCACGACGTCTTCCACAACCTCGACTACGAGCACGACTTCGACATCCACGACGACGTTGCCGCGACCGCCGCTCGTGCTCGCGCTCGCCCCGGCCGCCGATACTTACATCGAGTCCGGAAGCCAGGCGACGTGGGCGCACGGCGGCGCCACCCAGATGCACGTGGACGACGTGCCGTGGGACGTGACCTACCTCAAGTTCGATCTCAGCGCGGTCGTGACCACCGTGCACAGCGCCGTGCTGCGCCTGCGCTGCACCAACCACTCCGAGGACGGCGGCACGATCTATCCCGTCGCCGATTCGAGCTGGATCGAGGGCACGGCCACCGGGAGCAGCAGCGGCAACTCCGCAGGGCGCCCGGGACTCAAATGGAACGATGTCGATACGAATCGTGACGGCACGCTCAGCGCAGCCGACAGCTCGCCGTTCGTTCCCGACTTCACCGCTCCCATCGCCGCGCTCGGCGAGGTCGGGGCGGGCAACACGGTCGAGGTCGACGTCACCGGCGCGTTCCAATCCGGGCCAGGCTTCTACACGCTCGCCCTCAGGAGCCGGCGCATCAACAACCGGGCAACGTACGTGTCGAGGGAGCATTCCAGCACCCTCCAGCGGCCCGTCCTCGTGCTCACGGTCGGCCCCTAGCAGTCCGTTCGAGAAGCGCTCGGGCTGTGCGGCCGTTCTCCGCCGCAGGGTGCTCTGCTATGACACGCGTCGATCGAAGGACGCGTCGCGATCACACCGTTCGGACGTTGGGTCGGGGGCTGCCGCCAAGTGAAGCCGTGAAGCCGCGGAGCTGTCACGTCCGCCCGTCAACGAACACCCCCACCCCCGTCATCAGACCGGGCAACCGCGCGCTGACCAGATGGATACCGTGTCGCAGCAGGAGCCGCGGGCGAGCGGTCGGGCTCGCACCATTTCGTACCTGAACGGGCAAGCCGGCACGTGGCCGGCCGTGACCTTGGGCGTGTTCGTGGTCAGCGCCGCATTCTACGTTCTCTGCGCCAGGCCGCTGCCGTTCTACAACAAGTCGGAGCCGCGCGAGGCACTGGTCGCCCGCGCCGTTCTCGACGGCGACAGCGTGTGGCTGCCCCTGCGCGAGGGTCGCGACGTGCCCTCGAAGCCGCCGCTGTTCCACTGGCTCGGTGCCGGAGCGCTGCGCCTCGGCATCCGGCCCGAGGAGCTCGCCGTGCGCCTGCCGAGTTGCCTCGCGAGCGCGGCGGGCCTCGGGCTCACGGCCGGCGTCGCGGCGCGCTGGTACGGTGCCACCGCCGGCGTGCTCGCCGCGGCGATTCTCGGGTCATCGTTCGAATGGCTGCGCGCCTCGATCCAGGCGCGGGTCGACATGATGCTCACCCTGCTCGTGACCGCGGCCGCCTTCGCCTTTCATGCCGGCCTGCGCGCGCACGCGAGAGCTTCACTGCCGGCGCACGCGGGCGCGGGCGCATGGTGGGTCCGCACCGGCTACGTACTGGCGGCGGCGGCGGTGCTGACAAAGGGCCCCGTGGGACTGGTGCTACCGGTCCTCCTTGCCATCGCGGGCGCGGCGGCCACGGGCGGCGCCCGCCACGCGCGGGCGCTGGCCGACCCGGCGGGCGTGGCCTGCGCCGCCGCCCTCGTGCTCGGCTGGTACCTGCTTGCCTGGACGGCGGGGGGAACGGATTTCGTCGAGCGCCAGATCCTGCACGAGAACCTGCAGCGCTTCCTCGGCGGCGACGACGAGGACGCCGCGCACGCCGAGCCCTTCTACTACTATGGCCTCGCGATCCTCGGCGGCTTCTTTCCCTGGACCATCCTCATCCCGTTGGCCGCGGCCGGGGCCTGGCGCCATCGCACTGCTCCCGACCGCTTCCTCACCGCCTGGATCGTCACGGTGCTCGGCTTCTACTCGCTCGCCGCCGGCAAGCGATCGGCCTATCTCCTGCCGCTGTTTCCACCTCTTGCGATACTCGCGGGACGCGCCGTGGCCGACGTCCTCGCGTCCCCACCCAGCGCTGCCCGCCGCTGGATCGCTTCGGGGCTCGCGGCCGTGGTCGCGCTCGCGGCGCTCGGCGTCGCCGCCGGATGGGAGGAAGAAGCCGGCCGCTGGATCGCCCCGTACCTGCACCCGCGGGATCTCGTACAGCTCGGCGCCGCCAGGGCCACGCTCGCCGCCAACCGATGGGCGCTGACGGCGACGCTCGGCGCCATGGCCGCCGGGCTCGGGGTTTGCGGCGGCATGGCGGCGCACGGCCCGGCCCGTCCGGCCGCCGCCCTCTGCGTCGTGGCGCTCGCGTGGGCCGGCGGGTTCACGGCGTTCGGGACCTATCCGTTTGCGCGGGCGTCGACGTTGCGCCCCTTCGCCGAGCAGGTGCGGCTGCTCCTCGAGGAGGATGACGTCCTGTGGATGCGGGGCTGGGTGGACTACGGTTTCCGGTACTACGTCGGGCATCCCCTGCGACCGTGGTCAGGCCGGCGCGGATCGACGACGGGCGGGAGGGAGTTCGTCGTCGGCGCGGCACCAGAGAATGACGAGGTCTATCGGCGCCGGGGGCTGGTGCTCCGGATCCCAGACCTGCGCGCGATCGCACTGATCCGGCACGAGCTCGCCGAGGTCCGCGATGCCGAGCCGCCCGCGAGCACCGGCCCGGACGGCGCCCCGCCGTGAGACGCGTGCCCAGACCGGCCGCGCCAAGCAGACCCCGGTGCTATATCCGTTCGGACGGGCACTGATCGAGACGCCAGTCACTTCGGGACGGTGCTGTCCCATTCGGACAGCACCGTCGCGACGGTGGGGTGTTGACATCCGACTTCGGCCTGTGGTGTGGCCCGTGGTACCACGGCCGGCTGCCAGGCCTGCCGGATCTGCGCCACGGAGGCCGCCATGAAGACGGTCAAGGATCTGCTGGACGACAAGGGCTATCAGCTCTTCTCGCTCGCTCCCGACGACACGGTCTATGACGCCATCAAGCTGATGGCCGAGCGCAGCGTCGGGGCCCTCCTCGTGCTCGACGGTGCGAGGCTCGTCGGGATCCTGTCGGAGCGCGACTACGCCCGCAAGGTCATCCTGCAGGGCAGGCGATCACAGGACACGCCGGTGAGCGACATCATGACCACCAAGGTCATCTGCGTGAACCGGGATCGCACCATCGACGAGTGCATGGCGCTCATGACGGACAGACGCATCCGCCACCTGCCGGTCATCGAGGGCGATCAGGTCATCGGCATCATCTCCATCGGCGACGTCGTGCGCGCGGTCATCCGCGAGAAGCAGTTCCTGATCGAACAGCTCGAGCGGTACATCACCAGCGGGTGAGCTCCGCGGGCTGGCGACAGCGGCTGGCGCCGAGAATCATTCAACCCGTTCTGGGCATCTACTGGCCGAGAGAGGCCATGTGCCGCCGCGGCACCGGATGGCTCGCTGCCGGTTGACGGCGATTATCCGGCTATTGACACCACCACTCCCCGCCAGTAGGACGGGCGGGAGAGGCCGGCGTCGGCGGACGTAGCCGTCCCCCCGCCCCAGTTCTCAACAGTGAGCCCGGTTATCCACGCTTGCGACCCGCTTGCGCCACGAAGGTTGCGTGGCCGTCGGAAGCGGAGTATAGGGGCATTGGTTGAGGAGGTGGCGGGGCGGTGGAATCTCTCCGGGCAGCAATCGGCAACATCGACATCTTCCAAGAGATCAACGTAGAGCTCCAGCTTGCGCAGCGGGAGCTTCAGCGGATCGCGGAGGCTCGCCGACAGCTTGAGAGCGAGGAGCTGCAGGCGAAGCGTCGATGGGAGCGTGCCGTCGCTCTCGTGAATCATGCGGTTGAACAGTTGAAAAATGGCGAAGTCCCACAGCGTCCGATATGGAAGGGCGCGAAACAGATTCTCACTGAAGCGAACCGCCCTCTTCCCGTGCCGGAGATCCTCGCGAGGCTTCAGGCGCAGGGCTGGAGAATCCCATCTCCGAACGGTCGCGAAATCGTCCGGTCGGCCCTTCTCCGACGCGGGGAAGTCTTCACGCGATGCGCGGACGGACGGTTCGTATTGGCCCAGGTGGCGAATGGCCCGAGGATGAAGAACGAAAGAGCGGGGACAATGAGCCCATAAAGCTTGGCCCCGCCGGGGCGAGCCCGACAGGGCCAATGCTTCGTCGGCACGCGGGCGGTTGCCGCCGCTCGCGATGCCAGGGGCCTCACAGGGCCAGGACGTACCAGACGTCCCCAACCCTACCGATAGGCGGTTACCCCGTCAAGCCGGACTCGTGCGGTGAGGGCGCGAGGCTGGAGGGTGCGTGCATCTGTGCGGTTCTCTGCCGACCACGCGTCATCAGCACAGGGGGCGGCATCGCGCCCGTACTGGAGCGCCTTTCGCACTGCCCTCACGTCAGACGGACGGCGAGGTGATTGCGGGAGCTATTGCGGTAGTTTGCTATCTAATCACTTCGGTCGATGACGCTCACTTTGGTCGCGCATGTCGGAAAGGATCTGGCGGATGTTCGCGCCAAGGCGCATCCGAAAACGGGCCCACTAATTGCCTGGAGGCACAAAACGGGTTGACCGATCATCACACATTGCGGGGGGCTGTGCGGACTGCCGTAATTGCCGAGAAAAGCCCCACAGAATCGCGCACGTAGGGAAATCCGGTTGACACATGACTTCGGGGGTTATTATTTTGGTAATGGCACGGCCCCCCACGGGGGGTTGTGTCTTTACCCCCCCGGTGTCTGGCGAAAGCCACACACCGGGGTTTTTATTTGCGTGAGGGGCGGCGGATGGGGCAGGACCGGGCCATCGTCTTCATAGATGGCAACAACTGGTATCATGGTCTTCGTGATGTAGGGGTCTCTGACCTTCTCCGGCTCGATTACGCGAAGATATCCCAGAAGCTCGTTGGTCCTGCGCGCCAGTGGATCGGCACCAGATATTATATCGGGCGCATGCGGCAGGACCATAGCGCGCAGCTCTACTCGGACCAACGCAGCTTTCTGTCCCGGCTCGAGAAGAAGGACGCACGAATCACTACGCATCTCGGCCGACTCGAATCCCGCGTCGTGACGAATCCGATGGCGGGGGATTTAGACGACTATCTGAACGAACTCCAGGCGCGGCACATCAGGCTAGACAAGGGCGTTTTCCATTCGCTGCGGGACATCGCGGCTCGGCATAGGCGCGCGCCGGTCCTTGTGGAGAAGGCCGTCGATGTTATGCTCGCGGTAGACATGGTAATGATGGCCCAACGCGGTGAGTATGAAGCGGGATACCTTCTGTCCGCAGATGGGGATTACACCCCCGTGGCGGACGCCGTAAGGGCGCTAGGAAAGAAGATATACGCGGCCTCCCCACTGCAGGGGGCTCAGTTGGCAGCACGCGTAAACTCATTCATCCCGCTGGCCCCAAAGTGGTTCATTGACTGCTACTAGTCACAATGGAACGACCGGCTCCGATTCGCAGCATACGATCGTACGCGATCGTAGGTTACGCTGGGGATCGGAGAACCAACCCGTAGCGCAGAGCTACATGCGAAAGGAGCCGGTCGAT